>JAABUH010000024.1_pt1 | contig 205442 bp, 201 predicted proteins | sample 5559121 | NCBI WGS metagenome assembly JAABUH01 (sample SAMN10711871, study PRJNA513364) | rock metagenome | isolation source: Antarctica rocks | place: Antarctica: Victoria Land, Battleship Promontory nord | collected 2015-12-28
AATTGCGCGCGAATTTCGTGTTCCATATGAAAGACTTCGATCTAGACTAAAGGGTTATCAGTCCAAAACAGCAGTACGAGGACTGCATAACAGAGCTTTAAAACCTGATCAGGAGTCAGCTTTACGGCAATACTTAATCAAACTGGATCAGTTAGGCTTGCCAGCTAGGCTACACATGATGCAATCGACGGCAAACGCCCTTCATGCTCAAGACTTCCCTCGTTGGAATCCTCCATCTCTACTGAGCGACAAATGAGCCAAACGATGGTTAGATAAAGAGCCAGGTCTCTTCAAAGCTAAACGAAAGCCTATAGCAGCTGACAGAAAGAACGCGCATGATCCGGAAGTACTACAGACTCATTTTGATGAGTTTAACGAGGTGATCGTCAAATATGGTATAACGAAGAATGATACATGAAATTTCGACGAAACCGACTATCGTATGAGCATTGCACGCTCCGATTGAATTGTTACTGTAGATTCAAATAGAAGAATCTACTTCAAGGATCCGGATAATAGAGAGTCATTGACGAGCATCGAATGCATCAGTGAAGAGGGCAAGAATATACCACCAATGCTAATTATGACTGAAGTTCAACTTTTGACGTCCCATTTTAACAACGATCTCGGCGACGACGTGCTGATCACTATCTCTGATACAGGCTATTCAAATGACTGGATTTCCCTTCGATGGCTGAAGCACTTCAATCGCTTTAGTCAAAAGCATCAAAAGGGAGCTCGAAGATTGCTTGTGATGAATGGCTACGGATCTCATCATACAAGCGAATTTCTATCCTACTGTGAGGATCACAAGATCATACCATTCGGCTTACCTTCGCATACTACTCATCTGCTTCAACCGCTAGATGTGTGTGTATTTCAGCCATTAAAGCATTGGCATTCGAAGGCGGTTAACCGAGCTGTTCAAATGAGTGACGAGATCTTTTCAAAAGTCGAATTTTTGACTGCATTCAACGAGTTTCGAACCAAAGCCTTCAAAGAATCTACCATTCGATCTGCATGAAAGCATACTGACCTAATTCCTTTTGATCCGAAGATAGTACTGAATAAAGTTCGAACTATTGAACGTTCGGATCGACCTATTACACCATCACCTATTATAGGCGATTCAGCCATTTGAACCACTTCTACTAGCCGAGCAGCACTTGGAAATCAGCTGCTTGAGCTAACTGATGAATCGACATCAGAAGGATTTACGAAAAAGCTTTGTACGTTCTGGAAAGGCGCTAATGCGATGGCTCGTAAAATGGAGTTGCTGCAGGATCAATTAAGTCAAATAGAAGCCGCTGAAAATGCTCGCAAAGCACGCAAAAAGCAGTCTGATAAGGTTCTCAAAACCGAAGGCATCTTGTACGCCAAAGATGCTCGAAGTATGACTCAAGATAGACAGAAATTGAAGGACGAGAGGCAGAAGGAGCGCGAAGTGGCCTGGGAAAAGCGTTATTTAAATGGACTAAAGAAGTGCTACAGGGCTACTAAGCCCCATAGGGCTGCTCGCATTAAGTTCGTCCAGGCCTACCAGAAGAAATGGCGGGTTATTTTGAAGGAATTGGTTAAATATCATCATGTATATGATGGGTAGTTGAATTCAGCTGTTGCATGGCTGGAACTGTTGCATGGCTGCCGAGCACTAAGCGAAGAATGAGCTTAGTGAGGGGCACGGATATGCAGTACATAGCAGGCGTGTGGATGAAACAGCAACGTGGGCCTGCAACCTCGACGGCGCCACATGCATTGATCGTCATTCTATTATGCACGTGCCTCGCGGGGAACTAAACGGACCGCGGACCGCGGTCCACTGCACGAATCTTAACTTACCCAGTTAGTACAAAGGGGGCTCCAGGTGGCGTCCACATGGCTCCAGACAATTGGGTTCAGATGCGTTTAGCGTCGCTCCGAATGTCCTCCACTTGCTGTCAAGGTCTCAGCGGTCGCGATTGTTAGGGCTTCAACGAAGAATATCAAATGGTTTTATGGAGCCCAAAAGTTGCCGTGCGTGCCGTGCCTTTTGTCCTATGCAGCCCACATCGTCGACCCCTCCTGCTGATATTTCTTCATTCGAGGACAAGTCCTGTCCCTCCATTCGACGGATGAGGAGCTGGTTCGCCCTGGTAAGATCCATTGGCCTGATGACGTATGGATCACTGTAAGCGACTGAGGGATTTCCGGAATGGCAAAAGTGTCGTCTCGATGGCATGTTAACCCCTGTGCCTGAATGCGAAGAGGTGATCGCCGACCTGAAATGCTGGTGCTGCTGAAACAGGTGGGATGCAAAGACTTGTTACTCAGACAATCTTGATTTTCCATTTGGACTCACAGTACCGCATCATGTTTAGTGAAAAGGCTCGAATTTCTGCATCCCTATATATCTTGTTTGCGGCCTCGAAGCGTCTCTTCCCTATCGCAGGCCACATATTGAACTAGTCTTCTCCGTTGGCCTTTTACTTGGTGGACCTTCCAGGGACAATGGCACCTCTATCTCCAACAGAGATCGCCTTCGAACAATCACATATCAACGAGGCATCAGGGCCTCGGACAATTGGGGTCACCTGTATGTTCGTGATTTTATGCTCGGCAGTGCTTGGCGGCCGCTTCTATGCCAGACGGTTAAGAAAGGCTGAGCTTGAAAGTGATGATTACCTGGCGGTTGCCGCGCATGTAAGGTGTACTCGTCCAATATAAGAGGTACCTCCTGACATAACCGTCACAAGGTTTTCTTTCTTGGAATTGCAATTGAATGTTTCTGCCGTAAATACGTCGCGGTAGCACTTCATCGGTATCGTATCAGCTAAGCCTTGCCCCAGTCGTACATTACGGCATCGGAAAACATGGTGCTGGAGTCACGCTCCCTATGTTCGCCGCCATAGCCAAGGTATGGCTTCAGAGCTCCTTCGCGCAATCGTTGCCGAGGAAAAATTACTGAATAGCTCCAGCTTGAGTTTGCGCTTCAACTGACCTATGCCGCCACGACTGCGTTGGCAAGAGCCTCGGTCCTCATGCTTTATCGTCGGGTCTTTTCACTCCGAGTGCGGTGGTTCCGGATTGGCTGGTGGGCCAATGTCGTGCTTGTTGCCAGCTATTTCATTGGAATCAATATTCAGATTTTCCTTCAATGTACACCCCAGTCGATCAACCATTTTTGGAATCCCGAAAAGCCCTGCCACCCATCGGGCAATGCGCATGCAGTTGTCTTTGGATGCTGGAATGCTCTCGTTGATCTAACGCTCGTGGTGTTGCCGGTCCGGATGGTTTGGGGCCTTCAGATGCCCCGGAAGCAAAAAGTTGCTGTGTCCGGTATCTTTTTACTTGGATTGATGTATGTACAGTGGAGGTGAGAGACCCTCCGAAAGATACTTGCTGATCTTGTGTAGAGGTACCATCATGACCGCTATGAGGATAGTTGAAGCCTCACTCCAAGATGCCGACTTTAGTTGTAAGACACCCTTGTTCTGAACAAGACTAAAGGGATCTCGCTGATTTGATATGTTTGGTCCAGACAGCACAATCGATACTTTGCCGGTCTGGACCATCGAGCCAGCCGTCGCTATCATCTGCGCTTGCCTTCCTGTTCTGCGTCCTCTTTTCGCCGGTATATTGGATAAGAAGAAGAGTAGCAATGCCAACAGCACCTCTTTGAGATCATACCCGAAGAAAAGTGACTGGATCAACATAGGAAGTAGCGACGATAGCCGGCCTATCAATCCAAGTGTTGCTACGGAGCTTCAAAGTAGCAACAAGAATACATGGGTTGTTGTGGAAGACAAAGTGTAGATGAATGATTCATTGGACGGCGTTAACTGTCCGGATACCAGGCAGGGGCGGAGCGATTCTCGCGAGTAATGGGACTTATTACACAGAGCCTGGTAGCAGGCGCACATACGGATATTTGCAGGTACAAGGGTAGTCGACCCCATCGCGCATGTTTGAAACATAGCAATCGATTCAAGCCCGTATCACCGTCTCGTTAGCAACCCACGCTGAAAAAGCCATATTGATTACTCGTCGTAATCACTGGATCAATACTTTTGGCCTTGTGCAAGTCTCTTGCAGATGTCGTTGCAGTTTCTCGCCTTGAACAGAACGACCGAAACATAGATGGTTTTCTTGATCGGCGATAATATCCACCTGGAAACTTGCCAACCCTTGGACCTTCAGAATAGGTTGGACCCATTCGGCCCTTGGGTTTAGCTTATCACCCCTAGAACTCAGTATTCTCAATCGGCAGCTTAAACATCTGAGACCAATCATATCAACTTCAATGATGTGCCATAGTCGTGTCCATGGTCTCTGGAATCCTTTGGGATAAGTGCTAATTACTCCGCTAAGGAGGGTAAAGTTCATCCGTAGGGTTCGAATCGTCTGTAGACGCTTGGGAATAACCGACCACGAGAACCAGATGAATTCATCGAAACTGTCCACGATGAAAGTGTTGGAAGAAGAAAGCAGATCAATGGCCTCCACATAAGTTTGCCGGCAGGCTCTGAGAAGCGCAAGCAGTTGGCCAAACGTTGGAGGTAGGGCCAAATATTGCTGGCGGCGGTAGGAGCACTGTTTTGTATTCCGTGGTCGTAGTACCGTATCGCAGATTATCGCTCTTTGCGATGTAAACGAACAGGAAATGTTCTCGTGGTCTGGATTAAAGAAGAGCGCCGAATAGGGGACCTTCGTACAACAGAACATGTGAGCGAGACGCTTTGGACGATGAACAATGTGCAGGAGCTGTCCGCCGAGGACATATCTGTATATCTCTAAGCGAATCTCTAATGGAAGCTTATTGAGAAATAGAGGGTTCGAAACGCTGCGAGGAGTCTCTCCGGAGCTGGACAACCTTCGGCGCTTTAGCGGTAGAGCTTTTGGGATGCTGGCGCTGTACTTCCGAGCTGCGGCTGCCTTCTTAGTTAAATCATATGGAAGGTGATATAAGTTATAGAGTACAATGTATGGGAGATAGAGACACCCCACTAATAAATTAATATGGTCTCTTCTCATTTTGGTGCACGGTCTACTTGCTAGTGTGCGGTGGTCGAATGTTCCGCCAAAGATCCGAGAGGACCACAGGGTCTACTTATGGTCTTGCAAACATCGTACATCAGACTTCATGATGCTCGGAAGAGTGACAGATAAGCTGAAATTGGTGAAACAGCAAATCGAAGTCATTTCTTACTTCATGCAGGAGGACTTTCGGCACAGGCAAGGCTCTGACTATAGGTTCATTGGCCAGTATTGCAAGGCTTTGGCGAGATGGCCGAGTCGGTAAAATTTCTGCTGGGGACCTAAGTACTATGAGACAAAGATCGTTCAAAATTCGGATTTATCAGTCGCGTGTGTACTCAGCGTCCGTTAACATTACTGATGCATCAGCTTATTCTAACGAATCAAGGTCGAATTAGGAATGACTGAAAAAAAACGGCTACATTAGTGGTTCGTTCCATCTGGAAATCGAATTGAGCCAGACGTGAGAGGAGTCTCATCTTCGAAAACCTCTTAAAGCACCATCGCAGAAGAGTGGTAAGACTCGTGCAGATCGGACCTAGTGTCTTATCATCTAGAGGGCTTATCTCTCTCTTGGCAAAGCCCAATGCATTGAACGTAGGTAAAGTTCATGAAGAGCGACAAGCTTGTAGCCCTTTTGCTTGCAGAGAAGCCATCTACCTATCTCGAAGACAAGATCTAATTCCATCCGCAAAAAGTAGCTTTGCGTACCAATAATGGAACCAGGTGATATATTCAGCCCATGAATCGACGTTCTTGCGTGGATTGCATCGGAAATGCTCCAGCCTTATTTCGATTTCTTCCACTTCACCATCCGGCAAATTTCCTTCACCTTGATAGTTTCGGAAAATAGAGAAACGATGACAGCCGGCGAATGAAGCTTCATCGGAACCAAAGCCAAAATCCAGGTAGCTTAGGTATAGATCGGAAGGTGTTGCTAGGTGGGAGTCCACAAGCTTGAACGACCCAAATAAGACATCTCCGACTGGAAGAAAAGTCGAACTCGGCATTTCAGAACATTTCCAAAGAATCCTCTCTGTCTTGAGGTTCTTGAAGCCTGACTATATTAGCTGTAATAGACGTTCAGATACCATGCCGGCTTATAAACCATACCTGAATATCTTGCTGGCAACAACTTCGAACCGCCTACCTGCATTATCAATCTTTCGATTGAGAACACCCAACCTCCGAAGAAGCCTTTGGTGAAAAGGGTGAGCACAGCTTCGTCATCTAACCCAGTAATGGATGAAGCAGACAACCGAAGCGATACCTGGTCTGTTGCTATACGATGGTGTCGTGGATTGATTAGACAAGCGGACGACGACTCGAGGAATCCTTGGCTAACAGGTAGGGTGAATTTTGATGAGCGAACAATATCGAGGAATGAGTGCTGCTGGTTCAAGCCTAGAAACCACGTACTCGGACGAGTCATACGGTTAGACACTGATCTCAGAGCCTCGAACATCCTTCGAGGTACAAAGCCCAGGACATTTTTGCTAAGACGACGACTGGGTATTCTGGTAGTGCTGATCCCGAAAAGCTCCGGGCCGGAAGCTGAAGGTTTTGCTGACCAGTGCGGCTACTTCTCCCCCTGATTCTTTAGCCATGTATAGTAAGCAGTATTTTGAAAAGATTGATTCTAGATGATAGTGGCTCGTGGGTGCTCATTACTGGGTACAATACTAAGGTATGTCTTGTTGCAATAGTAGAAGCAGGAGGAGTACGAGTAGTCGTTCAATTAGGAACACAGTTCCTAATCAGGAACATAGTAAGGTAAGGTACCTTTTATGCCGCAATTGGCGCTAGGCCCAAATAGGCTAGCGGATAGTGTAATGGCACTGCAACTACTGTACCTTACCTACCTTAGGTAAGATAGCTTCCTACTGTAGAAGACACCTTTAGACAATTATCAGGTCTACACTTCATCAGGTCTTTGGTAAATCGGCATACTGTCAGCAAAGTCTTGGACTGAAGGGCCCAAAACATGCGGAGGTTATCTGTCCTAGCCTGAACATATAAGGAAAAGGACGATTATGCAGAGTGGTGAAAGGTGATATTGATCGCAGCTATTCTGTATTGAGACACTGCTTGGAATTCAGGCCTCCAATGCCGGTAGGACTCGATGCAATCCACAGAATGGCAACCCAATCGCTCAATGCAACTTGTAGAGTAAGGAGTACGTTCAATTACCCTGTATGTTCGCCTGGAACTATATCTCCATATTGTCAAGTACCAATATAGAAGAAGTCAATACATCTTCCAAATTTACTGATGTTTGAGAGATGGAAGGACTGTTGTGGAGGATATAATATATATCAAATGCTATAATATTGTAGTATAAACGATACGGATAAGAACAGGTCTTGGCGTAGAGAGCCACCGAAACCCAAAACCCATTACTTCGTCAATATAGAATATTATACAAATGGTATAGGTGGTTTAAGAAACAAGCGTCAGATCTTAAAGGACTGGTGCGTCCCAAGATTCTCTCGCTATTTTCATGAGAACGGCCTGCTTAAAAGGGAAAGCAATTTCCCTCTTCTTATAGAATCCGACATCATGTAGGTATGAAACGAATCTGTGAAATCTTCATCAGCTCTATGCCTCTGATAGCCACTTAGTTTGCACATGACTTACTTCTTATTATCAACTCTTGGCTCAACCAGCACTCTCTCCGTCCTTGGATCCGCCAGCCAGAAATAGTGTACCAATGCACTAAGCCAGACCTTGACTCTATGCTCACCTCTGAACTCCTGTTCGCCAACTAAAGCATGGAAACCCCGGTCCCAGTCACCGATTTCATTACCAGTAACATATCGCCCGAGCTGGTCTTCTTTCACCCAATACAGCTCGAAATAGCCGAAAGGCTTGCCATCCCAGCAACCGATGACAGGGAAGCTGTGTTTATTGTTCAAGGCTGATTTAAGGAATGTTTCTTGAGTGGCGAGGGGGCCGGAGACGCCCCAGGCGGCAGAGACACGAGGCTCGTTCATCCAGGTATGCAACAGATCGGTGTCGCAGGGGCAAATGTTCAGGTTTCCAAGAGAAGGCAATCCGGCAGTTGCAACACCAGAGTTAGGAGGGAGAAATGTTGGTGTAGGATCCGCCACGGGCCCGCGGTAGGTAGGGTATTTCGAGGATAGTGAAGCCGTTCTGAATGACAAGTACTGGCCCAGGCTGGGAACATAGCGGGTGTAGAACGTTTGACCCTGCGCTGGGGGCTTTGGGCGGATCGGATGTCTGACAGAGTGGGTGTGCGTGTATTGTGGCGGAGGAGGGGGGTAGTAGGTTGGAAGGTGGCTCCCAGACGCAAAAGGTCCTGGAGATTGTGGTGACCACAAGCCGTGCGATGTGTCTCCATAAGCCTCAGATCTGGGTGATGCAGTACCTTCTCTATTGGGCGAGCTTGGTCGCGACGGATACGGCGAGCCACCTGGAAATGGCGAATGCATGGTTGGCGAGAGTGTGAACAAGAAGATCCGCGGATCTATCTGCCAAAACGATCTTTGACTGACGAACATGTCTGTCCATCCCTCTCCGCTTCTCTCGTCGGTGCTTGTACCCACGCAAGAACTTTCACTGCTAACCAGACCCATACGCTCTAGCTTCTGTAGTAGGGATTTCCCCTTGAAGATGCCCTCGCGCTTGATGTTTATCCTCCACTCACCCTTCGGTCTGGCCTCCTCTGGCACCTTGGAGCTGATGCCGGCGCTGAGGTGTGGATTCGGTTTGGGCTTGCTTCCAGAATCAGTCATAATTCTACTAGAGCAGCCCAGCAAGGTACCTGATGAAAATACCACCACAACGTTGCCCATAACATCATAGCCGTCTGCCGTGTAGGGGAGGTTGCAGGCTTGAAGTCTGTATTGCTGGGGTTGGATATGGACGAAATGAAGAGATTGTCTTGGTTCAGAGTAGGAGCCCGATAACGGTGCGTATGATGCTTTTGATGCGAGTTCACCAGGTTGTTATCTTCAAGCTCGTTGTCGCCGTCTTCAGTCTCAAGTATGATAGTCCATCCCGGTGGAAAGATCGAATGGTGAATGTTCAAGTCATTGGCTTTGAATGACAGTCCTCCAAAGATAGGAGAGACTGCCATTGTCTGACCGTTCGGTAGGTGTACCAAACCAGGCGCCATGGCCAATGAATGCAAAATGAAAACTGTGTTTGAATTGCAAGATTTTGGAAAGCAAACAATCGATTAATCTTCCTAAATCGCGGGGGACAGGGATCTGGTGGGCCATCATGATTAGTCATACACAAACCATGCATCACGTGGGTGCGAAAAGTCATTGAAGCATAAGCGATCGAGCATTAAAAAACATCAGATTTGGCCTGTACACTGAAATATCTCCACAAATTCGACTTGATAAATTTGCCACCCATTAAACTAGGTAGGTAGGTGAGTAGATGGATAGTTAGGTAGGTAGGTAAACAAACACGATAGGTAAGGGGAAAATTAGCTGGCCTCAGCGTGTTTGGTGGGACCGCTTATGCTTCAATGACTTCTCGCACCCACTGGTGGAGGGCTCTAGTTAGTCTTTCGAGCAATTTACGTTATGGAAAAGTGACACCCTGTCATGTTGTGAATGCGTAGATGATTGATACGTCCTTAATAGAGTTTCAAATTGGAATGCTCAAATCAACCTTTAGATACGAAGAGAGCCCAAATGAGGTCACAGCTGCGAGGAGAGAAATGATTATATTTCCCCGTCCAGTCCTGGGCTCCATGCACTTCGTAGCTGCCATAACCTAGAAAGACCCTAGACCCCAATCCGCGAATGGGATTCTAGCACCTATTCGCCATCGCCAAACGCCCATATGCATTGCCTCATGCCAAGTCATATGACTATTGCAAGCAGATTCCAAGGAACTCCTCTTTGCTAATGGCTCCATCTCCATCCAGATCAAATTCATCGATCATCGCCGCAAGTTCCTCTTCTTCCAAGCCCTCGCCCAATTCTCTTGCAACCCGCCTCAAATCCTGAAGATTGATCTTTCCTTTTCCGCCTTCATCAAAGAGCTCAAAGGCCCTCATTACCTCGTCTGCCGGATCCCGATCCAATATCCGTTCAGCCATAATAATCTGGAATTGTGCAAAGGGAAGCAACAGGCGACTCTGGTGAGGTGCGTTGGTAGATGGCGGTTCAGAGGGCACTCCGTGCACCTGGAGAATGGAGAGGATGTCCGATTTGGGTAGGTCGAAGCCCAGGGCTTTCATTGCAACTTTGAGCTCATGATAGTCGATCTTTTGGTCTTTATCCAGGTCGAAAAGCGTAAACTAGGCACATAGTTAGCATAATTAGTGTTCAACCGCGAGCGAGGTGGGTAGCGCACAGCCTCCTTAATTTCTTCCCTTTGCTCTTCAGTAAGCCCGTTCAACTTTTCACGCTCCTTCTCGGCTCTTTCGCGCTCGCTCTCTTTTCTTTGAGCTTCGCGCGCTTGTTGTGTTGTCGAAGCACCGAAGGCACCAGCGAGTGATCGATCTGGCAGCTTCCCTAGTTGATTTGTTCCATAAGCTCTCGGAGGGAAAGCGGAGTGGGCCGAAGATGCCATTGATGTGGAATAATGTAGAAAGTTTCGGATTTTCCAGTCTCCGCCAAACACCAATGGCGTACGCGACGCGATTTGACTATCGGTTCGGCCCGCAGTGATCTGCAACATACCTTAACGTTTACCAACGGAAAGCAGGGATCAGATATACCTACAATCCTTCGGAAGATCAATGCTTTGTGTGTTGGCGCTCCTACATTGAATCAACCCAAAGAATTAGACGCTCAGATTTAGACTAATTGAATCCAATACCGGAAGTCGCACAAGAAGTCAAGATGCCCAATGTCCTAGTTATTGGAGCTTCGAGAGGGCTGGGAGCGTCCCTCATGAAAGCATATGCAGCACATGGAAGCTCTGTCTACGCAACAAGCCGTTCTGCTACAGCTCCAGCATCGACTGAGCACGTCACGTATATCCCAGGAGTTGATGTTTCTGAAGAGACGGCCGGTCAAGAGTTGGTGTCTCATGTACACTCGTCTGGAGTGACCCTTGACACAGTCATCATTACAGCTGGTTACTTCAGAACAGAGACCTTTGAAGAGCCGTCATGGCAAGAAGAGGTCAAGATGTACACTACGAGTAGTATTGCACCTGTATTCATCTGCCATCATTTGGTCAAAGCAGGCTTGATGGCTAAGGGGAGCAAGATTATCCTAGTCAGCTCTGAAAGCGGGAGCATTACATTGAGGCATGAGAGTGAGGGTGGCGGTAATTACGGGCATCATGCCAGCAAGAGTGCCTTGAATATGGTTGGAAAGCTCTTGAGTTTGGACTTGAAGGAAAAGGGTATTGCTGTCGGCATAGTACATGTGGGTCCTGAAGCTTATGAGTCGAACTGAGAAGCGCGCTTACTGTCGATCAGCCAGGGTTCATGCGGACGGAGATGACGAAAGGCGTCGGGTTTGACAGATTCTGGGATGACGGCGGAGGTACGAAATCCTCTGGTAGCACAACCGCTAAAACTCACTGTATTTTGACGTGGCTACATTAGCTGTTCCACCTGACGAAGCGGCCAAGTCTCTCATTGAATTCATTGCCGACTTTGACATCAAGATGACTGGGGAATATTGGGCTCCTCGGGGGCCAAGGTAAGCTAGTGTGATGGCATAGTGTGTTTGTCCGATGTATTAACCAATGTAAAAGAGATATTGGTACTGCTGAACCTGTGCTGGGGAAAGATCTTCCGACTCCTTTGCGATTGCCTTGGTAGGCGAATGTGTCGAGAACTTCGTGATTTGTCAGAAGTGTTCCTACGGTTGTGAAGGCAGCCGGCTTGCTGCCTTGGTACAGAGGCAGCTGTAGCGGCTTCTTTTGAGTAATAGGCTCTCGCAGATCATTTCGAGGATCTTTAGTCATAGCAGTAGAAGCTCATGAGTCTTATCAATCAGACGTCAATAATTGACGCCTTATTCAGAGCAGAACGTATGGTGATAGGATAAAGTTCGAAGGCATCACTTAGGCTACCGAGTGTTGGTGGTGCCTAAAGTTTCGTCGCGTAGGAGAATTTCTCAGTCTGGCTAACAGCCCTACACTCCACATCAGTTTTCTACTGCAATATCTTCAGCGCGTTTCCTACCTTCCCTTACTTCCTGCATTGAATTCGAGAAGCTTGAACTCTTCTACTACCACACATGGAGCTCTGGTAATGTTTTGCTACGCGTAATCCGAGTTGGCCTCTCCTGATCTCCTGAGCGCATTTGACGTCCACTTGTGAGCCGGCTGCGCAATACGTCGAGTGGATGCGCTTGACTCAACACCTCAGCACCATCAATTCAGCGATATCGTCCTCACAGTAGACTTGGAAAATATCCAGGAAAGGGCCAACCATCATGTTTGGGCAACAAAACAATAATCAGCAGCAGGGGACGGGGTTTGGGGGTTTCGGCACAAATAACAATACTGGATCAGGTATGTCTTCTACATGTCTTTTTCTTCTTACTCATTCACTAGACACTGTCATGGTATCTTGCCTATTGCCGATGCGCTTGGACTCTTTCAGAGCTGACATGTTCGCTTTCACTTACTATAGGTTTCGGTCAGGCCCAGAACACTGGCTTTGGTAGCACGCCGAATAACCCTGGTAGCTTATTTGGAGGCACAAATACTGGGTTTGGAACTTCAGGTAAGCATCTATTTTACATGATGCTGCTGTGGATATTTCGCAAGACTTCAACCGTTGGGGTGACTGCTGCGTGTATCATTTTAACGTGATGCATTGCTCAACCCTGCCAGAATGTCCCTCTCTTCCTCACTTTACTAAGAACGATGCTCTAAAGTAATTTAGAACATTCTGCTACAGCATGGCTGACCAAAATATCATCATTAGGTTCAACTTTCGGCACCTCAGGCTCAAATTCTACCGCTTTTGGTGCTAATAAGACTGCCTTTGGTGCTACTTCCGGTGGTTCCTTGTTTAACACTACCCCGAGTGCAGGCACCTCGACCTTCAGTGGGTTCGGCGCTAACAGCGCTGGAACTACATCTGGTGGCATGTTTGGTGCACCAAATAAACCAGCATTTGGCGGAACCCAGGGCTCTTCTGGTGGAAGCTTGTTCGGTGGCGGAACTGGTTTTGGATCACAGCCTAATCAGCCCACGAGCGCCTTTGGTGCACCTATTAGCTCTGCCCTTGGTCCCAATAGTGCAGAATGTCAGGGTACCGGCAGTACGCCATTTCAGGCCACTACGGAGAAGGAAGGCACAACCTCTGGGATAAACCACTTTCAGAGCATTAGTTTTATGCAGCCATACAAGAACTTCTCCTTCGAAGTAAGTCAATGGAGAGGATCAAAATCAAGTGCAAATGCTAACATGTTCCAGGAACTAAGATTTGCAGACTACAATCAAGGTCGGCGTTTCGGTAATGCCAGTGGTCAGGCTGGAGCGTTTGGTGCCAGTAGTGGGTTTGGTGGCTTTGGGACGCAACAAAACCCGACTGGGCCTTTCGGTGCGCCACAAGCAGGAGGGAGTCTCTTTGGAGCCCAGTCTACCAGTGCGGCCTCTCCGTTTGGTGGTGGTACGCAAACGGCGAGCTCTGGCTTTGGTGGAAGTGGCCTATTTGGTCAAAAGCAAGCAACGACTAGCCTGTTTGGAGGTGCACCTGCAAGTACCTCCCAAACAGGCGGTGGTCTCTTCGACACTTCTGGGCAGTCTGGCTTTGGCGCAACACAGAATACAGGCACCGGATTTGGCACTGGTGGAGGTCTGTTTGGTGCTAGCTCACAACAGCAGCAAAAGCCAGCGTCTGGATTCTCTTTTGGCGGAACAAACCCAGGTAGCGGCTTTGGAGGAGGTGCAACTGGAACTGGTTTTGGAACCGGTAGCACTCCTAATAATACCGGTGGTGGCTTGTTTGGCACAAACCAAACAACATCTGCATTCGGAGGTGGGCAGCAGCAGCAGCCTTCGACATCGAATCCGTTCAGTACCTTTGGCTCAAACCAGCAAAATCAGAACCAAACATCCACAGGCTCTGCGTTCGGCGGTTTTGGTGGGCAACAACAGAAACCAGGTGGACTTTTCGGCACTACTAACTCCACGACGAATAATCCAGCAGTTGGTCTATTCGGTACCAATACCCAAAACAACCAGCAGCAACAGCAACCCACTGGTGGGCTATTTGGGACCAACAATCAGCCTGCATCTACTTCGCTTTTCGGCACATCGAAACCAGCGGCAACAGGCACTTCACTCTTTGGCAACAGCCCAAATACTACCAGTAACAACACCAGCAATCTTTTCGGGGGCTTTGGGGGTAACAATGCTAACCAGAGTCAGCCAAATGCTGGTGGCGGGCTCTTTGGAGGTACCAATCAATCACAACAGAAGCCAGGCGGGCTATTTTCTAATACTGGATCCACGACTGGCGGTGGTTTGTTCGGTGGTAATACTAACAATAATGCTCAGCAACCAGCTGGAGGCTCTATATTTGGTAATTTGGGGTCTAACAACCAGCAACAGCAATCCACCAGTCTCTTCGGCAACACCAACAACGCATCCTCCGGGCTTTTCAACAACTCACAACAGCAGCAGAATGCCTTACAACCCCCACAGGCTATGACGGCTTCCTTGACGGACCGTTATCCATATGGCAGTGCATCTATATTTGATGGTCTCCCACCGCCACCGCAAGCTAATCCGGGTCCCCTTGCAACTCCCATCAGTACAGGTAATAAAATGAGAAAGAGCGCAATACTACCGCAGTACAAGATCAATCCACATACCGCTTCTCGACTTGTAACACCACAAAAGCGAGGTTATGGGTTTTCGTATTCGACATACGGAACACCATCTAGCGTTTCGAGTAATGTCAGTACTCCTGGTGGCCTAGGCAGTAGTCTTCTCTATGGCAGTATCGGTCGAGGTTTGGGGAAGAGTCTGTCAACTAGCAATCTGCGTCGGACGTTCGATAGTGATCGGGAGAGCATTCTCTCACCGGGCGCGTTCTCTGCCGGCAGCTCCCGTTCTTCAGGCTCTAAGTCAGGAAGCTTGAAGAAACTAACCATCGATCGTAGCCTTCGAACAGACCTTTTCGGCGACCAAGGCATTGGGGCGTTGCCAAGTACCGAGAAGAACGATCAATCCCGACAACCTGGTATTCTGAAGAAGAAGGTTAGCTTTGATGCTAGCACTGTAGGCGGAAATGGAACCAACCAAGACACCGAGATTAATGACATCAACGGTAGTGCTACTAGCAACTTGCAGAGCAGCGCTACGCCGAGTGCTCAAGAACAGGGCTTCCTCAGATCCTCATCCCGCACGAACGGCAAATTCAATGGGTCCAGAAGCAATGGAACCCCCTCTCAGTCTGAAATGGAACAAGTAAAAGGCAATGAGCTCGCTATCGTACATGAGGATGGTTCTCCGGAGGCGCCAAACCCTTCAAGTCTCCGACCCCCACCACAGATTCCACAAGCGGATCCCGAGCCGGGGGCATATTATATGAGGCCCTCACGAGATGAGCTTAGCAAGATGCCAAAGCATCAGCTAAAGAGCATGAAAGGATTCTGTGTTGGACGTGAAGGATGTGGTCGTGTTATGTTCGACGAGCCTGTAGATTTGACTACAGTTGATTTGGATAAGATCTTCGGAAAGATTGCTGTTATCGAAACACGTTCACTCACGGTATATCCGGAGACGGACCAGAAACCTCCTTTAGGTAAAGGGCTTAATGTTCCGTCAACTATCTACCTGGAGAACTCATGGCCAAGACAGAAAGATCGGAAGACGCCTTCTCATGAGAAGAGTGGCCCGCGCTTTCAGAAGCATGTTGATCGTCTTCGAAAAGTTACTGGCACTGAGTTTGTGAGGTACGAAAAGGACATGGGGACTTGGGTTTTCAAAGTACCCCATTTCACCACTTATGCTCTAGACTTCGATGACACAGGAAGTGAAGGGGAGAGTTTACATACCAGTGGTCTAAGCGAGCCGCCAGATACCCCTACCCCGAAGAATCGAACGCCAAGGGATGATTATACGCCAGCTTCAAATGCATCCGCACAAGGATCTTCCTTCCTCTCGCAGTCTGTAATCAGCTCTAGTCCGGATGATACATTTGAATTTCGCAAGAAGAAGGTGCTACCGGGCGCTTTTGACGACACGGTCGCCTTTGAAGAAGATCACGAAATGGAAGAAGTCACCTACCGAGATCAGTCTTTTTTAGGCGAACGCTTGGCCGCCTCATCTTCAGACAGTGGTGAAGATGAGCCAAGCGATATTCACAACCCAGCGGATGACGTCCATGACCGATCTCTCATAGTCCACGACGAAGATTTGGAAATGGCGGGGTCGTTCCCACAGCCAGGCGATGAAGATACGGACCCATTTAATGCACCAGGCATTCCAACGTCTAAATCATTACTCAAGTCGTCCCAGCAAAACCACGGCGGCTTTGATACGCCTGGAAAACTAGTATTTCATGGCAGCGATGAATGGGCGCAACAGCTACAGCGAACTATCAGTCCGAGAAAGCAGGATCGCCAGGCCCTTCGTCAGAGTCAAGCACATGTTATGAAAGATCGAGAACTTATCTACGAGGACACGCCGAAGGCGCATAGTGCGACCAACGGCCCCGGGCAGTTACTTGCAACAAGTATTGACTTGATGCACTCACTGTTCGGCCAGGAGCAAGCGCGGAGGAGCGGGAGGGGCAAGCAAGCAAACAATGGCAAAGGCTTTGAGGTTTGATTATTTCCTTTTCTCCTTGCTGGCGGTTGTGCATCTCGGACCGGGTAAACAAATTAATAGTAGCATGTTGTGACGTCTACTCGTGTACGTAAAATCAAAATTTAGGAATGCAAAGCTGAGTATACTATCTCTTTAGTGGCCCTATTCAAAGACTTTGGAACCCCCCAATGAAGACGATATGAGTGAGATGGACCGAAAATACCACCAATCTTACAGACCATCCTGGGGCCCAGGAGCTACGCTACTATACGCAATGCCAAGCAACGTCAACCTGTCTCGGAAAAAGTCTACCCAAAGCAATGCCCTTATAAACGATCAGAAGGGGACTTTTGTCTCCGAAGGTAGAGATATCCGATTTGCAAAACTCGCGGCCACATCAGAGGTAAGAAAATTGGTCACTTGCGATATATAGAGCGATTATGAACGCGAACTGACAGCATGCTCAGCTTATTCCTGAAACACTAAGTAGGCAGCGAACCACTACCAAGATTTTGCTAGATCATGGAGTTCCCATAGCACAAGTGCAGCGCGTTGCATTGAAAGAAATCGCGTCAATCGTTAAGCAGAAATTTGAGCATGAGAAATCTATCTGGGAGCTTGCATATATTCTCTTTGACGGCCTCGATGCTGAGATTCCTGCCGGCGAGTCCAATGCGAGTACTGCAGAATTTTACAGCCGCGTCCGCAAGGATCGCCTTAGCAAAGTCTGGGAACAGCTGTGTCAAGGTTCTGCCAAGACCGCCGTTGCTGGAGCTCCGAATGCTGAAGAACGCGCTGTAGCTTATCTGTCAGCGAACAAAGTCGTTGAGGCTTGCGATGCTCTCGCTCAAGGCAGAGATTTCAGATTAGCCATACTCGTGGCGCAGCTTGGCGGTGATCACATTATGCGCGAGGACATAGCTACCCAGATTCACGAATGGCGGGAGCTAAATGTCCTCTCTGAGATGAGCGAGCCGATTCGAGCTTTGTATGGATTGTTAGCCGGAAACACTTGCATCTGCGAGGGTAAGAAGGGAGCACTGGAAGATAGAGCCAGAACCTTTTCTATAAGCGATCGCTTCAATCTAGATTGGAAGCGTGCCTTCGGCCTAAGGCTCTGGTACGCAATCCTAGCTCAAGAGCCTATCGAAGCCGCAGTCGAAAAATTCGCCGAAGACCTTACAAATGATGAGAGCAAAAAGCCAATCCCTTGGTTTATCGAAGAAGGCGCAGATACCCCATGGGATGACCCAGCAAGCTCCCAACGCGAAGATATCCTCTGGGGTCTTCTAAAACTTTACGCATCGTCCAAAGGAGCCTCACCAAGCAGTTCGATCGCAGACATAGTCATGCCGCACAACACCACCGGAAACCCCCTCGACACACGCCTCAGCTTTCAACTCTACCATGCCCTCTCCATCCGCTTCCCACAATACTCCGATACCGCAAAAGCCGATTACTTAGCTGGGGACTTTGCCGTCCAGCTCGACGTAGCCGGCGAGTGGCTCTGGGCTGTCTTCGCCATATTGCACTTGTCTGACCGCGAGAAACGCCAGCTGGCGCTGCAGTCCCTACTCGCGCACCGCGCTGCTGAGATTGCGGGGCCCGACTCGCAGGCTTTTCGCACACTGACTGAGGAATTCAAAATCCCTACGGCCTGGATCTGGGAAGCCAAAGCCCTGCATGCCCGCTCGGTGCAGCAGGATCACGCGAGGGAGGTGTATTATCTATCCCAAGCTGGAAACTGGGACGAAGCGCATGATACGCTTGTTCACACAGTCGCGCCTAAGTGCGTTATTGAGCAAGATTACTCCACACTGCAAGGCCTGCTCGATGGTTTTGCGAGGGGAAAAGAGCATGTGAATGAGTGGGGAATGGGAGGACAGATCTACCAGGATTATCTGGCCTTGATCAAGGGGGCTGAGGGTGCGGAGAAAGCAGCAGTGCTCAAGAGGTTGGTGCATGCTTTGCCCGCTTTCGGGAGGGAAAAAGTGGGAGTGGTGATGGGGGATGAGGGGTTTAAGGAAGAAGTGGCAGTTAGGGAGATGGGTAGGTGTGTGGCAGAGATTATTGGAGGCGGAGGTGTGAGGGTAAGTCTTTAGTCGCGTGCTTGAAATGGTTTTGCGGGGTGCTAATAGTGGATCCAGGGAATCGAAAGCGCCAACGTCCTACAGCTCCCGCTCACCCAAGATGCGTATCTCAAACACACGGTGGAGTTGAGTTTGCAATACTACCAGGCTGCGATGGGCAGACCATGATACCGCTGGTTCTTTACTTACGAGGACTGTCGCGTTGCACTGGGAGATGGTACTGATGCTAATGCTCGAGAATGGAGTGACGAAACGAAGGAGTACGCTGTACAAAAAGTTGCTTGTTTGCATGTGAGACACGAGGGACTTGGTTGTGCTTTGGAGCAACGAAGGGGTTATTCAGGTTCATCGTGTATTTTAGATGGAAACTTCGCGGTACTTTTGAATTAATAAGAGTTTCCTCCACCCCCAACCTCCCTCTCCCCTCGATACTTAAACCACCACCACATCCCCTTCCTTCCTTCCTAAACACTCCACTCAACCCCGATCCCCACATCCTCGCTCCCAGCCCATCCTCCCATCCTCCCCCCTCCCTCCTTCCATAGTAGCTCCCCACCTCCCCACCTTCCCATTTTCTCTCCCCCTTCCCTTCCCCCACTCCACTCCATTCCATTCCCTTCCCATCGGCAACACTCCTCAGACCCGGCAGAAAGAAAACAGCTTGCTTGACGCAGCATGCTTGATAAAGGTTGCGGGTTGCGAATCGCTTCACTTCGCGAGTCCTTGCGAGTCCTAAGCGAGTCCTAGCGAGTCCCATAAAGGTCCTAAAGGCGGGTGCTTGGACGGACTGTGAGAACGGCGTTGAAGAAGTGGCGGGTTGGGATTTTTGAGGTGACGGGATTGCGGAAGGCTGCCAGGGTGGGAGAGGGGGGTGAGGGGGTTTTTTGGAGGGTGGATGGGAGGGTGGGGATGGTGTGTGAGGGGTGCTTGGGCGACTGGGTGATTGGGTGATTGGGTGATTGGAAGGATAGGGCGGATCGGTGGACAGGTGGTTAGAGGAGGATGCGGTGGACCGCGGGGGATGTCTTGGGTAGTGAGGTGGGGAGTGGAGTGGAGGGGGTTGATTCGTTATTATCTGAAAAGGTTCTGGAAGATGGTAGGGTTGGGTGGGTCAAGGTTGGGTTGTTTGGTTTCTGGTGATTTCTAGCAAAGACTTACCCTTAGTATCTACATATTGTAACAATTGTTGAAGGTTGTATTGAAGAGTTTATGAAAGAGAATCCCTTTCGGTGGTGGGGTTCGGGAGATTTGGTGGGGGAGTGAGTTATAGGTGGCTTCGTGGGGTGAATGCGTGAACAGGGTTTGTTGGTGTGAAGGAGGAAGGAGGGATAGGGAGGGGGTTGGGGATTTGAGGGAATGGGCTGAGGGGAGAGTGGGAGGGAGGAGTTAGGGGAGAGGGGGCAGTGGTATTGTGGAGGAGAATACTGGGTGGGTGAGTGAATTGCGGAGAAGATGCTGGTATAACACTACTCAGTGGAAGAAAGACCATAACGTCGGAGTGCTGCAGTGACAAGAGTGTTGTAGTAATCAAAGTGCAACAACTGATCGCTGCAACGGTCAAAGTTTTAGTGGCAACGCGCTTGTCTTGGATGATAAATGTAGCGATTGACCAAATGAAGAGTAGGAAATAAATCCAGGACCACTGCTGACGGACAGAAACTTCTAGTACCTATTCCTCCTTTAGTTTTGCTCTACCGAATTTCCTCTTTGGCCATCCTGCTCGTTCTTCCCCATGGCCAGCTGCCAGTGCCTGCACTTTACGTGGCTCATCAGCTTGTCCTTCCTGTAAAACCCTTTCTGCCCTTTATATGGGCAACCTTCAACCCGGCAATCGAATCTTGGGGCGTCGGGGTCGTGCTTCTTGAAATGGCGCATGAAGTCTGAAACGCGCTTGAAGGCAAGACCGCAGACGGCGCACTCGCAAGGCTTGAGCTGGTTGGACCGATAGGTCACAGTTGACGAAAAGATCAAACCCATGTTGGCGACAGCTGATTGGAGGTTGCGGTAAGTACTGTAAGGTTCTTCGTGGCTGAAGTGGCTGTAGACATGAGTATCCAGAGCCTCAACATTACTGAAGTTGGCTTCACATCCTGGGTGGAGGCAGGTGTACCGTTGGCTGTCGTCCAGGTTGGTTTTATGGTAAAGGAGTTTCCGCGCCCTTCAACAAATTAGCATGCAAAAAAAAAACCTACCCGGGCTCAGCTACAGCAAGGTTATGCATGAAAGATGCATCCTGCTGCGAACTGCGCGCGGGATTGGCTGGCTGGTGGTCCATCGGAGAAAAAGGGTCTGAGAGGACGCTAAAGGGGCGTGCAGGATTGGGTTTCTTCCCGGCAGCCGGTTGGCTAGAAAAGTGAGGCGGACAGAAGGGCGAGTCGAACAATTGACCAGGACGACGTGATCGAGCAATTGAAAAGGTGAAAAGGCTTTGGGAATGAGCTGGGGCACAATGGGATCTTTATAATAACAAAGAGATATTCAAGGCTGAACGAGCCCAGGCTAGTCCGCTATAATACATGCGTGATCTGTACTCGCCAAGCTTTTGAGCGATACGTTGTTGGCATCAGAACCCCCTGTTGATATAACCCGGCCAACACTATACGTAGTATTCTCGTACTATGAGGCTCGAGACAGCGGAAAAGCTTGCTCCTGCTGTGGGATACGTCTTTGGCAAATTCGTGCACAGCAACGGGGTACTATTAAGGGATTGCTCGAAAGCACCACATCGCAAGGACGAGAATATCCTGTATTCTCGCACTAGAATAGCTTCTTCATGGAAAGCGATCAGTGTGACCTGGGGAGCTACCAACAGGAAATACAAACCAGGGCTTTCTTCCAGTCAATTAACCGATTCTGTTGAGCACAAACAGAACGTTCCAAAGAAAAGGCCCACTCCTTACAAACAGTCGAGTTACTCAACTTCTCCGTAGGAATATCACTTGGGAACGCTGGGTGGAAGAAGAGATTGTTGCAATCGTGGATGGATGTTGACGGAAAACTCATATTTAGCAAGCGACACCGGACCCGAATGTCCGGGCCCCAAGCAAACAAGCATTGCAGGGGTCTGGCAGAGAGAAGTTCCTGACTTCACCGTCTTCCAATCCATCTTCAAGTCAACGGAATGGGTGCATCGAGATGTCCGCATCTGGTACAAATAGGAACAAGAACCGTGCAATCCAGAATGGACACCAATTGCATTATCCGTTTTGGTTCGGAGGATCAGCTTCTTGCTTCGCTGCCTCGGTGACACATCCGTTGGACCTGAGTATGAGTTTTGGCTACACCCGAGAGAAGCGTCAAGAGATTTACGGCTGACATGCGACTTAGTTAAGGTAGGCCACCATTACTGGCAGCAACATACTTAAGCTTATGCAAAGCAGGTCCGACTCCAAACCCGAGCTCCCGATGGCCCAAAGGGCATGTTTGGTACTTTCCTGCATATTATCCGCAATGATCATATCCTAGGTCTCTACCGCGGTGTTCGTGCACACCTTCACTATGGCCTCATTCCCCCATTGGCTCATTCTACTATAGCTCTCCGCCTCCCTCCTCCGCCAATTAACCTACTCCACCACCCGCTTCGGCGTTTATGAGGAACTTAAATCGACCTTCTCCACCGCCAGCACCTCCCCCTCCTTCCCCTCTCTCATCGCCATGGCCTCCACCTCCGGCTTCTTGGGCGGTGTTGCCGGAAACCCCGCTGACGTGCTAAACGTACGCATGCAACACGACGCCGCGCTTCCTCCTTCCCAACGTCGGAATTACAAGAATGCCGTGGACGGATTGATAAGAATGGCGCGAGAGGAGGGTTGGAGAAGTCTGATGAGAGGCTGGGGCCCGAATAGTATGCGTGCCGTGCTCATGACCGCCTCCCAACTCGCCTCCTACGATGGCTTCAAGAACCTCCTCCTCACCAAAACCGCCTTGGAAGACAACCTAACAACGCACTTCACCGCCTCCTTCCTCGCCGGCTTCGTCGCCACAACCATCTGCAGTCCAGTCGATGTAATCAAAACGCGCGTCATGAGCGCGAAGGAGAGCGAAGGGTTGGCCCAGTTGCTGGTTAGGGTATATAGGGTGGAGGGCGTAAATTGGATGTTTAGGGGCTGGGTGCCGAGTTTTATAAGGCTGGGACCGCACACCATCGCGACGTTTTTGTTTTTGGAACAGCATAAGAAGGTTTATCGACACTTAAAGGGGATAGATGAATGAGTCGTTGATCTTGGGAGGCTGAAGAGTTTAGCACAGGGGAAATCGAGTCAGGCTATGTGGCTGGTATTTACTCCCTCTTACTTCATATGTTACACCGCCTACTTTACGCATGGCGCAGGCGTTGGCATTGAGAATACTGTAGACGGTTGGTAGGAAACTCTAGACGGTCGGTAATAGTCTTGGCGTATACTAGCGGCGATATACCACTACCTCAATCTACAAACATCACCGTTAGTTACAAGTTCTTCTAGTCCACTCGAGATAGCTCTCTCTTATTCTGGAGTGCGGATCTCGACGGATAGTGATACCGCTAGCAATTTTCTACTCTCTCCAAAAAGAAATTACAGCCTCTCCAGCCCAAGACCATTGCAGGAACATGCTGGCGATCCGGGGATGCTACAAGCAGAGAGGATACCTTGCAATGAGGTGCTGGGATAATCCGCGCCTCGTCATCAGCACCGGGGAACGACCAAGCTTACCTAAGGTATAGATTGGGTGATTAGGAAAGCGAACAGACTGGGCTTTCGAGGGTGTGGAAAGACTGGGCTTTGAGGGATGCCAGGGGGGGGAAGGTGAGGGGGAAGCGAAGCGTAGGGGGTTGGGGCTGCATGGGTGGGATTTGTGGGGATCTAAGGATGGTTGGGAGATTCGATGGTTGGTTAGGAGATGAGGGAGAGGAAATGGAGGGAGAGACGAAGGAAGGGGTGAAGGGTAGAGTGTACGGGAAAGAGCGGAGGAAAGGGCGAGGAAGGGCTTGAAAAGTCACTTCGACATCTTGTACATATCTATCCTACGAACAACGCTATCATCGGTGGTAAGGCGACCTCTCCCTCTCTCCATAACCTCTTCGTTCCGTACCGCCCCACAACTCCCCTGATCCATTAACCACTCTGATAACAACCAGCTTCGTTTAAGCAAGTGGGTCGTCGGTAGAATGCCTATCAGTGGCGTCTTTTCCAATGGAAGTACCGAAAACAAAATAGCGATAAGTCCCCACACTCGGCAAAGACAGTTTGGTAGATATTTGTTAGGCCAGAACGACAAAGTTCAGAGCATGGAAAGCTGGGCCGTCTACATCGCTGATGACGAGATATCCACAAAGAAGACTAGCAGTCGGGACGATAACCAAGAGAAGGACCGTCAGCCGGTTGACGGTAATCCACCTGCGAAGAAAGAAATGTCTGCCGCCAAAACGGTCAAATCCATTAGGAAATCTCAAGTCCGGCTTGAAGAAGAAAATATAAGTCGACCCAAACCCAAATCTTCCTCGTCGCCCAACAGTCAATTGCACATATCGCAGTGACGGCGGATGGGTTAAAACACCATTACAGAGGTATAATGTCACCTCTGTCCACCTGGAAAAAAGCCGTGGTTCATCAATGAAGGTACTACAGGATTGCTTTTCTCAGAGCTTGGTGAAGAAGTCGTTCCATTCCGTATGGGCTACCCGTCAACTGGCTTGTAAGAGAATGACAACGATGTTGATATTAGACTCAACATCATGGGTTATGGTTTTATTTAAACTTGCGTACTCGCTGGAACATTGCGCGTACTCGTGTATTCGCGTACTCAGCGTGTACTCGCGTACTCAGCGTGTATTCGCGTACTCAGCGTGTACTCGCGTACTCAGCGTGTATTCGCGTACTCAGCGTGTATTCGCGTACTCAGCGAGTATTCGCGTACTCAGCGAGTATTCGCGTACTCAGCGTGTATTCGCGTACTCAGCGTGTACTCGCGTACTCAGCGTGTACTCCGCGTGTACTCACTAGGACTCGCTTGGACTTGCGTACCGCAGTTGCTAGAGTTCGGCTTCAATTGGTCTTCAGTTGCTGCCTCAATTCCTCGATTCACTGCAGTCATGTAGGGGTTGTCACCTGTGGTAATAAGAAATTTCGGATACGAGTACATAATAAAGGCCGAGCTCCTCACTTATATCATAGAGACGCGGATACCTTTTATGCAGGCGAGAACATGTCGGATTCGAGATAGTCTTGACGCCGGTTTACGAGTTGTTCTCACAATCTATTTTAAATGCTAATGCTTGGACTGCTGCCTCGATTGCTCCTAGTATGAATGAATGCAAGGGCGCAAACTTCCTATTATGGAAATACCTGCCCTACGCTCTTACGTCTTTTCTAGTTATAACCAATTGAGTTGGCCTTCGTCGCACAACCACTGTTATGAACATCTTATGTATCAGAGTTACCCTAACCGATGTTGATGTTGATGGCGTTCCGCCGAGCTCTCTTTCACAGACTATTGCGCTTTAGGTACCTCGGTGAGAGACGAAGACTATTCCCAATCAAGCTCTTCGGTGAGCCTCAAGATGGCGTAAGGCTAAGATACATCGATCGTCTTGGAGCCCAGTTGAGAATGTCAAATCATTACTTCAACTTACTTACTTCAGGGGCTAACCTCAGATCATGGATAACCCCGACCATACCTTCTCACCAGAAGCTTTGCGATTTCTTGGGGACGACCAGTGTTCTTTAGATGCAGAGGCACTGGATTTGGTTGACTCGTCGGAAGCATCTAATGCTGACCGCGTTTGTGACATCGATAGGACTGCTTCTACAGCCCCTGAAGGCCAGTATAGGGCGCCGAGCTCGCAGCACAGAGCAGGTCCCTGGTATTCAACATTCCACGCTTCGACCGACCAAGGCCCAAGGTACAAGCGTGCAAAGTTCGAAGATCCAAAATGCCGCGCTGAGGTAGCGCAGGTCCGTAAAGAAGGGGCCTGCATAAGATGTTGCTGGAATAAAACTCCCGTATATTATATCCCACTAGACTGTCTCTTCTTATCTATGATAGCTCATACCATCTAGTGCTCGAGCACACGACCGTGTATGTCATGTATCTCCTGTTGGGTGTCGTTCGATGCCCGATCCTCGAAGCTCCGATGGATGGGTTACGTACCCTTTTCTTGGAAGAATGTCAATATCTACGCGCTTGGTATTGTTGTCTATCAATGGGTATCGGCTTTACTGACAGCTCTAGATTATTCTCACAAAGACTACAAAACCGTTCTGCAATCTTGTTCCGTCCTCATGGAGGAATATACGGAGCTACACTTCAACAAATTGGTTCAATGGGATATCGACGCTCTTTCAACAGACTTTGCAACATGGATGGCCGCCGATAACGTCCATCCAGTAGCTACAAGCCGAGTAGGCATACTTTCGAGTATAGAATGTCAGAGACTGCTCCATCATTACTTGGATGAGGATCTTTGTACAAATCTCAGACTTCTGGTCAAGACATCTTCGCTCCTCTACAATCGCAAGGATTCTCCACACCCTCACTATGGCCGCGAGCAACTGAATCTCATAAGATATTCGGTCGGTGCTAGCATATTGAAGAGCCTTGAGGCTGCTTTGAAGAGCACTGCTTTGGCTGAGGCTTCGAAAGAGAAGCTTAAGGGGTTATTCTTGGTCCTCCTTGGCGTGATTATCGCAATTACATATACAACTACAACAGACTCCGAAGAAGCTCGTTATGAGCTTCTTCGAATTCTAGCTCACCACATGATCTTCGTTGGGGGACGAATTGGCCTTCTGAATTGCGAATTGACGAAGCAACGGCTTACAGAAAGCTGCCACCAAAAATATGGAACAAGACCGGCAATTTCGAGTGGAATTACGAAATCTCTTCGGCGGTCGAAGGGATGGATACGAGCGCATCCCCCGAGCAGGACCACAATTGTCTGGGGCTTTCACCAGCCGCCAGCATGTCGATAGATAGTCTTCGAGCTTTTGTTCCACAGGAGAATGATCACCGGCCGGGTAACATTTCAAACATCGCTACAAGAGAAGTCATGATGCCATGACTTGACGCTACTTAATCTGACACAATATCTTCCAAAGTCTCAAGCTTCATGTTGTAACGTCCTCTTGCCTACACAAAGGGCGTGGAACAGATATAGTCACACAAGAGTCGTGACCAGGGCGAGGTTCGCTTGCCAGGTAGTGGAGGACCCGAGCGAGTGATAACCACGGTGGACTGTCTACTGTCAACTTAGCTGGACTAATGTAGGATTGCCCTTACTAGGCAACCTGGTAACGATTGTATTAACCGCTGGAGAGCGGAGCTATCTACTGGTGATGAGCGACGTTATATATCCAGAGGGAGGACGCAACCCTCCTGGGTAGGACGCAGGGGACGCATGCGTCCAAGCCTTTACGTCCCTCGAGGCGCTGGTCGGTCTAGTAAACGAGCGCGAGTGTTCCTGTAAACCTTAAGGCGTAACACCGTCCCTCCATGGCGCTATACGACTTTAGATAATTTTGTGTTTATTTGCTTTAGATTTGGCAGGGCAGGAGAAAATTTTATTAGGAAAGTCGTGATGATTTAGACTCTTGAAAGGAGAACGCCGTAGCTCAGAACTCGGGTGATGCTCCTTGTCGCTCTATTTCGTACCACAAAGGCAAATGGCAAAATTCATTCCCAAGAACATTACATGCTTTTGCCCTACAACGCGCAGACTCGCGTACTCGCGAGGATTATTTGAGACACCTGTATTCAGATTGTTTGATTATTCTAGCGGAAGTTAGAGGGCAGAAAGCACTCAGAGCTTGAGCCTCAAAAGCTTTCATTAGGGTTGAATTCTTCATACTATTTTCCGCATTGATTGGTTCGGATTGTCGAAGGATTCCTCAACGCTCTCTCGGCAGTGTGGCATGACTTCTTAGTGAAACTTCTTCAGATGAGATTTTGGCATGAGCGATTGCTGAAATGTTCGTTGTTGGTTATTTGGATAACTCGGCCCCGACTTAGTAGAATAAGATGGCTTGAACTCTTTGAGATGGAGTCGAAGGAATAACAGATTTGCATCCGTATTAGATGCTCATATGTCAAAGGGCCAGGTAGGGTTCTCTACGTCTTTTTCCTTCCTCTCCAACCTCACTGTCTCTATTCACATTTCTGATACATTTGTGTCTATTCCATCATCATGCTCTTACCAATTAACGCGATTGATCTCGCGTCACTTCTCCTCACATTGCTACCTCTCGTCCCAGCAGCAAGCCTTCCTGTGTCTCGGTTCCGGCTCTAGGGAAACGATATGCTTTCGGCACATGCGTGTCTACGTCAAGCAAAAGCTGTACAACTACTCCGGACAAAACCAAGACCAACTCCCGACTTCAAGCTGTCAACTTCCATCCGAATCTACGACGACGCAAAAACGAAATCGGAGGAGATGACACCTTGAGAGATACCATCTTTATCATGGACAACAACGAGGATAGTCAACTCCCTTATGTGATGGTCTCTACCATGGTCAAAAATCTAAAAAGCAAGTCGCATACCGATATGAGCTTTAGGTACTGGAGTTCCACCGACTCTAGGTGCGCATGGGACTGATATTCGGGATATCGATTGGGCCGGCGACTTTTACCTTGGGTGGTGTTCACTACAGCTTCAAAATCGACCCTCCGCCTGAGAAGTAATGCGACCCTAGCTCTAAGCCCTTTCTTTGGGCTTCCGCCTCCAGATAGTATTGCGGCCTTGGCTTCAAGCCCATCTTTATTTCTGCCACTCCTGACGCTCCGTTGGGATGGTGCTGTTGGACGAAAGACCGTGGAATCTGAATGCCGGGGCCGGCATAAATTGGACTTTGGAGGAAGCACGGGCGACGTACAGCATATATTTTAGTGATGTTTCATCGGGAAGTCATTGTGTGTAGACGACTTGGAAATTTTCTCTACATTGTAAGCTGAATACTCATCAAAATCTCATGATCAACTTGGTGGAGTCCTGATGCGGGACTTTATTGCGCCAAAGGCACCTATTTTAGGGAATTGAGATATGTGCGGGAATAGATTAGACGCCTGCTTTCACGACGCCCGGTCCCTCTAGCAAACTTCTAAGCTTGATTACATGGGTATATGCGGTGCAGCTAAAGCATGAATGTCTGTATCGACTATGTTGTAGGAACTATGCGGGGAGCCAGAGGGCCTACCGACCATTCAGGTTCGTTATATGCATCGTTGCCGCTCTGTTGGTGGAATTTTGGCACTTTGAATGCTTCGGATCCTTTCGAATCCCCTGACATTACAAATTCCTAGACTGTTTCGAGTCTTCTTACCAAAAACACTCTCTACGTTCCTTGTATTCCTTAAGGTGGTGGCAACCCTGCAGCCTGTAGGGTGGAGATTACCGTCAACAAGGTAACCAGCAGTGTATCAGCAGTATTTCCTGGTTCTTGAAGTCAGTCTGGCAGCAACGATGGACAGCCAAAGTGTAGATGCGCAAATCTCGAGGCAAGTCTTTCCAGGCTGGATGAATCGAAGCTTCCAGGTGGCGTGATGGGACCGATATCAGGAGATGATGTTTGCGTGAACATCAAATCAGCGAAAGCCTAGAGGTATCTTGGCTTCTGGAAGCCCTGTCTCGCAGCTCGCTGATTCCGTGGCTTCTTCGATGCTTGCTCGGTTGTTTGAGTTAAGGAGGTGATCGGTGTAACTTCTTGCGAGCTCACGGAGCATGACTGGCTTTCGTCTTGGTCCAGCATATATGTAAACTCGATATTTGGTTGCTGCGAACTCTGGGGTTTAGACTGAGAGAAAGAAGCTGATTGTGAGAGGTCGAAATCGATATCAGATGACAGTTCAACGATGGCTGAGCAAATCCTCTTTAAGTGAATCGGCTTTCATATGACGTAGATGTTCTTCGTGAATTTGAGAGCTGTTCATTTCTTCTTCCCATCTAGGGCTGCGAAGCTAAACTCATGTAACGAATGGCGATAGAACGTGATTTTTTTCTTCTCGATGATAGAATAATGGTCATAGATTCTCATGAGTCTGTGATCGTGCGAGATCGAAAAGACGAGAATTTCCCGATTAAGTTCTATCTCGCGCTTTATCGTTTTGTAAAGCTCAACGCAGTCCGTACCCCAACAAGATCAAGCACCTCGGACCGGAGTTTCAACGACTCCGTGTCTAATGCTTGAAGACCCACAAGCCAATTCACAAGCCTATTGAGGGCATTCTGGGTTGTTATATGATCCAGCCCCAGGACTCTGATACAGGTTTGAACCACGCGGCCATGTCCCTGAAGCGCACCGAGGATGCTAGCTACAGCTCGGGTATTCGGGTGCTCTCCACCAAACGCTTCCAGTCTTGTTTTGTAAAGGGCCAGGCATCGAGCGTAGATTGCTTCAGAAGCTTCGTCAAACCCTTCTATGCCGAGAAATGCGTTGGCCAGGCCTTTCATGGCTAACTCAGAGAGTTGCTTGTCTTTCTGAACGTATTGAGAGGCTTGCTCGATAACCTCTGCAATCAGAATTTCGGCTTCGACCAGTTGTCCTTGGCTTATGAGCAGCTTAGCGTGATTCCCCATCGCTGCTAATATTTGAGGCCCGCTGCGTTGGTCAGTTCGTATTTGAAATATCTGCCGTCTCGTCATAATCGCTTCTTGGATTAACCCTCCTTGCTCTTGTCTGCTGGCAAGACCGTCCATCTGCTCAATCGAAAAGGGGTGAGCTTCTCCGTAACTTTGTACAGTCTTCTTCGATGCCTCTTGCTGAAGCTCTGTGGCCTCGTCTATCTTGCCTGGTAACCTACTCAGGACAGAAGAGAGATTTATCATTGCCAGCACTGTGATATCGCTGTCCTCTCCTAACACCCTTCGTCGAACTTTCAAGACGGTATTTTGTAGGCGTTCCGCCTCTTCGTACTTACCTTTCGCACATATTGTATAAGCGAGGATCTCCGTAGCTAAAACAGTATCAGGATGATTGGAACCAAGTATACGGGTACAAGTATTCAGGAGTTGGCGCTGGAGCTCTTCAGCCTCTTGCGCTTTCCCGTATCTTGCCAGGCGATACGAAAGACCGTACATTATTTGAAGTCTCCTGGGATCATTATCGTCGAGGATTTTTGACATTATTGTGAGAGTTTGCTCGTCCGTTTTAATCGATTGCTCCCAATGACCCTGTTCCGCAAGGATGATGCCCAGGCTGGCCCTGCATTCGATTACTGGGTTGCTTTCCTCACCCCAGAGCTCTGTGCTCGTATGCAAAAGCTCATGAAGCAGCTCAATTGCAGCCTTAGCCCCGCCAGAAGCTGATAGCAAATGTGAAAGTTGCAATTGAAGGGCTTGAGTAGCGAGGAGTTGCGATCCACCACATTGATTCTTGCCTTCTATTTCGTACTGATGGGCCTTGATGGTATGCTCAATCAATCCCAGGTCCAGGTAACCCTTGGCCAGCTCGGAGCGCACAGTCCACTTGACGGTAGCAATCAGCTGGCTGCCACTTTTGGCTTCGCTAGAAATGGATTTTTGAACGAATTCCGTGAGATGGAGTTCTGTCATTGCACTGGCTTTGAGCCAGCCTCTGGAGAGCTCCGTGTCTCTAGGGGTACCAAAAGCAATTTCGTAACAAAAAGCCAGCTGAAAGGATGCTTCGTAGAAATCTGAAGTTTGTTTCATACTGTGCGTTTTCGCACAGAGACATTGGAAGACCCAACGCCGAAGGAAGTAGTCACTGGCCGAGAACCGATTGAAGTCTAGACTGAGCTAAACGATCTGTCAGAGATGTCATAGCTGAACAGCATATCATAATGTGACGTACGTCGGGGATTTTCGGCAATTTCTTCGCAATAGGTTCTGGAGGCGGACCGAAGATGTTGACATGGGGATCCCCAATCAACTCTCCATGTCTATTGATTTCCGCATATCTATCTTTACATTAGCAGATGAAGGCAGCCATATATAGTGATGCAACCTCGGTTGACTTAGCAAAAGATTGCGAAGCCAAGACTTTAAAGAATCTGTCATTCTGGTATTATTGCCAAAGTTATGGATACGCGACCATCTCTCGTCCCTATAGGCGGAGTCTACAAGATCCAACAACACCCCTACCTCTGCGGGCCGCAGAGCTGGGTTGGTTTCTAGGCTCAACTTGAAGAATGCATCTAGATTACTGTTCGTAGCTAGGTATGGAACCGCAGGGCATTCTTTCAGCACCCACCAGCATACCTTACCATAGGAATAGATGTCTTGCTTTTTGGCATCCTCGATCTTGAAGAAGCGGTGATGCCATTCAGGGGCTCTCCAACCCTGAGTCCCCGCTAATTGAACCAACTCTTGATCGGAGAGACCGAACGTTGTAAAGCCAAAATCAATGAGCTTCGGCGTGAATCGGTGGAGATCGTCAGGAAAGATGACAACATTGCTAGGCTTCAGGTCCCCATGGATCATGTCTGTATTTCAGTGAGACGCGAATGATCCAGATAATTGCGGCACGTGGCTAGCATACTGTAGGCATGCAGGATCTGTAGTGCCCTTCCAATACCCCGACATATGCGGATACAATCCCCATAATCGAAATCAGGTAAGACTAGAGAAGGATCATCTTCGACATCTGCAACAACATCTTGCAATTGAGCAGCTTCATCCTTCATAAACATCTCCAATGTGCCAAATATACTTGCGTTTTCGAGCACCAAGACGGGCAGGATTTGCTCTACTTCCTTCTCCTTGTTGACTTTGATGTCCCAGCCGATGCCGAAGAGGTCTATGATGTTTTCATGTTGCCATATTCTGGGTTGCTGCAGTACTAGTACTTCTGTAGCAAGAGCCTTGAAAGCTAGCTCTGGGCTTGTCCCAACTTTCACATGTCTCTTATAGGCGAGTGCTACCGACCGATTCAAGAGTGCCTGATCGATATCTGCCGTGGCACCTCGCCCTGCTAACCCAAGACCTGGATGCATCGTCATATCGATAAATTCGGCATTGACGCTCTGTGCTATCGCTAAGAACGATAGGAAGTCGTAAGATATATCGTCATCTAGAATGGTGCTGTAGTCATCTGTATCTGTGAAAGGATCCGTGAAAGGCTCTTCAGATATATCGTCCGAGGAAGGACGAAGTGCCATGGTGCAGCTTATTTTTTCCAATCCCGTCTTGGGTTGATGGCTGAGGGCTCAACGGCAGCCAATGAAGACTGTTGTGTTGCACGTGTTGGGTTCAGGATTACTAACTCCTATTTGCACTAGAACCTTATAGGGCCGGTAAGCAATAATAACTACAAAGACTCTTTTGTGGCACTTCATAGCAATTATAATACAATGCAATCATCTATACTCTAATAGGTTCATGAAAAGGCTGTAAAGTGACTTCCCGTCCCGCAGTCAGGTGACCGAACATCAAAATTTTCGATCAGTACACGTCTACTGTACACGCGTCTTCTCAGTTCTTACATCTTTGCTTATTCTTTGCTTATATGATTATACTGAGTGAGTTGCTGACTGAAGAGCATACATGAAGCACTGAGCATACATGGAGCATATATCGAGCACTGGGTGGAGCACTGAGTGGAGCACTGAGCGAAGCACTGAATGAAAGATTTACAGTGTGGGATAATACTGATATTGATTAGATATTTTGGGGATTTTCACTCAATTTTGACGTGCGTCTCAATAAAATCTAGGTATTCAGGTAAATAAATTATAAAGATTCGATTACATAACCGTTTACTACCTCATGCTTGATGAAATGTAAATCTGATAATTGTCTAAAGGTGTGTTTTCTACAGTAGGAAGCTATCTACGTTTTGTGCTGCAATTGGCGCTAGAGTAGACCCGACTGGGCTAGCGGGCAGTGTTCCTAATTGGACGACTACTCCTACTATTGCTCCTACTACAACTCCTATTGCTTCAACAATGCTGAGGTGGTTTTCCCCTTGTATCACCATAATGTGAAATTCAACAGCACCTACCCAAGAGAAGAAGTTGAATTCTCCTTCTACGCTTGACGGGCATCCCCTCACACTGACCCTGGTACACAGTCGGTACAAGTAAGGTACGTACATGCCCTTATGAGGCCGGATGAGCCTTAGGATGAGATGCGGCAGCGGAAAAACCTACCTATTCCTGATAAATGGATGACAAGACTAGATGGAGGAAGATTTGGTCGTCTATGGCCAGCGAGGAATGTCGTTCAAGGTTATAGGTAAGGCGAGATGGATCATGTAAGGTACTTTTCCAAACAGCTGATTACATTAATCAATGAAACACTCATGCATGACCTAAGACTTGCAGACGCCACATCCATATCTGTCACAACAATGTTGGGGAGCGAGAAGAGAGTAGCTATTGATTTGTCTATAACAAGGGCCCAAAGGCTGGCTATATATACGGTGCGGACAAGTGGTCCTTTTCAAAGAAGCAGAGTATCCTGTCCTAGAATCGTTTGTGTTTAGTTACCTGATGTCGCATTGGATTCGACTCTCCATGGCACCTGTGCATCGTTCATTGTCTTAGTACTTTTGTCTAATTGCTGTGCTCGCAACCCCTAAAGAGATGGGTGCCGGCAAGTGGTCTTCGCTAACATATGTGTTACATGGGACTAGAGATACTGTAACTGGGAATCCTGCTTTACGTTCCTAGAACTGAGTTAAGGCAGATTTAGCAAAAGTCAAGGGCGGAATTATTCACGCACAACACGGCTACTACAATATCGTCACCTAAGTCTTTACCAATATGGGCTTAAAGTTCTTCAAGACGGCACGGATCCCGTACTTGAATTTGTCCTCCCACCCAGGGATATATCTCCCATGCTTACAATCCGGTCTTCCTTCATGCATTATTGCCCTCCATGGGCTTAATAGACACCGTGACACAACTTGGACACACGAAAACGGTGTCAACATGGCTTTGAGAACTTCTCCCAACAGACATTCCTGATATGCATAGCTTTAGCTGAGGTTACGACGCCGATACCCACAGTGGATCGCGTGTCAGCGCGCATTATCTGTATGATCATGCTATATTTTTGATCTCGAGATTGAATCCGAAAAAGCGATTCACAAAAGTACTACTAGCGATATGCTAAAAAGGTGACTTTGATGCTGAGGAACACGCAGACAGAGAAGCGGCCCATCATCTTCAGCGCGCATAACGTGAGAAGAATCGTTTTGAAAAGCATAAGTCCTCAAACCCAGACAGCCTCCTGATCTCATAGTGTTAAGGCTTTTATTCACTCTGACGATGCACGTAAAGGCACCTTGAAGAAAGATCAATCCGGCTCTCACATATGGCAGCAGACAACGAGATCCTCAGTAATCTCGAGAAACATTAGCCAAATGCGGTCAAAACGCGCTGAATAAAGAATTCAGAATTGACAATGGTAAGCGTTAATCTATTATCAGGTAGTGAACTTTGATACTTTTCATTCGCAGCTCAATCGAATCCTAGTGATGATTTATCAATTCCGTTGCGTCTGGCTAGAGTTTCTAAACAGAACATTTTGTGAGCGGAACAAGAGGCTTAATGACATTACGTTCATCATTCGGGACAATGAATTCGAGCGCAGGGTCGTTCTTCTGTACGGTCTAGAAGGTATTCGTAAAACCCAGCTTGCAGTCGCATTCTTTTGGTGGCATAGCGAGAAGTGTACAATGAATATCCATCATTTGCGCCGATCAAGACGGCAGTGGAGACGGATGACGTTGAGAAGATGATCGAGGCTGCCAAAGCGTGGCTCTCACGTCCAGGAAATTCCAAGTGGTTGCTTGTAATTGACAATGCTAATATCTCGAAGACATATACGGAGTAATGTCAAATCGTATCTCGCAGAAGTACATCTCGGGTTTATCCTGATTACTTCCAGGTCTTCTTATATGCAAATTAGCTCAGGCGTTCTGTTACCTTGAGAAAAGTTTCCTAACGCGCAAGCAAGTATCTCAACTCCATCTTACACGTCAGCGCGACCAACATCAGATCAAGGTCAGCATCAACCACCAACCTATCAAGCGCAAATTACATGGCTAAGCAGATTTTAAATTCTTACGCAATGGAGCTAGCATTATAACTTACCGGTCTCCCCCCCTTTGAAGGTGTTCAGCCTTGCGAGGTTGACGGATAAATAGAAGCAGGAAAGGATGAACACATTGGCTTTTACAAAGTGTTAACGACTTACAATGAAGATGGAGAATACAAGTGACAACTTCGTGTGCCCCTGATATAAACTCAGGAATTTTTTGTCTTTGAACTCAACAAAGCGTGGTCCGGGGCTGGCTGGAACATACGCGCGATAGAAGTGAACAATGGACGACAACACCCTTCCAAATAATAGTACGAAGCTGCGAGCCGCGAGTTTCAGCTTGAAACCGAGGAGCACTCTATTATATATATATTAACATACACCCCGGACTTCGGAATGCCGATTGCCGTATTCGTTCGGGGAAGGTAGCATAGCCGCTTTCGACGCAGCACAAAGGGAGCATGACAGGGGAACAACAAACTTTCTCTACTCTCCCACACCATGAGCGCTGCCGTATCACCCAAACAGCCCCCCCCCCCCTTTCCATTTTCACGAGCCAACAACGTCGACATGGAACGAATCTCACAGTGTGACCAGACAAGCGTGTGCTCCCCCCCCAAGCCACCCGTGCTATTCCTCCTTGCTCCTTTGCCGCAACGACCATTCTCGGAATGTATTATCAACCAGAATTAAACAAAACGGCGCTTGAATCCCTCCGTACCCTCAATCTGGGTGGACTTGGGGCAATACAGTACCAATCCCATCGACACTTTCTCAACCTCTTTGTCACGAAAATCATCGTGGTCCCCCCCCCCCCCCCCCCCCCCCCCCCCTGCTTACGCCATCGAATACCAATAGCAAAGTTGCCAGGTAAAGAACGCGCCGTACATGTCCGCCGAGCTACCAAGAGGCTCGATGCAGTCACGTAAAAATCTGGCTATATTCCTTTTCAGGCCAGCAAAGAAACGGGGATCGTAGGGGAAGAGAATCCAACAGAGCAACCGAAGGAACCAGAACTATCGCGTCGGGGTTGCGGGGGGGGGATTTCGACAGTAGAGATTTCCGGGATGGATTGATCTGCATAGCTGTGCATGTTTGCATGACCCGTTGGTGTCCCAGCTTCCGCTTATGAAACATATTACCCAAGAAACTTCCATACAACGCTCTCTGTCTCTCCCATCCCATCCCCTCCGCCAGGCTTGCCACAATTTTCAGTGAATCACTCAAGCCAAACAAACACCAAGATCTGTCAGAAGCGTATCTCGAACGATCACACCAACACCTCCAGCTTCGACAACGGAACCAATTTTACCAACGCTGGAATTCGCTGGCTGAGCCTCCAGTCGGGTTGGTTCACAGCCTCGGACTTTTCAGCGGAGACGCATCGGCTCTCGTCTCTGTACGTATGTGTTGGTCCTGGACAAAAAAGCGAACCAAACTTTTCCGATATAGATCAGATAGTCCCTGATACTCCATATACATTGAAGTCTCCCGCATTGTAGCTGTGTAGTAGAAGCCAGTGGAATTTTGCAGGGGCCCCGGACCGGGCTCTGGAGATATGCTGGAGGGAGTCCATCTGGCTTGATGTCGTCGAATGAAGGACGAGGTCGGCAGAACGGCTCTGCGTTCGTGCTTTCCTTGTATGCTCTGAAATAGCTCTATCATCCTTTTTGGGCGTGCTTCAATTATTCGTCCACCTGTCACAATCCCCCTCCCCTCTCACGCCTCAGCCTGCTCCTTCTTCCCCTCCCATTCCCTCAACACCTCCAGCACGCCTTCACTCCCCAACCTTTCCGCCAGGCTGAAAACATCATGGATCCCCCAGCAGTCCTTAATCCTCGGATCCGCGCCCCTCTAGAAGCACATCGAAGTCAGCTACGCCCCTCCGCTCAAAAAGCCATACGTTCCACTCCACGCAAAACCAAAAGGAACCATGCCACAGAATAACTCAGCCAAACACAACTCACCCCCAAAAGCCACCCCACAACCTCGATCCCCCGATCCCCCTCCCTCGAATTCGCATGAACCGCATACGCCGCCGGCGTTCCCCAATGATTCGGCAATCTTTGCCCTTCCGCCACATCCATCCCATTCACATCAGCCCCGCACTCCTCGACCAGAAGTTTCACCATCGCCATCCTCTCGCCCCTGCTCTCCGATCCCGCGAACGCGGCGCTTTCAACGGCGCGATGCAGCGAGCGCCGCCCGAGCTGTGCGCCCCGCTCCCGCAGCAGCTTCAACGTGGCGACGGAGCCCTTGCCCGCAACGGTCTCAAGCAGGGGCGGTGTGACGAAGGGGTCCCCATCCGGGGGATCCGCGACGCGGGCGCCGTGCGCGATACACCAACGGACGAGGCGCTCATCATGGCAGACGAGACCGAGGAGGCACTCACCCCTGGCGAGTGCGGCACTGAGGAGTCAAGTCAAAGCAGGTTAGCTCAGCACTCCCCAGCAAAATGCAGCGTTTCTTTCCACGTAAGCGCCAAAAAATCAACAGCGCCACCGACTCACCCGCTCCCCTCCCGCGCATTGACATCCCACCCTCTCTCCACCAACACCTCCCACGCGCGCTCCTGCTGCGCCGTCTCCGCTTCCCCATCCACAGCCGCGGCTGCCACGGTGAAAGGGCCAAGCCCGTCGACCGTCGCGCCCGCCTCGTCAAGCAGGTAGCGCACAATGTCCGGCCGGGCATGCTCGAGGGCGCGGGCGAGCGCCCAGGCGGGGTCGAAGCCTTTGCGGCTGCCGGTGAGGATGCCGATGCCGTGGCGGACTTCGGGGATGGAGTTGCTGATGATGCCGGTGGTGATCAGGGCGCGCGGGGATGGGGATGGGGGCTGGGGCTGGGTGGGGGAGGTCATGGTAGGTGGGCTGAGTGGTTGGGTCGGGTTTGTTGGGGTTTTGGGGAACTGGATATAGCGGGAGTGAGGTGTGGTTGGAGAGGTTGCTGATGAGAGGCTTGCGTGGTGGCAGGTTAAAGCTGTGTTAAGGCTCTTTGGTCAAGCTGAATAGCTTCCAAATAACGATGACGATAGCAGAGACAACAACGTTCAGCTGCTATGTTATAAAGCTGGTTATGTTGAGCAGTTGTAGTACCAGCTGGTTATTCCAAAAGCTTTTGCTGGAAGGAAGGTACAGGAGAGAAGAAGGGAGGCAGGCGGCACGGCCACAACACCGCAGGGCTGAGGGCTTGCGTGGGTACAGTACTACAGTACTGTAATGGTTACTATAGTTAAAACGTCTGAGGTATACTGTAAAAGCTCCCTAGAATTCTCGAGTCCAATGGCAATTCTCTGGTGACATACCTCACAACATCACGCTTGCTGCTACGCTTGATTGTGAAGCCGGCTATATTATGCTAGGAAGCACTCAATATGTGTTCTCCAACGATGGTTTCGAACGCGGGATGCCTAAATTCGCTCAAAGGATCGGTTGGAACGAAATACATCTATAGAATAGCGGTACTAAATCTATTGGGTCACTGGGTGGTGCCAGCTCTTGGACATAAATTTTCATTCCGTCGCCTAACCAACCATCATCTCCGCTCTCGCTCCATGTTACCTGTAGGGTTCATCCTCCACCAAGGTATCATTGAAAGCATCTCGCTCGAACATACGTCCCTTCTTGGTTCGGGAATGGTGCTCGCAGCGAATCTTATACGGCCCACCATCCGGCGAAGGCCCTCCTGCAGAATGTACAGCACGCTCGACGCATCCGCCCTTGAAGAAACCGAGCCGAAAATACGCCGTCTGCGTGTTGCGCAACCGGCCTTCGAACTCGCTCTGCTTATCGGTTTTGAAGCTCCATAGGTCCTCAATACCGCAACTACTTTCTTGCTGCTTGAGTTTGGAGCCGTCGGCGCCTGCCCAGCCGTTGATGCCGTACACCTCGAAGGCGGAATCACCGGATCCGCTGTCGTAGGTAATGTAGCAGCCGGCGCTGGGGATGGCAGCGGCGGAAGACCAGGAGGCGGAGGCGGAACTTGAGGAGGCGGAGGCGGAGGCCACCGAGTTGATTGATGCTGTGTTGACGGGGATAGCAGTGGGATTCACGGTCGTGTCGGGGACCTTGGTGTAGGCGCACGCTGCGTCTCCACTGCCGGTGGTCATGGTTGGGTAAAGGGTGCCTGTAAGGGTGTTACAGCCGCACCAGGTAGCCGGGTCGAATGTAGCTTTTCCGACATTTGACCCGGCGCTACATTTCAAGGGTTCGGAGCTCGATGGGGGCTCGACGCAATTGGGGGGATCTTGCTTCACCGGATTATGCTGACATGTCTGTCTTGATTAGCACTGCCTCGTGATTCAGGTTTGGAGGTGCTTACCACAGGCGCTGCTGTACTCGACGGGCCGGACCCGGAGGTTGCGGACGTGATTGTGCCTGCAGTATTCGTGCTTCCAGTGTTCGTTCCTGTAGCGGTACCTGTGCCGGAGCCGCTTGAACCCGATGGACCGCAAGCTCCAGTCTGACGTTTCCGGTTGTTAGTCCCGGCAGCAATTTGACTTCCCACCGCAGGCCACTCATGGTCAGCCATCTTGTCGGTCTCGAACCAGAGTCGGTAACTCGCTGTCTGTGGACACACAATACGTTCACCCAGGTCGTTCTGCTGGTCATTAGTATATTGGATAAGAACTTTGCCATGCGCGCTGCGCGAATCCGGTGGTTGCTTGGTATAACCCCGTCTTCTGACTGTGAGTCCCTCGAACGCCCTACCAGGTCCGACCAAAACTTGTTCTATTAGAGTTACCCTGGCGTCATACAAGTATCCGCCACCGTCGGCGTTTGGTGTCGAAACATAAATTTCCGGTTTGAAGGGCGTGTTGCCCTCCCCGTCGGCCAATTCTGGTATGCGGGACGCCGTATTCCCAGCAAAAGGGCTTTCCATGTTGACACTGCCATCATCACCTTGTTCGATAGAATGGATCACCTGGTCCTGGAACGTTGCGTCATCGCTCTGAAACGATGGGGCTTCCCAAAAGTGGCTGATCCAGCAACCTTTTTCTCCAATGATCTACGTGAACTCTGAAGTAAGCACGGTGTTTACAAATGGGATAACGGTCGCTGAGACCAGGGTCTTGAACAATGAAATTACACTCGATTCAATATTTACTTACCACGACCGAGGTACAGCCTTCCAATCCTGAAACAGAAGGATAATATTCGCCCTCTTTGGGTGGTGAATCAAAAGCCACTGCAATAGCTGAAGATAATCTACCAGTTTGCCGATTCAAGAGCGCTTTCTTTCCATTCTTTGTCACTAGCACGCACTATTAGCCCTGCCAGTTTATGGAGGAAACAAGGCCGTGAGGAAGTAGAGGTACTCAAGAAGGTTTTTATGCCGAAGATAAGTATTGTAAATGAGGACACTGGGACACGACCATCTAAGACTTACTTTCTTCAGAGATGAATTGGTCCATATTGCCACGGTAGTTCACGCCATCCACCGTTTCGATAAAACCACGCCGGCTCAGGTCATTTTGCACATGATGATTCGGCACAGACAATAAACCACGCTTGACCAGATCATCCCGCAAATAGTCCTTAGGCGTGGCCAATCGACCCATGTTGAGTGGTTTCTCGCGCTTGCTCTTGGGCTGGGCCGTAGCAGCTGCGCAGCCAGAGTCGCCACAGCGGGCATCACAAAAATTGCCAGTCGCAGTGCTGGCCGTGGTGGCTGTTGAGGCTCCTGTGGTCGCGGTATCGCTGCAGCCAGTAATTGTTGTACAAGAGGTTGAGGTGACGGTCGTGACCGAGCTACTACTGCCGCTGATGAAGGATGAGACCGAGACAAACTGCGTGCAGGAGGGGTAGGCTGAGCTCTGGGTGCACGACGAATCCGATTTTGTGCTTGAAGACTCGGATTGTGTGCTTCCGCTGTTTGTTGTTTGGCTGTTTGTGGGTTCCGTATTGCCGGGATCATTGGTTGGTTTCGTCGGGGTTGGACTGGTGGGAGTCGGATCGCCGCCTCCACCTCCTCCACCTCCACCTCCACCTCCACCCCCTCCGCAATCAATGAGACATGGAAGACCACCACCCCCGCCACCACCTCCTGGAGGTCCGCAGCCGAAGATGCACCCAGGCACATTGGGGTCGATTGTCCCACCAATCTTTGGCTCAGGAAATCCTGGGGGAGGTCCAGGAGGGACTGGGTCGGGAAATCCGGGTGGCAAGGTTGGTACGGTCCAGATGAAGCCGCCTCCTGTCTGGGTGGTAGTTTCAATTGTCGATGGGCCAGTCGCTATGATAGTAGTTGGGGTATTGGTTTGAGATCCGACCCAGGTCAACGTATATGGCTTGCCTGATACTTTAGTGGTCATGACACCCCAAGGTATCCCTGTAGGGACGTTTGACGCTGTATATGAAGTACGTGAAACTGAATCTGAACCTGGGCTTGTATCACTACCCGTCCCTGTGCCAGTGTTTGAGGCGGAGCCTGTGTCGGTGCTAGTAATTATGCCACTTCCGATTCCTGTTCCTGTGTTCGTGTTCGTGTTCGTGTTCGTGTTCGTATCTGCTCCAGTTCCACCTGTAACAGAATCCGTCCCAGTAATCAATCCACCAGTAGTCGATCCGCCTGTGGCAGAAGTGTCGGTGCCAGTAGCTGATCCACCAGTAGTCGATTCACCAGTGGCAGAAGCATCGGTGCCAGTAGCTGATCCACCAGTAGCTGACCCGCCTGTGGCAGAAGTGTCGGTGCCAGTAGTCGATCCGCCTGTGGCAGAAGCATCGGTGCCAGTAGCTGATCCGCCAGTCACAGAGGCATCAGTACCGGTTGCTGATCCACTTCCACCAGTAGCTAGTCCACTAGTCGCAAAGGTATCCGTACTAGAGCTGGTCGTGGTGCTAGATGCTGCTGTACTAGCGGGACCAGTTCCAGTATCTATGACAGTTGAAATGGGAGTGCCCAGGGAGGTAGTTGTTCCATCTGCGACAGCTCCTCCGTCGGTAGCGTCTATCGGGACCGACAACGTATGGCCGCTCACGGTAGCTGGGGAGCCTCCTGGAGTGAGTGTGTCGGTATCGACGACGAGACTCGTAGGGTTTCCATAAACGGTCAAGGTTTGAAGCGTGTAGATAAAGATAGTCGCTGAAGGAGGGACATTGCTTGTAGGACAGGCACTTTGATCTGCGAGTTTCGACGTACAGCACTCCATTCCTGCTGGCGTACTAAGGCCAAGTCTGCAGGTCTCGCAGGGTGCATACATAGCGCACACCGCGCACGCGAATGTGCAATCAGTTTGTCGGCGTAGAAGGTCGTTTTCGTTCACGGCGCCTGGGACTGGTGCGGGTGTGATGTACGGGTGCGCTTCCCTGGGGACCTTGAGACGTCCTGCTGGAGACGCGCGACAAGAAAGGAAGGCATATTGGAGTACAAGTAAGACACTCCATGCGCGGGCCATCACGTCCAAGCGTGATTGGTGTCACGCACCAAGTCCATCGTGAATGTTTTGTTGAAAGGAAAGATTTGCACACAGGACTCGAAGAAACTATCGGTGAAAGCAGTGGATGCACAATCAGATCGAAGACAACTGATCATTGAGAAACAATACAGCAAATGAAATCTTATAAAGGGACGGAGAGATGCAGCCTGGTCTGAGGCTGAGGCTGAGGCTATGGGGATGGCCGGGAAGGTGAACGACATGATGCTGATGCGTGTGGGGTAATCGGTGGGTAATTGGTGGGCAATATCCTTTCTGATCTTGATGTTGCTCACCAAGACACCAACATAATACTAAATAATAGTGGCATCGAAGGATTCCGTAGTTATCGTCTCGTATTTACTGCCCATGTTGGTAATTGATATGCCTATTCAGAAATGATGTCGAAGCTGAACCGTCGCACTGTTTCACGATCAACAACGGCGTCACATCGGCAGTGTTCATCGATGAAGGGTTGGTTACCGGTACTCGGGGGGTGAGTAGATTCTAATGAGTGATATGACAAGCGACGTGTTCATCCAACCAGAACGCCGCAGTGGTGATCAGTCATCCACGACTACTTGTGCGGGCTAAATACCTTACATACCTTAAGTTTCTGCTAATATGGGGTCCTGCGGAAGCTTGAGAGGAGTCTATCTAGGAGCACCGTACCTAGGGCACGAACAAGTTTAAAACATGTTTATTGACCAACCAAATGAAGTTAGTCAAAACATGTTTTAAACATGTTTATTGAAGCATGTATTAAACACAGGGGTAGCAACAGGGGGGGTATATATTTATAGTATCAACTAAATTGGCTGTTCCATGAGCACATGACCATCGCTGTAGAAGATGATGACCCATGAGCATAGGATCGACCTTCGCCTTCACCGTTTGATAGGCCTCATCCAACAGCACTCCTGCCATGGCCGTGTGCGAAGAAGGTGTGTATTGGGAATGAAAGGCGTGCTCATGAGCTCGAACGTACGGATTCTCATAGTGATTTAGTGGTAGATTCGACATGTAGACTGTCATTGCTGCCGTTCGATTCAATGTTTTAACCACTGGGATAGATAGTGGTTTAACTGCTGGTGATAGCATCGTTTGAACTAGTGCAGCTGGCTCATTGATAGGCCTGTTGATGTAAGCAGTGCATTGATTCAGATGAGCCTGCTGACGACTGGTTCCGGACGCCATTTGAAGGTGACAGTATAAGCACTTCACTGCAGGAATGATTCGGTTTGGTAGGATTATGCTCTGAAAGGCATCAGTAACAGTCCGATTGCGAGGTTTGCCACCGCGTTGAGGAGGCATGGCTGGTGGTAGGAAGATACCTAGATCGGATGAAGGTCTATCTATTCAATGCTAGCGACAGCGAGGTCAAACACCCTGAGCTAAACCAGTTGGGTTTAGCTTGCTTATATAATATAAAACCAATAAACAAACATGAATAAACCGCTAAGACGTTTTAAATACGTTTATTGTAGAAGAAACGGTTTTTTTCTACCCCTATCTAGGAGCGAGCAGGTAAAACTCTACTAGCGGGCCCCAGCCCTATCAGCCCTATGAAGGCGGAGATTACCATCTCCCCTATTTCCAACACTGCCAGGCCCCCATTACAGCTATCCTGATGACAAGTAGATTGAACGAGGTGTAAAACAAAACAACGAAGGGGTAGCGAGAGTGTAGCGAAGGCGCTGCTTTGGTCTATCAGGGAGTTAATACATAGCGTGCGGGAGCGTTAGTTTCTCCACGCCGCTCTAACCATTTAGGTACTATGGCAGCTCCGAAGACAGTATCTTACTCAACGCTTTTACATCACAATTAATCAATCAATCGATTAAGATGATTCTTTACTTAAGATGAAGCTTACTTCAAATTTTACGAAGCTTTCTTCACATTTTACGCTTATTCGCAAGCAATTAACTCCAGAGCTGTCATAATAAATCGTTGGAGCGGCGTGAAGAATACAGCGCTCTGCTCCCGTACGCTAGAGTTTAAATTAACTCCCTGAAGGACGAGTACTTGTATCCCTTTAACCGCTGTCGGGAGGCCCCTTTTAGCGTATTCGCTTAGTTCACCAATAGGAACCATAGAATATCACCCTGAACTGATTTTATTGATGCTATTCAGATGCTATTGTGATATGCAGCCCGACAAGGACCGTTTCTACATAGGGAGATATCACAGATATCACAGCCAAAGATAGAACGCTTTCTCCGCTTGCTACCACCTAAGTTTGGTGTAATTTCACCGAGAACTTGTCGTTTTCTAGGCCTGCCAGGCTGTTAAGCCTATCTCCTTGCACCCACGGCAGTCCTCAAGGCTCTTTCTTTTACAGATTTGATGATCATCTAAACGTACCATTGAACGTTCAATTGCAGGCCCAATTGACGTTCTTTTCCGCTTTAGAAACTGCCTTTGAGAGGCCTTAATAAGACCTGTAGCCAGAGCCGTTCTGAACTCGCTATGAACAGTGTATTTAGCCTCCTTTGAAATATCTGAATGCAAAGAGAGTTTGTGGGCATTGATAACGCTGATTTCAATCGAGAACTCGTACAAGGCTTTGTGTCCTCCTGATCTACATCAACGGTTGTATGCGTAGGTATATTGACCCAACTGACGTTTGAAGGCATCTGAATAGGCTCAAATCGATCGCCTACAACAGTGATAGGACGCAGATTAGGACGATCAGTTCCGAAATCAGTTGAATCAGGTACTACATCGCAGGAAGGCATTCTTATCGAGGTGGGCAAGAACAATAGGCTTTGTTGATATTGTTTCTATTTACTTTGACCGAGCCTTACCATATCTGGTTATCCGTGCCCCCCACTTTCGCTCAGTTCTTCGCTTAGTGCTCACCAGCCATGCACCACTTTCAGCCATGCACCACTAAATTCAACTACCCTTTATATACACGAGGATTTTTGAGCAATTGCTTCAAAATAACCCGCCATTTCTACTGATAAGCCTGAACGAATTTAATGCGAGCAGCCCTATGGGGCTTAGTAGCCCTGTAGCACTTCTTTAGTGCATTTAAATAACGCTTTTCCCAGGTCTCTTCGCGCTGCTGCTGTCTCTCGTCCTTCAATTTCTGTCTATCTTGAGTCATACTTCGAGCATCTTTGACGTACAAGATGCCTTCGATTTTAAGAATCTTATTAGACTGCTTTTTGCGTGCTTTGCGAGCATTTTCAGCGGCTTCTATTTGACGGTATATTCTTGTCCCCTCCACTGATGCATTCGATGCCCGTCAATGACTCTCTATTATTCAAATTCTTGAAGTAAATTCTTCTATTTGAATCTACAGTAACAATTCAATCGAAGCGTGCAACGATGCAATGCTCATACGATAGCCGATTTCGTGTATCATCCTTCGTTATATCATATTTGACCATCATCTCATTAAACTCATCAAAATGAGTCTGTAGTACTTTCGAATCATGCGCGTTCTTTCTTTCAGCTGCTAAAGACTTTCGTTTAGCTTTGAAGAGATCTGACTGACGATCTAATCATCGTTTGACTCATTGAGCGTTCAGTAGAGCTGAAGAATTTCAACGAGCAAAGTCTTGAGCACGAAGGGCGTTTGCCGTTGATTGCACCATGTGTAGTCTAGCTGACAGGCCTAACTGATCCACTGTAGTTAAGTATTGCCGTAAAGCTGACTCCTGATCAGGTTTTAAAGCTCTGTCATGCAGTTCTCGTACTGCTGTTTTGAACTGATAACCTCGTAGTCTAGATCGAAGTCTGTCATATGGAACACGAAACTCGCGCGCAATTTCGGCTCGATTAGGATTTTCACGCGTGTTTATGGCGTCAATAGCCTTCTGAATGCGACCCTCGATGATAGCGTAAGTAGCAGCCATGTGGTTGAAATTTGGTGGATTTTTGAAGGTGATGGATCAAAAATATGAAGATTTAGTGGTGCATGGCTGAAAGTGGTGCATGGCTGGTGAGCACTAAGCGAAGAACTGAGCGAAAGTGGGGGGCACGGATAGGGTCAACCTTAAAAATGCAAACAGCGGTTAAAGGGACACGGATAGACGTAACAGTCGTTGAGTGATTTAGTTTATATTAGGTTCGATTCCTAACAGCGCTGGTACAATGGTGTTGTGGTTATCTTTTCTCTTTGGTAACACGGCGTGCCCCGCCATTTCTCCTTCCTGCTCATTACCTAGGTAGACGAGGCCCTTATACCCCGCCCTTCAACCTTTCCTGATGTCTCCCAGGAAATTCTATCGCTAAGACATCGAAACCGTATCGAAACGGAAAGACCTTGACACTAGGCAGCATGCAAAGTACCTTACATAGTGAAAGAAGTAAGAGGGTACCTTAGGCGCTTACGTCCGTAGGTCCTTGTGCTCCCGCTAAAGCGGCCCTGCTACCTTTCCCGGACCAAGATGGCAACCCGCAATCCTAAGTTCAGGATGTGTAAATTACAATAGCTGAGCCTCATCAACAATCCTTGGACCAGCGGCGGAGCCTCCAACCCAATGCAGATCTCTACCACTCATTGCTCAAGATGAAGTATGGTAGAGTATAGCTATGGAGCTTCTGATCCTTATGCAGGAGGTTGTGGAGCAGCAGAAGTGTTTGATCGTTCTGCTAGATTTCGCCTCCATCTGTTGTTTGGATGTTGTATTGATGGATATAAATTGCAAATATGGCAGTCCGCTGAGCTACCAGACCAAAAACTCCATCAGCAATATACGAGTCAGCTCTGTTATCAGCGGTGGGCAATGACTTTTGTTTCCATCCCTCGGAACTTTATTTCGCTTTTGGAGGAAGGGAAGAAATATAGCCATATACCCTTACAAACTAGATCAAAAGGGAAATACTTGACCTCACATCCCCAGTCATGTTCTACCACATCTAACCCCTTGCGAGGAACCTCACCCTACCAGTCCTAAGCTCCTCCCTCCTCTCCTCCGAAACTCCTTCCACCCATAAATGCAGCTCTTTCCCAGCATTCCATTCTCCATCCATCATTGCGCGCTCCATATCCGTTTTCCAAAACCCGGTCGTCCGTAGATACTCTCCGGCTTGGCCCACTTCCACACGGGGGTCGGGCCGCCGGTCAATAACGCTTCCGTACTGTCACGCGAGGATTAGGAATAGCGTTCTTGGTGATCGGTCGCAAATCAGTTGAAGTAATTCGGCATCCGGAAGGACAGGAAGCAATAGATGAGTGGTACGTTGCGGCGGCAAGCTGACTCACTGTTCGGTACCTTGTGCATGGAAGGATCGATCTTGCGCCACTGACAATCCTAAGCCTTCCTGTGTTTTCAGCCCCACAATCACCTCAAGCGAGGCGAGTCACGGGGACTCCTGGATGGTTTTTGATTACGGGTAGTAATCGAGGATGAAGCTATTCAGAAATGTGATCTTAATACAGATCGTTCTCGACTCCACGATGTCCTTGGTATTCCTCTCCACACCATGTCATCGCTCTGATTATTGCTGCTACCTCAGCCCGGTTATAATAGCTGGTGCCTTTCATTGTCTGAGTGTGGCACAGCAGAAATGAAACGGAGGGGCACACAATTCATCCAGCATGGATGTGCCAAGGCTTCCATCCCAGCTCGACGAAAGCCATCATAAACATCAGACTTCGGCTGAGCCATCGTGAGAGAGGACACTCTACTGTGTATAATATATATCTAATCTTGGCCTCGATCATTTTCTCCGCGAATTCGTCCTTGTTGCCGTACTCTATGACATGTATCTTGCTTAGAGATGATATGTTCCGTATAACAGTCTACTGAACGAAAGCAGAAGGTCATGACTATAGGCAAAAATTTAGGCAACGATGAAATTGTGCTCTTCTTTGTCCACGGCTGACTTCGTTGAGGACGTGTTGGATCAAAAGCAGGGGATTTACTCGATTGTATTATTGGCAAGATGGATATAACGCCGGAATTTCTCGCATGTGGTTTCTACAATGTCCCTGCCGTCAGCGTTACAACATGATTACCAACCATATTCATATCTTTTTCAACGTCCAAAAAGAATTGTATAATCATTAATTAGAATGTATCAATGCCTTTCATTTGATCTAATCATGAGCACCGGATTTTAGAGAATTTTAGAAAACCCAACTCACTAAAAGTCACTCCAGACGTTTAGATCGACCTCGAATTTGTATAGAGAGTCTCATATGTACAAGGCCTCAGGCTTGAGCCTTCAATCTGCTCTTCCGATCTAGCTGGTTCCAAGCTTTCCAGACTGACTACGCCTTCGGGCACCTTGGCAAGATGACGGTCAATGGCAATGCAAAGATAGATTTTGACTCGATAGAGGACTGTATAGAAGCATTTAGTACGTTTTGGCATATCCTCTGAGCAGCCCCCCCACCTAGCCCGTCTCCATCCAACTCCCAAAGGACTAGACAATTCCCTCTACTGAGCCGGCCTCCAAAAACCCCCTTCCCCCAAGCTAACTCCCTCCCCCTTAGGAAACGGCTCCTTCATCATCGTCCTCGACTCCCCCTCCCGCGAAAACGAAGGCGACCTCATCATCGCCGCCTCCGCCCTCACCACCGCAAAAATGACCTTCATGATCCGCCACTCCTCGGGCCTAATCTGCGCTCCCCTGCCCCCCTCCCTCACCACCTCCCTCCTCCTCCCCCAAATGGTCGCCCACAACACCGACCCCAACCGCACCGCCTACACCGTCTCCGTCGACGCCGCCGACCCCACCGTCACCACCGGCATCTCCGCGCACGACCGCGCGCTGACGTGTCGCATGCTCGCGGACCCTGCCTCGACGCCCGCGAGCTTCAGGCAGCCGGGGCATGTGTTTCCGTTGAGGGCGAGGGAGGGGGGGGTCAGGGAGAGGGGCGGGCATACGGAGGCGGCGGTGGAGTTTTGTCGATTGGCGGGGGTGGGGGAGGTGGGGGTTATTTGTGAGTTGGTGGAGGATGGGGAGGAGGTGGAGGGGAGGGCGGAGAGGAGGGGTGGGGGGATGATGAGGAGGGATGGGTGTTTGGAGTTTGGGAGGAGGTGGGGGTTGAGGGTTTGTACGATTGAGGATTTGGTGAAGTTTGTGGAGAGGCGGGGGCAGGGGCAGGTGAATGGGAAGGTGTAGGGTGGGGCCGTTTGGGATGGTAATGCGATTGTGAGAAGGCAGTGCGTATGTACATGTGTGCGAAGGAGGGTTCTGCACATTTACACGGTACATATTACCTTCAAAGCCCTCGTCTCTCAAACATCATCTCCTTCCTATAACCAGACTCTCACTCCTTCCCCCCCCTTCCTCAAGACCCCACCTCCTCCTCAAGACCATCCACAACCACTCCCCCGCAGCAACTTTCTCAAATATCCATCAACCTCATCCGTCCCAAAGCCCTCTTTATTAAAAAAAACCACCTCGACTAGCCCCCTCGCACTCCCTCTGACAACAGAAAGCAAGCACGGCGTTAGGTCCTGAAGATCCTTTTCAAACGATCACGGACTTTCCGCAGACATGCTGAACGAACAATTGTCGAGAGAGAGAGCTGCCCGAACCAATACTCCAAACCATATCGCACCAACGACGGCGTTGTAGTAGAGCCATAGGTAGTCTTCCCGCCTGACGCAATGGAAGTGGCAGAAAGGGGTTTACATGCGCTTTGGCCCATACAAAGCCAACTTAATCTTCAGTCTGCTTTTCCCGGATCTGTAGCTTACAAAATGTTCAAACAACCTCCCTAGTAAATAAGAGCCAAAGACTCAGCAATCTCAAGTCCCAAACGCCGCGTGCCATGCCTGTTGTTACACCAGCAAACCTCATTACTTCACTGAGCCCACCCATTCTGCCCATAAGGCGTCGCGCCATACGGCGTCGCACCACCCCCCCAGGTACTCGCCCCGCCCCCATTAACATACGGCGTCGTATACCCCTGCTCACCCATATAATCCCCTCCGCCACCATTCATCATGCCCCCGCCGGCACCATCGTCTCCGCCGCTAAAGCCATCCGCACCGCCTCTACCGCCATCCCCACTGCTGCCTTCGAGCTCCTGCAGCACGGCCGCAAGTTTCTGCTGCATTACTTTTATGCCTTGCTGCACGACAGCGTCGGGCTCGAGGTTGCCGACGGATTCGACTTCGAGGTAGAATTTTGAGGGGTGGGCGTCGTAGTTGAAGGGGGCGCCGTCGGCGGGGGGGTCTTCCCAGGCGGCGTTTTTGGATTTGGGCCTGGAATGTTTAGGGTCTGGGGTGAGATGAATTGGGGAGAAGGGCAGCTTACCATTCCTTTTGCGGATCTTCTTCGTACCAATAATCCAAATGCTTTAGCTTGTTGTGCGGGTCATACTCGAAGCCCACTGCGCTCGTAGGCGCCCATTTCGAATGTTCCTTTGCGATTCCCTTTTTGGCCACACACTTCATCCTCAACTCTTGGCCCTTCCTCAGTTTGCAGATCACAGCCCCCAGTCCCTGACTATCCGTGATTACCGGATTGCCCACCCACTCGTTTGGTCTCGGCTCCCCTACTACCAAATCTCTCGCATATACCTTCATGATTTCGTCGCCCGTACACCTCGCATGCAGCGTCAACGTTATTGAGCAGTTTTCGCAATATTGGTCGCAATCACAGTCGCGCGTATATAGCACGTCTTCGATTTGTTTGCTGTTTAGGGGAATGAGGCCAAGACGGTGGGCGATGAATTCGTCGGCTAGAACGGATGTGTTGGCTTCGACTTCGACGAGGTCGATGGCCATGGTGGGGACTTCCGCGAGGATGGTGCGGCGGAGGGAGTTGGCGAACGCGAGGTCGACGTTTTCAAGGGTGAAGTCGACGGTGTAGGTACCTGCCTAGAGAGCTATAAGTATGCCCAAGACTGTAGCAGCTGAAGAGAATTTTACTTCTCGGACTGTCACTCGAGGACCTAGGTCCTCGATACCATCCATAGCGTCGTACTCCATGGTGGAAGAGTGCGCCCGCTTGGGGACGTCTTGATGCTGGTTATCTGTGCATGGACAGTTGCAATATGTGAGGAAGGGTTGAGTTCTCAGTATGAACGTCAGTTATATCTTGTATAAGGGAAGTGTTTTATAATATGAGGTTGAATGAAAATGGGAATCTGTGGATTCGCATTCCGCGTTCTGCCTTAGCGCTGCAGGGCTGAGCTAAGCCTTGTGCGACGATTTTGTGTTTGCATCCATGTGAGGCTGGTGAACTTGATTCTTTAGCCATGGTAACACGTCCGGTAGGTCCGCTTTTCTGCTGTCTGGTTTGACATTTCATTTCAACACGAATCTAAAGATCTGCGTTCAAGTTTCTCTGATTCTCAGCTTGTTTGACTTTCAGCTAACACAGCCCAAGCTGCTCTTGTCCAACCTACTTCACCTATGTGCATTGCTAGGGAAATGCTATCAGCTCTTCTCATTGTCTGGGCTACTGTATAACCCAATCTCTTGATGATGTCGTAAAATCTTCCTTCAAGTTTTGAAGATTGTCTTGAAAGCATGTCCAGTCTTTCTCCAGTCTGGAGAGTTTTCACGTGCGATCTGATCCTACTTGTTGTCGATCATACTAATGATAGATCTAGGAGCTAGTCGTGCGTCACTCAACTACTCGGCTTGAGTACAATCGTCGTATTCCATCTCGCTCAAGATGTTTTATGGATGTATAGCTCCTGCTTTCGATGAGGGAGAACTCGATGCTCTCGCAAGAGCTTGTTATTACTACACTGTGGCGTCTGCTCGTCATCCACGTTCTGATCCAATTTTTTGATAGAAAACCTAGAAATACGGTTTGCAGGCAATAGCTGCATATATCATAGCTCACCATATTCTCGTTAACGACTCTAACGTTAACGCGCTTATATCTTCTCTGCAGAAAGTACGAGCCGTTAACTTATCCGGGCATATCAATCAACCGATTTTCCGGAAATTTCTGGCTGTGTGTACTCCTGAGCGTATGCACCTTCGAGTACCGCTTCGTATGAGAACCTTCTATGAGCATGAAGTTCTAGACATTACCCCAGATAATCCACAGAGGTCCAGTTTCCGAACAAGCTATTCCGGTCTTCTGGATCTGCACCAACCGTTGAAGTTACAGCTCCTAGCAAAGCATCAGAATCTTCGCGTTCTTAGCGGGATAACTTCTGCTCTCAGAAATCGTTTGGTACCGCAATGGTGAAGACCAACCAAATGTGCCCGAACACGAGCAAGCAACGAGTAGATTTCGCCACCTACTCAGGCACACACTGACGTCACCACCTGGCTACTCGTAGCTGTCCACAGATTTGCCCTCAAATTCTCCCTAAGATATCTCCTGTAGTAATCATACCTTACTCGTCGAGAGTCGAGCTAGCTCCTCTGCGAGATCCTCAGCGCCACACCGATCAAATAATGTAAGGCTTGTAGGAGGAGCTTCTTTGCGTTTTGGTTCCGCCTATCAATTGCTTCGTGCAGGCCGTGTTAGTGATGAAATCCGCATGCGCGCAGAGTCGTGCCAAGTCGCTAAAGATCTACATTGGTCACGGAATAGCTTTCAAAAGGAGCAATGGGTGTGGGTTGGTTGGCATCGAAAGGTCCGGACCAGCTTCATTTTCCGCAAGATGTGATGTGATATTCACTGGATTTAGTTTATGATTGCGTCATTCCAAAAGTACTTTTTATTATGATCTTTGGAATCTTTGCTGGGGTCTTTTATATTCACTTGGGTTAAGGTAATATTCTTCACTGGTTGATACAGTAAGTTAGTCGTTGTTCAGATTTGGTCCTGGTTTCAGACCCTAGAACCCAGCAGTCGACACCTCGAAGGCATCTTTCTCTCAGACCGAGTAATTATTGAATTCCCAGTGATGGAGATGATTTCGAACTCTGCGGCTCGTATGCGCACATGTGAACCAGCCCCTTCAGACGCTTCAAAGGAAGCCACTATCGTCAGCCAACCATACTTCTCCTCTGGGGACAGTTTGTTGATGACGCACAGGACACAAAGTCAGCTGAAGATGGGGTCAAGCATACCGCGTTGTTGGCATGGGAAAAAATCCGTGAGTGGCGACTGCTCTTCCCTCACATACATGTTTCAAGACACTTATGAAGGTTAAGCTATTTGGCAACAGTCAGTCACCCGTCTTATATCACAATATTCTTGAGCAACAACTTAGCCGTTAGGGGAAACAAATACATCACCTCTGGCTATCGGTAGAACCATATCAACCCATTTATTTTCCTAAGCATGAATTTCTAATTGTGCCTTCAAGCCCTGCTTCTGAATCCTTGCGTCAATGTTTGAGCAGCCTAGGATACCTTCATAACGAAACAGGTGCGTAGTTGACTTCTTTTGTTGAACGGAAGTTGACTGGTGAGTTATGATGTTACAGTCAACATCTACTCCCACCTTTTGGGATCCCTTATTTTCGCGATTCTACCATGCTATACCTATTATGAGGTGTTTCCACGGTATCCGAGTGCGCGCTTAGCCGATTTCATAGTTTTCTCGACTTTTTTCTACGGTGTAGCCATTTGCTTTCTTCTCTCAGCGACGTGAGCTGTTGCTAATGGCTTATTGCTTCGAACGTTATGCTGAAACAAAGCAGCTTCCACTTTTTCGCTAATCACAGCAAAGAAGTTGCTGCCTTTGGCATCCAGCTTGATTATCTGGGTATCGTGTTGCTCATGTGGGGATCCACGATACCGACGGTCTACTATGGCTTCTATCGCGATCAGCATCTGCAGAGATGCTACTGGGCTATGGTCAGTCAAGGGTTACTGTGAGACTTGAAGGCCGGCATACTGATTCCGAGCACGACAGGTATCCTTTCTAGCAGTCGCTTGTGCACTTATAACATTGAATCCAAAGTTCCACCATCCAACCTTTCGTCTATACCGTACCGCCATGTATGTCGGTCTCGGATTGTCTGCACTTGTCTTTGCCGTTCATGGTATCATGCTCCATGGTTTGGAACTTCAGATAAAACGCATGCGCCTGGATCGGATGGGACTAATGGCAGCTTTGAATCTGATAGGCGCCAGTGTCTATGCTGCGAGGGTATATGCACCGACTACTAAGAACATTCGTGCACGATACTGAATTTGGGATAGGTTCCCGAACGATGGTATCCAAGGAAATACGATATACTTGGCAGCAGCCATCAAATTTTCCATGTCATGGTCATTATTGCTGGTCTGGTGCATTGGGACGGTCTGTTAAGGGCCTTCAGTTTCGTTCATGTACAGGAGCATTTGTGTAAATAATTACCAGCAGGATTTTTCAATAGCCTCGTGCATGAGCTATATTATAGCTTTGGAATGCTCGATTTGCGTGGGCCGAGTCTGTCCGAACAGATAGATAAGTACTCATACCACACCCTCATCTGGGAAATGCCAAATGAAACTTCTGGGCTGCTATTGGGGCCTGGCCGAAAGGATGCTCTCCTCCAATATATATTATCACTGCCTTGACCAATCAGGCCCCGATTCGATCCTATAGGGAAACTCATGTTGAACACCGTTCCTTCTATGCTGGCAACTATAATCGTGACCAGTAGGGAGACACCATTTCCTGGCCTACGTAGACCCCCGTGGTGCTGTGCATCTCAGTCCATACAAGTTTGCGGCCCGTGCAGCTACGTGCTCCGGTAGGACAAGGCTGGACGGCATTTCTGTTCTCTCCGAAATCTATGCCGGGGTTACAGAAATCTACAACACAGGTATCTCCACTCAACCTTTCTTCCTATTTTGCGGTATAGATCTTGCATAAAAGGTGATCTCTCTCATGCACAGAAGGCCCAACATCACTGAGAAACAGTGTCATCCATAGACGTTACGTTACACCATTATTTAGGATCTGGATGCATATACCGGTATGACTGCATATCTTAGACGAGTTCGTGCAGCAGCAGGCGGTAGACACAGCGGCGCGGAGGTCAAGCAGGTCAAGTAGTAGTCCAGTTGTGTTACACAACCCGGTCGTGGTTGAAACTAGGTTACACTAGAGTACCTTAGCGGAGGCGCAACCCGCCATTCCGTCCCGATTAATAGCCGAATCGGGAAAGACCCTCCACCACTCCTCTCGAGCTGAGCAACCACTGGGCACCTTCTCTCAAAGTCCACGCATTCCCAAGCATTCCATCGATCTACGCTAGTAAATTTTCCCAGCTAACCTTGTCGAGACATTGATCGTACTCATGTGTATAAATGTGCATACAGGAAGTACTCTATTGACCGGAGCCCATCCCACAAGTCTCGCTGGATGGATCTGCAGTTCAGTGTGCAAAGCTGTCCATGCTCTGTATGCATCCAGTCCTCAAGAACAATATGCGGCCATGTAATTTAATTGTTGAATTGGCGAGGCAATCTTTTGTCTCATTGATGTGGTTGGATGTTGAGTTGTACTCGACGGTCCCTGAGGGGGTAGCACAGACCCTGTAGGTCCAGCGAGATGCTTTCAACCCCCACTAGGATCTAAGCCTACTCCGCCTACTAAACGAGTCTGCTGGCCCCAATTGACCGCCACCATCAAAAGCTCATGCAGACGACCGCACGCAAAACGCCGTGACAACGCTTATAGGGCTCTCTGCTTAGAGTGTGGCACCAATGAAGTCGGAGCCATCGCTCATCACTCGTTGTGAGATGATAATCCATGAGAGCTCGCCCAGTACTTTGCTCCCAACTACTTAATTCATTTCGCTGTCTCCTGTCTTGTGATTCTGCGGTCCGTTGATACTGCTCGCGTGGTCAAGATATATCGTACACTGTTCGAGCCTTTTGTGTAGCCTCTATTCACAGTGAGAAAATACTCGAGATATTTTCATTTCCTTCGCCTTTCGTCTAGCGGCTTACCACGGAGAGGATTCCTGCTTTGATTGTTGGAGCCTCTTCAGCTCAGAGCATCAAAAGCGTCTCTAGTCCCTCCTCCGTCACACCTATAGATGAATGTTCGCCAGGAAGAACAAGAGTACCCATCATATCACGATTGCAAGCTCATATCCATGTGCCATACATTCTCAGTAGGAAGGCGTTGCCGAATTCGGCGCGTGACATGTCTTTGGAGAATGAGTGTTAAGCATGCAAGATTCGCTGACGCCTCTGTCTCAGAGGCCGCCTATTTAATGATACAATCAGACACTCTATAGCCCTTGCAGAACACAATATGCCGCATGCCACACTTCTCAGGTCCACGCCCGAAACGTGTTGAATGTCAAACGGAATAGAGAAAAGCAACGAACAATGAACAACGAAAGCAATAGCTGATGGTCAAGGGAATGGAAGATTGAAATGGAGAGGAAACAAGTCCAAAGGAAAGTTGTCTCAAGTCCCACTCGTCCTCAAGAATTTATGAAGGCACCGACGCGGGACTAATGTAGTGTGTGCAACAATCCTTGATCAAATTAATGGCCTATTGCCTTTTCCCAGGATATTGACTACTTTCACTTCCGATCTCTATTCAAAGTCATTCAGTAATCTAGACTAGTCTATGGATCCCATTCGCAATCAAGGAAAGCTTATGCCAATCTGTCGGCCTAGCTCTTTACCAAGATTACTTCGTATCATAGCTCTTTCGGACATCCTATCGTCCGTCCGTTTGCTTACGCTGTGGACCGCTCCTGCTTCAGAACCCCCAAGGGTGTTCTTTCGTATCTATCAGATCATTCCATTCCAATCCCTTTCAATATCGACGTCATGAATCCTCGATCATGCTGTCATTGATAGGCATGATGTACTAATGTTCTTCTTGACCTTTTTCTTGTAATCACTTCTTATTCTTCCTGCACACTCCTATTCATGTTTATCGTTTGCACTCTTATATCTTCATTTCTGGCTTCAACATCGTACGCCCAGCTGCATGTACAATCTTGGACGTCACCCCAGAAAAACCTGACATATAGCTAAACATTTTCTGTCTTGCAATAGCAGTTTTTGTCTATAGTTGTTAATCTTTATGACTCTCTTTACCTGCTGGTACTCAAATCGAATACTGCCTTGAGTGTGGATGGTGAATTTCCAGTCGTTATATCTGTCGACAAAGATCAGCACTCGCAACATAGGGGGCCTCAGAGCAGGCTGAAGGCAAGTCTTGGGGAACGTGCTCAGGAATGCTCAGGCTTCTGGTGTAAACCGTGCTAGACAATTGGAACGAATGACGGTTTGGTTCAAGATTGACTTGCCCAATTTGTGCCTTTTCTAATTTTCTCATCATACATGCATTATAGTTGGTCCTGAGCCAACAATTACACTTTCTATAAAAGTCAATATGACAGACTGATGATACAGAGAGATAGAGACAAAACTGTCAGTTGTATTAACAGCATGTAGCCATCCTCCTTTACGCAGGCCAGTTGTATATGACCGATTGTGGATTGTCTAGACGCCGCCGCCTTACAAGGCGACGGGACTATCCGTTCGGTTGACCTCATCACCAATCACCATCTGCGGATACATGGCCGCAACAAGGAACAAAATTTGAATAATTATTGCGACTGGAAGATCTCTAATGTCATGGAGAACCTGTCGCTACAAGATCATCCACAAGGCGGAGGCCTGGACAATGTGCACCCATCCGGAGGACCTCCACAGCTGCCACCGCAGGTATGAAGCTTCACATTGTGTGGATGACGATCACAAAGAATGACCGGGTAGATGTTCACTACCGCCGCGCAGCTGCTGGACTTGACCGACAGTGAGACTTACCAAACACTGAGCTAACTAACTGATCTGGGGGGCTGACCGAACGACCGACGTTGGGCGATTTGCAGAGAAGCTTGTGCTTGTTCTACGAGATGGGAGAAAGCTAATCGGTGTCCTGAGAAGCTGGGATCAGTTTGGTATGCATCACTCAGTGGCTCCATCTCGGCGAAGCGTTACTAATGCTCTGGAATTATACAGCCAACCTTGTTTTACAAGACACCATCGAACGGATTTTCGTGCAAGACCTATATGCCGATGTCTTAAGAGGCATATTCCTAGTCAGAGGGGAGAACGTATTACTGCTCGGAGAAATAGTGCGTTCTTCGATTTCTACCATCAGCCTCAGCGCTTTACTCACCATTCTTTACCTCAGGATCTGGATAAAGATGACTACATTCCGGAACCCTACCGCAAAGCATCTCCAGAGGAGGTACACGCGCTATCGGTGAAAGAGGCACGGGACAGGAAACGAACGGACAAGATGAGGCAGGGAAAACTCCAAGATCTAGGATTTGAGGTTGAACACACCGGAGAGATCCTTTTCTGATGGCTGTTCAATGCTGCCTGAATTTCGAGTCCCACCGCTGAATACCAGAGTGCTTTATCGTTGGCGCACAGGAAACAATTCGAAGAATGGTCGAGCAGGGACAGAATATTGTGAAATGTTTCTGCCGGCAAGAGAAAGAGTTGACGAATTTCGTTAGGCAGTTTCGTTTTGTATCCACCAGATCCGATTCAGCCATACAACGAACAGATGTCAAACCATCTAAAAAATATTTGACACGACTACATGGTATTTGTTCCCCATATTCTTCCTCCTGGGGACCTGCTATGCTTGTCTTGGCAGATTGTTTCTCTTTTCCATCTTCGCTTTCGATACCGCTCATCAACGTCCGCCCAATCCAGCTTCCATCTTTCGATCCCTGACGCTAAACCATCCTGATCTTTTGTCGGCACATATGGAAGCGTTTGGATCTCGATAATTCTCAGCTTTAACTTTAGATAAGTAAGCTCTGCTTCGTCGTCTACTACGTCATTTTCCCTATATTTCGTCGTGTAAAATCAGTACCTGATGTTCTTCATGAGGAAGAAGTCGATTTAATAGCTCAAGACTTACAACTGGTCTCTTTCCCTTCTGAGAATCAAGATTTGCTGTGCTGCTTTCTCGGCTTTGGCGATCGCGACATCATGGAGATGCTTGCAAGGGATTAGTGCACTGGTCCTACCAACACCGCTTCGATTCACAAACCTTGAACTCTTGCTGTCTCTGTCGGAGCTGTTCCACTGCCTGTGAAACTCGTTCGAGGAGTGCCGAACCACGGCCCAGTCTATGATCGTCCACCAGGGACAACCTCAATTGCTCCGGCGCATCAGATGCGGGGGGCGTCACTTCTTCGGTCGCCTCCAAAAGCTGCTCTGCGTCAACCGTATTTGTGATTCCTAGTCCACACTCATACTCTTTCGCTTCATCCGTCTCTTTTTCTAGCATAGGCCACCCCGGCACTCTTTCTACTTCATCAAGTTTGCGGTTCAATGCAACCACTGTCTTCCACGACATATGACCGGTAAAGAGATTGGATCCCAGTATTTTCCATCTCTCCACCAACAGCGCTTGAGGATCCCCTAGAGCAGCTGTGGTAGTTGTGGTATTTGTCGTTTGGGTGAAGCAGTCGGATATGGGGGATGTCGAATGGAAGGAATGCGCCAACGTACGCGCCGGCGTGCGCAGGCTGGCGGGACTGCAGATGTCCATTATAGCTTGCATAACAGATCAGTCTCGACCAAGTCCCAGACTTTTCATCGCATAACTCGGAGTGCTTCCAAAGCTATTGTCGTCGAGGAGGAGGGTGAGCTTGCGCAGCTGTAAGGTTGTGGCTGGGTTTAGGGCTGAATGTGGGGTCTGCGGGAGTGTCATAATCCTTGTGCACATCAGGGTTCTCGACAGGGCTAGGCGGGGCTGACCTCAGATTGGAAATCAACAATTATTGCACTCGATTCAAAAAGCAAAGAAACCTTGGGGAGGGAGTAAAGAAACAATGGCCCCTCATGTCAGTCAACTTCCCACGTATTTATCGTTCCATACTGATTGACAATTAGAAAAACATCCAGCCGTCGTTGGAAACAGTGCAAGAAATCATATCAGCCTCAGAAAATTCGCCCAGACCGCCAAACCTCGTCCCTCTTTGTGCTACGATACCATCTGATTTCTTGACGCCCGAGACAGCATATCTAAAGCTTTCATCTAAGTGTGGAGTCAGTTGAGGTAATCATAGAAAGCTACTAACATATTATAGAACAAAATCCAAGCTCTCTTTCCTATTCGAAAGCGCGGCGTCACCCACATCTATTGGGAGATATAGCTTCGTCGGCGCAGGTAAGACTCGGAGATGTACAGAGTGGTAGCATCATGCTTACACCTATAAGACCCTAGAAAAGTGCTGAAGACGGGTCCTGGCCATGGCCCTGAAGCCGACCCCCTTACAATCCTCCAGGAGGAGCTCGCCCAGTACCGCGAAGCCACTATTCCAGGTCTCAATCTCCCACCCCTTACTGGCGGAGCCGTCGGCTATGTTGGCTACGACTGTGTCCGCTACTTCGAACCCAAAACGGCCCGACCCATGAAAGATATCCTGAAAGTCCCGGAATCTTTATTCATGCTCTCGGACACCATCGTCGCGTTTGACCACTTCTACAAGAAACTCCAGATAATTACATACCTCCACGTTCCACCTTCACCAATCTCCCAGGATGCCCTCTCCACGGCTTACACCACTGCATGCGCAATCCTTACCTCCACAATCTCCACCCTCCAATCCCCCGAAGTCCCCCTCCCCCCTCAACCCCCTATACAACTCAACCAGAAATATACCTCCAACATCGGCCGATCCGGCTATGAAACGCACGTACGTACTCTCAAAACGCACATCACACACGGCGACATCATCCAAGCCGTTCCCTCCCAACGCTTCTCCCGCCCAACATCACTCCACCCCTTCAACATCTACCGCCACCTCCGCACCATAAACCCCTCCCCTTACCTCTTTTACATCGACTGCTGTGATTTTCAAATTGTCGGCGCCTCCCCAGAACTCCTCGTCAAAGCCGAAGCCGGCCGAATCATCACCCACCCCATCGCCGGCACCGTCAAGCGCGGCAAAAGCGAGGCCCAAGACGAAGAGCTCGCAAACGAACTCCGCAACTCGCTCAAAGACCGCGCCGAGCACGTCATGCTCGTCGACCTCGCCCGCAACGACATCAACCGCGTCTGCGACCCCCTCTCCACCCGCGTCGACCGCCTCATGGTCGTCGAGAAATTCTCCCACGTCCAGCACCTTGTCTCCCAAGTCTCGGGCATCCTCCGCCCGGGGAAAACCCGCTTCCACGCCTTCCGCAGCATCTTCCCCGCCGGCACCGTCTCGGGCGCGCCCAAAGTCCGCGCCATGCAGCTGATCGCCGAGCTCGAGCAGGAGAAACGCGGCGTGTATGCGGGCGCGGTGGGGTATTTCGGGTACGGGAGCGTGGATAGCGAGGGTAGGGAGGGAGAGGGCGCGATGGATACGTGCATTGCGTTGAGGACGATGGTGGTGAAGGGGGGGGAGGCGTTTTTGCAGGCGGGCGGGGGGATTGTGTTTGATAGTGATCCGTATGAGGAGTGGATGGAGACGATGAATAAGCTGGAGGCGAACATGAGCTGCATTAAGGGGGCGGAGGGGAGGTATGTTGAGGGGTAGGGTGATGGTTGTGAGTGGAGGCAGGTGGTGGGTGTGGGATCATTCTGGGGGTTTGCGAGTGAGCGCGCTGATTGTATGGTAAAGTGGATATACTGAAAAAATACTGGATATATAGGTAGCCAGCGAGTGACGTTCACGTTCGAGGACGTGAAGGATATCATGAATATCAAAGTCCTATACAGTCTGATTTGGTCAGTCAAAGCCTGATGAAATACACAGTTTTTTGCCAATTTATTATTGCTGACAGATATTCTAGACACTAAGCGTTGCGGCTTCTCGTTCAGCCTGATTGTTTATCAACGAGCAACGGAGCATGATTATCAAGGGACAAGGACGTAAGTAGTGGTCTTCAACAGCAGATTTACGGGGGATATCCAGCGAGAATTTGGCCAGCGATGGAACCCACCTGTACACGGTGCTGGCTACGAACCTTCTGTCTAGTTACAGAAGAGCCTAGAGGTTACCAAACCGACAAACCGACATGTCGATTGAGATCGAGCATCGCGACGCGATGCTCACAAACAACAAGTTCACATGGCTATATGACCATGTGGCCAAACAGCGAACGGAAGCTCACGTCGAAGTGGCCAGCTTTCACATACACAGACTAAAGCCCACCTAGCCCGTTCAGCTTGGTGGCCATGCAGCGAATTGGAAGCCCACGTCGAAGTGATCAGCTTTCACAAATTTCGAGTTGTCTATGTGATCACTTGGTCATATAGACAGTTCACGATAAACGCGAAGCTCGTGATCTGTTACTCGCACGACCAGCTCGCAACCTCAAGCATAGCTCTTCGTCGCCCATTTTATCGGTGTGATTGCACAATGTACAACTGGTCTACGGGATATACTGTCTAGGATTTTGAGTCGGCTGCTTGCAGCAGAATTTCCTTGAGCTCATCTGACTGGGTATGGAGAGTGGATTCAGGTTACAGCGACTACTAGAATAAACAACAGTGCGATTTTTTAGCTTTGAGAGCCTGTTTCACGCAGAGAGCTTTTCAATACTACATACATCGTCAGTACGACTCTATGTGTATCTATATACGTAGATAGTATGCTGCGCTTCATAGTTAGAGATCTAAAATCATCGTCTTCATCAATTCTCTATTCTTTCTTTCTTTCTTTCTTTCAATAATACCATCAGGACAAACCTTGCGATTTATACACGCAGCAGTTGCACGCTATGAAATGGCTGGTCAGATTGTCCCAACAACCTCTCAGCCTTCTGCTTTCCAACAGCAAGGGTCTACTTCTTGGGATAACCTTGCCTCTTCAACTGTGCAATTCTCTGTAGGAGTTTTGAGTCGCATGTCCAGAGCTGGGCTTGAGGCGCTCACTGTTACGGTGGGGCCAGCTCTTTGCTCCATTTTCATCCTTGAACCGAAAGTGCAGAGGCACTTAGGAGAGATCCTCCGAAAGCTAAAGGCCTTCAACTCGTTCGGAAAGGTTATATGGTTCGGGTTCGGCCTCAAACATATCATTGCGGATGTTACACAAACGGAATAAGGACTTGCCTGTGTAGCGCTATGTTCTTACCTCACGACTTCGTATGACTCATTCTTTGCAGCGAAAGTTCTCCGCGAGGTTTGGATAGCTCGAATCGGCAAACATGATCTCGCCCCGTCTCTTCATCAGTGGCAATCCCTTGTCGATGTCTGCGCCGGCAGTCTCTCTCATTCCAAGTTCCCTCGTCTTGTGGAAGGCCTTGCACGTCTAAAACCACCATCCGACAGCCCAGCTCATCTTCGCCATTGCCATACAACTACAGAGCCTCAAATCGTCGCCGAAAGGCTTCTATGTTTAGGACAGGTCACTTATGGCGAGCTTCTTACGGTTACATTCACCGGCGGGGTCGATTGTGCTTGGCTTGCAGCCTTCGCAGAGGGGAAGATGATCTCAGACGAATCAACACTTTTCCGAGGTGTTCGAGCTGGTCAACTCTTCTCAAAGAGAGTTTCGGTTCATTGCTTGATGATCTTCTTGGACTTGGCTCGGGGACGACAGTCACCTCGCTCTTAAAAGCTGTCGCTCAGGCATCAGAAAATGCGTACTTCGACGCCGATAAAACAGCATTATCTCCGATTGAGGTCATCTGGAAGCCTTTCAGCTTTGCCCACGAAGATAGCAGAGGAAGAGGATATTTGAAATTTGTTGCAAGCCGTTTACCCGAGTTAACGAAATATGTCAAGTACCGGTTTCTTCCAAGCTCGGGGCCAAGGGAACTTTCGGGGGGATTGAATCTAAGAGATAATCTATTCAGTCTACAGGAGGCTTGCAGCTGCAGCTTGTGCCGTCGTTTAAGTGCATTAGCTCAAGAGACTTTCAAACTGGAAATCCCACTTATTACTTCGCCAGACACAAGCTTCTGCCTACGTGTGCTTGCTGAGACCATTATCAGCTATTCTTGGCTTCTATCGAGGGTCGAAGCACATGCAGACGTGCTACCTTCGTCATCCGCCTTACAGCTCTTATATTTAGAAACTTTCCAAGTCGTTGCCCACGGGCGGCAATTATTAGAGTCACATACCATATCGGATTTATTGCCCCGATCATTTCCAGAAGAGCCAACGAGCATCCTCTCCCAGAATACTTTAGATGCGGTTTATCACCTCTTTTCTGGATATACTGCACCATTGAATACACCACGTGGTACATCTGCAATTTCGAAAAACGGAACTTGTGTCTATTTCACTGCCCTCGAGGACTTGGACGTGTGCCCGCCGAAGTTGAGTTTCGTACGTGTTCTGCGAGGTCATATCGAACATCACGGTATTAGATATCGGAATCTCTGCGATCCGCACAAAGAGGACTTCGACATCCATTTTAGAGCTGGATACGAAACTACCGCAAACACTGCAACTGAAGATCCTGGTAATCTTGTTTACGAACTCATTGCGCGAGATAATGAAGACAACTCGATCCTCAATGTCGCTTATGCTGCCTCAAAAGCTTGTCGGGGTATTGGCTTCGCCCATGTCGACTGCTTACGTATCGTCAAGCTTCTTTTCAATGTTGATGATGCGATGATTGGGATTTCCTGCTCTGGAACGAAATGTCTCGGTTCCTTTTTCATTCAAAAATTTTATAGTTCGCAGTGCAATAGTGATCCTCAGGAGGATTTTGCATTCCAACCACAGCTCTCAAAGCAGTGGTTTATATCGGTCTTTCATGAACCACAATTGTACCCAAAGAGATGCCGGAGAAAGCATCCCGGCAAACCTAAACTTCAGTATGGTCGATTGTGGGTTAACATTCAAGAACTGAAGGAAGGAGATGATCACCGGCGTCTCTATTTGCAACTCTGCGGTAACTCTCAACCATATACAAAATTAAGAAATGGCTGCGTTAGGCTGATGCAAGCTCAACCTTGTTTTACATGTGCCGTCAAGCTCACTGGCTCTCATGCATTGAAGACATTTAAGCCTATTGATACTTTGCGAAGGGAAACCATCGGCGTAGCAACCATTGTCACAATTCACTCTTTGGAGGCCAACCATCAAACATGCTTGTACGTCGTTCGCAGGAATACGCATCAAGTTGGACCGGATGATGATATGGAAATTGATAGCCGGGAATCTACACCATACTATGAGCGGACCGATAGCGCGACGCTCTCGCCCCGACAAGCCATCAATGAACGGCATCGAAGGTGGGTAGAAGAAACAAGGTCAGAGTAGCGAACTAAACATATAATGACGCTTGTGCTATAGCTATATGGAAGTGGATAAAACCGGGCGTTGTCGAGTGGGAAAATTAGGTACGCAGATTGTACAACTCAATCTCCCCTTAATCTGTGCAGGAAGTTGAATATAGCAGGAGCTATCTCTCGAGTCGGGTCGAGGTACAACCTCAATTCTCAACGAACGCGTATACCCTCTCTGTTTTCTCGGTACAGAGGCAACTACTATTGCCTTTGTGATCTTGAAGAGTAGCGAACTTGAATTGCTTTTACCCATTGGGAGAGAAAGCATGGATGTCTCCCTTCGAGCAGCCATGCTCCCTCGTCTTTAGTCTCGTCGTACTCTCTTTTGGTGTCCGCTTAAGACACTTCATCTAAGGCCGCGACGATACCGGACGTCCCTTGGAATGTGCACCAGTCTCATGAGGGATTGCAGCCTTTGCTGACGTCTTCGGGCCAATGTTCAAGGCTTCAGAATGATTTGGGGGCTGCTGTTGGTCCAGGGTAGGTAGCAACTTGGACTGGAGATTGTACATCGTCACATTCCTGAAGGGCTAGGCATGATACTTGGCAACTGCTATCGGTTCTTCTACAGCCGAGAGACTTCGAGAAGTTCCTACCTCTAATATTTCCAGAACAAACAATTACCAGAATCAACATGTATTCAGAGAACCTAAGCAAATTCAGCTTATTCCGACCCGCAGCCCAGATATCCAAAGCCGCTACCTTACTTGGGCAACACTACCTCACGACTGCCCCAATGGTTCACCTTGCTTATGTCGACATCTGAGGCACTCCGAAATGTACTGCGGATACCAAACCTGTACCTTGTTATTACATTCATCGATATAACTGCACTTTGGCTGTTTTTCAACGTGATCAGCAAGCTCTCTCACAGAACCAGAAAAGTACTCACGCATCTCCAAGCATCAAAAGAGCCATTCGGACGGGAAGGGAGCCAACGCATCAGTCCAGAGTCTTGTAGATCCTCGAAATCATCCATGGTTTCGACCAAATACTTGACGGAGGGCCGCTGGCGACGGTTTGGTGAAGGAAGCGCTGATAGTTGTAGCGTTGATGGGGGGCGGGCGAGTGACCATTGTACGGGTCCAGGTATCCCTATTTTTCCAACCGGTGTGTCGTTTTCATCGCTGCTTGTTTCATTCGCGCCCGCTACGGTGTCTTCATCATCGCGAGCTGCTGCTTGGTCTGATTCGGAGGACTGGGCTGCGTTGGAACTTCGCATATCTGCGATGAGTTGCGAATAATAGACCTGTATTCAGGCCCGTTGAGTCTGGATCTACTCGGGTGAGAATGCTTTCTGGTTTGTAATGCCTCAGTCGCAACGAAGACCGACGCCAATCTTATACCTAGCAATTGTTTGCGCTGCCTGCGTTAGCAGTAATGTCAACGAGCCACCAGCAGCGCCGTCCTCTTCACTCCTCGGTAACACCTGGTATGTGGTATAAATCTCGTCAAGGAATAAAGTTTGCTCCCGATGTAGACCTCCCTCGGCTGTTTTTTGTCAGCGTCGTTCCACTTCAACATCTATGCAGTTGTAAAACTCGCTGTACTGATGGACTCAAACATGCCAACAAGCACCTCCAGCACTACTACCCCGGATCGTCTCGCTTTCGGCCAGCAGCAAAGCCGCAGATTGACTGTTGAACGGCGCGGCGCAGCAACACGCCATCTTCTTTGCACTTCAGATCGTTACCGTCAACAGATCTATAATCTCTGATTGCCTGCACATCTTCGTCTGTTCCGAAAAGCGCCACCAGCCTAGGTCGCAGGTTTCGCTTTGAGGTAGCGAAGCCTACATGGTCCCAACGTCCTGTACTGAATGGCATAAAATTTGGAATCCTAATAGGACCGGTATTCAACAGCTTTGTAGACCAAGGGCGTTTACCTCCTCATTATGATTCTTGTCATTGTGGTTGTGTCTGAACACTCGATGCGGTTGGAGAGCAAATACTCGACAATCACTAGAGCGCTGGCTTGGAAATGGATCTTCATACGTGATGCATGAGCTTCAAACTCTAATAGATCCTCCTTCAACCCTACCTGCTCTCTCTCATACATCAACCCCTAAATACTATACGCTTCTTTCATGAGATCCTCCGGCGTAAACTTATATGGTAGAAAAGCACAGCGCGGGCATACCATGATACTATCGGGTAGCAAAACGTGCACCTCCTTATGATCTTCATCCACATACCTACACATTGACTAAGGTTCGGAAAATCAGCAAAAACCCTCCTCCGGGGAAAATAGTAGGGACTTACGCATTGTCGGCAGTCCGCCTTGTCAGTCGGGCGGCCAGGGCGATAATAGATGGATTGGTTTGGTCGTTGATTCAGGACACCGGAATGATGCTCAACCCAGAAGAGATTTAATAGAGGACCGAGGCTGCCTTGCTTCAGAGGAGGAAACACGGCTACGATGTTGTGTGCACCTTCGATTGCCAATTTGATCCACGGCACGAGTTCGACATTCTCTGCATGCTCATTCTTGCCTTCTCCCACGTGGTGATGATCACTGTCATCTTCGCTACGGTCGCTACTGCTCGCGCCAAGCGCATGAGAGGTTTTACTAGGTTCCTGATTATGCAATGCTCGTTGAGAAATTATCCGCAACTGGATCGTCCGTGGTTGGAATAGCGATTCATGTGGGAAGTTGTGGCTCAGTCCCAGTTGACTATCTGGCGACGAATCTGCATCTGCGCTTAAGGAAATTGAGTGCTGATCAGTGTTCCTGGGAACATCAGGGGCTTGCATCGGTGTCCCGTAAGCCGATACCTGCCCAGGATTCTGTACATCGCCACGATCAGGCATGTTTGTAGCGACTCGAGGCTAGATAGAATATATAGTTTGGGATGCTTCAGTCTTGTTAGCGTATAGTGCTTAACGTACCTGAATATCTTTTCGGTAGATTTGGCAGCTGAGCTTTCCTCGTCATATATTATTCGTGATTCTGGAGTCATCAACATACGTTGTAAAAGGTTGAAGCTTGTCCTAACTCAGAGGCCTTATCTGTCAGTTTTTCTCCAGGTCATCATCTATGAAGTATAATTATTCACGGGCCCTTGTATGCTGAAACATAATCCCAAACATGTCCAACGCCAGAGTGAAATACTGCACTGTTAGATGAGTGTTTAATCTCAAAGCTGTTTGTTGAACGTAAGAGTCACCAAGGCACTTCACTTTTGCATACCTGAAACTCTGACTGGCCGCGCTTCACCCACGTATCCAGATAAGGGTGCAAATCAGACATTGAAATTCTGTGACTTCATCATGCAAAGGCCCGGGAAAGGCCGAATAATTGAGAGAATATATGCTTTTTCGAGACCAACCCTACCTTGAATAATATGGCACTGGAAAAAGACGGATGGATGACAGATCAACCATCCGGTATCTCCTAAGGCCTGAGTCGGCCGTCCTTGTTAGCAATCTACAGTGGACTGCTAGCGAGTCCTTCGACTTCGGGAACCTTCGTCTTTAATTCATCGACAATTTCTGACCATACTTTTTGCTGTAGTTGTTTGCCCTCAGCACTCGTGATCAAGCCACCAGGTCTAATGGTAAAATTGGCGTTAGCAGGTGCCCCAAAAGCTGGAAACCCCTGTCAAGTGCCCTTTTGGCATAGTGTGCGTCGAACCGAAGACAGCCTACCTCAGTATATGATCGTCTTTCCAATATCCTCCATGGCCTTCCAACCCCAACCCCGCAGCACTCACCAGTGTTCTACTCCCCTCCTCCTGACTCCTTCCAAATGTTTTATAGAATAGCCAAATGAAAATCCTTTCGTACCATGCATCGTACGGCCTAGCCAGATCCGACACGCAGAAACCAGGACAGCAAGCCGTGACTAGCACCTGCGGTTCGCCGTTTTGAGAAGTTGCTAATGCTGACAGGGCCCTGAACACGTACATAACGAATACCTTGGAGATATTGTACTGGAGCTGGCCATTATAGGTACCAGTGTTGGCACTACAAGCCCTCAGAACATTTTCCGAAGAGGACGGGAGCGAAGAACGCTTCACCCTAGTATGATTACCGGAAGAGACGACAACGAGGTTTGCTAAACCCCAAGAGCCCGATTTTGCGGCTCGTAGTTTTGGCAACAGAAGGAGGGCAAGTAGAGCAGTAGATATCGTGTTGACCTGCAATGTCTCCTCCCAGCCCTCGGGACTCTTGCAATATGTTCGATTGAGTAGTCCAGCATTCAGTACAGCAACGTCAATTCGTTCGAAATCGGCGTTGATACGCTCAACAAATGCTACAATGCTAGCATAGCTATTCATGTCGAGAGGTAATACTGATATGCTTCCCTCCTTGAGGTTTGGAAAATCTGCTTCGAGCAAATGAGCAGCTTTCTGCCCTTTTGACGGAGAGCGGACTGCTAAAATGACCCTTGACGCAGAAAGGGCAAGGAACCGCCGGGCAGCTTCGAAGCCAAGGCCGGTATTGGAGCCAGTGATGAGAACTGTCTTTCCTGCAAAAGAAGTTGTAGGAATAGCTGGAGGAGACCACTTCGCACGCAGCAACTTCAGAAAACCTGACATGTTGTTTAATATTTTAGGAAATATACACGTTCCAATAGTACTCTCGTAAGTTGGTAGTCGAAGAATGAACTGATAACAGATCAGGCTAGACGTCAGATAGACCTATAAATGTTCATGGACAATATCGTCCTTAAGCAAATTCTGAAAGAGTGGTTTGGGATGTAGCGAGTATATAGATAGCAATTCTAAACCAGCAGAAGTAATTCAGATCGCGAAGCAAAGCTGCCGCATTCTACTTCGAGATCAAGCGTGGAAGAACATAGAGAAGGCAATGAAGTACCTCAAAAACCGTCGGACTATTAGTTCATTATCAAGCAATGGAGGACGCGTCTTTTCTGCCTTCCAGTCTTTGCCAAGAACCACTACTAACCGGATTCGGCCACTAACGCAACTACGAGTAAATGCGTGCTCGTAACGTCTTTCTCCGTCTCATATATATCGTGATTTCTTGATTGATGAAGGCTACTTGACTGCCCATATTTATATCTGTAGGTAACAGTCAGTATGCTCATCTAAAAGCCAAATATTTGTTCAGCTTTGAATCACGACCACGCTAACCCCTCAATCCTTGTCTTTCATTGGTATGTTTTTCAGAGCAGGGGTCTCTTCGTTTTCCCACGCGTCCAAACCATCGATTACTGTATCATGTTTTCTTTTGTATGCAAAATCCCGCAATATAATTGAAACTTAGTATACTTCCGTCTTGATCGTACGACGTGACCACAATGGCTTTCGACGTTTCTCGATCTTTGTCACCACTTAGTGATGTGGCTATGACCAGTCCGACGTAGCCTCCATCTTCGCCAGAGCTACCAGTGGAGACTCCAACCCTTCTTCAAACTGCCTCGCATCCTGTGGCGAGCGCGCGTTCTACAGATGCAGAGAAAGCCGCTGACATCTTAGCTCATTTAAGTCGGCTTAGGTTTTCATTCTATGGATTCATTGCCGAGATTCTCACGTCAGAATCAAGCTATAGAGGGAAGTTCATAGGCAAGCTCTATGGAGAGGATCCGAAAGGGCTGCTAGACATTGTTCTCTATTGAAAAGATAGAAAGAGATTCCTAGATAAGCTTGGGTGGGGACAAAGTTATTTGCGGAAGGAGATCACAAGCCTGACAGAGCATTCGTTATTTCATACTTGGACTGTGGCAGGTATTGAAGACGATGCTGCCGCTACAATGGATGCGTATCTCCTAGAATCAAGATCCAGATGAATTAGAAACGAATGAAAGGAAGTGGGTGGAAAACAAGTGTGTCATTTGTAATTCCATGTCAAACAATGGAGGTAAGAGCATCATGAACAGCAAGTTTTGGATTTGTCAGCTAGCCTTGTCCATCCACAGCTCTTAGAACTTTAACAAATGAACAAACGCGTCGTACATATCCGTTTAAAGGGGTGCTAATGCTACCCATTTGCTTTCCATTACCCCCAACTCTTAATGTGTACACCAATCGTCAGTAAGAACAGTAAGTTGATGCCAAATCCACTAGCAAGAAATTAGTGGACTTTAGTGCGTGTTATGGAAAGACCGTAAAACTTGCGCACAGAACGCTCATATATGCTCATGAATATGAGCATTCTATCCACGGATGAGTATGTTCATTCTGGTACATCGTATACGCGGTGCTATCAGTTCGAAGGGTGTGAGATGCCTTCAATACTTGGATCTGATTGCATCAATCCAAGCGGGGATGTTGTGGTCAACATCCCCTTGTCTATGGTTTATGGAGTCCTGCTTCTGAACGAAAAGAAGATAAGGATCTATTTGATCTGTTCAAATAGGTTGTATATTCTCTCCTTGAACGATTCCTGTCTGGGAAGATTGTAGAGTCAAGGTTCGGTCCAAAGTCCGAATAAAGCGTTAAAAGGTACCACTGGATTGGAAGAGCTTTCTGCAATTGGACTACTTCAATTATCGTCTAGTACTCATAGTTCAAACATACATTAAGAGGATACCTTCACCGTGGTTGCATGTAAATCGACTTGTTACTTAGCTCACAGGAGTCGGCCTGTGCTGAAGGTCTTAAAGCTGCGGTGCTTCTCTACTAAAAAGTGTTTTGACCCAAAGACTACAGCTGCAATACCCTCTCTCATAACGCTCCCATAAACCTATCAACATAATGCTTTTATTCATATCTTGCACAGCGCTGCTCGCTTCGCTGCGAGGCGTCTATGCCGGCTTTGACCCAGGCTCTGCAAGTAACATTGCAGTATACTGGGGCCAAAACTCCTACGGCGCCGAGAGTGGTTCGCTCGGGCAGCAACGATTATCCCACTACTGCGAAAACACCGACATCAGCATAATCCCAATTTCCTTTCTGACAGCCTTCAACGGTCCCGACGGCCAACCAACCGTGAACATCGCCAATGCGGACAAGTATTGTAGCTCATACTCCCACACCCAGATATTTGACTGTCCTCAGCTGGCACAGGACATAGAAACCTGTCAAAAAGACTACTCCAAAACCATACTTCTCTCCATCGGGGGCGTGACCTACACAGCAGGCGGTTTCTCCTCCGACTCCGCCGCCATCGCGGGAGCAAATCTCGTCTGGGCTACCTTCGGCCCGCAGCGAGACGGCTCCTCAGCCCACCGCCCATTCGGATCCTCCGCCGTCGACGGCTTTGACCTCGACTTCGAAAAACCCATCCACAACATGGCCCCATTTGCAAACCAACTTCGCTCCCTAATGGACGCCGACACAGCCGACACAGGCAGAAAATGGCTCCTGACAGCTGCGCCGCAATGTCCCTACCCGGACGCCGTCTCGGACACAATGCTCGATGGCGTCATCGCCTTCGACGCCATCTTCATTCAGTTTTACAACAACCCCTGCGGCTTGCCGTCCTTTTTCGAAGGCGCCACTGCCGAGAACGACTTTGATTTTTCCACGTGGGATGATTGGGCGAAGGTCGTTTCAAAGAACCCGTCGATCAAGATTCTTCTCGGCGTTCCAGCTGCGAAAAAGGCCGCACGGATTGGGTATGAGCCTTCGGACAAGTTGGCGAAGATTATCGAGTACTGCAAGCAATTCAAGAGCTTTGGCGGGGTGATGATGTGGGATGCGACTCAGGCGTATGCCAATAAAGACTTCCTGGATGATGTGGCGAGTAGTTTGGCGGAGCGTCCGTCGAGGATCAAGGGCTGGAGGTCATGGAGCGCTTAGTCAACTCACGATGGTGTATTTATGCTGTACCCCGGGCTTCTTGATTGTCGACGCTTGGATCCTGGGTCAGGGGATTGCGCGGTATGCCTGAAGTAGCTTTCTGTTTTGTATCTCCCGCTTCGTGTATATATTTAGAGAGCTACGTACCATTACTCTTTCAATCGTTATACGATTATAATTCTTCAACCTCGATATTCAATCTCCTAGAAAATGCCGTTCCGTGTTGGCAAGGTGTTTGGCATGAATGTTGTAATACCATGGTATCGTGACCACGAGCAAGAGAAGACACCTGGGCCTTCAACGCAGTTGGGCTTGAACTATATAGCGCTTCAATACAGCCTTGCGGATGTGGATGAGAGTAGTATGGTGTTTGAAAATAGTGGCATTGGCGACTTACGTTGTTGATTGATAATTTTATGACTACCCGGAGGATCGCAAAATGCTGAACGATCATTTTTCAGGTTTCTCAGAAGAAGGCATGGTCGAGAAATTCGTGTTGCAGAAGGTTCAGACGGAAGGAACACGACCTTGACAGAGTTGAATGATAGGATTTCCAACTGTGGAAAGAATTCTTCCATATTCCAAGTGTTCTCACGCACTATTCATCCTCTACCAGCCCTTCTTGAGATTTGAATCACAGCATAGACATCATAGAACAGTAATCAAAAATAATGCTTCATTGAAAATGTCATGTAAAATTCTAGATTCGTCGCCTTATTTTTGGGCAATCTATTCATTACCATGGGTACTCCTGAAGCCTGTAAGCAGGGTGTAACATCTAATACATTTGTGATATTGGCCTACCTTTCCTTCCCATGTGAAAAACTTCCCAGTATCTCTGAGAGTCTTCGTACTGATAACCTTGAGCATCGAGGAAACAGATTCTTCGGTACTGATAATGCCTTCAACTTCCCATCCAACCGATACATTGGCCATATCTCTAGAGACTTATTAATGGATGTCGATAATATTGCCATGGCTTCCACTCACGTTGCAACTTCACCAGGATGCATTGCCAAGATTGACGTCCTGCTCTTTTTTCTTTGCAGCTCTACCGCCATGTGCCGGAGCATCTGGTTAAGAGCAGCTTTGGAGGCAGCATATGCAGCAAACCTGTAGCAAATTATTCAAAATTGATGTCTGTTCAAGCTGATGTTAACACACCCGTCCTCAAAGGCTCGAAACTCGGTGGTAGAGCCTGAGTCACTGGACATAAATATAATTGTCCCTATCGGAATGCCAATGTGCAACAGCTTTTGGGCGACAATTATTGGCCCAACAGTATTAGTGCGTAGATGGTCCTCAAAGCTGGTAAAGGAGCTATCTTCTCTCAGCAGACGAAAATTAGATGTGAAACAAGGACAAGTACACTTCGGTGGCTCTCTAGGACTGTCAGTACAGGATTCATGATACAAGAGCCCCGCTTACATTTGGATAATTGAGAACACCGGCATTGAGGACGACATAATCAATCCTGCGTATTTGCGTAATCATTGATGTCACATCTCTAACAAAATTCTGCGGAAGTTAGGTCTCCTTCTGAGAGAAGCCGATATGGAATCCCCAAACATCAATGCTAGGCTCCTTGGTAACATCACACTCTAAGATTCGGCAAGACCCAGACTCCGCTATGCCTGCATATCCCCATAGCTGTGAAGCTTTTGCAGGATCTCGTACGGTTGCAAGCACATGGTCGCCCCGAGCAAGTAGCTGGCGCACCCACTCAAGGCCGATGCCTCTGCTAGCTCCTACGATGACCCATGTGGTCGGGTTGTTGCAAATTGAAGTGATATCCATTGAAATCAAGGGGTTTCGCGGAGTACCGATACGGACAGGTGGAAATGCTGTTAAGACAGTCGGATAGGCGTTTACGTCCCGGGCCTCATCGGTGTCATAGAAAGAGCTCAAGATCGAGAACTGAACGTATTTTTCACAGACCTTACCTGTACCAAAACATACGTACTGAGGGTGGTTATGTGGCTGGAAAGGGAGAAGTCGGGAGCTGAGGTCAGCTTGAATAGCCCTATCGGAAAAATTAGGGTTTACGGGGATGGTTCCGTCATGCATGTTTCCGGCGTGAAAAGACTTTCCTTTTTTGCCATCTTTCTAACATTCATTTTGCCAACATTCGTACCTTTGAAGCTCCAGCACTACAACAGATTTCCATATTAGCTTGTCAGACAATAGTACACCATGGGATTCTCCGACGGTATGTGATCTTCACACGCTTAGATTTCTTTCCCTTTGGCAGATATGCCGTCATTTTATCGAGAGCGAGCCCCGTCTTTCATTTCACACCTGTCGGATTTAGAAAACAATCATAGGGAGGAGCGATACGGTCGCAGCAGCGGTATAGTCACGAAGTAACAAGCACCTTGATCTTTCTTGCTCCGAGGATTTTTCCGCTCGTTACAACATGTTCTTAACCAAAGCGCGCGGGTGATCAATACCCCTTGCCTGAATTATTCTGACATTCGGTTCTCAACAGGTGATGCCAAGAAGGGTGCGAATCTCTTCAAGGTAATATATGCTAGCAACTCAGCGTCGAAGCCCAACTGACGCCAGCTCTAGACACGATGCGCCCAATGTCACAACCTAGGCGAAGGCGAGGGAAATAAGATCGGTCCCAATCTACACGGCTTATTCGGTCGTAAGACCGGTCAGGTCGAGGGCTTCTCCTACACCGACGCGAACAAAGCTAAGGGGATCACATGGAGTGAGGACACTCTGGTATGAGTGCCGTTGGACACAGCCACCGAGAATACATGCCAACCTATTTTCTAGTTCGATTACCTTGAGAACCCGAAGAAATACATCCCCGGCACGAAGATGGCCTTTGGCGGTCTGAAGAAAGCTAAGGACAGGAACGACCTTATTACGTATGTTTGAAGTATCACCACGAAAGGCTCATTCTGCTAACCTTTGACAGTCACCTACGGGAAGCAACTAAATAAACAACTCATCCGATACCCATCCTACTCTCCACTCTACCTCTGCATCCTCCGCCTACTGTGAGATATTCAGGGCGTGTATCAATAGCATTAGACTCTAATTAGACAAGAGGGCCGTGGTTGGAAAAGAGATTTCGATAGACCCGGTGCCGTGTTATGTATACGTTCTGCAATTGCCTTGCATCACTCGTGGCGCATCGGCGAATGCATCTATAAGTACCAAAGTTTTACTTGCTAGAAAATCAACGGGCCCACCATCCAGGTAGTCAGTGAACTTTCTCATAATTGCATTTATGGCCGGCAGCTTTCAAGAGCAGGTGATAAGCCGTTGACTATGACATGACGACCTGGTGAATAAAATAATGGAGACAGATTATTGCCATACAGGCACATGAAGAAATGTATAAATTCATGAAGATCATAGCGTGCTTCTGTACCTTGCATCTCAGGCCGCAGTCTTGTCGCCCTGTGATTCGTCACACATGATGGGCGTCGCAGTCGAATGATTCGACCAGCCACGCCATTTTGAAACCCACTCCCAATGCCCCTCATCCACCCAACTCACCTGATAGCATGAGCGACCATTGCTTCAATACTTACTCGCATCGCACATTGCTTGTGTCACGTTTGGAATATGTGAATGCCAGCGATGCCCATATAGTAAGCCTGCGAGGCAATTGTGGTTCTGTTGAGCGCATCTGCTAACAATCTACAGCGCGCTATTCTCCGCAACCGGACACGACTCAAAGTCTCGACATAATATCCATGCTTCTTGTTAGACCAATTTGCAAGCCTTGGAAATAATGAATGACATTGACAATCTCGACGCTATGTTCGATGATCACCCATCTCTCTCGGCGTCACTTGAAGACTTCGAACATAATGAGAACCGCTCCCCTACATCACCTACATTCGGGCTCCCCTCGCAACATTCCGGCTTCAAGTCAGATGAGTCAGAAGCGGATGTAGAGTCCTCAGACGGGCCGTGGTCTCCACCTGGGGGATCCTCAGCTGCGTGGAGAAGGGATTCTGCAGTCGGTGGGTGGTACAGGCATCAGCCGTATCTGCAAGAGAACCAAAGTCCAAAAGCTTCTGCGAGTCCTTCGCGTTCGAGGAACACAAGCCCGCAATACGAGAGTGCCAGGGAAGATGAAGGGGAAACCATACTACCAGCGAACATTCCGTTACCGAGGGGGTCGATGTCACCCGTGAAGGAGCGGTCGCCTAGCGCTTCACCATATCCTAAGAGAGAAGAAGACTTCGGGCAGATATTCGGGAATGCGGAGCAAAATGCGGCTGCGCCTGAAAATACAAACAATTGTGTGCAAAGCGACTCATTTGGTGCAAATATCTACTGACCGTATCAAAGATTTCCGATTTGCTATGCGTGCTGAGGTCCAACAACGGACAGAACCCATTGAGGCCGCTCTGGCATGGTGTCGTACCTATTTTGACCATGTCTCTAAATCATGGACCTCCCTATCATGGACGATAATGTTTCTTGCTATTACTATGGCCTTTCTCCGTATCCTCACCGGCACTCCTATTCTACCACCAGTTCCAGACCTCGTAAAGGTTGCTGGTCTCGCTAGATCCTTCGAACCATTGGTATTTTATTCGGAAAATGGTGTTGCGCAAATCGGCGATCTTCAAGAGACTGGCGTTGCGGTCTGGGATCTCGGCGAAAGTGTCCGCTTCGCTAACATGACCTCTACGCCGTTGATTGTTCAAGAACTTGACAATCTCAGTGAAAGCCTCAAAGGTCTTGCTAGCGAGCTTACAAGATTTTTCGCCAATATCGATGGCGACATCGACAGCATTCTCATCGTAATGGAGTGGGCCAGGCGGGAACTTGGAGCACTCTCATCTCTTCCTCCCTCAGGCCTTTCCTCGGCTTTTACCAACATCCATTCACTCCTCTCCAGCCTTGGCGTCCTTGAAAATCGCTCCACAGGCCTGCCAACCTGGTTTGGGAACATCGTTACTCAGGTCTTTGGTGCTACAAGCACCCAACGTACGCAGCAGGCTCTTCATCGCACTTTCAATGAGTTCTTGGGTGTGCTGGAGGAAGCCATCAACTCGGAACTTACACATTCAACTACACTCTTCTCCGTTTTTGAGTCTATTGACCGCCAATTTCTCAATCTGCAAAGGATTGTAGTTCGTGAAACTGATACTCAAGAGCGTCTTGAAGGCGAATTTCTATCGTCAATGTGGGTGCGAGTCATGGGTCCCAATGCCTCTCTCCTCCGCAAGTACGAGAAGAACAAGCAACTGCTCTCCTCTGTGCGCGCAAAGACTACGCAGAATAAAGGCCTACTAATCGATCATAATCAGAAATTGATGGCGCTAAAAGAGAATTTGGAGAACTTGAGGAGGAAACTTTTCAGTCCGATGGTGAGAAGGAGAGACGGTAGTACGGTAGGTGTGGAGGAACAGATCAGGGGTCTTGAGGGGACGTATGATCACTTGAGACGGGTGAGGGAGAAGCAGAAGGGCAGAGTATTGGAGGTGCTCTATGGAGCCGGAAGTAGAAGGGCCGTGCTTGGAAGGGAGGAAGGGACGGAAATTGAAGGGAGATAAGAGGCGATTTGCATAGAGATACCGATTGAGAATGGCTTGAAGGTGAACGCAATAGGGGCGTTCATTGATAGGGGGTTAAGACATGGTGATATTTGGATAAACAGGCGTTTGCTTGCTGGTAAAGGATAGGTGGTGCATGGTGTACGAAAAGCCTGCGGATGGTGTTCAATGTTGAGATGGACGGTGCATTTGGAGCATATTGACCTGGGTGCTGTGTTTCCAGGTAGTAATATCATTATTTGCCAAATTTCACGGGCAATCTGACAGAAGGTGCCCTCAGGGGTACAATTTATTACACTTACGAATTATCCGTATGACTGTCCTGTCACTAAGTACCTGTCCGTCCAAGCGCAAACTCGGGCTACCTAACAACTTAACAAGGTCAACGACAACAATGACAGCGGCAATAATGCCGCGTTTCCTGCTGCCTCAAGGGGCACTGCGTCTACGCTTCCATCCCCGAACTGTGCTCACGATTCCATTGGCTGCGCAGCGAACACTACCTCAATGCAGACATGCCTCTAAGAAATCCCCACCATCCAAGCCCATTGTGCTGGAAAAGCCAACAAAGTTCAACCCTCCGTCCCATGGCGCTCGTCTCAAATCGAAAGCTCCACGGCAATACCCAGGTCCTCCACTTTCGGCACAACAAGTCGAAGACCAAAAGACCAAACAATACCCCCACATGATGCCCCCCGAAGGTAGCTTCCTGTATTGGTTTTTGACGAACCGTTATATACATCTTTTTATTACTCTTGTATAATTCACAATTTACTACGCTCTCATAAGGTCTTTTTCTAACAAATTGGGGTTTTAGGGCGTTCTTTTCTCCCTCGCCCTATTCACCTCTGTTGAAAACTTCCACCGCACCTGCCGCTTCCCCGAACTGCTCCCGCCACCGAAATCTTTCTTCTCAAGCCCTCTCTCATTCGTGTCTCAGTACATAGAGATCTTCAGGCTAGAGACCATGCGGACAAGTCAAGAAACGGCAGAGCGGCGAAAGAAGAATATCGATGATGTACAGAAGAAAAACTCATATAGGAAAGCGCATGGCATAGTGGATGAGGAGGGACTTGGTCCTTGGAAACCACTGGAAGACAGGAATGCTTTGAGGCATGGTGCCGGAATGACAGACGGGAGTGCGGCAGAGAATACATACGTAGACTGGGAAAGAAAAAGGCGACCCGTGAAGAAATGGCTGGGGATTTGGTAGAGGTACGCCGTAAACCTTGGTAGCGTTCGTAGCTTTCAACCTATTGAAGATCTATACATCAAGGACTAATACGAATCTTGACTTTCGTCTGATGAGCCTTCTAGCCTTCATGAATCTGAGTACTTGAACAAATTTTGGCTGTCTCAGTCTAGACACTCGCCGGGAGGAAAACGAAAGTAAGTAAATAGCAAACGATCTTCACCAGGGCATGACTACAGGCTGTCTATCGAAACAATTGACGGTAATTATGTCAAGACGAATTACATATCTCGCTCTATTCACCTGGAAACCGAACATGTGTTTGCCCAAGTCACACTCCCTACGATTGTTTTTGAGAGTCGACCTGGATATCAGACGTTGTGATTTTTGAGTATCCACTCGCTTTCGTGGCTCTTCAGATGTGATAGGTGGCGGTTGGTTCACCTAAGCGAAGAACGATTTACCAAAGTGAGAGTAACATATGCTCGACAACATTATCTGAAGTTCTTCAACTCCACAACAGATACGTCTTCGAGGATTTTTAATCCGGATTTCATTCTCTCAGCACATGTTTTTCGCCATCATGGAGTCCGTTACGTCTCAGCATCCAAATCCCAAATCCCTACAGCTTCCACAGCATGAGACCTGTCAACCAGAAACCATAGCGCATCAACTTCCACGGCCTCGACAGCAGCAAAAGGCATCATCGCAGAAAATGAAATCTCTCCCAATCGAAATACTCGACCAAATCTGCACCACCCTTGACCTTGACACCCTTCCCAACTTCCGTCTTGCAAGCAAGACATTTGCAGCAGTTGGAGCTCAGTACCTGTTTGAGGAGTTCCATCTGACTTACTGTCCCTCCGAAAGCTTCACCAGGTTTAACTCAATTTCGGATCACGAAACTCTCCGTCAACATGTCAAATCTCTACTTTTCCAGGGAGACTCTGTCACCGTGGAAGAAATTTCCAAGATGAGGAGTTGCGGAGACGTAGAACACTCATGCTGCGCCCTAATCAACGGAAGGCATATGGACAGAGCAAAGGCTAGGAGTGTCTTTCTCGCCGCCATAGGTCGATTCCCAAATCTCGAATCGATCACCTTGGCTCTCGCAATGCCTGTGCGTGAGAAAGTTCACGAAGAGCGAAACCGATGGCAAGAGGAGCTCTTCTGTACGAGAGCACCAGCCCAATTCAGCTTTCTCACAGGGTATCTCCAAAGCAAAGGACCGCCACTCAAGTGCCTTCGCCTGGGAACGGTTCATTCTATGGACTTTGAAACAATGACAAGTTTTCACCATCTTCAGCGGCTAGATTTGGCCTTGCCTTCGAAGCTTTCCCAGGATGATTACGCTCGCTTTTTTCAACTTCTCAACTCTGTTCCAGAACTTCGAATACTCAGACTAGCTCAGAGAGTTGATTCCCCATTTCGGAAGACCCATCTTCAAATCCAAAATGTCATCGATAGTTGCACCATGCCGAACCTGACTTCTGTTACATTCGCCCAGATCCAAGTCTGGAGCGATAAGCTTCTCGGGTTTCTCCGCAGACACGTGCAAGCCCTGAATGACGTCCGACTAGAAGACGTAATTGTAACAGTCTCAGAAGTGATGATCTTGAACATGAGAACGCCAGGATCATTGGAAGACTTCCTTGGGCAGATGCAACGCGTTTTAAGATTAGAGCGGATACACATCACGGGCGACTTCAGGACCACCTCTGGTAAATCTATGATCCTCGATTCTCGCTCCAGGCAAGGGCATTCATTAAGAAAGACTGTCGAGAGATATCTGATGGAGACGGAACTGTCCCCTTTCGCGGTGGCCGGCATTGAGTATGCGGTATCCAACATGTTGTTGTAGGCCATATCAGCGCAAGGGGAGTTTCCTAAGGAAGAGGTGGAATTCAGGCTCATGGACATTGCAGACGCATGAAGCGCGTTACAGAGGAGTTGATGGGCTTCGAAAAAAGGCGCAACGGGGTGAAACAGGTATTTACCACTGGCCTGGCTCGAGAAGGCTTTTTTCTGCGGTTGGATTTCGAGCGAAGGAAGTGCAACAGGAGTGATCTTCAGGATAAATGGCAATCTTGTTATGTCTACATCAATCCGTTTCATGATCTCTTCCTCTCATCTCTCCCTGTCGTACGTGTCTTCACAACTGAACCCGAACCATATGCTGTCGTCAGAGAAATAGGGGAGCTAATAGACGTATGTACACCCCCTTTCGATACATCGTTAAGCGGGTACACATGTAACTTCCATTCTTATCCGATTTCCTCAAGAGACAAACATAAAACCAAACATCTGCTTCCACCCACCGTTCGTCAATTCGCTCATTTTTAAAAATCACATACAAACCGCCCGCAAATAAATCTCCAACAACTTGCCACCACACGCATGAAGGCGCAACGGAAAAATCTCTAGCCGCTCTTACTACGTCCCGACTTTCGATCTTCGCGAGCCTCTGGATGTTCTTCCACCCCCATCCCCCCTTCTTTTCGTTGCGGTGGGTTGTATATATGTACTCCCCCCTCGCTCATATATTCCAGCAACACAAATCTCACATTCACCAAACCCCCGCATCACACACTTCTTCCTCGTCTTCATCGCCCTCTGCCTATCTCCACCCCCCATTCATCCCAAGACTGACTCCTGCGTGTTCCGTTCTTTTCCTTGCCCCTTTTCAATCCCGCATGGTTTCCCTCCCCCCCAACACCCCGGGGAGACGTGGGATATACTGATTTCGAACCGGGAGCAAGATGTTGGGCCCTCTCCCAACACCCCAGCACCGAAACCCAACCCAACCCATCCCATCCCATCAATCTATACAACCCGTTTTCCAAATCCAAGCCCAAGTCCCAAAAAACGAATTTCTAAAAAGAAACGGTAATGGTATATGAGTTTTCGAGTCCGGAATAGACGATGAAGGGGATGGATGGGATATAATGGGGTTGATGGAGGAGGAGAGGGCTGGATGGTTCTGTGAAGGGGGGGGGGTTGTTTATAGGTTAGGGTGGGAAAGGGATGGGAAGAGAAGAGAAGAGAAGAGAAGAGAAGAGAAGAGAAGAGAAGAGAAGAGAAGAGAAGAGAAGAGAAGCGGGGAGATGGGTTAGTTAGTTGTATGCGCAGGGCGGGGTGGAAGCAAAGGATGTGCGGTGAAAGAAAGAAAGAAAGAAAGAAAGAAAGAAAAGCAGTGAATGGGTTAGAAGAGAAAGATGGAAAGGAGGGTATGGTTTGATTCGATTAAAACTTTTGTCCCCAAATAGATACCCGTGGTTTTCCTCTTTTTGATTCCTTGAAAGTTCCTCCGAGAACCCCCGCCTTCTTGCCATGCGAGCACTACCTACAGTACTACAGTAACTAACCCCCCCATCTGCTGGCCTGTGTACCGTTTCGGTATAGAAAAAAACAACCAAAAATGCCTGCACAGCCAGGTTTTGCTGGGGCTGGATTGTAGGAGTTGGCATTCGGAAGAAAAGTCTCTCGGTACGAGCCTGGCGGAATTGCTGGTTGTTGCCAGCTGCACTTCGTAGCTGCTATTGACGTGGAGGACGGGGGATGATATCCGGGGGGATGTGCGGCGAGGGCGTGGTAGTTTCTCAATAAACTGTTGCCGCCATGTGTTCTGAACGCTCTCCACATCGGTGCCTCTCCCATCATCCCCAGAACCCTCGCCCACCGCTATTACCCCTCGCATCTTCAGAGATACTTCCCACTCTCATCAATCTTCTGTCCCCTCACCCCACAAACGCCTCCATCCCCGCCAGAATCTCTTCCCCCACACCCCCTTTCTCCGTAACTGTCCTAACCATCCGCGCCACAGCCTTCCTGCCCAAACCTCCCCTCTTCGCCTGCCACACCCCCACTTCCGCCTCCTCAGCCCCTACTGCTGACGCCGAAACCCGGGATGGAGGATCGATGGTTCGGATCGCCAGGACTTTGATACCTGCTTCCGCGCCGGGCGACGAGGGATCAGAAGAAATGGATACAGCGAGCACGCCGTCCGCGACAGCCAGCTCCTCCTTGCTAGGGTCGAAGAAGATGTTTTCTCCGACGGCGGTGACAAGAAGCGTGACAGGGGGTTTGGTGCGCGAGGAAGGCGGATAGAGGGGGAGAGAGGCAGCCCAGTCGTCGTTGAACATGGGGTCTTCGTTGTCGCTGGAAGTGGGGGATGGGAGGCGGGTGTCGAGGAGGGCGAGGTGGGCTGTTAGGGATAGGAGGGGGAGGGGGTAGGTATGCGGGGATGAGACTAGGAGGATCTGGGTTTGCGCGGGGGATTGTCAGTATGTGTGGGTCTTTCTCTTGCGCAGGACAGAGTCATTGAGGGACGGGGAACGTACATCGACATAGAGCCGCCAATGCCAGCGGTTGTTGATTAGGAGTTTCTGGCGCAACGAGCCATCGGCGACGAGAGCTTCGTGTAGCATCGCAGCTAGAAACACAACCACAGCATCGTCATCGCGCTGATACCCGGGCATATCCACCGAAACTTCCACCCATTTGTCCTCTGCCTTCGCCATCCCACCCCTTCGCTCCCCATCTACCTCCATACCCTCATCCTCCCCATCACCATCACCAAATACTTCTCTCCCCACTAATTGTGTCTTCTCGACCTCAGCCTTGACACCAACGATAGCTTCCGTGCCATCGGCGAAGCAAATCCTTGCGCTTCCGTTTGTGGAGGGGAGAAGAGAGGTTTCGGCCGTTAGAGGGCGGAAGGAAGTTGGAAGGCGGGAGTCGGGGCGGATGGGGGTGGAGAGGGAGAGGGAGGTGTGGAGGTAGGAGAGTTCGGATGGGGAGAGGAGGGAGGAAGTGGTGGGGGCCATGGGTTGGTGCGGTGGATTAGAGGGAGTGTGGGGGACTTGTGGAAAGGGCAGAAATCTAAAGTCACCTTAAGTCTAATTGAAGCCAATATCATTCCTGTACTCATCATGATTTATTACATTGATAATGCTATCAGCTATTACAATCATAGTACTCTCAGGATGCCACTTCACTGCTTATTGAATTTGGTGATTGTAATCTGAGCAACCTTACCGTTTAACAGTAACACTCCGTAAATGGACTTGGTAACGTTTCGTAGGATATGTAGATTTCACTATAGACTATCTAGAGCCTATGTGCAACATCCGCTCCAGGGTTTCCTCATCCTCAAACCCCGGCTTTCATACATGATCACAGAGTGAAGTAGACCCCTCCAAACGAACGACTAAAGTTAGTTCTCCCCCTTCCCCTTCACATCCCTTGTCCGCCCTTCCATCCATAGATTATATCCCACCCACGCGCGTCTAGCTTCGCCTCAAAATCTCCCGCTCCTGGTAGAGGGGCGATAAGGGCAAGCAGGTAGCAGCAGTGGGCCTTTCGTAGAGAAAAAGAACTGTACTCGACTCCTTTTGCAACATCTTCCTGCGCGCCGCAAAGGTGAGGGCAGGTAGAGAGACGTGCGAGGGAGAGAGCGAACGCGGCAAGGCGCGCGGACGGGGCCTCTAAGGTTGTTTTTTGGTGTTTCGATTTTGTTATTGTTGGTATTGATTGCGAAGGTGAAGCGCTCTGAGCGATGAGACAAAAGGTTGGAAGAGGTAGCAGCAGCCGAAGCGCGCGTCCAGTTCGCAGCGATCGTAGGCCGTATGTTGACATTTCGCGGTAGAGCTCTTGGTTCGTTCCACAAGCTTCGCTTCCCCTTGAATTGCAATCCAACGTTCGTTTTCCCCCAAAACTTCCAAAAGTTTACCAAAAGAGCCCACACTAGCAGCGACTGACATGGCGTTATTGTTCCACCTCCTGATATCTCAATCTTCGTCACTTTAACCCCTATCAAAGAGGTGCGATCATCCAACCACCCATCCAAAGACGCTGGAAAAGCATTCGCTTCGCTAAGTAGAGAAACACTGGGAAAGTTACATACAGATTCATCACAGTCATCACAAGAAATCTCAAAGGAAATCCGGTTCCTCGAGTTATGGGGTATAGAAAATTGAAATGGACGCATTTATTGACTTTTTGGAAAAGGATCGCTCATAAAACCTGAAAACCTCATGACTTTTCGACTTCTCCGTACAAGCTCATCCTTGCGTGGTTGCCGTTGAGTTGTCCTGGCCCTCTTTCTCCCGCAAACCCTAGTTTTTGATCCTGCCACTCTGCTTCATCGTCGTTGGCATGTGCTCGTCTCGGAAGTGTAGGTGTTGTGAAAGCTGCAAAGTTGTTCGCACGAGCTTCGCGGGGTGGCTCATAAGCCGGCGCCGCATCCGTAGGTAGTGGCTCCGGACGAGGAATTGTGGATACGAATGTGGTCATTGGCACAGCATTGCCCATTGGCAGCACAGCCCCGCCTACACCACGAACTTTGTCGCGCTTGAAACCGAGCCAGAGAGCACGCGTGAGGCCACATAGGAGGACAAAGACCCAAAGGCAGAAGACAACCGTGGAGATGATGGCCTCGGTTCTGATGGCGTCAACGAGGTGCTTGATCACTTTAGCGACAGCGTGGGTGATCTTGTCAGTGGTGTCCTGGCTTGGGCTCGAGAGGAACGCTGTGTTCTTGTCGCCAAGGGCGCCAGCGACGTGATCGAGGGCGAATGTGTTATTAGCCAGCAGGGGAAAGTCAACATGAGCGTGGTCAGAAACCCAGGTAAGGCCTTTTTCGATGCCCGCGATTTTAAGCCCAATGAGACAGTCAAAGACACCTTTGATGGGATCGTAGAGGATGGTGCCGCCGAAGGTTTCATTGAGGGCCTTTGTCGTTTCATCGACGAAGACATTGAGAGTCTTGTTGAGGGCGCCGGTGGTGGTGTTGACCCAGCCCAAAACGTCATGGTTGATGACGGTGTTTACTTCGATGAGGACGCCGTTGGTGTCAGTGGCCCAAGCTGCGGAAGCGTTGTTGATGGTGTTGACGACTTTGCCGGCGAAGTCTCCGACCTCGTGGGCAAGGTTAGGGACTTCCTTCCGGACAGCTCTGAGAAGCATGTATTGGCAAAGGCATGCGAGCAGCCCGGTGATGCCGAGCGAGAGTACAACGAGTGCAGGCTCCGAGGTGCAATAGGCGATGACCCATCGAGTAAGGATCTGTCTTCTTGTGCCTTTGAAAGCTTTTTCTGAGACTGTGAGGCCGGCCCCTGCGGTGTACGGCCGGGAGGCGATGTAGATGGTGTCAATAGGATCCCGAGACTTGTCCTCCACATATCTGGCTCGCTTCTGAATTCTACGCCATCGCATGATTTCGCGATAAGTCATTGGGATGCATATGAGGATTGCGGAAACGATGAGCAAGGCCATGAAGATTTTGCGCGCGACGTTTGCAACATGTCCGAGACCATCGAAGAAGTCATTGATGCCGTTGTTGTCGGTGCAAAAGGTAAGCTGTTCCTTTTTCGGCACAGGGAAGAGGGACCGATTCACCGAAAAAACGTGAATCGATTCGTTGATAAGCTTCTTGACTTCTTCAAAGGGAAGGCGGATGGCGCTGTTGGTGAAGTTGTTGACTTGGGCAAAGGTCGGGATTGAAGCATTGATCTTGGCTAAGTCCTGGTCTAGGTTTCCGGGAAGTTGAACGTGATCAAGTTTGTCCAAGGGAGCACCGATATCTAAGGTAGGAATGGCGCCCTTCTTGTCGCCAAAGAGCTGGGGAATACTGTTCAAGGCACCTGTGAACTTGTTCAGGTCGGCTTGGAAACTGTCGACGCCTTTGTGAATGTCCTTCCCAATATCACCAAGCGTCTTGTTGAGGAAGTTCCCAACATCGTCTACTACCTTCAACGCAACGTGCAAACTCCCGCTGACAGCGAGAGTGATGAGGCAAACGTAGGTGGAGGTCAGCATGTTGATGTAGAAAACGACAAGCTCTTCGATGCCAGTGATAGTCAAAAAGAGCATCGACATGAGGCCGTTGACAGCCTTTTCCACGCCATTAGCAGTAAGTTCGTTGACACCGCTTGCCATGTAGTGAGGCATCGAAGCCACAGCGCTGCCCATATCCTCGACATTGGTGCATGCTGCGAGTGCTTCGGATTTGGCTGAGGCGATGTCGTTGTTCAGGCCTCCTATTGCGATGAGGACTCTGACAAGAATGAGCAGAATTAGAATGGTCCATCGGTTGATCCATACTTGTGAAAGCCGGGACCGGAGTCCGAGATAAGGAGTGATTTCTGGGTCTGTATGTGGTATTCGTGGTATTTCATTTTCTTGAGCGGCGTAGTAATCTCGCGTCCCATGATCGCCAGCGGAGAGAGATGGAGGCACAGCCGGGAATGTAGCAGGATGTTGGAAAGACATCACGGTGGTGGTGGGTATTAAGGATCTGTAATTGATCTAGCGTGGTTTATGATTAGTTTGAGTCCGTCCTGCGGATGTAAATAAAATGGTAAAGCTCTATATGCAAGACGAAGATGAACAAGCCAGGAACGAGGCCGCCGGTCTATGGAACAGGAGGGGAAGGACAAAGGAGACTCGTTCAGTCATACAAAGAGTATGGATGAACAGTGAAGCGGAGGGAAGTGGACAAAGAGAGAATGATATCGACAATGGAGCAAACAATAGGCGATGGAACAAAGACGCTAGGAGCCAAGAATAGTAACAAAAACACTCACCAGTGAACAGTCAATAGCCGATTGACCAGCAGCTATGAAGATTGACATGAATCCGAAACTGAGGCTCTTCAAATGATCACTCACTTGATGAGGCCCGTTTCAGACTTCATCTTGACCGGTTCTTCAGGTACTGTTGATCCAGCCATCTGATTGGTCGAGGCCTCGAAATCGCAGCCGCCGTCAACCACGAGCCAAATCTTTCATGACCATTCACTAACGATTCTCCTTTGTAACCTGTTTCGCATGCTAGGCATGCTCTAAACACCACCAGAGGAGACATCCATCAAGGATTTGATGGGGGATGTCTTTACCAGCTAACGTGACTACCTATTGACTTGCGATTCGTCTCGAGGGTGCGCGCATCGCCTGGAACTTCAAGCTTCGTAATCCTTCTGTTCCCGACGTGTGTTCACTGCCTGGCGCGAAGAGTCGAGTGTGTTGATGAGTCGCAAGGGGACACCTTTCAACGTATTGATGGTGCCCATCTTGTGAGAAACTGGGCATCGCGCAGGATTTATAGTTGACCGTTAGCTGGAGTTGGGCTGTTAGGCCCAGATCTTACTGGTCGCGCGAACGACATTGAGGCTGAGAGTGCAGAAACCCTGTTTCTGGTTTGTGTCCAGCACATGACGTGCTCTCAGCTCTACAACCTTCAATCGATGTACCAAATTCAGATATCTACCTGTACAACAGCAGCATCGTTGATCTTTTTCTTCGTCATCTTCGATACATACCCTAGACTCATTCGTACCAAATCGATTTTCATGTTCAAAGGTCATCTTCAGGCGCTTCGAAGCCAAGGACTGTACACAGTAGGCCTGGAAAGCGGCTGCAAGGGTTGTAGTAATCCCATCATCTGCCAATCAGCCACAGTCTTCCATCGAGACCGAAACAGCCCACCGAAACAAGAATTAATGTGGAGGACTGGATCACTCGACCTTGACCACCGAGCAGTTTGGAGTTTCATGGGGACGCATAGTGGACAGTCAAAGGACAGGTTTCGCTATGAAAATTACCGTATCTTGACATTGTAAGATACTTGTGATAGAATACACCTCATTGAAAACAAACTGCTTGCCCGATTCGTTGCTCCAGAAAGAAAACTTGCGCGCCAAGAACCGTGGTATCACATATGAACGAGAAAAGAAGGTGCCCGCCCGGAATAAAAACCAACGCCGTAAGAAATGCCGCCATGCAAACGAACGTGCCAATCAGGTATCGATAGACGACAAAGAAACCCGCCTCAACGGCCGCCTCCCCTTCCGAGCCATCTTCACCGGTATGTCGGTCCGCCATACTGCTGCTGCGCATAGTCGTATCCGTTGCCCTGGCCCCTTCCAGTAGCCCTATAGTAGTCCTCATCCGTGCCTAAGAACGAGGCTCGCGGGGGAGGTTCATATCTCGATCTTGTGCTGGGGCTTCCGCCGTAGTTGCGGGCATCTTCGTCCGCTTGTCTTCGTGCCCGGTCACGTACATATCGGCGGGCATCATCGTCATACACATCTGGTGCAGCTGGAGGTTGGAACGCAGGTTGGTGGTTGCGAATGTCGCCTTCAGATCGTCGGAATTCGCTACCGCCTCTACTGAATGACGGACTCCGATGACGCCTTGCATTGCTGGGCGCTTGGTGATGTTGATGTATTTCTGGTTTGGGGACTTCCGCAGGTCTCGGTGCACTTCCAGCCCCTGGTATCGGACGAGCTCTTGCCGATGACTCTGACCGGACATGCTTCACAGACGTGGAGTCGGAACGAGGCTTTCCTGCTTCTCTGGCTCTGATTTCATCTTCATAGGTCCTACCGCCTCCGGGTTGTGCATAGTATGGCTTCCGCTCCCTCTCTATGGGCTGTGGGATGGGTATGGGATTGGTATCGTCAATGGCCGACTCTGACGGAATTGTCGAATAGGGTTTTCTCTCACGTTCCAAATGGGAAGGAATGTGCGGCGGTGCGCCTGGAAGCACTGGATTGGTGTCGTCAATCGTAGGTTCCAATGGAGTGTTTGAATAGGGCTTCCTCTCGCGTTCCAAAGTAGTTGGCATGTGAGTCGATGTTCCTGATTCTATAGTAACGCTCGGCTCGCGTCTGTAAGTTGGCGGCACGTATTGAGATTGATTTTGAGATTCGCTGACACTGTGTCGATGCACCGGTGAATGTTCTTCTGATCTCCGAGGTATGTCGATTTGTGCATGTTCAGATATTGCTTTTTCCAACTTTTCGCGCACTCGCCTATCCTCACTGCTTGGGAACAACCTCCGTGATATCTCCTTGGGAAAACGTTCTTTCTTGTCATCAGGGTTACTGATTGGCATAGCTAGCACCGCCTTCTGAAGTCTCTCATATTCTTGCTCCGGGTGAGCTTGGATCAAAAGTGTTACCCATCGCTCAAAGCCCACGGGAGTCAAGCCCGGTATGTCAGGTCTTTCGTCGAGACGTTCTTGAACAAGGTGATGTTGACACTCGAGCTCTCGGTACATTCGGGATATTGATGAACGCTCATCGTCAAATACCGCTGATACAATCATCAGTTATTGTACCTTCATATTTGCATGGTTGAAACGTACTTGGCCAAGGATAGATCTCATGTGGAAGTCTGATAGCCTCGTAGTATTGAACCATCTTCATGGGTGTGATGACTATACTATGGTGAGGTTCATAGTCTTCAATCTATAATTGGCACCATTAGCGATTGCCGGCCAAGGTGGACTCAGCCAATACGGAAAGGTGTACGTACAATATGTACCGCAAGACCTCGCAAAAACTGGCCAAGCCTAGTGGTTGGGTGGCACTCTTCGTCGAAGAGCTGCCCCCAAATCTTCTCTAGCGTTGTCTCTTCCTTTCCCGTCGAAAGCCTCACTGGCCCTTTGGGTCTGGTATGGCCCGTCTCGCTGGTTTGACTCAAAGGGGAAGAAGCTCTTCTCTCGCCAAATTGTGCCATTGGTGTTTCGCGAGGGTTGTGAGGTGGTGGGTATGGCGAGGGTGGCGGTGGGGAGTTGTGGCCTGCGAAATCGGAGTGCTTTTGTGGGGAAGGAGGTGTGTAGACTTTTCGATTTGCCATTGGTGGTGAAGATCCAGATCCAGTCGACGGCGACAGAGGGGTCGGCTGGTGTACGGGCGGTGGCGCATAAGGGTTCTGTCCCTGTGGTACAGGAGTTGTTCCACTCTCACTGACTCCGGTCGTCTTCAGTTGCTTAATCACGCTTTCAGTAATCTGTGCAATTAGCTCTGGATGATAATCTGATGTGACAGCCTCGTCCACGGGCTGCTGGCTGCGTATGTAACGAGCCTGTTCTGCCATTTTCCTATCGCCGTGCGAAGTGGAGGATTCTCGAGGCCGCGGTCTCGGCGTATCCGATTTTTCGTGACCGGAAGAGTACTGCGTTCGAGGATCGGTTGTGTAGTCGTAGTTGGAGGGTTCGAAAGCCATTGCCGGTCGCAAGGCGCGATGGCCTTGGACTAAAGTCGATGATGGTTTCGTCGGCCAGATGATGTATTTGGGTTGGCCCGTGAGTTGATAAAGCTCTCTTAGTTGATTACCTTGCGTGCAGTAGCGGATAGCTAAGTGTCATACGAAGGCCGACATGACAAGGAGCATATGTAGGACGCAGAAAACAGTACCGGTGCGAGGCTACCTATGGTGTTTAAGAAAGGGTTCTATATAAGGTAAGGTATCCAGCGACCTTTGAAGTCTTGGGAGGGGGCTGAGTTGAGGGGCTTGTTTTGGACACAGATACGACTTCTGCGACGGTTTATGACGCGACGTTTCGCAGATCAGGCGAGGGGTCAAAATAAGTGGCAGCCCTGAGTAGGTAAAGTAGAGAAACGGCAAGATATATAGAATATCGTGACCACAACGATCAACTTACTTCCCAGGGCTCTGGTTGTTGAACTCTCTCAATTGAAACTGTTTAATCTTTGTCAAGGAAGAGACTTTTGCAATAGACTTTGGGTGGACAATTGAATCGGCGAAGTAGCAGCTGATATGCTCGTGCCCCCTCCTTAGCCTTGTGAAGTGCCATTTATTTTGGCCATACTCTCTATCACGGTGAGATTCCGACGATAAGCGAGGCGTTTCAACCTCCATCGATATCTTTCACACCAAGATAGGGCGCCCCTCTAAAGCAGTATTCTACATATGTAGGTAGTGTTACCTCGTGTAAATCGGAGGAATTCTTACACTAGAGGTCAATCACTTCTGAGTGTGCTCCTCCTTTTGCATTCGTTACTCCTTCCATCATGTCCCGCTGACAAGAATTAGGTAAATACCTGATGGTCGATCAGGCTCCATTGCATGAGGCATGAACGAAGCAGGCGCACCCGAAAAATGAATGGGATTTTTGACGAGAAAACTTTCATCAAATTGTTAGTATCATATGATTTAACAGTGTCTAAGTAATTGTCTAAGTGTAGATCGATAATGGTTCCTAATGTCTTTCAACAAAATGATTGTAAATTTGAGAGTCGCCTTATGATTTCATGTGGGATATCGCTAAAAATCCCCCATTTATTTTTGTGTGCGCCCTGGAAGCTAGATACTGTTTCATTGGCCGGCTTCTCTTCTGTGTGACATATGGTGCCGACATCCCTTAGATCCGATCAAGGAGTCGTTCACTTGCCAATCATTTCGTTGAGCCTATGCGAGATCGAAAACATGAATCCTTAAACCATTACCTGCATCGTTGTCCAGCGTCCTTGCTCCAAGACTTACATGTCTCGCGTACGTCCAACCTTGGAACCAATAAAGGCATTGCTACGAATGGTTCTTACTTCTCCGAGGTAATCTCAGAACAAACGGTAACAGAAGGTGGCGTTAATATAAATCGCCTCAACAGTCATGTAATTCAAGCGGTGCTCACTGGTAATGCAAAGCTTTTGTATCCTAAACTGAAGAGTACCCGTCAAGTAGTTCCACTGATCTATGCCGTTCAAGGCCTCCTATGTGCCATCCCGTATCAACTCCAAGGAATAGGGGTCATAGCCCAGTGCCACAAAACCCCTCTCCTCTTCCGTCGCCTGATGCCGGCCAATGGATCTGACGGTGAGTGAGACCTAGGGAATAATCCCCCAATCATCATCGCTCTCGTCAGTATCGTACTTGACCTGCCTTCCCTTCGCGCTCGCCGCAATCGAAGATCTAAGGCTCTGGGCTGGAGCAGGACGTTCTGCCTTGACCTTCGCAAACTTGCCAGCACCGGAACTCTGAAAACAGGTAAGCAATCTGAAAAGCAAGAGAGCATATTGAATATCCTTACCTTGCCTTTTACGAAGTTCAAATCCTTAGGCGCGGTCTTACGGAAAGAACTGTTGCTTACGTCGGTACAAGGATCGTGCGTAAGGTTGTGAGCGCCACCGTGGGGATCGAAACCGGTGTATGAGGTGCCTTGGGCATTTTGGGTGGCGTATTTCATCCAACTGTTCTGATTGCCACCACCACGAGCATTCTCCATCTCATTCATAGATTGGTCGTGTGCGGCAAGACCAGTCTCATCAAGGTTTGCTCCACCAGGAGAGTCATCCTTCAATCCAAGTTAGTCTCTAATCCTTCTGCATTGGCAAGACAGAACTTACGTCCAGATCCGAAAATGCGTATTGATTTGTTACACCATCAGAAGTCGTGCCTTCATCCTCCTCATCCTCGTCTCCGCTCACATCCTCCTCATCTGCAATTGTTGGATCAACGGCTAAGTGTTCATCCACACAGAGAAGGCAGCGCTATATTATAAGTTTATGTAAAAGAGGTATTGGTGAGGTAAACATACTGCATTGTCAGGGTTGTGGCGCTGTGCCTTGCTGAAGCCATCGAGGCCTTTTGTCTCGTCACAAACAGCGCACGTCATTTCGTGAATTTGAACGCCAGTGCATTGACGGCAATCGATCAGCATCCCCCATTCAGTGATAGTGTTACCCATGGCAAGGTAGTTGCGTAAGTCCATCAGCTGCTTGTTGGAGAATTGGGCAATGTTCTTCAGGCGCTTGCAACCTTTGCATCGTGTCCTATACATCTGCCTTAGCCATATATGATTCTAAGTGCCTGTCTGGATAATGGGGTCCTTACTGGCTGGGTACCTGCACATTCTCAAGCCTAATGACATGGTCAGTTTTTTAATCTGCCACTGAGTATAGTGGACCACAAAGCAGCTTATCACTCCTGTTTTCATGCTCGTCAAACTTACTTCTTCTTCTTTGCCTCGCTATACCCGCTGCCATAGATGGACTTCTTAGAGGGATGGATGAGCAGAGGCTTTTTGTTGCCCATGATGTCGTCAGCTATGACCTGGTGTCACAATAGATGAAATAGAATTATAAAGCTTGGGGTCGAAAGTTGAATGTTGTGATGTGGTAGAGTGAAGAAAGCAAACCGGCATCAATCCTTTTGTGCGTAAGTGGGACCTTGATGAGTGAAGCAAAGAAGCAAGCGAACGCCACAAGGTCCTCCCAACAAGAGTGAATTGGAATGGTTGTGTTGAACTTGTAGTTCCAGATACCTTACGATATATACACACGCCGAACAGAGCGGTGACAGAAAGTGACGAATCTGTAGAATGAATATTGTTGAAAGCGCAGTTCGACCAAACCTTCAGCCATTTTCTATGTTGGTTTTCAAAACGTGCAGTTCAAGCAATTGCTTCACTGTGCGATTGAGAGCTCTTGACACGTGGTGATGTAACTCTCTATCGGATTGCCGCATCATGCTTTCACTCACTACAGTCACTTCTGATTCTTTGTCCGGAAGACAAACATTCGATAATATTAGATATCATATCACTCAAGAACGAGCGATTCAGCTGGCTTTTGAGACAAGGCTTCGCTGAAACTTGCAGCCAGAAGTTCAACCAAGAACAAATCCTAGCAAGTCCTGCGCAACCTACGTTCTCTAGCTACCTGCCTGTCCTCGAAGCGTTGATGTTTCTATTACACTCCATTGCTAGGATAGAGTGCGTCAAAACTAATCAGTCACCTCCAATTTCAGGTACAAGAGCAACTGGTGACTTAGAATGGCGACCTTCTGACTGCAGATTTGGGCCGGCGTCTCAATGATAGGATATTCTACATCCAAAAACCACACAAGATTAGCAGCATAGATTTACCACAGCCAGAAGAAAATCCCCAGGATATACAAACGAAGCTTTTTAAGTCGTTACAAGGCACATACGGAGAGGTGGCGATGGGTACGAGGCGGATGACAGAATTCTCCCGCCCCCCCTAAATATTCTAAGCGAATATCTCAAATTTCAGAGTCGTTCCCTAAACCAAAATACAGCAAACGCAATACTACATCAGTTGAGTTAAAAAAAAATCAGGCTGTAGCAATGAAGCTATTATATAAGTCCTTTGAATTTTAAGCAAATTCGATTTGTTGTGAATGAATCAAAAATTTCAAAAGTTATAGAATAGTATTTTCAAGATGTTCAGAGGGCGGAAGAATTCTGTCACCCGCCTCGTACAAAACATACAAACGATGGCGAGGATAGGTGCCCACTTCCTCCACAGTCCCACCGCCCCACGTTTTAGAAAGGGCTGCAGAAGATCAACGTCAACGGACCAACATCGTGGCATCCAGCATCCAAATCTCTGGGTTCCCGTTTCCCCCGGCGCCATCCTGGCGCTGTCAAGTTCTCTGGCCAATGGACGCGATATCCGGCCCCCCCACGCATGTTCCGCCAATTGGATAGTCAGGGACGATTTAGACTGGCTGGGGTCATCACTCCACGCAAATACAGGGAGTTTTCCTTGATTTGAAATGGGTTGGAAGCAGTGTTCGGCTCGGCCCAGGAACGGCAGTGGTTGGAATTAAGGGGGAGACGTTTCCTTCCTGTGTACTTTATGCACGAGAGCTGCAGCCAGGCTTTCAGGCTTCAACCAAAGCTCGTGTTCCGTCACCTGCGGATAGGCTCTTTGAGGTCATGATAGCAGTGGTAGGTTCGTAGACTTCATAGCTTCTTTTGATACTAAACGGGCTTGATGAGTAAGTAAGCAAGGTTCCAAGGGATATGGACCGGTTCAAGGTTTGGGAAGTACCGGTGACTTGATGTTAGTCCTTAAGAGTACTTTAGCGACATAGAAATTGTTGCCATAATAATTTCCCTACTGGTCCCCTTCCGCAGTTCCTCTAGTGCTGAACCACGTATCCAGCGCGCCCCCCATTCCCTCGATCACCAAAGGAACTTCGCGCACCAACTTCCCCCGTTCACCTTCCTATGGTGCTAATAATCCATTCGACATCGATCATAACAAGTTCCACATTCTTTCCGTAGTTCACCGCTCCTTTCCGTTTCGCTCTTTAACTTGTCAGTACCTCTCGTCCTGGCGTGCCGAACCATTGACGCATGCTGACAGGGTCAGCTCCGGATCCAACAAACAGCGCAACAATTCACACAGTTGTCACTTCCAATCTTATTCCCTACCATCTACAAATTGCAACACCTTTTCCGCCCAAGATTCGGTGTAACTCAATAGTAGAGGAACCAAACCATATGGCAGGAGCAAGCAACAAACACTCCGACCAAAAATAGCCTATTCTCATTTCTGGGCACGGAAGGTTGGCAACCAACAGCACGCTCATCGCAGCGATCTATACCGAGTGAAAGCTCTGGGTCCAATTATCCCAAAGAATCCGACGAATCCAAGCTTGATCCTCTTCCACTGGCGTTCTACTCGACACCCTGGAGAATCCGTACCTGGACCTCTTCGTTTCATCCGAGTCGCCGCTTGTCGTTACATTGCAATGTGTAGCTTCCTTCGATCTCAGTGATAACCACAGCACAATTCATTCCCTGGAGAGGTTCAAGAAATCCTTTGGAAATATCCATCAAGCATACTCAACCCTTGCATCGGAATGAGGACTGTCTGCGAATAGATCTATATTCGACAACTTTCACGCGAAGTTGTGGAAGCGATAGCATCGAAGTTTACAGATACAAACATAGGACTTTTGGCCCATCGAAGCCAAAATGACGGTCGTGACCGATTTCCCTCCGCGAGGTTCGTCGTACGGAGTCGTGTCGACCTGTCTCGAGGACAAATTCGAAGTCATCAAAGATATTGGAGATGGGAGTTTCGGCAGTGTCGTGTTAGCTCGTGTTAGAACAGCTGGTGCTCATGTCGCACGGAGAGGGAGTGTGGTTAGTAACCTATGATAATTTTGTGTCTTTAGGCTCACCGTATATCAGGTTGCGATCAAAACAATGAAGAAGACTTTCGACTCCTTTCAACCATGTCTGGAACTCCGAGAAGTCATCTTCCTTCGTACACTACCTGTACATGCTCATCTTGTGCCGGCGCTGGACATCTTCCTTGATCCAATATCCCACAAACTTCACATCTGTATGGAATACATGGACGGCAATCTATACCAACTGATGAAAGCACGGGACCATAAATGCTTGGACGGTAGCAGCGTCAAAAGCATTCTTTTTCAGATTCTTGCCGGTCTTGATCATATACATGCTCACAACTTCTTCCACCGTGACATCAAGCCCGAAAATATTCTGGTATCAACATCAGCACCTCACGAGTCCGGTACCACCTTTCGCAGATATTCTGCTCTTGTTACGCCGCCCAGCACGCCACCAACGTACGCAATAAAGATTGCTGACTTTGGACTCGCTCGGGAAACCCACTCCCAACATCCCTACACGACTTATGTTTCTACTAGATGGTACCGGGCTCCCGAGGTTCTTCTACGTGCTGGTGAGTATTCCGCACCAGTCGACATTTGGGCTATAGGCGCGATGGCAGTAGAGATAGCAAATCTCAAGCCCTTGTTTCCTGGAGGCAACGAGGTTGATCAAGTATGGAGGGTATGCGAGATCATGGGCAGCCCAGGAAACTGGTATGACAAGGCTGGCAACAAAGTTGGCGGAGGAGATTGGAGGGACGGTACACGGCTAGCGCAAAAATTGGGGTTTTCTTTCCCTAAGGTATGATGTGCAATTGAATGTCTGAATTTATGCTCAATGATACTCACGCGTCTACAGATGGCTCCTCATTCGATGGAGACTATACTCCGTCCTCCCCAATGGCCTGTGGAATTGAGTGACTTCGTTACTTGGTGTTTGATGTGGGACCCCAAGAACCGACCTACATCTGTCCAAGCAATGAACCACCACTATTTTGCTGATGCAGTCGATCCATTACGGCCGAAATCATCCACAGCCCGGGTTCTGGGGAGAAAACACTCCAGCATTGAATCTAAGTCACAAAGAGACGCGACCGAAAGCCCATCACTATCCTCCAAGCCATCCTGGTTTAGGAAGTCGCTCATAGGGAGAGATAGTTCGCCAGCTGTATCACCACAAGCCACAAAAACCCAGACAGTGTCACCACGTCCCTCGCCTGTCCATGCGACCACTATCTCTGAGATGACGACAAATACGAAGTCTCGGCCGTTCGCAAGCAAAAGAGCCACATGGACAAACGGCACAACCCCCATTATTGGAGCTCCAATGCCAATTCTTCCTACTATCCGTCCAATCTCACCATTCTCCGATGCCGTAACTGCACAGGCACAGAACGCCAATGCAACCGTAGCCAGCGAGAGCAAGGCCTCGAAGAAAATCGGCCGTCAACTATCTGTCGCCTCCAACGGAAATCACTATGCTGACTACCATCGTCAAGAGGCCGAGCGGGCTCTGAATGGGAATAGAGATGTTATTTCACCTAACGGAGGACAAAAAGAGGGCTTCTTCTCGCATCTGCGTAAACGAGCGAGAAGATTATCGGGACGGCCTCAAGCACCTATGTCTCCAAACTCAGACGATATTGAAGCCAATGCAGGTTGTGGACCGTGGCAGAGCCAACGGACGTCAATGGCCATCGATCCTTCAACCATGGACACCATTATGAAGAAGAACACCAATGACCTCGACAGAGTAGTACGGGGTGCTCGTTATGTCGAATCGTCGCCATCTCCTAGCGCCCCGGTGTCCCGGAAGCCAAGCCAAACAAAAATTTCAACCACTGCTTCTACGCTAGAGCGACATCCTTCTTTATCACATGAGCATATCTCCCGCTCCGTCGAAGGCTCGAATACCGCAGGCGTTGCTCCCATATCAAGTCGGACACGACGTGCTCTACACTACTCGACAAATCCCACTCAACGTTACGAGACGCCTGATGAAGAAGATGAGCTACTTGACGAAGCCCTACACACTGTCCAGAAAGCTGTCAAAGGGATGACACGAAGGGCGAAGACTCAAGATGACCTTTCGCATTTGGTCCAAACCAAGGATGCCACCAGGCAGCCATTGCAACCATCGACTAGCAATATGTCATCTTTGAACCCCTATCCTACTCCATCCCCATCTGCAAAAAGGAATGGCATACTTTTTGGCCAAAATCTCATGGCAGAACCCGCGACGCCATTGGACATGGACAGGACCCAGCCGAAGGAAGACGTTAGCCAAAGATGGCCTACTCCACCCTATGAGGAGAACGAGTGGGCCGCATCTGCTGCAGCGAGCATCTTCGCGGCCAGCTCAGTCTTCCATTGAGCCACCTCGATTGGTCTTGTCTTCTATTTTCATTCCACCTGTCGACTGTACCATTATATCTGCGCTCGGCCTGTACGCCTATTCAGGCGCTTTGACAGCGCTCTGTGTTGCCACCACGCCCGCTCACTCGCCGTCTGGTACGAGCCCAAAAAGAGCGATCCTACCGGGAAACCAGGCGGAATTCGACACTTTTTGTTGCTTTTTCGTCAGAGCAAGCACCAAAACCACTTGCTCTCAACCTTTGATTTTCAGCTTCATACCCCCAGCGGCCGTTGATAGACTTTTACCAGGCCCCGCGTTGCCAGCTTTTTTACAAGATATCTTGCTACTTAATCACTTAATCTTTTACAACACTTTAGGCTTCTAGAAAGCTACCTACACCTGCCATGTCACAGTATTTTTCCTTTGTCAAAAAAGGTTGCACACCACGTTCGCTACAAAATGGCTGATATAGCTCATGTATTTTTTTCTCTTCTTTGGAAGGGACGGGCGAGGATGTATTATAAGTTTTAGTACGATCATTGAGCCCGGGTTGAGAAAGGGAGGTGGTATTGTTGCTACTGGCGCTGAGGTGGTGGGGGGAGGTGGTTGATATAGAATGAGAAATCTGTTGATACTGAATTCGGTTTGCAGGACTTGTTGCCACCTTGTGAGACGATACTCGATTGATGTCTGACAATGCGGCATATCCTCATTGAAACATCTCCTCGCTTCCGCAAACCGCCTCTTCAATCTCGCTGCCCCACTGCCACAAATCCTCCAACCTCCCCGCACCCCTCCCCCAAACCCTGGCTCCCACTCTCACCAGAACACCCCTAATCACCGCACACCACCATTCATATATCCCCACTCCCCGCACCACCCTCCCTCCCCTCCCTCCTCCACCTCTCCAAACTAACCTCATACGCCCCACTAGCCTTCCACGCGCTCAAGATCAGCCCCACAATATGCTCGACACCCTTCCCATTCTTCACCTCTGCGAAAATCGTCGGGCCGCCTTCGCGCATGCGTGACGCATCGCGCTCCATGACGCTCAGATCCGCGCCGACGGCTACCGCGAGATCGGTCTTAGGAGGGGGTTAGTTAGTTGGGAAGGGGAAGGAGAAGTAGGGCAAGGGGCAAGCTGGAATAATAATACCTTATTCACAACCAACAAATCCCCCCCCGTAATGCCCGGGCCCCCCTTCCGGGGCACCTTGTCCCCGCCCGCCACATCAATCACATACACGATGAAATCCGCCAGCTCCCGGCTGTAGTTCGCCGCGAGGTTGTCCCCGCCGGACTCGATCAGTAGGATGTCGGTGGCGAATTCCGCGTGTAGAGATTGGAGAGCCAGCAGGTTGGCGCTGATGTCTTCGCGCACGGCGGCGTGCGGGCAGCCGCCGGTTTCGATGGCGCGAATGCGGGGGGCGGGGAGGGCGGAGTGGCGGGTTAGGAATTCGGCGTCTTCGCTATTTTGGAGGGGGGGAAGGTTAGATGGGGATTTGTGGGCGAGGGGGTTGGAAGGAGAGTTGGGGTTGAGGTTACCGGGTAAAGATGTCGTTGGTGACGGCGGCGATGCTGTACTCGTCTCTGAGCGCGAGGCAAAGTTTCAGCATCAGGGCTGTCTTGCCTGATCCGACGGGTCTACGCAATCATCCATGATAATCAGTCCAAGTTCCCCTTGATATTATCTATCCCCTGCTTCCTCCTCTCCGCGCAAGGTTTCCGCTCCCTACCCGATGAGATTCGACTTATCGAGGCTTCGAAGAGCAGCGGGAGCTTACCCACCAATGCCGACCGTAAAAGCGCGCTCGTTCCAGTCGCGCCCGGTAATTATGGGCATTTCGCGCATGGTGTAGGAGCCGGGTCCGTTGAGGACTTCGTGGGAATGACCGTGTTCGGCGGCGTCGAAGGCGTGGGAGTGAGATGATAGGCCGTCGTGTGTGTGCGCTTGGGAGGGGAGAGTGGTGGCCATAACGAGAATGATGGGCGCGGAGGAGAGTTGGGAAGTATAGCTGTGGAGTTGAATAAGGATAGGGTGGTCGAAGGCGGGGTGTTTTAGTGGTGGGGTATGGAATGGAGGCGGCCGTTGTGTTGGAGAAAAAGTAAATATTTGAGACATCTACACACCTCCGAATGCGATATATCCTCTAAAACCAAGGATGTTTCCAACGCCACCAATGCAAATCCAAACACAGAAGAGCCCATTTGTTTGCCCGAGCTATCGATCGAACCATCTGCCCCACCCCTTGTCCCTCTCTTCTCCACCAGCAAACTTCTTCTCCTCCTCCTCCCACTGCGCCCTCTCCACCACTTCCCGTGCGCCAAACGCCCTTACAAATCGCCAAGCCTCGGTGTCCGCCAGGTTCCACGCCTCAATCACCGGCCTGATGCCCTCTTCACGGTTCGGTCTCCTGAGGATTTCTTTCGCCTCATCTAGCAAAGATTGCTGTTGCCTCAGGTCTTTCTCAGAAACTGGATGCTTTGTCACCTGTGGATTAGGGGCTAGTGCCGTTAAGAAGGCGATGGAGGTAGAATTGTAAGCGGGGAGTTCGAACCCAAAATGCCATTCTACGTCTCGGCGGCTCAAGGTGGTTTCTTCTGTTATCCATAAACCCCGTGCGGCACCCCATTCACTTGCGACCATATCTTTGAATGGGACTATACGTGAGAGGCCCCCAATCGCATCGCCAAGTGTCTCCCGAGTTACGGCTTGTAGCCATTGATCACGCTTCGTATGTCGGCGGATGTAGCGAACGTCGAGGACCTTGGCAGGGCTAAGGAGCGCACGAAGTGTATAAGGATGAGGAGTGGTGCCAATAGTAAAGAGGCTTGAGGTGTTCGGAAAGGATTCCGGTGTTGTGATGGACAGGGGCTTGTCGGAGGAGCAGGGTGTGCATTGGAGATTATTGGGGGGGCAAGAGGAAGGAAGAGAGATTGAGGGACATCGTATCAAGGCGTTGGCTAGGCTCGTGGCGGGTTGGGTGAGTATGCGAGTTAGAAACGGGTAGGGTGTGAGTACCGAGAGGCCGGCGGAGAAAGTATTGAGAAATGTGAGGTGAAGATGGGATGTTATGAGCTGTGCGAGGGAGAGTAAACCGGCTGATTTACCCTCGTGGAGAGCCGCCGATATGGACTTGTAGTGCTCCGCTATGGTTGTGGACTCGTAGAAGGCGATAGCGTTGGGTTTGGGGTCAACGCTAAAGGTTATGGGCTCGACGGCATCGATAATGGTCTTCGATGTTTTTAATTTCGGGGAGTTGAGGGCTTCGAGGAGGGCGGCTTCGATGCTTGCTTTGTCTCCTGAGAACAATCCATTTCCAAGATGTTCGTAGCGGGTAAGTCTCGGATAGTCTCCGTGCCTCAGGTACGATAGAAGACGGTCATCATAGGAACCCATCGGTAGAACCAGCCAATTTGCAAGTATGCCCGACCCCATCTGTCCCCAGGCTAACCACCTCACAAATTCGGCCTCTAAGGTATTCTCCATTTTCCTAACCTGGAAACGTTCGTATAGGGGGTTCATCATGGCTTCGGCTCTTCCGAGTATCACTGGCCTAAAACCCTGTGCCCACCACGCCCTCCTCCATGTCAATAGAAGATTGTTCTCCGCGGCTTTTGTTGCCTTGTCTTTATCCGTACCTGTATCGTGAAAGGTATATATAGGCGGTCTTGCCTTTATGGGCGGTAAGACGGAACGAGTCTCGTCGAGTGTGACAGATTCCGAGAAGGGCTTGAGCCACTTCCAGTCACTGAACCATTTGGCTTCCCCGCTAGTGCTATTGCGTTGCACTGGAGGCTTGTGTGCGACAGGGCGAAAAGGACTGATACGTTGCGCCGCGTGGTGTACTGCTTGCTGTGCTGCATCTTTGGCTGGTTGGACTGGAGCTGGGACAGGCGATGCTGAAAAGACTATGAACAACGTAATGATAAACGCAAAGAGCAATGCAATTTTAACAACCCTTCGTCGAGGAGGTTTCCCTTGCGGATAGGCGGTTGCGAGTCCCGGTCTGTGGTATCCAATAGCCATGGTGAGTGTAAAAGGAATAAGAAATATTGCTCGGTGGTAGCATGTTAGTCATCTATACCGCACCATCATCGCCACGGCCTCTGTATCTGCTCCTGCTGAGGCCGAGCCAAAGGTAAAGATTAATAGCTTGGGTCGAGACTGAAGGTTCAAGTGCCGGGAAATGTTCAAACGCCCTGAGTTTCCACTGATTTATCTTTGATACTCGTATAAGGCTGACATTAGCTGTGCACGGACCATCCTGATACAGGCCGCCTTGGGTATTTGGGTTTTGAACTTTGACTCATTGGCGTGGACATAGGTCAGAGACTGCTTTATTCAATCAAGATAGACCATCTTGAAGACTAGAGGATGATGTTTCCAGTTTCCAACTAAGAAGTGTTGGCTAATGCCTTGCCATATACCTATGATACAGACCACCGACTTATTCTAAGATAAACAGAGAACGGTATAATCCAACAACTCCAATACCCAAACAAACGATGGGCCAATATTTGACGGATACCGAAGCAATCGATGATCGGCTGTTTAAAGCGCCCGTATAGAATCCGGCAGTCTCACAAACGCCTTCGCTGAACCGGAGAATAGCCTGCAGCCCCAGGACCACAGCCCAAGTAAGAATTTTTTTAGATGCAAGCGGGTATCTCAACCATTCCCCTTCTGCCTCTTCGGCACCCTTGGACTCTGTTTAACCTTTACCCCAATCCCATTAACCTCCCCCCCCCCTTCATCTCCCTCCGTCTTCACAGCGCTCGCCCTCCTCCTTTTATTAACATTCGGACTTGCATTCGCGCTCGTCCCCTGGCTACCCGTCCCACTATTATTCGTACCCTGCTGACTCTGCTGTGCCACCATACCTACACTTGTAGGCGGCTGCTGTAACAGCTGATTCGGATTCCCCAGGTGGTTTTGTTGTTGTTGATGTAATGCAAGGTTTTGCATGGCTGGCGACATGTTAAGGGTTGCGGGGGAGGCGGAGCTGGTGGGGAGGTTTAGGTGAGCGGCTTGAGCGGGAGATACGAAATGATTGGGTCCATTCATGCTTGGGGTGCGTTGGCCGCTATTTGGAAGTTGGAGGTTGGGATTGAGGGCATTCTGGGGTAGTTGTTGTTGTGGTTGCATGGCGGGGTTGAAGAAGGCAGGGTTCGGGTTTTGATTTTGGGCTTGTTGTTGGATGTTGAGGCAGATTTGTTGGAGGGCTTCGTGGGCGGAAAGAGCGGGTCTTAGCTGAGCGAATTGGAAAAGGGGTTGCATTGCTGAGAGAACTTCTGCATTCTGATGGTCTTCTTAGCATAGCCTTCATGGTGTTGTATGATGGTTGAATGAGCTTACTTCAAGGAGAGCGAGCACCTGCGCTGGAAGACCCCACTCGTTGACCGAGCTTTTAGGTACAGAGATTTGAGGTCTTTGTTCATCGGGGACTTGTAGAGGTTTCTGTCGTTGCTGTCTTTTCCCAGCGGTTTTGCTCGTATTTGGCGATTGCTTGATTTCAGGAGATTCCGAGACCATCTGGAGTAGCTGTTTCCTGGGTACATACTCGCTGTGCTCGGACGTCATCACATCCAAGACATCAATCTTGCCGCTCTGGTCGAATTGAGCCCGCAGCTGGCCGGAGTGGATAACCTATACCGGGTCAGGAGAGTCTTTCTTGGGAAAAGGTTGCCAATTAAATAGATACCTGATGACCGTTTTCCAGCCAGTAGACAAAGCAGGACTTGTTACTCTCGACAAAATGACCCCCATTTTGTAAGTCCTTTTCTTTCGCCTGTTCTAAAATCATCTGAATGTTTTGCACACCGCTAACAAAGTGGGTCCAGTAATAGCGAGCAAGTGCGGGAGTTGCTATCTCATATTGTTTCGTTGAGTTCTCCGTAGAACACCATAACTGTTGCCGCAACACACCCGTGGGCGAGTAAAAGCGTTCGACAAACTGTTGCCAGTAGGTAAGATCACCGGACTGGTTTCGGGCCGGCATTTGGTTTCCATACATCCGCCCATTCTGCATCTGCTGGTTTGTAGGGAGGCTTAGATTGTCTCCAAACGAGAGGAGTTTCAATACGGAAGAACCGCTGAAAGAACTCTGTGGTCGGGGCCGCATCATGGCAGCATGAGCAGCTTGCTGTTGGGCGTGCTGCTGGACTTGTTGGTTGACCTGTTGCTGAGCCTGCTGTTGCTGGATCGCCTGCTGTTGCTGAGCTTGTTGCTGTTGGGCGGCATGTTGTTGTGCTTGTTGCTGCTGCTGCTGTATCTGTGCTTGCTGTTGAGCTTGGGCCTGTTGCTGAGCCACAGCAGCCGCTTGTGGATCTTGTCCGCCTGGTATCTGAGGTGGAGCTCGCGCTTGACCATGAGGCGCGGGCTGACCTTGACTGGTTCCTGCTTGGCTAGCCGCTTGCTGCATCGCCATCTGCTGACCGATTGCTTGACGATGTTGTTCCTGCTGTTGGTGTTGGTGCTGCTGCTGCTGCTGGGCTTGTTGAGCGGCTTGCTGTTGTGCATGTTGGTTTTGGGCTTGTTGCTGCTGAGCCTGTTGTTGGTGCCGCTGAGCCTGTTGCTGTTGGGCCGTAGCTTGCTGTTGGGCGTGTTGTAAGTGTGCAGGTAGAGCAACTCCACGAATATTAGGATTTCCTTGAACAGCAGCGAATTGCGCTTGGTTCATAGGCATGTTTCCATGACCGACAGCCATTCCTCCATTCTGTGCCTGTTGCTGCTGCTGCTGCTGCTGTTGTTGCTGCTGTTGCTGTTGCTGCTGTTGCTGTTGCTGTTGCTGCTGTTGCTGTTGCTGTTGCTGCTGTTGCTGCTGCTGTTGCTGTTGCTGTTGCTGCTGCTGCTGTTGCTGCTGTTGCTGCTGTTGCTGCTGCTGCTGCTGAAATTGTTGCATCATACGTTGCCTCACGTGTGTCTGATGCTGCTGCTGCTGTTGTAGAAGATGTGGATTGGGCGCGGCTATAGGAGTTTCAAAAGTCAGGATCGTAACCCAGAAATTCAAGACTCTGTAGATTTGGGCCATAGTTCAAGCCATCCAGAAACGTAAACAAATGAATCAGGGGGTCCTTCAAGAATCTAATCATTGCTTGAAACAAAACAAGAGTGGATACAACGTGATAACAGTCGCCGCGCAGAAGCATTGATGAAGAGAGTAATTCGCTAAGCCAGAATTCGAGCCTCATTCTACGACTCTCGTAGAAGGAGCGAAACATCTGAAACCCGAATGCCACTACCTCCGCAAGAACACGTCCAACACTTATTATGCAATGACAGTAACAATCAAAAATTAAACTCACAGGCTTGCAACTGTTGCTGCTGTGCGAACATTTGATTTTGATGCCCGGGATTCAGATGAGACAAGGCATGGGCACTTGGTTGACCACCTCCAGACACCCCAGGCGGCGCACCACCTTGCATCATACCAGTCATCATGGGCCCAGCCTGGCTAACCTGCGGAACCCCAGGACCTGCTACCCCAGCATGCATTTGTTGGCCCATAGTAACCCCAGGTTGTTGCCCACCACCAGGGACGCCTTGATTGGACGGGTGTCCTTGAGCCATTGGGTGACCGCCGTGGGCAACTCCAGCATGGCCGGCCATGCCTGCTGGGTGCGTGGCGAAGGGTTGGCTCATACTCGCCATCATGGTCGGAACAAGCTTGGCTGCAAACGCACACGAATCTCAAAACCGTGCTGTATGGTCTACACGAGGAAGTTTTGGGAGGATCACACCCAGGCTTGGGTCAGACCGTCCTTGAGAAGCTCTGGCAATAGGCCGACGGTGAGGAAGATCCTTGGTGCAACAGTCACCCCACAGTGAGGTAGCAGTCCCTTGATTCCTGCGAGCCTATGCAGTATGTGTCATGATCACTCAGTATTTCTTCGAATTACCATGAAGTCTCTGGCGCGCGCAGTGCGCCAGCTTGACGTCGCGCACGATGCGCAAGCTCAGGATTTCCGCAGTCCGCAGCCGGGGAGAAAGCCAATGAGATCATTCGCTGGCGGTTTCGGTGCCCTATGTGTTCTTAGGATCCTTAGTATGGCTCAATGTTCAGCTCTAGAGGGATTAAGTGGGCTCTGCTAAGCGTGAGAGGGTACAACACGGAAGTCCTACGATTGCGACAGAACGAGCGGGACCGGTGGCGGATCGCCTTTCAATAGGGAAATATCGGGACGGAAATCAAGTGAGCGAAGGATCAAGTATTTCAACAGTAGTTGCAAGGTGGAAGAAGAGAAATAAATCTCTCAGTGGGGTCGGAGGCTGTGACTGTGGTTCCTCTCAACATCATTGCTCTGTCGTTCGATCACGAGGGTCGCTTACCTAAGTAATCCACTAGTCATCATAATAATCATCCAGCCTCACTGTTCTTTCTCCAATAAACTTTTTCAATTTCAACAACCTCAACTGCCATCTTCTATGTAGCAACGACAACGTACGATACTAATGCCTAGGGTGAGTCACAACTACTTTCTTGAATCTAAAACACCTTTTGGCAAGATGACAACAATACAAAAGTCTTCTTTTCCCAGCTGAGTCGACCATGAGGAAGTCTAACTTTTCGGACAGCCCTTCGCCGGGCCATCTGCTACTTGCCAGTATACCTTGTCTGACCATCTCTATCCAATAACATAATCACTACTGCACTTGCACCTAAATTTGCAGCTAACGTTTTCCAAGCTTTAGGTTCCCTCAAATCTTACTACGATGCTCTAGGGAGTTCAAGGCAATCGCAATCTGGCGGAATCCTCCATAGCAACTGGCTGCCTTGAGCTCTCTACCTATATGCTCTCTAGTAAGTACACCTCTCTGTCTTTTCTCTCTCAAGATTATCAAACCCAAACTCTTTCTATGATGAAACACATTCCACATTCGCAGTTTTCACGCTAGCCAGTGCATGAACCCATAAGTCGCTGGCCAACATGAGCGGCAATCTTCCTTGGATGTCTGATTTCCCTGTTCAATTCAACCCTCTCGATGCCGAAGCTCTGCTATGGGAACATAACTAACGCCGTGTTGCCATAGGGTTTTTCGGTAATACGGTATGTACTGGGGTATACATGGTGGGATTCAGCTAGGATATATAGGTTCTATAGATACTCAACTGTTCAACTACTCTATAGTTCCATCATCACGTCGCAATGCACTGGACAATGTCAACAATTACTTTGAACAGATTGGTCATCCGATAGACTTTGAAAATGCAGCTGGAGCGGATGTATCTAGAGATTGTCTCATGTGCTGGTTGAAGGGTCTTCAATAATACAGATCTCTCGAAAATGAAACAAGGATTGAATTTCTCTCGCTATCATACCCGATTTTTTATCCACCAATCGTTCAGGCAAAAGGCTTGCAGCCCCCAACATCCGCCTCGATCGTTCATGTCAATCACGCATCGCTTCGAACATATCTAGACCGCTAAGCTAGGAAGGTAAAACCTGAAAACTGAGATGACAAGAGAAAGCTTTCAGTCTGACTATCCTCTCCATGCTATACCTCCACTCCTCTTCCACATCCCGACTATCCGGAAAGCTTGCAGGCCTAACAGCCGCAATCATCCTCAATATCGATGACTTGTAGCTTCGAGCATAACTAGACCGCAAAGCTAGAAAAAGAGAAAGAAGATAGAAAGAAAGTTTCCAATCTTGATATCGTCCCCATGCTACGTCTTCACTCCTCTTCCACCTCTTCCACCTCATCTGGCGGTCCACAGATCGTATCGAACTCAGCTCCATACCCCTCCCACCCCGCTCCCATACACGATTCCCAGTCTTCTTCTAAATCTATACCGGGGAAGCCTTTTCCGACCATTCGTTCACGCCAATGCGTAGCGGTAGGGTGCTGCTGGCGCCAAACTCTAAGAATCCAATACTCGGCCTCCATCCATTCAACCGCTTCACGCAAAATCTGTTGATGCTTGGCTTTTCCGCTGACTGTAGCCCGGTTTTTGCAGGTAGTGAGGTGTAGGGCCTTGGGTAGTTCGTTAGCACCAGTCCACTCACACTCGCATAGAGGGTCGTCGGCGGTAATATCAGGAATGGTGGTTGGATCAAATTCGAATTCTGCTATGAATTGGATTTTCAAAGCGTGTTGGGTACCTATGACCCAGCCGGTCTTCTTCTTCAGACATTTTCGTAAAAGTTTATAGAGATAGATCAAGACGCTATGGTCAAAATGGTCGAAGAGTGCGAGATTTAGCATACGCTCGACGCGGCTCTCCATCTCTTTCTTTTGTGGATCACTGTCTGGCCACATGAGGGTGACTGGTGATTCGTTGGCGAAGTCGAAGAGCGTATAATGGCCGTAGGTAAGCTGTGCGTACACTTTCTGGCGGTGGTTCGCGTAGGATTTGAACCCATTTCGATCTCTGAGCGCTGGGCATAGGCGCGAAAATCTACGTGGCTCTGTAGTATGATCTATAACCTGCTTGACCATCAAACCCTTGAGACCGCACTCCTTCCAATGCTCATTCATATCAGCGAGGAGATGGTGTACAGAACAGTAGCGGATCATGGTCTTGGGACCACAGCCGAGGCAGATGATGTTTGCTGGATTGCTATCTGCGATCTGGATGCGGCAGCCTGTCATACGGCAATTGAGCAAGTCTCGGTCATGGCGCCAAACTTTGTTACCAGCTACCTCGCAAGCCTGGTACCCGTCGAGTTTTGTAGAGGTCATGAAGTCCGGATGGAGGAGGAGTTCTCGAATATCGTTGCGTACTTTTCCATTGGCTGTGATGTGTAGGTATTGACCGTCAAAATACCTTTCTACCATCGGGGTGCGGCCTTGAGCTGGCACAACTATAACTGGGGCATCCGCAACACCTAGACCTTGAGTAACGTATACCTTTGGTTGCTTTTTAAAACATGTTTGGGGTTTTTCGAAGAGCCAAACACCTGTACGTCTCAACTCGTGATCGTAAGCTGTGTGAGTGGTATAAGCCCAAACTACATTCTTAGATCCACCAGTAAAAGCCTTGTGTTGAGGTGCAGGGGTGGGATATCCTACTCCATCGATGCTATAATCAATCTTGGAAGGGACCCTGTCTGCTTTTCCCGCGATGCCCTCCGAGGCCATGCTGTCTCGTTGTACAGATGGATGATTGGTATGGATCTCTTCAGCCGTAATGACAAGGCTAGGGATATTTTCGATTGGACTATTGTCGCTTGGGGTACGCTGAGCCTCTACTGGAGGTATGCCCGGCACAGGTACTCCAGCTAGAAGATCGCCACGAAGATCACCAGATATAATAGCAGCACCGGAGACACCTTCAACTGGATCAACGCTACGCAGGATAGGCTGGACATCTGCTAAGGGCATGATAGGTGCAAGGAGTTCAGCTGAAACGTCTGCAGCTGGACGGCTGGTTGGTTTAGAAGCCGGGTCGACAGTTCCCTGAGTTAGATCGATTTTGTCGTCACCCCCCCTCTGATCCTCTTCCGTCGCCTTGTGTCCAGTGGCAAGCTGTGTAATTGTCGAATTGGAAGAAACTCCGGCCTCCGTCAGTGCCTTCTGCTTTTCTTTCTTTACCTCTTTCTTCCTCTTCTGGTCTAACTCTTTCGCCTTAGCAACGGTCTTTAGCGCTCCAAGATCAGAGCTGCTCGTAATAGTCAAAGCTTCTAGCCAGTCAACATCTAGACGCATGTCATTTGCCATGCTGGCGAGTTCTTCTGCGTGCTCGATAGCAAGTTCATTAAGTGGAACGCCACTCTCGTCGATCAAACGCGCTTGTTGCGCCGATGATTCTTTTCTCTGCCTCTTCATCTTCAAGGTTAGATTCCCAGACTGATTGCGGCCCGAAATATCGTAGGTTGTAAAGGAAAGGTTTCCGCTGGCTCTCTAGAACCTATTAGTACCTTGAATTGCTAGTGAGTAACAGAGTAGATACCAGTTGGTGGGACACAACGAATGTCGCCTCTTCGAGAACTTCATCTGCGTACTGTGTCATGTTTCAGTCAGTGGAGTCCATACAGATTGATAAATGAGTACTGACAACGCTTATATCCTTGACCACTCTAGCAGATGCTAGGTGGGTTAAACCAACACCCTCTGGAACGAAGTTGATGGAATATTCGACGTGAAAGGGGATGCACGATGGTCTCCAGGAGACCACTCTACCAGATATGGCCTTGCGGCCGATGGGCTCTACACGGCTCTGAAGCCGCTCACGAATTAATCGCTTCAATGCCGCCGGGTCGTTGCGCACAATGGTGTTAGTTGTCCTCACATCGGAGGATGTTTGTGTCGTGTTGACATCTGAATATCTGTCAGTGGACAGGCGCTAAGCTAATTTGCACACTAATTCGGACCCTGATAGGAAATGCAGGACTCACTAGCCTCTCCTCCTGCAAGATGAGCCATAGCTGTCAAACCTGAACAAGAGACGCTGCGTTCCGACCGGATCGATCTCGTGGTCGAACTGGAGTGGTTTTGGCGCGTTCAAGATTGATTGATATGAAGAGAAGTTGAGCAGGAACTCCAAATTAGGCGAGTTATAACAGCCCTATTCATTAGCCTGTGTTGACCCAAGGCATGGTCCAACACCAGTACAGCATTCCTTATTCTCATGAATAATGGAAATAGATCATGGCCGCGGACAGGCCCCATGTACAGGCCTTACACAGTACCAACGGATAGCTGGAGGATCAGCAACCCCTTGGGGACGGCAGCAAGCCTTATCATACATACCAGGGCCTAATGCTGCCCATCAAAGGATATCGGAAAGTACACAGGTACCCCCAGAGCCCGGAAGCGCCATGAGCAGTTTCGCTTCCGGATTTGCGCATCTGAAATCCAATATCTTCTCAAAACCATGTTTCAGCATTACGGTTGCAGTTCGAAGATCTTCGTTAACTCGCAGATTAAAGTCTATAATACTATTCAACCCAGCTTGAATTATTCAAATCCCCTCTAACGGAAACGATGCTGCTGTAACCGAAAGGGTCTTTCGACGTTCATACGATGGATGCTATCCCTTGAAAAGACAGGAGAATGGGTCAGTATCTTGCTGCATAATCTCATAGGCGTTATTTATAAAGAACTTACAAAGACACAATGTATTCTTTCTAGTCATGCAAGGAAAGAAGAGAGATGTAAGACTTGATAGGTAAGCAGGAGTGGCTAGACTGAGTCAATTGTTCTGCAGGAATTGAGGCTGCTTCGCTCGTATAAGACTAGCATTTAGGACATATAAGGTGCACTTTCAAGGAGGATAGAGTACACTCAGAGCTAAGACGATGAAGTGAGGTTGAGGAAGGCTTGTTGGTTTAGGTTAGATCAGTATGCGCAGCACATCCGGCTTAGCTTCATCCTAGGTAATATTCTGGTCTACAGAGCTCAGCACGGAACAACCATCAAAGCATCGATTCGGAATGAATACATAGGTACTAATAATATTTTACGGTCTCAAGCATGATTCGAACCGTTCCAGCTATGCTATCAGTCATCGGGTGACTTTGTCGATACATACCAAGACCACAAATTCTTGAATCAGACAAATTCGAACATGGCGGAGCAACCCAACATCTCCCAGATCTTGGCTGCGTTAGGTCAGTACAATCACGGCCCTTCTGTCTTCCTGCAGTCCTGACGCTACCACTTCGCTAGCTGCACAACGTCCAGGAGGAACACCAATGCAAGGGCAGCCACCACCACAGCAACAACAACCGCCTCAAGGCTATCCTGGTGGTTACCCTGCGCCAACCCCTTCTGCTACTCCATCATATCATATCCCACCGCCGAGTAATTCAGGAAGCCTTGATTTGAGTAATATTAAACCAGTCAATTCGGGGTCGGTTAGCTTCAATGACGCTGTTGCTAAAGCACGGGGCATCGCCGCTGAACGGGGTGTATCTTATGATATGGGTCGAGCAAACGGCAGTAAGATGGTTCCTTCCGATTCGAAGCTATACAACTATCTATCTATGCTTTACCTCAACGACGCTGACGGGTGCTGTCTTGTAGCACCAAACCGTGATGGTGATCCTCGGCTGGCTGGTCGCACTTATCGCCGCTCTCGTTCACGCTCAAGATCGCCGCCCCGTGTTGCTAGGGACAGCTTCCGAGATAATTATAATCCATATCGTGACGAGCGGCGCGATGACCCTCGGCGTACTAACATCTCCGGATATCCTTTACGTGACCGCTCCTTCTCCCCTGGTATGAGAACTGGTCGTGGGCCTGGTACAAACTTCTCTCCGCCGCCAGGGCGTGGCTTTGGAGGACCAAGCGAGAGGTCTCCCCCTGGTCATCGAAGCGCCGATGATAACGTGGAGACCATAGTGATAGATTCTGGATTAGTGGGGTTGATCATTGGACGTCAAGGTGAAAACCTGAGACGCGTAGAGGCAGAAACTGCAACTAGGGTTCAATTTATAACTGGACCTGAGGCAAGCGGACCAATGCGTCAGTGCAAAATAACTGGCACTCGTGCTGCCAGAGAAGACGCAAAGGCCGAAATATACCGTATCATTGAGGAGAATGGTAAGATGTTGAGTAATAAAGCAGCTGTGCCAGATCGGTTTGCAGCTGGAGCTAGCAAGGGAGTCAGTGCACATCAGCCTGCTCTTCGAGCTGGCGAAGATGCGACGCAGATAATGGTCCCCAATAGAACCGTTGGTCTCATAATTGGGAGAGGTGGCGAGACTATTAGAGATCTACAGGAACGTAGCCAATGCCACGTCAACATCGTTGGCGAAGAAAAAAGCGTGAATGGGCTACGACCAGTCAATCTAATTGGCACACCACAAGCAGCGACAATGGCTAAAGACCTGATCATGGAGATTGTTGAGAGCGATACAAAAAGTCTCGCGAACCAGGGTGGCGGCCCCCGTGAAACTGGAAGAGGACCACCGGGGTTCGGAGGCTTTGGAGGGGGTGAGAGCTTCGGTGGTGACAAAGTGAACGACACCATTGTTGTGCCTTCAGAAGCGGTAGGAATGATCATCGGTAAAGGTATGTACAGCTTGCAGCAAAGCGGGTCAGATTCTAGTGCTCACCGCATTTGTGTAGGCGGAGAGACCATAAAGGATATGCAGAGTACTACGGGTTGTAAAATCAATGTAGCACCAGCAAGCGGGCAAGACTTCGAACGCGAAATAGGCTTGGTTGGAACACGAGGTGCAATTGACCAAGCGAAGCGTGCAATCACAGACAAAGTTCATGCAGTGGTAAGTCAAGCAGTCATTCGGCTTGAGGTCTGTACTGATATCTGACAAAGGAGGAGAAGAATCGTGGAGGGGGTGGACCACGTCGTGATGAGCAAATCAATGACCAGTACTCACATGCCCAGGAGCCTTATGGCCAACAGAATCAGAATCAGAATCAAGTTCAAATTCAAAACCAGCAACCGTCACAAGGTCAGGCACAACCTGGCGGTGATGTGGATCCCTATGCAGCCTATGGTGGCTATCAAAACTACGTCGCGCTGTGGTATTCAAGTCTTGCTCAACAAGGGCAGCAACCGATGCAAGGCCAAGGTCCCCCAGGTGAGCAGAGGCCGCCAGGCTCGTGATCCGCCTGCTGTATCGCCACATGTCATGCCATCTGTGACTCGGAATTGATTATGTGATGAGATGAGACTATGGTGACTCAGCCCTTGTGTATGATTCTGCCGCTCAACATCGTATATCGTCGATCTGGATGGTGTTCTGATTGAAAAGTTTACCTTGACATATGGTTATTCTCGATCGTCGATTAACTATGATATGAATTCGACACCGCACTTTACTTGGACTATGGATCTTCTGCTTGACAGTTTAGCACTGTCTGATGACCATTCGCTGCTACACCATGTCGCATTGGTTTGCCTCTATTCGACAAGAGCAGTGGAAATTGACGTAGGAAGGATTGTGAAATACGGAACGATACGGCCAGCACCTCTTACGGTGAATGCTTGCAGGGTTTCTTCAACATAGTTGTGCAACGTGAGCGTATGTCTACCGCATGTACAACAATGTGTGACCTTGGTCAACGAACGTTCCGGCCATCACGCAGATACACTACGTTTCCGTAATAAGGTAGGGTGCAATACGTTATTCTGGGATTATAGCTTGCAAGGCTGTTTCCATGTCATCGCAATCTAGCGTCGTGCCTACGTCTTCAATCGGAAGAGCAGAACAGTCAGACTCGTCTTCTTTATTTCATCTCACCGAGGACAAGAAGGCTATGGCTACTAGTATTGCCTCTCGATTGAAAAAGTGCAGCTCAATTTCAAATGTCTCTCCATAGCGTTTCAACCAGTATCTTAAAAAGTCGATTTCGAAGCAGTGTGTGATGACTGCAGAAAAGTAGTGTACTATCCGAAATCTGCGAGCTTTTGTCAGCCTTTGATTCTGCTCGTTAAACGTATCTTCTTCAGAAAAACAAAACGCAGCCCGTTGTAATCTTCATTCGGACCAGAAGCTTTACTCAGCCAAAGCATGAATTCTCTCCTGCCAGCTTACAGCGGAGACATTTGACATCGCAAATCCCAATGTACAAAAGACGAGGTAGCCATAGTAGATTAGCGTGATAAGGTCTTGCTAAGGTAGCTTTGATCCAACCACCAATGTCCACCATCCTTCATGCGCTCCACATATATCGTGGAGAATGACTCTTCCATCCTCCCAATCTAGCGTCAGCAGATTAGACCTGTATTCAAACCAAGAATAGCTTTTGAGATTCAGGCAAAGTATGTGTCGATAAGTGTCTTTTGGGAGCGGCTGAGTGGCTGCGACGACTCTTGCAACACAGCTGACTGACCACCCCTGCACCTATATGTTGCAAACGAAACATAAACACAGCCCAAATCAACCGTTGACACCTTTGACCATGGATAATGAATCAGACCATTTTATCTTTGTATGGAGCAATACGGTGGGGTACTAAGTACTGAGTACAGAGTGTGTAGTGCATTGCTGGATTTGGCAACTACATATCACCTTTACGAATAACTGACTTAAAGGGCTTTCTCTTTCTCCCACGAACTCCGTGCTAAATCTACTTGTAGATCCAAGTCTTACAACATGGGTTCTCTTATTATCTTTCTGCCAACCGCATGGCCGAAAATTGCTGCCGCGGCACAGCCCCAGAATATGACTGTTCGTCGTACACAATTTGTCTCTGTTTGGATCCCAGAACCAAATACTAGAGGCACGTGGAGCCTGCTTTACAGCTGTATTTTTACGCTTGCGCTCTGTGTGTATTCGGCCATTCATCTGAATATTCCTGCACGAGAGAACGTGCTGCTACGCAATCACTTCGAATAGCGAAGTGGGTATTTGCTGACATTTTCGCGCCTGGGCTCGTGGTTTACACAGCATCGCAGCAATGGAGCTGGGCTCGTAGAATATCGAAGGAGCTTGGGGAGCTGAGATTTGAGCAAGAGAAAAGTTTATCCAGACTAGCCAACTCGTTAGATACAGGGGACGATGCCTATCTTCAGCTTTGCGAACAGGCCAGTATGATGTCCCAAATGCCGACTTCAGGTCTAATAAGTATCTTTAAGCAGGCCGATGCGGAGAGCAATAACGTTCGTTCCACATCATTCAGTCTTATCTACGGTTTTTACGTAGTCATGGGCAGCCTGACCGTGGATGTCAGCGATATACGTGATAACTTTCCCAGACTCACGTTGACACTAGCTGGTGCATTATATCTCGCAAGGCAAGGGCTTTTCAAGATGGTATCCGACAGAGAGATCCGGGACAAAAGTAAAGCGGATATACTTGAAAAGGGCCTAGTGGTTTTGCAAGTGACCTGGATGATCCTTCAATCCATTTCCATTAAAGTAGCTGGATATCCTCTTTCAGCTCTGGAACTTCGTACTCTGGTTCACGCCTGTTGCGCCTTGATCATGTACTATTAATGGTTTCATAAGCCCTTAGATATTCAGGAGCCGACGCTTGTACACACGGTAGGATTCTAGAAAGATATCGCATTGACGTTACTCAATGCCCCAGGACTCTATTGAAAGCTATACCGCAACGTGATGTTCTCGAAGGAACACGAGAGTATCATAAATCATTCACGCTGGGAGAATTGGCTGGGCGACGAGACTTCCGACGTCAAACTCTTGACTTACTGCGCGTCAAATGACATGAAAGACGTTGATGGCCTAGCCTGCCAAAAACTGAGCAAATGCAAAGAACTCGAAGACGTTGTTCGCTTTTCGGTTAACGAGAACACATCAAAAATAAGTGCCATCATTAGCCCTAACCAAAACAACGCCAATTATATGAAGGCTATACATCGTGGTGAAAGTGTCAAAGCTGTCGCTACAGAAATCGCAGTCAAAGAATCCAAGCCTATGTTCTCTTTGAAACCGTCGCCAGGTGTACCGATACTTGATACCCTAGAGACCGGGAAATTCATGGCCAATGGAGTTGGACTAGATGTCTTTCGTACTCGCCCTCTTGAAGGCAATTTCCCGCTCTGGTGCGAAAGCTGCTTCAATCTTTCATCGTACCACAAACCAGTTTTACCGACAGTATCAACCGACATTGCACTGTCCATCAAGAAGTTCACAAATACAGATATAAGACAACATAATTATTTCAAGCTGTTCAGCTTTTTGTCTCATAAGAATATCAGAAGATATGACTTGGCAGCTGCGGCTTTCGTGAACTCTACACAGGTGAATGGAATCCATAAATTAAGACTCGCAAACAGAAGTAACCACCTACTGGTGCCACGTTCAAACGACTTCATTTCGGTAGACCTGATGACTTGGTACAATCCTTACTCGAAGTAGAAGACAATCTTCTCGAACGACTTGTGGCGTGGCTATGCTCTGCATGTTGAGCATATCTTATGGTGCTATCCACCTAGCTTTGTGGAACTATGCATTTCCCACACCGGCAGAGTCCATATTGTGGAAGGTCGCTACGATCGAACATTTTGCTGCCCCAGTTCTGATTGTGCGTTACTCTCTTGGTTTTAGTGGTTCATTCTTCAAGGAGCGTACCGAGCGGAAGAGAAAGGCGAAAGGGAAGACAGCAGAGACGGAGATGAAAAAAAACGCACCTGCCATCAATCGTAACAACCTTACGTAAAGCATAGCGCCTACCTAACTCTTCCATCTTCGTGGAACCCAAAATGGTCAAAGAGGTATCCAGGGCTTTCATTCTTGGCGTCCCTAACATTCCGACTATACTGCTTGCCCTTGCCTTCTTCCTTTTGAGCTGCGCTTTCTTCCTGATCTATGGCATTATTATCTGGGCGGTCTTTTTGAGCTTCGTGCCAGTCTACCTGCCCTCACGGATTTTCATCGTCATCGAGTCGTTTATCAGTTTGCGACATGTCCCGGTTGACGTTTATGCGGATCTAAGCTGGACGAAGTATATACCTCACCTCTGATCTGCTTGCGAGGTATTGCTGTCAGATTGTCATCCATCGGATTCGTACTGAAGAAGGTTCGTAAAGGTCTCTAACTTTCCTAGTGACAGAAGTTCATTATCAATGAACGTTCTGACGCATTGGAGTCGACGAAGTACATTCTACAACTCCTATTGGATTTTGCTCCCCTACCCAAATAGAGCAAGTGTATTCATATTTAGGTTAGATAGTATATGAACATCTTCAGCATTCTTTAACGCATTAGTAGAGCTGCGGAAAAACGAGTTTGATGGATTAGCCATTTTCAAAAATTAACCGTTGTGATCCCAATCCATAAAAAGATTGAATTTGTCTTTATTGAAGGTGTGTGTATGCCCTTAGTATTTCGATCAGTACTCAGTATCAGACTACTGTGCGCTAACAAGAGGTGTACAAGACCTGAGCTGGAAGCACGATGGGAAGGGCATGCAGTTGCTTTATCGGCTTTGGTATGGCGGTGAATCAATTGTAGTCAAATATTCTGAAAAAAGAAGTATACAGTATCCCCACAATGGGTTCAGGGTGGGTGATATACAATAATATGTATCACCAGCTCAAAACCACCTAATATTTATCTGCGAAAATTATTTGCTCAAGCCAACTTCTACAAGTCCCTATCCATAGCTACCAAAGATAACCCTCTTACTCGTCATTCTGGCCATTCTCCCCGTTCTCACCCTCATTGCGTGTCTCTCTAAAGTCGCCGTCAGCCTCCTTTCCAAGACAACCACAGAAATACAAACCTACAACACCATCTCACTTCCCAAGCAAGCACCCCCATGCAGCACCCTATGCGCCGGCGCCACCCCTCCAGCAGTTGGGATCTGCAGTGCGATTGTTTCTTGGTGGCTTGGGTACTCTGTGATGTGGCCCAGTGTGCTTACGGCCGCGGTGTCGGCGGCAATGATGAGACCGTTCTTGCCGCCTTTGACGTAGGCTTCTAGTTTAGAGTTTGGGAGGGTGATGCGAGCGAGGCCGGACATGAAGGCAACGTATCTACGCAATCATATAATCAGTGCTGCTGATTTTCCTAAGGTGTTAAAAGCTCGGGTAGGGGAAACCCTACTGGACTGCAGGCGCGCGATGAGCGCCTCCGTTGAATTTGGCAGGAAGGACCGAAAAGGTTGCGTTTACGACGTTGCCGAGTTGGTCTGTTGCAGCGCCTACGGTACCGGCTTGGCTCGAGACGACGAACGGAGCGGCCAATTGCCAGCATTCGAGGGTGGAGGCGCCATTGGATGCTGAGATGGCGGTGAGGTTGAGGTACGTCAAAGTTGCGGAAGTAAAAGTAAAGAGGTGGGCGAGGAGGGTAAGGAAGAGGAGATGCATGCTCGCCGGAATTGATTGGAGCGGTTTGGGCAGGAGAACTGAGTTTTCTCTGAGAAAGACTGCACGGAAAAGAAGTATTGGAGGGGAGGAGATGCAGGTGATCAAGAGATGGAAGTCAAGATATGCAGGTTATAGCAATTCTAGTGAAGTGGTGTGGCTGGTCCTTCATTTGAAGGAAGGTGGTGATGATCGCACCCCAAATCAAAAGGACAGAACGCCCCCATCTGCACTTGCCCCCAATATTAACGATCCCGCTCCCCCTACATGACTGAATTGATCACCATGACGGAACTGCCGTCGGCTCGACCCAGACCGCTAATGTCGCCATGAGGCACACCCATTATCCTCCACTCGAAAGCCCCGAAGCGGAAGTGGAGCAGAAGCTTCCCTCATATACTGCAGGGGGAATCGACAGCGGGTATCAGGGTTACGCCCGGAATGCAAGAGATAAAGGTAAACACATGGTCGTGCCTGCGTTTTTCGGCATCGTGCCATGCACCGGCCAGATGAGTCTATGCAGGCGCGCATAAGCGCTGTAGTACTTGCCATCTGAAGAAAATCGGATGGTGGAAATATCAATAGAAAGATTCTACGACTCTAGCAACCTCTAACCACTTCGTAGTAGATACTTTACCTGGTAAATGATAGGAAATTAACTAGCAGAGCCAAGACGGTCGGCGATTCCTTGTTCAAGAAGTAAGAGGCGAGACGGTCTTGGCGCAAACGCCAGTGACCACCATGGTGATGTGTCCCGCATCCACTAACCTACTGTTATCGACTGTCCGAGTAAGGATGCTGCTTTCATGATAACATGTTAAGCGTGTCGCCAAGTTCGATTGCTCTAACACATACAAGCCGGCCCTTGCGACGCACAAATGCATTATGCATAGTAGTATTCAAATTGCTGTGTATGACCTCGAAGCCAAGATTTGAAACGGACCTGACTAGCAAGCAATCTGCCAAGGAGACTTACTATATCCCTCCGGATTGACGATCACGGACAGCGATCAGGTTCCATAAAAGAGAGGGCCGTACTTACTTGATCCCCCACTCATTGGGTGCAGGCAGAACTCCAGCCTGGTCGTTGAATAAACCGACAATCGAAGCCTTTGGTCTTACTGTTGACGTAGCGAACTTGGGAGCATCAGCAATGATCAATGAGCCAACTAGATAATATCAGTGAAACCAACGCTCCTAGTGCATGTGAAAAATGGCATATCAAAAGGTCTGGAGAACATGACACGATGAAAGAACCCTGCCTCAGCACCCTTTCTTTTCCCTACTTGCGCTGATTTCTCAGCAGGGGCGTTTAAATAATGATGCGATGTTAAGAAGATGGAATGACATGAGTGCCAATATTACACAGCTACTATATACAGCTTGAATTATTCACTATTATGCTCCGCAAAAGCATACGAAATGCCGTCCTAAGTGTATTACTGCATTTGAAGCCGAGTCCCAGGAGGCCTCTTGAATAAAATAATTCTGGGTTCAGCCTGCAGAGGTTATACAATACATCAGGTACCTGGATTTTTCATGTCTATCCTCGAACCCATTTTTCTCTTCGGCTCAAAGACTGTATCCCGCCGAAAAGGATTGGGGATGAATAGGCAAACCCTTTGAAGCACAGAGTGCTCACGGGAATGCGCCTCATCGATTGTTCCCATACCTTACTATAGGCACTCACCAGATCAATAATGCGCATACCCATCTAACTGGTTCGAGCGATTCTGGGGTACGTGCCGTGCATATGACCATGGCTTTTTAGGGTCCGAATATGCAATATAAGCGATTCATCCCACATACACGAAGTTACCTAAAGTTTGGGGGCAGTACTTTAGTCGCCTATCACATCGCTACATACCACAAGATACCTCACTTTCCTTAGCATTCGGCCTGCAAAACTTTGTATTATCATATGCAGTGTTTCGTATACCTTCCTCGAAATTGGAAGCGCGTCTTTCACTTCGCTCTCAATCCTATTGGATCATGCATTCTTCATGGAAGGTTTAGCCACCATGGTCGAGGGCACTTTGCCAATAATCAATAAGGATTTTCCCACACCACGGCTACAGCCTTGCAATACATGGAGGGTAACACAACCTTGATGCAAAAATGGTGTCCTCGATTGCAGATCATCCAACCGTTTCGTTCGTTTTCTTCTGGAATGCCTTGCCCGTCATGTATCTTTCTGCAGGTCAGACTCGGGTTAGGCAGAGAGATGTCCTGCATACCGTCGTATGGGTTGACGATGCTTCCCTCTCCTGCGTCTGCACATCTGCTACCGCAACGGTTAAAATGGTATAGATGGAGCATGACTCCGGATTCTTTCTTTGTTCTGCGACTTGTGCTCTCCCAAGTTATCTACGCTTTTCACCATGTCTCCACCAACCCCCGATCCTTATACCACGCCTGCACTGAAGTGGCCACACGGCGTCACTCCCAACCTCATCGATCCACCCTCCCAAGGATATGTATGCATTATCGCTATGGTCATCTATCTCGTGGTTACCACGCCGTTTGTCGCTATTCGAATGTATACCAGATACTTCATCAACCGACGTGTGTGGTGGGATGACTGTAAGTTCTCTCCAGGTGTGGCACATATGCTCGAGTAAGGTATGCTGATTTGTTCATAGATACATCCGTTATTGCTTGGGTATGCAACTGGGTTACATCGATAATTCACAATATCTAACTTCAACCTAGTGTGGCCTTGTCGGGTTGACCGCGATCATCTTCGATGCACTCAATTATGGAATGGGCAAAGATATGTGGAACGTCTCTGTAGCGGATGCCGCACGTTTCTCAGAGGTAGGATCACCAGTACCAAGCAATCGTAATGCTGATGATGAGTTTAGCACTTTCATGACCTCGAGATCGTTGCTAGGCTCTCGATATTCTTCGCCAAATTATCCATCTTACTTCTCTTTCTTCGAATCTTTGTGCCGCCTGGCTCCCAAAAGGGTAGGATATTTTACGCAACTTGGGTTGTCATCTGGTTCAACCTCCTCTACTGCATCGCCTTGGTCCTCGTGGTCCTTACGGAATGTGTCAATAAGCATGCGCCCAGGGGAGCTACATGCATCAATAGCTATCTCTTACTTGTCACGGCTTCCATTATCAATGTGATCTCGGACCTTGTGATGCTTGTAATTCCGATTTACGCAGTTTGGCATCTGCAAATGGCAAAGAAAAGAAAGCTTGGACTATCACTTGTGTTCGCGGTTGGATCGCTGTAAGTATATGGTCCCTGCGGACCTTTGTAACCCTAAGCTAATACTGGTAACAGTGCTGTAGTTGCAAGCGCAGCCCGTCTTGGTTATCAAGTGGTAAGGGCTCATGACAAAAACCAGACCATACTGCTGATGACAGTATCAATCCTGGCGTATGTATTGCTCGATCCAGAACACCAAACACCGTGTCTCTGCTAACAGTAACCCAAGCATCGCCGAGCAAGCAGTCGGAATCATTGTGGGCTGTATGCCAATTCTTCCTGCCTTCTTCCGCCATATCTCAGATCAAAAGTCCCAATCCCCCAAGCCAAGCGGCAACGGCTACATGAGCAGTTTCATCTCGTCCCGCAAAGCAAGACCCTCAAAGGGCAGCGCCAACGACCCCTATCTCATCAGCAAGGATTACCAGGAGCTGGATGATTTGGAGAGCGGAGCGAATGACGGCAAGGCGACAACTACGACTACTATCAAAGGTGGACACAGCGATAGTTCGATCCATGGCCCCATTATTGAGGAGTTGCAGGAGAGCCCGAATGCTAGCGCGTTGGTGTCGAAGTCGGTTCATGTAGAGTCTCATCCGAGGGTGATTGGAGAGGCGAGGACTGCGCCGTTGCCCGTCCATGTCAGGAGATGACTGGTACTCAGGGAAAGGAGACGGAGCCGACGACTGGCACAGAATTCCCTTAAAAATCCTATGCGAGGTGTTAACCCCAGCTTTTCTTTTGGCGTTTAAGGTGAAAAGAGAGGAAGATACCATTCTGTTCAATTGCTTCATTTCCTACTTCTTTGCAGGGTCTTGCTATCTCTTCATCCTGCAGTCTGTAACAATAATGAAACCCTTCTTCAAACCCAGGCTCGCTTATGAAAGGTGATTCTACAAGCCTCACGTCCATTGTAGCACAACATAAACGCTCCCGCCCGCGAACGGGTATACCCGTAAAATAAATATGACGCTTTTCCTACGCATCACCCTTGTAATCAATCGCCCACCAACTTCTCCACCCACCTTACCCAAGTCGTCCCCTCATAACCACCCCCCCCTTCCAAACCCCCTAACCCTCCCCGGCAATGCCCCCCAACCCACGCCCACCCGCGCCCACCCGCGCCCCCCGCCAACTCCTCGGCCTCACCTCCCAACCTGCAAACCCGCAAAGACCTACTCCCGCAACAGCACCCGCAAACCGCATCCGCAGCTTTCGCCCAACCACCCGCTCGCGCCTCCCCCCCCTAGGCCCCTCCTACCCCCGCCTCCTCCTCTTCCAAAGTCCTTTTCCCGAACCGATTTGCTTCCATACCCGTTTTCCCCAGTCGCAACCATGTCGCATCGTAATACCGCTGTATCGCCGCAGCATCGCTACCGCAGCGGCTCGGCCTTCTGCGCCTGCAGCAGCAGCAGCAGCAGCAGAAGCTGCGCCACGGCAACGGCAACCGGAACAGCAAGAGCAAGAGCAAGAGCAAGAGCAAGCAGCGCAATTGAGTGTAGAAAGATATCACACGCTCGCGGATACGTACATCGATAATCTGGTGATGCGCCTTGAAGAGCTGCAGGAGGAGAGAGAGGACGTCGATGTCGAATACAGCGTACCTTCCACCTTTCCCCCAATCCCCCCCCCCACCCTCCTCCTTACCGGTTCCCACTTTCAACCCCCCCCCCCCCAAGATCCCCAACTAACGCCCCCCCCCCCGGAAAAAAAGGCCGGCGTCCTAACCCTCTGCTTCCCGCCCTCGGGCACCTACGTCCTGAACAAGCAGCCGCCGAACCGGCAGATCTGGCTGAGTTCGCCGGTCAGTGGGCCGAAGAGGTTTGATTATGTTGAGGGTGTTGTGGATAATGGTGGCGACGACGGTGGAGGGGATGGCGGTGGGGGAAGGGGGGAAGGTGATGGTGGTGGTGGTGGAGGAGGAGGAGGAGGAGGAGAAGGAGGAGGAGGAGGAGGAGGAGGAGGAAGAATAAAAGGGGGGCGATGGGTATATCTAAGGGACGGGGCACGCTTGACGGAGCTTTTAGAGGCGGAGTTGGGGGTTCGGCTTGGTGGGGAAGGGGAGGAGGCGTGAGGGATGGGGGAGAGGGGAGGGGGGAGAGGACGAAGAGCGGGGGGAGTGGCCGGGGGAGTGGCTGTATTTGAGGGATGGGGCATTGTTGACGGAGAGTTTGAAGGGGTGGGATCGGGGCTTGGTTGTGGAAGGCAGATTGGATGAGGGCTGTGTGGGATACGTCTGGGGCGTATTTGACAAGATGCGGCAGGGTTTGATCTATTTGGGAAGGTGTTTCATAACAGCATACACAAGCAATGGCACTCGACAGCATCTGTACATACCCGCACCCTCATTCTCGTACAACTACCACCCTACCCTACGCTCAAACCAACAACGTAACATGCAACTGTAGACCACGCAGACCCCTGCGCTCCCCTTCACCACACAAACACCACTCACGCGTCAATCAAATTCTCCTGCTCCCCGTTCGGTTTCCCATTCGTCTGCGTCTCCCCCTCCTCATGATCCCTCGTATCCTTATTCCCCCTTCCCTTGCCCTTCCCACTGCGCTGGTAAAACTCATCCAGCACCTTCTTCGGGATCCGATTCAGCAGTTCCTTCGGGTAGATGCGTAGCAGATTCCAGGCTAGATCAATGGACTCGTAAATCGAGCGCGACTCGTACGCCGACTGCGCAATAAACGTGCGTTCGAACTTGTCGAGGAATTCGAGGGAGAGCTTGTCTTCGGACGAGAGGGCTTCCTCGCCGACGACGGCTTTCATAGAGGCGGCGTCGCGGCCGATGGCGTATTTGGCGTAGAGCTGGTTGGAGACGTCACCGTGGTCTTTGCGGGTGTGGCCTTCGCCGATGGCGGATTTCATGAGGCGTGAGAGGGAGGGGAGGACGTTGATGGGGGGGTAGATTCCTTTGTTGTGAAGTTGGCGGTCGATGAAGATTTGGCCTTCGGTGATGTATCCTGTAAGATCGGGGATGGGGTGGGTGATGTCTGTCGCAGTATTAGTGTGGTTTGGACAAGGGGGGATTACACAAACCGTCGTTAGGCATAGTCAGGATAGGGATCTGAGTAATTGACCCATTTCGTCCCTCAACACGGCCAGCACGTTCGTAGATGGTTGACAAATCAGTGTACATGTAACCTGGGTATCCACGACGACCGGGCACTTCTTCTCTTGCTGCTGACACTTCTCGGAGGGCGTCACAATATGCTGTAAGATCAGTGAGGATGACGAGAACATGCTTCTCAAGTTGATATGCGTAGTATTCGGCGGTGGTAAGAGCGAGACGAGGTGTGATGATACGTTCGATCCTAGAAAGAGTAAGCTGTAGTCTTTGACCATAAAAAGAACAGTGCCACTTACGTTGGGTCGTTCGCCAGATTCAAGAACAGCGTTACTTTTTCCATGCTACCATTCTCTTCAAAATCCCTGGTAAAGAACCGACTCGTCTCCATGTTGACACCCATAGCAGCGAAGACAATTGAAAAGTTCTCCTCATGACCGTCATGAACGCCCTTCGTTGGCTTATTCACCAAGCCAGCTTGTCGACAGATTTGAGCAGCGATTTCGTTGTGTGGCAGACCTGCAGCTGAGAATATGGGAATCTTTTGTCCACGAGCAATGGAGTTCATTGTATCTATAGCTGATATCCCGGTAGCGATCATTTCTTCTGGATAAACCTGACTGGCCGTAAGCTTTGGGCCATGACGCTGAGCTTTCGCGGACATACTCGCGAGTAGGGGTTTATGGGACTGCCGTTGATATCAAGGTAATCTTCTGCCAGCACTTTCGGCCCTTTGTCAATTGCTCGACCGGACCCATCAAAGACACGTCCCAGCATATCCTCGGAAACACCGAGCTTCAGGCTGTGACCAGTAAACTCTACTTTGGTCTGCCAATTGGTCAGCCTCTTTTCCCCGCCGCTTATTTTCAGCTACCAACCTTTTTAACATCGATACCTGATGTGCCCTCAAATACCTAGTCCAGCTTAGCCGCAATCATAGATTCGTCCAGGGCAGGGTTTCCTTCAATACCTGGACAACTGCTCGACTGCCTATACACAGCGGCTATTAGATAACGCTTCCCACCACAACGATATGTCAGGTCAATCATACCTCGAGCTTCAAGGACCTGTCCTGACCTCTCGGTGCCATCTGGTAGTGTCAAAGAGACGATCTCGTTATATCTAGGGAACTTGACCTAAACGTAGAACCTGTAAGCTCATGGGCGCCAATCCAAGAGCTTTGGTGCTATCTCACATTATCCAGGATCACCAGAGGTCCATTGATTCCTCCAATAGTATTATACCGGATGCGAGGATGGATGGCCATCATACGGGGGTCTTGGATTTCAGGCGCCATTGCTGCTAGTCCTGCGCATACACTGGGAGAGCAGGTTCAAATAGTCGAGGTAAGCGTGCCTTAAAGGTCCCTCGAGGTGCCTTTAACAGAAAAGTAAAGTTCTTCTGGTGCCTGGATAACGCTGATTGAAGAGAGACTCCCATCAGACTCATGACGGTTATCTATGACACCCCTGTAAGCTGACTATTCAGCGCTAGCTTTCATTGGGTGGATTACAGTTTGAGGACCATCAGACTCGTAAATTTCGCTATTGCTGCATTGATTTTAATGATCATGTTTGATACGCTCGAGTCGGGGCTGGTACGAATTGATACCTTGGAACTGGTCTACTATGTTACGGAATAAAAACAAATGCCAAAAGTCTTACTCGCCGGCAATACATCATCCAATTTCAAGCTACACGTTCTCGTGTCCTATATCAGTCATTTCCTCTCATTTTGATCCCGTCAGGTCTTGCGCCTTATCTCCTAGATCTTTCGTACCTTGTGTCACGCTGCCTGCGCTGTCTTTGACGGTATCCGCCGTACTATCAGCTGTTTTCTGCGCAGTGCCACTGGCTTCGTTTGCTGAATCTTGTATTCCGCTTGTTGCATCCTTTTCGCCAGCCTCACCGGAGCCTGTCACTGCCGACGCGGTACCTGATACTGTATCTCCTACTCCGCTGACGGTTTGACCAAGGCCGCTGACAGTCCCACTCACTACATCGGAGACACCGCCACCTACGGTGCCGACCTGCAACTATTAGCCACTGGTTTTCTTCTTGGTGCTAGCAGGGGAAACAGCGTCCTCGTGGGGTTTTCTGGATTGCGACTTAAAGCTGAGACTCACAGTGTTCCCTGCGGTATCCACTACACCTTTGATACCACCACCAACTGTACCTGCTAAACCACCGGCAGTTTTCTGAAGGCCGCCAACAGCACCTTGAGCTTGTTCCTTTCCTACAGGTAAATTCTCCGTGGCACCTTGGACTTGATTCCTATATAACAGTCAGGCTGTGGTAAGAGCCGGTGGCCGTACGAGCAGCGGAAAGGTTTTGCTTACCCAGCTGCGTCGACTTGGCCTTGTAATTGACCTTGGATATCTTCGGGTTTCTTCCCCGGCATGATATCAAGGTCAACGGCCTGGTTCTCAAGGACCTTTACCATCTTGCTAGTGATCAAATGATATTTTGATTCCTATTGTATGTGTTGATGAAGGAATATTTAGTAAGTGAGTTGGTATCTGCCTCTGGAGTCCAGACCTGATGGCCTTGATTTGCACCTATGACGCATGTGGGGGTTTGCTGTAGTGGGGCCCACCACCCGAGGCGGCCAATGGTTCCGTGTAAAGGCCTTCCGCTCCAACTTCGTAAATTCAATATATAATGTGACTTCAACCAAACAGAACATCTACGTACAAGTTCGCCCTATGAAGCTGTGTCTGCATGTTATGATTGTCATAATGTGCATACCTGCTCTTCCCACTATTCTATTATCCTCGCGTTGCCGATAATTACCTATCGAGTTCACCATCGAGATTTTGATATTGCCTTCCTACCTTCTCGACTCGCTCCGCTGTGGCTTTGCTTTTTGCTTCTCGTTGCTTTGAGCATGTTGAAAAAGACATTGCATAGCATGGATTCGTTAAGGAGTTGTAACCTAGGCCTTCTTCTCTTGCTCTTCAAGATCGGACGCCCGCTTGAGCTGCCGCGAGTCTCCACTTCCTTCACCATTAGCAAACCATTTTAGATACGCCGAAACTATCGTCTGTAGCTTTACAAATCAAAAGAGTGTCTTCGTCTCTCTTTAACTGACAAGACTCGGCGCTTTCATATCTCGGGCGGCATCAAGGACTTGCCCCACGACTGTTAAGAACCTAGAAATCGTCTTGGCATTCTCTGCTGCCCATTCGGCCAAATTTTCCTTCATTAGTAGGATATCGACGTTGGCAAATTCCGCCATGCGCGATTGTAGGTTGACACCATTTTGCTCCAGCATTCTGATGAGCTGCCTTGATGAAATTTGGGATCTGCGCGAACCACAGATTCGGCATCTTCTGGCTAAGAACGAACTGTGTCTTGCCATAGATAGTGCGCGTCATGAGTTCTGCCATGGTAGTGTGGAGGATGTTGCAATCTCCGGGTATAAAGATTAAGCCAGGTGCTTCTGGAATATCGATGGCCGAGGGCGCTACAGTGTCCAAAGCCGGAGCTCTCATGAATTTGACAAGAATTCCATAGCCTTCTTCATCTTGTTCGTCAATTCCCTGCTTCAGCATCAAAGCAGAATCTCGAAGGTATGCATCAACAGCTGATCTGACAAGAAGCTGAAGCCCACCGAAGCCCTAATCAACAATGCGGTGTTAAGACGTGCTTCACTCGGCCGAACTTGCAACCTTCACATATCCGTCCTGGAAAGCCCGGCGGTATCCTTGGAAATGTCCTTGCGGAACCAACGCGCGCGTTTGCTTCTCCGTCCTGCTGTTACTCCACCATTAGGCCTACCAGCTGTACGTATGCTTTCCTCGTCGAAGTACAAAAGCTGAGTGTCCTTGATCGGGTGGCACGGCGTCGATCGCGTCGTGGTCGTTTTGTACTCATATCAGCGCTTGATTAGATCGATCCACCATTTCCATCAGCTATCCTATACTCTAAGTCTAACACCGAGTGCTTGAGGAAAGAAGACGGGCAGACGGCACCGTGAGATTCATCGCAAGTGCTTGCAGTTGAAGGCCAAGAAGAGCAGTGTGGTAGGCTCGAGAGAAAGGAATGAATTGTGCGGTAACGAATGTGTCAGATATGTAGGACATGTGAAGGAAACCGCGCTGCTGAAACCATGAAAGAACAGATTATACTGACTCCTTTAGTGGTAGAAGAAACATCCGAAGGAAATTGTAGCGGCTAAATCTGCTTCAAGACCTGTAGGTCATAGTTGCGAGTTCAAACGGTTGTGTACATTCACATGTCCGTCCGTGAATGTTCGTGTCAGTAGTGCCGGATGTGGAATTCTTTGCGTTTTCATGTTCATTGCTCTCCCCATTCTTCTATCTTAGTTATGCTTTGAATTACTGGTGTAAGAGGTCTAGAAAAACATCATAGAAGAGTATCGCTCATATTTCTCCTCGATGTCTTGTTTAGTTCTCAATACAATTTGGCACTACCTATTATGGTGATTGACAAAGGCTCAGAGGGCGAAACTGGAGACTTCCTTGCTAGACAACAGGCAAATCCCGTATGTCATAGGAGACTGATCAGCAATGCTAAAATAGCACCGTTGCCACTAAAGACAATATGCCGAAGTTGAAAATTCGTCGCCTTATTTCGGCATTGGAGACCGTGACAAGACGCTCACTCTCAAGGCTTCTAATTCCATGGAAAATCCAGCTTCCATTCAGTCCACCTTTTTGATGGATCTGAAATGAGCAACGCAATGGGTACTCCATAGAAGAGGATAGTCGACAGCTTTGACGGCTTGCAATTATGCACTCGATCGTACTCCCTCATACGAGCTGACGTGGAACCCATCCGGCCTTTCTAAGCAGTAGAAACCAAAGCATTACACCACATATATTACCGGCAACATACTTCACGTTAACAGTATTTATCCTGGGAGCCAATAGCATATACGGGTTATGAACACTCTGCTTACTTACGACGGCGGTACGTTGTCCAGTATAGAGATGGTGTTAAACATCCAGAAGCACAGCACGAGCCTGTACAAACAAATTCTTAGCCAAAGTCGTGGCCTGACGAAGGCTACAATCGTGGCTACGAGAGTTCGTCAGTAACGCAGCTCAAGGATCTAATAAGTTAGGTAAGAGAAGTATGATAGGACTATGGGCCGAGATTTACCTAGGCTCGTGAGGGTCCACCTGCTCCGAAACTTGGCTCACATATGTTACCAATTGATATCGTCTTAGTATAAAGCACTGATCCTCCCTGAAGTTTGTCCTGGGCGCTCTGCCAAGTACCCTCGCCTCTAAGAAACACTGTCAGCTCTCGGCGGAAACTTTGGCTAAGCTTTAGAAAGTTTTCCTGTATCTGCACTTGTGTTATGATGGACTCATCCCTCAAAAGATCTCGATAAGGATTAATTGTCCTTGTCCGGGCGCAATCCACGCCGGCCGCGAATAAGCCAGCCATTATGTAAATTACGAACAAAGTTCTTTGGTTTATAAACGGCCTGATGACACTCACACAGGCAATGAGAGCGACGGAGTCGAACAGCAGGGATTTCCAACCGGAATGGGTAAACTGAGAGGCGAGATTCCCCACGAAATTTGTCGATCCAATCCACTCTGTGATAGGTGAAATACTTGATGCACCTGATTTTCTTGTCATCAACGAATCGCATATCATTAAAATAATAAAGGTGTAGCATGAAAACAGAAACGAATATTGTGAGGATGGGCAAACAGAAAATAGGTCCTCTTTGATGACTTGCCAGGATCCAGCTCGCTTTGGCGTCTCGAATGGAATGGGCGGTGCACCATTCTGAAACCGTGTATAAGCTGCTAAACAGCCTTCCGAAAGTTGCGAAAAAGCGCCGTCTAGAAAGCGTACTTGGCTGCAGGATTTTATCGGATGGCGTTGTTCTAACCGTAGTATAGCCAAGCTGATGACTTGCAGAGGGTCTTGTCGACGTAAGTGGATGAACCCTGGTGCTGGTTGACCTGCATGCTTACACTTTCATGAGAGCAATACTGTCTCGTGTCTGATTTCCTCCAACATGAGTATACGTCTGGCGAGCAAAAACGGGACGTAATTGGCGAAACGTAGGACGATCTCTATCAAGATATCGGACGGTAATGCGCGGGGCTCAGTGGAGTCGTAACCGCTTTTGAGTTCTGAAGACACACTTGAAGAGGCACACGACTGGCGAAGGCTTCTGAGAATCTGGAAAGAGAAAGGGCGCTGTTGCAGCGCATGCTCAGCAACAGCAGCATACCACTCTTGTAGCGGCGGATTAGAATAGATTGGTCAGATATTTTTTTGCAGCTGAGTTGGGGTTTGGAAAGGTAAATACGTCGCAGAGCCAGCTATGTATAGTGGCCCTTGCATGCTTCTTGCATCTGTTGTGGAACGTGAGCGCGGTGTGCTCAAGCTACGATTCGAGTATCATTCATCGACTGAATCTGCCAGATGTGAAAGTGACGATAGACTGATTGTCCTGGTAGACTCTGGGTACTTCACAGGCGACTCTGCAAGCGCTTAATAAGAACTACATACTCGATACACAACTAAGCAGCCGAATTTAGAATAAACAAACCATGATTCGTATTAACTATGTCAAATCTGTGAGCGTTAAGGAATTCGTTGGAGGCTTCTAAACCCGTGGCCATCTTATACTCTGTCATAAGATAACCGTCCTTGACAGTTGGTCTGAAAAATCTTTTATCCAAACGCAAGCTAAACACAGTTAGAACAGCCATTCTTTCCACGTAAGATTGTATCTTCTCCAATGGGTTTGCCCTGTAGAGTTCTGGACGTTTTCGAAAAGCCGATGCCAAGGCACCGACTCGACCTTTTCGCAATCACAGTAGCCATAGGAGAGCTCCACTCATCACCCCCCCAAAGTGGGTCGGATGGCCGATCCTGGAGATAATCCAGCGTTTGCGTTACACATGAGAGATCTGTGATATACCCTGTGGGTGTGTGTAGTAATCCGCACGTTAATTCCAAGGTTGCCCAACCAATAATTACTTTGTACAATTCGAAACCCCGACCGAAGGGGTTCAGAAGTCCGAAGGGAACCCAAAGGGCGATGAATGCCGCAATAGTAACTGAGAGATACTCTTTTGACTAGCTTTCATAGGACCTGGACTACGAGAAAAACTCAGCATAACCTACGGAGATATATCCCAGACCCGCATAGTCGGAAGCCCCGAGTCGATGAATTTGGCGACTTCTCGCACTTCCTTGAGCATTTGTCCTATTTGTGACCAAGTCATTTTAGATATCTCTGGGGAATTCGCAATGAGCTCTTTGTAACGCGTCCTCAAGCTGCGAGCTTCCGTAAAGTCCTCGTCTCGCTTCTTCTTACCATTTGGATCAGTAGCCCACCCGAACGCACAAACTGGTACTGTGGAAAAGAAGCCCCCAAGAAGGTAGGCTAAGCAGATGGTGCTCCGGCTCATGACAGGCCGAATCATGCCGACAACAATTACCATCGCCATCCAATAATCGTCAAATAAAACGTAGAACTATGAGCAAATTGATGAGTGATGTAAGTTATTGAACTCCAACAGTTTTGAAGCCAGTCCATATTTCTGAACGCGAAGAGGTTGGCGAACATGTTTTCATCCTCAGGATCAAAGTAGGCTTTCCTACGTAGTGGAAGAGTACAAAAACTATGAGATAGATCCCAGGATACGGTAGGCATGCTTTTGAATCTTCCTTCTATGCCGGCATACGTACGGAGCGATCCAACGACTCACGGAATATGAGAGGTTCTTCGCTGGCTGATGGGAGCTTAGGCAGCCTCGTAGAAAGCTCGATTGTTTTTGATCTAGGGTTTCCGGAGGGAATGAGCTCTGGGGGATTCTTAGAAGGTAGTGGTTTTGGAAAGTCCTTAGCTGCGTTCGTATGGATGCGTCCGTTCCGTGATTAGCCAGTCGTATCCTTCTGTACCGAAATAGGCCTTGAAAATGAAGACTTCACGGGATTTGGTGTAAAACAGTCTGAGCGCGCTTTTGCAAAGTTTCTGCCCTTGGCTGGCTATCCAACGACGGCCCGCCGCCAAACAAGCCAAACAGCCTGTGATTCGGCTTTCATTTCGTAATAGTTGCAACAAAGGGCATGACCGACTATCTGGAGCAGCGACGAGTCTGATGAAAGACAGCGGGCCATTGCAGCGTGTGCTCGAGAAAAGCATAGCACTGAAAAAAAATTGCAGAAATCTGTACTCTCGCAATGAGATGAGAAGAAAGCATGCCGAGGAGAAAGTAATCCATGTCATAGATCCCCAAAACAGGAAGTGCATACCTTGTGTACGGAATAACATGACGGCAATACCTGCCTGCAGGATCGCGCCGACCGGCAAACCAGCCCGCCTTCAACCTACTTAACACTGGAGAAGGCAAATGTTAGATGAAAAAGCGTGGAGGCGAGACGAGACCTATCGGATTGAGATTCCTAGCGAAAGTGCGGGGTACGGATAGGGGATTCATCTTGGTGTAAGCTCAGGATGAGAAGACCTGTGTCCGCTATTTGGTGTCGATGACACCTCTTCTTCCTCAGGAGTATTTCTGTTGCAGGCATTGCTAAAGACTGCAAGATGTTTTGAAGCCAGACAAACGCGAGAAGCAAGACTACCTAAGACAAGCAAGAGAATTACTTTTTCAGGGTACATACTTACATCTCCTCACCATTGTGTAAAGCTCACAACTCAAAGCAACATGGCCCAATTGCCGGACACGCCCTGGACGTTCCTTCCCTCCAAAACCACTGTCACCCGCCATACAGACACCTACCCTTTTATATCCCCCACCAAATACGCGTCCACCCTCACCAATAAGACTGTCCTTATCACAGGCGCTGGCCGGGGCATCGGTCGCGCGACAGCCCTTGCTTTTGCGGCTGCGGGAGCCTCTGTGGCCTGTCTTTCTCGAACCCGCTCAGATGTCGACGCTGTGGTCGCGGAGATTGCCGAAAAGGGATATCCCCGGAGTATAGCAATCACCGCAGACATCACCGATTCCTCTGCCCCCCACGCAGTAATCAAAGAGGTTGAGAAAGAACTGGGCCACATCAACATCCTAATCAACAACGCCGCCATCTCCCGCATCTCCCCCCTCTCTCACGAACCCACTTTCTCCTACCCCAGATCCGTCATCGACGCCAACATCCTCGGTACCCTCGCCTTCATTCACGCCGTTCTCCCCTCCATGATTGCGCGCCAAAGCGGCACAATCATCAACGTCGTCTCCGTCCTCGCAGCCATGACACACCCTTACTTCCACGCCTACAGCTGCTCAAAAGCGGGCATCCTGCGCGCTACGCATGTCCTAGAGCTCGAAAACCGACGGCACGGCATCCTGTCGTACGCGGTGGCGCCGGGTATGATTGCTGATACCACTCTTGGCCATGGAGCCTTGAACATGGAAGCACATAACGCACTGTCCGAGATGAAGAGGTATATGGAGGTTTTCGTCCCGGCCTTGGGAGACACCTTGGCGTTGGCGGCGGATAGTTTCGTCGCGCTCGCGGCGGATCCGGACGCGAAGTGGATGAGTGGGCGGTATGTGGATGTGCAGCAGGATCTTGGGGAGGTGTTGGCGGAGGCGAAAAAGGGGCCCGAGGGGAGGATAGAAAGGGAAGGGTTGTATCAGTTGAAGGTCGATGTGCTATGATGTGAGCGTCGAGGATGGTGATGAGGTGCGGGATCTTGGTGTTATGTGCAAATATGGGGGAGTAAAATGGCTATCGCAACGGGCGTTGTGACGTCTGTTGGGAAAGGTTTATATCAAGCCTGTTCTAATTCTCCAAGCTATGATTTAACCCCCGTTTCAACACCTCAACACCTCCAAAATAAAACACACCCCTTCGTCTCCCTTGCTTTCGCCGAGACTCGAACCCCCAGCCAAAAATCACAAAAGGATACACTCCCTGACACAATGCAGTGAATTATACACCTTATTAACCAAGTCAGGTGATATGAGTTCTAGGGACACTGTGCCTTAGATTGGTCATGCCACCCGACCTTGATGAAACATAAGGATTTATTGTAAACTACATATCCAAAAACTAGAGGCACATACCCCTTGCTTGTTCTAGGTTCATATCTTTAATTGCTTGACTTCATCATCCGGTCTTTAAATATTTCTTTTAATAATAAATATAAATATATGTTATATATACCCCGAACTTGGGATTGGAGATTGCCGTTTTCAATCGGGAAAGGGAGTATAGCCGCTTTAGAGGGAGTAAGAGGGAGCAAGAGGGAGCACTACGGGGCAGTGTGCAGGGGCGTAGCAGGTGGGAGCCTGAAATGGGTCAGTCTTTGTGCAAGGTGCAAATCAGAGATATCGGCTTGCATTTGAGATTGAAAACCTTGTTCTTTGTCGACTGCCAACTGCTTTCTAGCAACTTCACTGCTCGATCTGTCCGCTCGAAGAACATATAAAAGCTTTACGTTGGGCTTAGGATTCGCTTAATTGAGTAATAAAAAAGGGTCCATCTAGTAATGCACTTCACCCAGAAGTGCATCAGCGCCGTAATTAATGAATTTAGCGTAGCATTTTTTTCTTTTCTTTTCAGAGAGGCTTTAAGCATCTTAAAGCCCTGAGAGAGTGTAATTTATCTTTTGAGCAGTGTCTCAATTCGCACTCCTCGGGATTAGACCCTCTAAAAGATGTTTTGATGCGTTTCCGGGTGCGATGCATTACTAGGTGGGCCCTTCTAAAGCGTTATGAGGGTTTTAGATAACACGCAGAGTGATAAAAATATGTAACAATATAGGAGGATCCAAAAAAACCAACCAGCCTCGTGGCGCAGTGGTTAGCGCGCCGTTCTTATATCAAATCTTCCGGAATTGGTATGATTTTATCCTTGGTGATGCGGATGTCGCGAGTTCAAGTCTCGCCGAGGCTAGGTCTTTTTTGGCCGTTGTATCCCTCTTGAGCTGTCGTTATAACTGCTACCCCAGAATTACGGCATCTAAACATGGTACGGGTACCTATGTACTCCGTATTGACTTTTAGCTTCTTCGCCTATTTGATCTGTGAGAAGGATGAGAAGTAACCCCTCTTTTTCTTTTGCTACCCCGCACATGATATTCTCAGTCTTACCATGGGTCAGTCAGATAAGCGAATCTGAGTCAATATCTATCTATTCTACATATGGTTAGATCCCGTAATCCTGGGGTGGCAGTTATAACGACAGCTTAAGAAGGGATACACCAGGTTTTATTCCAATAGCAGGCAGGACATAATCTGCAAGAGGAGAATAGGACCAAAAATGCCTAATTCATACAATAATATTAGTGAATTAGCTAGAATACTGTTGAAGATCGAAAAAGAGAGAAGGCTGCTCAAGTACTGCCTAAGCTAACTATAAATGGACTAGCGACTACGGACTTATTTCTTCACTATTTTCTTTTTTCCTGTTTCCCGGGTGACCTTTTGAAACCATCAAAAATCTTTGTATACTGTTAATTGATGCAGATACTTTACAATAAGACACTTTGGCCGAGTGGTTATGGCGACAGCCTGCTAAGCTGTTATCTTCGGTAAGTCTTGGCGCTCCAAGTTGTTAATCTTCCTAATTCTGATATAGGATGCGCAAGTTCGAGTATGTTGCGCAAATTGCCGATGTTGAATGTTGAAGTTGACCAAAAATAGATCTTGTAGGTGTCGATATGTTTTTTGTCCTTCCTTATTGTATATTTCTTTCTTCCTTTCGGCACTCTTGGTTTTTGATCGTTGACTTCATGCTCCTTTTAACCCTGGAGCAGTGTTGCAGCGAAAGTCAGAGATAAAATACGCTTGGCTGTCAGGCGGAACGTCATCATCCATGCGGCTCCCTAGGTCTCCGACCAAGTCCAGAAGCTCTATGGGATCAGGAGCCCTTTTTCATTAGTCAGTGAATTTCCAACTTTGCCCCAAGCCTGTATCGATCAGTCCCGACCCACCTATTGTGCGCATCTCTCCTTTCACTCGTGGTCCTTGTTACGGTCTCACGCCTGCAAAATCTCGATAGGTGCCTCTTTATGGCTTCCAAGCAGCGTAGAACTAAGAAACAACGGCATGCCGCTTGTGGTATAGTGTTGGAATACGAGGTCATATGGGGGCATATTGATATTTTGGTTGTTGCTATTAGGAGGCTATCTAGGAGGCGGAAGGTGAAAACTCTACTAGCGGGCCCCAGCCCTACCAGCCCTATGAAGCGGAGGTTACCAACTCCCCTATTTCCAACATATAGGTTGACAACAGACGACTGTCCTAAAATGGCTACAAGACGGCCATTCCAAGTTGGAAATAGGGGAGATGGTAATCTCCGCCTTCATAAGGCTGATAGGGCTGGGGCCCGCTAGTTAGAAGTTTACCTGCTCGCTCCTAGATAGACTCCTATCAAGCTTCAACCTACATACCAAAATGCTCCATATGGCCTCGTCCTCCAACATTCCAAACCAGAAAATTACCAGACCCAGAGCACTAGCTAGAACGCTGTCCAGCCTCAACCAGGCCATGACGAAAGGCAGTCCGGCCTTTCAATGAGCAATGGTTTACCGAGAGATGTGTCTTTCCATTTTCTACGGCAGCGGCGTATCACTAGGCCCTACTCGACAGGAAACCTCGGAGTCCAGCCAAAGTCCTTTCTTGAAGGAATCGCAGAATTCGTCCTATTCTTATTGCGGTGCTTTTTCGCCAAAGGACTCCTTGGAAATTTCGACGGGAAGTGACGAGCGAGCTGTAGGCGCAGACCTCCAAAACTCACAGGAGACCACGAAACGTAGAAACATTTCACTTAAGCCAATTCTGTCAAAAGAGTGGGCGGAAGACAAAATCCGCTTCTTCTCTTGAGTCATATACAATTCGACGCGGTACAGAGGAAGATCCGTTACCGGCGTTGGCTGAAATGGAGGGTAAGCTGCCTGTGGAGCTCCTTCGCCGTGATGACACCCTTACGTCGTGGATTGAAAGCGCGGCGGCAGATCATGGCACTGACGAAGGAATTCTAAGCCACCACAAAAAATTTCTGGCGGATTCAAATAAGCTGCTTCTGCATGCCTTCGACGTGTTACAGGAAAAATGTCCTGTGGCTTATCAACCTCTCTTCAAAAGTGGGCGACTGATTGAACAACTCGTCTACGAGGCCCTTGTGTCAGAGCTGATTTTCTTGCCATTTGTACTCGCAACATCCTCGTAACCAAATGAGGCTTCTTTATTTCTCTTTTTATGAGCATAGGTTACAGACTGAAGACGTTTTACAGGCTGGCAGGTCTCGGCGGGAACATTAGGTCTAAATCACCCGGCATCCAGGGAGCTATTTACTTTCATCGCAAAGGATATGCCCACCCGAACTTTTACGTCGGTCAAGCTGTGGACCTAAATCAGCGAATTTTACGAGAACACTCGATGCCTTCCGAGCAGGAGAAAAAGGACATAATTCATTGTACTGTAATGAAGGACCCAAACTGAAGCGATCCCTACTGAATAGTCCTCACCAAGGAGATCATCAGAGGACCGAAAGCGCAAATACTTTGAGACGTGCTGAAGTTGCTCGCTTGTCTCATATTTCAGACACTTTCAGCGAAAACTCTCAAGAAGTGACTACCACCAAATTCACATATCGATCACTCAAACGTCAATCTCAATAATAAATGTCTCATTGAACAAGCTCGACTCGAAAACTCTAATGAGTATGTATTCTTGAATGAGTCAAGCGATCCATGAGTCAGAAGCTATATCGAAGCTAGAGGGTTCGAACATGTTTCAGAAGAGAAACGTGCTGAATTCTTCGAAAAGACAAGAAAAATTCGAGCAGTAAAAAGACTGCAGAGTTTCCAGCACTTCTTGAGAGGTGTCGCCCTCGACATATGTACTTCTGGAAAGATATAATGTCATTGTTTGGTCTTTCAACTGCTAGTTAAAATTCTCCGTGCCCATGGCTTGAAGTTTGGCCACAAAGTTCGGGTCACTTTAGATCGGACCACAGGGCAGCGTCACCCCTTTCTTTTTGCAGATCTCGCACGGGATGAAGATAAAGCACGAGAAATTGGGCTTAGACTTGAAGGAACAACAGAGGTCGATGTAAGCCCTTGGGGAACCTGGTTAACGCATCAGAATGGAGAGCAGAGAAAGAAGTTGATAAAGGACATGAATGGAAAACGCTGAAGAAGGCCCGTAACAGACGAAAATAACGAGATGATCTTCAAGCTAAACACAATGTTGAACGAGATTGATGGTTGTCTAATGTCAGAGGTCGAGTCCAAGGCTCGCCGTTTTCTTTTGCCAAATGCCACCAAAGGGCGTTCAAAAGCGACAATAACGTAACAATGACTGAGAAAAACCATGCTGGCTGGCTGTAGCACGGAGAAACCACGTCATTCCGATCATAGTAACCTTTTTCTCCTAGTAGCGCTTTGTCAAGAACGTTTGACTCAACGTCCCAATGCCAGCCAGCCTCAAGAGGAATATTTGCCTGTGGTAGAAATTCAGCACCAGGAAAGACATTCTTAGAGAACCAATCTCCGGCTTTCGATTGCTTGGTAAACAATGAGCAAACGCCCGAATTCCAGACAGTTCATTTAAATAAGCCGCGGTCAATTTGTATGCAATAACGTCGAGGCATGACAGCTCTTCAGCTTTGATATAAATAGTGTCTTTTTTTAGCAAGAGTGAGTCGCCTAGCCCAAGCCTTGCGTCAGGCTTCACAAGACGCTGTTATAGCTAGAGCTGCAAGCCGCGTGCGATTTCCTGGTAAATTTACATTTCTATTGTTTTGTATCGTCAAGTATAAATTTCAAGAACATGCCTTTTGAAGAAGTAAATAGCGTGCTCCGTCTCAGAGCATCAGACCTTCACTAAAAACAGCCGAGCTTCAAGGTTGCTATGTTTGACTTCTCTGTGCTGTTGGTATATGAGGTGCAGATGGAGCATATAGATGTGTATAATCGCGCACAAAAAACCCCTTCTCCTTCGCATCCGGTTAGTCAGCTCCCGCCGCCCTGCTCTGGCGCTATTGCCTCAGGATCTCAGACGTATAAAATGCAACTAAGCCCCTTCGGGACAGCTGCGCTAGATCCTTTCGGGTAAGCGGCGACGGCTAAGCCCCTTTAGGTTGGCTGCCTTGCTTGGAATAATACCTTAGCGGAATTATGAGGAATGGCTCTACCGTAGCAGCACCGTAGTACTACCATAAAATATTGTTACTGTAATTCCTGAGTTACATCGCCTTTAGGCAGTCCTCTTAATGACACGTTATTATAAAATATACGCTTAGAATTTCTAAATGATCTTGGAAAGGAACGGTGATGAAAATAAGCATATGTAAAATACAGTATCATGTATCATGAGCAATATCTGCATCATCCTCCTGCAATGCCTCTTCGTAGTCATTCACCTATCATCTATGCTCTGCACCCACCCCCGTATCAATCTACCCAATACTCACAGTGATCATGCGCATCATGGTTACGCAGCTCGTGCGATGCACCTCCGCGTAGAAATTGGCTGAATCGATCGATTCTAAGCTTGAAAATGCAGAAGCGTTTATGTTGTCTGAAATACAGTCTATCCGAAGATAAGGCTTGGCAGTATTGTAGCAGTTATCTTGAAACTACACAGAGCTTCAGGTTCTACCGTAGCAACACTGTTTTGTTTGATATTGGCAGTGTATTATCTTTAAACGAATATTCAACTAGACTGTAAGAGTATCATTCTTTTTAATACTCGATTATCATTTTGTTACATATATAATGAGCTACTGTAAGTCAGTATATTCACTATAATACCGCCTTTAGACGGTAATTTGAACCATTACTGTATAGATACAGTTAAAGGAAACCATATATTTCCGTTAAGGTACCGAACTTTGCCGGTCGCCTTACCTGATGCGGTAAAGTACGAGCGTAGTATTGAATTAATTACATTTTGTTCGCATGTTCCGCTACCAACTCACCCTACTCACCGTTGAGTGATCTAGTTTATATTAGGTTCGATTCCTAACAGCGCTGGTACAATGGTGTTGTGGTTATCTTTTCTCTTTGCTCACCACCCTACGAGGTGATGCAACAAAGTATTGGAAATGGCCTTCGTACAAAGTAGAGGGTCAACGTAAAACCAACGTATCTTATTACATAAGCTTTTGTATGTATCATGTATTTCAATTGGCTCAGTACCTTACCTCAGACTGGAGTTAAGCTAAGCCCCTTCGGGCTAGCGCTTACCTCGCAGACTTCGTGCAGCAAATCTTTTTGTATCGAGGCAGAAGCGTCGAGTGAATTCAATCGTTGAAAACAAAGGTGACAATTTTTCTTGAATAGATTTATATAATATATCAAATCATCTAACGTTTCTATATATATTTGACGTTGTTGTCCCTTATATTTAAATTTTTGCATCTTTGTTGATGTTCGCAATTGCGGTACGGTGGCCATTTCCAATACTTTATTGCAACACTCGTACATGCTCGCCATACCTACGTGCTACTCTACTCACCACCCTACTCACCACTAACAGAGATTATACTCAATTTCCCGCGAAACATGTATTTAGAATTTATGTCAATAGATAGAATAAATATACTAGTATTGATTGCAGTTGTCGATATCGAAAGAATATAGAATATGTGTTGCGTTGATGATCGCGTCTGGAAGACGATTGATGATTTTCAAAATAAGGCCGATCTGGCAAAAATACGGCGTTACTCGTAGGCTGCGAAGTCATCCAGAGGGTCCCTAACCCAAAGGGGCTTAGGGGAAGAGGTTAACCCGAAGGGGCTTAGCCACGGAAACACGTCTGAGGTCCTGAGGCAAATCTGCTACAGCTAGCTCAGAGCAGTCGGTGTTGTCCATGTCGCGAAACGCTCGTGGAGAGAACAAAGGCTCTTGAATGCCAAATATTTTTTCATCTCATCAACTCCATGCTTCTAAAGCTCTGCTTTATCTCTATGTACCTTTGCTAAGTCCCCCATCTTCCCCAGTCCCCACTTATGTCCTACAATCCGGATCCAGAAGCCCGGCCGTCCACTGCAAACTCCCAACGATAACAACCATCAAACCAAGTCCCATGCCCATACTTACCGCTCCGTACTTATATGCGTGCCTCATCCTCAACCCTTTCAACTCCGCCACCCATGTACTAACGGTGGTCAAGCAGCCGCAAAACCCGTCCATCCCCCCTTGTAGCACCTGGCAACCGACTCGGGTCCCAGCCCCTACGGGCGCATGCTGCAGGTCGAAAAACATGCCCTCCATCGCTGTCCCCAGCATATTGACCGCGAAGGTGCCGAGTGGAAAGGACTGCAGCCTGCCGTTCAGATGTAGGGATGCATAGAATCGGAGTAGACAGCCCATAGGCGCAAACACGAGAGCATAGAGGGCGTCGCCGCGCCATGTCTCCTGTGCCCACGCGGTGCGGTCAGCGGGTCCCCCGGGGCGATCAGGCGGCCAGACGGCCATGATGATGGCGGCCAGCCAGGACGTCCAGGATATGAAGACCATACTGCGGTCGACGAATTTGCGAGCGAAAATGAAGGGTATGGAAGGCATGAAGGGTTCTGTGGCGACGGCAAGGTGTGCGCCGAATTGGAAAGCGCCGAGGCAAGCGGTGACGGTGATGATGAGGACAGCGAGAACGGCGAGCAAGCTATAGCCGGGGTTCCGCGACACGGTAGAGGAGGGAGAGATGGGAGTGGACGACGAGTGAGAGATGGGTACGGGGAGGGCGTTGGAAAGGGCGAGGAAGGCGTCGAGGATAAAGGAGGAGAAGGAGGTACAGGAACCACAGAAGCCGATTGCAACGCCGATATACAGAGGAATGGTTTTCTTCAGTGTAGCATGCTCGTTTTTCGCAGCGGCGGCCTGAGCTTGAGACAGCGAATTATGATCGTTTGAGCTGCCGTGTTCGTCACCATCCCGGCGTTTTTCTTCCGTGACTCGTGGTGGCGTAGGACCCCATTCTCCACGGAAGAGCTTACGGTCTTCGGAGAGGAACCCCAAAATCAGGCTGCCGCCCACATTGGCCCAGAGGAGGCCTGTTTGCACAGGAGCTCCGGGATAGAATGTGAGGGCTTGGAGGCCGAGGCGGGCGAGGGTGCCAAGGATGGAGAAGAAGATGAGGTAGGAAACCGTGTAGAGTTCGGTTGCGAGTTTGGAAGCTCGTCGGTGTAGGGGCGAGGATCCTTTCCGGTGTATGTCCGCTGTACCGGACTGGCTTGTTGATGGCGACGACCCTTCAGTTGCCAAGGGTGACCTATCTCTGCGATCGGTCGGTGAAGCGTCGAGGTGTCCAGCGAGATGGCCGTTTCTACCCTTTCCACGATCGCGGATTTCCCAAGTCTCCTGAGTCTGAAGCTGTCCAGCGTCGTCGTCGATAGGCAGGCGGTCTTCTAGGTGTCCTTGTTGACGCTCTTCGTCATTGCTCTGGACCGGAGATGGCGTGTTCAGTTCATCCAGGTTTGCGTAGTCGTCCGGTATATTGTATTCCTCTTCATTCGGATCCCTCCATTGGTCGACAGACGCAAGAGCAGAGATATCTGGGCGTCGAGAATCTCCGGTCGGCTGGCGTTCCAGGTCATAATCTTTCGAATTGCGCTCTTCCCAGACGTTCCGACGGTGATCATAAGGATCGTCAATTGGAGATGGCGCTGCGAGTTCATCGAGGTTTTCGTAGCTGTTTGGGATGGAATATGCCTCTCTTGATGACATCGTTATAAAGAAGTCTTTGCCATTCAGATGGAGGGTGTGACCAAGAGTGTAGATAGATGGGACGTCTTTCTTCCATCACGGCAAAACCGGCTATCGACTGGTCACGAGACAGTGCGCGGCCGTGCCGAGCAACGCTAGATCCATTAGCCTCGTTCTCGGCAACACGGTATTTGATGCGCGGAACTGCCGGGGCTTGTTTGAACGCTAAAATTGACGTCTTGGTCTGTTCAAGTATCTAAAGGCTTCATCCCGAGAAATGAGAACGCCCACGCACACATAGCATTGTTGACTGCTCTACACGCGTTTCTGTCCACGTTTCTGTCCGTTGATCTGTTGCGTCACCGACGAGACAAATTTTGGATCGGGTGCGAGGCTCAGTCTGCACGATCGGTCGGACCCCTCCCATCGTATTGCTGCAACGCATCAGATACAACCCTCATCATACTAAGAACCTTTTCCTCCTCCAAACGCCGGCCCATGACCTGCACTCCCACAGGAGCACCGTCGAACACGTCTGGCAGGTCTGTCAGGAAAGATTGAGGTCAGCGCTCGTCGAACAATACCGAAGGTGAGCTCAGAAGCGCTTACAAGTTTGCCAAACTGCTCGGTCCGTCAGGTTCAAAGGTTCGTAGGCCGACATTCTGGCGTCGAGAGCCCGATCGGCAAATGTCACCGGGATGCTACCGGACGTGTAGTCCAGGACATTGGCAATGGCAGAATAATCTACTCGTCGCTCGTTAGCGTTCAAAACTAGACGCCAAATTTGCTTCTGACATGTGGGAGAACGAACCATAGTATGTGAAGAGACCTTGTTGCACGGCAGCGCTAGGCGCAACCGGCAAGATGACGCCATCGACCGGTCTCTTGGACGAGGTCTTTTCTCTGCTGGAATTCCAGTATTTGTGGTATGCGGCTCGGAAATCCTCCCTTTGCTGACACAATGACCAAAACTCCGTGGCAGATAACGGATCCGTTGATTCGCTTTCGAATAAGATACGCAGTTGATGCATCGCTGGCTCACCGCTGATAGCTACGGCCTTCCGTATGGCTTCTCCTGCGGTGGAACCAAATATTTGGAACTATACATAGGAAATTGACGGGTATGAGCTTCAAGGCCGAAGAGAAAGGTCGAGAGCACAAAGGAGATCGGCTGAGGAGAAACACGTACGAGGATGCTGACCGCGGGAGAGTGAGCTGGCGGGTCCCACTCAATGACCTGGTATTGCCATTAGTACTGTCCGGAAAGTGTGACCAAATCTGCCAACCTCGTATCCCCTCGCCAGTAGTGAGTCTGCGACTAAGTTCATTGCCCGCTGTATCGGTGGATGCGGGCTGACATTCCCATCACACTTCATCATTCCAAAGGCTAACTTGGGACTTTCTTTGTTTTTGCCGCATGACCGCGAGAGAACCCGTTGAAACTTTTCTGCCATCCACGGTAGCTCTATCACCTCAAAATCGTCCTCCCAGGGACATGTATCCAAGACCGCCGTGATCAACAGCTTCAGTGAGTCGAGATCTGGCGACATTGGACCGACCACACTGACAGCCGTGGGGAGCCCCGGCAGCTTCGCAAAGTCAATATTTCGACTGAGGTTGAAGGATTGGTAAGGCTTGAAGACCTACACTATTGCCTATGCCACTGGAGGGTAAACGTCCGTGAGACGGGCGAAGTCCGAATAATGAATTGAAAGCGCTTGGAATACGTATGGAACCGGCTGATTTTGTTGTCAGGAACGCAACGGATCGTTGGCGAAAGATTGAGCAAGACGACGCCTCACCAATATCAGAACCACATCCCAACGGCGAGCCCCGCAAGGCGAGAAGAGCACCTTCACCTACAAAAGTCAACGGACCACTCTCAATGATGACTTCACCCGGGAGACGAAATAGCTTACCTCCACAAGCGCCTCCTGCGGAGAGGTACCGATTATATGGATTGTATGTTGATCCCATAATGTTGTTGGAAGTTTCCCCCATCTTCAGCGCCCGGCGCACCCACAGATGAGAATTTCGTCGATGAAAGATATCTTCCGGTCAGGACTCACCATCAAACTCATGGGCACGTTCGTTTTGACGAAAAACACCGCCCCAAGTTGTCGTAGACCCTTCACCAGCAGACTCTCATTCCGTGCATCTTCTGGACTTCCAAGCCAGCCAATATAGCCGCAGGCCGTCTCAACTCCTTGGATCCGAAATCGATCTTGGAGGCTCACAGGGAGACCGTGTAACGGCCCAATGGTCTTACCGAACCGAAGCAAGTAGTCATCTAACTCTTGTGCAGATCTCTCGGCCGATTCGAAGAAAATCTCTGACAGGCAGTTGGTCGGGAGACTTGTTAGCGATTGAGGATGAGCTTGGTTCAGAATTCCAGTCGCTACTCACAAATTGATGGGCAATGGCCGCTCTGTGGCAGAAGGCCCTGGTGACTTCGAGAGCAGTCCAGGCTCCGGAGGCGACGTTTTCCAATATACTGGCGGCAGCTTTGTCCGTGATTTCGAGGTCATGAGGGCTGAGATATCGACGAACGTAGTCGCTGATATCCCTCAGAGCTCTCACAGGAGGTATCTCCGAAGATTTGATCCTCCATGGAACCGGTATCAGGCCTTCAACGCCGGCCTTTTTGGACCGAGCGATGGTCTCCCAACCTTCCTCGATCATCTTTGCTGCGATGAGGAATCGCTAGAATCACGGCTAGGGGAAATGGCAGCTTCACGTTCGTGCGTGCTTTCCCTGGGCCGGAATTCGCCAGAAGCACGCTAATCCAGTCCCCGCACCTTCTGTACGCACCTGACCAAGCCGACCATTCCGCTTCGCTGGAACCTTCTGCGGTCGTCGTTGAACAGCTTCAACTTTAATTCAACGACTCTCGCCGATTTCTACTTCATTTGGGCTTCTTACCTCAGGTGGCTGTGATCGGAACGTATGGCGTTCAAGATCAGACATGCGACAACGCCAGCCTCGTCAGGGCCGGCAACAATTCGCATCGTCAGGGCTGGCAACAATCCGCATCGTGCTCCCCGAAGACTCCCTCAATCATGACAGTGATCTAATCGCGACCACTCGACACAATGGAGAAAGTGTTGAAGGGATCTTAAAGATAAGCACAACAACGGAAACAGTCCACGGAATATGCGTAACATTAAGCGGTTCGTCAAACACCTCCCCAGAGTATTTCGTTGGTCCAGCCTGACGATATGCGCTCAAACAGGAGTTGTACGTACATGGAATTGGGGCAACGTTTCAACGGAAGCCGGCGACGCTGAAAAGCTTACGGCGCAATACCTAGTAAGCGTCACGCCAGGAACTGGGGAAGGGCCGCTGATACTATTTCCGAAGTTTCTGAACCAGCGTCAGCGTCTTGAACTGAACACCACTCATTGTGTTCGCGCGGTAGATGGGCAATTCGCCTACCAGCTCCCATTCCGCTTCGTCACTCCTCGGCGATTGATCTCCCTGGGATCCGACGTTCAGGACCAGTTTCTGAACTTACCGCCGTCAATGATGGCTGGCCCCGAATTCCAGAACCCTCTCGACAGATGTACTTATGCGCAACCATCGATCGTATATGCCATTGATGCAGTGCTTGAATCACGGTCTGTTTCATCAGCAATGATCGCGACATCGAGAGACGTGCGGGAAATACGGATCATGCCCTTCACCACCGCGTCTCCTCCTCTAGATCTTGGACACTTCCCAAACGAGTATAGGACAACCTCCGTGAGACAGGTCAAGCAACACCTATGGAGCAAAGCACTAGGGGAGATGACGGTCTCGATGGTGGAACCATCACCGCTGAATGTGTGCACATCGGCATCAAGAGCGGTGACCGAAGTGGCCCTCAAGATCGAGTTCAAGCCTCTGGACGCCGTGAAAATGTCTATTTGTCCCCATCGCTGGAACTGCCTCGTTGACCTACGTCTGCACGTGAAGACTTTCTATTCCACAAGACTGTTGGAACAAACGCCGTGCATTGATATGCTGAGACGACGGTCACAGTTTTGGCTTCGGTCCAAATATATAAAACTCCCAAGCTTCAAATTGGACACGCTCCCTTGGCGACTAAATCGACTCTCGCCTCATGGGACGATATTGCAGAATCAATCCCCGTCATGGGTCGCAACCATCACGCTACCCATCAGTGCACCGAACACATTATTACCAACCTTTCTCACTATTCTGACCGCTCGCACTTTCGCGCTTCAAGTGAATTTCAAGATTGTGGATGTGTATCACGGTCCTCTCGAGCTGGAGGTGCCACTGCAGGTGGTCTTCAAAACACCCCGAGGTGTCATCAGCGATCCTTCTGAGACTACACAAATTCAAGTGATTCCCCCGAATTTGAGCTTGTCACATATTAAATTTACTATAGGATACAACAATACCACCACCGGAATATGAAAGGCATTAAGAAATTCAGAGAGGCTGTGCGCAGGGCGATGGAGGTTGGAAGTTCCGCATCAACAACATCAGACCAAGCAACGGTTTCGAAAACGTTCAACCGGTCTATTGTCTCAACCGATTTACAAATTAATCCTCTTGTGCACTTCCCATTTCGTCATCCGCTTATATTAAGACACTCCTCTCACATATCTTCGCTGCTCGTGAAGTGGGCTCTGAAGTGCTTACAGGCGTCACCCCCAGGGGCAAAGCGCGGGTGAGTCCCATGTCTCACGCGCTACCTCTTTCCCATCCAAGGCATTCCGCCATTCCGAAAATGATATCAATACTTTTGTAAACACCCCCAGACACCTCCTGACAGGGCATTGAAATCTGCGTATTGAAAGACGGTCGCGCGTTCGCACTTTGATGGCATGGCTTATAGCGGGGGCTATGTGCTCAGGAAACGATTGAAACTCGATGACAATTGAAATACGATACGATAGGCATATATCGCTGGAAGTTGCGAGTGGGACTGTTCAATGTGAGGGTTATTCTACGCGAGGAAGTTGAGTTGATTCTGCCTGCTCGGGAGTGCTTTGGCAGGGCGGGACGGGTTGATCCGTCACCGAAGCCTTCGCCTACTAGGCTGGAAGTTCTACGATAGCTTCAACTGTCAAAGGATCCTGTGGGAAGTGGCGAAGTCTAGGCAACAGCGGGGCTCAGGGGTTGAAGCCATTTCAGGCTCCAGCTTGCTGCGCCCCTGCACTGCCCACATCGCTCAGGGTGCGCTCAGGGCATACTCAGGCCGACTCTCGGCTCAGGTTAGAGCGGCGCCCGCTCAGCATGGCAGCTACAGTAGAAGCGGAAGGGGGAAAACTTTTCGGTGGTCCTCTATCCCTTTAACCGCCACAAGGTCGGCCACCCCTATGATCTACAATGCTCGTAGGGGGACCCCACCAATGACTAAGCATACGAACATTTATTTGGATTCGGCGAGTCGGCGAAAGCGCTGTTTATTAAGCACCCGTACCCCATCTGGTCAAGCTGCTACCAAATTTGGCCTAGCTGTTGATCAAAGGGGGTGGCCGACCTTGTGGCGGTTAAAGGGATATAGGTGTATATTGACTATCTGGTAGAAACTAGGTATGTAGGAAGCAATTAGGAAAGGAGGTGGAAAACTCTGCAACCGGTAGGGCTAGCCCTATGAGGCGAAGATTACCAACTACAGGGTAGCTAGCAGTGTACTAGCAGTACTGGTAATAGATAAAAGCTTGAATTGTTTATGTAGTAGAGGAGTTATGGTATTTCTAGGAGCTCTTCGATCACATATCCAGCTCCTAAGATCTTTACTCAAAGCCCATACGGATGCTCCTTGAGCCATGCCACCTCTTCGACCGTAGACTCCCGTCCTAAAGCCTTGTCTCTAGCCGGGAGTCTTTCAGATCTTGCAATGACATTCATATGCTGCTGGGCGAATTCAACCCTACCATCTGCAAACTTTTTGGACTTTGGATCTCCATCACTGCAGCGGAGAGCTAGCCCTTCGTACATACCCTTCGCAGCGATCTGTCCGGGCAGGCTTTCGCAATGCATCAACGGAAAGTAAAAAAAGCTTTGATGTGTGAGCGGGACCTTCTTGTCGAAGCCTTGAGCGATTGCTTTGGTTGTAACCGTCCACAGCCGAATCGACCCCGTCCGATGCTGAATTCTTGAGATCACGCGAGTTAGCAAGGTTGGCGGGCAGAGCTACTGTATATAAAACTCCGCAAATACCCCTTCATCCATCTACACTTGTACACAGATAAAAAGAGCAGCAAGTTTCGCTGGCAATGGCCACGAGCTGCTTCTCACAAACACACACACGGTCCCTTCCCCACCCAAATCCCCCAAACCCTTTGGCACCCCTAGCCTCGCCGACCTCGCCGGCTGCCTCGCTGGTGGGGTGGTGGGTGTCCGGGGATGAGTGCGTGCCGGTATGAGCGGCGCGTAGAAGTAGCAGAGGAGGTGTTGGTTGTATGGGCTTGTTAGGATTTCGAGGGGAGGGTGTACGTCTAATGGTTGCTTAGATATTCTATTGTCTGATGAGGTGGTTTGGGTTGATTTTGGGGTTGGCTTTTTTTTGGTTGGGTGTGAGGAAGGTGGGGGTTTTGGGTGGGTAGGAAAGGGGGATGTAAGGTTGTTCCTCGGAACTTTCTTTCACACTCCTCGTTGATTGCCCTTGTTAAACATTATAACGTTTCGCATCTTCTTCGTAGTCTTATCCAAATCTCCATCACCACCTCGCTTCCCCTCTCTCCCACCTCACCTCCCTTCCTTCCCCCCTCCCCGTCTTCCGTCTCCCATCCCCACCCCCCTCGCGCCCAACCCAACCCATGTACCCACTCTCCTCCCCCCCTCCCCCCCCAAAACTTCCTCATACACACACCCACTTTCCGCACGCCCCCATCCATCTCATCTCATCTCATCCCATCCCATCCCATCCCATCAATACCCAGACCCAGCTACATACTTGTGCAGCCCACCACCCATCTTATCTCTTATCTTTCCATCTCCTACACACCCACCCAACTTTACATCTATGCCCCAACACCCTCTCATCTATTGATTCATCCCGCCTCATCTCGATTCTCCGTCTTATCTTCCCGCATATCTCACGCTCGTGTACCCGGTCGCGTTCACTGGCTTGGTGCGCTATCAGCGTGGTGCGTGTTGCGTGGGTTGGGAGGTTTGGGGGTGGTACATAGGTGCGGGAAAGGAAGGGGGGAGGAGGGCGGGGTAGGGGTTTGCATGGTGAAAAATGGGAGGTAGTTGTGGAGAGCTGGGGTAGGGGATGGGGTGATTGGAGAATCTTGTTTGGAGAAACGGGCGTTTTGGGGTTCACATAGAAGCATGCTTGTATAGAAGGGAGTCCTGGGGGTATTGAGAAATAAATCCGTTAGCGCTGGCCATGTGTTTTCTCTCTATATTACGATTAGGACCTCGAGTCGCTCTGACGAGGCGCAAGAATTATCTATTTAAATCCTCCCTGACCAAAAGAATGCCATCACAAGATCCCAATAACGCATATGAGACTCACGATCCCGATTGCCCAGAGCGACATTGAAGCGCCGTCGTCCTTGAGGTTCGCTGCCCCTCCAACAAACGGTACGAATCCTCCCGTGTAAACCCCGGCACTCCCTGTTGGCAGTACAATCGTAGTTCCGTTTGCTGTCAAAGTAAGATTCGCAGGTAAATACGGTAGCGCAACGGGATTTGCATTGAGCGTTATCGTCGACGAGCCGGAGCCGTAGACTATTTTTGGGGCGTTGGTAACGGAGGCGAAGGAGGTTGTGGATGAGGATGAGGATGAGGATGAGGATGAGAAGGTGGAAGTAGAGGAGGTGGTGAGGGTAGAGGTGAGTGTTGTAGAGGGGAGGGTGGCGGTTATGGTGGTGAGGATGTCCGTGAGCGTGGTGGTGCCGCCGGTGACGGTGGAAGGGGCGGGGGTGGTTGTCTGCTAGGATGGTTAGTTGAGTGTAAGGGTCGGTAAGGGTTGGTAGGGGGGTAGCGCTCAGTGAAGTGAGCGAAACGAGGGTATATGTAAGAAAGGAGGGAAAGTTCAAAGATACGTAAAAGAAGCCACCCTCCATAATGCCAAGAAATTCAGAGATCAACTCACAGGTGCTAGACTCATGGCTGCCGCTAACGAGACACTCGAACGAGTAATCGTCGTCGTCGATGTTAAATTTTTGACTTGCACCAGGGCAGTCGGTACTACAATCTCACCTCCACCAGAGCATGTTGTAAAGCCCAAGGAGTCGATGAATGATTGTTCTCCTGCGGCGTCTAAAGTAACCTGGCCGTTCGCTGAGGGTAATGTCTGAGTGTAAGCCGAGGATAGTACGAAGGCTGTTCCTGACGTTGTGACACAGGCGCCATTTGACATGTAAGCCGACGTGATCGAGTACGCGCTAAAGACATTATACGGCGTAGGTGATGTCCTAATGATGGTCAGTGTTGGAGATATGATCAATAATCGCATGTTGCATACAGGACTGCCCCAGCCACGGTCACGGTAGAATCATAATGGACTGAAGTCAAGGCAAGCGGACTTCCCATTGCTGTCGCCATGCTGGGATTAAATGTGAATTGGGCCTCATTTCGGATGAGCGATGTGCTTGTCGCTCTGGTGCCATTTCCAACGCCTACGTTCACCACGGCCGTGGCACCGGTGTTTATAAAGACTTCCGAATACCACACAATTCCGGCGACATCGGCCACAATATAGCAACCACCGCACGTTACGGTGCTGCTGGAAGGTCCCATTAAATCGGGAAGAGCCGATGTGTGGACATCAGCTGATGCTGTGAGTGGCCCTACATCACAATTGGTCGTTAGCTTGCGCAGCCAAATGAAAATCCAAGTGGGCTTGTAAAAATAGGTATACATACCTTGCGGCACACAAAGTACATGATGATGCAACACAGTAACGGCAACGAAAATAGAGCGTAGCCATGCAGCGATTTGCAATTTCGGAAACGACATGACTCAACGAGTGTGATGTTTGACGGCGCATGGGCGCGCAAAGACAGTATATATGGCCTCGACCAACGGCCTCCATTGCTCGAGAGGGTTAAGGACCCTCAAAGGAAAGCAGGTACTCCGCACACCCAACCTTTCCCAGTCGGCTTCTTGCAGGGCAGTATCGGAGGTGACGAAAGCCATACAGCAAAGGTAAGCCATCAAGGTATCGGTCAGATCGGGGTGGTCGCCCCAATTGCGACCAGGCCCAGTCACCGGACCGCTTGTGCTGACTGTCCTTTGCGGAGCACGAGAAGGAAGAGGAGCTCCATCATCGGCATTGGTGCCATGGGCCTGCAACCAGAGGAGTGCCGAACATACTCACTGGATGGGGTGCGTACTTCAAGAGCGGGCGATTCACTATGCTTGCAGTGGACTACTACTGTGCATTGGGAACTGCGAGCACCTAATTCCAACGACGCTCATTGGAAGCAATTGCGCCATTTTCTTGTGGTGGTCGGAGCTGCATTGGCACGAAGGAAGCTTGGCCCTGTGCGATGGAGGACGGTCCAGCTTGTTGATAGGTGCATGGGTGTAAGTGTAAGTAGGGTAAGGCACGATGGCAGATGGATAGCGGAGGCGGGTCCAGCACCACCAGCATGACTTCTAGTTCGTTCGCATGGCTGAAATGGATTGGTGGTTCACGGCCAGGGTCATATCTAGATACATACCTACCATACCTTTACAGTACACAGTATCAATCCATGCTCACCGGCCGTATCTTTTGTCAGGTAGGCTTTCTCTCCATTGCAGCTACCACACCTAAGAGTATCTACAGTATACTGTACAACCTCACCTCTGCTTACCCCGCTATCTCAACCCTCTTCAGACGTCGACTTTAGCACCAAGTTTGCCAGCATAGGTACTATATCTAATCCAATCGTACCAGATGCTCCGTTGTTAGATGTCCGTGGTATCTCTACCGACTAGACAACACTCTACCGTGGTCGAAGTGCACGTTGATTGTCTGACACTGCCCACCACGAGGCAACAAGGCGTCCACAACCCCACTCGGTCAGCAAAAGCTTGTACTGTGGTACAGAACGGCAAAGTTTGGCGCGACTGTTCCCTGAGGGTGTTCGAAGGATCTCATAGGATTAGCCACGCATGGGTGTTGATGCACATACTTCCGTACCCACGGGCCACAGCACAAATGCAGAGCAGCATGCATGATTCCCCCAACACCCGCTTTTAAACAACCGGTGAGAGCAAGTCTGGGCCCCATCTATCCTTGGGAGCGCAGACTGGTCTGCCCCAAATACTGTGCAAGAGCCTCTCCCCTCATGATCTCGCCCCAAAACTGTTGACTTTTCTCGTTGTTGCGCATATGCGCATTTCTGTACACTGACCGTTTCTTCTATCACTACTGGCTATATGAATCTATACAACCATTTCTGATATTTCACTCGTCCGTCGTTCCTGCTCCGAAAACTGCCAACTTCAGCCTTGTGCCTTATCCTTCCTGGTAGATTTCCTAATATGGATATTAAAGCGGCGCCGATCATTGTCCCCCCAAGCGGTAACTTGTATGCCAAACTTCAATGCCAATCTTGTTGGGTGTTCTGTCTGTCATGTTGAAGTACTGACATATGCTGCCATCTCTTTCAGCCAAGGCAACGATGGTTCCTGGTCTTCGTTCAATATCAGCGTCGGGACACCCCCCCAAATCGTGCAGGTACTCGCTGCGACACAGATTCCAGAGATATGGGTCGTCCTTCCAGCAGGTTGTACTGATCCATCGAATTGCACGGATACGCGTGGTGGGTCGTTTGACAAAATCAAGTCGTCAAGCTGGATCTCCAAAGCGACTTATGCCCTTGAGGCGGAAACTAACCTGGGCTATACAACCAATAATGATAATGGCAATTACGGATTCGACAATGTTGGGGTTGGAAAGCCTGGAGCCGGCAATGCGTCCGTGGACGGCCAAGTAGTAGCAGGATTCCTTACCGATGATTTTTGGCTTGGGAATCTAGGTCTTGCATCTCGACCGATGATATTCGGCTCCGATAATGATCCACAGCCCAGCTTCCTCAGCTTGCTGCAGAATCGAAGTCTGATCCCAAGCCTCGCATATGGCTTCACGGCTGGGGCGTCATACCGTAAGATTCGAATCCATAATCTGGTTTCATTTTCTGATCTCATCCCTTATAGTTGGAGCGCACGCGAGCTTAACTCTGGGCGGTTATGACGCCTCAAGGTTCACGCCTAACGATGTCAGCTTCTCATTCGCTCCGGCTCCGACTCGGCAGCTGGTCGTGGGGCTTAAATCCATCTTATACAGCGATGCGAATAATAAGAACTCGCCGCTCCTACCTCAAGGTATCTTGACACTTGTAGACTCAACAACTCCTCAAATCTGGCTCCCTTCGGCCGCCTGTCAATCATTCGAAAAAGCCTTTGGAATTATTTATGATCCGATACGGAACCTTTACCTTGTGAATTCAACTGTGCACGATGCGCTTTTACGACAGAATGCAAACATCACCTTCGAATTGTCGAATACTCTGAACGGAGGCCCTTCCGTACAAATTACCTTACCGTATGCTAGCTTCGATCTCGAGATTGGTCCACCATTCGCGAAGAACGTCTCCAAGTACTTTCCCCTTCGTCGTGCACACGATGACACTCAGTACACGCTCGGTCGAACTTTCTTACAAGAATCGTCAGTTCCCTACTATCGATCATTAGAAGGAAAACTAAAAGTTCTAGTTACCTGACTGTAAATTATGAGACGTCAAACTTCTCTATATCCCAGTCGGTTTATGGCCAAAATACGCCGCCACATATCGTTCCAATATTATCGATGAACAGCACAGCTACCGACAGCGCATCTCCTACTGTGATGCCGAAGCAGCCATTAGTGTCAGTCTCAACCGGACACAGCTCCCAGTCAATTGGAACAGGTGCCATAGCAGGCATTGTCGTCGCCATCGTTCTTATCACTCTCGTTTGCGGGGCCCTCGTATTCTTCTGTAGACCCTCCAAACGTCGTCGCAGGGACTCCACTGAAGTTCCAGCACACGAGTTGGAGAATCCGGACTTCATGACCGGGAAGAAGGACATCAATGTGACTGCACTGGAAATAAATGGTCCTATGACGCCTCCCGACGAAATGGACGCCACGGCAATGTTTGAGTGTACGTCCAAGCATGAGTTGGCTGCTGAATCTATGTGTACGGAACTCGAGAGTCCATCACCGTGCAGGCCTGAATTACCCTCGCTGGGACATGAGCTTCCAACGCCTGAGCTTGCATCGCAAGGGACAGAGCACCGAAGATCAGGAGTGTCATCGCCAGACCCGAGCCCAATAAGGTCAAGAATCGCCTCGGCTGTTCTGCATTCGCCCGCAACGGGGTGGGCTCAGTCGGGAGAGCCATCGCCAGAGAGTGATCTTATTAGCATAGGGTCGCCAGGTCCGGAACCTACATGGTTAGGTGGCGGGATGCTCTCCCGGAGACTCTCACAGAGACCACCGTTTCAGAGGATGGATTCGTTCGAGGCAGTATCTGCAACGCCGACGCGGATGAGGTCTGTACATGGAAGGACCGACTCCTCGAATTCTGGTCCGATGGCACAGACTCCAACACGGGCGTCCCTGCACGGAAGGTTCGGGTCTGAGGATCCGGTCGGATCTTGGGACACGGAGTCGGCTGGCCCCTCGGGCGCATATTATGGTCATTCAAGAGCGCAAGCGACGTTGTCACCATTGCTGCATTCTTCAAGCCACGAGGAAGCGCGATCGGCAATGTCGTCGCCAGAAGCAGGCTCGGTCCGATCAGGGCTGACGTCACCTCCACCATTCAACACAATGTTCGAGGAGTCAAGAGATTCGTCTCTTGACATTTCCAAGTCGTCCCAATGATTGCTATGTCCGTGATACGATTCATGGCTTGTCTCCATTCCATGTGCTTGTGTTTTACTACCTTACGATTTCTTGATAATGGGGCTGGGACTGACGATCGGATCGGATTGGACACACGTTTTGCTGCTTGGAGTAGAAGGTTTTGTCAAGGTAAAAACGGAGCATACACGGGGTCTGGAAGGGGTCACTCATTGGATGAGAATCATGGTTCTGGGACGCTCATTGCGCGGATGGAACATGGCGTACTCCGTACAGAAGCTGTTTGTCGTGCCACGAGGCTGTGGCTGCTTAATTGCTTGGAGTCTTCAGGTATACGAGTAGCGTGTACTTATGCCAAAACCCCAAAGTCGAAGAACCGGAATGCTGTCAGCTCGAATCTCTTCCTAGGTAACAATCTATCTTCCATCTTCCATTGTTCAGTAAGGTAGTACCTTAGTGAGCCCCTATGTATTTCCATAGCTTCAGGACTTAATCGGATCGCATTTTTAGCCCGATCGAGACGGGACGATCACATGGGGACCCCGAGCCACTATTCTACTCTAACTCGATACGGATAAGCGCAGAGAAAGAAAGTTTGCATCTTCTGGATCGAGACATCCACGACTCGTGGCGGTCGATGAACTCGGCGCTGGAAACCCAAAGTACACGGTACACAAATAACGTGGACTGTGACTAAGGTATCTTCTATCTTTCTTTGGCATAGTCCTTGAGACCTTGACTGCCGTGCGGTGGGGCGAAGTTTAACATATGACGTTTCACTGCGGAAAGAAGTTTGTTGAATAGAATACCTTAGGCGTAACTCTGTCAAGGGTAAGATTATGTACTTACCTTACTTACCTTACGTCGGTCTGCCTTCATGAGTTCCCGAAATGGGAAGTTCCTTCATATCGACTTCGTACAACACTAACATCGAGAGGCTACTCATCCACTATAACGCCATCGACTACATAGATGGCTTCCATTTCCATGGATCTCGGCAGGGACCCGCCAAGTCCGCCGCGTTCGTGTTGAGGCAAAATACTCCGATGCCCTGTTCCAGACTACCTCACGAGATTTCTTGCCCCTGGTTCGAAGTCTAAGTGAGCCTCTCCAGGTCCTCGGAAGACAATTCACAATTGAATGACTTTATTGCCAATTTTCAATTCCAGACTCGTGGACCCCGGAATACTATTTTACAGTTTTGAAATTAGCCTTGGACCTGAACCTCGTGTCCATCTCTTTTCCCCCTGATTCCTTGTGGGTCAGCAATACTCCACTAGTGTCAATAGTTGCTTCGACTATGCATTCCATATGGCGTATAGCGGCTATTTTCTATGATTATACCCTTGCTTCCCCACACTCCAGCTAACGCAGGGTTCGTATACAGGATCTAGGCCGTCGAGCTGTCAAAGCTTCACGGTGATGCCGTGGGCCAGAGTCTTTGTCTTTTCTATATAAGAGCCCGTTTCCTGTGCTTTGTCTCCAGCAACAAGTCTCTCGTTCTATCTTCTACGTTCTCATCGTTCATTACATACAATCTCTACCATCTATCTTTTACATTCAGCCCTTGATCGGATACCAACTCGCCTGATGGCTTCTCTTTTCGCCGTTGCCGCCCTCGCTGGGTTGGCAGCTGCCTCTCCAGCGGCTCAAGCCTTTGACCTTGGTGTCATTGGAGCTGCACCCACCCCAACCGTGACAGCTGCTCCTCTTGCCTCCGTCATTGACACAATCTCCTACAGCCCAACCGACGCTTCAGTCTTGGGATCTTCAGTCGCCAATGCTGTAGGAACCGCTGCTGCCAAGGTCAAGCGTGATGACGGTGGATGCTGGGGCTACGGAGGATGGGGGCCGAAGCCTTCGCAATCGCCCTCGCCCTCGCCCTCACCCTACCCCACCCCGTCGAAGTCCACTTCGCAGACCTCCGGGACGGCAACAACCAGCTCTTCTACTGCTTGCCCAACCGTGCCTGAGGCTGGTACTTACTGTGGATTCATCAACCCTGAAGATCCTTGTGCTCCTCAGCCAGATGGTCTGTCCTTGAACTCTTCTCCCAAGGTATCCTACTAACTCAGCCTAGGCTACGGACCCAAAGTCTCCCCCGACACCATTGAAGCCTTCGAAGCGTACCCCCAATTCCACTACCTCGCTCAATCCGCAAGAACCCCTTACGGCTATGCTCAAACCTTCGTCGACCTCAACGCCTCGGTCTCCGCTAATTCATACCTTGGCCTGCACACTCTAGCCACCTACAGCGCCCAAGACTGCTCCGCTTGGTGCGACAACACAACCCTCTGCACGGGCTTCAACCTCTACATCGAACGTGACCCCAGCCTAAACCCCAGCACAAATTGCACGCTGCCATCGTCTATTACGAACTTCAAGTGCACGCTCTGGGGATCTGGAGTCGAGCCCGCAGCCGCTAACAACTTTGGCGGTTACCGCGGAGACTTCCATGTCGTCATCGCCGGCTCCAACGGCTACGAGAAGACGAACAACACGCTCCCCGCTGCTCCCCCAGGATGCGGCGCGCCAACCCAATGTCCCAAGGGCGCCGTCAACGACCCCAAGCACTGCATGGGCACCAAGTTCTTCCCCGGCCCCTTCGACGTCAACGTCTGCAGCGCCTATGCCCAGGGCCAAAACGACTACAACAAGAAGCACGGAAGCTACATCTCCGGAAACAGCAAGTGCAAGTCGTTCAACGCGTACATGGTCAAGAAAGACGGTGTCGCCCAAGGAACTTACTGCGCTCTCTATGACGAAGTCTACGACTCCAACAGCTGCAGTTACCAGCCCGGGTGGATGAACCAGCACTACTGGGGTATCGAGAGCTCGTGCACATACACTGTTGGTGAGGGCAAGGACAAGAATGGAGGTGACGACAGCAAAAGTAGCGACTCTTCAAAGGGTGACAAGTCATCAGGTGATTCTTCAGATTCGAAGAGCGGGAAGTCGGGGGGGGACTAGTGGCTGGTGGTGGTTCGGGGTGGGAAGCATGGATTGGTGATTTGGCGATGAAAAGCGTTTTGTGCTTGCTTGCATGATGGTTTGAAGTATATCATTTATTCGAGTTTAATCCGTAATATACATCATAATCTTCATGAATGGAACCTCGTAGTCTCTAGTACTAGTTATTACCGCTAAGGCGTATCCAATATAGTGTGGTATTTTGCACTTTTTTCACTCTGGCCTCGTCCATCACTGGATCAACATATGACTACTCATCATTGGCTAGCATGTTGCACTTATGAAGACACGAAGCATAAGAATTATTTGAGCAGAAGATGGTCTATCGGGAAGCGTTTGCTTTGTCTTTGAATAAAGAACGTGAAATTAAAAGATCTTTTTCAGAATTATATGCTGGCAGGTTAAGTACTTGATGGTTTGATGAGCGTCAGAGGTCAATCCAAGATGGGAACAACTCAAAGAATGGTATCTATACTTCGCAAAAGATGTTACGCGCTCATATGATTACATTTGGGAGCAGGAAATCTGTATGGCAATGCATTGAGGTGGCTCATCGGTGATGGTTATTCTTCTGACTAAACTAAAGATATGACGGCAGTTCAGAGAGCTACTGGACCAGCAGAGAATCTATATCGATGATTTGTCGCGCCATATCGATTTTGAGATTGACGCCGTCCAACCAATCCCCGTCCGCGTTCTCGCATGCCGTCCTCGCAAGATCCGCGTTCCGGAATTCAATCATTGCGAAGGCCTCAGCGTTATCCCAAGTGTCCCCGACTACTAGAATTGACCGAACGATCGGTTTGTCCGGGCCATCGAACAGCTCCTCGATATCGGGCAAGATGACGAACAAAGGGAGATTCGTAATCTTGATTGTGCATTCGGCCACAGGGAATCGATGTGTCAGTCTGATGTTGAGGGTATGGCCTAGGTATAGGCAATTGTTCATCTCCTGATAGGCTTTTTTGGCAGCGGCCTCGTTCGCGAAATCAATGCACGCCCTGCCTGTGGACTCTCCTGTGGCTCGGTCTAAATTCAGGCTTGAACGAGTTATCTCACCATACGCTCCAAAGAGGTCTGGGAGATCCTTTTCGATGATAGATTCAGGGAGGTTGCTGACAGCGATGCAGGTGAGGTGTGTTGTGCACGAACACGTCATCTTGAAGAAGCTTTTGAAAGTTTCAAGGATTTTAGAGTGAGCAGAGTCCTTCGTACTATTGGTTTGATGTGTGAGTTGAAGTGATGTTGGGTTGAAGGAGGGCTGTGGATAATCAAGTTATGTGGACGCTCCTACTTATATTAATCCGGAATACAATAAAGCAAAGACGCAGGGCATGGGACTTCAAAGAGAAATTGTGTACATCAGCGAAACCTGAGATACTACCCAATAGAACCGGGCTGTGGAGAACAATTTCTTTGTCTTCTCTTTCGACATACTCTTCGATAAAGAAAGGTCTTTGTGATGATGGCTTTCGTATCGACTGCCTTGCTAACAATGGCGCATAGTTGCAATCATCTTTGTCACAATGGCTCTCATCTTGAAAGTTTACACAAGGGGACGTTGAAAGTCGGTAAATATCAGCCGAGAGCCAAACATGCCAGGTCAAGTTACCCGACTAAGTGGCATTTTGAATATGAAATGTCAAGGACAATCGGTTTCAAATGTCCTCAATTCTTCCTATTGCACAACCTTTGCCATTTGACTCGACTCAACGATGACAAGGCTCCGCGAAAGCTATGAGTCTATTTGTTCAATTGGATATCGTGACGAAGATCGTTTGAGAGACCGATTGTTGTTCACTGGTTTTGTGCCCCTTGATGGTATGATGTGAAGTGCCGACAAATATAAGCAATTACGCTCCGCTATCAATGATGACCACCCTCAGAGAGCGGTTAGATTTCATACAGGCACTATGCGTTGACAATGGGGATTCACTGGTGAGACAGCGACTGCACTGTTTGCTTCTGCATATCGAGGCCATCTTTCTCTACCATTAGCAATCGATTTCAAAACCGTTCTTGTCCTGAGACTCTCCTACTTGTTTCGAATACTACTACCCTAGTGACCGTGCTTGTTGGAGGTCCACTGAGTATCTCGTTCGTTTCATCATGATTTCGCTCACTCAGATAATGGACATTCTACTCATCTAAGGCAAGCTTGCAATTTGTTTGCTGTGGTAGACATTACGGATTTTGCAGCTGGCGTTCGATTGTCTGTGATTCCATGTTCTTCATGTTTGCTGGATGGTTTCTACTGTCCTCGTGCCAGGCTCAGTGAATCACCATGGAGTACCCCCCTTAATGACTGTTCGATATCAGGTAATTCTACACCGTATATTTCCATGGTCTAATAAGCGTTGACCATGTCGCTTTCTATCATCTATCATCTATGCAATCTTGCTTCCACTTTCAACATACGTACGAAATTTAGCTACGCACCTTCATTTAGAGCATACTATATCCATCTATTCGTAAGCAACATCACATACAGCACTCTATCAACTACCTCACTCGATGTTCACCAGCCGGCACGGCTCAAACAGGATGCCACGAACACAAACCATGCCCACAGAAAGATTGCAAATATTGATCAACGCTCCACCCTCCCCTACTTCTTCGGCACGCCTCTTACCCACTTCACCACGCCCCCAACCACCTACCTCCTCGCCCCAGACAACCACCAGACTCCACCTCACCCGCAACCCCAACAACTGCTATAGCCTCCTCGACCCCGAGCCCCCTACAATCTCCTTCTGGACCTTCTCTCCCCAACGGCAGGAACACATCTTCGCCCCTGGGTTCGACGTGGAAGGTATGCCAAAAGGGTTTCCATACACGGATGCCAGGGGCGTTTGGTGCTTTGTGCGCGAGTATGTGAGGGGGATGCAGCGGCTTGTGATGGAGTTGATGGAGGGGACGGGGAGGTATGGGGGGGTGAGGCATACGACGTGATGGCGAAGGGGGTTGGGGGGAAGTGTTGGATTTTGAGGGTGCATGTGAGGGAAGAGGACTTGGGTGAGATTTTGCGGGGTGCGCATGAGGGTAATTTTGCTTTTGCTTTGATACGCTTGTTGGTCGGTGGGTAAACGTCAGTGCGTGCGATCGACGGGTTTGCGGTGGCTTTGTGTCGAGCTTATGGTACATCTTTGGGTGGGTTTTGGATTTGTCTATTTTCCAAGCTTCTCGTGTTGCTCTGCGGGACAGTATAACTGGTGTTTTTCTCTCCGACCATGATGATCTTGTCACTCGATCCGAAAGCGTCCGAAAACCTAGAAGTGTAACGGTGCTGGTTTCGTGAAACATGAGCGGTAATCGCAGAGACGTCATGTGGAATGTGAGGAAAGAACCCTAATCTCAAATATCATGTCGTGCCAAATGTTAAGATCTTTGTTACAGAAAAAAGAGCTATACATGTCCAAAGCTTCGTGACATTATACCAAAGAATTTACGCTGGCCTCATACTTATTCTAACATTAACAGTGAAGCCTTTCCCACCGAGGTCCTCCATCCACAGCACGAAGACCTCCACAGCAGCTCACGACCTACGCCCTGTCAATTCCTTTAGTCCTCAGCACAACCAGCCCACAAGCCAGAACTCCAGGAGCACTTACAACAAAGCCAACGTAACATCCCCCCTAATACTCGCCTTCAACTCAATCTCGATATCCAAATTCAACTCCAACCTCAACTTCAACCCATCCTTATCCATCATCTCGCTCTTCTTCTCCCCACCTCCCTGCGGGCCCGTCTTCAGCTGCTGCCCCGCATCCCCTCCCCGCATCGGGATCTCGCCCCTTTGCGCGCGCGCATGCGTGATGGGGCCGTCCATGGAGGTCTCGTCCGGGCCGATGCGCTCAAAGGGTTGCATGGCGCCGGATTTGGCCCGGGCGTCCGAGGCTTGGGTCTCTTCTTCGATGGTCGGCGGTTGTCGGGGGTTTTGCTGTTTCTGGGCTTGTTTGCGGCGGCGGGAGCGGCGGGATTGGGAGCGCGAGCGGTAGCCGGGGTCGTCGGTTTCGGTGTCGGTCATTTCTTTGGTGGAGGATTGGCGGGCGGGGGTTGGGGAGCTGGAGGACATGGTGGGTGGTGGGTGGTGGGTTGTGGGGTTCTGGGGAGAAGGTTACAGTGACTGTTGAAAGGAGTGGGAGCGATGGGAAGGTCAGATGGTATACGGCGACGACAATGAGGGTAGGATGGATTACTACTATGGGAGGGAGGTTTGGTATACGCAGCAAATCTACGACATCCATCTCGAGAACAGGCTTTGGAGTGATTGGATTTCTTGGACGGCTACCAACGCGGCTAGTCCTTCGAAACAGGCTTGGACAGGGAACAGGGGTCTGGTTCGGGGGCCCACCTGCCCTGAAATCCGACTCCATGGCTAACCGATGTCATCGCGCAGTACCAGCATTTGGCAGACATTTCAAACGTGGTGATGACTGGTAATCCGAACACGTGGGTTCGTCTCAATGCAACATACGGAGTAGAGACTCCCTCTCCAACAACTACGCTGATGTTGATGCTGATGGACTCCTGGAGCTGGTATCCTAAGTGGCGGGCCCCATAACTAGTTCTATAAGGCTCGGCAGACATGATCCGAAAGGCGCAATCTAGTCTTGCTTGGACCCCCGAAACCTGGCAGTTCCCCTGTTGCCGTCAAGCCTTCCAGCCACTGAGCCACACACACCAATGCAGGGAGTCCCTCTAGAGGGGAAACTACACGCGGGGCACGAGTTGATGAGTTGTGTGTGATACGAAAGGAGTGTGCTCCGTCATTGCGTAATTTGAGAGTTCCTTGTCTGATTGATACCAGCCATTTCCCATGTTTCGCCTCATCCTCATTGATTCTCCTCGCATCGTTCAAGTCCAGTAAATATCTCAACTATCTTCTTGCCATCGCTATCATTGCTTTCACATTGATTACGCTCTTGCGCACTCTCTCCCCAGCTTAATTCCCACATACAACGAAACATGTCAGAAGAACAATCCAAAACAGACGAAACCCAAGCCTCGGCTGGCGCCAACGCCTCGGGCTCCGCCGCGGCATCAGGCTCAGGAGGAGTCGGCGGTCAAGCCTCCCAAAAATCCGAACAGAAAGCCAAACGCACTCCGCCCAAGCTGAACAAAAAACAACAACAGCAGAAACAAGAGGCGGAAGAGAAAGGAGAAGAGAAAGGAGGAGAGAAAGGAGGAGACAGTGGTGAAGCCAAGGAAGAACCTAAAGACGAAGACGATGGGGAAGCCGAGGGCGATGTCAAAGGCGAGGAGCAAGCCGAAGCTAATGGGCAAGCAAACGGAGGAGCAAACGGCGACGCCCCTCCACAGCAAAAGCAATCGCAATCGCGCGCTCAATCCAAGCGCCGTCAAAGCCGTGGTCGTGGACGCAGTAAGGTGCCCGACAGTGACACCGAGTCCGTTGCGCGCTCAGACGTGAGCTCAGCACCAGCCGGTGGGCGCAAAAACCGCAACCGAAAGCGAGGTGGCCAGAAAACCAAAGAGGCCAATGGCGGCGGCGGCGGTGGAGGCGGACCGCTAGACTCGCTTGACGAAGTCGGAGAAACAGCAGAAGGCGCTGGGCAAATGGTACAGCAGACGGCGGGAGAGGCCACGAACAAAGCCGGAGAAGTTGTGAACGGCGCAACTGATCAGGTGGGGAAGACGGTGGGGGGGTTGACTGGAGGTGGGGATAAAGGGGAGGAGGAGGATGGGGGAAAGGGGGAGCAGTTGAGGTTGCGGTTGGAGATTAATCTTGATGTGGAGATTCAGTTGAAGGCGAAGATTCATGGGGATTTGACGATTGGATTGTTGTATGTGCTGGTTTTTCTTTACACCGCTTCATCTACCCTTGTTGGAGGGTTTTTTCGTTCGCTAACAGAAGACACTACAGGAACTGATCGGTTGTACTCGCCACATTTGCTTAACAGCGCCGAAGTCTTGGATATATATTTGGGTAAATAGCAAGTGCCGGAGCAGGAATTATCTAAGATCTAGCAGACTGTCATATAATGGGAGAGATGGGTGTCTCAATGTATCCGCCTTGGCCAGACACTATTAGCGTTTCTTATACTAAGGTACTATGTAGAGAAGAATGGTTTTTATGGTCGAGCCAAGTATGAATGAATATACGTGGGAAATTGAATAATTCGAAGAAGATTGGTTAGTCTCAAGATCAATCAGTTTCACGTGCCTCCATGACCATTTTCCCATTTGGTACTCGTACCTTGTTGCCCCAGCCGAAGATTTGCCCAATCGCCGAATTCTCGGGAGCAGGACGCTAAGGCAGTTGCCATGAGTCCCGTGACCTTCACAAACCCTGTCGGCGATCTCGAATGATCGATCCCTCCAGTAAACTCCCGCGACCGACGCACGCCGACCGAGACCGCGCAAAACTTTATGATTTGAGACAAGGTAGGCAGGCACCTGATGGCCGACTCACCTGAGCCATTCATACACACGTTACGGGGTGCGCTGCTCGTACGAGTATATGATAGAACTCCAGAACCTTGCTGGGAAATCCGACCAAAGCAACCGAGATCAAGACAACAATCGCCAGCATAGGAGGGATCAGAAGCGGGAGCGGAAGCTCCAGCGCATCCTCGGCGCCAAAGAGATGAAGTTCTCCCACAGTATTCAGTTCAATGCTGTGCCCGATTGGAGCAGCAGTTACATATCGTATAGCAATTTGAAGAAGCTGTAAGCTTGTTTGGGAGTTGGATGGAGCATCGAACACTGCTTTGAACACGATGCGCTCAGCAAAGATGCCCTTGCGGATACAGGCTGACTCTTTCGTTCATGCCCTAGTATCTACGCCATCGAAAAGTCTATCAACCAAGCCTCCGCCGGACCTCATGATGCCGAAGCATCCCCGTTACTCACCAGTAACGATGATCCTGACACTGTGTTCCGACATGCCTTGGACTCGGAACTCGAGAAAATATCCTCCTTTTATCAGCTGAAAGAACTCGAGATATACGGGGAAATCGATGCTGTGGTGAGAGATGTGCAGTCCTACGAGGGTGAAACCGAAGGGCATGACATTGACCAACATGACGGACCGCCTGGAAGCAGAAAGGGTGGAAGAGGCCGTCAAGGCAGCATATTCCGGAACTTTGGGATTGGCAGACAAAGGGGCGTCAGCAATGTGAGCGCGTCGATCAATGAGGCCGACGAGGACGCCTCCAGTGATGAAGACGCAGACGAGGGAGCTGCACTTAACAATGGAAAAGTCAAGGACAGGAGTAGACCTTGGGACGGAGAGCAGAGTGTAGATGACCTGCGAAGCTCGAGAGAACTGCCAAAGCGAAGAGCAAGCCAAGCATATGATGATTACAGTGATCAGACATTCTCCGCTTTGTATGCTTCGGGTATGACACTGAAAAAAAGGATCATCAACCACTATGTATCGTTGTGCGAGTTAAAGTCCTTCATTCAGCTTAACAAAACGGGCTTTACCAAGGCGCTGAAGAAGTACGACAAGACCATGAATCGGGATTTGAAAAGCAAATACATCAAGAATTCGGTCAATACAGCAATTCCCTTCCGAGAACCGACAATGAAGCATCTCGATGAGAATATTGCGACCGCCGAGAAGCTGTATGCAGACATTGGCACGAAAGGTGATGTTCAAATGGCAAGGCGCGAATTAAGATTACATCTTCGAGAGCACGTCGTATGGGAGCGGAATACGGTCTGGCGAGAGATGATTGGCATCGAACGAAAAGCTCAAGCTGCGAACATGGGTATGCGACGGACTTTATTAGGTGCAGACCATGATCCATCGAAAGCACGGTTACAAGGGGATGAGCCAGATGAAATGGGGACAAAAGAGCTGGTCACTCCAGTTGGGAGATTTACGTGTCCACGGTGGCTTTTCAGCTCGACTTTTTTTACCTTGATTGCTATCATAGCTGTATTTGTTGTACTACTGGTAGTACCGATAATGGAGGAAACAGCACAGCAGAATTGCTTGGCTATGCTGGTGTTTGTAAGCTTGTTATGGGCAACAGAAGTATTACTCTCTCGTCCGAATCCGATTCCCTACCGTGCCTGCTTACGCCTCGCAGGTCATACCGCTTTTTGTTACAGCGCTTCTAGTTCCTTTCTTAGTGGTTGTTCTCCGTGTAATGCGGTCTGATCAGAAGCCGCATCGTCGACTTGATGCCAAAGACGCAGCAGGACACGTCTTTGCAGCCATGTGGACGCCTGTCATTGTGCTGCTACTAGGAGGATTTACGATAGCAGCAGCACTATCGAAATTCCACATTGCGAAACTCATGGCTACCTTTGTCCTCAGCAAAGCCGGGACAAGACCACGGACAGTGCTTGTGACGAATATGTTTGTTGCAATGATTGCAAGTATGTGGATCAGCAATGTTGCAGCACCGGTTTTATGTTTCTCCATTATTCAAGTGAGGCCCTCCAGACTCCATTCCAACCTTTGGAAACGATCTGACTCTTTAGCCTCTTCTCCGCAACCTTCCGTCCGACTCGTCCTTTTCCAAAGCCCTCATTCTTGGCATCGCGCTTGCCTCCAACATCGGCGGCGCAGCGTCCCCAATCGCCTCCCCTCAAAACATTATCGCCCTGCAAAACATGCGTCCCCAACCGGGCTGGGGCATCTGGTTCTTCGTCGCCTTGCCCGTCTGTATCATCTCCATTCTTCTAATCTGGCTCTTACTCCTCATCACCTTCCAACCCGGCAGAGGCACCACAATTGTCCCCATCCGCCCCATGAAGGACAAGTTCACAGGCGTGCAGTGGTTTATCAGCGGCGTCACTGTCTTGACAATCGTGCTATGGTGCATAACGCACCAACTCGAAAGCGTCTTCGGCGACATGGGCGTCGTCGCCATCATCCCCATCGTCCTCTTCTTCGGCACCGGCATCCTCACCAAAGAAGACTTTAACAACTTCCTCTGGACCATCATCATCCTCGCCGCCGGAGGCCTCTCCCTCGGCAAAGCGGTTTCCAGCTCCGGTCTCTTGCACACGATTGCCGGCGCCATAACCGAGAAGGTCGAGGGCATGAGTTTGTATGCCGTGCTGGTGGTGTTTGCCAGTCTGATGATTGTTGTTGCGACCTTTATCAGTCACACGGTTGCTGCGTTGATTATTCTGCCCTTGGTTGCGCAGGTGGGCCAGGGCATGAGCGAGCCACATCCGAATCTATTGGTGTTTAGCAGTGTGATTATTTGCAGCGCCGCTGCAGGGTTACCTACTAGCGGCTTCCCAAATATGAGTGAGTCTCCCTTTTTCTTTTTTCCCTTTTTCCCCTTTCCCCTTTCCCCTTTCCCCTTTCCCCTTTCCCCTTTCCCCTTTCCCCTTTCCCCTTTCCCCTTTCCCCTTTCCCCTTTCCCCTTTCCCCTTTCCCCTTTCCCCTTTTCCCTTTTCCCGCTCCGCTTTTCCAAATCCCCCTCCTTTGACCCACCTCACCCGCTCCAAAGCCCCACCCAATCCTTATATCCCCCCTATAAGCCAATCTAACAACCTCGTAGCCGCCATAATGATGGAAGACGACCAAACCGGCCAGCGCTACCTGCAGGTCAAACACTTCATCTCGAGAGGGATTCCGGCAAGTATCATCACTTTTGTAGTTGCCATTACTGTTGGCTATGGGTTATTACGTGTGGTTGGGTTTTGAGGGGGTCGGATCATAGAGAGTGTTGCATCTTTGGGCGTTTGGTTCCAAGGGGATGTTCGTTGAGGTTGGTATATAGGTGTGGGATGTATTCCGAACTCTTTCACTCTCGCACTCGTCACTCTCTCTCTCCCTCCCTCCCTCTCTCCCCCCCTCCCTCTCCCCCCCACTCTCTACAAACCCCACCCACCCCCTTTCCTTCAGAAATACAACCTCGTCGAACATTTATAAATTCACAATCTAACATTGTATCAACCCCCTCAACGCCACTTTTCCTCACCGCCTTTCAACAAAACATCTTCGCTCCTTGTCACGTCACCCCTGCATTCTTCTTCCCTCATCTACAATTAAAATAAAAATAAAAACAGCGAGTTGAGTACTAATGAAGAAAGAAAGAAGAAGAAAAAAGAGATTTTTGGGGGGTGGGGGGGGTTTCTTGGGGAGAGTTGGTGGTGGAAGTGTAGAATCGGAGTTATATATGAAAAGTCCGAAGAATACAACCACGTGAAAAAGACTGAAAATCAAAAAAACAAAAACCCCACACTAGAAAAGAAAAGAAAAGAATAGAAAAACCAACCCACTTCTTCAAAATCAACCAATATCGCCACACCCAACCACAGACCACGACCGATTTTCCCTCCTACATATAAAAATTCCCTCAACCCGCCAAATCTCCTCCTCAAAAAAAAAACGAATAACCGAGATTATGTAGAAGAAATTGAAAAGGAAGGGGGAAAAAACCAATCACAAACCGTTATAAATAGATAATATTAGATGTTTTAAAAACGGTGAAGTTGGGGGGGAAGGATCATGATATGTTATGTGTTCCTTTCTCCGTCTCCGTTTCCGTCTCCGTTTCCGTCTCCGTCTCCGTCTCCGTCTCCGTCTCCCTCCTCCCCATCCCTCTCCCCCACAACAACCACCTCCACCACACCCACACGCGCACTCCCGTTCCTAAACTCCAGCACCCCGTCGTCCCCCTTCTTTTTGCTTTTTGCTATTTTGATTTAAGAAAAAATCCCATATATCCGTTGGAAGAAGAAAAATCATAGGGGGGAGGAATTAAATGGGGAGGGAGGGATGGGATGGATGGTTGGTTGTGGTGGTGGTTGGTTGGTGGTTGGTTGGTGGTTTGGTTGGTTGGTTGGTTGGTGGTTGGTTGGTTGGTTGGTGGTGTGGTGGATTTTGGGGAGGAGGATTTTGGGGGGGAGGAGATTGGGGGGGAGGAGATTGGGGAGGAGGAGATACGTACTGTACTGTAGATGGGGGGGGGGATGTTTTTTTGATACGGTACTGAAGGGGGGTGGGGGGATGAGGAAATGAAAAACGCGAGGTGCTGTGAATCGGTTATTATAGTCGATACTCCTGCTCCTGCTCAGTTGGGAAAGAAAAACAATCGATTTCTTTGTATGGATGGGCTGGCTATTCTCGCGGGTTTCAAGGTAGGGTCGTTTGCTTGTTTTTGCCTGTTTCGCATTTTTTTCTGCGTTCTAAGCTTTGCAGCACCGGCGAAATCCTGCAATGGATAATATTGCATCATACTGCCCGTGGGCAATGCATCTGCCAGTTCAATATCAATGCTCCGGCATCGGATCCCAATCCGTGGGTATGCATGTAGTAGCCCCAAGTAACCGACGCCATCTTCCTAGGACGCCCGAACCCCAATGCAGCATTAATCCCTCCAAGATGCACTTTCCCATCCCACCTCACGATCCTAACCGCCATCGCCCAACGCCCCCAGCACCCTCGCCACCCTCCTAACCCCCCTCCTCACCTTCCCTCCCGCACTCCCACTCAAAATCCCTTTCCCGGCCTCCCCTTCCACCTCTCCCTTTGGAGGCCACTCGCCATCTGCTTTCAAGCCCGCCACCATGGCTCTCACGACGTCTTTGAGGTTGATCGGCACCGTCGGGGTGAGGCCTTGCACGACGACTCTGCTGTAGATGGCGGGATAGGTGTGCGGGGATATGGAGGCGCGGATGGGGTGGGTAGGAGCCAGGATGGGGGGTGCGAGAGGGAGAAGGGGAGGTGGTGGTGGTGATGGAGGGGATGGGGGTCCCAGATGTAGGGGGGAGCGTCCGTTGTTAGGGATGGGAGATGCGCCGTCGACTTGGTATGGGCTTTGCGGTAGTGCGCCGCTCCATGCGTCTCTCCTCTCGACCCAGATCCTGAGCCCCTCGTTCCAGGCCATTTCTTCATGGAGCTTCCTGTGTCTTTTGCGTTTCCTGCTCAGCGAAGGCGCGGCGAGCGAATCCGGGTTGTCGTATTGGTATGCGTTTGGCGGTGCTGTTGTGGAGGTAAGGGAGGGAGAGGGGCAAGGCGAGGAGTCTGGGGAGCGTTCGACCCAGCGGGTGGTGGGGTTTAGGCGGTTGGGAGGTAGGGGGTGGGCGGGGGAAGGAGGGTAGGTCCATGTTGTGAGGGTTTGGGAGGCGATTTCACGTTTTGCGGAGGTGGTGGCGGTTGTGGAAGGCTTTTTGACGCCTGGTTGGGGTTTTGAGAGTTTGAGAGGGTCATGCATGGTGGTGGAGGGCGGTTTTGGGGAATCGGTCATTGAGGATGGGGAGAGTTGATCCGTGGACGAAGGAGGCATTGAGGTAGTCAGGGAGGATTGGAGAGGATGTGGGAGTATTTGAAGGTCGTAGAGCATGTTACTGCATCCCCATGCTGCAGTATTGAGGCGATTAGGTGGAGAAGTGGGAGTTTGGGGAAGTGGTGATCATTGGAAGCTGCAAAAAGCGCCGGCTAAATGACTTCATCCCGGCGTCCCTCCCGGATTGTGGCGAGAACCCTAATTGAACCTAATTGGGCTACGTGTCGTGTGCTAGAGAGGGTGTATATATTTTGCGCAGTTTCTGAGGATACGAGACATGCATGGGAATCGCAGGAGACAAGGAGTCAATCACATGTGCTGCACGAAGAATCTGTTGTTGGCAACGTGGTATGGGTTGGTTCATTTTCATGATTTATATAGCCTTACCTATGTCTCAGTAGCCTTTCCTTAAGAGTATGCACCGAGGACACACATAGTCGTCCAAACATCATTAAACGCAATCTCAACTGGATCCAATCCCCTCTAACCCCACACCCAAATCTTCATGCGCCTACGAATGCTGCTGACTAACACCCCCTTGCAAATGCATTCCCATTCAGCTCAAAAGAATATCAGCCATGCTAATCCCGCCAAACCTCCTATTTATCGTCTCCTCTTCACTATCGCTCTTTAGCGCTGGCATCGCACCCAAGCACTGCTGAAACCTCTCGATTTCTACCGTGAGACGCTCTTTCTCCTCCGCGTACGATCCTATGCCGACTATGACCTCCTTTCTCGAGGATCCCCTAATTACGTGGTACTGCTCATCGCGACAGATCCAGTTTTTGGTCAGTGTTCCACGTAGCTCTTGCAGCGCGAAATTGTGGACGTCGGCGTACTCAGGTGGTGGTGGGATCGGGTCGGAATGGTCCGTTTCTGGGGCGAGCACATCGGAGCAGTCAAGTAGCATCTCCGTTACGAACGTAGCGAAAGAGGCGAAAAAGCCAACGCAAGCAACTGCGCGGTCAGAGGGGCTAGAGAGACGAGCGATATAGTCTAGTACGGGCATTGTGGCTGTGATGGCGGAGTAGGACAGTAGGAGCGTTCTCAGGACCTTAGGTTGATCTAGGAGGCCTGTGTGATCGACAAGGAGGTTGAAAGAGAAGCGTAGGCGATCGAGGAAGACGGTGATTGTGGACAGCACGATGGTTACACTGGCTGGGTTGGTGCCGTCGAGGTCGGTCAGCAGGTCGCTGAACACCCTCTGTAAAGCCTGCAGCATCGGTGAAGCGAGGAGCCAGCCACTGGCATTGGTGAAAGCCACCTCGATGTAAGCGGGAACGATGGATTTGACAACGAAAGCTCGCAGCGTGGGTTTCCTCGCATCGCCGGACTCGAACGCGTGGGCTAATGCTGCATGAAGCTGGCCAACCAGGTACTCTTGTTGCTCATCTACCATCGCTCGTTCCGAAACCGACTGCAGGAAAACAGCAAGCTGCTTCGGCGTTCTCGAATCACGCAATCTGAGTCCATAGTTCTTAAGCTGTCCAACTACATAGTTCGGATCTTTGGCCGGTAACGGGAAGGTAGCCGAGTCTAAGAAGAAGCGGTCAACAGGGCAGATAGCGGATGTGTGTTGCTGTAAAAACTCCACGACTCGATGAACAAAGTTTACGTAAGCACCACGGACGTCGGGACCGTGGCCAAGTTCCTGGTATCGCTGCTTCATGGTGAGCATGAGGTGCTTTAGAATTTCTTTGTATTCTTGTTTTAGCATTGCGGCATCGATGGATGAGGTGCATAGGGCGTCTTCTACCGACTCCCGCATGTTTGACAGGATACTGGAAATTAGTGACAGCCTGCGTTGAGCAAACTCGGTTGCGCTGATTTCGAAGCGATCAGTGTTTCTGGATGCGTGAAATGGTAGATTTTCCAGCAAAGGATTGTTAGTATCTCTATTCAGCAAGGCTGAGGTAAGTCGGTGTTGGAATTTGAGCATGGATTCTCGCTCGACCAGGGATGTAATCCAGGATATCACAAAGAAAGTCTTGTTTTCTTCGTAAACTTTCTCATCGGTCTCTGTCAGCACGGCTAAGAAGTATGCGGTGAATTTCCGGGTCTGCTCAGTGTCTCTCAAAGAAGTCCATGAGTCATGACCAAATCGTCCCACGTAATCACTCCAGGATTTTGTACCATGGCGGACAAGACATCGAGCCACCTCGGCCCAGACCTCAACGAGCTTTGAGAGAAGAGTGTTAGGTATTGTATCGGCGCCAAAGCAGTTCGAGAGAAGATGCCTGAGAGGTTCATGAACAATGTCTTGTAGCGGCATGGTTGTCTGATGCTGTGAGGAGCCCACATCATTGTCAGGGAGTGAAAGACTATCGTCATTGTAGACTGGCCAATCACCGTAATCTTGGCTGTCCTCATTAGACTTGGAATAATGACCCACATGGGCAAGCAGAACGTCTAGCGCTTCGACGATACTCCTGTTGGCTTGGGGCCTTCTGGCATCGAAGAGAAGAAAAACTTGCGTCAATGTTGGTGTCAGCAGAGCTTCGGCAGCTCCCCGAGTACGGGCCCCATCCACCGCCCGTTTCAGAGACACTAAAGCATCGCCGAGTATTGCTTCGACTTGCCTCTGATTCTTTCTTACGGTGGACTCAAGTAGGTCTTTCGGGATGGCAGGACCGCCGGAACGCTGCGCTGATGTGACCTGCTCCTCCGCTTCCGTGCGAGCTAAACTATGTTGACGTAGAACCTGTCCTAACAAATCATCATGCCAATCCGCAAAGGGTTTCAGGCTAGATGTAGGCTCTTTTGTTGATATCTGAAACCTGACAAGATTGGACCAGGCTCTAATACTGATATGACAAGCTTCTCGATGGGAGGATTCCAGATGGACAAGATTTCTGATAACACTTAAGCGAGGGCGAATGCCTCGAGGTGCAGCCCAGTATAGAGTGCACAGAAGATCATGATGGTTCCTCAAGGCATCTAGGTCTTCTTGACGGATAGCTTTCTCTTTGGGATGTGAGCGACCATGGTTTGGCATGAGGCGCCATACAATATCTCGAATCTTTTTCTCAGGGTAGATTTGCCGCATACGCTTGAGACCGCTGCCGATGATTTTCAGGAGAATATGAAAGCATCGATCGTTGATTGACATTTCTAGGGAAGGTTCTTGGTCTAGATGCTCGAGGAATATCGGAGATCCATGGCTTCCCTCGTTCCTCAAGTGAGCCAGATTATTGCGGGCAAAGAAGTCAAATAATGATCCAATGATTGATTCACATCTCCGCCAACCCCAGCCATTAATCAAGTGAAGACATCGGCTGAACAGGGCACGGCAGTAGGCATTTAAACTCGGCGGTTGGACGCTTTCATTGAATGTATATATTGCGAGGACCTGGCTTATCATACGCTTTATAGGGGCCCAGTTATCAAGTGAATCTTGAAAACGCTGTCGAATCTCAAGTATCCCCTGGGCGTCGAACCCGAGGAATGGTAAAAGATTGTACAGCTTTTGCCATTGCTCTTCAAAGATCCGTGCATCCATGGTCAACCCCGAGCTTTGTACCATAATCTGTTCATTCACAATCTCCCAAAAAGCCGCCATTGAATGTGTGCTTTCTTTGATGATGTGTTGACCGATCACGAGCGCTTCAATGGGATGGTGGTTCTCTCGAATAGTATATGCCGATGTCTCAAGAGGTCTGAGGTCTTCCAAACTTTCCTTGAAAGCACCGGACCCTTCCTCAAGTGCTTGCGTCAAATTTCGGCGAGCTGCTGTCAGGACAAGCGAATTGATTCCATCTTTCAACGTTTGTGGCACCAGCTCGTGTTCAGAGATCTGGCGAAGTTGATTGACAATAACCAGGAGGAGCGTGCCAAGCCGAATTCGGGGATCTTTACTCCTCCCATAATTTGTGAAAGATTGGCTTGGGCTACCAGCAGGAACACATTCGTCCATCTCGCTAAAGACTAACGACACTAATCCATTCCATCTTTGTAAGTATGAGTCCCTATCCACGGGGTCTAGAAAGCTCAAGTGGTTCGAGTTGTACCGTATAATGTTCCTTTGCAACAATATCAACTGCTCGTAAGTCGCGCCATTGGAGAATTCTTTGGTATAGGCTGAGGCTGGCCGAAGCTCCTGACATGTTGCATAGAAGACCTGGCCAAGCTGCTCGGATACCTCGTCATTCCATGGGCCCCATCTGAAAGTTTTCTTGGCAAAGCTTAGCGACATAAAGCCCCTTGGCTTGTCTAGATCGTTGGTTCTGGTCATGTTAAGGCTCTTCAGAAAGTCTCCACTACCGATGAAAGTGCTCTCATGGAAGCAGGTGCCCTCTGATAAGGGATGAACATCGAAAGCATCAACGTATCGTGATCCAAACGATCCAAGACCAATGAGTACCTGCTGTTGCGGATCGTCCGTACAAGTAGGTATTAATTGATCCAGGTCATCATCAATAGGCAATGCGGCAACGGTTTCCTTGATGTTGAGGGCTTCAACCTCTATGCGGTGTGGTTGACGTTGCTTTCTCGGACGACGAAGTAGCTTTACGCAATCCTCGGCGCCTGTGCAACTTACGTTATGGAAGTCATGAGGACATGATCCTGCACTTACAGCCACCAAAGATGGTCTTTGGTTTTCTTCGAAGAACCTTCTTACCAGCATATTCGGTTCTGCGGCTTGATTCCGAGTTTGATCAATTCTCGAAAGACCTCTTTTAAAGGCTGACCCTCGACGAACTTGATCCTCTTCTTCCTGTAAAGATTCTAACAGTGCCGGTCTTGAGTCATGAGATGTTCGCAGTGACGACAGCAATCGTCCTCGCTTCTTCACCTTAAGCCTTACCTTGATAGGCTTCTTCTGCTGGCGGTTGTGGCTTAGCTGAACTTGGGGTACAGTACCGCCGTTGAGGAGACGATCGAGTGACCGTTGAAACGTACGAGGCTCCTTTAAATTTGATTTGTTACCCCCAGGCCTTGCCTTATCCGAGGAATGAAGATCTTCCTTCCCCATATCGTTGTTGACAGGTTGAATATGCGGCAATTGGGGATTATGAGACCGAGGATATAGCGGCTCCCGGTTCAAGGGCATTGCATGAACCTCTGCAGGTAACTTGGGGGCACGCACAATAGTGCCTTCTCGCCAACATTGCAGTGTTTCGTTTGCATCCTTCGAATCGTCAGTGGTAACAAGTCGCAGAAACTTTCTGGAAGGACTGTGTCGTCCCCGATCAACTCGTGCGCGTGCTGTACGAGAGGCAACTTTAAGGAATTTCGGCGTAGTTTGCTTAGAAAGCTGAGTCCGCGTGGGTGCATCAAGTATACTGAACCTCGGGGGGCGAAATTTGGGTTTCTCTTTTTGTCTCTGATCAAACCGATCGGTGATTCTTGGCTGGTGAGTGGGTTTGCTCCGAGCGCTTTCGGGGAGTTGATTGGCCACAGCGCGTGATGCCTGTTCAACGAGGGTTTTAGAGGTGGTCTGACCTTTCATCCTCCGTATCCTAGGACGGATGACCGATCTTATTCTCGAAGGCAGCATTGCATCAACCCGATTATCCTCCCCAACCTCTCCCCAATTGGTAGTCAACAAATGCTGATCGTCGAGATCATCTTGAATGGCAAATGTTGGAGAAGGGAGCAAACGTTGCTTTTTATTTGTAGCACTTTCAGGGCTTGCATGTTCCAGATCCGACTCTTCATCATCAGATAAATTAATGGGAAATCGCTGGCCCGCCGGCGTATCAAGACTTTGACTATTTAACCTAGAGACGGGTCTGGCTACCCCACGCTGGTCACTGGTGATGGGCGATAAACTCCTATAGGTCCTGGCCACACTGTCTGGCTTCTTAGTATTGGCTTTCAGATCAAGTTTCAGCCAAGATGCTGGAAGAACTCCCTTGATCTTGCGCTGAACGCGTTTTAGTTGGCTGTTCTCTTCGTTTCCAGACGAAGTACTCTCTGGCTCAGAGTCTTCGCTAGAGTCCCCGTTTACCGATAGAACCCTAGGATCTTCATCGGTATTCGAGTCGTCAAGAAGCTCGACGGGTTGGTGTTTCCTAGGCTCGGAAGACGTCACTGGTGTCGGGAGAGCAACGGGAGATAACCCTCGCGGGACACGGAATACATCTTTCTTGGCTTTAATGATAGCTGTCGGTGTTGGACTTCCAGAGTGGGGTGGTGAAGGAGGCACATCGAACATCGAATCGTCATCTGCTACATTCATATGAGACGGTATGGGCAAACTGACATCTGGCTGGATTGACCGTCTTTCTTCTTTCTCCGAGCATGTATGCGCGGTCCTACGACGTTTGTTTCCCTGGTGCACAACATGTGAGAAGGGTTGACGAAGGAGCAAGTCCATATCAGGGAGCTCATCCCCTTGAAACCGAGAAATGTCAGATAGATCCTGCACGGGTGATACTCTTGCTGTATGACCAGGTTGAGAGGATGAACTAAGAGGGTCTTGCGAGTCAACATCCTGACATATGAGCTGGCTGTCTTCCGCAACGTTAAAGTCCTGCTCTTGTATGCCTCTTTCAGTCGCATTTGCAAGATCTGCTTCCATTTGAGCAATCCGTAGCGGCTTCACACCCCTTGCTTTGAGGGTCTGACGATATTTCTCGCTCTCGATAGCATAAGGGTGGAGCTGTATTGGATTCCGGTGCCGTAAATTACGCCTTCCAAGGTTTAGCTCAGCATTTTTGTTGTGTAGTGAAGGATCCAAGTTGGGATCGCTGCAGGAAATTGTAGACGGATCTTGGCTCTTTAACGGCCATGGTGACTGCACGTCAACAGGGCTGCCTCGGTCACGTAGTGGCGACATCCAATGGGCCACTACTGGCAAGTTTGCAGGCGAGCATTGAGACAATTCGGTCAATGGCGAGGAAGCGAGAGATCTTAGGGCTTCTTTGGCCGATTTAGACGGTGTCCCCTGATTGGGTTCCTCGTTAAGCAGATATATATCGCGCTTAAGCTCTGCATCCAATTGTACTGCTGGTATGTCCTGATAATGACCTAGTTGAAGTTCATCAATGTACTCGACATCTCTGGAGAGGCTATCAGCATAGAAAGGTTCTTTGTTGTTTGTAATTTGCCGGAGATCCTGGCTATGTTTATCTGCAGTCGCTGCCACCCCTGCATGTCCCTTCTCCGCTCCCTGATTTTGCGTGCTAGATTCTCCATCTTCCTCTTTCTCCTTTTTTGAACCCAGCCTCCCACGTCTCTGGTAGGCATTTTTCTTCGTTCTCTTCTCCTGCGGGTCACCAGGTCCCTTATTAAGACAGTCAATATCCTGGAACCCCTCTTCTGTAGCTACAGCAGCGTGCTGATCAGAGCCTTGGCTTTCATCTTCCTCGTCTGAGTCGGGAACGTACCCTCGGACTCTCCATTGTGCCATCTGAAGTATCGACCATATCGTTTGTGCTTTGGTGGTCTGACTCTGAAAGTGGTTCCTGTGGATTGTTGAACGCGACTTGGGTTACGCGAAGTGAACGATCTTATCTTATCTGGATAACAAATACGGAGTACTACTCTTATAATAGCCGCTTGTTACGATACCGTCAATGACAGCAAGATTTCCATTCAATTATCATGGGTACTTGGTTCCAGATCCTCACTCAACGCTGACAGATCATATGAGCAGACCTCAAAAATCTCATCTCTTCTAGTGACGTGTTCAACTGCATTAAAGATTTGGTGGGTGAACGACGACGACTTTTGCCGAACAACTGTATTACAACTTTCGCCCAGACTACTACCTATACTTTAGTGCTTTCCTCTCCACCCCAGTTTCCACCTATACGTGATGCTGGCTACGAACCCTATGCTGCCACAAGAGAGCTAAAGGGTCTTGATCAGTCACAACAATGTGAAAATCGAGCTCTTTCGCGTTATCTAACAAGAGAGGCATGAATTTTTATAAGATGCTTGGTCGATTTGATCTATGACCCGAATAGGTAGTATCAAACAGAACGTGGGAATTCTAGTTCTCGCGACTTGAAATTCCATTTCTTTTGATAGATGAATTAGATAATGGAACACACTAACATGCTTCAGTATATCTTGCCTGTGAATTCGATGATTATAATCATCTACTGCTTCAGTCGTTTATCGACGTGGTTTAAGATCTTAAGTCATGCTAAAGAAATTTGAACGAGCTTCAATATTCCGTCTAGCATGTACTTCATTTCTCCCTCTTACTTTACGATGAAGAGCTGCAATTTCAGTGTTTTCGGTAAGCAGACGAAATGAGGGCTGAGCCTATCAATGAATATTCGACTATGGGGGTTTCCGATTACATATGTACTTAACTGAACACGACCTACTTCATCAATCGAGCGAGGGGCTTCTACTAAACCTCCGAGTACGGAGTAGGAGTTACATTAAAACACACCCACTTCGATTCTACCTATACTCCATCACCAAATCCTGCCTTGTAAGAGTCATGGAATTGACTACTGTGACAACTCGCTCGGAACTTACAGGTGGAAACGGCCGGCCACAGAGTGCATGTGCCTTAGGAATCTAGTCCCATAAGGTACTCGTACAGCAGTCTCTGCGTGGAACCTCAGCCTCACCCCGCCAACTATCATTACGAGGGTGATTTGCTGGTTAATTCTGTAAAGTCTTGTAGCTGGTGCTTCCACTCCAGTTTTCACTATACATATCAAAGTGCAGAGTTTCGCTAAGTTGTTCTCGACTAGTCTGGCATTGCTGAACCAAATGTCGCACGACATACAATTACAAGCTGATGTTGGTACGCTCAGCCTACAGGGGCTGAGCGCTTTCTCTACTATCTTGGCGACTCTCTCAGCCGACAATATACTCCCTATGGCACTTGTCCAGATGGAGAAGCTGGGCTCTGCGTTTTCTACTACTGGTGAATATGCAGAGAGGGTGAAAAGCCTCTTGCAGCGCTGTGGCGATGTGCGTCTCAATCATCTTGCGATTGTTGTTGGCTGGCGTAAGAACGATTCAGCATCTCTCATGGCCGAATCCGCTGGCGGCCAAGCTATAGCACTCGTATCAATGTGTTTGATGAACCTATTTGGGCACCCTGATAGTGGAACGATTTTGACGCAGCTGTGCTCCAGGCTTCTATCGGATTCTATGAATGTTTCAAGTGTATCCCAGCTCGCGGATGTTGCAAAACTTCTTACTGGCAAGCTGGACACTTTAGGGTTCGGGAATTTGTTAGCCAGAGAAGTCTCGAAGATCCATCAAGTTTACACAGCGATTGGAATAGCGGCGCCACAAGACCTACTGGAACCACTGGATACCGAATCTGCAACGGAGATTCTCGTATCAGTTAGTCGAGCACTCTGCGAAGACCAGAAAATCTGTCGAATTGCGGGGAGCCGGGGGATGGGCCACATACTCGGTTTGATCCAGGCCTTGTTCCACCGTAGCACGGTTGTCACTGTCGAGAGTACGATCATTCAAGACGTCGAGAGTGCGAGAATCTATTGTGAAATCTCACAAAGTGATCGTCTTGAACCGACCCAGATCCACCTTGAGACCTCTATATCAACTTCGACGCCTGTTGATCTGCCAATCACTGTACTTCAGACCACATCAAAAAAGCCTCAGCTGCCTATGCCATATCGCTTCAATTGGTCGGGGGGTTTAGCTGATCGGTTGCAATTGACTTTTCTCAATTATGGTTTCAATTGTGATCAAGCTATACTGGATACATGCTGCAACCTGCTCATACTTATCCCTACAGCCGTTAATATTGAGCCCACAGTCTCACTTTCAACGAGAAATCATGAACGCTTACAGCCAGCTCCCCTTATAGCCCTACTTGGGCCATTACCACGGGCACGGATGTGTAAGATATGCGAGGAAATACTCCGAAGTAGACCCACAATAGCCCAAATGGACCTGACCACTGCATTTGCCAAACTCAAGGCCGTTGTGGCCACCAAGGTTCAAGGGCTAAGTTGCGTTTGCCCAGAAGGATCCAAATGTAACTTCACCAATGGTTGGTTGGGCACTAATCGAAGAGAAAAGGAAAAGAAGAAGCACTGTGTGCAACACTGCCTCTGGGATGCTATTGGCTGTACGCTGAGTAACGCACTCTGGTGCTTCTTCATCAATACAGGCCCAAATGCTGTCATCTGCCCTGAGGCCGGAGTAGACGTTCGGTGCATTACGAATGTTGTGACTGGGAAGGAAGCTAGCATAAGCGCCGAGTGGCTCATGATATATGTCATGACATTAGTCGGTCAACGATCATGGGGACAGAAGGGACTTCTTGCTTTAAGCTCCGACTCCTGCACTATCTACCCGACCATACTTCGGACTCTGAGCGTACCTCCCCACCAGTTTGTGACGTTCACGCTTGTAGAGGGACAACTGGTATATGAACGCCGATATCATCGTTATCTGCGCGCAAAACCAGCTCGAGCCCGACCAAAAGCTACAATCACCTTACAAAAAGACAATATAAGACCATCTCACATTGGAGTGCACTTGGGCAGCCCTTCACTAACGCTTCGGGAGGGGTTTGACTTCTTGGAATTCATCTGTACCTTCCGATTTGCCGGAAATGATATAAAGGTCAATCTTGAGGCGGTAATTTTGGGATATATTGGGATGCGGTGGACCGATATGTGCTCTCACCCGGTGACTGATTCTATGGACCTCTCTAAGCATGCGTCCATACCAACATCAGTTGCTTCACCTTCTGCAGTTAGACGATTCGGGGTTGCCATGACACGTTGGAGCCCTGTAGCTCAGTTTCTCTGTTATGAAAATGGATATCAAGCTGTGCTCCAAAGGAACTGCTGCCTTAATTGCGCATCGGAAGGCTTAGCTGCCACGGCTCATGTTGTTATTATTGTCGGATGAGGATCTCTACATTCCACATACTGACCGTACTTTAGCCAAGAAAAAAACATCAGATCTCTGAAACGTCAACGTGATGAGCCAATCCATTCTATACATTCATCTCACAATGGACCGGAGAACAAACATCTCTTGGATATGGAGACATGGAATTTCTAATTTTAGCAGGACAAGCGAAAGCAAGGTAAAGACTCAGATGTTAGGATCTCTCAAGCGCTAGGTAGCCAGCTATTTAACGCCCTGAAAGACCTTAGTTCTTTGTACTTCTCAATTTTGCAAAGTGTCTTTGCCTTTACGGTCCTGGAATATCGTCACTGTTGCACGACCTGCTGTTTCCTCGGCGTCTAGGATTGAGACCACTGCTAATCCTAATCAAGCTCTGCACGACCTAAGTAGGTTCTTAAGGTGCGGGTAACAGGTGAAAGAATGGCCGTGAGCCTAGCCATGGGCCAGCGATTCCAGTCTCTCAGATTCATGAATATGTTTGTAATATAAGAAGTGTATCTACGCTCTGGTGTTAAGCATCCTGGCCCTCTTTCAGCCAAGAACGATCTCGCCAAAACATTCAAATTCGAGGCAAGCTCGAGGAAATTCAAGAGAAAGAGGATAACCAGTAAGCGTAGAGCATCCATACAAATGGTTGGCCTCGAAGCGCCTAGTTTAGATTCCTCTCACTCGATAAGAAATTGATAGCAGTAGATCACTGGGGAAGAACTGCCGAACGCTTGGACACAGGGCATCCTAATCAGAGAGATCCTATGACTGCCCTATGAACAGAATGCGTTTGCTTAGTAGGTAGCAGTACAGTAATTCCCCTGCTGCCTTAAGATCAATATTTTTAACGACTCTACACCCACACTGCAGAGGGCCAGACTGGCATTGAACCGTAACGTAATGGACACTACCTTGGAAGATAAGAAGCCAGATTTTCTGAATGAAGTCTGCCCTGAAGTCGCTACATAGCCTGAATGATAGAAGACATCTGCGTCAAAGTGACGATTGAATACACAATATGCGACTAGCGCGGAGATCTAGGTGGCGGGATTCTCTACCCTGAATCTTAGAATATATCTTATCTGTCTCACTTCCCCCAATACCCTCCACCATCTCCTTCCAGCCCACAATTCACTCAACGAAACCCTCACTCAAACGCCGCCACCTGCCATGAGCAGGCCCCAAAGCCTAGTCACCCTCCTCCTAGTGACCGTAGCCGGCATCGCGAGCGGTATACGTCCCCCCACAAACCATAATCCACTAATCTTACGTTTCCTTCCCCAGGCATATACGTCCTTGATCCTGCGTTCAAGGAATTGGAAAAGGAGAAGCAATTGGGTGGGCAGTAAGCATTCCAGGAGCCCAGATATATGATTTACGGACGTTTTGCTGAATTCGCGGTAGGACGAGGTTTGCTGAGCAACATTCTTTAGTTGCTGTTGAGGAGGCTGTGGAGAAGCCAGAGGCAGAAGCAGCGGTAGGGGAGCCCGCGGGCAGCGCCGCTGCAAATTCTCGGTTGGAGGGTCCTCCAAAGCAGTCGTATTGGCCGATATTCAAGCCGGGCAGCGGCAGGACTGCAGAGAAAGCGTTTTCGGTGAGCGACACAAGAGATAAGCCGTTATGAAATCACAAGAACAATATCCGGGACTCCCGATAGCATAAGACTGATCTAGTACAATACCACTACTATAATGGCCACCGCGAGTACCTCAGCATATGCCCGCCACCTCCACCGCGCCTCTTCCTACGTCCGCTTCTACGGCGGCGCTCCCCCACCAGCCCCCATCTTCCGCTCCGAACGCGAGATACTGGAGCAGAACCACCGCTTCATTAGAGACGATACTGCCTCCACGGATCTTGACGAAGAGAAACATCTCGCTAAGCGATACTACGACAGCCTCTTTCACGAATTCGCACTCGTTGACCTTAGTCGGTGGCGGGAGCAAAAATTGGCATTACGATGGCGTACGAAAGCTGAGGTTCTTGCTGGACAAGGGCAATTCACTTGCGGGTGTCTGAATTGTTCTGGGCGATATAGAGATGAACGCGATGACAGAACGGAGGAGCTGAAGATGTTCGAGTTGAATTTCACATATGTGGAAGATGGTGGGAAGAAAAATTCGTTAGTCAAAGTGTGCGTGTGTCTGAGATGTTCCAGAAAATTGCGAAGGGCCCAAAAGCCCGACGATGAGAAGACCGGAGGGTCTCACAAGAGAAGGAGAAGGCGCCACAGTAATAGCGATAAGCGATCGAAGAGCTCACAGCCGGGCTCAAAGGATCGGGTTAGCGATAGAGGGGTGCATGGACGGGATATGTTGGGAGATCAGAAGTGAATGTATTTAGAATCGCCTCCCAATCTATATTACTCCTTACAATAGATTACTTAAACGGATTGAGCCTCTTCATCAGGTTCTTCTTGGGTGGGGCAGAAGAATCTATGTCGGGGTTTTGTGGGCCATAACCCAAGGACTCTTCGCGCAAGTGAGCACCTGTCGGCTGCTGCTGGAGGCGCGAAGATTCTCCAGATGGAGGAGGTCCTGGTGGAGGGGCAGCCCAAGCCTGAGATGGATTCACCTTTGATGCTCCTTGTGGCGGCTCGTATGTTGGAGGGTTTTCGTAGCCCGTATTGTACGCTGTACCGTTAGCGCTTATCCATGGTCTTATCCAAAGGATAATTTACCTGGAGGTGGAGGAGGATACGGATTCATTTGATACCCATCATTATAGCCACTCTGATGTTGATAGAAGCTGAACGGCTGGTTCCGCGTGGGGAACCTAGCACGCTGAGAGCGTGGGAGAAGCCACTGTATAGTCTGAGCATGGTTCTTGATGATATTTGTGATGGGTTTACCCTATGATAAGCCAGTGGAGGAAGACCCTTTTTCATCCTCCTCTGAGCATGCCAGTAGCCTCCAACGAATAGAACAAGGAACAAGACGAATATAGCTCCGACGATGGACCATTTGATAGCAGCTGCTGTCTGTCTGGTGTTAGCAGATAGTTCCCGGGTGTGCCATATCTGAAAACTCACTGGCGAGTACCACCACCAGTCATTGTTGCAACCACTGCTATTCATGCAGTCACCATCATTGAAGCCCTGCCTCTCCGCCAACATAGGCCCCATCTTTGGTTTGTAGTATCGAGAACGGGAGAGACTATGATATCGACAGACTCAATAGCCTAGTGAAGCTTGCGAGGCTCCGGAAGTAGTCTTTCGAGTGAGTACAATGCTTCGAAAAAAGATTCGCGCGTGAAGACGAGTCGGATTATGTGGCGCGGCAGGATGTTCCGTAGGGGCTAAGGACAGAGGGTTTTAGAATAAGCGCTCACACAGGTCACGTTACAAAAATGTAAAGAGAGAAGGAAACCTAGAGCACCCTCGTAAGCATAACATGCATTCGAGTTGGGAGGCCTCGGAAGCGACAAATGGCATAGGATCAAGTTGCTGTGGGAGCCTCAAACCTGCCTCGACATCCGGTTTCCCCCACTACAAAGTGACCCTACTTTAAGGTGTGTACGAGAGTATCCCTTTGACCGCCACAAGGTCGGCCACCCCCTATGATCTACAATGCTAGTAGGGGGACCCCACCAATGACTAAGTATACGAACATTTGTTTGTTTGTTTGTTTTACCTCGCTGTCGACCTACCTCGCTATCAATCGCATACAGATGCCTGAACGTGGCTGTGAGTTCAAAATATCCGGCGAATCTGATGCTCTATCATTTGCAGTGCGAAAGAAGGCTAACCAGAAGACGAAACCTACTGTACACGAAGTGCTAGAGGCAATTTCAACGGCCCGTGGAAGCTTTAGTCCTCTTCGGATAAAAGCCCGTTCTCCTGTCTCTCTGGTCCCGAATCACATACAGACTTCTCTACAGCTACTTTCTCTTTTCATAAGCTTCGATATGCGCTGCATCATAGTCGAAAACATGAATAACAACGCTATCATTAAGCAGAAGAAAGAGAATATCGAAAAGCAAGAATTGAAACACTGTCGAGCTTGAAAATCAACAAATGATCACGAGATGAAAACCTTCATGAGAGTATTGCTTTACATAAGTCTTTATCACTGTTCGAGGTATGAGAATTACTGAAATACTCAATCTGCTAAGGCTGAACATTGCTTAAGCGTTGCCGAGCTTGTTCAGATATAGCTGACTTACGCTCTTATATAAATAATCCTTGTGAAGAGGTTTTTTGCTAATGCAATGTCCAGCCCGCTGCAGGAAGGACCTGTAAGCCAGATCTGCCCGTATTTTTAGATTCTGCCCTCAGACGTGTAATCAAAGCGCTAACCCGGTAGGGGCTTAGCCCCACACGTCTGAGATCCTGAGGCAAATTAGATCATTCGATCGAGATGTTGATTGATAATCTCGGCATTCCGGTTAAACCGAAAGACCAAGGTTAGATATATATAAGAATCTCGGAAGACTCAGCTTGACTAGATCTTCAGGTTCTGTCTTAGTCAATTTAGTCACTCTTTAGCTATAAGAATTATAGCTATTCCAGATTCCTAGTCCTTGCCTTCGTCCTCGTTGCCCTCGACCCTATGCGTGCTGGGCCGGCTGAAGGCTCCTAAAAGCGTTTCGGCGCTCCCTTGAAGACAGAACCCATGTCGCAGCAGGCCATCATCGGACTAATCGGCGGCATGAGCTGGGAGAGCTCGGCCGAATACTATCGGATCATCAACCAAACGGTCCGGGAACGACTGGGTGGCTTGCGGTCTGCACGCTGTCTAATGTGGTCGCTTGATTTTGGCGAGATCGAGGCTCTGCAACATGCCGGACGTTGGGATGACGCGGCAGCGCTGATGATCGACGCAGCAACGCGCTTAGAGCAAGGTGGCGCCGACTTTTTCCTGATTTGCACCAACACCATGCATCGAATGGCCGACCAGGTACAGGCCGCTGTTCGCATTCCGCTGCTGCATATCGCCGATCCAACAGCCGATCGGATCAAAGCTCAGGGCTTTAAGCGCGTCGGCTTATTGGGTACCGCATTCACGATGGAACAGGAGTTCTACAAGGGCCGATTGCAACATCGATTCGGCCTCGATGTGCTGACCCCCGATGCCGATGATCGCGCCACCGTTCATCGCATCATCTACGACGAGTTGGTTCAGGGTCGAGCGGAACCGGCATCTCGCGAGGCCTATCGCATGGTGATCGCGCATTTGGTCGAGCAAGGCGCTGAAGCTATCATTCTGGGTTGTACGGAGATCATGCTGCTGGTGAAGCCAGCGGACAGCCCGGTGCCGTTGTTCGATACCACTGGCATTCACGCCGAAGCGGCCGTCGACCGCGCACTCTCAGCGGTGCGTCGGGCAGCTTAAGTGGATTGGAACGCGGTTGGTGGAACAGAATGCAAAAGCAGCGGTTGCAAAGAAAATTGGCTTAATCGACGGGCTCGTCGTTCGGGCCGGGGTCTTCTATTACGACCAGATTTTCTTGCGATACGCCGGTGGTGCAAACACCATTCCTAAACCCGTTATTCTCAGCAAAGCGCAGAGCAGCAGCAAGTCACGGAAGTTGTATTCACACAATCCACGGCAGCGCTATTACTTCCGCCACAAGGAAATCCGCAATTTCAAAGCCCGCATTCCGGCTTTCAGTCAAGTAAGATATGTGCATTTTTCACGACTATAAGCTGACTGATCGTTTTAGGGACGCTTTATGGACACTGGAAAGATGTTACTGCTGAACAAGCTCAATCATTCGCTCCGTGCACTCCAATTGCTTCAATTCGAAAGGCTGGCGTGGTGGAACAACTCGACGGCGTGGGTATACTGATCTGCTTTGATGGCACGACTCATCTCAATTGGCTTGCTCGTCAAGAAATGATGTAGGATATCATAGAAGTACTTCTGGAATGCAGTTCATACCTTCACAATATATCTTATTTCAACGGCACTGATAGAACGATACCACCGTTTTGCATCCCATGGTACTATTACCAACATCTGAGCGTCATCTGTCGTAACCTTCCCAACCATAACAACCCCTGGAGTGCCATTGGATGCCTCCCCAATCTTTATAGCACCACCCCCACCGGCCGAAGATATATTGACAAGAACCGCTAATGTATTCGCAGGTGCAGAGGTCTTATAAGTTTCTTGGGTTGGCCCAGTAACTATGGTACACGCCTCGCAAGGTAACTAAACCCAATTCAGTCGCTTGCAGCGCTTCACATAGGATACATACTTCTTTCTTGCATATATCAAGAAGCTGTTGGTCTGTCGAAGATCTGTTTACCGTATTCTACGCATGCTGACAGTACTGCATATCTCATTGCTGTCAGCCATATCCAACGAACACTGCACGGACTCACTAGCGATGTTGTAAGATGCTGAGCGACGTGTGACGAGGCACCAGACCTTGGGAGACGATATGTTGTGCAACGTCGCTATATGGGATGAAACCCTATTTTACACTGCTATACTTGGTCGCGATTTCAGATACAGCAGTAAGATCGGCAGTTGATTCGAGATAGAAACAGATCAAAATGAAAACTTCGCGCTTCGTCCGGGTAGTGGGGCACCAGACCACTGAGGCATGTGACGCAATATGTGCGTCTCGGGATTTCAAGACCACGAGGACCTGACTTAGGGCCAACGATTTGCGTCGGAATTTTGCTATAGATAGTTAATACCCAATTCTATTCAACTCTATCTAGCCATGCCTTTATAAGGCTTTGCTCCGTAACAGGGGAGTCATCGTCGCTCACTGCCGATTCTTCACTTGAGCTGCCCACGTCGAACCAATCGTGTGTAAATATGGCTTTCTCGATGGGTGGATACCCATCCACGCGAAGCCAGCCAAAAATGCTTCGAGTCGCGACTTCGGATAGGAGCTCAGATCGGAGGAAACCTTCCGTCTGAGCAGGGGTTGAATCTACATCGAGCTCGGTAGAAGGTGCGCCACAGTGGTCCACGACAGCATTTTCCTCAAAGCCCCGATCTTCGCAGCTTAACCCGTTTTCAGTGTCCCAGCGCCAGTTGAAATACTGTAGGCAATGTCCTGTGCAAGTCACATGTTGTTGGACCTCAATATCTGCGAGTTCAAGTGGTGTAGTACCAAAGGGTGGCCAAGGACAAACCGGGGCCCTTTGATAGCTCTCAGATCCCGTAAGGTAGAGTAATCGACATTCGTCAGTGCGACTGATCTCTTTGTTATCTGTTGTGTAGGTTTTGTGTGGTATGAGGTTGATGAATGAGTGGATAGTCCCGGTCCATACGGCGGCGTGGAGTTCAACCGCGAACAGTCCATTTCGGACAGATTGAAGGACCGTCTTCTCCATTCCCATTATGATCGCACCCAGCCACAAAGCTGCAAGAGTCGGCTGCCTCGTGCTCATTATTATAGTAAAGCTCGTATATTCGTCTCTTGCGATTATAGGATCAACTGTTTCGAAAATCGGCTGTATCCACGGACTGACAAGGTTACATGAAACGGCGGGATCGAAAAAGGAACCTGAGAGAAGAGAGCGCAATCCCCAAATGTTGCAGCTTAATGTCATGTAGTACGGTAACAGGCGAGACTCGTCCTGGAGACTTCTCTGGAAGTGGACAGAGCTAGGCGATGACTTCGATCTTGGGTTTCGGGAAGGCTTTGGGAGGGGAAGGTTAGCGGAGGCGCCTTCATCGCTGTTCTTCCAAGGGAGGAACAGTGAGGCTGCCAAAGCGGGTATACACTGGCTGCTAATGCCGTGGTACTCACAATACTCCCGTAGGTACTCCAAAGCCTCATCGGAAGATGGAGTAGTTTTAGACTGTTCGTGGGTGATGGATCCTACATCTGCATTTCGGAGTTTCAAGATCTGAGAGGAGGCGATGTGGGCGGACCACGGTGACCGGTAGATTGTGTCTGATAGTTCAATTGTTGCACGCCAGCCTTCACCAGGAGCTAGAACCGCAGCCCACCACCGAGCTGCTCGTTCCCCTTTTTCGCTAATATCAATTTCGATGGCGCCTGCGGGTATGTCTTCTTCATTTCTCAGCCGTGCTGCTTGCAGATCTGAATAATGTATGCTGCCGAGAGGAAATGACCCCTCGAGACCGTAAGGCGACAGCAACTCTACCCAGCGTGCGGATAGGATGTATGCCCATGCCAAAAGCAAGATCGTAAGATGGTTTCCCTCGGTCATTTGTCCGTCTCCCTCAGTTGTTTGTCCGTCTCCTTCTTGCACGCCAGGCCAATCCATGAAGCGAGAGTGTTCTGCGAAAGAGTAACCCGTCGAATTGAAGACTCCGCAGAGGAGCTCGTGAGACAATGTTTTGGGTGGAAGGCTGCATTCTCCCAGCGAGGTACGCCATGTCGACGTACCGCCTATCCGTAAGCCAAAGCGCGAATGGTGGTATCGGAGAGCAGACAGCTTTGCGTGAGCGTGAAGCGAACTGGTAGGGAATGCGGGGACTTTGCCGAGAAGGTTTCGTAGCTGGACACATTGCGCTGGAAGTCGAAGCTCTGTAGTCGTGGCCGCATAGGAGGACCACAAAGAGCGGCTTCTTCTCAAAATTTGTTGTATGGTCGTTAAGTCTGGTTGAACTTCGTTTGCCATCTCAGCACAAGAAGTCGGTCATCTTGTGGTCGTGAAATTTCGCTGGCGATCGTGGCTTGAGATTGGTGAAGGTGTTCGTCGCAAGTAAGTACACAACAAAGTACGGACATACTATCAAACCCATAACAGTATTATTAATGGTAGTAGTAGTTATGATCTAGAGCTTCAATTTAAGCCCGATTGAGTGATGGGAATTCCGGACGGTTGGCCAATACTGTAGCTCTATAAACTATTAGCGTGTGCAGAAAGCTATGGATTCCTTGGCATCGCAATTGTCGCGCCCCCCCCCCAAATTTACTATTGAATTCAGACATTCTCGCATTAGAAAAATCAATCAAACAGGTAAATATGAAGCTATTCAAACGGTTCACAGTGCTAACATTCTTTTAGCTATGACAGGTCCACCGGCTCCGGCCCTTCGCTCGAAGATACTACGCCTCCTGCTTTTACATTGAAGCCCTCTCGCCATCGCCGAAGAGGTTCACTGTCACCGTAACATCGTTTATACTATGCAAGAGAATCTCTTCATGTATGACTCTTCCTTTAGATCTCAGTTTCGTTCGAAGAGCGCTTCTCGAAAAGTCTTTCCAGTCGCTGAAGACTCTCTAATTACATATCTGAAGCAACAGTCATGAATCATGCAGAAAGAGATGATGTGGTTTCTATGAGAGAAGTGAGGTATATATGTTCATAGATTCACGATATTCAGAATTCTGAAGAAGAGACACTGAAGTGAAAAGAGAAGACAGCGTGTCGACATCAAACAGAACGATAAGCTGCGATTAAACTGAATTGTCGACCTGTTGCAGCTGACGACTGAACAGCTTGTCTTCGTCGATGAGACTCTGTTCAACGAGACTACGAGATGACGTCATCAAGCCTATGCATCAGTTGATGAGTCAGCTTGCTATTAAGTCTCTAGAAAGAGAGAGCATTTCTGAAGCGTTCTTTCGATGTATACGATCGATGACTATCTACTCTGTATCGATATTCGTGAAGGCTGATTCAACGACGTGAGTCTCGCATGCTTTCTTCGCTGCTTTGAAATTATCAATGATATGTCTCTTGAAATTGCGAAAGCAATTGACTTTGACAGCAGCGTCTGCAGTGTTTGCTTTGACAGCAGTCTTTACAATGATTCTAGCAGCAACGTCAGTCTTGACTTTGCGAGCAGCGTCTGCTTTGACTTTGTCAGAAGATTTCTTCGTTGATGAGATGCTTGAGAGAATGAGTGAATTCTCTAGAGATAGTTTCTGACTTCGACGTGATGACAACATGATGACTTCGAGAATCAAGAGAGGGCTAAAAGAATGTTAGCACTGTGAATCATTTAAATAGCTTCATATTTACCTGTTTGATTGATTTTTCTAATACGAAAGCGTTGAAGATAGCGAGAATATCAAGAATGTCTGAATTCAATAGTAAATTTGAGAAAGAGCGCGACAATTGCAATGTCAAGAAATTCATAGCTTTCTGCACACGCTAATAGTCTAAGAAGAATTCATTTACAAATTCTAGTTTCATCTATCAATCTTCGTGAATATCTATAGAAGAGTTCACCTAGCAATCGGCTAAACCTAGCAGTCGGACAGCCCTATAGGGCTGAAAATTCACATTTCATATTCTATTGATATAATTCTTCAACATATCAGCAAAACGATGACAGTCACCTCTCTCACTCTCTCTATGTTCTTCATACCTTCTGAAGATATAGAACTTTCACAGAAAAAGCGCATAATGCTTGCCCACGCTCGTTGAAACGAGGCTTCAGCAGTTAACGAAAATTCTTTTCAAGCAAAAATCGCTCGTCAATATGAAATATCAACTAGTACTCTTTGAGATTGAATCAATGGTCGAAAGACTGTTGCTGCACGCAATCAACAATTTCAAAGACTTAGTCAAGAAGAAGAAGAAGCTATATGTGTCTGAATTCTACGTCTTCAGACTTGAGTGTCATGATGAATTGACACATAGAGATTAGATCAGAGACTAAAATCAGAGACTGAGTTGAAGGTCAGATCTGAGTTAGCTCTGAAACTCTGTGACTCTGTCAAGACATCGTTTAGATCACGTCATATCTTCGACTTAATATGTCATGAATTATGTTGTGTTCGACTTGACAATGCTTGACAAACTCTCTATAGTCGATCGATTCTCTCGAGTTATTGAGAGCTTCTTAATAATTAGCTCTATCATAATATATACTCATTCTGTGTCTGTCTAGAATATCACATTGTCATATCACTCTTATAGATTTCATTTACTTCTCTAGTAGATCTGATCATCACAGTTCTAATTATTTCAAACTTTTCTTAAAAGTGATGATTTAATATTCAAGCATGACAATAGCAATGTGATTGCAACAGAGTTGCAATGACGACGTCTTGATCTTGCAAGACATTATATCAGAAAACAAACATCATATAATGAAATAAGAAAGCAAAGAAGCAGAAAATAAACTTTCTCTTGATATTAATGAACAGCTGATTCAAGTAATGCTTCAACATGATGAACTGCAAAAGAAACAGAAGTTAACAGCTATTCAATCAAAGATTAAGACTCTGCAAGTTGTTGAAATGACAAAGAAAAGTCATTCAACTTTTATTTGAATCTTCATTGAGAATTTGAATGATTTATGCATCATCTTCATAATGTCAACGAAGATGAAACAAAGTCTTCATGAGATTGTCTTGCAAAAGCGAAGACTTTCAATGTCTTTGAAGAAGTATCATGACAAAATCATCAGAAAACATAGAGAGTGAATTCGCGATGTTAAAATCTTATTTTGAAATATCTTTTAACATTTTGAAAAAGATGAGAGAAAGATTTTGTACTGCATGATCTATCTCAGAAATGAATCAAAGAAACTTTGATTTGATCATGAAGAGATTATGTTTGCAGCTCAGCAAACGTGATTCAATTTTATCAACTTTCTTCTGAACATAATTGAAAATTCAATGAATCGAAGCATAAACGTGACTCAGCAGTATGCAAATGCATTGCAACGCTTGAATCAGATGATATGAACATTTGCAGTCTATCTGAGCACTTTGAAACATCAACTTTCATTGTATAATGATGAGCATAAGTGAGCTCATTTATTCATCAAGCTAAGATTTGAACTGCATGTGACTATTATCAATGTACAGTTGATTTTTATCACATGAGATGCATTAATTGATCTTGTCGCTCGATTGAAAATCAATCTGTGAAAAGAACATGTCTTGTCGTTGAAACAATCTCAAGACAGAGACTCATATGATCAAACTAAGATCAATAAGAAGACTCATTCAAAGCAAAAGAAGTCTCATAAATCAATCAAACTTAACTCATCATTAAAGTCAAGCTCACATGCTTCATCATGTTATAGCAAAGATTTGTTCAATATAACGTGCTGAATGTACAATCAAAAAAATCATTACATGATTGATTGTAAAGATGAAAAAATCAAGAATAGATCAAAGAAATTTGATGCAAATCGAGTATTCATTGATTCAATGTCACATATAAGTTGTTTCAAGATTTCAAAAAAAGACAAGCTCTCAATGAATGCTTCAAATCATCAAGAAAAAAATAAAAAGTTTTATTCATAAAGATTCTTATATATAAAGAGCATGTAATTCAGAGAGATCAGAAGACAGAAACTGTTACAAGTGTATCAAGATTGATAAGATTGAACAAGATTAAAGCTTTAATCAATTTGCAGTGAACACTAGCGAGTTTTCTGCGTAATGATTAGAGCTAATCAACGAGCTAGTCAGATTTGACTCAGATTTAACTCAGATATGATTCAATTTCTTTTTTCTTTCTCAACATTCTTTTCTTTCATCAACATCTTGTTCATTTACATCACATTCTTCTCATGTTACAAACATATTTCTTTCAAGTCTAGCGCAGTCTCTGAACATTACATAAATAGAAGCTTTTGTATCAATCTTCTTCTGTATTCTTAATATTCAGTTATAGCTATTTCTAAAGATTAAGCACTATCAATTCTGATTTTCATTAATTGTATCATTTAGACACAATTCTGATATTATATTAAGAATTCATTAATCACATGATACTGATCTCATTACTCATTTAACATACTTATCTAAACAAAACGAGTTTAAAGAAATTCATTTATTTAGTGATCAATGATAATTGAAAGATAGAACAACATTAGAAGATTGAATAAAATCAACGACAAGACTGTTTGAATTGCTAAACTACTTATTGCTCATTAAGTATGCAAAGTTCACTCGATTACAAGAATCATGATAAAGAATCTTCGTGAATTGCTCAAGAATCAAATCGATCGATAGTGTTACGATTCTAGCTACGCACCTTCGTTGATAGCTATGTTGGTGACTATGTTGATGACTATGTTGATGACTATCCTGAGAGCTATCGCCGATCGCTCGCCACTAGGGCATAGGCTTGTTCCGAAGTCAACCCTATTCAGGGTTAGCTTATGTTCTTCTGAGTCATATAGATAGCCGGTTCTTTCCTTCTAGATACTTTTCTTCCTTAGCATTTATATACTCGTTACATTACACTCATATGACTCGCTCTATGCTGGCCCCTAACATTATATAAATGCTTCTTCGTTACAGACGAAGTGAAATAATCTGCATCGATTCCTTCGAATGCTTCTGCTAGTAGTTCTTCAACCCTCTATCGACTTTGATCTAGCGACTTGCGTCCGTGCAGCAGCACTCATCTTTCTTCTCTCGTGAGCTGATTCAGCGAGAATAAACAAAAGATTCGAACTCGTGCGCTGATCAGCGAGTATAAACAAACGATTGAAACCATCCGACTAGATCAAAGATCAGCGAATTAATCGTTCATTCAGATTCGCAAGAAATTCTTCGAATTTGTTGAACAATCAAACGAAGCCAGTCATAGAACTGCGTGAAGTCTCTATCTCGAGAAGCAAACCCTCAGTGAGCCTGCTTCAATGGCATTGTCAATGCGATGGCCTACTCGCTCTCATCGTCCTACTCATCAGTGAATCTGATCATACGTTCACGTGCAACTAGTGAGTCTGCTACAATGACGAGCTCAAAGTCGATCTCTTCGATGAGCAAGTCGATCAGTGAGCCTGCTTCAATGACACTGTCAATGCGATGATCTATCTTCTCATCGTTCTACCCACCAGTGAACCTGATCATACATTCACGTGCAACTAGTGAGCCTGCTACAATGACATCTTTCGTCAATGCGATGATCTATCTATTCACATCGCTCTATCTACCAGTGAATCGGTCTGTCGACTCGTACGCGTGCAACTAGTGAGCCTGCTTCAATGACACTTCTACCTCGCATAGTGAGCCTGCTACAATAGGCATTTCGATTTTACACAAGGCTAAGAAAATACATTCATGCGAACATGAATCGTTGAAGGGGGGAGGTAATGTTACGATCCTAGCTACGCACCTTCGTTGATAGCTATGTTGATGACTATGTTGATGACTATATTGATGACTATCCTGAGAGCTATCGCCGATCGCTCGCCGCTAGGGCATAGGCTTGTTCCGAAGTCAACTCTATTCAGGATTAGCTTATGTTCTTCTGAGTCATATAGATAGTCGACTCTTCTCTTCTAGATACTTTCCTTTCTTAGCATTTATATACTCGTTACATTACACTCATATGACTCGCTCTATGCTGGTTTCTAACAGATAGATTCAATGATAAAGAATCTTCGTTGTTTGCTAGAAAATCAATCAAATCAATCAACAAACAAATCTTATCTTCTTTGTTGAAGATTGAATCTCATTTCATACATCTTTCTTCTTCAATCGTTGAGCATCATCATTCATTCAGCTCTCTTTCAAACAAATCTCATCATGTCTAGTCATTCATTTATTGAAGAGCATTTCGAAGAATTTCGAAATCGTTTCTCTCAAATCTCTGATGCTGATTCATTGAAATGATGAACGAAATCATTAAGTGCTGCATCATTCATTCATGAAGATGAAGAATCATTTGCTGAAATGATAATATCTCTCATGTTCTACGAAATTTGAAAGACTTGAAGTCTAGTTCTTGATGAAGAAACAGATTAACTCTACGAGTTAAATAAACAACAAGAAGATAAAATCAAAGAGTTGAAGACTAAACTTCAAGCTAAAGAAATCACTTCTTCTGATTTCATCTACTTTAAGCGTTCTAGATCTCAAAAAATATCTGATTCTTCGTTGTTTACTGATGAAAAGAATTTTACTTGAAAGAACTGATACAGAAAAATTCAGAATAAACTAGAGATCAATGTCGATCTTTTTTCTAATGAACGAGTCAAATTGAGCTATATACATTCTAGATTATTCGATGATGCAGCTGAGATCACTCAAGCTAGACATGAACATGACTGTATCAATCTTTATAAAATCGTCGAAGATCTTTTGAAAGAGTTAACTCAGTTGTTCAATGACTCAAATAAGAAAGTCAACTTTCGTAGAAAATTCTACAACTTGATTCAAGAATTTAAGAAATTCAATGAATTCTATACTTAGTTTCAACGTTTATCTTTTTATCTAAACTATCACGAGAAGTAACTGATTGCTGATCTGAAAGATAAAATACATTCTTGTCTTTGATTCATTTGAATAGATCAACTAGTTCAATCTGATTCTTTAAAAGAAATTCATTTCTATCTGATTCATTTGAATAATGATCAGCAAGTCATTTGAAAGATCAAGAACAAGATCAAACACATCAATGATCTTTCTAAAACTATCTTTCATAAAGCGACTGTTGTCACTCAATCAGTCAATCACTTGAAGTCTGATCAGTTAAAGTCGTGCGACGCGATTTTAACTAACGTCAAAGAAGCAGACATTTTAGTCGAAAGCTGTTTCATATGTCATAAATCAGATCATAGCTTTAAAGAGTGTCTTGATCAATCTACTAAAATTAATGCAGTGAACAATAAATATGATCGCTTCGATTTCGATTCAAATTTCGATTCAAAAAACTAATCATCTTTTCAAAAGTCATCAAAGAAATAGAGATTATATCTTTGTGCAAACTAGATAAAATTCTATTGAAAGAAAATTATTTTGAAAAGTCGTTTCTAATTGATGCTCATCTCATCTCTCAGAATCAATCTTTCAGTCTTTGTTCTTTAATAAACAGTGATTCAGTCATTTACATGATTATACATTCTAACTTAGTCAATAAAGTATGCGAGAAACTGAAAATTCAATCTATATCATTGACAAAAGAGAAGCTAATAAGAGATTATGATGAAAAGATATCTAAGAAAGTCATCACTCATAAAATTCTATTCAATCTCATCATCAAAAGTCATAAAGAATTGACTGTATCAATGCTGATAGCTGATATTAATCATTATGAAGTCATATTAAATAAGCTCTGAATGAATAAAAATAAAATATTATTGAATATGCAAAATGACATCATTGTTTTTTCAAATCAATTGAATACTTCTATTTTAATTTTTTCGATTTCTCTCAATTCAAAGCACTCAAATTGATCGCGATCAACTTCATCTTCTTCAATCACTCAAACTAAAATCTTTATGATATTCAAACAACTTGTTCAAGAAGAGTCATTCTCGATTCAAAGCATAAACGCAACTTTGTTCAAAACATTGTTAAATCATTTAAAGAAGAACAAGATCGAAGTTTTTGCTCTATTCATGATAAACATCAATAGAAAAATCACGTACAATACTCAGTGCGATTTGAACGCTTTAAACATCTCTTCAATCAATGAAATGATTCAGAATTTGAAAGATATTAAAGCAAAGCTGTCATCAAAATATCATGAGTTTCTAGATGTTTTTGATCGAGCTCAATGTCAGAATCATGTTTAAATGATACAATCAATGAAGATCAGAATTGATAGTGCTTGATCTTTAGAAATAGCTATAACTGAATATTAAGAATACAGAAGAAGATTGATACAAAAGCTTTTATTTATGTAATGTTCAAAGACTGCGCTAGACTTGAAAGAAATGTGTTTGTGACATGAGAAGAATGTGATGTAAATGAACAAGATGTTGATGAAAGAAAAGAATGTTGAGAAAGAAAAAAGAGATTGAGTCATATCTGAGTCAAACCTGAATCAAATCTGACTAGCTCGCTGATTAGCTTTAATCATTATGCAGAGAACTCGCTAGCGTTCACTGCGAATTGATTAAAGCTTCAGTCTTGTTCAGTCTTATCAGTCTTGATATGCTTGTAACATTATCTTTTCTTTGAAAATTCATGTTTGCATGAATGTAGTTCATTTGCTCACTTTTGTTGATAGTTATTTCGATATTTAGCGCGATTTGTTTGAATATAGCTTATGAAATTCATTTAAAACTTTCTCTGAGTCATTGAATTTTTCTTTATCAACATAGTATCATTTATTGTTTCTATCTAGATCTGTTCATTTGACTTTGTACTGTATTCAATCTCAATAGCGTTTGAAGTTCAATATATCATTTATCTTTCAATGTTCATCATCTTTAATAGTGATTGATCTGAATGATTCTGAATGCTGTTCTGATAGAGAGTCTTCTGAATATGATTGCAGTAACTTTGAGCTGAACATTGAATGCAGATGCTTCATGCTGACTAATAAACGAAGATGATAAAAGATACTCACTTTGACAGTGATTTGATAAAGATTTAGCTGTTTGTCTTTCAAATCTTTGCAGAGTCTCATTGTCTTGATGTTTCTGAAAGATAGTCAAATTCAGTCATCTACTTTATAGATGATGTTTCATCTATGTTTATTGATCTGAACTTTGATGATTAGCTTCGTCTTTTTCAATTGTTGATGATCGAAGTTCAGTAATTCTTTCATTCAAATGACAATATCATTTGCTTTTTTAGCTTCAAGTCATTCATGAGTTGTTTCATAGTCAGTTGTATCTGAATCAAAACTCATTCAAGAATGAAATTCTTTATTGAAGTAGAAGAAAGTCATTGAAGTGATTGAGAAGATATTGAAATTGTCGCTGAATTTCATCATAAATATTCATTTGACTCAGTCGTTCTGCATGTAATTGCAATAGATTCTAAGTTCGCGTTCGACGTTTTGATTGACTCATTTCGATTGATCATCGATCTCAGAATGATAGACTGTGAATAAACTAGCTGTGATTCTCAATCGCTTGCAAAGACTTTTTCACATAGTCAATATGAATTGAGAGTCTTTGTTTGAAACAATAGAACTGAATAAATCATGCAGTTGATAGACGTTTCATAACATGATTCAAATCATTTCTTCAACTGAAATGTCATCATTTTTTCAATGACAGAGAACATAATGATATTCTTTGATGAGATAACATATGATTATGCAAATGATGTTATAGCTTTCTGACAGAGATAGTTCAGTGATGAAATTCATAGTTATATCTTTTCAGCGTTTCTGTGAAATCGAGAGCGAATGATGAAGTTCATTGATGCTATTTCTAGAAGCTTTGCTTCGTTGACAAGCATAACAGTTTCAAATGTATCATCAAATAGTAACTTGATGATCTGATCAATAGTAGAAACGCTGAACTAGATTGATGATTCATTTATTGTCGAAATGAAAGATTGAAGATTGATCATGCACTTCTTGTAGTAATTTCGTGTGCATGTTCTCAGAAACTCACAGTAAATCTTTTCTAAATAGAACTTCGTCAATGATTTCGCAGTTCTTCAGTTTAGTGATATGAAATTTGAACTTGTTTTCGTTCATAGCTTGTCTATATTCGCTGCAGAGCTCATCTGTTTGATTGATCATTCGTACTCGTTGATAGAGATTTGCTTTCAATTCAATAAATAGAATCTCAATTCTATCGAAAGTCAGAATAGTTTGAAAACAATCTTCAAGACGCTGAGCTGATTCAGAGACGTTTGCTAGAAACATTCTGATTAAAGCATCAATCTTAGTGTTCATTTTGCCTGATCTAAAAATAATCTGAAAGTTGAACTTTGAAAGAATGTTCAGATAGTTGACTTGTCGTTGACTCAACTGTTTATTTTTCATGAAGATCTTCAAAGTCTGATGATCAATGAACATCTGAATGAATAATTCAGTGCATTTCAGCTTGAGTCATCAATGTTCGAAGCATTGAATAATGATTAGCAATTTCTTGTCATAGATGTGATAATTGATTTCAGCGAGAATCATGCTTTTGCTGTAGAAGATCATCGAATGAAGAACTCTCTCGTCATTATACTGAGATAGTATTTCATCTTTTACATAGTTTAAAGCATCGATCTTCAGAATAGCTTGTCGTTTGAGATTGAAGTGACGAAGTACTGAGATTGAGCTGACTTGTTTCTTTAAATTGTCAAAGACTTGAACACAGATCTCGTTTCAAACAAAAGACGTGTTCTTTCTAGTCAGCTGAGTGAATGATTTGACTAGCTTCGAGAAGTTCTTAATGAAACAATGATAAAAGTTAACAAATCTCATGAAGCTCTGAATTTCTTTTAGATTGATTGAAGTGATTCAGCTGATTATGATTGTCACTTTGCTGAGATTCATACAAAGATCTAGTTCTGATACAATGACTTCTAGAAAGACAGTTTCTTTCACATTGAATTTGCACTTTCGAATATTCATCTGCAGTTCAGCTTCGCGTAGTTGACTTAATACTAGTTTGACGTGATTTCTATATTTCTTTCTCATTTTGCTATAGATGAGAATGTCATCTAGATAGACTTGACAAAAGTCGTTCAGAAAGTTTCATAGAATGTCATTCATATATTGCTGAAAGAAGATCGATTCGTTAGTCAGTTCAAATAATAGCATCTTGTATTTATATGCTTCTAAAGCAGTGATAAAAGTGATGTAATTCTCACTATCAAAATGCATTTGAAGTTTGTTGAACGTTGATATGATGTTCAATCTAGTCAAATGCTTGCAACTCACTATTTTATCAATGATCTCGTTTATCAGCGATAGAGAATATTTATTTCTTTTGAAAATGACATTTAGCTTTCGATAGTTTACGCAGAATCGAAGATCTTCATTCGCTTTGAGAATGAATAGAACGAGAGAGAAATAGAAGATCTGACTAGAAGTGATGAATTTCTTCGACAGATTCTCGTTTAAGTACTTTTTTACTTTCAGAAGTTTGACAGAAGACATTCAATAGACTCGACAGTGAGAGAGTGTTGAATCATTGATGAGCTCAATTTTATGATCGTAGAAGCGATGAGAAGATAGTTTATTCAATTGAGCTCGATCAAAAACATCTAGAAACTCATGATATTTTGATGACAGCTTTGCTTTAATATCTTTCAAATTCTGAGTCATTTCATTGATTGAAGAGACGTTTAGAGCGTTCAAATCGCACTGAGTATTGTACGCGATTTTTCTATTGATGTTCATTATGAATAGAGCAAAGATCTTGATCTTGTCTCTCTTTGAATGATTCAACAGTGTCTTGAACGAAGCTGCGTTTATGCTTTGAATCAAGAATGACTCTTTTCGAACGAGTCATTTGAGCATCATAAAGATTTTAGTCTGAGTGATTGAAGAAGACGAAGTTGATCGCGATCAATTTGAGTGCTTTGAATTGAGAGAAATTGAAAAAATCGAAATAGAAGTATTCAATTGATTCGAAAAAACAATGATGTCGTTTCACATATTCAATAATATTTCGTTTTTGTTCATTCAGAGCTTACTCAATATGACTTCATGATGATCGATATCAGCTATCAGCATTGATACAGTCAATTTCTTATGACTTTCGATGATGAGATTGAGTAGA
>JAABUH010000025.1_pt1 | contig 204485 bp, 291 predicted proteins | sample 5559121 | NCBI WGS metagenome assembly JAABUH01 (sample SAMN10711871, study PRJNA513364) | rock metagenome | isolation source: Antarctica rocks | place: Antarctica: Victoria Land, Battleship Promontory nord | collected 2015-12-28
CGTTAAAGTACGATATCAGACGCCACAATTCGCTGGACGATATGCGTCGACATATGGAGCGCTGGGTGGGTTGTGTGAGCTTGCAAAATGTACAGGCTGATTTGGGAAGGCGCTATCGTTAAAGAGGAGAAGGTGAGATGATCGTATTGAATCAGAGGTAGTGCTTATCTGGTACAGGTGCAAGGGTTATTCAAAGGCGTTACTTCGCCCATGGTGAGTTCGACCGATCCCTCTACGACGAGATACATAGCTGATCCCGCTTTCAGGCTGGGATCGCCTTTGTACGTCTACCATCCGTAAGAACAGCTAGCCTCGCTCAACGGTCAAGCTCAGATCAATGGCCTCGTCTTCACATCCTACTCGTTCTTCATGAAATTGCAAATACAACCCGACTCCTTGCGAGAACCGTCATTGGGGCAGATATGCTTGGCCGGAGCTGGGAGCGGTGTGCTGAGCGCGTGAGCCTGCACCAAAGGTGATGATGTTGTCCTGACGACTGCAGACTAGTGACATGTCCCACGGAGCTCATCAAGGTTGGCAGCCTCCATTAAGGGATACGAAAGCTAACGGGAGCCACAGATCCGCCAACAATCCGCTCCGCCTCACCTGAACCCTTCGACCCTGTCTGTGTGCCGCTCGATCATCAGGCAAGATGGTCTTCGAGGACTGCATCGCGGGTTTTCGGCGACAGCTTTGCGGGATCTGGCTTATGGACCGTATTTCTGCACGTAAGTCCACATGGAACGTTCTCTCGCTGATGAGGAGCTATGAGTTTGTTTGCCGTTTCTTCAAGCACAGGAAGAACCCTCCTCCAGTCCCATCCTCGCGGCATCATCATGAGAGTCTCATCGATGAAGCGGAACAAGAACGGTCACGCCTCACTTGGCCGGAATTGATGACCGCTGGCGGCCTAGCAGGAGTAACAGCATGGATGGTTGGTAAAAGATCTGACCAGTGCTGAAGCTAGGCCACGTTCCCCCTCGACGTCTTGAAGACTCGTATGCAGAGCAGCTCGTGGTCAGACGATGATGGCCGGATAAGACCGTCATTAAGGCATGTCGCTATCGACGCGGTGAAAAGGGAAGGGTGGAGGGTGATGTTTGCGGGACTAGGACCGACTCTGATCCGGTAAGCAACAGAAATTCTGCTCCTGCTGGTCCTGACATGCATGACCATAGCGCTGTTCCGGTGAGCGCGCCAACCTCTGACACGTACTGATATATCCAGGTGAACATGGTCGTCTTCCTCACATTCGAAGCCATCGTCTCGGGCTTGTCGTGACAAAACCGCATGAAGATTCACCACATGAAGATACCCAGCACACAACCAGACATATGCACATCCCTATTTGACCTCACTAACGCTAGTACCGCGAATGGTCGCCGAGTGCAGTTGTTAGCCCGTAGAAAGGCTAATTGGGTAACTGATATCTACTGAGAAGCGGGAAGCAGCAAGCGAAGTCACGAGGTATGACCGGCCTGACTCCCGGCTTATCTCGATCGAACGGCGCTAGTTCCTTCTGAAATAATCTCGCGATTCAGGAACGCGCTACAGGTTCTGATACAGCCCGGCCACGCGTCAAATCCCATGGTTGGTGGGAAAATGCTTAAGAACTCACACCTATAAGGTCCCGGTCCTGAAAACTTGATGGAAATAAGCCCGTCGCGCAACAGGCGCGGCGCCTTCAAAGGCGAAGAGTTTTAGAGTGACGGTGGATATTACTATTATTGCATGGCGAAGATCGATCTGTGTGGCTGAGGGGGCACGATCATGATAGCATGTACTGGGAGCTCAACCTCTAGCTTCCGGCCATCTGCTATAGGTTAGTCATATCCCAAGACATGTTGACCCCAGAAATCGAAATCTCTTTGGCCGGCGGTATCGTCTTTGAGCTAAATTAAGCGTTTACGTCAGATGACGTAGGTATTTATGAATTAAACATTCCGAGCCGTCTCGATGGCGGAGCTAAGGCTCAGGAACCGGGTTAGCATACGAAGGAGTACGCAATCTCCTGCCGTAAGGTTTCATAGGAACAGCACCCGGTTTCGGCATCGAAGCGTCCCTGCAAAGCTTGAAACAAAGAGTAACACCACCCCCAAAAATTCAGAGCCTAGTCTTTGGAGGCGTCGAGGAAGATGGAGAACTGTGAGGTAAAGCGGGTAAGGTTGAGAACAGAGTGGCCTAAGCATACGGGTACTAGCGCGCGAACCAGCGCTATCTATCTTTTCCGAAGCACTGTGAGATATCGAGGAACGGGGTCGACCGGTGTATCAGTTTGATGAACGTCTCAGGAACGGAGTCCCGGAACAGCGAAAGAAAGCCTTTCCCGTTTCGCATCATATTTCTCCTCGATCAGGGACTTCTCCCCCAAATCTCACAACTAAAGATCAAACGTTTCTCCTATCTCACAAGGCGCTGGACCGTCTCTTCAAGACCTCATCTCATATCTCGCTCGTCGTCAGCACTAGCTGCTTGAACCCCCGCTGGTCCAAACCGACTCGCTTTTTATTTGCCCATGTGATTTCCACTGGCGATAGCGCAACTATACCATCGGGTCGATCACTAGTATCCGAGATAACACCAAACGTGCTCTCCCGCCTTTGTCCGAGTCAAGTTTGGGTGGAAGCTAGTCTCCCGCCAAAAGCCTTTAAGAGTTGATCGCCGGAGGTCGAGAATACTAGCCTACGGGAGGGGTGCTGTAACGCTTTCACCCGCTAAATCAATCACGCTAGCCGGTGATCGTCCCGGCTTTATAAAGGAGCAATCGACCTGTTCCTACCTTCCATCAGCCTTTCAGCCCCTCTCATCATATCAACATCCTATTCAAAAAGCAAAAATGCTTCTCCGACTCCTCCCTTCCGCCTCGACTTCCCAGCCTACTCCGCCTACCATCCTTTTCACCCTTCCTATGCCCGATCGCCCTTATACTTCACGATCACTGCCCCTCCCCCAAAACCTCATGGTGCACCGTTCCGTCTGTCTTCAAGAGGACATCGAGTGCGCGAATGTGCTTCTCGGCGAGAAATCGAGCTGGATCGCAGGGGTGAGACATATTCAGCCACCTCCGAGAGACGAAACTGACTTTTTCGCTCAGGTAATCGACGATGTCACCTTCTCTCTTCCTCAGGATCAGATTTCCGTTCACCTCATCGATGGGACCACTCTCGCCCTTCCACTCACTCCCGCCTGCGTCGAGCAGCTACAGCGTGTCATTCAAGAGGTCCAGCTTTCCTTTGCGCCGAAGCCGGAAGCAGTCCAGCGGAGTCGAATGCTCAGTGCACCCGCGATTGCCTCTACATCCACCACCTCTCAACCTCCCATCAGACCGACCATCACCATCCCGCCACCTCATCGTCGTTCACCATCCGCACTGCTTCTCTCCCTGCTTTCGCCCATCTTGCCCTTCAACCAGGTCCAAGCTCAGCAGCGTCCATCCACTTCAACCCAACAGCAGCCTCCCGCCCGACTGCACCGCCGACAAGCTCGCTCTCTCCTCGTGGATACCTATCGGAGACATATCCTCCCCCTCGTCAAGGGCCACCTCCCCGATGCCTACCTTCCATGGGCTATCGCCAGCGAGACCAGCACCCGCCTTGAGGAATTCGAGAAGCTTCGTGAGGAGATCAACGCCACTCTAGCGACCGCCGGTGTGAACGAGGCAGCGATGGCTTATGTCACTCCCACGAGAAGGCGTCGATCTGGATCCTGCTCGAGTTCCGATTCCGAATCCGATTCCGATGCTACTCCTTCTCCTGTTACACCTGCGACTTCCATCTTCTCGCCTTCAGCCTGCTCGACCCCTCCTCGAGCATCCCGAGCCTACGCATCGCCTCAGCCATTCCTCCTTTCCATCCCGCCTGCCCACGTCCTTCCGCCCGCATACCGAAATGCCTACTCCTCCCAGCTCGCCCGCCTTACCCAGATCGCTTCTCGCCTTTCAGCTATCAAGAAGCTGAATGCGAAGTATGAGCGGGAAGAAGGCAAACGACGATGGCTTGAGTCTCTTGAACGCGGTCGTGCTGGAGACAAAGCGCTCCGACGAACTTTCAGCAACGGTCACACTCTTCGAGGTGTGCGTGGTGTCTGGGCTGAGCCGATCAAGCAGTCCAAGCTCTGGCGATCGTGGACGGTGGAGGATGAGGAGCGTGCCGAGATCAAAGCTGCTCAACTTACTCATCCCGCCATGATGGAGATGGACTCGATCGAGGAAGTCAGCTCGTTGTGCCTTGAATCCGATTGCGGATCCGCTTTCGACGAGGAGATCGCACCTCGACCCTTCACCCACCTGTCCTCGTCCATTGAGGAGTTCGTTACCGAAAAGGTCATCCTCGTCCGACCGCCTCTCATCCAGGCCCATTCCGATCACTCCACCTCCGAATCTGAGGATGATACACCTTCACTGAGGACGAATCGGAGCGACGATAGTCTCATCGACGTTTGGGAAGCCGAAACGCCGATGAACAATATCCTCCTCCCTCCACCAATCATTACCGGGAGATGGGACGCGGTACCTTCCCCCTCCTCCCCCCAGCCCAAGTGCATCGAAGTGGATTGGTCGGACCATTGGTCACTCCACAACGAGGTTGAGGAGATCTACGCATAGAGGTCAAAGGACAATAGACATACTACAGAAGGACCGGATTTCATCTGTAAATAGGACTGGGACATTTCTCGCTCGCGTTGTATATAATCACTATCACCTCCATTCTTTTACATTACTGCATTTAAACATCATCCACATTCCTTGGTTCGCTGTCGGACAATCAATACACTAGATGAGTTTATGTGCATGCTTGGACCACATGGTGCAATCCATGCGACTCTACACTCCTGCACTATACTACCAAAGCACCAACATTACCGGGATTAGACCTTGATCTGTAAGCCCAGCTTCACGGTCATCGTGTTCATGTAGTCCTCTGTGCGCCGTCAGTGTCCGCAAGGGGACGAGGTGAGGGAGGGAAAGGCAGAGGGTAGGAGGCAGGGCGAACATAGCCTGGGGAGAAGGTTCGGGATGGGACTGGAAAGATAGGGGGAAACCTTGAAGTCTAAGCCACTCACCAGCCTGTTTCCGCATCGTCCAGTATTCCTCCAACAGCTCATTGATCTCCCCTTCATGCTTCGCGACGAAAGCGGCCATCTCCGCTTCAACCTCCTTCTGCTCGGCAAGGAGATGTTCTCGTTCCTTCTGCCATACTCCTCGTTCTTTGGCTCGTACCACGTACCTTAGTGCCGTCAGTTTCCTATCAGAACGGGATTTTGAATCCACTCACTCCGCCTTGAGCGATGCCATCTTTGACTTTGCGCGTTCCCGCATGTCTTTGCCCATCTCTTGTTGACGGAATAGCTTATCGCTTGCATTTTGCAGTTGACGACCGAGTTGCTCCGAAATCATCAGTTTATAGCGACAACACAATCGAAGGAGTCGTTCATACCTCTAGTCTCGCACTGTGCCCTTGCGACTCAATCTCTTTCCCCTCCATCCTCGCTTTCAAAGTCAACATAGCCCTCTTCGCTTCCTCAACCTTCGTCCTTTGCTCATCAATCCCCTTCTCCAGATCGATCAAGCCTTTCAGGTCCATCTCCAAGCCCGCAATCACCTCGATCCGGTTCCCAAGCTCTCTCGCTTTCCGCTGATACGAAGCGAGTGAAGCTTTCTCGGTTGCGGCTGTGGTGGACATGTCTGAGATGTGTCGCTTTATCCGCTCAGGTGACTGGACGAGACGGGAGCGGGCTTGGGCGGCTTGGGAGGTGAGGGTGGTGACTTCGTGCATTTTGCTCGCCTGGACCAGTATCAGCATAGTGATCCGGCCTTCGTATGGTTGCAGAGAGAGGAAAAGAGGTGAACTTACGGCTTGATCCATCACGATTTGTCTCTCCTTCTTGAGCTCCTCAACTTCGTGGGACAGCTTGACCTGCTGACTCCGCAGTTCGAGCAGCTCATTCCGAATACCCTCGTTTCTTGTCCGGGCTTCCTCGGTCAGAGGTCGATCGGCGGCATTTTTCGCACTGATCTCGTTGATAGCAGCTTCGATCTTGTCGAGCTGTCTTCGCAGCTTGACGGTCCTACAGTTCAGTCAGAACGGCTCGCGACGAAGCTGGGTAACCCACTTATCCGCCTGCTTCTGCACCTTCTGCTTCAAAGCTTGATGGAATGATTCTCTCTCATCCCTACAGCCGTAAGCACCGTACTTGAGGACATGAACGTAGCACACCGGAACTTGGCAAAGTTCATAATCCCGCTCAGCATCGTCCTCAATCGGGATCCATCTGGTCGTGTCAGGTCGGACATGGAGAAGTTCGTAATACCGCATAATAGGGACAGCTCTCGACTAAACCGTGATCAGCTGCTTGGCCTTAAGTGATACCATTCATACAGACCAATGCCGAAAGAACATAGTGAACTGCAGAGCATCCCCGTATAACTCCTATCCGTCCGTCAGTCTCCCCTTGTACCCAGTCTCGTCGACCCACCTTGTACTCCATCATGCCCATCAAAGCTACCTTAGGTTGCTCCAACAGCTCCATCGGCGCTCCCATGAGTGCGTCGAGTAGCGCAGCGTAGATCATCTGCGCAGACTGAGCGGAAGGTTTCGCCACGTCCTCCTGCTGAACTGTGATCCCCAAGGCAAGGAGACAGTCGAGGACCTCGTTAGTCGTCATCATCGGGAAGCCCGCATAGTCCTGCTGAGGAAGTTTTCGTGTCTGTTGCGACATGGTAGAAGAAGTGGTTCGGTCTCGAAGTAAGGATTATGAATAGACAGGAAAGTGCAAAGATGGAAGGGGGGTTTGTTGACAAGTAAAAGGAATTCGCATAAAGGATTACGTAAGAATTGATTTCTTTCAAGCTTGGGACGCGTTTTGTCAACACAACCTTCCTCTTCAATACCTTCCTACCAACCGCCTCGGCGAACTAATTTACCATTCCGGTTAAGTTCCTCTTGGTCCGGGGTCGGCGAGTGAGAATAGACACTGTCAATCAATATGGTGGCCGCACGTCCTCGAGCGATCTCCGCTTCCTATCTCACCGATACCCTCCCCATATCTCTCCCTCCAATCTTTGATCAAGCTCAACATACAACGGCCAACCATAGGAAGAACATCGTCGCCCTCAGAAAGATCCAAAAAGCATGTTCGACCATCACAGAGAGGACCTCGAAGGGTACCAAGCTAGTCGGCGAGAAAGCCTTCAACACCGCTTTCATCGATATGGTGAACAGGGTGTTGCCGGTCAAGAAGGGTGTAGCCGTCGCGGATCGGATAGTGAAGTTTTTCGCGCACTATGTGGTCTATACGACTGAGCAGGGTGAGGTCCTATCGCAAGGCATTAGATACTCGGTTGCTGATTGAAATGAACTAAGACGCGGCAAGTCGACCGGAAGGCGAGGAAGAATTGGAAACGGCCTCGTCTCGCTTCGTTGCCAAGCTTCTACGATATCTCCTCTCCGGCATGGAAGCAAAGGACAAGAATGTCAGATTTCGAGTTACGCTTCTCACGGTGTCTATGATCAACGGCCTAGGCGAGATGGAGTCAGCGAACTCGTATCTAAATAATCTGAACTGAGCTGATCATGCATCGCAGCGATGACCTTTATGTTCTGCTCCGGAAATGCCTGCTAGACAGATCTCGAGACAGAGAGTCGGCCGTTCGAGTGCAAGCGGCTCTCGGTCTTGCGAAGCTGCAGAGTGGCGAGGACGAAAATGACTTGGAGAAAGGACAAGAACCGCTGAGCGAGGTACTGCTCGATCTCCTTCGATATGATCCAGCAGCGTGAGTCGGTCGGCTTCGCTTGTCGAGCAATGGTGCTCCCCGTCGTGGACCTGACCAACGCTTTTACATCGTAGTGAAGTCCGACGAGCCGCTCTTTACAACCTACCTAGAAATCCAGCTACCTTGCCATACATCCTCGCTCGGACACGCGATGTCGACCCAATCCTGAGGCGAACAGTATATCATGGCTCGCTCTCATCGACTGCTCTTCCTGACCCCAGAGTCCTCGATATCAAGCAACGAGAGGATGTCGTGCGGAACGGTTTGGGTGATCGAGAAGGAAACGTAAGGAAAGTGGCTGCGGGGATGCTGGGTGGTTGGGTGGACCATGCTGAGGGGGATTTGCTACAAGTAAGCATGACCATACACCTTGGAGCTTCGGCTGATGTTGATTGTTAGTTCCTCTCGCGCTTTGACGTCCTGTCCAGTCAGGTGGCAGAAGATGCATTGGTTTCCGTCTTTGTGACGCGTTCGGAAGTGCTCGATGCCGTCGAGTTCGACGGTAGGTGTCGAGTCTTTTCGAAGTACCCAGCTCACGTATACAGACACATTCTGGATGGACATAACCCCCGCAAAAGCCTTCCTAATCCGGGTTTTCGGCGAGCACTGCAAGTTGACAATCAAGGTGCGATGCATCCGCGCCGAGAAGTGATACCCATTGACGAATGACAGGACGAGACCCGCTTCGAAGAGGCCATGCCCGTCGTTACCGCTCTCGCTTTTCGGATACAGGATGAGTACAACAAGCTTGTCGGATCCGTCAACGAAGGAGCGGAGGACGTCGCGGACCGGGCTTTCATCGTTGGGGAGCTACTGAAGCTGGCGGTACATATGGATTATGCGGATGAGACGGGTCGTCGGAAGATGTTCCAGCTGACTCGTAAGTGATCGAAATCCCGACACTCGCAGAAGCTAAACTCTGCGTTCCTCAGGGGAGATGATATCGCAAGCAAATCTGCAGGAAGAGCTCATTCCTCGATGTCTGGACGTGCTCAGCAAGATCTCGACCGGCGAGCGGGATCTGATACGAGTGATCGTCGATGTAGTAACGGAATTGCAAGAAGGCGAAGATGAGGAGGAGATCGATGGTGTAAGGCCCATTGTGACTAGTGTTTCATCAATGCTAAGGACCGCTCAGCCTGCACCGAGTCAAGCTTCGACACTCGGTACACCTGGACCTCGGAAATCACTGGCGCCTCGCTTCGACTCGAACGATCCGGAAGCACGGATGAAGGCGGCTTTGGTTGATCTGAGGTGTCTCCTAATCTGCATCAGTCTCCTAGAGCGGGTTCATTCGGTAAGAGGATCATCATATCACTGGTCTTGGTCTAACGCTATTCCAGAACCTCCAAGATAATTCGGTCTTTCATGGTCTGCTACCGGGCCTCATCATCCCAGCCGTTCGCAACAAGGAAGAACCGGCTCTTCGAGATCAAGGTCTTGTCTGCCTCGGTCTTTGCTGCATGATCGATTCCGTAAGTCTGACTTCATCCGCGACTAGATCGAAAGGCTCAGCGACGTGGCAGAAAATGGCAGCAAACTCTTTCGGCCTTTTCATCCAACAGCTCAATGCGGCGGACGACCAGCTGAAGGTGAAAGTCGTGCAGATCGTGTTCGACCTCCTCATGGTCCAAGACATCCCAACTATTACATCCAAGACCATGCCAGTACGTCGTTGCTATCGATATTGATTCCTTTTGACGACCTGAGTAGGCGGACAAAGTGATAGAACTCGTCAGGCACATGCTCAATCAGGATGCGGCTGAGGTACAAGCGGTGGCGTGCGAAGGCGTTGCAAAGTTGATGTTGGCAGGAATGATCGACGATGAGACCGTCAGTCACCGTCGATCGTCGACCGATATCTGAAGGCTGATGACCGAGCTGTGTGACGCGACTTTCGCAGATCTTCCAATCGCTCGTTTTACTCTACTTTTCCCCAGAGACCGCCGACAATCAGCCCTTACGGCAATGCCTCACCTACTTTCTTCCAGTTTACTGCTACTCTTCCCCGGAGAATCAACGTCGATTGCTCTCTGTACGTAATGAAAACCATTGTTTGACAGGTGATCCGCTGATGATTTCGACAGGTCTTCACCGAAACCTTCGGAATGCTTGCACAGCTGCATGACGAGCTTGATGACGAACAAGAGATGCTCCCGCTCGGCCAGATGGGCTTGATGATGGTCGACTGGCTGGACCCGCAGAAGGCAGTGTACGTATCGAGTCATATCTGCTCATTTATACTCGGCTGCTCTCCGCTGCATGAGCTAATGAAGCGATTTGATTGCAGCGAAAGGGATGGGGTTAATTCCGATCAGGGGGTTCATCTAGATTTGGCGATGGATATCCTCAAGTCCATTTTAGCAGAGACGTCGAGTGAGTTTGACGTGCTGCGAACCTAGGTTTTCCGCTATTAGATCAGCAGCGGTCCAACTGACTAACGGATAATGCCGCAGAGGACGTTCGAAAAGCCCTCGTCTCCTTCCTTGGCAAGCTCAATCTCCCTGAACCGGATGGGACCGAGGACTGGAAAGTGAAGGGCATGGAGACGTTGGTGAACAGCATTCGAAATGTCAGTCACTCCTTCTTCCTTTTATTGGAGTCAGTAGTGACGGTAATCAGAAAAGACCATTCGGCGATGCTGCCTCTCGTAACGGGCTGAACCGATTCGATACTGCACTGCAAAAGAAGTACTCGGTCCAACTGGAAGGGTTCAATGAGGATACCTTCCGCGGAGAGGAAAGAGAGGAGGTCACGGCGTTGTTCGGGTTCATCGACGATATGTATGTCAGGCTCCTTGTGGATTTGCATCGGTGACTGACGACATCCAAAGCGAGGAGATGGATATTGATGCGCAGAGCGAAGCCGGCTCGACGAGGCGGAAGCGCCGGAGCTCACGTCGACCGGTTTCGATGTCTCGTGAACCGAGTGAAGCGCCTTCAGACGGGGACGATGCGACGACCGCAGCAGGATCACCAGACGAGGATGAAGAGGACGCGGAAGAGGTAGCACGGCGGAAAAAGCAGCCGCAAAGGGCTACCGATGGAAGGAGCGGAAGAGGGATGCAAGCAGTACAAGAGGAAGAGGAGGAAGAGGATGAGGACGAAGACGTGGAGAGTATCTTGGATGATTCGATATGATCATACATGTATTTGCTTTCTGGTTTGTGTCAGGATCGCTTCGGCCACATTGTTAGCCGAACTCAGGACCATCTCCACTGACATTTCGGTGATGGAGCTGCACCCACCCTGTGACTGCATTTTCATTTTACCTCTGCTTTTGATACAAGACTCGTCTCCTTATTCTGTAACTTCTTTTTTCGCTAATATCAAGATATTCCACTGTCATGGCTCAACATCCCGTCGTCCAGTTTTCGAACCGGCTCTCAACGGCATTGAGCAACGCCAACCCCCGAACCGATACTTCCCAACATTCCCACGACGGAGGGATGACACATTCTCACGATGGGAATGGTACTTGGACACCGGACGAACATGGACATACACATGAACATCTCGAGCATGCGGGTGAGCTCTTTACCTTGGCGTTGACACCTGGAGGGAGGTGGTAGTTTTGACTGAGGTTGGGAATAGGGAAATTCTCGGAGAGGGATTTCCCGGATTATTCGGCGAGGGATTGGGATGAGCGGGCTTTCACTATTGGGATAGGGGGGTGTGTCCACCGTGGCATTGAAAGGGAGCTTTGTGCTTAAGAAGTATGGTATAGACCTGTTGGATCTGGGAAGACTGCACTGCTACTTTCGCTTTGTCGAGGTTTTCGAGACGAGTACAACATAGGCAAGCACCAAATGATGACCCCCTTGGCTCCCACCTATGCTTCATCCGAGCCTCTTGCCGATGCTTCTCACAGACTCGCTCATGCTGACACCCATGGTTCACGCCAGCCGCCGTGACAAACGACATCTTCACCCGAGAAGACCAAGAGTTCCTTATCCGAAACGACGCATTACCGAAAGAACGTATCCGAGCGATAGAGACCGGTGGATGTCCACATGCTGCTATACGAGAGGATATATCTGCGAATCTGGGCGCTTTGGAGGAGTTACAAGCTGTTTTCGAAACGGAGATGTTGTTTGTTGAAAGTGGTGGGGATAATCTTGCCGGTGAGTCATGCTTTGGTTGAATCAGGTCAACTTGAAGGAGGAAGACGGCTAATCAACGTTTCTGTTCCGTATAAGCCAACTACTCGAGGGAGTTAGCAGACTACATCATTTACGTGATCGATGTGAGTGGAGGAGATAAGATACCTCGGAAAGGTGGACCGGGTATATCACAATCGGACATGCTCATCATCAACAAGGTAAACACCTTTACTTTCGTCTACCTCTTTGACTGGGTCCTCAATCGTTTGATATAGACCGACTTGGCACCGTATGTGGGAGCTTCACTCGACGTCATGCGGCGAGACGCGGCGCTCATGCGGGATGGCGGTCCGACTTTGTTTACGAGCGTTCGGAATGGGGAGGGTGTGAAGGAGGTTATGGAGGGGATCATCAGTGCCTGGAGAGTTAGTGGAGCAGCTGGGAAAGGGGGCAAGGGGAAGGGGAAGGGGAAGGGGAAGGGGAAGGGGAAGGGGAAGGGGAAGGGGGACAGCGTTTAAGAGGGTAATCATATGCATGTCTCGACCCCAATGAAGAGGCAGAGCCTTCCTGGCGACACAACATCAGCGCTAAGCTGGGATACCGAACTCTCGCCAGGCAGGTCTGCTCCTCTTGACATCTATCTACTGTATCCAGCTGGAGAGTTACGGCAACACCCGGGGGAGTACGTCAATTCCCCGCTTTACCCCGGTGCTTGTGTTCCCCCTGGGCTGCGGGGCTCGAGCGCCTCATTCCATTCTTAAAGTCACTCCCGATATAAGGGGGGGGGGTCTAGACCCCGTGATGAAGTCACACGCCCCCCTGTCATCGCTTCCGCCTACATCGAATACTCGCTTAATACCGTTCGTTTGGTAAACTAGCATCAGTGTTGGATCTTGACATCATGGCTGATCTCGGAACTTCGCCTACTGAGTGAGTACTAACTCTTTATCTTTGGTGCGGGATGTCTCGACGGGCTGGTTGCCGTGTGACTCGCATGATTCTCCCTTACTCTGGGTACCTTCCCAGCTGATTGGCCACTCTTGTGTATCGCTGCCCATCTCATTCGTCTCGTGGCTCACTTGTGTTCTGTAATCGCTGACACCCTTCCATAGCTCCTCTTCCTCCAGTGTGTTCCCGTCTCCTCTTTGGACCTCTGCCTCCGGTCTTACAGTCCCACACGACTCGCCCCTTCTATGACCTTTATCGTCTCCTTGACTGACGACTTCCCTTCCAGTCGAAGTGAATGACGCCCTCTTCTGCGAACACGGTCTCGAAGTATGCAAGAACTGCGAGTTTGATGCGCGTGAAGGTGGGCCCCTTGCTTCATCTCGCTTATCACAAGCTGACAATCCTTTCGATAGATAATGACGCTATGCAAGGGTAAGCTATTCCTTTCATACCGCGCAGCGACAAAGTATTGAGCTTCCCGTGATATAGGCTAGACGCCGCCCCGCGTTCCCCACTCGAGCTCCCAGCTCATTATCGCTCAAACAAGGATGGGTCAATCATGTGTAAAGCCCATGCGAACAACAATTGCAAGTCTTGCTGTGAGCGGCCTCCTCAGACGGAGTGCTCTCGCTGATCAGAATCTCTCCTCTTTCCTTGCTTGACGCTTCTTCCCCGCTTGGTTCGCTCGTACACGCCAGTTGGCTGGAAGAAACAGATCATGAAGCTGCACAAGGAGGGTAAGAAAGCCGACAAGGGGAAGAAGGGGAGTAGCAGCAACTTCTAAGGGAAACCCATATCCTGTTGATTACCCCATCGCGACGAGGAAAGTTTTGGTAGGTCGTGGGTTGTTGTTAGTAATCGTGTGAGTTGTAGTAAAGGGATGAAACACGTTCAACGCTGTCAAAATAAGGTGATCCTAAAGTCTGTCTGTATACGTAGATATCCATGCTATCGAGATCCAATTGCGCTTCGTCCTGGTGGTCCTCCGTCTCCGCCTCCGCCGAACAGCGACCCCATGAGATTCTGCAGTAGATCGCCCTGTTGGCCCTTCGGCGCAGGTGCAAGGAAGACGTTGGTCGAGATCTGCCCCAGCACCTGACAGCAAGCGTTAGCAGGGTCCAAGAATTGCTTTCTGCGATCCTTTGGAGACAGGATTGCGCTTGGACAAGCTTCTCACTCACCTCCTGAACCTCTTTATCCCCCAGAACCCCCTTCGCACCACTCATCCTTCTATACCTTCCAACCAGACTTTCCCACTCCCTTCCTATCCCTCCATCCATCCCTCGAGCCTGTACACCGCTCGGCCCGACTGCCGGAGCGCGCTGTACCGTAATCAGAGCCAACTGAAGGAAGTTGAGAGTCGGACTGGAAGTGAGGTGGATCTCAGACGGTGAGAAGGAAGTTTGCGAAGGCAGTGAGGTTATGAAGATGGATTTGCAAGCGGATGAAGGGGAAGAGAGGAGGGAGAGGAAGCGGCTTAGGAAGGTTGTTGCTGGGAGGATGTTGGGTGGATGTTGAGATAAAAAACTGTTTCAAGAGTTAGTTTCATACTTTTCTGAGCGAGAAGAGAAAGGCTGTACGGGAGTGTGCCCCTCATGGCGTAAGGACCGGGATCGAGTAAACCTCTATCGCACCTACGTGACATCAGAACGACAGCTCTGATCACTCAGGTCGACTAGTCTCGCTAGAGCATAGTGATGAGGGGACCAAATTGGTAGTTGCCGACTCACCACTCGAACATCATCTCCGCCAAGAGGTTCGCCGCATCCCTCTTCCCGCTCGCCAGAAGGTGCTGCTCAGCAGGTACAAACAGCCTCTCTACAATCGTCCATTCCCGTCAGCTCTGCGTCCGGCGTGAGCTTTAGGATTCTCTTACCTTTGTAGTATATCTCGCCTATGTATTGATGCAGTCCTGGATCGCCTGTCGGGCAAGGACCATGTGAGGCGGACCACTTGATCGCGGAGTTGGCTAGCTTCTTCCGCCAAGGTCCGGAGGGAGGTGTCAATGCCAACAGCTGAGTGACGGACGCTTGACAATACATGTCAGCTTTTCCGGGAGACAAGTTGTCTGTGAATCTTGAAAGTCGCCAAACCTACCCCTGCTGTTGTCGTCAACTGCGACTTCCGACTCCCCCATTACATGCACCATCCTCACTCCGAGCTCGACTCCACTTCCAGCTTCACCGAGCTTGAGCAGTTCCCGTGAAGTAGAGAAGAGGATCTCTATGGCAAGTGAAGAATGGTCGGACTGGACGAGACGAGCTGTTGTAGTCAGAGCTTTCTGGTGGGCGGAGTAGGGGTTTGAAGGGGATGCGGTGAGGAGGTTGAGGATAGGCGGGAGTAAGGTGTCGAGCGTCGGTGGACGAGTACTTCTGGTTGGCATAGTGGTGAGAGGCTAGGATCCGAGCCCTCTGAAAACAAGTGATTATTGTCAATCAAGTAGTAGAAGCGAGGACCTGAGTTGTCCATGCAAGGAAGCTCTAAGAAGCTCTATAGAATCTGCTCGTGGCGCTTCGCATGTGTCACGAAGGCGGCGGATGCTTTGAATTGGTGAGTGGAACGCGTACTCGCCCAACCAGGAACATGACAGCGCGGCGACCATCTCACCGTACTGCACGCCCTCGGAAGCCCTGCCGCCGCACATGGAAAGGCTGTGGTGCGGCAATGACTGTTCAGCAAATAAAGGCCAGATCCCGTCGGGGAGTTGGTCATTGTGACCGAGGCAGCGATGCATCACTCATACACATCGCCCTCTCCATGCAACCCAAGCGCCTCGCTCAAAACTTGTTGAACGCCTTCGCTGCCGCCTTGTTCTTCGACACCCGCACCACGTTGAATCGGACGGTTTTGGATAGGGGTCGACATTGACCTAGCACGAGGAAGCGTCAGGATGCGACCTGGAACATATGTCGAGAATGCTTCGGGGCCAGGGACATCCTAACTTACCAACAGTCACTGTGTCACCCTGCTCAACACGGAAACATGGCGAGCAATGAGCAGCGAGGTTCGTGTGTCGCTTCTCGTATCGGCGGTATTTGGGAATACTGACGGGACGGCATCAGCTCGTGAACGTCGATATCCCTCGGAAGACTGTTCAGAGGCTCCGACGAGAAACGAAAAGCTCAGCTCACAAGTGAAGGTACTCTCGGCGAATGATGATCGTATTGGTCATTTTCGTTGAGTGAACGACGCCGGTAAGGATACGTCCGCGGATGGAAACATCGCCTGTGAAGGGACACTTCTTGTCGATGTATGTACCGTTGATCGCCTCTGTAAATGAAAAAGCAGGTCAGCGTAGATTCACCCCAAGCTTGACCAAGCAGCTTCAGCGGATAGTGAGGGGGCAAACGAGGCGAATAGTCTGGAAGGAGGAAGAGCTTGAAGAGCTGCATTCCTTCAGAGCACCGGCCTCTCCATGCCACACTCGAGTTCGGAACTGAATGCTCACCAGCAGGAGTCTTGAAGCCTAGACCGATATCCTTATACCATCGCTTTGTCTTGGTGGTAACCTTCTTTCCGCCTGTAGATATTTCGGCACCAATAGTAGGACAGTACAGGCGGATTGGCAGCCACGAGAGAGATAAGGAGAGGGGCGGTGATACCGAGAATCCCCAATTGAGGGGGGGTTGACAAGTATCGGCAGAATGAAGCGTGATCAGGGCAGTAGCGAAACGAGCATGATACCGTCAGCAACCACCTCCTTCTCCCTAGCACCTGGACGCACCCTTCGCCTTCGCACTCTGGAACAAGTGCTGTTTTTGGAAGGCCTTCTCGGTCTGTTCTGCCATTGTATACCAAAGGCGCAGTTGTCTTACACAAGGCAAAAAGTTACATTCAACCCATACAACTTCGTGACCGGTGGTTCAGCGGAGTTTCCGCCATCTTAAACCCCGGTAACCTGACTTATCGTGGCACGGTGTTTTGGCTTTTCTGGCGGGTGGAGGTGTTCCATCGGGATTTGATTGCAGTGCACTCTGAGAACTGACATGTCTAAACGGCTAAACAAGCGGCAACAGCGGGAAGCGGAGGAGTTGAGGGAGTTGAAGCTGCAGGAGAAGCAGACTTTGAAAGTGGAACCTGAAGATGAGGTCGAGGAAGAAACGGATGAGGAAGGAGGGGTAGCGAACTCCTTCGCTGCCGTGAGTTGAGCGGTATACCGATGATACAGGAAGATGCTAACCTCATACTGATTCAGCTGGATGCTAAGGAGGCTGAGGTCGAAGAGGAATCAGAAGAGGAATCCGAAAATGAGGTACCTGCACCGAAAAGAAAGGTGAAGACCCCGTTCGATGCCCATCTTGGGGCTTCAGCTGATTGGATATATCTTTAGTCAAAGAAGAAGAAGCCAAAGAAAAAGAAACATGCAGCTGCGATCCCTTCTATCACTGAAGACGACGCTTCCGTACCGACCACACCCGCTACATCAACGCCTGCAAAGGTGTCGAAGAACAGGAAGAAGGGAGATGAAGATCCGCTGGAGGGCATGGATGAGGTCGACCGAGCCTTGGCTGAGTTGAAGCTGAAGCCTGTTCAGATCTCTCCTAAGCGATCAATACTGACGTTTGGACAGATACGGGGAAGCACCGGCTCCAGGAGCTTCGGGTCCATCAAGGGCATCTGCCACAGCGGGAGAATCAAGGCAGTTCGTGGCTTTCCGGTGAGTATGGTTATTGCTGAATGATGAGCTGAAGTCGTCGTTCCGTAGGAATGCTCTTTCCGTCGACTCGAAGAACCTTGATGCCGATGCCGAGCTCAGACGATTCTTTGGCTCCAAAGTCGTAGGCGTCTTCGTGGCTTCTACATGTCAAGCTCATCACGACTGTAGATCGCCTCATCTGCTCAATCAGGTCCTAATCGTCATCGCCCAGCGGCTTCTGCAAAGCTTCGATATACCATCTCCAAGCCCAAACCCAGCTATCCTCCTGCAACATCTCTCGCTGGACTCGGAATGCGCGAACTTACGGACGAAGAGGTGGATGAGCTGTACGAGCGGAGAGGGCTTGAGTTGGTGGATGCGGGGGAGAAGTGGTTTACTTTCGAGCATTCGGGACCGTGGAGAGAGGTGGAAAGGCAGTTCATGGGAGCTGTTCGATCTCATGGCACGCCATGTCCATCGCGATCTCTGGGGATCAAGCTGATTCCGGACACTCAGATCCGAACGAGTTGATGGCTTTATTGCAAGTCTACCCTTGGCATGTAGATACTTTGCTACAGATGAGCGAAGTGTATCGTCTGCAATCAGGTAAGTGTGTCATTCGCCTACAAGATATGGTCTAAGTAATGGTTGCCCAGACATCGGGGCAGCATCAGACTATGCTGAAAGGGCATTGTATGCCTTCGACAGATGCCTGCTACCCGCTTTCAACGTCATGTCTGGCTCGTCGAGACTTGACTTCGATCGGGTGGAGAATCGACCTATGTTCACCGCATTACATCGCATCATATCGTGAGAGCTGATCTTGGAAAGTCCCATAGCCTTTGCTGATGGTATTTCCAGGTATCTCGGTCGGCGAGGCTGCTGGGTCACTGCCTTCAACTTCGCCAAGCTCCTTCTTTCTCTCGATCCTCTCGTAAGTCGACAGCTTCCACACTGCTCGACCTGACCGGGAATAGGGCGACCCGCATGGAGCTGCTTTTTGGCTCGACTTCCTCTCCATCAAGTCGAACAACGGAGCATGGCTCCTGTCCGTTTTGGATCAGCGGGAAACCATGCCAGCCGCCGGGGCACTGCATGCATATCCTGGCATTGCATACGCAAGAGCTCTGGCTTTGCGCGCACAGGAAGACGCCGGGAAGAACCCGGTGAAGTCATCTTTGAAAAAACAAAACAGAAGATAACGCTGACTTGATGACAATTGATGACAGGACCATACAAAGAGCGATACAGCACTACGGCTGGCCTTACATACCTTCCCGCAAGTGATCAGCGTGCTTTCCGACAAACTTGGAGCATCTTTGCCCGATGGTGTGCGAATCAACCCTTTATTGCGTGTCGGAGCAGCGCATACGTGAGAGAGGTCAGACTCTCATTGGCGTACGTGTTGACTTTCTGCAGCGACTCGCCTAGCGACGTCATGCATCTACTGGCGCATGTCTACGTTGCCAGATCTGAAGCTCTTTGGAAAGAAGCGTCGAACCTAGCCTGGTTCGAAGCCCAGGTCGCTGTTGCCTTACCCGCGATCGACTCAGCGGAAGCCAAGGCCTTCCGATCCGAGGCCCTCGCTATCATGCAGAATATTGCCCGCGATCCAATCGACGATACCATCAACATTCCTCTCCATATTTGCCGCCATGTTCTCTGTTCGGAGAGTACTTCATGGCTTGGCTTCCTTCCTCCCCTCATCACTTCCCGACCTTTCCACTCGTTTGATCCCTTACCACCGAACACAGCAATATCATCTTACGATGCGGAGTACTTCAGCGGGTTACGAACGCCTACTCGAGCAGCTAATGGTAGAAGAGGAGTAACAGATGGATTTATGGAGAGGATGATGGAGGCGGTCGAGCAGAACCCTGGGAATCTGCAGGAGAGGATCGTGGCGATTTGGAGGGAGATGACTGGGAGAGGGGGGATGGAAGGTGTACCTGAGGGGGAGAGGGAGAATATGCTGCAGCAAGTGAGTGACGTCAGATCAGCAGTCTTATAGCAAAGCAGTCGCTGATATTGCGTCTAGCTCTTGCAGCTTGCCAACGGGATACGGGATGGAGCTGCATTGCAAAGAGGAGGTGGGATGCCGGGTGGATTTCCGGGGCAGACGGTGAACGAGAACGAGGAGGACGTCGATTGAAAGGGGTTTCTTCGGTCATATACTCAAACATAGCATGGCTTCTTCATTCGCCCTATCCTGAAAGGCAGGATTGTTCCTCATGAGGACTCGTGACTCTACTAGGGTGCATGCGTGCTCTCCAAGGGCCTTCCCCACAAAGAGAGTAGGTAGCATAGCGGACCCATGATGAACACCGCGATTGAGTCGCATATATCGAGCAGACCATCCTCAGCGGCACCAGCCGGCTTGACGATACGCAACAGACATACAAGGCGCATCGCAATCATCGCCAAGTCGACGGGAAGGCAAAGTAGGTTGAAAGGCACCACGACCGCTCTCCTCTCCTGAGACCGGCCCATTGGCGTACGTGAAACCGATCCTTCGGCTCGGCCAGTCTCCCTGTCCCGTTGCAGCGGACTGCTAGCTAGGAAGCTCCACCCGTACTCGTACTGGGTTATCGAACTTTCGTCACAAATTCTGGAACTCCGCATTGGCCCGGTCAGTTCCCGAACAGCTATGGCCAAACTCCGCCTCGCCAACCTCGCCACGGTAGTCCCGTACTCCTTCTCCCATTCATCACCCTCCTTGATCCCGCCTCTCCACCTGCGAGAACCATTTCCATCCCATCTTTCATGGATCGGTACGACTGCTCGAGCGATTGTGAGAGTGATGGAGAAGATAAGGAGGAAAATGACGGTTATGAACGTCCAGAGTCGGGCTTGAAAGGGTGCGATGCCTGGTTCGACAGGATTGAGTCGAGCTAATTTAGGTGATGCGCGGTCGGGTATCAGGGAGAGGAAGCCTCGAAAGATGTCGCCGTTTAGGGACCAAGCGAAGAGGACGAGGAGAGCGAGCACGAGGGGCATGAGTAACGCGGCGGATCGGACGGAGCGGAGGAGCATGTTGAGCAGGAGCGTGGCGAGGGGGAGTAAGGATTGGGTGAGGAGAGAAAGTGTTGGTGAGATGGGGAGGATGAGGAGGGTGGTCAGGGTGGGGATGGAGAAGGTAAGGAAGGAATATGAGCTTGTCGGATCGTGGAGGCTGAGTGGGAGGGCCAGATGGGTAGGTATCAAGAGTATGCGGCGGATCATTGGTGTCGGTCGTTGGAGTGTCTTTGAGATGTCAGTGAGGTTCAGTCGAATTGAGATGTCAGTGAGGTTCAAGTCGAAGAAGAAGTGTACACACCTCGATGAAGGAGGCGGATATCCAAATGGCCCATGTGATCTCGATAGGAGAGAACCCTGCCAACTCGTCTTCAGGTATCGCAGGGTAGATCCGAGGTGACGGTCGTATAGCGAGGGCAAGTGTGAGTCCGAAAAGAAGGAGGAACGACAAGAGGTGGAGTAGGTGTATCCGGCTGGTCGGATTAGCTATACTTTGCAGTAAGTACGGGAAGCTCACAAGGGAATCACGAAGCCTTCCAAACGATACTTGATCCGGGAAAAGCTGGACTGGCGTTCAGGTTCCGGTCGGGGTATACCATGATACCAAGTTTGCTCGAGTACATGACGGATAAGAGGATGAGAGAGGAATGGAGAGGTACGTGACCATGGGACACATGGTGGAAGGAGCAAGTCGACTACTGAGTCGTTTCAATGTGACCGCAAGACAGATCGGCACCTTTCACTCACAAGATACATGAGCTTCTGTTCGCTCTTCCACCAGCCAGCGCCTCCACATCATCTTCTCCACCTCATACTCGTCTCCTTCTCCCAGTGCAATAGAGGACGAGCTTCCTCCCGCATCCAAGAGGTCCTCAACAGCATCATAAAGGTATTCCTGCACCGTTTGACCAATAGCAGAATGCGCAAGTATCGCTCGAATCGATAATCCTGGCTGAATAGGCTGATCGAGAAGGTGTAGAGCGTATAGGAGTGTCACGAGCTCGGCAGATGGATCCGATGATGTTGGACGTGGTTCGGTCGAAGCAGATCCCGAGGACAGGAACTGCTTGGCCCAAGCGAGGAGAGCTGTGGATTGCTCATTTAACGAGAAGGTAGAGTTTAATCGTAGATGGCTGTCGTCCTCGTTGGTACCATACGTGGTGCGGCTCGTGGTGAGATTGGTCCTTTCAGTAGGCATGGAGTGATGAATTCAACGTATCTTGATATCATTTCAGGCCCAAAAAGCAGTCGGGAATATCAAGGCGGCGAGGTCCGCCTTGGACCTGTAGAGACAGAAGTTTCAGAAGGCATTCAAAAGCCTGCAGTATCGCTGAGAACAGCCTGATCAGACCTCGCCCCAGCAGACAATGCACTACTCAAATGAGCAGATAGTCGGGAGCTATGGGACAGTCGTCCGAGTCTCAAATAGGCTTGCATCTGCTTCCAAACAGCACCACTTCCCACGTACGGTTCAGATGAAACAGGCGAGTGATTTTCCGAACATGATGCTGCCACCTGCCACACGTTGGGGGAAGTGAGATCCGGGAGCCCACCGAACCATACACTAGCAGATCATCTTCTCACCGCATTCTTGGTTTCATACCTTACGTTCTCGACGACTTGACTACTCCTCAGCTGAGCAAAAGGCCGAGTTCAACATCCGCAATATTCCACCCGAACCGTTCGAGCTTTTGGGCAACAGCGCCGTTGTCACTAGCTGCGCATCTACGCCTTTGTCAACGACGGGAACGTGCTTGATGTACTCCATACTGTATACTTGACACCAATCTCCGTGAGTGACTCCTCTTCGATCAAGTATTCTCCAATTACCGGTCAGCGTGCGGGCTAGTCTCTGTTGTGGACAGATCGCTCCCAAATTCGGGCGGGATGTCAGCGTTCCAAGACTTTTCCTGGCAGGCTGGTCTTCCGGCCTGGATGGACCACCGCTGGCTTCTGAATAGACTCATCATTCCTTGTCAAGCTCTGCTATGGGACAAACTGACCATCGCTCAGGTTCTGTGATTCGCTTTCCCTCTTGATACCTTGTAAACCCAAATCCCAGCATCGCTCTTACCCAGCACAGCAGACCCCTCACTATCGTAACCCAGCATCATGGACTTGTATACCGCCTCCTTCACATTCCCCCGTCCCGCCCCTCGGAGTATACGGAACTCATCTTCACCCTTACCACCCAATCTACCACTCCCAGGTTCCGGTAATCTGCCGAGTACACCATTGCCAAATGTCACGAGCGCGACTGCACCTCCGAAGAAGTCATCCTCGTCGGCTCCTATCACGACAACAGCTCAAGTGGAGAAGGAATGGGATGAAGTACAAAAGATGTGCCTTGCCATCACAACGCGAGAAGGATGTCTTGTTACCGTCTCCAAGGAACAGTTTGGTATGGATCTTGGCGGATCACCTCCTCAACCTTTAGGGACCGGTGAAAACGAACTACCAATCCCCGACACGACGTTGTGGAACTTTCACTTGTCTGGAGGGTATCAGTCGGTTATGGCGGCTAGAGGAGCGATCCTGCGAGAAACCCCTCGGGATAACCGGACGGTCCTTAAAGTCGCCCGGACCGAGATACTCGAGTCTCCTTTAGCTACGATCAGTCCCCTCGTGTCGGACGTCCGCCGATGTCTGGGCGAGATCGCTGCGGATAGCCGAGCACATATTGCTGTCCTCAATATCGAGCTGCCCGGATCCGGTGGAGTTGGAGGCACGGTGCTGGCAACTGCAGATGGACAAGGAGGATTTCCTGCTCCTTCGGCTGAGATAGATGAAGGGGCTCAAGCAGCAACGCAGGACGCACGCAGTGGTAGTGCACCGAGCAGCGTCAATGGTGCGGCTCGAGAGTCCTCTGGCACCCCTCCACCCACGAAGCCACAGAACTCGACTGCAACGAACGATCAATCTCAGCCGATGACCGCTACGATCGCACCCGTCACGTATGGTCTTGAGACGGAACGGATGTGTGAGCTTGTAATCACCGGATCACTTGAGAGCGTCGAGATCGCCAAGGTCCGGCTACTAGTCATGCTGGATGAGCTTGTGAGCTGTTTTCAGAGTGATTGCTGGCATTTTTTGACAAGTGCCTTTGTAGAGCGGTCTACATTCAGAGCTATGCGACATCGATTACAAGCTACACGCGATCATCGCCTCGCGAAAACGATGCATCATTCAGTCCATCCAGGAAGAGACCGCGACCAATATCTACTATCCTACTCCCCTTGTAGGCATCCTCAATCCTCCTCAGAGCGGTACACAGCAGGGGATTGGGTATCGAAACATGGGCATGGCTACTATGAGCGTACAGCCCACCGGTACCATGTCCATGCAGATGACTGGTCAAATGCCAGGTATGGGTATGGGAGGCATGAACGGCATGGGTATGGGTATGGGCGGTCCGATGGGTGGAGATATGGGTGGGATAGGTATGGGCGGGATGAATGGAGGCGGTTACCCACCGAATCTTTATCAGCGAAACAATAATGCACCCGCTCGTTACAATCCACATCAACATATTCACTATCCCTATCAGCCTCAGCCTCTCGATATCAACCCTCAAACAACTCGCGGGATGCCCTACAATGGTCCAAGGTTGCGGCATTACGGCGGCAACCCGATGAACGGTATGAATCAAGGTCACGGTCCGATGCAGATGAATCATACCGACATGTCGTCCATGCACACCGGCTATCAAAGTAATCAAGGAATGGGCAGTCCGATGCCGGTGAGTATGAGTTCCACCCCAGACATGCATCCTCAAATGGGTATGGGTGGTATGAACGGAGGCATGATGGCCAACAATGGCGGCGGTATGGGCATGGGAATGGGCATGGGCAATAACATGCAGATGCCTTACACCCATACTGGCCCGAATCACCTTCACGTTGGACTTGGTGCAGGACATATGAGCATGAACAACGGGATGGGAATGGGGATGGGGATGGGAATGGGGATGGGACCTATGCATACTGGGATATCTATGGGGATGGGTCAGTACGGCTCGGGCCCTCATCCTGGATTGAGCGTACATGGTGGAGAACAAGGCGTTCTCGGAAAGGCCAATCAGGTCTGGATCACTGGCGAGTTCTTCGGCGTACAACGGGCGAGGGACATGCTACTCAAGGTAGCGGTTCAGAAGGTAGGTTCGCTCCAGAACGATTTGCATCTTTGCTGATACGCAAAATCTGAAAGAGCAAGCTGGTCATCTCCCGTGATACCGCTATACTTCCCCGAAAGCTCGACTGGCTGTTGACCGAGCGACTTGAAGAGGTCAAGGGGATTATGAGCGACAATGGGACGTACATTCAGGTACCATCCGTCGGTTCTCAAGCCAGTCTGATCACCATTTTCGGTGATCATCGGGTAAATATCGAGAGGACTATACGGAGTGTTATGTCTTTAGTGGGTGCACGTCTGGGTAGAGTCAAATCATACTTACATCCCGTAGGCTTGTCAGTTTTACGTCGCCTCCTTCTGGCTTCTACCGATCTCTTTCGATGTCCTCATGCCTCAAGCCAGTCTCAATCCCGCTCAGATGCAACCTATCCTCAAGCGAATAGCTCATTCGACCGGTGCCGAGGTGGTGTTCAAGAGCAACTGTTTCGAGATGCATGGACTGGAACATGAGGTCCGAGCGGCAGTCATGATGGTTCTGGAGCTTGACGTTATCCATGTCAGCCTCTTATGTCACGCATATACCCGCTTATGAAATGCAGAACTTCCACCATGAGATTCGCTTCCAGATCGAGCTGGCCAACGAGCATCGGGAATTTATATCCGGGAAGAAGAACGGCAAGATCAACAAGATCATGAAGATGGCTGGAGTGAGAATAAAGTTCGAGACCTTCAACGACTACAACTTCCTCATGGATGTTTCCGGAAACGATATCGGTGCTCTCCAAGGTTTGTCAATGCTTCAAGAGGAGCTACCCGCCGAGGTGTCCTTCCACGTCCCAGAGAGCTATCACAAGCGGATCATCGGGGTTGCCGGAAAGAATATTCAGCGGATCATGAAGCTGTACGGGGTATATGTCAAGTTCTCAAACGCGGAGGAATTTGCAGCGCTCGGAGGATACATCGATAACGAGGACAACGTGGTTGCGAGGACTCCAGCGAAGAATTCGATTAATTTGGAGAGCTTGAAACAATCGGTTATGGAACTGGTAAATCCTAAGGTGAGTTGTATGTTGATGGAGCACGATTGTATATACTGACTGCTGTCAGGACAAGGACTACACCGTTGAAAGTGTTTCCATTCCCCGGCGGTATCACAGGACACTTCTTGGCGAGAAGAGCATCTTCATCCACGATATCGAGCACAAGACGAATTCGATCGTCCGATTCCCTTACAAGGAGACGGCGAGCGATATAGTCACTATTTTCGGCCCCGAGTCGCAAGTCCACATCGCGGCTGCGATGCTTCTGGTTCGTACCATCTTTGTGTTCTGTGAGGTAATGCTGAACTCAAGGGCAGGATCATGTCCCTTTCGAAGCCGATCTACACGTCCCACCAAATGCCGAACTTACCCGTCTTGTCACCTCCCCCGAGTTCATCCTTTTCGCCGAGCGGGTCAAGCGGGATCACCAGATCGCAATCGTCCCTTCGGCCAAGTTTGGGCAAGGCGATGAGGCGATCTTCAAGTTCCGGTGTCAAAGGAGTAACATTGACTTTCTGGGAACCGCTCGAGATTCGCTTGAAGAGTGGCTGGGACAGCACAATGTAGATCGTAGCATCCCGAAAACTCCCTTCAGCTGACTGGTACCAGATCCAGGTTTACCCCTCGACAGCGCACAAACGGGTCGACTCGTTCATGGACGCCTTCGCTCACTTCAACAGCAAGCTCCTCGCCACCGGAAGCAATGCTGCCGGTCAGCATCATGCTCGCTGCATATCAATAAGCTGATACCATGCAGAGGGTGAAGGCGAATCACGCGTGGAACGACGGCAAAGGCCTGCGACCGTGGCAACCAATGTCAAAGCCCTTTTTGACGGTCCTGGTGGGCCATATCGACCGACCGAGGATTCTGCATCGCTAGGCTTTGCTGGACCACTGAGCTTCCATGATCCTCGACGGGTGCCAGACTATTGGCAGCCAGCCGGTGTCTCAGGAGTGAGCCATCTTCCTGAACCCGGGGGTGCTTCTGACGCTCGATCAGCAGCCACCCCCGCCTCGTACGGATTCGGAAGCTTCGAAGCGCGACTCGGATCCACTTATCCAGGACAGAGTCCGCCAAGTCTCAACGGGGCACGTTCACGCCCAGAACGGTCGTTTGGCATCTGCACGAACGCAGTCGCTCGATATCACCTCGCTCACCTTCTCGCGGAACCTGGCTGGCTCGCAAGGCGCCTTCGGTCCCATACCACCTTCGCCGGGTACGCTTTCGTCTAGTCCGAACACCGCGACGGGACAGTACTTCCCTGGTCAATATTCGCATCTCCGGCCTAACAATACGGGCAGAGCTATGGGCGGATATGACAGTGTATTGGAAAGCGTCACCCAAGGTGACGCAACTTCAAGCCAACCGGAGCTTAGAGCTGACATCGCTAGGCCTGGGCAATGTTCAAGTATCTCACCAATGATGGCATCGGACTCCTTGCATGGTTTCTTGATACCTTGCCACTTTGATTTCCCACATTTTGATTTCCCGAACGAACATTTCCCCTCATTTTTGATTCCACCCAACATTATCATCACCCTGCACACCTTTTCCCCACACCCAAGCGCATCCTCATTCAGCTTGATTAGCATTCGCATCCGTACACAGCTTGCACTTTTGTGATGAGATTACGACATTGCATGCACGCGTCTTCGGCTGCTGAGTGACGGCTAGTAGCTTTCTTGATGACAGGAGCTGTGAGTTTGATGCGCATGTCACAGGAGCCTTGTGGGTGATGCACATGTAACATGAAGTCTTGATGCTATGCTGAAATATCATCAACAGCTGGCATGATGATACGTCTGGCCCGGCGTTGCTACTCGCCCTTCCCCTCAACCTCCTTCCCAACCTTCTTAACCCCCTCCCTCTCCGCCTCCCTCTGTCGTTCCAATTGAGCCTTCCTCTCCCTTACCTGATGTTGAATAGCCGCCCTGATCTTATCGATCGGCGCTCCCTCCTTCTGTCCTTCCCTCACCACATCCTTCCCTTTCACATCCTTCTTAACAATCTCCTTAACCTCCTTCTCCTCAACTTCTCGCTGCTTCTCAATCAATTCCTTCGACTCTGCATACTTCTTCTCCCAATGTCCTCTCACTTTCCCCAATACTCCCACAGCACCACCTTTCTCGACTTCCGCTCTGAATTTATCGAGTGCACAAAATTGGGTCCCATCTGAGAATGTTTCTCTGTAACGGGTTAGGAAGTTCTGGGTAGGGGATAGGAGACGATTGAGTGTTCTGGGTATTGAGAGGATTGGATGGAAGATTGAAGTTAAGGGGAGGTACATTAGCGACCTGTCCGGCACAATATCAGCTCGAGTTGGATGATGAGGAAAGTTGAGATGGTAAGTCGAGCTAAGAAACGGTGGACTAACCCATGATCACCCCAATCGAGGAATTTCACACCCGTATCCGCCCTCTTTCTTCGATGGAGATGTCCTGCACCTCTAGATTTCGTACCAGAGTCGTATTGCCCATCATCGTGCTCCATCTCCTCCATATACCGTCCTACCACTCCATTGGGTGTTCCTCTGATAAAGACAAATGAGTAAGGCTCGAGTCGACGACGAAGTGATTCGAAGGGTGAGAATGATGAGAGGAATGAAATGGTCGGTGAAGTGAAAGTCGTCGCTTCATCTGATGTAGTGGAGGAAGCTCGTCGTTGCGGCCGGAGTCTTGCGATCTGCTCCTTCTGCGAAAGTTGAGGATTCCTTCGACGGAGGCAGAGCATTCGGCAGAGTGGAGGGGCATTATGTCGTTGTGAGCAGAAGGTGAGGCATTTCTCGGGCGTTTCAGGTGGTTCGGGTGTTTGTGTAGATGAGACGATGGATTGGGATCCTAATGGAGCTAGGAGAGGGGATAGAGTGGTAAAGGCAGTTTGAGCAGGCGGTTTCAAGGGGTTGCGCGTGAGTTTTGGGAGTGGCGAGTTCGGATGACGGTTTGTGGAGCTCGATGAAGATGGGGAGGGAGATGATCGAGAAGGCTGGGATGAGGTGGAGGACATGATGTGGGGTATTGGGATGTGGAAGAAAAATACGAAGGAGCTAGGGAGGAGAGGGATATTTCGATGCCATAAGCGATGTAAGGTAGAAAAGACATGCCTAATCAGAAACGAGGTGGATCTAAGGCTTGCTAGCGTAGGCTCGTCCGTCTTTCACGCTGCTGTTCGACAATAATGAGATGACGAAAAGCCGCAATGCGTACAGATCCATAGCGAGCATATCAGGACCTCCTTCACGTCGTTTTCACCTTACACGTCCGAAACCATCGTCCATCACGGCATCCGTCTCAGCATGTATCCCAAGCATCTGACCTTGTCTCTTCATCTTCCGTCATTATCCTCTCATCCCGCATTAACGTCTCATCCTTAACCATCTTCGTGAAAATAGTATTGGAAAATAGTACCCCTCTGACAGCTGCAGTAGTATCACTGTCAAAGCGCAGATGAAGGGCGATGTCACCGGCTCGGAGATCGGAGAGAGATGGGCAATCCTGCTCCAACAGAAGTATGGTCTCCTGATAGATCATCAGCTTAGCTCGAGAGTGTGTTCTATGAGGGATCAGGCGACGAACCTGAGAAGGACGCAAGGAGAGGCCCGATGAAGGCGTCTTTCCTGTCCGTCGGGAGATAACGGGTCAAACGCTGTCTCGTTCCGCTCGACAAATCTGGCTGAAGAGGTATCGGAAGTAGCCTGGGTGAGTCAAATTCCATGTTGCTGAGGGTTTCACTGGGACGTGCACTGGGACGTGCACTGGGACTAGCGGACTCGACGCTGCCGGACATTTTCATGCGGGTTTTAAGTAACCATAACTTCACGGTTAGCAATCATAGGAGGCGGAAAAAGGCATGAGAGACGAAAAAAGGAGATCACATGAGTTCGTCCAAGGCCGATCGAAGCCCTTTGATGGGTTTAGTACCTTCGTATAAGTCGCCGAGTCGGACTGGAGTAAAGGGAAGAGTGAGCAAGAAAGACGAACGCCTTGGAGATGGATCACTACACGCATAAAGGCGTGCAACCCGATTTTGCGCCTACTAGAACTATACCTGAAACATCCAACGTTTTAGTGCATCAATCAGCTCTCATAACCGCTCTCCCACCCCTTCGAATCCTCTCACTCTACCGTCATCGCAATGCCACCCCGACCTTCTACTCGTCCTAACCCCGGTTCCGTTCCCGCACCACCCTCGCCACCCATAGAAACGATCACTGACTCGATCTACCCCCTCCCATCCCCAACTACTTCGGAAGATCCTCTCTTCTCCGCGTCCGAACCACTAAACGCCGACCTCCCTGGGCCATCATCAACCTTTATCCCCGTTCAACCATCCCCACCTCTCCCGGAGCTACGCAATCGACCTTTCCCACCTGATGATCTCGATTCCGATTCTTCTGACGAGGATGAGATCCTCGCTCAATTACCTATCTACTTATCCCCATCACTCCACCCAAATTTAAATCTCTTTCAATACCCTCTGAATCACCGGAGTCTGACGGTCCCGACATGGGCTAAAGATCGAGATAAACGTATATCTGCGAGGGTGAAAGAAGGTGTCGGGAGAGTGGAAGTTGAGATACCTGTTGATGCAGGTACCGACGTCTGGAGGGATGACCGAGCGAGAGATCTTGGGTTTGTCACGGATGTGGGCGGTGTTAATGGAGATGAAGCCGTTGAAGGTGGGTATGGGTTTGGTGGGAGGGGTTTGGAAAATGGGAATGGGCCGGAGAAGGAGAAGGAGAAGGATAAAGAGAAGAGGAAGGGGAGGAGAGCGAGGAAGGAGGAGAAATGGGGTGATAAGATGAGGTTCAGGAGTGAGGTCGTCCCAAATGCTACGGGCTATTACTCGGGGATCGTCCATGATGGTGCGCAGGGTAACCTTTTCACTCTGTGGACTTGTATAAGCTTATGAGAGGGTAGGAGCAGTACACCTTCATCCGATAACGAAGCTCTTACAGCTCAGGACGTCACTTTCCTACCTTGATGAGCATGATGTACGGGTACGAGAAGGTGGATCAAGACGTGAAGTCAACGGTGATGCAAAAGACGGCGAGAAGGAGGAGAAGAAACCTCGAGCGAATGGCGGGTCTGCAACTGCTCCAGGTCGGCCAGTAACGGTCAGTCCACGTCTGCTCGGCCAGCTTTTCACAGCTGTGAAACTGCAACCGTGGGCTGATGAAGGATGTCGCAATCCGTAGATCCGCGAAGAAGAAGACAACGATGGTTCGGGATCGATCCAGGATTTCAGGAACAAGATGCGTTCGATGGTACAGCGGGAGGAGGAGGATAAGTGGGTTCCATATGAGTGGAAGGACGGGGATGTAGGTCTACCCCGACACTATAGTAGATTTAAGCCAGCACTGGCTCACTGGTGATTGCAGGACCCGACCGTACTGCAGCAGATGGAGACATTACTGGTTTCGGAGGAGAAGAGGGTGCAGCTGGAGTGCAGGACGAGGGGGTTGGACTACCTTAATAAGGCATAGGGTCTGTTGGCACAGCATCCCTGGCATTGGCATCGCATCCCTGGCATTGGCATAGCATAACATTAAAGAATTCTCTTTGCATCGATGACAGGTCATGACGGGTCGGGACGAAAAACAATGCATGATGAGTGACTTATGCGCGAACAATGCAATGAAATGCTATGCGAATCTAACTTTCCCTCCGAGAAGCCTTTGACTAGACTATCGAACTCAAGCCTTCACCCGCTTCACCGCTCTCCCACCTTGCGGAACCACGTTCGTATCCCTCTCCACCAACGCTGCCTTTTTCGGCTTCGACTCTACTTTCTCCTCCACCACCAAATCCTCTTCTTCAGGGCCGGCCAATGCCTCGTCCCCTCCATGTTCCTCTTCGGTGTTCGTCTCGCTGCCATAATCATCCTCATGGAACCGACTACACATGATCAGAGGATTGCACTGCGTTCGTAACTGCCAGTGTTCGTGTTCAGGACAGACTGGATCAATGTTAGCTGGAATAGGTTTGGGTAAGCGAGGCAGGCTTACGCTGGTCCCGACCCGCTGGGATACCCTGGCCAAAGTGCATATCCTGCAGAGTATGTGAGAAGTACGCTCGATCTGCCAATGATATCAGCGGATGGACGGAACAGCGACTGATATCACATACGCTTGCCATCCTCGATCCCATGAAGATCGCCACATTTCCCATCTTCTGCGCCCAGAATCTCTTCATCAACCATATCCTCCGTACTCTCTCCCTGAGTCGGTCGTAAGAGAGGATGCCGTAGCGCAGCACTCGCCGAGAGGCGCTTGGTCGCGTCAAGCCGTAGTAATCGAGTACACAGGTCTATTGCGTTGTCGATCGCTTCGATATGGGCTTTCGCGTCGACAGGGGAAGGATGATGCATGGGCGGAGTGAAAATATGTGGGTTGAGCTTGAGGATAAGTGATGCTAGGGTAGGAGGAGCAGTATCGAGTGTTGGAACGTTGGATATGATCGTACGATCTTAAGCGAGTCAGGCGGTTCAAAAAACGACATGTGACTGAACGAACTGTGAAGAAGGGCGCAGCGTTCCATGGCCGCCCGTCCAAAAATCGCAGAGATCTCCATGAGCGCCTCGATATCGTCTGATGAGTTGAAGACCGGGAATTTGTGGGTAAGGATAGAAAGGAGCATGATCCCGGCGGACCATACGTCGATAGCTGAATGGCATGAGCTCCGCATGAACCCGCTAGCCTTTCCACCTACCGACAGTCTGGTCTGGGCATTTGAGCAGAACTTCCGGTGCTCGGAACCCCCTTGTACCCGCTCGGTTCGTCTTAATCGTTGGCCTTTTGTCATCTTGCAGAAACCCAATACGACCTTCGCCCAACTTCGACCGTTTGCGTGCATCGTATACCGCTTGCTCGACAATCGAGGTCTCGGTAGTCTTGACCTTCGAGCCTTGAAGTGCAGTCAAAGTGGCGCGGCCATGCTGACACGTCGGCTTCCGTGGAGGAACATATCGCTAGAAAGTGGTCAGCCCCACAAGACGGTCCATGTAGGCGGACTCACCTCAGCTAGTCCGAAATCGCAAAGAACTCCATCGCCCTGCTCGTAGTCAAACAGGAAGTTCGCCGGCTTGACATCGCGATGTACGATGCCCCGCTTGTGTATGTCCTTCAATGCACGGAGAAGAGCACGCATATACGATCGAATATGAGGAGGATCCATGTGCCGATAGAAGTGCTGCGCAAAAATTCAGCAAACTGGCTTTGTAGTGATACGTGAGGAGCTCACTCGGAAGTCATCAGAGTGGTGAAAGGGTAGGGCGATCACTACCAGATCCTCTTGTCGAAACGCCGTGATCAGCTGCGATACGTTCCGGCAACCCCTGCATCCTCCACATCAGCCTCGCAACAGCTTGAAGTCCGGCTCACTCACCTCAGGCTTTCCAAGATATGAAGCTCATTCTCGATCCTCTGCGGACTGCTCGTCGCGAGGACCTTTTTCAACGCAACCAGTTTATCAGACCGGCCGTCGTCCACGAGCTCTTCCTCTTCATTCGCTTCTCCCGTCCAGTAATCATTGTTGTATCGGTTATATTGACGATCTTGTGCGAGGTAGACTGACGAGAAGGTACCTGTGGTGGACATCAGTAGCCACTTTTACCTACCGGCTGAGACTGTACATACCCTCGCCCAATCGGTCAACCACTTTGTACCGATACATCCCTGATCTCCACTCGATGAATTCCGACCCGAGACTCTCGACAAACTCCCTGATGTCGCGCTTGATCTCCGTCCGTTCAAGTATGTGTCGATGGTCCATTGCATAGTCATCAGAATCGCCGGAGTGATAGCAGCTAGGCGTCGGTGGTGGTTCGTCGTACTTCAACCGTTCACCGTTGTCAGCAGGAATGCCGCTTCCGTTCGTATGGTTCGACCCCAGGGATCTGATGATTTTTGAGGGTACTTCGAGGAAGCGAGACATGCGGTCTAGCTGAGATGTCCTGGAGGGACCTGGAAAGACTGTGGAAGTGAGAGTATGGGGTTCTTTGAGCCAAGCAGGGGATTCAGCTCCATCCTCGTCGTCTTCGACGATCTCGTTCCGATCCTGAGACTCTTCGTGACCATGCGGATCCTCCTCGCCTTTCTCTTCATGTTCCTCGCCATCCACGTCGCCATCCCTGTGTTCCCCTTCTTCTCCATCTTCCTCCGCGTCCGCTTCCTCTTCCGGCAAGAATTCTCCACCACCGGTACTGAGTTCCCGTCCTTCCGTATCAACATCCGGTATGAACCGCTCGCCACACAAAAAGACACCATCATTCTCAGGCGCCGCCGCCTGTTCGGAAAACAAGACACTTCCTTCTCCGCCTTCACTAGTCACCGCCACCCTCCCGTCATCTTCCTCTTGCGGTGGATACGAGCTTGGCCCAGCTACAGTGGTCGTATATGTCAGAGCTGATGCGTTCTGCTCACCAGTCGGTCGATCGCCAGATTCGTCAGGGATCTCTGCTGTTGGAGTGGCTTCTCGGATGCGCTTGATAGGCGGAGGAAGTGAGAGTTCGGACGAAGGTAATCGTCGGCGGTTACTGGATTTTGACGTTTCCGCGACCGATGTGATTGATGGTCGTAGCGCGACTGGCCGGGCAGGAGGCAGGTCGCCTTTCCATCTCGATGATGATGACTCGGAAGGAGCAGGCGATAGTGAGGTGGAAGACATCAGTCCCGCCAAGCTGCAAGATACCTCAGCCGCGTTGAGATCAAAGGCCAATTAATCCTCGAGCAAAGCACGCGTATCCGCCGAAAGGGGGATGAATCGATAAGGAAAAGTAAGTATCAACAGGTCATCACGTGTTCCTCAGGCGCGGCCGGAGCTTGGCTACAATGGAAGAAATGCTTTTGACGCGTTGACAGGGCAGTCATGAACCCTTGAAACCGTAGTGAAAGACTAATACTTCCCCGTCATCGACTTCCGTCCAGCGTACACCATGGGACTGTCACTAGAGGATCACTCCGCACCTCCCCCTGACTCTCTCATGAACGGCGGAGAGCCATCAACACATCATCATTGGCATGGTGTCCTGTCTTCAGCTCTCGATGCTGTCGGACATACGCCCCTCATCCATCTTCAGCAGATAGCCAAGCAAGAAGGTTTGCAATGCAATCTATGTGGGTCCTCGCTGAGCTGTTGGCAATGCCGCGCAGCTGAGTACACCGGTAGTGGCAAAGTGCGAATACTTCTCTGCGGGAGGATCGGTGAAGGACCGGATAGCAAAGGTCAGTGCGACTGTCCAGTCTGCTACCCATCCCCAAGGTACAAAGAAGGGGTCTTCGTACTGAGCGGTCCGTTGCAGCGAATGGTGGAGCATGCTGAGAAGACTGGTGTGCTGGTGCCAGGGAAGAGTGTAGTCATCGAGCCTACAAGTGAGTTCGAGCCTGATGACCTCAATGAACGATGATGCTGATAATCAATCTCAGGCGGGAACACAGGTTCGCCAGATCCCTGTCCCAGCTCACTCAGCTGACTGCAATTCTGATTACAGGTATTGGTCTGGCTTTGGCTTGCGCTCTGAAGGGCTATCAGTAAGTGGACGTCTGGAAGCCATCATCGCCGTACTAATATCCTCACTCCCTAGATGCATAATCACTCTGCCCGCTAAGATGAGCATGGAGAAGGAAGTCATGCTTCGAGCGCTAGGAGCGGACATAGTCAGAACACCGTGAGTCTACTTCCCACCGAGATGAGCGTCGTCTCACATTGTTCATCTAGCACGGAAGCAGCGTGAGCTCATCGATCACGGTCTTCTGATGATCATGGGCTGATTACTTTTACATATAGGTGGGACAGCCCAGAAAGCCATATTGGTGAGGGAAGTCAGCCTAAGCTCTGGTCAAGCTCACCAATGACCATCGGCAGGTGTTGCTAGAGCGCTTCAGAAAGCCATACCCCACGCCGTTATCCTGGATCAATATGGCAATCCTCAGAATCCCCTTGCCCATTATTTCGGTACATATGGGGAAATCATGGTATGTCCCTTCGTCGATCAATCACGTATTCAAGGCTGATTGAAGGTTTTACAGTATGCGCTGAAAACCTCGGATTTGCCACGCAACGACATCGCTCTCTTGGTAGCTGGAGCAGGGACTGGCGGTACCATTACAGGACTAGCACACGCCATCCGCGATGACGAGAAGGTTGACGGCGGTCTACGGACGACGGTTTTAGCCGTGGACCCTGAAGGATCCATACTTGGCGGCGGAGAGCCGGGAAATTATGAGGTCGAAGGGATTGGATATGTGCGCATGTCTCTTCCCTTCCTAGATACGGAGGTTGACACATTGCAGGACTTCTTCCCCGAGGTCCTTGACCCGAAAGCGCCGACCGTCGATCAATGGGTCAAAACGAATGACAAAGAAGCATTCGCTATGGCCAAGCGCATCATGTTCGTCCCGTTGTTCTACCTTTCACAGGCAGAGCTAATGATTTGCTTAGCCGGACAGAAGGCCTCTTCATCGGTGGCTCTTGCGGTTCCGCCATGTCAGGCGCACTGCGCTTCCTTCACTCTCCCGCCGGTTCCGCCATCGCCAATGACCCGACAGCTAATGTTGTGGTCATCCTTCCCGATGGCGTGCGGAACTACATGAGCAAACCTTGGTTCCTCGACTTCGCGGCGGATGAGGCAAGCGAGGGTTTGAGGAACCAGATCAGAGGCGTACTTGGTCGAGATCTGAACGATTCGAGAAGCGTTGTGAAGCATGCTGAGGAGGAAGGGGCGAGATTGCAGAACGGAGAGGGATTGAAGAACGGGATGAATGGGATGAGCGTCAAGGAATCAGCCGGGGAAGAGACACTGCTTGGATCACTGCGGAATCCTGTCGGCTTGGCAATCTGAGTGGAGATGCTCGAGAAGAATGTTGTCATAGATTGCACCTGTTGTAAATATATGCGTAACATTCCGTGAGTCCGCTATCGGACACAAACACGCTAAGTGTCGCCCAAAATTACCCCGACTTCGTCCACTCCTCGCCCTTTGATGTCCCCCTTCGAACTCTTCGGATCATTGTACACGTCTACGCCTAAAATGTGTACCACTGTCAGTCATCGGGTTCCGACGCAAGGTACCATATGAAGGCGAAGCGTGGGACGGATAGACTCACCGGATGCCAAGCTGTCAATCAACAGTTGAAGTCTCCCTGGACCTAGACCGGGATCTGCCTGCGGAGGGAGAACATCATCAGCTTCATCGCAGCGCTGAAGTGTACCGACTTACAGCACGAAGTTTCTCGAGGTCCGAACCGAAACCCTGAACTAGATATTCCATATACACCCTCCTGAACCGGCTTCTTCGATCTTCTTCCGCATCGGTCCCCCCAGCATCGTGTGATTCTCTGAGCGGGAAGAAGGATGGGAGAGCTGTTGGAGGTGGTATGGGAGATAAGGTTGGATGACGCCGTATTTCTTGAGGCGCCTTCTTCGCAGGTGTAGGAGCAGTTTGGGCCATCGGAGTATCCGAGCCCGACTCCAAGTCCGTGTCAACGTCGGATCCGGAAGATGAGGAAGAAGCAGAGGAGGAAGATGAAGCTGCCGACGAGGACGAAGCGGCATCGTTATTCATGGATGTTCCGTTCACAGTAGGTTGTGTTTTCTCGTCCTCATCGCTCGAGTCGTCATTGTCGGAGGATGAAGAAACTGAATACGAAGCTTGTCTTCTTCGTCGCTTGCGTGTGTGTTTGGAAACACTCTGTGCTGGTTCCGAAGACATCCTTCGCCTGACCTCCCGAGATTAGGTGTCTTAGAAAGATCAAAATGGAAGTCCAACGGAAACTTTTGGTTGAACAACCTCCACCAATCAGCGGAGAATCCGGAATTATCGGTTCTGAGGAACAGTGGCAAGACCTCATCGGACAGCAAACAAAGGTTGAATTAAGGTTTGTAAACGCCTGCCTCGTTCTTTGCCCCATCCGTTAGCGGGATCACAAGTCACCTCGGGTCTTTTTAATACCAAACTCGTCGATTTCCTCGCCTCAAAATTGAGCTAAAACCCGGAAGGGAACGCCGAGATTACGCTTCGGTTGGTGTGTTGACGCGAAGATCACATTTACTTGTCTCGGAAAAGGCACGGACCCCGAAATTCATTACTGCAAAAGCTTCTCCTCGGAAGGATAGATGAGACATGTCGAACCGATCCTCCAGGGGTTTTGGGAGGAGAACTTTACTGACGGGAGAGGTTCGAAAAATCGGGACGCGATCTACCATTGATTTGATGGAGTAAAGTTTATTGATGATGGATTGGATTGACTCCAGTCGGATAAACAGCGAGACAATCCTTCTTCACCCTTCGCGAGAATCATAGTTCCTTTCTTCCTACGCCGAGGCAAGATCATCGCAGAAGGGCTCAACCAATAAACTTAGAAGACATCTACCAATCAACTCTCGTTTCGGCTCAGCTTGATTGGGAACCTTCCAACTGAGCTTGACATCATCAGCCACATCTCGAAGAACCTTCTTTTCCGCCCAGACAACTGGGACGAACCCTTCAAGAACGATCTTCGCGACCTGGCTCATCTTTCGCCCTTTCCCCCTCTTAGACCCCCTGCTGCTAAATCACTCAGCATGTCCAATACCACCCTCTCTCCCCGGCTTCGACACTTGCTCATCCAGGAGGATCGACGAACAGGCAAGCTCGTCATGCCTGGCGCGACAGGACCCCGGTCACCTACTATCGTATCGCCTTCACTGCCTCCTACGGCGGGCTCAGCCCCATCTCTACTCGACTCTACGTCCATGACGAAGTCGAGGGATGGACGGATGCTACCACCACCACGCATCACGATCGATCGTCGAGGCTCTCAGAGTATCTTCTCCGTGCTCAACGACCTACGTGTCGTCTCGCCTCCGTTATCCTCATCACCCGTAACACCGAATTCAGCACGTCTTCACCCTTCCCCGCCTGTGTTGCATCCTCGTACCCCACCAAGCGCCCCTTTACCCTCATCATATCAACCGCCTTACTTCCCACACGACCATCGGAACTCGATCAGTGGTCCTCTCTCACCGGGACCTGATCTCTTCCGCGGCCATTCGTCGCACCCATACGAGTACCACCCACCTTGTCGACCCGTACCATACGGCTCGAATCTCGACTTCCTCCCTGCTTTCGGCTCGCGTGCTCCTATCTCACGGACGACAAAGGCATGTAATGGCTGTCGGAGCCGGAAGGTCCGGTGTGATACGGGTGGTCCCGAAGCCACGGCTAGCGGGGAGCCATCAATATGCTCGCGATGCCGAGAAGCGGGAATGGATTGCGTCTACTCCGGCGCGCAGAAGCGGCGGGGTCCGTGTCCGGGGTGAGTACATCCTGCCTTTTTCACGTACTCTTACTGACAGTCATTCAGCACTGTCCGACCTCAGCTTCGCCGGCCTTCTCACCGTTCCTCTATCACCTCAATCGGCACTTGTATCACAACCCCACCAGACGACTACAGCCCCCCATACTCCTCTCGAAGCTCATACGGATTCCCACCACCTTCCGAATCCTCCGGATGGTCTTCTGCACTGCCTCGTCAGCTCAAATCCCATGATCCACGGATCATGGCCCAGATTCGTCGACCATCCGTTTTCTCCTGGCCGCAGATGGAGCCTGCTTTCGAGGTCGCGGATGAACCGGCGAGGGGCCTCGAGCGGAGTGAAGAGGAGAGGAGGATGTTTGAGAAGGGCTATTCGATAACGTCGCCTATGGTATCGATGGACTCGCCGGTGATCTCTATGAACTTGCCGGTGATGGATGAAGAAGAGATGAGAAGTAGGCAGAGCTCGTTTGGACATGGGAGATCGTTACCGCATTTGAGAGTGGCGATCGCGAGGAGGGAGTCATACTATGAGCCGTAGATCCAGGGATGTCACTGCAAGCTGCACATACCGTATCATGAATAGCTCAAGCACATGAGGGCTTTACATATCATAGTCCCCACAACTCAAAGGCCGCTCTCCAGAATAGCAACCTCGCTCAAGGCGATACGTGAGATTTCGGTATGTTATATCGCCACCCGCACACCAAAACCTCGCGCCGCCTCCTCCATCAGACTTCCACTCTTGTTGCTTCCTCCTCTTCTTTTCCTTCTTGCCTCGTCCGTCTCAAGCCATATTCGAAACCCAGAATGACCTGAGCTGTTGATCACCCGGCTCCTCTCGTTTCGACATCATGCCATTCCTCCGCTTTTCCTCCCGCCCTCAACCGGTCGACTGCTTCTTCTGCCTCTCACCTTCACTTCTTCCAGCTCAACCACCCTCTGCTACATACGACAGGAAAGGCAAAGGCAAGCTTGTCGAAGCGGGAAGTCGATGGAATTGGAAATGTGAGAGATGTGGGTGTTGGAATATACGGGATGAGGTGGGTCGACCTTGAGACGCTGGATTTCGTGAGCCGTTTCTGATGTCAGTATAGAGGGGCGAGATGATTTCCGATCATCCGGCTATGCATAATCCTTCGATGAATCACAGGTCCTTCTCTCTCAGAGGTGATTTCATACTACTAGCTGTGTGATGTAAGCTGAGTCCGGTGGATGCAGCAACCCCCTCATCCTCCCATCTCCCTTCTTCGACCCCCTCATCCCCCTTCTGCCATACATGTCTAGCCAATCAAACACTCATCACCAACATGCTAGCGAACTACTTACCGGATGATTTGGTCAGTCCAATTGGATTAGAATAACAGCCTCGAGCTGAGTTTTGCCAGGACCCAGCATATCCACAGCTCTTCGCAGATCTCCCAGACTACCTGACGAAGCTACAATGTCGCTATCCGCCTGTATGTCCCGCTTGTCAGCCTGCTGTGGACGAGGCGTTGGGGAAGAGCGATCAGAGGGCTCAAGGAGAAGCTTGGGGGTCTGCTCTCCGAAGAGGAGCTGTCAATGGTGAAGGGAAGAAGGGAGCGAAGAGGGTGGGATGGGTGGATGTACTGGTTTGGAGGATAAGAGGGGCGATGTACTGCTTGGGTATGGGGCTAAGTTGGGGACAGGGTTTGATCGGTGAGTTGGTAAACTCACCTCTTGCCTTTCATGGGACACTACCTAATGGACATTTTCAGCTTGCTTCTCGCCAGCTCGTCTCTCGCGCATAATTTCCGCCCCACCGAAGATATCAGCAGGACTTGCCTTCTTCCACCTCATCTCGATATTCTGGATCGCTTGGGACCCGTACTGGCTGAAGCGGGTCCGAAGTCGAGATCGAGCGAAGGTGGAAGGAAGGGCAGTCTGGGTTGTGGGTCTTATGAGCTTCTTCCAATTACTCACTCCCGCTGACGGTCTGGCAGCGAAACATGCTGCTCATCATGCTCGCGAGGATTGCCACATCGCTTTGTCTGGCAACCCGCCATGACCGGATGAATACCTTGGTAGGGCCAGTAGCGGTTCTGAGAGGTGCTTTTGCCCTGGAGCTGGCGGTACGAGGTTCCACCAATGAAGACAAGGCGAGCTGACGTCCGACGACCAGCTCTTCCTTCATGCTTTCATCGTTCTACGTATCACGCAGCCAATCGCAATCCAACTCGTCCGGCCTGTCTCCCGCAACGCGACGCTCAAAGACACCGATACCTCAATCTCACCTCCGCACCTCCTGGACGGTTTCCAAAAATCAGATCACAATGCTCAGGCTCAAACCATACTGATCTCGCACACCAAGCCCATTTTTGGTCGACCTTCTCTCCGTAGCCTCTCGCCGCCCGATCGTAGTGAGGAGATGGATTGGGAGCCCGCGCCAAGCGCTGTAATTAGCAACGGTGGATGGACTTCGTGGCCTCCTGGTACCTGGGACGCCGATGAACCGGATTTGGACGCATCCAGACCGAACGATTGGGACTCTTTCGCGGTGAACAAGCAAAGGATGTTCCCTCGACCACAGGCGGAAGAGACAGGTCTGGAAAGTTTGCTGGCTGGCTGGGGATTAGACGGTGGTGCAAATTCTGACGGGACGAGCTCAATGATCTCGCCCTCCATGGCGGGGCAAAAGCAGGGGCTGGTGCTCGATGAGAGTCTACTGGGAAGCATGCGATGGTGCTTGGTGGCAGCGCGATGTGTGGGGGCGATGATCGGGGCAGCTATACAGCAATATCGAGGCATCGCTCCGGCTTTCTCAACCGGCAGGCAAACCTTGCTTGGGCTTGAGATGGCATCATCAGCCATCGGTCTCGCGCTCTTGTCGACCACGGGCGATCGAACGCAACCTCATTCTATAATGAAGCTCGCATTTGAGCTTGTCAATCTCGCAACCCGCTGCATCGTTCTCGTCCTTCCCGCAGGCGCGGAAACGATACTACCGGCGCGACTTTTCTACCACGGATCATCCTTGGAATGGACTGCATGGGGAATGCTCGACCTAATTTCGTGCTTCTTATGAGATTCGAACTGGCCACCGGGGATGACTTTGTTCATTTTATGTCATTCCTTTCAATGCTATCTCCTATGATCCGCGGTCGGTCTAACGACGGAAACAAAGATCACAGAGGACGGGGGTGGACTTTCCGTTTATGATGGCCCCAAGCAAATCCCTTGATGTCGATCTCACCGCTGACGGTGACACCCATACATAACTTGACGGATATGCGCAATCGTACTTGCTCATACCACATAGGACTCCCAAGACAGGTAGACGCGCAAAGCATTACGATCACCATGAGCCACACTCCTGACACAGTTAGCCCCAGTCCTACCCTTACTGACATGGACTTTGAATCTCCTCATTTCGCCTCTTCACCAATGGAAGGCGTCCCAAGCTCCGAATATCGCTCGCCGAAGCCGCTCAGTCTCCAGGTCCCAAAATTTGGTCAGCGACTTACACGATACCTCCCGCCAAACAAGAAAGAAGCCTTCATCGGTTCGCAGCCTCTGATCTTCTCGGTCCGTTTGACAATACTCTTCGTTGGGTCGGACTAATGAGCTGATTGATTTTGTCAGGATACGATCAGACTGTTGAAAACGGAATGTCCGTCTCTCTTAGATGTCCCGATGAGCGATATAAGCCTCCATCTCCGGTTCGATGGGGAAACGACAGCCGCAATCCGAGGTGTCGACTTCCGTATCTTACCAGAAGCTTGGCCTTCTGCTGTGGTAGATGTGCTACCGCTGATCCACGTTCGAGCGAAGGCTCCAACCGGAATGCAGAAAGGGGGAAAGAAGAAAAAGACTTGGGAGGATCTGAAGAGGGAGGGAGCGTTGTTGGGCGTTCAAGGGTGGACTGATCAGGTTGAAGCTGGGTTTGACAAAAAGGAAGCTGTCAATGGTTGGATTGAGTCATGAGCTGGAAGGTGGATGTCCGGCGCAACGTTTTATGCCGACGATATGCATACTTTTATCGTTGTAAAAAATGAAGGTGAGTTGAACCTCCCGATTCTTGTATCTCGGTGTGATTACGGCATCCAATCGACTCGATCTCCGCCGGACTCGCGATTCATGTCGTTGTCTCCATCTCTCTACCTGGGGCCAAATTACTTTGTCGATACGCAATAATGGCTGAAGCTCTCAAAAAGGTTTTCGCGGATAAGCACGAGCAGGTGAGCTCTTCCCCTCAGTTTCAATTTAGTTGGGCTAAATCTGTCCGTGATACCAGGACGAAGCGTGATTTTGATTCATCACTCAACGTCCGCAATCTAGCTGATAAACCCGATAGCGCCTTTGTTACCTTCATCACCGCCGGGTATCCTACACGAGATGCGACGGTCCCACTCATGCTCGCCCTCGAAGGGGGAGGTGCGGATATCATCGAGCTAGGCGTTCCTTTCAGTGATCCTATTGCCGATGGTCCCGTCATTCAGGCAGCGAACACGGTGAGAACTCTCATTGCCCTTTCCTCTGAATATTTAGGACAATACTTATGGGTGATCCAGATTGCTATAGAGAACAATGTACATTTTTCGGATTGTTTGCGTTATGTGAGGGAGGCGAGGGCGAAGGGCTTGAAAGCTCCTGTCATTCTAATGGGTAATTTCATTTGATGAGAGTTGAGTACCATGCTGATCCGGGGGTCAGGTTACTACAACCCCTTGATTGCTTACGGAGAGGAGAAGGCTGTTGAGGATGCAAGAACAGCTGGAGCGAATGGGTTCATCATGGTCGACCTACCGCCTGAGGATGCGATCAAGTTCAGGGAGATCTGCACAGGTTCTGGGTTTGTCACTCTCCTCCGCCGGGTAGGCAATGAGTACTGACAATACTTGTGTAGGATATCTTTCGTACCTCTTGTCGCCCCTTCGACCAGTATCGATCGAGTCAGGATCCTTGCTTCCATTGCCGATTCTTTCGTCTACGTTGTCTCAAAGGTTGGTTCGACCATCAAACTCGATCATGAGGCTGAAGAGCTGTTCAGATGGCAGTGACAGGATCCAACTCCAATACCGCCATATCCGCCGGTCTCCCCGCACTCATCGCTCGTATCCGCTCCTTCACCCCTGTCCCCCTTGCAGTTGGCTTCGGTGTCGACAATCGAACACACTTCGATTTCGTCACTTCCGCCGGGGCTGACGGAGTAGTCATCGGTTCTCGAGTGATCAAGGTCATCGAAGAGGGCGCCAAGACTGGCAAAGCACCTGAGGCTCTCGAGGCGTTTTGTCGAGAGATCTCACTGAAAGGCCAGGAGCGAAGACCGCTTGGCCGAGCGAAGATCAATCACAACGACGATGCTGCTGGACACCCGTCTCCGCCTTTGCCGATCCCACCCACAAACCCGATGGAGAAAGAGACGATGCAAGTCAAATCCGAGGGGAAGTTGCCATCCCGATTCGGGATCTTCGGAGGAGCGTATGTCCCTGAATCACTGGTGAATTGCTTGAGCGAGCTTGAGGCGGAGTATGTCAAGGCGAGCAAGGATCCGGAGTTCTGGAAGGAGTTTGAGGACATGTACGGGTATATGAACCGGCCTAGCAATCTCTACCTGGCTGAGAGGTTGACGGAGAAGATGGGAGGGGCGAAGATCTGGCTGAAGTGGGTCATCTGATGGAACTCAGGCTTCATAGCTGACGCTAACAGACGAGAGGACTTGAATCACACTGGATCACATAAGATCAACAATGCTGTCGGACAGGCGAGCCAAACCTCCAATTACCCCCAATCGCGATCTGACACTTAAAATCTAGATACTACTCGCAAGACGACTGGGGAAGAAGCGGATAATTGCCGAGACTGGTGCAGGGCAACACGGTGTCGCGACTGCTACGGTCTGCGCACGATATGGCATGGAATGTGTCATCTACATGGGGGCGGAGGATGTCCGAAGACAGGAACTCAACGTGTTCCGGATAAAGATGCTCGGGGCGAAGGTGATTTAATCACTTCATACTACTTACAGATACTGACGATGTATAGGTCATCCCCGTCACCAGCGGCACACAGACCCTCAAAGACTCGGTCAACGAGGCGATGCGAGAATGGGTCACTCGGTTAGATACGACACATTACCTCATAGGATCGGCTATCGGTCCCCATCCTTTCCCTACCATCGTACGAGATTTTCAAAGAGTGATCGGGAGGGAGATCAAAGCTCAACTTGCTGAGAAGGAGGGGAAGTTGCCTGATGCGGTCGTCGCATGTGTTGGGGGAGGGAGTAATGCCATTGGGACTTTCTATGATTTCGTTGCGGACGAGAGCGTGCGGTTGATAGGTGTTGAGGCAGGTGGTCACGGTGAGTAGGAGATTCATACTCCCGAATATACTCTACTGAGTTTGGTATAGGCATTGATACGGAGGCTCATTCTGGTTTGCCTTTTTCGTCTTCTCGCAGGGCAGAATTGACAAAACCGTAGCGACACTCTCGAAAGGCGTGATCGGAGTCGTCCATGGGGCTAGCTCCTATATCATTCAAAGCAAGACAGGTCAACTCACACCTACACACAGTATCAGCGCAGGTGAGCGTTCTGACCCGCCTCGCCTAACTGTGCAACGCTAAAGATGGTAAAAGGTCTCGACTACAACAGTGTCGGGCCCGAGCACAGTTATCTGAAGTATATCGGTCGAGCTGAATATATGGTGGCGGACGATTTTGAATGTCTGCAAGCGTTTAGGATGTGTACCGAGCTTGAGGGGATCATCCCCGCGTTGGAGTCGTCACATGCTATCTGGGGAGGGATGCAATTGGCAAAGACGTTGCCCAAGGACAAGGATGTGGTAATGTGAGTACAATTTAGCTTCAGTTAGTCCTTGCTTACAGCATCCTTCAGCTGCTTGAGTGGTAACGGATCAAAGGATGTGGCGGAGGTATTGTTGACGCTAAAGAAGAAGGAGTGGGCAGACAGGCTTGACTGGCATGTGGCGGATTGATCATCTCATACAGGTGTAGCTCAGACACGCATCCATGCATATTGTCCGATAGCTTGGGAATGAATCTAATAATACACTTCTCAGATCTACTTGCTTATCCGCCCACTTCCTCTATGCCATATCGGACCGAGACTGCTCGCCTTGAGTGATGCATCAAACGCCGATGTAGTTCGTCCGTGCTCGTCCGGTGCGTCGGGGCAGAGCCAATCAACCGCGTTGGTGATCGGCGTGTTGAGAGTATGGGTATCTGGCGTATCGATCGATAAGGATAGCTGAGAGAAATTGAGTGAGGGAACGGGTTCGAAGTCTTCGGACACGTCGGACACTGATTCTCGCTGTCTGTCGACTCGCAGCAACGGTCTTTCGGAGATGCCCAGACCGCGCTGTGAAGAAGGTATGGCCTGAACCGGTGCTAGAGGAGAGGAGCTCTTTGCGGAACCGAGTGATCTGCTTCGCGATCCGAACGCGTGAAGTTGCGGTGTTCCCGTACGAGAAAGTGTAGCGGCGGGAGCGGTACTTGATCTTGCTCGATACCTCGAACAGCTAGATTTCGCCAATGGTATCGTGGCAGGAAGGGGTGGAAGAGGGGGCGTGTCAAAGCTTTTCGGGAATAGGGGATCAAGCAAGCTTGCTCTGTCGACTTCGGTTCGGACGATCGGTGTGTAGGTAAAGACAGGAGCGTCTTTGTCGTGTGGTATTTCATGAGCCAACTTCTCTGCTGCTGATGGATTGATCCAGACCGATAGATTGACCATGCGGCCGTTCGAGTGGGAATCAGGGAAGTAGTGGGACACGGGAAGCGTAGCGTCGGACAAGGCGACTGGAACAGGTGCAGTAGGGGGATATCTAAACCGAAAGTCAGATAAGGGCAGCATTGTGGCAAAGGGCGACTGACGGCCGGGGCATACGACCACCTTTCAGTCCTCCTCGTTCTCCGATGACGATCATTTCCTCCTCACTCATCTCCACTCGCCAAAGCACCACGCTTTCCAAGCACTCCGCTGAACGTTCACCCTTCTCGAGCACGGCGGCTTTCAGCTGATTCACAGTACTGCTCGGTGAGATATCGACCACGACAGGTAAAGCTCTTTTCGTCTTTGCCACGGGAGCTGAGCTTGACGGTCGGGCCGAGCGGGCAGGATCAGGGGGTGCAAAATGGGTGATAATGGTGAGCGGGGCGCAATCTACTGAGATCAGCGATTTGCTCGGTGATTCGGCCATGATGACTTACCCAAAGGCGCATCGGGAAATGTACGGACTAGCACGGATATCATATCATTTTGACGGGAGACGGGAACAGGGTACCAGTCCTGGATTTTCGGTGGGGCATCGCCGCCCCTAGTAGCGGCTGGCCACCCTGTGGGACCGAGGCTGAGAGCGAGGTCTCCCGGGTAATCAAGGTTCCAGGAGAGGAAGGTTGCGATAAGGTTAACCGGCATTTCATATCGCTCGGTATAGGTTCTAGCTTGTTGCTGGGCCTGCCAAGGGATAGAGACCTAAGAAAGGTCAGCTCACCCTCGGTGACACGATCACAAGGACACACCTTGAAGATGCTCATAGCCATGTCTCCCAGCTTCTCCGAAATCGCTCGTCGTATACCCGACACATCGTCCTCAGGGTCCACGCTGATGTAGAAAAGACCGCCAGCTGAGGCCGCTCCGACCGGGATTGGATCCACGACGACCCGAAGTGAGAGACGAGGAAGATCGGGAACAGTCGGGACGGGTGAAATGGTAGGGGAAGAAGGGAAGGCAGCGGTTGAGGCGGGCACAGGCGAGCTAGACACCGAGGAAGTCCTGTTCTTTCGACTGAAGAGACCCATACTCGTCGATGTTCAGAAGGCAATATTCGTTTCGATGTAGCTGTTACAAGATTTTCGATGCAGACGATGTCGAAGTACAGTATAGTCTTTTTGCAAGAGAACAGGAATCGAAACTGAAAGACGTTGGCCGGTGGCTCATGTACCGCGGAAGGCTGCACTCACGAAAGTCAATAGTCTCAGCCGCAAACGGGAAACGGTCAAACACGACCCTATAGTCGAACACGATCTATGGGCTTGAAACAGCATTTCGGATGCCGGCACGATGAGGACCGACGATGTTCTCTCCTCAACCGATTAGACACCTTCCACAGGGCATGTATGGCGCTCTGGGTGATGAATGTGGCCGCTTCCTGATCAGATTCCATTCCAAGCTGGGATAAGCGAAATACTGCACCTCCGCGAGATCTGCCTCTTATGGCTGTTAAGCGCATCATCCGGATTGAAAGGGGTTGACACGCTCGCAGCCCAATGCATAAGCATAATGAAAGTGATTAGACATGGCTTGAAGTCTGAGTGAAAAATGGGTCATGAAGAAATATCAAACGCCGGATCGGGGAATAATCTCCATCCAGAGCGCCGTTCCGGTCTGTCTTTGATTTCTCTTCCGGGCTCGGATCCTACTTTCAGATGATCAGCACGATGGCGATAGTAGCTAATCATGCCACGGATCAACGCCGAAGCCGAAGAACTATGGGACCGAATTGGCCCATGCGATACACCACGATACAATTGCAGGACGGATGAGTCCGACGGTTGACCTCTTTGATTGCGAATGGGTGTCGGTCGTCGGATGCGAATCGCCTTGGCGTGGGCCTCGCTTCTTAGATTAAGGATTTTGTTCTCGGAAGAAGCAGAAGACTGCTCTCGGCATTCTTCTAACCAATCGCATCGCCAATCAGTTCAGTCGGTCATTCAGTTGCTACTCGTACCCCAAAACGGAGTCAGACGATCTCTTGGGTCAAAAGACATAAGTCACGTGATAGATATATCGTACATGTCTGTTCAGCCACCGCGCTTGACTTTTCTTTTGCGGCGTTGCTCAATTACTGATCTTGAACCGGTTCGCAAGCTATACGCCGAGTGTCCGCATCCTAGGGACGGACGAGTGTCCCGTCCGCTTAGGTTGTTGTCAATCTCATACGAGGAACAACGACTCCAGAACATACGGTATGTCGAGGTTGATCCACTCTCTACATGTACAGGAAGCTTATGAGCGAGTGATGTAGGGACAATCAAGCGCTCCTACTCTCCCTTGGATTGTCAAGTCCAACTGTTCAGAGAACACCAGCAACGAGAACACCCTCGTCTAGCCTCAAGCGCCCGTTGGGAAAGCAGCGGTCATCGCCTTCCCGAGACAGGACACTGGTCAAAGCCCCTCGACGTACTCCGCTCGTTGCGGACGACTTGACACCGAGTCCGAGTCCGAGGCGAAGCGCACGTAATTCAGATCGGAAAACGAATTATTCCTCGGATGATCAGACGAGATCACCTTTGACAGTCCGAGGAGAAGGAAGATACCGAATGGACATCTGGACGAGGAGGCGGAGTCGGATTATGAGGAGGATGGACGAACGAATGTTGGGTTCGAGAGAGTAAAGATTAGGAATGCCAAGAGTATGGGGGTAAGAACCAAGATCCGTAGGTCGTCATAATATCGGTAAACAGCACCAGTTTTAAGGCGCGTTATCTACAGGAGGACCTTCGGACACATCCCCGGTGTTGAGGTCGGACGGTGGTGGCCGACGAGGTGGGTGCCCATGATGGAATTTCGACTGAATCGTTGAGAACGAAGGCTGATGTTGCTCAGCATGGACGCTTCGACAGATGCTGTACATGCGCAAGTCTTACGGTCTTAGCGCTCCGTTCGCGGCTGTGGGAGCTTAACGACTGGTGCCAAATAACAGCAGGAAACTGACATTGGGTGACAGTCCAACTGTAGCGGGTATCAGCGGGAATGCGATCGACGGTGCATACTCTGTTGCTCACTCCGGCGGCTATCCTGACGAGTCAGATACCTCCATAGATACGAGGAAGCTGATCGTAACAGTGTCGACCTTGGTGATGCTTTTACGTATACTGGCTCTGGCGGGCGTGACCTCAAGGGGACCAAGCAGAACCCGAAGGACCTCCGTACGGCCCCGCAAACATCTCATCAAAGCTTTGATAATCCGATGAACGCTGCTCTCCGCGTAAGTCACCATGCGGCTACCTTCGCGCTCTGAGACTGCTGCTCGTCCCATCTGTTCCACCGGATCGCAAGCTGACCGTGCTTTGTCTAGCGATCCGCCGAAACACGTAATCCCGTGCGAGTGATCCGTGGGTTTAAGCTTCCTTCCCCTTTTGCACCCGTCGAAGGATACCGATATGACGGTCTGTACACCGTGAAGAAAGCATGGATGGGAAAAGGGTTGACGAAGGGGTTGATGGTGTGCCGATATGCTTTCAAGAGGGTCGCTGCTCAGCCGCGGTTGACTGAGCGGGGTGTGGAGGATGAGACGGTAAGGGTCAAGGCGGTCGAGAAGAATGGTAACGGCGAAGAAGGGGAGGAGGAAGGAATAGATGGTATCTTGTAGTATTTGATTCGCATTGAGGCGTCGACCTCCGATGATACTCATCTCTATGCATATCTTGTCTCTTATCGTTTAGCAGATGAGTCTCGGTTGAAGGCAAATGCGGATCTGCCCAAACGTCCCACTACATTACCGGTGTGAGGACGTATCTCGTTGGCCAAACACCGATTGGGTTACGGTCCAAGGGGGATCCTAAGTTCTCATTGATGTCCTCAGACCAATGCGGCTCTTGCTCTTGTCTGCGTGAGTCCTGCCCAAAGCACCTGAAGCCCGACTGTAGGTCTGGTACTTTGTCTAGTCTATCTGCTGCAGGCTTAGTGCCAACAAAGGCACACGGCGTAAATTCGCGGTCTTATGACCTCAACATTACGCTACATCATGCTCCCACCCAAGCAGCCTCTTCGCCTTCCCCGTATCATAGAAGCTCCTCCCAGGTCTTCCTTCCCACCACTCCTCCTGAACCGTCCCAACCGTCCCAGGCCGAGTATCCGCCCAACAAATCCAAAATCCCCTTCAATCCACTCCTCTGAGGCTGCCACTCACTTTTCCTCCCTTGCTTTCCTCCTTCTCCTCCCTCTCTTCCGTCTCCACTTTCCCAAGAAATTTCATCGGCAATGAGGAAGAACGCCTCCGCCCCTGCCCATCCTTCAGACGTCAAGCCGAGTTTAGCAGCACGGAAGATGGATTCTTTCGATACCCAGCCCCAGAGGTTCTCCGGGTTTGATGTGCGGTATGCTTCGGTGTAATCTTCTTTTACGCCGTGGATCCAGAGGGAAGCTATTCGGACTTCAGGGTCGAGGCGACATACCGATTCGGCTTGAAGTTCGGCGATTCTGGGGAACTACTCAGCCGTGTCACGACATCGACATCCTCGCTCACATGGTAATAAAGTTCACTGCTTGGACAAGCTATATGGATCTTCCTGATAGATGATCAGTCATTTAGCTATCATGGTCATATTTACAGTGACAATGGAAAACGAGCTGGAGAAACTACCGGATATAAAGGATGGTCGTCTATCGGTATATATTCCAAATGAAAATGTTCCCGCCTCGTGAAAGAAACTCCAACAGCATTATGCGAACTAGCCTGAACGATCCTCTTCACACCGTGATCCACAGCCGTTCGGAGCACATTGAAAGTCGCAGTGACATTGCTGTTGTGGACGACTCTTGGATCATATCGTTTGGACTTGGGATCGAACCGAAGTGGATTACTCCCCTCGACAGGTCCGAGAGGGGAGGTGGTGAAGAGTTTCTCGACGGAGGGGATGTCGGAGAGGTTGATGGTTTGGATGTCTAGTTGGTCGGCTGAGGGAGGGAGGGTGGGTAAGAGGTCTGGAGGGAGGGGGTGGTTATCGAAGGCTGTGATTTTGTGGCCATCTTGGAGGAAGGACTGGAGAGCGGTGTTGCGACGTAAGACAGGACGATGTGCATCATAGTCTCGCTACTTTACGTATGGAGAGATATCTCCTCCACCCGAATTTAGAGTTTGCTTCCGACGCGGGGGCTCATGTTCCGGTCCCAGGGACACGCAATTAAGCCTCAAAGCGAAGTTTTCAAAACTACTCTTAGCTCTGGGTATCAAAGCCCAGTTGAGAGATCATGGCGAGCGATACTTCTGACCCGCCCGTGTTCGACCTCCACTTCCCTTCATCTTCCTCGATCCAGATCCTAGGCAGACATTTTATCGACCAACACGGACGGATCCTCAGTCTCCGCGGAGTAAACGTCGGAGCAGCTAGTAAGGTGTATGTCGTCGTCGTCCCAAACACACTCAGTATTGGGTGCTGACGACACGGGTGTTCCACGTAGACCATCACACGCTCCTCTATTTGACAAGCACCGCGAGTCGAGCTATGTTGGACGACCTTTCCCGCTGGAAGAAGCTGGCGAACATTGGCAAAGATTGCGCTCATGGGGGATGACTTTTGGTGCGATGAATGACTCTTTCCCGTAGGTTATGGGCTGATGGGACGGGCTGAGTAGTACGGCTTAACGTTACTTGGGAAGCTATTGAGCATGCCGGACCGTGAGTGTAGCTTTGATCGGAACGGTAGTCGGAGCAGATCAGGACGTAGCGGGATATATGATCAGGAATACCTCGACTACCTCCGAGCTCTTGTCGAGAGCATGAGAGAGTATGGGATCGTCGCATATGTTGTCTGTGTCCCTTTGGCCCACCCTCGCTTCGCTGACAGGACCTAGGCGCTCCATCAGGATGTTTTTTCGCGATATTGCGGAGGGGTGAGATTGCTTTTTAAAAGGTAGAAGGATGAAGGCTGAGTTATTTAGTCAGGAGCACCGGGATGGACGCTCGAAGCTGCTGGTTTCAACCTATCGAATGATGGCGAGGCTTTGGTTTTGAGCGGTTCTGCTTTCCTCGATGGGATCCGAGGAGGACAGCTACAGGGCGAGCAAGGTCTTTGGCCGACTGGTGCGTCAAACTCTGCGAACTAGGATGTGAGTTGCGCTGACGTGTGTGGCAGGGTATCAAAAGCTTGCTGCAGCTACCATGAAGTGCGTTCATACTCTTATCCGAGGACAACACTCATATCTCGTAGCACTCTATTCTGGGGAGGCGCAACCTTCGCTCCATCCCTTACCGTTCCCGGGTCAAAAGGCGGAAAGGCCGTCAATATCCAGCAATACCTTCAAGACGCATTCCTGGTGGCCTTTTCGAAGCTTACCGATTCCGTTGGGGATGTAGACAGCGTTATGGGTTTTGAGGTGATGTTCCCGCTCAAATTCTGGGTTCTGTGCTGATTCGGATCTAGCTCCTTAATGAGCCTCATCCAGGCTTCATCGGTCTCCCTTCCATACATGAATGGGTAAGAAGCTTTGATCTCGGTCGAGTCGGAGCCTTGCTGAACTGCATGACCCCGTAGAACTACAACACCGATCTTCATCTCGGCGAGTACCCTACTGCCCTTCAGTCTTTCTCCATGGGTGCAGGCCATCCCACACCCGGAGTAACGCACTACACTCGCTCATTCCCTTGGCCTACTAAGAAGTCAAAAACCGTCACTGCCAACCCAACATCTACTTGCGCTTGGGTCAACAAGCAATGTCCATGGGAAAAGGAAGGTGTCTGGCGATGGTCGGAGGCGAAGAAGCAAGCGGTAGCATTGCAAGAGGATTACTTTGCCAAAGACCAGAAGGGGAGGAGAATCGACTTTTACCGCGACTTCTACTTCCCGTTTGTTAGGCGGTGGGAGGAGGTTGTGAGGAGGAAGGCGAAGGGGAAGGCAAGGATGGTCGAAGCGCTGCCGAACGAGTTATGTCCAAATTGGCTGGAGGCAGACCGTCCGGACAAGCTTGTTTATGCTCCGCACTGGTGAGCTGCCTAGTTTTAAAGCAATGATAAATGCTTATTCATGGCACAGGTACGACCTTAACGCCTTGTTCAGGAAGCAGTCCGGCTTCATGACGGTCAACGTGCAGGGCTTGTCTCGGGTATGCTTTCCATGCCCGCTTGTTGGCCTCGCAGCTGATCCCTTTCCACAGGGCATGTTTATCTACAAAGCTCTATACTGGGGGATCGAGGGAGCGAAGAGAAACTATGCACTACAGATCCGTAATATCGTTGTAGGCGCACGGAAGCAGCTCGGCGAAGTGCCTATCGTCATCGGGGAATGTGGAGTGCCAATGGACTTGAAGTCAGTCGCGCTGTTTCTTTCGGTAAACGTGTAGCTCATTCGCCAAAGCAACAAGGCGGCGTTCAGGACTGGCGACTTCCAGTGGCAGGAGCGGATGATGGATTCGTTACTGTCCGCGCTGGAAGCGAGTATGGTCGGCTTCAAGTGAGTTACCAGACGGTATGGACGTGGATCTGCGCTGATTCGAGCAGCTTGTGGACGTACAATCCATCAAATCGGGATGATTTGGGCGACGGGGTTGGTGTTCTGTGAGATCGCCATGGGTAGAGCTGAACCAGACCATAGTGGAACGCTGAGAACTTTTCGTGGTACTCGAAGCACAATCGGGAAAAGGCGCTCACCGCTTCCAAGGCGGAAAAGACTGAATATGATCCCGACGCCGGTGCGAGACTACTGAATGTGGTCGTTGTAGGTACAGCTTCATAAAAGAAGGAATGTCACTCATCCCGCTTTAGCGGCCTTACGCCATCGCTACCGCTGGCACACCCTTTGCTGCATCATACGATCGCACCATTTCCATCTTCGTACACCGCTTCCGCTCAGCGACTCATCTCACAAACATCGACAAAACACCCTCGATGGCTGAAGTGACCGAGATCTTTCTCCCTCGTCGAGTGTTCAAGGAAGGTGCCGTCGACTGGATGGTATCTACCGGTGGAAGGGCACAATTCGATTGGGAGAGGGAGCGCATGTTTGTCTGGTTTATAGATAAGTACGATCCGTATGCGAAGGCGACTCCTGAGCGAGCGAGAAGGGTGGATGTTTGGGTCCCGAGTAAGGCCAAGACGAAGCAGACTGCGACGCCCTTGGCCTGGGTTTTGACGGTGGTGGCGATTGTGATGTCTTTGGGATTGGTGTACTGGGCTCAAATGCTGCAGTGGAAGCACGAGACGAGGGCGGGGATCTATTCACTCTGGGGATTCTAGGCGAGTGGCACCTTGCATTGTTTATAGCACAAAGATATGGTGAGGAGCCAATGCGAAGTAGCGGTCAAAGCCATGCAAGGTATGGGTCAAGCCGTTGCTATGTTTACTCCTTTCCCCACCCATTCTCCACCATCAGATGCAGGCAACTCTCCATAACCCCAACAGCCTTAGCACACTCCTCCTTGCTCACTATCAACGCGGGGACACATCGTACCGCGTCCTTCCCAGCTGTCAAGAGCAAGACTCCCCGTTCTCTAGCTAATCGGACCAACTCCGCCGGTGCAGTGCCGTCTCTGAATGGTATACCTCTGATGAAACCCCGTCCTCGGATCGGTCCCTTCACAAGCGAAGGGAATAGTTCCGGTAATCGACTTAACAATCGATCCAGATGCGAAGCCGTCTCCTTAAGATGGGCTATGAACCCCGGTTCATTCAATCTCGAGAGGACATGTACTCCTATCCGAGTTGCCAATGGTTGTCCACCGAAAGTTGTCCCGTGAGAACCGACCGAGATGACTTCGGCGATATGGTCTCGGACCATTATAGCTCCTATTGGATAGCCGTTTGCGAGTGGTTTAGCCATTGTTACGATGTCGGGTCTAGCGTTAAGCGAGTGAGCGTCAGCGAGGGAGTTCTACTTTCTCAGTACGAAAAAGACCAACTGTGCGTCAGGTGGGTAGGTCGAATGTGCCCACATCGTCCCAGATCGAAACAGCCCACACTGCGGATATCAGCTTCCGACTTTGGTTTACGTCAGTCGCCGACACTCACCTGTATTTCATCATAGATCAAAACCGCTCCAACCTCCCTACACCGCCTCCCCAACATCTCCAACCATTCAACTTGACAAGCCTGAACCCCACCTTCACCCTGTATAGGCTCAACAATGACCCCACAGACACTCTCATCTAACAACCCTTTCATTCGCTCTTCATCCATATTGTTCAGCTCGCCTACTCTCACGCCGGGGATGAGGGGTGTGAAAGGGGCTTGATATTTCGGGTTTGGGGTTACGCTTAGGGCACCGAAAGTCCGGCCATGAAAGGCGTTTGAAAAGCAGACGATGCCCTTCTTTCCCGTCGAGGAAGATGAAGTCGGGGATGAAGACGAGGTCGAGGAAGTGGTTGAAAGCGAGTTGAACTCCTTTCCGTATTTCCGAGCAAACTTCAATGCACCTTCATTCGCCTCCGTCCCCGAATTCGAGAAAAACACCTTCCCCCCTACACTTCCTCCTTCTCCGGTAACACCTTTCGACAAACCCAACCCACCATGTTCCCTCGTCCTTTCTATCAAGCCTTTAGCCAACTCCCCAGCCCATTCATTCCAGTAGACATTACTAGCATGACTAAGCTTCTCCCCTTGCTCGGCGACGACAGCGTTGATTCCCGAGTCAGAATGACCGAGGGCAGTGACGGCGATACCAGCTGTGAAATCCAGATAGTCTCGGTTTGAGGAGTCGGTGAGAGTGAGACCTTTACCGTGTGTGAAGAGGAGTGGAGGGCGGGCGTAGGTATTTAGGAGGTAGTGGGAATGGGAGTGGATCATCTCTTGGGTGGATTTGAGGGTGTGGGAGTCGGGGTGCGTAGGGTGGGTATAGTCGACGCGTGGCTGGATAGTTTCATGAGCATGTGTATCGAGGTAGATTAAGATGAGAGAGAACCTTGAGGGATGAGGAGGAAGTATATGTCCGAGCTGTTGTACAGGAGCAATGGCGAAAGCGGGGAACTGCTCGGATACCGAGTCGAAGTAATCGAGGAGACACTGCCATGACACGGCAACGGCTATAAACTGATACCGATTTGGTGTTCGATATACTCAAGGTGCGATGGATGTGAGACTATGTTTAAAAAAAACGACGTAGGCTGGTCTCACTGCGATGTCCAACTAGGAGACTTACTCAAAAAAGTCAACGAGATCCAAAATATTTTGAGTCATCGCTTACCTAGCGGAAGCAAAATACTGATCTGCCCGCGAAAGCTTCGGAGGGTAATCCGGGTTATTCCCCCTTGCTGCTTGCGAGACATGCAGAGTAGCGACGGGAGCTTCCACGGCGAAAGAGGCAATATCGATGGTCTGACCTCGCACTTATCGACTATGTCGATTCGGTGACTCTCCCACCGAGATCCACCGAAGCTTGAAGGCGAAGCCTTCTGCATTGCATCAAAAAGCTCCCGGAGAAACCGTGATCACGCCGCATGGCGTCAAAGTTTTGAGTCGGCAAAACAAAGAGGTGCGTCTAGGATTCCAGGACCAAAAGTGTCCAAATCAAACCAATCGAGACGTGCGAAGATTGTTCCACGAAGACTACATTTAGCTGATCGTAGACTCAAACTGTATCAAGAACACCGTACTCCCTGACACTTGGGTCAGCGCTGCGGAGCCGAAGCTCGCGGGGGACTCACGACTCAACGCCAGGCTCCATGAGTCCAGCGTGTGCTCCAACCAAGCAGCCCGAAGACCCGACGAGCCAGAAAAAGGTCGAAAGCGGTGCAGCGAGCCAAAGGAGAGGGAGACCTGAGGAAACGATCAGCACGTATTTATTCCATTGTCGATAGGAGCATCACTCACCGATAACGAATAGTGCGACGTAGAGGTTTTGAGGGGTGATGACTTTGCCGGAAATCTCGATTGGCTCGGCGGCTGCAGAATCACGTCAGCTTGAGGTGGATAGTCGCGAAAGCAGGAAGCCTGCTCAACGACATGATGAGGTTAGCCACACGTACCGAAGCGGTTAATGGCGAGGAAACCACCGATGAGGAAGCCGAGAGAAAGGAGCAGGAGAGGATTGCTTATGAGGGAGTAGACGGCGAGGAGGGCGATGACGATGGCGTAGTTTGCTGAGAAGTATCGGCTATATTGGCCATCAGTTTTGGGCGTTCAAAGGGAGACCAGACTACTCACACATTGTAGCCTGCTCTCCTCAAGTACTCTTGCATGTCCTTTGGTCTAGACACCTGACGGTAATTAAAGAACTCGGCGGGATGTTTCAGCGAGGACAGCCGGCTATCGCCCAGCGATTTGGCGTAATCCTGGAGGTTGTTGAGGTGGGAAACGACTTCCATATTGAAAATGATGCTAGTGAAGGTAAGTGAAGGTGAGTGCAAGTGATCTTCAGTGAGTGTAAGATAAGGACGAAGCTGAAAGGATTGGTAGGATTTATCGGGGGAAACGGGGACCGCTTGGCGCAGCGAGTAGAAGGGCCTATTTACACTTTCGCCCGCCTTGTGTCGCGGGTTCAGGAGAGTCCAGGGTCACGTGATCTTTCTCAGCACGAGGAGAAGGTGCTGTGAATCACAAGTCGCAGCATTCGCTCATGTCCAGAGAGGAATGTTCGCGTACTCTAGCTACACTTGAGAATCTCTGCGCATCCATTCGTGAGTTCATTGACCATCATGCACAACACGCGACGTACCGAGCTCCGATTATCGATTACCATCACCCTGATGATTATCGACAAAGGGGGATCACTGGGTTGAAGAAATTCTTGGGTCATGCGGAGGCTGAGCGCGAATATGTTGTCAAGGTCAGTGATTCTGGACTTCAGCGGAGTGTCTATATGTTCAAGTGCGTCGAGCTGACTTGTTCCAGCTTTTGACGTCTAAGCTCCCACCGAAGGACCTCACCACCAACGCCCCGCACATCCTCGCTGTATGGGAGGAGTTTCAGCATGCAGACTGGCCGATCGGATGCGTCTCCCAGCTACTCGAGTGCGGAGCAGAGGGTCAGGTCAAGGTGGATGTAGTCGCTAAAGGCGGAAATGAATGGATCAAGGTCAACACGTAGATCGTTCTTCAAGCTCTAGCTGTTCGATACTGACTCAAACCAGGATCAAAGAGTCTCGCTTGATGGCCGAGTTCCGGGAACAAGATTCATATATCAATTCCGACTATGACTCCGACTCAACGGCGGAGGACAGCTCGTCTGTAAATTGTAGCTCATCGCCAGCTCCATTGCGGAATTCTATCATTACGCAGGTCGAATCGCTCGTCCGTGCTTCGCAAATGTATCCTCGTCCGAAAGGCTTTCCACAACCCAGCGTGACTTACGTTCTCAACCGATTGGAAGAGTTTCCGGAAGGTGGCTACGAGGATCTAAGAATCCAGGCAACTTTCCGAGCTGTTCGCGACATGGGGATTACTCTCTTATTCGGATCGCAGAATCGATCAGTCCCGCGGAAACAGCATCATCGCGTTGAGTATATCCCGACCAAACGCATCTTGCTCGATCTGTCCGTCGTCGTAGCTTTGTGCTGTGATTCGACCCATCATCCTCTTCCGGCAAATGATGAGGAGCTAGAAGCTCGCTTTCGACCCCTCCAGCTTGTCTCCGGTGGCAATCTCGAGCTAGTCCCCCATACGAATGTGTCGAAGGATCTACGGGACCAGCTCGACTGGGAAGCTCAACACCCCCTGATCTTGGAAATACAGCAGCGGCTGTCACCAAGCTTAGCGGATGAAGGAGGGTCGCCGGAGTTTTGGGTCACACAGGAGGTGAAGGACCGCTTGCCCGCGATTGTCGACCTGATCGGCGGGGAGAAGGAAAAAGCAAGGGCGAAGGCGCTTTTCGATGGACTTGGTTTCTGGGACGGGAGTCGATGGCAAGGAAAGGCTGGCATTCTGGAAGGCATCCAAGCGAGAATTCTCGATGACGACGAACACATCTCGCCGACTCTCGAGTTCCACTCGTTCCGACAAGGTCTCATTGCCGTTTGTCAGACTATGCTGGACAAAGTAGAGCCTACCTTAGCCTCAACAATCACATCATCTCGCACCGCCTCCCCATCCCCAACCCCTCGCAAGACACGACGATCGAAGCATCCCAAGCGGACGACCACCATCTTCCCGGGATCGCGCTTACCTTCCGCTCACACCTTGCGTACCCTTGTCACCGGTGTGCTGAACAATACGACGGTTCTTACGAACAATCGGGGAGCGGTAGGAAAGGTCATCAGGGAGATGGGGGTTCCCGAGGGGTTGCCGTGGGATGAGTTCGAGGATGGGAGGATAGTGGTTTGGGTTGTCAATCCCAGTAGTTTAGCAGAGTGGAGGAGGGAGGAGGTGGAGGAGGGGAACCGGGTTTTGATCGAGTCGTGCAAGGGGAAGGCGAAGTCAGAGGAAAACCAAGAATAACGATCTAGGCGGGATCTTTCGGAAGAAGGCCTCGACATTCGCCGATATGCTCTATGACGAAAAGCGAGCTGCTTTGCTGGTAGCAGGGAATTGCTTGCGTGTCCTTGACTATTCCATCCACAGTGCATGAAGCGACTACGTTATCGGCTTACTACCTCTCGAAGACTCATGCAACCTTTATACCTATTTGACAGCTGGTTAACCCCGTATATCTCAAACTCGATCCCTTTCTTTCTGTACTCCCTTGCTGGATTACCCTTTGACTCGGCGCGACATTGCTCCCTGCTGCTAGTATGATGAAGGCTCTACCGCTGGCAGACAAAACTAGATCGCCAGATCAGACAAGAACGTTACTTCGACTCGTTCTCCGCCAATAATTGCTGCGAACGCATCACTATGTTATCTCCAATCAGCTCGAGGGTACTCATGTTCTAGTATCTCAGAGCCGGCTTCTCCTCTCAACTCGGGCGATGACTACGATGGGAGCTCTCTTGTCGGCCCTATGGGCGATACGCCGCCTCGCCTTTGGCCTCACATACTTCGACGTGAAGGGGCGTAGCGGTGTCAGCCTGACCGCTCAACTGCGTCGTCTCCTAGCGATACAGAGGACAGCCGCGATGCTGAAACGCGGGACGATGGGGGAGTGAGCGGAATCTCAACTGGGAAGGACAGTGGTGATACCGGCATCTCCGCTGACCAGCCTTGCGGATTAGATACTGCGCCCAGTCCGGTTGTGCACCAAGACCAGTATCGTGGCAACTGGTCAGAGACGAGGTTTTTCGGGCACTTTGTAGGTGACGCTGTAAACCGTCGGAAGCCTGACCATGAAATGGCCTCCTCTGACCTTGGAAGCGGGCGTCGGCTTCACGCACAGTGATCCCGAACATTCTGGCTCTGGCGACCCTACACCTGTTGGCCGGTCACCCTCTCGTAGCGAGGCATTGGACTTTCCTAAGGTGGTCCATGTAATCCCCTTCAAAGTGTCGCAATGTTTCTCGAGAGAAGCCAGCAGGTTCTACGAATCCCCCAGCCCATCAAACGTAGTGGTGGGACAATCTCCGCCTGCAGCAAAACGGCGGAATAGTAACAGTCCGATCAGTCCAGCCAGCGAAAGACTAAAGGCAGTCCACCGTCGGTATATGGGGTTTCAGCCAAATCCCTAGAGAAATGGCGAGCGCGATAGTGTCCCTCCATCGGATTCGGATGCGTCGTACATCACCTCTGTGGAGGATCAGAGCATGACCTCCAAAAATGCTAACGCCGCCAGTGGTAAACCCCCTCCTCTCCCACCAAAGCCCCCCGTATACATAAAGGACAAAATTTAAAGCGGGGCTCAGGATTTTCACATGATTCGGTCGTTGGTCAGCCCGTCTGGAACCTCAGATGGATTCAGCTTGCTGAGAGATGTCATCCTAGGAATTGATGTTGCGAGGAGATTTATGCGGATGAGGACTTACATAGCGAAAATATGGGGGCTGGTGATATGCGAACGATGCTAAGGAATGGTGAGAAGCATGTGTAGTGGTCGGAGAAGCCGAGAAGCACGGCAAGGGCAATGCAGCTCGAAGATCCCGATGAGACAGTCACAGGATCCTTCGAAAGCGGAGCCTCAGCTTGTTCCAAGGAGATATTGAATTTCGTTAACTTAATTCGGGAGACGGCACGTTCGGCGCCCGCCATATTTGCCTGTGAAGTTCTCATCTTTCCCAGCCTTACTGCATTCCCCCATGCTTCTGTCTCGTATGAAGTAAAGGAGCAGGAGCAGCTTGATCGAGAAGTGAACGCCTAGTAGTGTCCGTTTCATTCTCGATGCTTTCAGAGACATAGTGTGATCGTGGTCGAAGCCTGTATCGCAACCAAAACCGCCCATACTTCGCCTGTTGGAGTGTTGGTCACACATGCTTGGTCATCATGCGGGCACGGAGATCGAGACCGCAGGAGAGACGTAGTTCGTGCGAGACGTATATTAGACCGTAGCGAGCTGTATGAATAATCAAGAGAGACCTGTACAACGCCTGATAAGCTTCATAACCCAACAGCGCCAATATGCTGTTGTGCGCACGGGACCAGAAACATCGGAGAACCGCGCATTTCTTCACGGAGAAACCCGTCGCATCGAGTCCGTATCGAAGGAAGATATCTTCGTGATCGTATCAATCGCGACAGTAAACCTGTTAACGTCGCAGAAAGCACAATCGACCAACGCTTGAACGAGTGGCAATTTCTTTTGTTAGTCTCCGCATAAGTTATGCCCGACATGCTTCATGCCAGCGTCGCTTCCTTTCAGCATCGCCCGACGCAGCCTCCGCTCCGCTTAGATAGGTTGTGTACAGTCCGTCATGGTCTCTCTTCTTCTGTCACCTTCTCCGTCCCATATCGTCTCTTGGGGAACAGTTCGACGCCATCATCGTCATGAACCATTCTCATCCTGGCTCCACATACACGATGCCGATTACTCACTCCCAGATACAGCATTCCACTTTACCTCCGTATCCTTCTACTCCATCTCACGAATGTTCTGGTTTTAACCACCATTCGACTTACAAACCAAAGAATCGACCGGTTGGCATCTTCCAAGAGCCACCGTACCCTTGTTCCCCTTCTCCCCGCTCTGGGCGTTCCTATCCTCCTCGGTCGGTCGGTCAATTGCCCAGTCGGTCTTCACTTGGTATGGATGCATTCCTCTCGCCAGCTCACTTCTATGACTCAAACCGTATCTGCAACCCGAACAGCGGCGGGCTGCATTCTCGCCAAAACCCCACAACTCCGTACAAAAGAACCTCGGGACGACATCAAAGTCAGAACACCTATGAAGGTCAGCAGGACCTTACTTCGGTGTACCCAACAGCGCGTTGGGACAATACAAGGAAGGGCTCTGGAAAGACTGTTAACCAGGCATTGCAGCAGCTGCGAGAAGCAGGGCAGGAGTACTCACTTCGGACGGGAAGGTTACCGCCCCAGCTGCAGACGCAGTTTTTCGACGAGGCTGATCTGCGAGACAGTCTGAAGAATACGGCGGCCGTGATTCGTCAAGAAAATCTCGAGCCTGACAGAACTCGGTCGGCAAGGCGAAAATTCCAGGCGTGGGAGAAGTGGCAGATTATGAATGGGAAAGTAGTTTCACCTTGGTCATTGGATGATTTCCGGGTTGGAATGGTCAGAACAGGCTAGTTTGTGTCCCATGGGTGAGATAAGAAACTTCAATGGCTCTTACCTAACTGTATTGTCGGAGCCTGACTCTATCCGGTGGTCCAATTCTCGATCTGCTGTCCCTCGTCGACTGACAATTCGCGGTAAAGGAAGTTAGTTTCCTATTGTTCACGGCGTTTTGTCAAATGCCGCGAAGGGGTTGATTTCTCGATTGATATCTGCTGCCGGACTTTTGCACATCAATCCGGTTCCTTGGTGGTCGTCAGACTCGTTTCGCGGGCCAGTGGTCGATCAGCGGTCCTGGCCCTGCTTTCACATCTGTAGACTCCCTAAACCTCCCCAATCATGGCAACTACACCATCTGTCAACCGATCAGGGCGTCCTCGCAAGGCCTCGACAGCTACTCCTCATCCCCTTCCTTTGGCTGGGACACCTACACTAGAGACCACTCCTTCAGCTCCCGGAGGAGCGATTGGGGCGAGCGGAGGGGGGGGAGGACTCAGTATGGCAGCGCCCAGCTTCAGCAGTAATGGGCCTATGACGGTGGCAGAATGTGAACAACTCGCAGGACAGCTTCTAGATCCAAGTATCAATCCTCGACGAAAGCTGGAGATCGCTTCTGAGCTACGCGATTCCGCCGAGAGTAACAGGGACTTCAAGTTCTACGACAGTTACCTTGCCATCTTCGTCCCGGCCCTCTTGACTATTCTAGCCGACGAGAAGACGATATCTTTTGTCAAGGATAACCCGGATCAACGATACCGACATACCCTTCTCTCCTTCTTACAACGTCTCCCGCATAATGAGCCGTTCAGACAGCATGAGGTGATGGTGATGGATCTTATGGTCAAGCTGTTGAAGGTAGAGAATGAGGAGAATGCGTTGTTGTGCTTGAAGGTGATGATTGATGGGTTTCGAAGCCACAAGGTGTGCAGTAGACCCGTCAACGTCAATCAAGGCTGATGGATCGTTATAGGAGCAAGCTGAGCCATACGTCGAGCCGTTCTTGGGTCTGGTCAAGCAGATGTATGCCAACACTAAGACCGTGGTGGAGAAGGAGTTTGGGTCTCAAGGGGGAATGCGACCTCCAGTATGTCCACTCGTTCCCTAATGCAATCCTGCTGAATCACGTAGTCGATCGGCCCCGCGATGGCTGCACCTTCACCTGCTCCAGCTACACCCTCGAGCGATTCTTCCGCCCAGCTCCTTCCCCCACAAGCCTCATCCTCATCCCACACCATGCTTGCCCGCTGTCTGCATTCGCCGAAAGTCCTCACCGAATGCCCTATAGCCGTCGTACTCATATTTCAAACGTACAAGACGGTCATGCAGCCTGCTATGCTGGACTTCTATCCGTTGGTCATGGAGAGCATCAAAATCCAGCCCGAGCCACAGAGGGTGGCGTATCTTGAGGCGAAGGAGAAAGGGGAGACCTTCGTGGGGGTTGCTAGCGGAATCGTCAATCGAGACTTGTACACGGAGCTCATCAAGTCACAGGTCAAGGTCAGTGCTCAGGCCGACCGTTCGAGCTTTACCTGATAGCTGTCAGACTATGGCGTTCTTGGCATACGTTCTCCGAGCGTCTCAGGGGAACATCAAGGACTACCTCGAGGTGTTCCCGGAGGCTTGTGTCAGATTGCTACGCGATTGCCCGCCGGAGGATGTAGGGACGAGAAAGGTATGTGTGCCTTCTAGCGAGTCACACTGGCTGACACACTCAGGAACTGCTGGTAGCGACAAGGCATATCCTTACAGTCGACTCTAGGTCTTCATTCATCCCGTATATCGATATTTTGCTGGAGGAGCGAGTCCTCGTAGGGACCGGAATCTCTAGTCGTGAAGCGCTGAGGTGAGGTGCCTAAGGCGGCCTTTAAGCTGACCAGTGCAGACCACTAGCATATTCCGTCGTAGCGGATCTCATCCACCATGTCCGCAACGAACTGCCAATTGCCCAGCTCGCTCGGGTTGTTTATGTCTTCTCTTGCAACCTCAATGACGCTACCTTTTCGAGCTCGATCCAAACCATGTGCGCTAAACTGCTTAACACGATCATCGACTCGGTTCATAGCAAAGGCGATGGCCCCGAGGCGACCCGCATCATGCGCAGCATGTTTTTTAGCTCGTTGGAGAAGCTCATTGCGATGACAGAGGCATACGACCGGTTGAAAGCGCTCAGTGGGACGGATAAGGGGAAAGGAAAGGCAAAAGAGGATCAGGATGGAGATGTTTCGATGGAGGATCTTGGGGAAGAGGAGAAGCGAATCTTCGGCTGGCGGGACATCGAACAGGCTATGCCGGTGTATGCTGTGGCGTATGCGAATGAGTCGCTTGAAGCTTTCTGTCGAGGTAAGCTCCGCAATTTCGGTTTTGTACAAAGAAACTGATGTGTCAACAGAGGCTCGCTATCTCTTCAAAACGCTTCTACATACATTCCGTACCCTGCTTCAGTATACACGCCAAGGTGAATCACCGCCTCCTCAGCCGGACGGGGAGATGCTCGGCAAGTTCTTCGAGCACTCCCTTCGTTGTCTCGCCATCTTCGAGGGAAACCGAGATCCGCGGGAACCAAAAGAAGCGATCGAGCTGCTGTCACAAATCCTCCTCCTCTTCGAACCTCATGTGTTCTCGGAAGTTTGGTCTAGCCATATGGACTTCTTCATCGAGCACGCCATCAGCAACATGCACGTCTTCCCTGTCCTCCAGATGCTCATCACCCACGAATCGGTATCTCACCAGCTCGTTGGCATCTTGCTCAAATACCTCCTGTCGCATCTCACCGAACTGGGAAGCCTGGAGAAGCCTCGAGCCGCTCTCACGCTCCGCCTATTCAAGATGAGTTTCCTGGCAATCAATACGTACATCGCCACCAACGAGGTTGTCCTGGTCCCCCATTTGCAAAAGCTCATTATGAGCTCCTTCGCATTTGCTGCGAAAGCTCAGGACCCTTCGATCTACTACCAGATCCTGCGTGCGCTCTTCAGGTTCGTAGCGCGTAGCAGCTGAGTCAGGATTGCTGCTGAGTCGCGCAGATCAATCGGCGGAGGTCGATTCGAAGCTCTTTACAAGGAGGTTCTGCCAATACTGCAAGAGATGCTCGATACGCTTGCATACCTCCTCCAACATGCGAGCGACGACCCGCAACGCGACCTTTTCGTGGAGCTCACCCTCACTGTTCCCGTCCGTTTGACCAACCTGCTCCCACACCTCAGCTACCTCATGAAACCGCTCGTGCATGCCCTCAGCGCTGGTCCCGACCTGATTAGCCAAGGACTTCGTACCCTCGAGCTCTGTATAGATAATCTTACAGCCGACTTCCTCGATCCTACCATGGGGCCAGTCCTGCGCGATCTGATGGCGGCACTGCATCATCTGCTCAAACCCGTTCCAGCGAATCGCAATCATGCGCATGCAGCTGTGAAGATCCTTGGCAAACTCGGTGGTCGGAATAGGCGGTTCCAAGAAGTTGAAAACAATCTCGATTACCGGACGACTACTTCGGATCTCGTAGCACCTGTGTCATTTGAGGGCAAACCCCATCGCCTTGTCCTCTCGCCACTAGTGACGACCGCTTGCTCTGCCATGGACGAAGATAACGCGGCATACCGGAAAGATGGGCTTCAGGTTCTGATGCTGTCAGCACTTACGGTATTCCAGGACGTGAGTCTAAACATCAGGTCACGGCTGACGTCAGGGCACGCCCAACCCTGAAGGCAATGTACCTTTCCAGAAGGCTATGTCTGGGCTGTTCCTCGCGTGCAACCAGACCGCTGTCTCTGCCAAAGCCCTCGAGTTCGTCCGCAACTTTTGTCGACGGGTTTTCGCTCTCGAGCTATGTCGGACGGATGGCCAGAAAGTCGCGACGAAATATACGCCTGATATGGGCCGAAAGCGGTTCTTACCTCTGACTCACGCACTATCCGACTGCTTTGTGAGCACTTTAGCGTCAGCGAAGCATTCAGAACGTGCCGGACTTGGCGAGCTACTTGCGACCATCGTCACCGATTTTCGATCGTTGTCCGCGACGCCTGAGTTTTCCGGCAAGATCGATGCGAGCCGGCCTGCGGACCGCATGATACAATCATTCTCGCACCGTTTCGTCAACCTGTGTCACGAGGAGGATTGGTCGCGCAAGATGGCAGGCGTTTCTGCGATGGGCGTTCTCGTTCACAAGATTGATATCAGCCGGAAACTCATGATCGACCTGGAGATCGACTTCATCCGTGCACTACTTTTCTGCCTACGTGATGCCCCCAAGGACGCCCCAAGCTCCTCTGAGGAGATGGTCGAGCTCATGAAGCACCTAATAAGGACATGCCAATCGAACGAGGATGGACGATCGAGATTGCAGAGATTAACGGAAACCCTGGTGATCGAACTCAACTGCCAGAGTCCGCTCAGTCGAAACGCCGCTCAGCAATGTATCGAGGTTCTGGCCGAGGTCCTTACTCAGTCGGTGCCAGATGCGATAGGGGTGATCGCGAAGTCCAAACTCCTCGACGCGAGTTCTGGGCCAGTCTATTCGAAACCGCTACGAGCACTGCCGATCCCCATGCAAGTGGGTAATATCGAAGCAGTTACCTATCTCATGGAGCTGCGCCCTCCCTTCATGGAGAGTACGGAGGAGTTTCTGCGACTTCTGCATGAAGTCCTCGCTTTGGCGGATGTGGACGATGCGAGCTTGATCACGAAACCAGCGACGCATCAGCAGGAGACCTGGCTCAAAACCCTGCGGATATCATGCCTGCGTCTGCTACGATCCGCCATGGCGACACCTGACTTCCTAGCTAAGCCTAATCTCGCCTCCATCCGATCTCGGTAAGTCAACCTTGGAGAGTTCGAGCTGACCTCTGAGTATCATCCAGGTGTACTTCAAGCATGTCTATTCTGCGAATTCTGAAATTGTCGACATCGCTCATGAAGGCTTGTACGATGTCTTGCAACAGCAGAGCAAGCTTCCGAAAGAAGTCCTCCAGTCTGGTCTTCGCCCTATTCTCGTCAATCTCGCCGATGCCAAACGATTAAGCGTCTCCGGGCTCGACGGTCTTGCGCGGTTCCTCGAGCTTCTGACCAATTACTTCAAGGTCGAGATCGGTGTCAAGCTGCTCGATCACTTCGACACTCTCGGTGACCAGCAGATGCTCATGAAAGCAGCCTTTTCTCCTTTGGAGGACAACCCGGACATATCGAGGATGACTCGATTGGTCAATATCTTCCGGCTTCTCCCATCGACGGCCGTCCAGTACTTACGGAACCTCACGACTCATGTCGTAGACGTCGAAGCACTCTTGTACCAGTCCGTTCCTGGTCCGTTCACGGAGAACCTCGGTCGCTATCTCAACCGTTACCACTCGGAAGGGGCGCAGAATCTGCTCGACAATATACGCAATCCTCGATACGTATGGACCTTCCGCAATATTATCGCTTCTGGTCATGCACCTCAGCTCGTCGAAGTCTTGTCATCGCGCGCGGAAGAGATTTGTCAGCTCTGCTTCGCCAATCCCGAGGCTACCGAGTTTGTTATGCCGGGTCTTTACCTCATCCGCGAGCTCTCGCGTACATCACCGGCATGGCTCTCCGATCGGGAACCGGTTCTTGAGGCACTAGTCGGGATATGGCGATCGATCTTGCTGAAGTCACGCAATTCCAAGGTGGACATGTCCAGCATCCACTACCAGCAGATGCCCGCTCTCTTGCTCGAGATGTTCATGAGCAGTCTCAAACAGCAACAGCATATCCCACTGCTATTTCATGTCGTCGAGGCATTTGAGATCCGCAGCTCCTTCGAACGTTCATATGTCGCCTTCTTCCTCTACAGCCACGCTGCACTCCAGGACTCCGTCGAGTATCGCCGCGAGGTGATCGAGCATTTCTTCACCTTGTACGAGGATGAGAACGTGACTTGGACGTACAAGACCAATGCGCTGCGGCTGGTTGTCAACCCGACTCTGCGGGTCTACTTCGCCTATGCCGACAATGACGGCTCGCTGGTATCTTCGAGCCTCGTTCAAAAGATCGCTGCACTCATGTGGCGTCCGCTGGCCGTCACCTCTGCAGCTAAACAGCGAGAAGATACCCTGCTCATCGAAGTATTCAGCCTGACTACACTGCTTGTGCAGCATTGTAGCACGAAAGTCAGCGACACCCGTAAGGACGTCTTCAAGCTTGCTTGGATGGGCATCAACCTTCTTGAGCCGACCGTCAAGTTGATGGCATATGTCCTTACTGCGAGGTTCATGGCAACCTTTGAAACTCCCGTCAAGTTCGTTCGGCTTACCTGGACTGGACTTTTGCGGCTCAAAGACAATGAGATTCGGACCCTGTACCGACAAGCGATCGACATTCTCGCTTCGTCCCTGCCCACGCGCGAGCCCGCCGGGTCCGGCACTCCGGAATGGGCGCAGCGTGTCAGAAGCGTTCTCATCGAAGAGGGTCACGCCATTGGCCAGCTCGTGACCGTTTGCGAGCTACTAGTCAATCATCCCGACCTTTTCTACGACTTCCGGGAACTATATGTACCGCATGTAGCGAACTCGCTGTCGAAGCTCGCTTTTGCCCAAAACGCAACCCCAGAGCTCAAGAAGCTGAGTGTCGACATTGTGGAGCTCGTCTTCAGGTGGGAGAAGCGGCGGATGGCAGCGCGAGATGCAGAGGTGATGGAAATGGATGAGAGACGGACTCGTCGAAGCTCGGCAGAGGCCTCGCCTGTCAAGCGACAAAGAGTGGACCGAGCTGGTACCGCAGGATCTAGCACAAGCGGCGGAGGTTGGGCAGCGCCAGCTTCTGTTCGCGAATTGATGACGGCCCACCTACTGCGACTGGTCTCGACCTCACCAGATCCAGTCGCCCGCGGCGGCCTCACCAAGCGTGCTTTAGATCTGTTCAAAGAGATCCTTGGTCCGAAGGGACTACCGAATGTCCATGTCAAGCTGGCTTTCTTCCAGCGCACGATGACGCAGGTGGGCCCGCCGTTCATGTATGATCGCCTATGCTCATGGGTGTTTAGGAGATCAATGACAATAGCATCAACATGGTCGTCAACTCTACGGAAGTCATTGCCGCTGTCGCTGCTGTGCGAGATCAACAATGGGTCACGGCGCACTTAGGCCTGTTGACGAAACTTCTCGAGAAGGTCTGGATATTCGACGATACCGGGCTACACGACACTGTGCATCAGTTGACCGAGAGCATGTTCAAGGAGATGCCGGAGGAGATGCCGGAAGTGGACACCGATGGGAAAGCGCTCTTGACTTTTGTGCAGACCGCGGTCACTGATGGCCTGAGCGCGAGTCTTCGGTCTGCCTCGCACCTCCCTGGAACGCTCTTTCTCCTTCGATCGTGGTTGAAAGCGCAGCCAAAGCAGCAATTGCAAGCTGAGACGATGGGTGCTGGGCTGTTGAAGGTCTTGGCAAATCTGGTCAAAGTTCAGACTACCAACGGTCCAGATCCGATGTATCGACTCATAATCGCTGTCCTCGATATAATCCGCGACAGGGTTGCCGATCTCAAAGACCAAAGGCGCCATCTTATCAGCATCCTTAGTACCCTTATCGACCGATCATCGAACCTGACCCTTTGTCGATACCTGCTCGACATGGTGAGGCAATGGGTTCTCGAGGATCCCGAGCCGGCTTCCCAAGGTAAAGAAAAGGCTAGCCTACTGCTAAAAATGTCGAATTTCGAGCAAAAAGACGAATCGCTCTTCCAGAAGTACCTGGACGTCATCTATGACGTCTACGAGATGAACGTTCTTCGCGGTACCGATCTCACTCACCGTCTCGAACCGGCTTTCCTGCTTGGTACCAAGTCGCGAAGTACCCCTCAGCGCGCTCGATTCCTCGATAAGCTGGAGTCGAGCTTGCCTCGATCACTCGATGCCCGTCTACAGTACCTTTACTCGCTCCAGAATTGGGATACCCTTGCGGATAGCTATTGGATCCCGCAGATCCTTAGCATGTTGCTAGGCCTGGTTGATCACGTCGAACCCCTCATTCGACGCCCGTTAGAGAAAGTACTGGAGTCTGACGCCATAGCGAATTTGGCCCGGGACGCATCTGTCGGTGATATCATCATACCCACTCGGAACCTCATCCATATGGACAAAGATCTGGCGCATCGACTCTGGGTCGTCATTTTCCCATTCTGCTGGTCATCCCTCATCCGGCCAGAGCAAACAGCTTTCACGGGATACATCGTCAAGCTGCTGTCAAAAGAGTTCCAGATCAAGCAGGTCGAGATGCGTCCTAACGTCATCGAGACTTTCCTCGACGGGATACTACCTTGCACGCCGGCGATCACCCTGCCTCCTCTCCTTGTCAAGTACCTCGCCAGGACTTTCGACTCTTGGTATGCCGGTTTCGAGATCCTGAACAAGCTGAGCGATGTCTACCGACCGGATGATGGTCTCAGAGAGAGCTGTACGAGTGCGCTGAGCGAGCTGTATGCCGAACTCGCTGAGGATGATATGTTTTACGGTCTTGCAAGGAGTCGATGCGCCTTCCCGGAGACTACAGCTGCACTCACCTATGAGCAAAACGGGCAATGGCCGAGGGCGATAGAAATGTACGAGCAAGCGCAGCTCAAAGCTAGGAACGGCTTGCTGCCATTCACCGAGGAGGAATATTGCTTCTGGGAAGATCACTGGGTTCTTTCGGCTCAAAAGCTGCAGCATTGGGAGTCTTTGACCGATCTCGCTCGAGTGGATCAGGATTCTGATCTACTGCTCGAATGCGCTTGGCGACTATCCGATTGGGGATCAGCCGATCGTGAGACGATTGAGACCAACATCAATCGGGTCGCCGGTATCCCGACACCGAGGAGGAAGACATTCGAAGCCTTCACCTCGCTGCTCAAAGCTCATCTCGCTCGAGAGCCGCCCAATGAATTTGTACGGATCCTGGACGAAGCGCAGCAGGTTTCGCTCCGCAAGTGGGTCAGCCTACCAGCGCAGATCACTGCGGCACACCTGCCCTTACTGCAGATGTTCCAGCAAACAGTCGAGCTTGGCGAGGCGGCTCAGGTGTTCGATAGCCTTTCGATGACCAATCAGGCCAATCTCGAGATGCGGGTCAATACGGATTTGAAGCAAATCTTCCAGACTTGGCGAGACCGTCTCCCCAACTTCTGGGACGACATCATGGTATGGAGCGATCTTCTCGCTTGGCGGCAGCATGTCTTCCAGTCGGTCACGAGAGTTTACGTCCCCCTCATACCGCCTGGCGAGACGGCGACCTACGGGTTCCGCGGATACCATGAGACGGCATGGATGATTAACCGGTTTGGCGAGGTTGCTCGACGGCACGGACTGCTCGATGTTTGTAGTGTCGCCCTCAACAAGATCTATGCGCTGCCGAATATCGAGATCTCCGAAGCGTTCCTGAAGCTCCGGGAACAGGCGCTGTGCTTCTTCCAGAAGCCCGATAAGTTCAACGATGGTCTGGAGAACATCAGCACGACCAATCTCATGTATTTCGCTCCGAACCAGAAGGCTGAGTTCCTCACCCTCAAGGGCATGTTCATCTCGAGACTCGGTCAGAACGAGGACGCCAATGCGGAGTTCGCGCATGCCATCCAGATGGATATGACTCTGCCGAAGGCCTGGGCAGAATGGGGTCGATTCAACGACAAGCTGTACCGCGAGCGACCGGAGGTCAGCGGGTCTGGTCCACCAGATCCGAAGCCAGGCGAAGCGAGATTGACCGACGAGCAATGGGCGTTATCGTATGCTCGAGATCGGGCCTTGCTAGCATCGAGTGCTGTCTCGTGCTATCTGCAGGCTGCTGGACTTTACAACATTCACAAGTCTCGCGGACTATTGCTACGCGTTCTGTGGCTCCTTGGCCTCGATGACAGCAATAACACCATAGCCAAGGCGTTCGACAACTATAAGGGAGATCTGGTGATCTGGTACTGGATCACTCTTATCCCTCAGCTCATCCTCTCGTTGTCGCACCGAGAAGCCAAGCAGGCGCGTCTGCTCATCATCCGCATTGCAAAGATGTTCCCGCAGGTGAGTTACAAGCTCTCGGATCCGCTGACGATCAGGCGATATTCTACCATCTCCGCGTATCTCGTGAAGATTTCGGTAATGTCAAGCGCCAGCATCTCAATAGCCGAGCCTCTGCTTCCAAACGCGCTGCGGAAGCCAAAACAACCGGTCAGAACGGCGACGCAGCTCTAGTACCCGAGCAAGATGGCAAGGATGTCAAGGATGAGACCGGCTCGAACAGCGGCGCTCCTCCTTCGGCTACATCCGTGAACGGTTCGATGCCTCCGCCCGCGACCGCACCACCGCCTGGTCCCCGTCAGCCCTGGGAGTTGGTCGAAGAGGTCATGAACATCTTGAAGACGGCATTCCCGCTCCTCGCCCTGACGATGGAGAAGATGGTGGACCAAATATCGCTTCGAGCGAAACCTTCGTCAGACGAGGACATCTACCGATTTTTCGCCGCGCTTCTGGCGGATGCTCTTCAGGTGCGTGACTTCAGGCAAGGTTGCTCAATGAGTTGACTCGCTCAGCAATGGGGTGGACGGAGTGGTGTACCGAATGATGACGGCGAATTGAGCTCGATGACAAAAGACAACCTCACGAAGTTCTCCAACAACCTGTCTGGTGATCTCAAGGTGAGCTTCCCCTGAATGTGGTGTTAGCATCGCTGATGAGCTTTTAGGCTGCAATAGAGAAGGACTTCATGAAGGACATGCCAAAGCTGCGCGAATACATCAAGCGTCTACAGTACTGGCGTGATACGTACGAGAAGAGTCTGGATGTTCGACCTCGCACTCAGCCTCTCGACCAAGGCGGTTGTAACCTCATCGAGTTCCATCATGCTAAGTTCGACGATGTGGAGATACCAGGACAGTATGTCCAGGTGAGCGATCTTACACGTGCACGTTCAGCACATTCTGACCCTTCTCCCCAGCATGTTGACCAGGGCGATGAGTTCATCAAGGTCGCTCGGTTTTTACCGAAAGCAGAGCTCAGCAGGGGTCATGGGCATTGCTTCCGCCGGATCACCATGGTTGGTTCGAACGGATCCTTGCATACCTTCAACGTCCAAATGCCTGCCGCTCGGCACTGCAGACGGGAGGAACGCCTTACTCAGCTGTTCCGCATCATGAACAGGTAAATCTACTATGCTGGGTTGTGCTAACGTCCAGTGTACTACGCAAGCGGAAGGAGTCACGACGACGCAATCTCCAGTTCCACCTACCCACTGCCATTGCGCTTGCTCCACAACTTCGGCTTGTTCAGAACGATTCCTCTTATATCAGCCTCCAGGATATCTTCGATGAGTTTTGCTCGGCTCGGGACATGACCCGAGAAGACGCTATCGTGTCTTTCTACGACCGGGTGAAGCAGCTGCACGATCCGGCCATACCAAGGGTGAGCTCCGACAGACAGCTTGCGCTGACCCCGCAGACCGACCAAAGGTTTGTTCAGCTCAAAGCTGAGATCATGGAGGAGATCCAGGCAAAGATGGTTCCGGATACGGTCTTGACGAACGTGTGTCTTCAGTGCTCCTCACAGGAATAAGCACTGACATTCTTACTATAAGTATATGATCAAGTCGATGGGCACACCGGAGAGTCTCTGGCTTATGCGAAAGCAGTTCGCTCTGCAGACCGCGACTGTCATGTTCCTCACCTTCGTCTGCTCGTTGAGCAATCGAACACCCAGCCGCTTCCACCTCAGTCGTAAGACAGGGATGATGTATATGACCGAGATACTTCCTGGTAAGCTGTTATCGATTACCCCTCAGAGCATAACTGACCTCGTTCAGCTTTCGCTCAAGGCCAACCTCTCATCAGCTCGAGCGAGTCGGTACCTTTCCGCCTTACACCGAACATGCAGCACTTCATCACACGGGTCGGCGTGGAAGGCGTCGTTACCGCTGCGACTACCGCTATCTCTAGATCGCTCACGATGCCTGAGTTCGACCTGGCTGGCACTTTGAGCCTCTTCATTCGTGATGAGGTATGTCTCGTTCGTACCCTTTCGCATCCGCTGATTCCGTGTCGCAGATCTTGACGTGGCACAACACATACATGAAGGAAGTTCGCCCCGACATGCCTCTTACGACCCAAGTATACAAGAATGTGGACAACTTCATTCGTCGAGCCGGTATGATGGGCTACATCGGTGAGAACAAGGACAAGGTGGGTTTGATCGGCAAGTCGGTGTACCATGCTCATCCTCATCAGTCCGCGAACGCTGCACCGGTTGTGCACGCTATCGTCACCCTCATCTCGCAGGCCACGGCGCCAAACCTTCTCGCTCAGATGGGTGAAAACTTTATGGCATGGTATTGATACACATTCACTGAGATACCCTTCTTGGCCTGTGTATATAGTCTGTTTCATTATGTATCACTTGACGATTGCATGTTCTGTTGTGATCATGCATGTGCATTATGGCGCGACTATGAAGGTGCAGGTGATGAACTAAGCGTAGCAATGATCCCTCCTAGTCTCCGGTAATCGCGTAGTAAGGCTCCAACTTCCGACAGCCTGATGTCTCCGGCCTCGCCTGCTTGACATCAGCGATACTTCACGAGCGGCGAGGAGCTACTCACAGGTCATGAACCGCTCGATCGGCGGTTCGATGGGTTCAGGTGGAGGAGGAGGAGGCATATTGAGCGAAGTGACGCTAGATGATGGGGATGGATTGACTTCCTCCTTCGATCGAAAAGACATGTCGGGATTTATGCCGCTCAGCAAAGATCCTCGACGTCCTCGACTAGTCTGGTTTGTCGATGATGCTCGCCCACCGGAGAGATTCGCTAGGAAGCCGGTTTGCTGTGAGACCCCATTAGCTTCGTTTGTTGACCAGTAGGACAAAGTATATACCTTTGTAGGCGGGAAGTCCTGAGGCGGACCACGTGCGCCAGCCTCCGCGGTACCTAATCTTCCCAATACCCCTATGGACACCAAACGATTACCAAGACTCTGTCGATCCTTCGGTTCATTTTTAGGCTTGCTCCCCTCAGGTGACATCATTAACGAAACACTTCTGATGCTCCTCGTATCGCTAACGCGCCGTCCTCGATCCGGCTGTCCATCCTCGTCCTTTTCTTCATCAACAGCATTCGATTCTTCGAGATAGGAGGGTAGGTCAACGCCTTGTTCTCGGATTGACTCGGGACGAGAGGCGACTTCGACCATTTCCTGATTCGCTCCCCATTGCTGCTCCGATACTATAGCGGATGCGCGTGAGTTCGCTCGTGACCGGGTCCGAGCGGCTGTAGTGGAAGCGGCGGCGGCCGCAGCGATGCTGGCCACACTCGCTGTCACGCTGGCTAGAGAGAACGTGGAAGCTTGTCGAGCCCGCATACCCGGATGACTCGAAGATGGAGTAGAAGCTTCGTTATCGGTACCCTCTACAGCGACAGGCTGAGCGATAATAAGACCACGCAGGGCGGTCCAGCTGGAGTCGACAACGCCGGTGATGACTTTGTTTGCCGAGTCGGCAGCCGATCCAGCCAACTCACCAACTTGAAAGACTCGACCACGCAATCGGGTTGAGGCGGAAGCAATGCTTGCAGCGTCCGCATTGCTGTCATCCAGGTAGTTGAGGCCGATTGGGGATAGGTCTTCCACACTAAGTCTCTATGAGCTGACGTCGGACAGAGCGAGTCGATAGCTTACCTGATGACCTTGTCAGACTCATTGCCCAATCCCAGCTCGGCCAAGTCTACGTGTTCCAGGAACTCGACCACTGCAGTGAGATTGACAATAGCATAGCTCGCTTCGCCAGTCAGACAGATTGCAGATCGATACCGCCGCAGAAACATGAGCTGAGAAGCGAGTTGCGGTGGGTTCGACTTGACGACCGCATAGATGATGATTGGCAATATGAGATCAGCGCCGGAAGTACTTGGTTGAGCTGCTTTGTTTGGCTGCGAAGATAATGTTGCATTCGTATCTTGCGCTGTAACAGTCATTACCGAATCCGCCATCGCTTCTTCGATCTCGGAGGGAGCGGTGGACTCGGTAGGATTCGCTAAAGGTGTATCATTTGTGGTGCTTCCGAGGGGAGGAATCTCTCCGGAGGCTTCAGCGATGCTCGTAAGGGGATCTGAGCTGGCAGGGGATGTCGATAGACTGGCAGATTGTGTTGAGCGAGACGCCTCTGCGATAGAGGTAGGTATCGCTGAGGAAGAAGGTTGCGAGGATCCGGTAGTACGTAGAGCAGGACTGTCAATCTTTGAATGATCCTCTACAGTCTGAGACGGGCTATTGGACGAGAGACGAGACGGAGGCTGGTATGGCTCGCCCTCCGGACGCAGCTCGATCAGGGGAAGCTCGGCTAGACCATCTGGAGACCGTCAACTAGCTGCCAATCCACGAGGTACCTACCGACGACAATCTTGTGCGCTTTTATGAGCACGTCTGCCTTGTCCTTTGGCGTCAAACAGCTTGTGGTAGCCAATTTTTGCAGTTCTGGGGGAACAGCCAATCCTTAGCATCATTTCGGTGTCCGACAGCTGGAGCAGCTTACCGTTGCCGATATCCTCCACTATCCGTGCCAGGCCCTCAGCACGAGCTCCCTTTTCCTTCTCGTTGTCGGGTTGTGTAATGAGACCGAGATGATCTAGCGATAGGTCGAGCATGTTGAGCGCTGCTATGCGGGATGCAAGAGCCTCGTCATGTCGACCATCGTCCGACTCGAGCGGTGAGAATAGCCTGGGTCGACTCAGCGATGCAGGTAGAACTCATCGACAGGAGACTAACCTGTTATACAGCAGTCTGCATAGCACCCCTTCGACCCTCTCGGTCCCCTCGCTGGCCTCCTTCTCCGCCAACTCCTCCCTTTCTCTCTGTGTCCGCTCCTTCCGCTTTTTCTTCTCGAACTCATCCTCATCAACTGCTGCTCCCTTTGACCATGGTGCTGACCGACTGACTTTCCTCCTCAAACCTCCTGACCCATCGGAAAAACCATTGGAAGAGTCTGCTCGGTGATATATAACGAGATCGTCATATACTCGCTCGGTGAAGTCCTGCAGCTTGTCGCTTGTGGTCATAGGATTCGCGAAGTCGAATATGACAGTCCCATCAGCGTCGGCGGTTCCGGCTTTAGATTTGATCAAATCCTGACCAATGCTGTTGCCGGATGCTGGACAGATACCAGCGACGACGAGCTTGAGGACACGGTCGACGATTTTGTCAGGGAGCCTTGAAAGCTCGTCGCGGATGAAAGACTGTAACGCCTTCGCTACGCCTTTGTGAACCTCGGCATACCGGATCGGCTTTGACACGGTGTAAGCGATGACGTGAAACCCTTCAGCAGTCACTTCAGACTGCATGGAAGCCGTCTCGGCACGATCGATGGGACTGCCTGGTCGAGGAGATGAAGCAGATACCTTCGGAGTATGGTCAGGATCTGCCGGTCCTTCGGTATGAACAGAAGGGGAAGATGTTGGAGGGTCTTCAATCTTGGGCGAAGATGATGGGGATGGCGTAGCCGAAGAGAACAGCGCGAAGGGATTCATACGACCTAGCTTAACAACCGGAGCCTTAGCGGTTTCCTTCACAGCAGCATCTGGAGCGAAAGCTGAGCTGGCGCTTTTTGAGATCGGTGGAAAGGGTAAGGAAGCGTTCTCGCTTGACACGTTGTACGCAGGGAAAGGAAGGATGGTGGTGCGATCAGGTGGGTTAGTTGACCGAAGGGACGAAAGCGCTGTACTTCGATGTGCGGTATTCCTCAATATTGCCATCAAGGGCGAGTCTGACGGGATAGAGGACTCGAAAGATATTGCGGGCCTGTCACAGCGGCGATTAGGTATAAGAACGGCTGCAATCGAACAACCTACCCTTTCAGTGTTCCAACCAGTCCTGAGAGCGTGACTATCATTGTTACAGTCTCGGTCACCTCTCCGGCAGTCGATCCTTCCGTCATCACTTTGAACACCGGGCCAGAGGGCGACAAAGGAATAGGTGGAGAGACGATCGCGACGTGGTCTCGAAGTGTTTGAGGGGTCGTAGGGAGGAAAGACGAAGGCGTGATAGGTAGCAGTATGATAGCCTACTCAAGTGAGCAACAGTAGGATTCTCCTAATCGGTATTCCTACCTTTCCGAACATCAGAACCTTCAACAAGTCACCCCACTCACCCCCATTACCGTTCACTCTGCTGACCTGGCTCTTATCGAAGATTGCATCGATCATCGACATGCCCATACTACCATTCCCCAGTCCGATACGCTGGGCGGCAGCTTTTAGACTCTGCAGCTGTAGTCTGCTTGTTGCCGAGGTCGAGCCAGGAGAAGCGGATAAGTTTGTTGTTGCGGCTTCAGGTATAGCTAGGGAGTCTGATGCGGAAAGTGGAAGAGCAAAGGTGGCTGATGTGGAAGTAAAAGTGGTGGGCGGGGTAGGCATACTTGTTGGCGTCGAAGATGATATCGACACTGTGGCTGGTAGGAGGTTAGGTGAAGGAGCTATCACGCTACTTGCATTTCCGGTCGATCCGACACCTCCGCCATGCCGTTGTCGAGGTCTGTAAGGGAGGTTGTTCAGGGCTTCGGTCGGTCCAGTCTTAGTCGACCATGAGGTCTGACGGCGATTCGTCGGTTGGGAGGGGCCAGCTTCTGCATTGTCGTCATTGAGGTTCAAAGATGAGGTAGAACGACCGAGGAGAGGGTGAGTGAGGGTCTCAGCGGACGGTTTGGGTGTTCGAGATTCTCGACCAAGTGTGAGAGAGGAGAAGAGGCCTTGCTTTGGTGGATCGGTAGTCATGCGTCGATACCGGACGGTAGAATACCTATCTTGTACATGCGACTCGACTTGGTTGTTAGAAGACAATGGTGGGGTCTAGCCAAAGGGATTAAGTCCATAATGACGTGTTTCTCTCCACGTGCCCAACTTTGGAAATTGCCGCCGGCGAATGGTTTGATTCCTTCGGCAGCGACCGGTAAAAGGAAATGCTCCAGTTTATCTTGGACAAGATTATTGCCACAAAACACTGCTCATATCGGCTATTAACAGCCTACACACAGTTCACCTCGCCGCGATCATGCAAAGATGCCTCGTTTCCTATGTTATTGTCCCGACTACCCCGACTCGCTCGCCAAGCGGTTAAATGTCCGGCCCGAACACCTCGCCAAAGTGCAACTCGACAAAGATGAAGGTCGCCAGGGCAAGTCCAAACGGATCACTAAGGAACAGCTTTGACTGACTCAACCTAGTCGAGGGGGTCACTCTGATGGCTAAACCTGGAACAAAGGACGCGGAGGCTGTGCTAGCGGAAGGAACACCCAATATAAGAAAGGTAGAGTCCGCAAGGTCCCTTACTGCTTGAGGTTCTGATAGCTTTTTGTTAAACCTGTCAGGTAGCTTCATGATTTACGTTCATCCCGATATTGAGGACTGCTCGAAGCGGATCAAGGAGGATGCGTACTGGAGAGTGGATGTTTGGGATAAGGAGAGGACTGAGATCTGGCCTTTGTTGAAGTGATGTGAGCAGGAGACGACTGTGAATACAGCATGCGCTGATACACTATGGTCATATTCTTAGACGATCGATGTCACAACATTTTCAACCTTCAGATCTCCATTGCTGAAGATGGCGAGCAAAGCAACGAGGTGCAAATACGACCGCAAGTCATGACAAGAGCGAATGTCTCCGCCTCAACGCAACCGTCGACCTCTCATCCCATCAGATGATCGGCGAAGATCGATAGTCTGCCCATTCCATGCAATGAGACCTCACCCCTCGAAGAAAGCCCGCCTCCTTCCCAATTCATCAGCGGCGATTTCCCGACCGCCGCTTTCGCTCCCTTCTCCTTGTCTCCGTCCTGCCTCCGTGCCCCCCTTGCCTCCAAGTCACCCTCGAACCTCGCCAAGGGGTTCGACCTCCTTTACGGCCTCCTTTGACCTACCCTAGAGGGTGACTCACAGCAAACTGGCGAGACTCGTCCCCAAAAGAGCGACCTAGCAGAGAAACCCTTTGATTTCCTCTGTCACTCGTTTCTCTTAGCGAGACAAAGACGATTACAGAGCTGCGCCGTCCATTCAGTATACTGCTCTGACAAACCGTTGTTGTCTGCTCACTCCTCACAGCCAAGAGCTGAACGATCCTTACTGAGACATTTTCTCCTTTTTTCACCATGAATCTGAATGATTTCTCAGGCGGCGACTTGATCGAGGAGGCTCGCAATGCTTCAGGTGTCGGTTAGTTTCCTTCTGTCACTCATATCGTTCATGGCTGACCTGAACACCATACAGGTGAGCGCCGCTCAATCAGTCCAAGAGAGAAGTCGCGCCAGACCCCTACAAGGCGGTCAAGCCGATCTCCCTCTTCGCGGAAGAGCAAAAGTCCTCTTTCCGCTGCTCCCCCTAGCCAGCATACTCCCGCTGGCTCGCCTCCTCTCAGCGAAGTAGCGGCGCCTTCCATTAATCCTGCTCTGCTTGTAGATGAGGGTGGATCTGACCAAGTCCTGAATGCAACTGACAAGACTGACATCAACCTCAATCCTCAAGACCAAGACCAAGGCCAAGTCCAAGTCCAAGAGACCGCTCGAGTACAAGACAAGCAATGGAATCAGCCTATTCCTCGTGAGCAAGTCGGGTTCGGAGGCGTCCCTCTTTCAGGCGGTACTATACTGCCAGGAGTAGGATGGCGTCTCCAGACTTCCGACCTGAAAGGGATGGAAAGTCAACCTCGAAGCTCGTCGACCGACAGTCCCGCAACTCCACTTGGCTTGAGCATGGACGGGATCTACGCCGACCAGTCTTACGATATCTCAAGGCAAAGCTCGATGACCGATCTCGGCAGCTATCTGGGCGCGACCAAGGGGATCAGTACAAATAGCTCGAGCGAGAGCGGGTACGATATGGGAGGGTATGTCGATCCGGAGAATGAGGGTGGTCCGGGTGTTCCGCCACCGAAGGGGAAGAAGAGTCATGCTCGCAAGGCAAGTGGCGCCTTTGCTCTCGATTGAGTGCTAATGGCGCACAGCAACCGCCTGGCCATATCAAGCGTGCACGAAACGCTTTCATCCTTTTCAGGAAACATGTGACTGACTCGAACCTCATTCCGACCACCGTGGAAGTCAAGCACCAGAACATCTCGGTCGTCGTTAGTGCCATCTCACCAGCGAGCGCACCTAAGGGGTCGCTAATTAGTATGCGTAGGCCGCCAAGATGTGGCGAGAAGCCCCTCAGGAGGTCCGCAAGAAATTCCAAGAGGAAGCTCGTGTCGAGAAGGAAGAACATCAGCGCAAGTATGTCTCCTTCACCTCATGTCCCCCAGGTCAAGGCTGATCAGAATGTCCTCGTATAGGTACCCCGGGTATCGCTACCAACCAGTATTCCGCCGTACCGACATCATCCGCCGTCGTGTCCGAAAAGACGCATCTGAAGACGAGAAAGTCGTCGCAGTCGCTGAAGCGCTGATCAAAGGCAAAGCTGGAGGTGCGCTCGAGAAGGAGATGAAGGATCAGATGACTCAGCGGAGTGAGGCTAGTGAGAGCGATGCGGAGGGAAGTGTACGTTCCACATCTAGGAGGTGAGTTCCTGCCCCCTTCCAAGATCGATCCTTTCCCAGAAGTTAGCTGATAGGGGGACTAGGCGTCGAAGGGAAGTCGGCCAGTTGTCCAAGGGAGCTATCCGTGCTCAGAGAGCTCAAGCTCGAGCTAAGCAATTGCGTCAGAACCTGCTCGGTTCGAACCTGCTCAGTATGTCGATGTACAATGCCCAAGCTCAGAATCAGCGGGCTTCCATCATGCCGCACCACCCAGGTGCGCAGTACGCCATGGCAGAGTCTTACCTCCCCATGGGGTATGATCTTGACGGTCGACCGAACATGCAATCCGCTTATCCGGTTCAGGAAGGGATGTACGCCCCGGGTCCGGGTGGGATGGTCGAAGGGGAGATGTACCGCCTTCCACCGATTGATCATGGGATGATGCAGTTGGGTTACGATGGGATGGATTGGGACCCCGAGACTGGGGAATACTACCCCGAAGGTCCTTCTCACCCATACGAGACTCACCCGCAGGAGGAGTACTACCCCCAAGGAGGAGCGGGATACAACTTCACCGACCCAGCACCAGGTAGCGAATACCGTCTCCCTCCGCTGGAAGCTTCCCGCGAGACAGGTCATACAGTCGAGATGGGCGATAACACGAGGCTCGAGGATGAAGGTGTTGATCCGAGGATGAGGGATTGGGCGAAAGATGGACTACAGACTCCTTCGGGACATGTGCAGTTCAATGCGAGGCTGTTTGATGGAGCTTTGGGGAGTGCGGGGTTACAGCATGAGAGCAGGGATGCAGGGTTGAGTGGGTTTGATGAGGCGATCACACAGGCGAATGAGGTGCAACCGTGGTAGGAGGTGTTTGAGCGGGACTAGAGAGGTTTTGCGCCGAGGATATTGTCTTGTACCCCTTCAAGCATCAGTACCCCTTAGCGCCAGTTGAGTCGAACACTCGGTCCGAGTAAGTTAGGCATTCAGGTTGGGGATTCAAGATAAATTTTCTTGCATGTTGTGCTTCTGTTTTTGCTGACTTTCCCTGTGGGATACGATGATCAGGCCTTGTGTGGGCTGTGCTCCTTCTCGTTCTGCATAGCAGCTCTCGGTACAGCCGCCCGCTATGCAACCATCAGCGGTCTGACCCAATAGCTGAAGGACAATACTCACCTCCGCTTGGTTCATACTCGCTTTGACATCACCCGGTCCAGGCTCATCTCCATCGTTCTCCATCCCGTCGAAGAGAGCACCTCCATCGCTAGACTTATCATCCTTCTGAGCCTGCGTCGAGTTCCCTTGTTCCTCCTCACTCATAGCGGCTCTAGGTACGTTCGAACTCTACTCCAAATTAGCCTTTGTCTCCCCACCAAACCCAGAGATTAAGCTCACCTCCGCTCTAGCCAAACTCTCCTTGACATCCTTCGTACTCGGCTGATGATCCATCCCATCCACAACCTTCTCCGGTAAATCATCGAAAGCCGTCCCCTGATCATTCTTCACACCCGGATTATTCCCGGGAGTCTCATTATCCTCCCCACCCTCGACGTCTTTATGGATCGTCTCGATACCTCGACGACCGTGTTGATCCTCAGCGGCTGTTACGTGTGTATCATGTGGGGTGTGTTCGGGTCCAACGGTGGAGGGCATCATAATCCACGCGGCCTGAGTTGAATCGAAATCAGCTTTGTTCTAGCCTCTCCTCCCACTGTATGAGGGTCGACAGAAAAGGGGATCGGGTTGAGCTAACATACCAATGGGACGAAGACTACTGCCGAGCCGAGAGCCCACTGCATATCGCTTCCACCTTTACTACCTCCATGGGAGCTCGCGGCTCGACGAGCGAGGATCGGTATCCGACAAGCGAATGGAAGTGATGGACGGATAGAGCGGGTCAGACGAGCCGCTGATCGCAGAGACATGCTGGATTTCGCTAAACCGCTTTGAAAAGCTTGTTGAGCTGAAATGGAAGTTGTTCAGCGTCTTGAGGGCAATCGGTACGGTTCCGCCTGATGATATGTGGCAGAATCATGTCAGGCTCACGCTGGGATAGTTGGCTTCTACATAGCTGATGCTGAGAGTCCCCTCGCCTCGAGGGCTTAAGAAGCTGTCCAAGACAGCTGATACGAGGTTTGGGCTTTCGAATGCATCATCTGATGGGTTCCGCTCCACGCTGTCCAGCCAGGACTTTCCGTCTGACTGACATCCCCGCTCCTCCTGCAGCTAACAACCGTTCCGTAGCCAACTCGTCAAGCGCTCTCAACTGCTTCTCATCTGTCGCCATATCAAGTGGGACCGCTGACTCTGCTGTTCTTTGTCCATGTAAGAGTCTTCGCATTGCCTGATGTCAAATCAGCTTTGCTAAAATTCGAAAGGTCAACCAACGGACCAGCTTGACGCCCCACCACGATCTCGTCTTCGCTCTCCCCCCACCAGAACTTCGGGGACTCGAAGGGTCCGTCTCCATCTCGGTCGCTCTCAAGAAATATTTCAGCGCCATTTGCCAATCCCTGCAATTTCAATCAACTTTCCCGGCGAACAGAGCAAGACTTTCCCTCACCCTAGGGTATATGCCGTCTCTCCCGCCCGACAGACCACTCCACTATCCCAAGGCTGTATGACCATAACGTGTCCCAGCGCTGTTAGACTCTGGACATACAGCCCTTGATCGGAATACAACTCAGCGAGGAGTGACCATGCTGCAGGATCAGAGTAAAATGTGTCGAGGTAGGATAGGAGCAGGGAGATAGCTGTTGTGGGGGTAGGAAGGGAGAGTGCAATGGCGCGTTGATGAGCGGACTATGCGAGCTCAGTACTGGTGTCGTGTGAAGGGCTAAAAACGAGACCTACAACATTCGTCGGGTCGAGGGCGAGTAAATCGTTGTACACCTTCCGTGCTCCATCGACATCGCCTCGCGCTGCCAGTCGGAGTCCATGAAGCAGATTTACTCGGGGTGAGCCAGGGAATTGCCGCTGCAGTAGGTCGAGCTGTTCCTATCGGACATCAGCTTAGTTCAAGCGACATGAGGGTGGACCGACGGTCGCGAGCTTGAATTTCCCTAGATCAAGGGCGGCGATAGCGAGCTGTTCTCGTATTGCCCATTCTGCGTGGAAACAACCAGTCAGTGATGTCGTTATTGGCAGGTGAGGGGGACTCAGCGAACTCACCTTGATCTCCTAAACGACCGGATTTTAGGACCGCGCTACCCAGCTTAACGACTTCCTCGGAGTGTCGGGCTCCCAATGTTCGCCATCTTGCAAGCTGCTCCAACTCGGACGCCGACATGGCGAGCTAGTCCCGCACTGCGAGTGCTCCTGTCTCCTTAGGACAGAGGTGATTTATCGAATGACGATACAGTCACAGAAGTCCAAGACCTCAAGCTTCTCCCGCGTGAGCACCACGTTCCTGTAACGTTAACTTAAATGGGTGGTGGATGTGACCTATGCTGTATTTCTGTATTTCTATGCCAAGCACCTTTCGGGCAATAAGACAACGGACCCGAGGGTTCAGCATCATCTGCTGTGCTGGCCATAGTTCTTTGCTCCATCCACAAGTCACTGATTCGTCATGGCCGCACCACTCTACGTCACACAGTCCGGTCGTCTGTGGCATGCCGGTCTCATCCTTATCGTCACGGTCGGCCTTCCAGGTGACTGTCCTCTGCGGGATTGATGCCCCGTTTTCAGCTGATACAACGATCAGCTCGAGGAAAAACACACATCTCCCGAGCACTCGAACGTTACCTCCGCTGGCTAGGGGTCAAAACCCGAGTCTACTCTCTCGGTGACTATCGGCGTAAAGTCCTCGGTGGAGCAAAGAACGTCCCAGCCGACTACTTTCAAACAAAAGGTCCGTTCGCCTATCCCACAGCTACTCAACGAGTCTGAAGTTGATGGTGAGGGCTAGCTCCAAGGTCCGAAGCGACCAACAAGTTACGATCAAGGATAAAAGCCGAACTCGAGGAACAGATCTGGGATTTCTTCACGGTTCAAGGTGGACAGGTCGTGATTTACGATGCGAATAATGGGAATATCGAGGCTAGGAGGAAGTGTTTGCAGATGTTTGATAAGAAAGGGGTTCATGTGATTTTCCTTGGCAGGTCTTGGGATTCAACTAGAACTAATACGGAATCGCTTATGAGGGCTTAGAGTCCCTTTGTGACCGAGAGGATATAATCACTGCCAACATCCGGTCGGTGAAGCTGTCTTCGCCAGATGTTCGTATAATGCCCGTTTGGGAGTGCTCCAGCTGACGAAGGCGTAGTACGCAGGATGGGACGCAGACCGAGCTGTTGCGGACTACTGGTCACGTATCCGAGACCAAGAAGGGGTTTATGACACCGTCACGGCGGAGGAAGGACCTTACATCAAGGTCCGCAATGTGGGCGAGCGGATAGAGGTCAACCGGATAGAAGGTGTGTCTGGAAACAGAGCTGGGCCGATAATCACAGGATACCTACAATCACGATGTTGCTTTTTCCTGATGAACATCCATACCCGACCGCGGACAATATACTTTGCCCGAGTTAGTCTGCCAAGAAAGCTGGAGCGGAGCTGACGAGGTGCAGTCCGGTCAATCACTCATTGAACATTCCTATCGAGCCGATTCGGATTTATCTCCAGCAGGGTGGGAGTACGCCGAACGGCTAAAGGCCGCGGTGGTATCTAGGCGGAAAGCACTACGGGAAGAACGGCGGGCAGCTGGCGAGGTGATTGGTGAGGAGAATCCGCTTCTTGTGAGCAGCGTAATCGTCCACATCAAACAGGGCTGATGACGCAGATATGGACATCTGCACGGAGACGAGCACATCATACAGCTTGGCCTTTCGTGCATTCGGGCTACAAGGTGGAACAGAAACCTATTATGAGCGAGATCAATCCGTCTGTCTGGCCCACCACAGAGCTGAATGAGGCTGACTAGAGCGTAGCGGAGTATGGGATGGGCTGTCGCAGCAGGAGGCGATGGAGACTTATCCTGACGAGTGGGAGCGATTCCTTGCGGATCCTTATGCACATCGGGCGCCGAGGGCGGAGTCTTATCATGACCTCAGTGGCGAGTACTACTCTGGTCGTTTCTTTTATCAAAGCGCTGAACATGGGCAGTCCGGCTCGAGCCATGCATCTTTGAGCTTGAACGAGTCAAGGATGACCTCTTGATCATTGGTCATGCATCTGTCATACGATGTTTGGTGAGCAGCTCCTTCAATGATAATCACCGCATGCTAAGGTTCCGTGTCAGCTCGCATACCTCGTTGGGTTGCCGCCCAACGAGGTCCCAGCTGTCGAGATTGCCCGAGGTGATCTCGTCGAGGTCACACCTGCCAGCTACGGAGTCATGACAAGGGCTTTCCATTTCTGGTCGGTTCGGCTCTTTGACATATGACGGGAACAAGCTGAAGCTGATGCGGGGGCAGGTCTGGCGAAGGCAGAAGCGATCATACCGGCCGTAATCTCTACGAGAACTTCGCCGAATCCACTTCTGGCTCAGGCAGCGTCCTCCCCGAGCACGGAGTCAACTTCGCAGACGATGCCCTGAATATGGAAGCAGCAGCTGAAGAGGAAGAGGCGAAGGATAAGAGCATAAAAGCGGATTTCGTCAAAGCGCAGTTGAAGAAGCGGTTAGGGGAAAATATGCTCGATGGGACAAGATCTGCTCCTGCTCTCGCTGGGTCGCCGGAGGTGGTTGCGGAGTCGAAGGGGGATGTAGAGGCCGAGGAGGACATTGATGAGGAGGGAAAGGAGAATCAGGCGTCGCTCCGGTCGAGAGCCAGTGAGTTCCCTCTAAAATCACTCAGGCGAGGCTGATGTTCTGCAGTGAGTATATTGGAAATATGAGATCGATGTCAGTCAAAGGGTGTTCGTTTATGTATCGGCCTTCATGGTAGGCAGTAGCCGAGCTAGCAATTTATCGACATCTAGCTCATCGTCGTTGACGAGTGCTTGTGCCTCTTCATCAAACGGATACTCCATATCGGCAACCGACGTCCAGTTTGGGGAAGCTCCTCCCCTCACCCAGTCAAAGTCCTGTACCTCCAGATGTTTGCTCTGGTACCCCTAGCCTTACTCAGCGCAGTCAAGCGGGGCAAATGAAAAGGACCTACTGGCTCTCCTTTCGAGAGAGAAGGAGGATATCCCACAAATCTCAGTCCTGTGGAATGCTCTATGATAGGTAGACTCGCGACATACAAGAGCATTACTGAATCTCTCGACTCATGCATCCGAAACTAGCTTGCTCAGCTTGATGGGGAGCTCTCCTGAAGAAGAAGAGGACCTACCTGTTGAGCTCCGAGAACGATCAAGCAATTCGTGACGGACGAGAACATCGCGCTTCCCGACATGATTGGGGCGATGAGGATACACCGACGTAGTGTTCTCGCATGTAGAGCTGTCAATATAGGAGTTGGGTTGCCATCGCTCACCGGAGTAGGGGGTCGAAGGTCGATGATACATGATTCGAGGTTCGAGAGAGTGAGAGTATATGTCGATACGGATGAGGTGTGGTCGAGGATGGGTGCTCGGATGTGGGAGTGGGAGCGGGAGGAGATGGTATGTGATGTTGAAAGAGTACTTGATGTCGAAGCAACCGGCTGTTCTTCCAGTGATTTGCGTCCCTCTTCCAAAACGGATGGAATCGGTAAAGCCGAGGATGAGGATGATGTCGGGGCGGGCGGTCGAGCGGAGAAAGTGAACTTCGACTTTGGGTTCTCCTTCGCTCGAAGTGCAGCGAATTTCGTCTCGAGCTCTTTGACTTGCTACTTCCCAGCTAATCATCAGCCATGTGGACGAGCAGAGTATGTAGGAAAGGCAAGGCAATGTACAATGCCATAGCTCCGATGATCATACGCCGGTAGACTCGGCTGTACATCGTTCAGCTCCGATCGCAAAGAATTAAGCTTCCGTGCGATGTCAGACGTCGATGAATTTGCGGTATCGAAGGACCTTAAGATATCTAAGCAGAGTCAGTATTAGGCAAAGAGGCGTAGCTAGCTGAAAGAGATAACTAAGCAAGACTAATTCCGATCTAACCTTTCTTTAGCGCCTGGAAAGATCTATGAAAGTCTGCTGAGGATGATGTAGAGACCATGATAAGCTGCAGCAGGGGACTGAAGTCAGGTGGGTTGATATGTAGGGCAGTATGAGTTGAATCCTTACGGAGGACGCGACGTGGACGAAGCCGGTGGAGGCGCACTACGTGTTGCCTTCCTCCCGCTTCAATGGCCTGTGACACTTCGTCTGGCTTCGGACGTCACTAACCAGAGCCAATCTCAGATATGTATCGCTCTTTATGTTGGAGTATATACAAAGTCTCCCATTCTCCGTCACTCCGTTAGACCTGTCCGTAACCGCTCCTTCCCGCTCCGGTATAGTGAGCGGTGACACCCTCAGTCCTAGCCCGCTCCCAAGCTTCATCCTCTTCCTCATTCGGTATGGTATATCCCTCTGAGCTGTTACCGCCTGGAGCAGCCGCATGTCCGGTCAAATGTGCGGTGACACCCTCGCTCCGTGCCCTCTCCCATGCTTCATCCTCCTCCCGGTTCGGTACCACATGCGACCCGGACCCATCGGTGAAGGGATTCCTTAACGGCGGTGGACCCGAAGGAGGAGCATAGTCCACAGGCTCCGCTTGAGCCCACTCAGCTTCCGGTTGGTAGTCGGACTTCTCGAAGTGGGGAGGTGGAGGGGCACCTGATGGACCTGGGTAAGGCGGGACCATCCATGATTGCCGATCGTTGGGCGGAGGTCCACCGAAGGAGCCTGGTTGCATTTGGAATGCCTGACTTTGCTGATTCGACACACGTTGACGGACAAGTGAAGGATCGAGTAGCTGCCGGTAGTAGGCGAGGGCGATCGATGCGAAGAGCAGCTGCAGGAACCGACATTAGCAAGAGCCAGCATGGAGCTAGAATCACATACGGAAACGAGAATAGTCACAAATAGCCATATGCAGACAGCCCAGGTTCCACGACGCCAGGCACTCGTGCAAACTATAAGATAGGATTAGCCTATATTGAACAGCAAAGAGCGCGCACTAGCAACAGCCTCGGCTCCGGTGACCAGGATGGGGTTCCCATTGCTCTGAGATTACGTTAGTTCTAATTCTTTTATATTAGATGCTCACATCCACATAGTTGCTGTCCCCGTATGTGTTGCCTAGGCACTGATTGATGAGACCGATCTGACAGGTGATCAGAAAGATATCAGGTGACATGGCTGACCCTGATGTTAAAGTGGATCACGACCGCGACGACCTGGTCCGCCACGGCTACCAGGACCCCCAACGGAGCGAAGACATTCAGCAATCGTGCCAGGGTGATGTTTCGCTAAGAGATGAAGACTGGATCAGCATTCGCAATGATACACCGACCAATGCGCTCACGAACACAGCCACAACTAGGCCGAAGGTCTCGATGCCGGCGACGATAAAGTAGAGGATAGCGAGCACGAGCTCCACGAGCTTCTCTTTAGGTGAATCCCCACCAACCAAAACTCCTAAAATGTCGAAGTCAGCTCAGTACATGCTACTTTATGGACAGGTCGACTCGCCTCCGCTCTCGTTCCTCAGACGAATGGCGCTCACTCCCATAGCGACGGCCCAGATGATTCCGATGCAAGAGCTACAGATGAGCACGGGCCGAAGAGAATATGGATACGCTCTGGTCAACTGTTTCGGTCAGCACAGAATATGGAGAAAGGCGTACCAAGGAAGTAAACCGCGATTTGGGGCCTGCATTGCCGGAGTATCCAGGTGGATTAGAGGAAGGAGGAGGCCGTAAGGGCGGAGGTCCAGGCGTGGTCAAGGCCGAGGTTGATGCATCGGGATCAGTTGATGGCGACAGCGTTGGCATGATGATGGTCAAGCGTTAGGGCAATGGGCAAAGTCATTATGGAAGTGTTAGCGATCATGTCGAGTCGAGAGTAGCGGGAGGCATATGAAAGGATGGTTGTTGTGACATGTGTCGGAGCAGAGGTAAAGAAAAGGTCAGCGACCATCCTCTGTACATTCGACATGGCGCAACAAGAAGGGTCCAAACCAAAGCTATCAAAACTCACCGCTGGGTGGAGCAGGTCGAGTAAGCATGTTGGCTATGCTCACCCCGCCGTCGTCGAAGAAGCGGCTCGATACCGTACGTGAATGGCAAAGACTGTAGAGTAACGCCACTCAAAGCGCTGCAGTGTAGCTGGACTCCAGGAAGTATAGGGACAGAGACAAACTACAAAACCCGGACAGCAACAGTAACGTTATCCCCCGCAAATCCCGGCCGTAAGGAAGGCTGTGTTGTCATTGATAGCCCAATTAACAAAATCAACACGTCATGTCTCGGATATCAGCTATCCCAAATCGCTCAGGCTTTCTTTTGAGACTGCAATCTCGTATCACAACCAGATTCCAACATGCTTCCTTCATACAACAGTGTTCTACGTCAGCGGTACCCATTCAAACTCCCAGCGACTTCCATCGACCACCTGGTGATCGGTGGAGGTGCTATCGGGCTGAGTGTCGCCGCTGGCTTGGTTAATACTTGTGGGAAGGATCGGACTACTTTCCTGGTTGAGAGAAGAGGGATGGTGGGTTGTCCAAAAGTCTGGTGACATCATCTGATAGGCTTCAGTTGTAGCTTGGACAGGAAATGACGTGAGCTCAAAGCTCGGCGCCGAATCGGATAAAATATCGCTTCAGTCCGTTCGAGGCTGATGAGCTCGATCAGGTCAAGGAATTCAGAGGTCATACATTCGGGTAAGTGCTGGTTCGTCAGTTCAGAGCGTCTCTGACCCTATTACAGGCATTTAGTCAGTTCAATAAGAACCTAAGATCTCCCCGCTGATAAACAATAGCTACCCAGTTGGAAGCCTCAAATCCCAGCTATGTATCCGAGGACGAGATATGCTCTACGACCGATGTGCGAAGCTCGATATACCGTTCCGAAAGACGCAGAAGGTATCATGACTCCATTAGGTTAGCTCACAACAAGTTAAGAGCTGACAACCTCCAGCTCATCGTCGCGACATCCAACAACCAAGTCCCATACATCGATCAGCTACAAACACACTCCCTCCATAAATCGTTCCTCACCAAAGCTAGACCCTCGCAGTACGAGTCGAACTCCGTCATCCCGGCTTACTTCCTCTCCGGTTCGGAAGCACAGGAGATGGAGCCGGACCTTTCGGACAATGTCGTCGCAGCTTTACTGGTCACCGAGACTGGGATAGTAGACTCTCAGACGCTAGTAGACAGTCTGGCACGAGAGATCGAGGAGCCCGAATACCTTTTCACGTCCAACAACGAGGAGGTAGCCGTCGGTGTGAGTATGGGTAGAAGAGAAGAGAGAGGGGAAGGCGTATTGGTTCGCGGGACGAGGGTTGTGCGCATCGATCGGGAGAAGAAGGGGAAGGGATGGGTTGTACAGCTTGAGACTGGCTGGGAGGGGAAGGAAGAGGGGGAGCAGGGAGAAGTGGAGAGTGTACTTGCGGAGGTGGTGGTGAACGCTGCGGGGTTGGCGGAGACTAGTCTGCTGGAGAACGTTGTGCCGGAAAGGGAAAGGGTTCAGACGTGGCCTACTAAAGGTGGGTGCTGCGATACGCCACTTCAGCGGAACATTCCGTGTGAATACGGCAAGCGCTGAGTCGTACATCGACAGGCAACTATATGTCATACAAAGGCCCCGGCGTATTCAACGTCTCCCGGCTGATATACCCTTGTCCGAGCGACGGCCTCGACCATCTCGGCACCCATCTCACCCTCGACCTCGACGGGAACATCCGCTTCGGCCCGGATGTCGAGTACATCGGAGACGCTTCCGCCTCCTCCGCCAACCCGGACTTTTGGCAAGCTCGCCTCGCTCCTTCGTCAGATCGCATCGCAAGTATCGGTGCGGCAGTTCAGGATTACCTCCCAGGCATCGATCCTACAGCCCTTACACCGGATTACTCCGGCATTCGACCCAATATATCACCCCCTAACTCTGGGTTTTCAGACTTCTTGATCCGTCATAGTCGGGATAGGAGGGGTCTGGTGGAGCTGTTAGGGTTCAATAGCCCTGGATTGACGAGTGCGTTGGCTGTAGGAGAGTATGTGGCGGCGATGGTGAAAAGAGATGTTTGGAGAGGAGGAAGTGATGTTGAGGCATTAGCTGAGGGGTGGGAGAGATGAGCGCTCTATGCATTCACACTCCTTCGAGCATCGCTTTGTGTACATATATGCGATTGACATCATCTGGGAAAAGCGGATCTTTTCATACAAAGCAGAAGCACATTCGTAACCCCGCCTCTTGGCCCTGACCGAAGCGCGTATTCGGGCATGAGCCTGTTTCTTGCCCAACCCGCCGCACTCATGCATCTTCATCTACCAAAATTGCTAGACTCATCTCGGCTCCCGCCATCAGTATCTCGCATCCTTTTTACAGTGAGTGATCTTGCAGGCAACACCTCGTGACCGTCGGCCGTCTTGGCTGACTTCTTGAAACCGTGTCAGTATCTCTTCTATCCTTCGTCTTTTCCATTGACGCTTATCTGCTACCCTTCACGTCCAGACATCTCATCCAGCTTGGCTTCTTGCCATACTTTTGTCCACCTGGCTTCCGTCATTCCCCTGCAGGCTGAGCTCGAGCTTTGACTTAGGCCTGTTGAGCCATCTCATCCAGCTTTGTGAGTTCTTCTTCCTTCGCGCCAAACGCTTTGGCAAACTTTGATTTCTCTCACCTTTCCATCCCTGTCTTCGCCCCATAAGATCGCCACTTCGCTCGTCTCGCCTTCACCCCGTCTTCTGCATTCATTCTGCCATCTACCTCCGTTTCGACACTCCCTCAACTCACAGCCCCTACTCACCCTTGACTTAGCCCTCCTGATCGTCTAGGAGCTCCGCTCCATCCCCCGTGACCATCACTTCCACAAGGACGCCTTTGATCCCTCGGATCCGTCCTCCCCTACCCCTTTGTTCGCGTCTTCCTTTCAAGCCAGCCTTCGGTTACAGCTAACGCGACTTCAGCCCTTGCTCTTTCAGTGCTTCATCATGTCTACTTTATCACCACCTCCCCAGCTCGAGCCTTTTGGCGACCTACCTTCAGCGACGAGTCGGACTTCCGGGCCTTCGATTGGCGGGCTCATTTGGGCGAAGGGCGGACCGATGTTACGTATAGAGGACGCCGTAGTTGAGACTGTGTACGTCCGAATGATACTCTGCCGGTTGGGCATGCTGAACATGACCTAGCGTGACACATACAACACGGACCACCACATCTTTCGCTCCCATTCCACTTCCTCGAATCCCGAAACCCATTAATATCCCCATGCCCCACCACCTTTCTGCAGAGGAATATCCTCTTGCAAACGAATCAGCACCCGATGATCTAAAGGCTTTCGCCCTGACTCTCGGTGGAAGAAGGGTAGTTGTACAGGAAGACGGTAGTTCCGCGCCTGACTCCCCTGACTCGCTAGGACGGTCAAGCGGACCAGGGTGGACGAGGACACTTTTTGGCGGTGCACCTCGACGAGATGGGACCGAGCGGATCGATCTCATGCAGGCGCTTTCGAGAGCGAAGGTGACGGAGAGGAAGCGACCGCACGACTTCGGTCAACCGAGTAACGTAGCGCCGGAAAAAGCTGAGGTACCGACACCGCCCTTTTCGGCCGATGATCCAGTCACACGACAACGACATAGCCCTCCGAGGAAGAAGATACGCGGTCTTGACGACCTCTTTATCACCCATGATGGTAGCAGCGCACTTCTTTCACCTCTCCCATCACCAGAACAGGAAACCGGTCCTTCCACCTCTTCTGCTTCTGTCTCTCCACCTTCTTTCGGGTCCGGCATCGAAGTGGCCGCTCTCTTCTCCCTTCCGTCCATCGTTGCCAACTTTGAGGTCCTGCCTGACAAGCTACAGCAGCAAGTCCTCACGCACCTTCTCCGCCGTTCACGTATGCCTACCATCCAGCGAATTTCATCTTTCGCTGCAGGAGCTCTGAAGCGCGACTTCATATCTCTCCTCCCGCACGAAGTCGCGGTGCAAATCCTGAAGAAAGTCGATATCAAGAGCTTAGCTGCTGCAGCTAGAGTGAGTAAGAAATGGCGGAAGATGATCGATTCGGAGCGCGTGGTATGGCAGCAACGCCTCATCGATGATGGAATGTTTATCGGTATGGGAACGGAACAGGAAGAGGAGAATCTGGTGGAGCGACGGATAAATATTGTGGAATCCGTTGCTGAGGAGAGATCACGTAAAGCCGGAACACCAGTGGAGGACGAACAAATGGGATCGCCAGTATCTCCTCAACCACCTCTCATCGAACGACCTATCGCTCTCAAGCATGTTTACCGTCGACGACATACCAGTAACCGAAACTGGATCGAAACCAAGCCATCGCATACGACTTTCCCAGGTCACGGTACGAATGTTGTCACCTGCCTTCAATTCGATGCAGACAAGATCGTCTCTGCATCGGATGATCATTCGATCAATGTATACAATACTGCGACCGGTCTACTGCGGAAGCGGCTCGACGGACACGAGGGTGGAGTGTGGGCGCTAGAGTATAAGGGTGATACCCTTGTCAGCGGGAGTACGGATCGGACGGTACGAGTCTGGGATCTCGACTCGCTCACTGAGGCACATGTCTTTCATGGTCATACGTCGACGGTACGATGTCTACAGATCGTTGAGCCGGTTATCGACCCGTCTACTGGGGAGTATCAACCTCCATGTCCGATGATCGTTACGGGATCAAGAGATGCTTCGTTGAGGGTGTGGAAGCTGCCTAAGAAAGGGGAACCACCAGTTATCAGACCTAAGGTGAGCTAGGCTATACCTTAAGTTTTTGAACGATCCAAGCTAAAAACATTGCGCAGACTCTGGCCGAACCGGAGGGACCTTTGCCGCCTGAGCAAAATCCATACCATGTGCATCACCTCGAGGGTCATACTCTCGCTGTCCGTGCGATCGCCGCGTATGGCCGGACCTGCGTATCTGGATCGTACGACTGTTCTGTGCGAGTGTGGGATATCGTCACCGGCCAGTGCAAGCACATCCTGACCGGACACGAACAGAAGGGTGAGTCGATCATTTGATTCCGTCAATTACTGATCATCCTCAGTCTATAGCATAGTCTACGATCGCTACCGGAACCGATGTGCCTCCGGCTCGATGGACAATAATGTCAAAGTATGGGATGTCGTCACCGGCCAATGCCTACAAACCCTCACCGGACATACATCCCTTGTCGGCCTTCTAGGCGTGTCTCCGAACTTTGTCGTCTCCGCTGCGGCCGATGCTTCTATCCGGACCTGGGATGCCGCTACCCACGAGCTCAAGCATAGCCTTGCTTCTCATGGCGGAGCGATCACGTGTTTCCAGCATGATGAGACGAAGGTGGTTAGCGGGAGTGATGGGACGCTCAAACTGTGGGATATCCGGACTGGGGCGTATGTGAGGGATCTCGTCATCGGGATCTCCTCCGTCTGGCAGGTTGCCTTTAACGGAAATCTACTCGTTGCCGCTTCAAACCGATCAGGCAGTACGGTCTTCGATGTCTTCGATTTCAGTGTTAACTCTAAAACGGTGGCAATCGACGATGATGAACTCGACAAGCTTCGACGTCCACCTTGGGAGAGGAAAGACCCGCGTGAACCGCAAGCTTACCAGATCGAGGAGATGGATTTCGAGATCACCAGTCCGCTCAAACCCGGTAGTCGCGTCCAATCACCGGATACCGATCGAGGGAGTCGAGGTGATTCTATGCTACGGACAGCGGGGAGTAGGCGGTCGAATCGGCTGGCCAACAAAACAGTTGGGAATATAGCAGTCCGATCGGCAGCTTATAGTATCGAACCGCCACCCAGATCGAGACGTGACCCTGTGAAAACTGAGCCGGGTTCGCCATCACCAGCTGGACCTTCGAGAGGACCGAGGATGATGGGTGAGAGCTTCACACCTGTCTTTGATGATGAGAAGGGAGATGAGCCGATGGAACTTGTTGATGAAGGGTTACAATGATGTGATGGGAGACGACCTTAGATACACCTTGCATTGAGTATTCAATTGTTTGTACTATATATCATGTCTTCATGCATAGTAATATCGAGGTGTATCCGTTGATTTAACGTCTGATCGCTTGGAACCCGAAATAGGATGCCAAAGCAAGCCCGAGAGCAAAGACTCGGATGATTTACCTTTGACACTTTGCTTGGTCAGTAGTCGTCGAGGTTTTTCAGCCGATGGAGCAGCTGGGGATAGACGAGTAGGCAACACCGAACAAGCTGGGGAAAGTAGTACCGGATCATTGAGTACGATTTTGACACGCGATCCTATCTTATGATCGTTCCCGCGAACGAGAAACAATATTGAGTACATATACATAAACGAACGACTATATGATTTGGTAGGGATGACAGCGAGGATATCACCAAAATGGTAAACAAAAATCAATCGAGATCTCCCCTTCGAGTAGAACACTCCATCCATATCACCGACCCACCCACCACACACCATGGCCAAGACATCGGCCGTTTTCAGAAAAGAACGAACCCTCCACCCATGATTACGCCGACGACAGCGACGACGCCACCGAGCATCGAGGTTGTGAAACTCATTGGCTAGATCTTGCCTGCAGCACCTTTGAGGAGGCTGCACCAGACGCTCCCGACAAGGAACCGCCGCCGGCTGTACCTGAGGCTTCGGGCTGAGAGGTGGCGGTGATCGCTCCTGTGGGGTCTGCGCTCGTCGCCTATGGGTACCACATAAGCTTGGGAATCACTAAGGGAACGAGGAGGGAGGGGACATACAGCAGCGGCGATACCGCTTGAATAGGCACCCATCGCTGCAGACGTATTTGAGCCGGCATTAAGGAGTACTCCATCAATGAGCTGGTCGACACATCAGCAGCAGCAATGAGAATGTAAGAGGAAGATCTCGCTCACATGAACGACACCGTTCCGGATGATGATGTCGCTCTGAATGATCTGAGCGGTCGAGCCCGCGGACATGACGAATGTGCCCGTGGAGTTTGTCATGAAGTGGAATGGTTCACCTCCGGCTGAAGTGTAGTTGCCTGACCTGCAAGTGCGAAATTTCACATCAGCATGAGAGCCATTTTGGTTACTGCTTCAAAAAGAACAGCTGGACACTCACGCTAGGCCAGTACTGTAGACCACGGAGCCGTTGATCACATGGTTGGCTAGAACGGTAGATATAGCGGAAGCATTAAACATCCCAACTTCAGACATGATACCTGAGATCGCGGCGTTATTCGGTGCAAAGACTGTAAGACCGGATGAAGCCGCCAACGGTGCGAGAAGGCTCGTCTGGTTGAGTAATCCGGCGAGAGAAGGGAAGAGGGTCGTAGCGAGTGATGAGAGCGAAGGGGGGAGGGTAAGAACTTCATCGATGATATATACCATTAGGTTTGATGCGACTGCCGGACCCATGGTGGTGACGTTGCTGGCAGCTTGGATGATCTCGAATGAGCTGCTGTTTGAGGAACCCGAAGCCGAGCTGCTGTTTGACGAGGAGGAATTCGACGTCATTCGGGAGAGGACGAGAGGTGCCGAATGGTTCCCAGGAAGTGAATAGCCGTTCCCCGTGAGTAATGTTCGAGCGATAGTATGGTTCGGACCCGTCGCAATGCCAGCCCTGGAATAGGTGTTGTTCAGGATATGGTAGGAGAGGATCGCGGTGAGGAGGGTAGTATTACTTGAAACGGATGTGGATACATTGGCGAAAGCCATGTTACTGGGAGCGAAGACGGTCTTGTTCCCGGTTGCGAGCTGCCCGAGGAGGGCCATACCTTCGGTCGTGTTGGCGATCCCTCCAAAGACCGAAACGAGAGAGGTCAGGTTGGCAGCTCTGGTCGAAAGCAGCATCAATCCCTGCAGGGGGGAAAAGGAGAACGAGGAACTCACTGGAGAGCGCCAAGGACACTGGTGAGGTACGCTCCACTAACAGTAGCATTCTGAGCAAAAGCAGCAGGGAGTAGAAGTAGTGCTGAAAGAGCGGAGACGCGCATCTTGTTCGAGTTGATTCAATGATTGGGTTTTTCCTTCTTCCCAACGATAAATATCAGAACTAACGATGAGGTTGGGGGGAACAAAGGAATAGGATTATAAAAAGCTTGTCACGTCTTTATATCGCCCCGTACAGCGGCTACGCAATCTGGGAGCGGAAAGGATATTTGGTCAGCCCATCGCGCTTCCAATCAGATTCGTTACGGGATGAACGTGGTGGGGCGGAACCTGATCCAAGGGGAATAGGAATTACCATAACGACGTTTAAGTCAGAAGTATCTCGTAAGGTGCTCCCCCTGAGATTTTCTCTCTTGGTCAGGCACCAGGTCAATCAGGTACTGGGATCGGATCCTAATTTTGGACTTCGACATCGCGAGAGGCTTAAAGACACCATCACGCCGCGTTGCAGGCAGGCGCAGATCGGACCGAGTTACCCGGTCATGGTGTATACAACACGTACGACGGGAACTGCAAGACAAGCTGCTATTTATACGCACAATTTCGTTATGAGAGCCCAAAACGCCCAAAAATACCCAAGTTGCCAGGATCTAGCCTTTCCCTAGGCTCGAACCAAAGAGATGTTCCTGATCAGGTCTATATCTTCCCTGCCAGTCGATCTTCTATGAGATCTGCAACAAACTTTCCAACAACCGTTATCGAGGTCCCTTGGAAACCTTCCGGGTATGCCACGGTAGGTAAATTCGGCGCGGTGAAGGAGATGTCGTGTTGAATTGTGAAATGCCGAATTCCTAAGGCGTGTGCTGTCCATTGGTCTAAGCCGATCCAGTCAGTCAGGACTAGATTACCGAAGAGAAATGTAGGACCCACAGTCAAGAGCGAAGCCGCCGTTGAAGAACATCTCGATGACTGCTGATCGAGGTGTCGCTGGCATCCAGAGGAGATGGCTCAATCCATTACCATGCACACCGAGGATGATCTATACCAAATAGCCCATATAAGCACTCGCGGGCTCACAATCAGGCTTGACGCACCGTTGTCCGTCCTGCCAAGGCAAATTGCTCCTCCTTCGTCATTAATTCGGCTTCAATGATGACAAGTTCCCATCCTAGCTTCGCCGCTCTCTGCTCCAAAGCTTGGACCAGTTCCGCATGAGATTCCGGTGTCAATCGTCGTCTGGAGTGTTGCCGTGAAACGTAGGTGATGACCGGTGCGTATGTTCCCGCTGGTTGTAATGGTTGAAGATCGGTGATATCCGGACCAGCGATATGTGGTTGGCGTACCACTGCTGGATCTAATGCTCCAAACCCCTCCAAGTTTCGACTGATTACTTCCTCCGACACACCGGAGTATCGTAAGACCTGCCGCCGAATAGGCTCCCACCACCATCGACTTGCCTCGCCCACATGGAGGGCGTTAGCGACGGTACGTGAGACTGGAGCAGTCCATTGTCCCCGAAAAGCTGCAGATCGATCGACGAGGATCGCGCGATCAAGCATGTATGCCTTGGATATAGAAGATCGGGTGATATTGGCGAGATCGTCAAAGTCATTGGGGTAGAGGAGGGAGACGGAGGGGAAGAGGGCGAAGAGGAGAGTGGGGTTGAACCTAGGTCCATCTCGCCTGAGATTGAGCGCGATCAGCTGGGACAATGAAAGAAGGATCACGACCAACCATTCCGAGGCTGATTGATGGAGAAACCATATCCGTCTAGGAGGGGGAAGGGTAGTCTCGCCAAGTGGTGTTATATCTGGATCAAGCGAGGCATACGTCCGCCACGTACCGAGTAGCAATTCGGCAGCGAAGTGGTAGTAATGGTCAATGACTAGTCCCATCAGCTCGGCCGATACATTCGAGGGGCGAGAGCGTACATTGCCCGTCGTTCATGAGCCACGTCGTGCCCTCCATCTTGTATACCCGTGGTCCCCACAGCTTCATCGCCTCGAAAGGTTTGATGAAGGTGATCTAGTCCAATCAGCCCGAAAAAAACACCGAAGATCCTCAGACCCACCTCATGTCCCTTTGGTTCTCGAGCCTCCGAATTTCCTGGTTCGTTTAAAGCAGGTAGTCCAGTCGAAATCATCATCCTCAATTCCGGCCAATCCGCTCTCCCATCCCTAAATCAACCCTCAGCATCGCTTATGCACTACTCCGCTCAGCCGAATCTGCACTCACGTAATGACATAGAAACTCCCATTGAAGGCATACAACCTCTCCATCAAAGTCCAACCCGGTTGATGTCCACTCAAGATCGTAGCCATACCCTCCAACTCATCATCCTCCGCTTCCTCTTCACCTTCATCCCAAGGTTTCCCATCTCCCACATACTGGAATTCATTCACTTCGACGGATATATTCGGTCCGACCATCTTTGCACTTTCGCTGAAGGTTGTTTCTCGAGAAACGGGGATTGGTGGACATCCCGATTCGGAAGTGAAGATTGTCGACCAGCCTGGTATTCTGTATCCTCTTGTTGGTGCGGTCGGACGAGAACTGGGGATTGGATCGGAAGTGAGAGGTGGGGAGAAGAGGAGGTATGAGAATGATAAGGTGAGGAGACAGAGGAACATATCGCGTCGGGTTGGTCGGATGGAGAAGTATGAAGGACGTAAGAAGGAGGTTGGGTTTGAACTGGAGGAAGGGGTCATGTGTGGGCCGAGGAAGGAGGATTTGAAGACGTGGGGTGAACGGAGTGGTGAACCTGGTGTGAGGAAAGCTGGGAGGGATATCGTTGGGTGATTCGACATGACGAGGACCCCCGCACACCTTTTCTATCTTGGACACAGGATATTGGAGGTCATCCAAAGGATACTAGGCCGAACATGTATGTAAATGATTGTTGTTGATACCACGATTACCCTTGCTGATTGGTACCTAAGAACGAAACTGGGCGCGAAAGAGCGCCGGGAGTCAAAACAGCATGGAATCATACCCCGGATCTACCGGACGAACGGCAGATCACACGAGCCGGAATCGTTCAGATATAAGTATACATCGGACATCGTGTAGAGTGGAGGAAGAAACCAAATGTACAAAATCAGAGAGTACTTTCCGCGCCGATAGCCCACAAGCACGTCCCCCGTAAAACTCAGGCACTAGCCATCTATGCCGCCTGGAAGCTTAGTGTTTAGGGAGCTCCTCATCCTTGTATGCTTTGCCAGCATACCTAGAAACCGTAATCAGCTTGGTTTTAAGCACCGGTTGCAGCTACTCACCCCTCCAGTCCGCTCAAAACAACCAACCCAGCGGTGACAGCTGAAACGACTCGGTTGTCCCAGGGTTGATTCCAGTTCTTGTAGCTGAGGTATCCGACTGATCCGAGGACGGCGACGTTGACTTCGAAGGCATCCGGTCAGCTCAAGATTGTCAAGACGAATCCGCCGCAGGGGACGCACCCGCTCCAACAAGACCTCCCGCTACGCCTGGACGAAGGACAACCTCCCTCGCCTGGATGTACATCCTCGATCCCTCTCGCTTAGCCCTCTCGGCTTCCTGCTTGCCCTCAGGTGTTTCCAAGTAGGACTCAGTGACGTATCTGGGCGTCCACGTAAGCCAGCATGCATCCAGTCGAAGCAGTTACTGACCCCTCTGCACCGAAAAGCGCCAATGTACCGGCAACAGCACCACCTACAATCCGCCTGTCCCAAGGCTGCTCCCTGCGCGTGTACGCGAAGTAGCCGATTGTGCTCAGCAGACCGACATTGACTGATCATACGTGTCAGAGTCAGAGAATGAGTAGAAAGATCGTGAAAGACGCACCAACACCCATAAGACCGCCAAGAGTACCCGGACGAAGAACCACGTCCTTCGTCTTCTCCCAGTAAGGTCCGAGGGCGTTCTGTGCTTCCTCGATCTCCTCCTGCAAGAGCAGTCAGCAATGAAGAGCTGAGTCTCGCTGAAAACCACTTACCCCAGCCTTCTTCTTCAACTCCTTACCCTTCTTCTCCGCCTTATCCATCCCTTTCTTCAACTCCTTCTCAGCCTTATCCAAACCCTTCTTCGTTTCAGCCTCGACCTTCTCGGCACCGTTCTTCACCTCCTTTTCAACCTTCTCAGCACCCTTCTTCGCGTCCTTCTCGGTAGCTTTCATCTTCTTCTCCCATTCCTCGCCGCTCTGCGGGACGCGGATACTGCCCTTCGGAGGGGCATGTGCAGGCTCAGGAGCGACCTCGGAGACGTGGGGAGCGGCGGCCTCAGGGTGACTGATGTGGACTGGTTCAGGATGGAGGGCGCCGTGAGGATGGAAATCGGGATGGACGGGGTCGGACCCGGCGGGAAGGACGTTGATCTAGATAAAATGTTAGGTAAACAAAAAAGGCGAGAAAGGGCAGGGATTGACGCACCTTCGAATCGACATCGACGTGAGCTTCGGTTTCGCCTTTGAAGTGACCGTCCGCTAAGCTTTGATCGGGTTTAGGCATCTCCCCAAAGGGGACTGAAGGCAAATCAGCGGGGCCAAGGCTTGGCTTGAATTGAAGACGGTCAAACCAACTGTTATGCGAAGCGACGGAAGCGTACGACATGTTGGAGAAACAGTATTAGGGTCCCGCAAGGTATTATGAGGATAGTAATTAAATATCGGTAGTCGCAAGACAACGAAGATAACAAGTTGAATCAAGGCAGCAGCAGAGCCGAAAGAGGATGGATGCCGTTCCACCACGTCATAGGCTCGCTTCCTTGGGCGGAAATTCGGGTTTGTGCTTTCGACGCGGTCGTGGCAGCTGAATGTACCGAGAAATCATTCGCGTTTGGAGGTGTCTCAAGCTCTTCATGTTTTGGTTTTACACTTCACGTCCTCATCAGCTTGCTTATCAGCTTTTCAACGTAGACTTCCGATTTCCTCTCGCTTTTCGACAAGAACCACTACGATCAACACAGGTGGATGTCGTACCCCTCCCGCTTTTCGACTTCGTCTTCTCCATTATCATGCCGTCCAACCAGGAAGTTTTCCGGGGCTTCCGTTACTACGAGCCGCCAAAAGCAGGACCGTCTTCTTCCTCTAGTCCCCTGCACCGTCGAATTGTTCCGCATTTAGCTCAACGAACCTCCACTTCCACGCCTCATCCTATATACCCGGATCCACATCTATGGCAAAGCGTTGCAATCAAAGGAAAAGGAAAGGAGTCCGAGCCGATTATCATCTCGGATACCGAGGATAACGATGAGATCCGACGCTTTTCGACATCGACGCAGAGCATAGGGGACCCTTCGAAGAGGAGGAATACTCAAGTGGAAAGGAGTCAGGCGGGAAGGCTTCATGGAGCTTCCCTGGCTACCAATCACGACGGGCAGAGGGAAGGGAGTCGAAGAACTGACCCTTTGTTACCTCACAGGACTCCTTCGCATCGCCAAGTCACGTCCTCTCCTGCCAAGAAAGATCGTCATGCTTCTTTTTCGAGTCAAACATCAGCTGCTCGAGTCAACGAGCCTCACCCAGTCGGCAACGTCCTGAGCCATATCGTCACATCCCCTCGACGTCCTTCGCCGTCCAAAGCGCAGAGATCCCCTTCTCGTCCGGACGACGTCAAGCCCGATATACGACCTCCAACTGTACCTTTACTGAAGGATCCTCGTCGAAGCTCGCCTCCGAAGCCCCATCCAGAAAGCCAGCAAAGCAGGCAAATCCCAACGACCGGATTAGATCCTTATGCCCAGCGGTCTGATAGGATCCGACCAAGCTTCGAAAATAACTCTCATCGAGCTGCTGTCTCGCGCCCAACCCTTTTATCACCCGACCGTCTCAACAACCTTGTAAGGTCGGCTCACACAGCGAGCGCCTCTATCCCCCGCACCAAGCATCGGCCATCCCCTCAACACGGTCCCATCCGAGGTGACGGCACATCCGCCACGCCGATCGAAGTCTCTTCGACTAGGGGATCATCGTCGTCGTCCCGCAGCCTCCATGAGGTACATGCTAAAGCCAATACTCCTACTCAGCTCAGTCCGACCAAACCGCGTAGCTCCGCTTTCGGGTCGCATCGGAAACCAATGACATCTTCCGAGTTGTTTCAGTCGACCCACATGAAGCGAAGTTCGATGAACGAGGTCGAAGCACTTCTCACCACTCCTGGCAGCTCGTTGGGAAGGGACAAGGGGTCTTCAGTCAGTCAAAGTGCTCATTCTAGCACCTTAAGGACAGGCCATGGGTCAAGTCTGCCTCTGGGATCGCATAGGTCGGGCACTGGTGTCACCGACAGTTTCGACAGGCCCCATCAAGATCTGGCGCAGAGCAATGCCTCAACGATAACCTCCACCACCAGTCCAACGCCACGACCTTTTCCCCTTCTCGCCAGTCCTCAAGACTTCATCTCCCCTCCGAAGACCAGAATATCCCTTCCTCCTGACCATTCAGCTCCCGACCAAGTGACATCAGGCAGAGCTTTCATCGCTGCTAGTCAAGGTACATACTCGCCGAAGTCGAAACGGCAACGGTTCGCTGTTGCGCTAGATGCGGAGTACCGCCCAAAGAGCCGCTCTGAAGCCGTGTCGCAGACCTCGCTCAGTCGACCAACTCGGGAGCGACCCGAGCCCGGTAGATATGCACTGCCGGCAGTCGATACTCCCATACATTTATGGCCGACCCAAAAGCCACTGCAGCCGTTAACATCACGCCGGTTACAGAAGAGGGAGAAATCAGCCCAGATGTCTGCGGCTGACAAGCGATCTCAGCAATCGCCGATAAAAGGCTCCACGGCGTCATCCGGAGCTGAGTTGACCATCCGAGCCCGGTCGAGAAAGGAACCCATTGATGCGGCGCGGCGATCGGCGTCAAGCTCGCTGACTTCCTTATCGCGGTCTACAACTCCCACCTCTCGCCGTTGTATACTTGATTCCTTATCGGACAATGACACCTCGAAGACACATTATGTGGTGGGCGAGGAGGAAGTGACGGAGACGGTGGAACAGAGACGAAGTGCCGAGCCTGAAGACATCGTAGGCCTTACGTCTGCAACGCTCATACTCGACTGATCTTTTGGCAGCTCGCGCAATTTGCGGATTTCGACTTTTCGGCTCTTAGTGGAGCAGGCTCTTCGATTGGTCCCCCAGTTCTGAGGACGCCTAAATCTGCCCCTAGAGCCCATAGCCGCGTACCGAGTTTGCATGGGAGTGCTAGCAAGTGTGACGATTTACTTTCTACCTCTCGGCATCTCCCATCGCCCACCTCCCACAAACCCCTGGTCTCGCCAGCGAAACGACCCGTCTCTTCTGTCCAACCAGCTCAGGTTCCGATGGCCTCTCCAGCAAAATCTGTATCCCTCAAGTCACCTGCAACATTTGCTTCCCGAAGCCTTGCAAACTCCGTCCTGGCACATGCGGATGCCAGCCGCAACGCAGCGTTGATGAAGGCACAGCAAGAGCAGGAGGCAAGGAAGAGACGTATTGAAGCGCTCGAGACCTCTGACGAGGTGGACGAGGAATTGGAGAATCCGTTAGACCAGTTGGAGTAGGTTGATTTCTTCATGAGGTCAAGTGAGACTGATGATGTATGGTAGATCCTTGTCAAAGTCAATTCAACCTCGTGCTTCAGAGCCCTTTCGCAGGTCTACTAGAGTTCGAACCGTCTCCGGGACGAACAGTGAACGCTCCCAATCTCCTACGAAGAAATTCAAGTCGGCGCCATCGGCATTTGAGAGGCTTATTGCGGAAGAGAAACGGAACCGTCGGAAAGGTATCGATGGGGACGCTGCTGATCGCGTACTCGATGCAATCCGTAACTCGAGCCCGTCGAAGATCGACACGGTCGTACCGTATCCTACGCCGGTTTCAAGAAGGGAACCACCCATCGAGCCTGAGGAGGAAATGGAGCTCGACGTGGATTTGGACAAGCTAGGATCAGCTCTTTTGGACGGCATGGCTATAGATGGTATGCTGGAGGATGCGAAGAGGTCAAAAAGGGAAGACACTAGGAGCATGTCCCGGAGGAGTGCGGGAATCTCAATCTGGCATGGATTTTGGGGAGGCTCGGAGTCGCTAAAGGCGAGATGAGGCACTGTCGATGCCCGCAAAGCTGATCGGGTTATTAGCTCGCTAAGTTTGAGATGCCGAACCTAGAACTAGAAGGTAACGAGTCCGGGATCGCGCTGCTACGCGGCGCAGCTGAAACTGGGGGTAAGTTACAGACTTACTGCATCGATCGTAAGCTGATGACCTTTCATCAGATATGTCCGCCATCTCGATTGCGCTCTCGTCGGGCTTACTCGAGCCGATACTACTCGATGCCGGAAATACGGTCTCCATGGCCAAGTATCTGCTGTCCATCGGTTTGTCACTAATAGTAGCAAAGGTAATGACCTGATTCTCGTGCAGCCCTTGGGTCACCCGACATCACCGCCGCAGCCTGTGCGAGTGGTCAGCTCCTTCATTTGATAAGCAAGGCATCGTGCCACCCTTTCTCCAGTTCCGCCGATCTCGCCTCACTTGTGTCGGCGACTTGGCGGACGCTCGGATGTCGCATCTTCATCGCCCTTGACACTGATTCATTACTGGTCCCTTGCAGCATGCCAGTCTTGACCGACCGTCAGACAGCTTGCGGGTTGATTTGCAGTCTGATTGCAACCGCGGCCAAGCAAGCGAAATCCTTGACATCCCACCAGGATAGCTGACGTCTTGTAATCAGCTGTGGATGGCTAGAACCACATGATGCTCGTACCACTGTACTCATGCTGCTACTTCTCGCTGTCGACCCAAATACTTCGCCGTCTCTTCGGCGAAGCTTGGACGAGACTGTGCTTACTGCATGGCCTGTCTGCCTGTCAGACATGGTAAGTCAGCTCCGAGCGTAGTGAGACGAGTCTGACGGAGGATTTCAAGACCGCTATCGACCTCGCCCTGAATATTACCGCATCTGTGGACCGTCAACCCCTCCTTGTTAGGGCAGAAGTCCTGCTTGCTGTCGGTCAAAGGAGCGAAGAAGCTCGGGAGATCAGTCGGTGGCTCGCGATAGGCCAGCTAGTCCCGGGATCTGTTCAAAACCTCGATAAGGTGCGTTTCGGTGGCATAAGATAGACTTCATTATCGCTGACGTCCATCCAGGACTCGGTGCACATTGTGCCGTCAATTGGACTTCTCATCCAAGGCGCTTCAATCATCTACGACATCCTGGTATCGAAAGCGCCAGACTACGAAGCTGTAGACGACTATCTGATGTTCCTCTCCGAGGCTATGTCCAACATGGGCGCCCTCATCGAAGTCAAGTCCGAGTCATGTGAGCTGGAAGACCTTCGCGACATCCTCCGAAACTCGATGAACAGGATCCGTAAGGTCACAACCTCTTGAACGGATGCGCCATTGACACCACTTCAGATCCCAGACAATCTCACTCGCTCGAGGGACAAAGCAAATCACGACTCTCGCAGCTAGTTATGACGTTGAAGATGCAGCTCGAGGCGGCGGCAAAAAGTAGGCATAAGCGACAACGCCAGATGATGAGAAATATTGCAGTGGAGGAATGTCGAGGGGGACAGACGACTTTGTCTTTCGGTCGAAAGGAGGTTGAGTCAAGCGGAGACTTGACTGCATAAATCGCGGGGTCAGCATGGGTTGAAACCATCAGCATAGGTTGCATTCCGTCAGCATGGGCAATACATATATGCATAGGTTCCTGCACTGGCCATATAAATGTAACCAACTACAGCTTGGCTTTTTCCAGAGGTATTTCCTTCTCCCCGTCTTCCGAGAAGCTAGTGATGGGGACATTCTCACCCATGTGCTTGGTATGCGAACCATAAGCTACCAGCTTGTTATCGGCTGTATAGAAGTCCACTCTAGTATAGGCCAGTGTCCGACCTAAATGCGGTTGCCAATTTACAGCGCTTTGGACAAAGGAACGGAAGAGGCAATACTGACCAGCTTTTGCGATGGATCCTATCCCTATAAGCTCGTCACCCAGCTTCCCGCCAGGTCGAACAAATTCGCATGAGATGTTGACTGATACGCCGGTCGGCGCGGGTATACCCAATGAAGAGAGGGTTAGGGAGGTGACTGTATCTACAAGCTGAGGAAACTTTAGCTTCGTCGCCCCTCATCGTCACAAAGGAAGCTTTACGGAAAGGAGAGCACCTCCATGTATAGTCTTTGCTTCGATCAGCTTCTGGCAGGAAATCCCAAAGAAAAATAGACGATCACGTACTTGGTGATTGTTGATATGACGTGTTTCGATGAATAGGGAGGTTCGGAGATACCCTGGTCGGGCTTCAAGGATTTTGAGCTGAAATGTCAAGCAAGATCAGGTCTTTTCTTCTACTTTTGTTGGAGCTACTGATGAGATCGCTGAAAGAGAAACGAACCGATGACAAGACATTATGATCATGGCCTGTATAAGGTAAGCTTTATGTCGGTCAATGGCCATTTCACTCGCCTGCCTTCGATAGGGTGCTCGACCAGCACTACACTTGACAGTCAATACGATCGATATGAAGTGAATGAACGAATGTCATTGAGACGGCGAGCTGACCTTTTGTAAGAACTGCAAGCAGGCTGTCATTGCTACAAACGGGAAAACAATGACGCACACATCTGAAACACCATAGACTCGACAACATTTTCCCGGGCAGGCCCGGCTTGATTGTGAGGCCACGTGATGAGATCGCTCAAGCTTTGCAAGCGGCTCCTTCACTTGTATCCGGTTTGACCACCTTGTCTGCCGTCTAAGTCGATGTGATATTTCCGTAGAGACAGCAGGAGACGACGTGGCTGTTCATTCGAATGACGACAGCAGTGAAAGCCGGCCCTTCGAAGGTCCCTACACCTCCTTCCACTCCCCAGAGACCCGGTCGGCGGTCGTGGTTTTCCTTCGGATCTTCAACCGCTTCTACGTCCTCGCCTACAAAGAAGGACGAATCAGGGAGTAGAAGAGCTAGGGCGGTTGAGGAGGAGGTCGAGCTTGCTGCTTTAGGGCCAGCTAGTCCAGCAACACCATCGAGCTTAATAGACGAGGATGAAGAGGAGGAATCCCTCACTATCGATGGAGATCCAGAAACGACCATAAGAAGGAAGAGAAGTCGGAGTAGCCGGGATGCTTCGGAAGGGGAATCCCTGCGGATGGATGATTTGGCAGGCAAATCTGGGGTCAGAAAGACATCTGGCGGTTCAATGCGAAGAATGGCACCTGATCCCGGTGGCACAGCAGCAAGCGCAAGTGCTTCCACTCTTGACATTCGACTTCTATATTGATGGAAATGCCAAGATATTGGTCCCCCGTAGCCTCGCTCGTATCTACGGAAGGCGAGAATCCCTGTCTGGGCCGACTGAGGGGAACTCCCCGTCTATAGACCCCTCGACCTCGCAATCTGCGCCTGTACTGTCAAACGAACCTATCACTGCTATTCCTCCAAGATCCTCCTCTATTACATCCGAGACACGTTCCTCGCCCAACCTATCCCAGACACCCCCCTCGTCCATTCCTGTGATCTTCAAGGAAAAGTCCCAACCTCCCATACCGCTCGACCGACCCCTCCCTCCCCTTCCACCAGTCAGTACCGCTCATACACCTCCAGAACTACCACGAGGGATCGTGGTCACTCCAAGTAGCCCACAGAGACCGACCGACAGTGTACGATCCGCTTCTGCCTCGGTGTTGGAGTTTGAATACGATGCAAAGACCCCTCGTCCTTCCGGATTTTCGTCTAGGAGCTCGCCCAGAACTCCGCGAAAGCCGCAGGGTGATAAGAGGTCACCCATCGGTCTTGGACTACCTATGATACAATCTGAAACCAATGGCACGTGCGATGAGCTCCCACCTCCTGTCCCCGAGAAGCCCCAGTCGGTCTCTTCACCACTCCCCTCGAGAAACGCCAGTCCGGTCCACATGATTGCTTTTGCGGAACTCGACCGAGGTCAGGACAGCCAGGCCAAAGACGATTCAACGGTCATAGACGAGGGGAAGAAGGCCAGAGTCAGACGCGCTCGAAGCTTGTCAGAACTTTTTGGAAGAGGTACACCAGTCATACCGACCAACTCCGATGGCAGTGGTCCCCATGCCCCTGCGGCGAGAGACGAGACTCCTTCGGATGCGGTCGAAGCTGACACCATCAAAGCACCCGGTGTTCTAGGATGGCTCGGTGTCAAGAAGACAGTCAAGCGACAACCATCCGACAGCAAGCTCAAGAAGGAAGGGGTTCGCGAGGACGGCTCAGAGGTTCCGGACATTGCCGAAGAGAAGGTGATGGTCCGGAACACGGAGCAAATGAGAGGCAGAGAGAGTCTCGGCGTAGACGCAGAGCTAAAACCCACACCTCGAAGACCAGAGCTGCGTCCCGGGTCATCGGGAGTCACAGTCGTCCCGCAGCCTGGCAAGCTCGCGAGCCTTTTTACTCGCCGAATTACGTCGAAGAATGTCCCCCTCACCGACGGAACATCGCCCGTCCCTTCATCTTCGCCAGTCCTCCCACCGGCCGGGGCACAATCTATCCCACGCGCGCCAATCACATCCTCTGCACCGGGATCTTCCCAGTCCTCCCTAGTCCCTCCCCACATTGAGCCTGCCTTCTCACCTTTCGTCGTGCCCCAAAGCGGAGCCTGGATCTCCAGTCCGACCACAGAGTCCGAAGAGATGCTATTCAGTCCAGCTGGCGGACTTCGTTGGGGCCGTGGTCTCCGTCCGTGGTTGGACACGACAGGCGATGAACATGGCTCGGATCGCTCATCAATGACAAGCCCTCTTGGTTCCATGCCTGAACAAGAAGCACTAGATTTAACCAATGCTACATCAATGAACTCCAGTATCCGCGAAGGCCGCGTTCGGTCTTGGTCAGACGCTCCCTTACCACAATCCATACGGCCTACGAACTCATCGAAACCTCACCTTCCCGGCGGATCCGCAGAGTCTTCCGCATCTCGATCGCTTCAGCCTTCGCCTTTGACTCCCACACGCCCGAGACTTATGGCCAGAACAAGCTCAGGCAACTCCGCCATAATCGGAAGAATGCGTACCGCCTTTGCCAAGAGTGGCTCTCGAAGCCGAGGCAACACGTTTTCTCGCCAGCACAGCAGCGACATCGATGATTTCGGAAGCATCAGGCCCGACGAATGGGCAGCGGAAAGGACGACGAGACCGTCTTTCTCGTCGTCCTCCGACATCGCGTCTCCGAGGTTGTCGGCTCATGATGATCCACAAGTATCGCTCTTAGGCTTGGATACCGATCGACAAATCTTCCTTCGTGAGACCCCTCTCCGATCGCCGAGGCTATCTCGAAGTGGTACGGTGTCTTCGGTTGCTTCCGGGTCGACCCCCAATGAGACCCGCACCGACCCATCAGCGACTGTGCGCAGAAATCGTCCCAGGGCATCGACATTGTCAAGCAATCCATCATCGCATGCCTTCGCGCCTCCACCCTCTCCATGTCTTTTCCCAATTTCTGCTACACCACCGCGACGGAGGCCAAGTACGATAAATCGGCTGTCTAATGGCAGGTTTGGCTCCGGAGCATTGTCTCCCAAAGCCTCCTCAGCGCTCTTTCCATTGCCTCCGCGATCCAGTGGCGCAAATTCGCCCAGTCTACATGGGTCTTTTGGGTTCATGGACGAGGCTGCACCAAGTGTCCTGAGCCAAATTTCAAGTCCGCGACCGAGCACTGGCAGCCTTGTGGCTGCGATCAGTAGCAGCGCCATCAAGCAGGCGATGATACATGAGGATGCAGAGACGCCCATGGAATGGCTGAACCGGATCGTCGCGACTTTCAGCAGAAACGAAATTGCCAGTGTTCTGGCTGCGAGGTAAGAGATTCCAGGTTCGCTAGACAGACCTGACCTGGCTCAGTGCGGATGACTTTTTCGCCGAAGCACTACGCATCTACATGGATCGCTTCGATTTCACTCACAACGCACTGGATGTCGCGCTGCGAAGACTTCTCATGCAGATGTCTCTGCCACGCGAGACTCAGCAGATCGACCGCATCATCGAGGCGTTTGCTGTAAGATACGAGCAGTGCGAGCCCAGCCTGTTCCTCAAGAAAGGTTGAGTTCAAGCAGTTGGGCTAAAGCTGACAAGTAGACAATACCTATGTCCTGGCCTTCTCGATGATGATGCTGCATACCGACGCTTTCAACAAGAACAACAAGAACAAGATGACAAAGGCTGACTATGTTCGTAATACTCGCATGGATGCTGTATCACCTTTGGTCCTCGAGGTGAGTCACTGAGATTGATCCTGCTGACAGCAGGCATTCTTTGACAATATCACTTTCACCCCCTTCGTGTTCATCGAGGACGACGCCGATCTTCAGCCAAAGCCACGTTCAGTTGCGACCCCTGCGATCAATGGGAGGTCTACTCCTACGTTCGCCGGCGCTATTGTCCCGCACAAATCCGGCAAGATCGACGTGTATCACATGATTGTTGACAGCCTCCTTGGCACGCTACGGGCGGGCGTCAAGGAGCAGGTATCAGCGGAGAGCCCCTTCTCGACCAACGGTACTCGGCCTATACTTGATATTGACGGCCTGCAGAAGGCGTTCACTCAGGCAAATATCCTTCAGATCTCAACACCGCCTCGGAGAAGGAACTCAGCTGCCGGCCTGTTGTCGTCAATGCCAGTCAAAGCGGCGCCTCCACAAGCAGATATGACGTTGAAGATCACCAAAGCAGGCTTGCTGTCGCGCAAAGGTGCGTTAATTTTACTGGACAAAGCTGACAAGTAGACGATTCGACCAACACTGGAAAGAAGACGAGCCGAAAATGGAAGAGCTGGAGCGTCATTCTCACTGGATCCCAACTGCTGTTTTTCAAAGATTCGATATGGGCTCTCACGCTCCTCGAGCAATCTAGATCATCGGCAAATCAAGATGCTTCCGGCCATCTTTTACTACCGAAGATGACGACCTTCAAGCCAGACGAGGTATTCTCACTCAAGGATTGCGTCGCCGTCTTCGATCGCGACTTCACTCAAGTCCGTAACGGCTATCATTCCGATTGAAGTGATACTGATTACTGTATAGTATCCCAATACCTTCTACTTCGTCATGCCGCATACTCGTCAGTACTGGATGCAAGCCTCAGACGAGTTTGAGATGAACGAATGGATCAATCTCATCAACTACGCCAGTGCCTTCAAGACTGCCGATATCCGAATGCGAGGAACGGCTATTAATAAGGATCAGGCTCTCCTCGCCGGCGCTGCCGCAGCTGCTTCACATCAGCGAGACGTCCGTAGAAATGGGCGGAGCTCAGATGATAATCCTTCTCGCAAGGCTGTGTTTGGCGATATCACGGTCAATGGTTCAAGTTCAGAGACCGGTATTCGGCCGCTCAAGGATGAAGTCTTGGACCGAAGTGGTGCAGTAAAGGTCGATGGAACGAGCGATGGCGCTCGCAATGAGGGAGAACAGCTAGAAGAGGTGTTTGGTGCAGTGAAGGCGGAACTTGCAGCCGGTCGGGGAGGAGCTATCAGGACAGCAACGATGCACCAAGCAGCGGATGGAGAGCCGGCACCGATAGGAGGACCTGCTTCATCCTTGCATGCATCTCGCATCAGTTTGCTGGAGGTACGTTTCTATACTCTTGGTTGTACCGCTTCTGATGTAAAGTAGAACCAACTCGCCGCCTTTCAGGTCAAGCTTCGGCCTCTCGAGCAACTCCTCCTCAATCGCCTACAAACAGTTCGCAACCTCGCCATCCTCACACCATTCCAAAAGTCCACTCGAGATCGCATCGCGCCAGCCATTCCCCCATTAGCTCAGGAGATACGACAAAACCGGCTTCATCTCGCGAGGGTAAGCATGTATATCACCATACTACAGCAAGACCTGGAGCGGGAACAACGGGAGTGGGCAAGATTGCGTCATGTCGCTTTGCAAGCTGCAGCCAAGAGTCTACGTGATCCTAAGGGTGTACGAGCAATAGTCGAGGACGTCAACGCGGGCGAGGAGCGTTCAACACCGACCCTTTCTCTGCCTAGTCCTGACGAGCTGGCAGAGCAGCCGAGACTGGGCTCGAGTCCTGGCGAGCTGCCCGTGATCTTCCGTCGTCCGAGTGACGACGGATTCAGGCGTCCGACGGTATCTCGTCAAGCCTCGGCGAACTCGTATCTGAGTCTTTCAGGGGAAGGTCGATCCATTACTCGCCGGTCCTCATCTGACTTGCTCTCGAATACCCCCGCTGGCCTCGATAACAACGCCATTTCGTCGACAGGAACGCCTGAAGACAGCAGCGCACATGGTACCGGAGGACGATCAACACCTATCTTCTTCCCATTGTCAGACGTTGATGAGGAACTCGGACGGAACTCGACCATCAAGGCCCGTAAATCCCAACATAGCTTGAGATCTGTGGAGGCGGAGGAGCGGGAACGACATGGCTGGGACAGGGAGGAAGCAGAAGATTGGCAGAACACCCGAGCGGCGAAGCGTGTGTCATTGGCGAATGTGCCTCATGGTCATATGAGGGAGCTTTCGCAGCGTAGAAGAGAAGGGAGAGAGCAAGAAAATGGCCCAACGGACGGAGGCAGTGATGGGGAGAAGGAGTCTTGAACAATTAGCATGCTTGCACGGTTTCTGGGCTCTTGAGCTTGGGTCTTTTTGTCTGTGTTTCTACGCATCATAGCATCATGTAGCATTACATTTTCGTCACAACATGATACCATGCATACTGTTTCCCATCCTTGACTGCAACCTGCTTGAAGGCGAAGCTATACTCCGTTCCCTCCATCTTGGGATCATGGTCTTTACACAGCCCGAGCTACTTCATTCGCAATCTGACATGGATCCGAATTCGCGTCTTTAAGCTCCATCGAGAAGATCCTCTTCTTCTAACCCGGAAGATGCAGCCCGCCCGCCTGATTCCATAACATCATCCACCTCTTCACCGGCACCTTCGGCTCCTTGTGCTGCCGCCCCAACTTTCCCTTTCTTCCGTCTTCTAGATCTCTGACTCGAGTCAGGCCGAAACTTTGACGGGTGTCTGCGGGATCAGCTCATGGCGAAGGGAGAAGACGCGGCACGAACACTCGGATAGCATGAAACAGATATCCACCCGTAGCGCTCGTCGTCATCAGCGGATGTGTCCTACCGGGCAATACCTTTCTTCATTACCCCCAGTCAGCGGAGTCAATGACCAGGACCGCATGGACCAGACCTGATAAGTTCGTGTCCAACTCTCGCTCAATGTCTCTCCAAGATAATTCGCGTCCTTCTTGGTGAATTGCATTACTTCTGCCAGGACTTGTTGATACGGCGAATAGATAGTGATCGTCGCTGATCCAGCCAGATATGGCGTCAGGCGAGAAAGTACGGAGATCGGTGATAATTCGGTTGCAAGGATCAAGCCATCCCAGTTTCCGATATGCAGCTCATTACGAGTCGCGTTCAAGTCCGCGACCTGAACATCATGTCGTCGCAGTCTCGCTTGGGTCTTCTGAACTGATATTGAAGGCATGTCATCTTCGAGCGGGGGAGCTGGCCGTTCGTACGCCTCGTCCATCTCCAGCCAGCTCAACCACTTGATACAGCTCATCTCCCTTTCTCCGTAATTCATGACGCTCAGCACACCCCATGCAGGAGGACTGTCACTATCCGTGAACGTCAATATTCGCCCGTCGCATCCCGTACGATCCATAACCGCCGCCGTGACCAGACCGCCTGTATCATCGACAACGAGGTATCGGCCGCCTGGCCGGGCGTTGGAGAGCACAAGGAGCTGGGAGAGGGTGTCTTCTCTCAGGTGAAGGATGGAGTGAGGGGACCGTAAAGCGTAATGGTTGATGATGTTTAAAATTGAAGGTGCAAGGGGATGAACAGTCTGGAAGAATCTATTGATGGTCGTTAGATACTTTGTACGCAGCAGAAGGGAAGGCTGACTTCTTCTCTTTCCGCTTTCTCCACTTCTCCTTGCTAAAATCTGTTTTCAGCCCAAACCGCTCATGCCTCTCCATCTGCCTTTGAATAAGCTCCTCAGCCGTAACTCCTTGTTCTCGAAGCTCGGCGATCTCCTCTTGGCTTAATACAGCAGCTTTGGCAGATTCGGAATCCTCGATAAACTCGTTCGTCTCGGTGATATCGTCGATCACAGCGTCGACCAGCGGCTGCCGTTTGAGCGGTCGAAGAACATTCCGCCATCCTCGATTGGTCCTTCCACCTGCAGCTCCCTCTTCTTTCTCCTTGCCCTTATCCCTCTTCCGCTTCTTCCCTTTCGCTTGTCCGAATGCTTGTCCATTTCCCGCTTCGTCTGCAGTCCTCGGTGTAGCAAGTCTGGAACTTGAGGACGAGTCGGGAGATGGCGTAATCTCATATGTGATATCGTAGTGAAGTCCCAAAAGCTGATGGGCGGGGAAGGCACCGAACTTTCCGAGCTGCACCAAGCTGGAAGATAATCAGTCTCGTGCATGGCAATTTGAAGCAGGACACACCCGTCTTTCGAAGCTACAACAGCTTTAACGGCATCGCTCGGCATACGCAGAAGGACATTGTCACCCTCTTTGATCGTCGTGATTCGCCGTAGTAGGACGTCATCAAGGGGTTCTAGCGGTGTGTCAGGAGCCTTTCGAGGTCGTTTCGAACCGCTCGCTACCGGTCCATTCGCTTTGGATGGAAGTTGGATCTCTGGGACTGAAGCTGATACGTCAGCTCCAGCAGAGAGTTGCTCCTTGAGGGGCGATGAAGTGGAGACGGGAATCGTGGGGTCCATCGAGACACCCATCCGTTAGCTACAAATTTGTCTACTATTTCATGATTTCGGGAAATCGACTCCTTTAGTCACGTGCATGAGTAATAACCTGGGCAGGCTTTACGTAATGACAGCACTTTCTTCAGATTATCGTAGCCGGAAAATTGCGGAAATACCGGTTGCTATGCCACGAGCCATGCATACCTTTTGAACGAAGGTTTGAACTACCGGAAGGTCCACCGACCTTTCTTCGCTATCTTCCCACAAAGAAACGGATTCCGTCATTTCTTCCTGTAGCTCAGCTCGAAGGTCATAAAGCGAAATGGTGAGGTCATACCGACTCAATTCACCAGTCATGCTGAAATCCCATTTCAGTCAGCCAATATCTCCCTCCAACCCACCTCCATGCGAGATGTCACCAAAATGGAGCGCATCGGTACATTTCCTTTCCTTGGTCAAAGACATTCTCTGACGCTGACCCAGGCGCACATTCGCATATCCACGGACTCGGACTCGACGCGAATCTCGAGCCTCGAGCCAACTCCCAAGGGATGATAGGCCAAGGAAAAGCTCGGAAAGCAGCTGGGGTGATCTTGAGGATGGTCCAGGAGGGACGGATAGCGGGGAGGTCAATACTCATGGCTGGACCACCGAGTACAGGGAAGACTGCCATTGCGATGGGTGGGTCGGCTCTCTTCACAAAGAGGCGAAGCTAAAGGAGTTAGCTATGGCTCAGACACTGGGCACTGATGTGCCTTTTGTAATGCTCACTGCGTCCGAGGTGTTCTCGTTGGAGGTATGTTGACGAGAGATCCAGATATGATTGTGCTGATTGTGGCGGTAGATGTCGAAGACCGAATCGTTGACGCAGGCGTTCCGGAGGTCTATCGGTGTACGGATAAAGGAGGAGACAGAGTTGATTGAGGGAGAGGTAGTGGAGATCCAGGTGGACCGGAGTGTCACTGGGGTGAGTCGCAAAGAGTTTCGTTTGAACTCGGATTGATAAAGTCTTATTTCAGTCGACAAAAACAGGTCGGTTGACCCTGAAGACGACGGATATGGAGACGGTATACGACTTAGGCTCGAAGATGATTGATCAGCTTCAGAAGGAGAAGGTATTAGCAGGGGATGTCGTGAGCATAGATAAGGCGAGTGGGAGGATATCGAAGCTGGGACGGAGTTTTGGGCGAGCAAAGGACTACGATGCGATGGGTGCGGATGTGAGTAGCAAATTATCATGTAAAGGCGTGAGCTGATCTATCGCCAGACTCGCTTTGTAGTATGTCCGGATGGAGAACTGCAGACGAGAAAGGAGGTGGTGCATACGGTCTCGTTACATGAGATAGATGTGATCAACTCGCGAACGCAGGGGTTCTTGGCGCTCTTTGCGGGTGAGCAGAATGTCACATTGCTCTTCAGTCCTTGACATTCTTAGGTGACACCGGGGAGATCAAGCAGGAGTTGCGAGATCAGATCAACACGAAAGTCGCAGAATGGCGAGAAGAGGGTAAAGCGGAGATCGTTCCTGGAGTGAGCAATGTCGACCAATACATCCGCTAGCGGTCTGACCACGCCACAGGTCCTCTTCATCGACGAAGTGCACATGCTGGACATCGAGTGCTTCTCTTTCCTGAACCGAGCTCTCGAAGGGGAACTCGCTCCCCTGGTGGTCATGGCTTCGAACCGCGGAATCACCCGAATACGAGGAACGAAATACAAATCTCCTCATGGTATACCTGTGGATCTGTTGGATCGGATGTTGATTATTTCCACGAAGAATTATGATGAGACTGAGACGAAGGAAATCGTCAAGATAAGGTTTGCATCTCCAATCTTTCAAGCTTTAGCTGACAAAGAGTAGAGCCGAAGAGGAGGATGTTCGACTTTCCCCTGATTCCCTAGACCTCCTTGCTCACATGGGCACCGAAACCTCCCTCCGATACGCACTGAACCTCATCGCCCCATCACAGCTTCTTGCCACACGGCGGAAGGTACCCAACGTGGAGATTGAGGATGTCAGATCGGCGTATAAGTATTTCTGCGATGTCGACCGAAGTACGGCCTATGCTAGGGAGACGAGCGGGATGATGTTTGGTGAGGTCGAGGTTGGGGAGCCGGCCACTGTAAACGGGAATAGAGTGAATGGGATGGCAATGGACACTTCATGATGCATGGCGATGCCAATCAGAAGCGCTACATGTCCGCCGTATCGATAGGGGAGACAGAATCCCACCGGGAAGCAGAGTGCGAAGGGGTCAGCTATTATTGTTTTCTCATTCCGCTGGGGTCTTGCTCGTCTTTCTCCAAGGCTCTTGTCCAGCGTTACGAGCTTGCCGAGCTGCATCGGGCTCTCCCATTCAGTGTCATGGCAGACCTTGAGTCCGCTGCGCTCTCTGGCAACCTTTTCCGAACCCGTTCCACCGCACCATCACGAACAGCTTTAACGCCCTCACCGAAACACACCTCCGACGACCTAGCTTCTGACTTATCCCCTCAATCTTCCACCACTACCGCTCCATCCCGAGATGGATATCAGACAGGACCTAAAGGTGTCATAGAAGATCGACGAGCACATAATCGTCAATCCAAAATCGACCGAGAACGAGGGATCCGAGAACTAGCTTCTTCCCAAGAAAAAAGGAAGATTATCGCTCTGACCAGTGTTGAAGAAGATGAGGAGAGGGAGAGGGAGAGGTTTTTGAAAGAAGCTGTTGCGTATGAGGTGGAAGAGGTGGAAGCTCGAGCGAGATGGAGACGGACGAGGATTGAGGAGTTGAAACGGGATAAGGAGGTTGAGAATGGTGACGGGAGAGGGTTGAAGAGAGGTGGTTTGAGAGAACTTGGGAAGGAGGGGTTTGTTGTCGCTGTTGAAAGACCTGGATGGGTTGTCATACTCATTTATGAACCTGTACGTCTACGTCCTTTGTGTTGTAACCCTGCTGATGGAGATAGGACGTCCCGAGATGTCAAGACATCCTCACATCCTTCCTGCACCTTTCCCTCTCCTTGCCTTCTGCCTCATCGCATGTCTTAACGTCCACATCGACTCCAGTGTCTCTATTTCGAGCTCGAGCTACAAGCCTGGAATTCTCGCTCTCACCCTCCGGAGAAGCGGATCTGGATGTCTTACCCACTATTCTGGCTTACAAGGATGGAGAGTTGGAGAAGACTTGGATCAGGATTGACTGGGAGGTAGGGGAGGATGGTGTGGAGGGACTGCTGAGAAAGTAGGTTCAAGCTTGTCTTCATACTTGGCCTTACGCGAGGAGGGGCTAATGATCGTTCAGAGAGGGGATATTACCCCCAAGAGCTAGACTGGTACTTGGCGCACCGAATCTGATGGATGAGTCCGATGACGAGGAGTGATGGATGACCTTGGGATAACCCGGTGGTCGGAGAATGACCATCTCATCGTATCTGTCATTATGCACGGCCAATCTGATGGCTGAAGTAACCCCTCGGAGTTGCACCTCATCCAGCATGTCCGCTCACCGCTCGGCTATACGGGATTTCGCAGGGCAAAGATTCATTCCGGCAACTCCACAGAAATCTTTACGCAGCAGCTCATCCCTCGAACTACTCACCGCCATATTTCCTCGGTTCATCAGTAGTACGCAAGGAGCTGGATAATTCCCTGCTCCCGTGGATCGCCTGTACAGCTGGAACGAGAAGTTCTGCATGCCTCATCCTAGCGGATCAAGGTTCCCTCACTCCCAAAGCTCTCGCCTGCGGAGACCACTAAGACGAAGAATCAGCTCAGCCAACTCTGCAAAGAACCATAAGTTACCCGTTGAGAAGGTATAGGTCGGGTCGGTGCGATATGTCGGAACTGCATGCTCTTCAGTTTCGATCACCTCTAGCAGTACGACGAAAGACATACCTCCTTCTCAGCACTCAATCGCCATGCTCCATACGTCATGAGTCCGATGAGGACGCAACTGATCGCAGTGTTGCTCCCCCAATTCGAAGGACGTGTCCACCATCCGCCTGAAGGAGTTTGGCAAAATAGTAAAGAGAAGAAGGTGAGATCCGATTGGGCACAGAAAAGGAAGCAGAAATATAGCAGGCAGTTAACTTTCTGCTGGCTTCTGTCGCTTCTCGGCGCACCTGATGGGGACCATACTTCTTTCGGGTAAGGATATCGACCCTATGATATCGATGTCAGTCTGAAACCCGCATCGCGAAGCCCAGACAGCTTGGAGAATGCTGAATCAAGACTCACGCCTCCACCCTGGACGTCGCCATTCGCGTCAGTGTACATCAGGAGACAAACTGAGGACATACCATGATGACTGGATTACTCGTTGGACTGAGAATGAGATTGAACGGATCTCTCCATCTGGCAACGAGACTGTGTCCTGAGCGGCTAACCGGTTAACATGCCTAAAATTGTCCTAACCAGTAGGCGGGCACAGCCCGACGCCTATCCCCCGAATCTTTGCCATTCGTGCAAACTCGGATCGATATAAATCCGTCTCCCATACCTGGAACTCAATCCCAACGAGGCCTACGTTGACTCACTTACTTCAAAGCTTTGCCACTGTCTCGATCGTTGTTGGTCTTTTCTCATCTTCCTCACATCCAGACTTCCCTCTTTCACGGATCATGGGTTTCGAAAAGGGTAAGTAGCTGGTTTCTTGGTCGCATCGGTACCTCGAACCATTCCAGTCGGGTTTCGATCGTTGATGTTTTCGCTACCTCTCAATACTGTCTTGAATGAAAGGGGTGCTGAGGTCGTTTAATTCTAGGTGACGCCTCCAAAGGAGCTTCGATCTTCAAGGTACGTACCCTTTCTTTCCAACATATACCTTGGACCAACCCTTGTCCCTTATTCCCCATGCACCATTATCCATTGTCGTTGTTTAGATAAACCTCGCTGATTGTCGTCCTTCAGACGCGATGTGCTCAATGTCACACTCTGGGCCAAGGAGAGCCTAACAAGGTCGGACCTAACCTCCACGGTCTCTTCGGTCGAAAGACGGGTCAGGTCGAGGGTTTCTCATACACTCAGGCGAACATAAATAAGGCTGTTACCTGGGTATGTCGCTCTCTTCACTCTCTAGGCTATATGAGCCAGTCGTTGATGAGCGATGTTAGGGGAACGACACGTTGTTTGACGTACGTTTCGTCGAAGGATCTAGTTGGTGGTACGGTCTAAGCTGATGTTCGCGGTTGGATAGTACCTGGAGAACCCAAAGAAATACATCCCGTGAGTTGATGACTCTCGCGAAGAGAGATAGAGGAGAAAGGCACTGATGGGTCTTCAGCGGTACCAAGATGGCGTTTGCAGGTCTCAAGAAGCCCAAGGACAGGAACGACCTGATCACTCACCTGGAGGAAGCCGTGAGTGTCTTGTCTTTGTCACTTTGTCACTTTGTCACATGAAGTCCCTGCCTGTGTCCCTCCAATCTCTTCGTTCCCATATCGTGGTGCCAAACAGCGTGATGCCATGAGCTGACGTGTCGGCTTGCAGACCAAGTAGACGATCCGATATACGTTTAGATAGAAATAAAGATTGCGATGAGGCGTCCGGGTCAAGACACGTAGTCTCTCTTGCATGCATTCACTCCTCCCATTTTGGCCTTGAGGATCCCGTACATGCCCAGTTCATGATTGATTCTGCATTTATTCATGACTATCGAATACAGTTGACTATGCGTCCTTATGATAAAGAATATAGATGCTGATTGAAGCAGGCAGGCGACATCATGTCAAGGAACGCCTGCTGCGTTCGTCAGCACTACTTGTAAGCTTCGCTCCAAAAGGACTCACCTATGAGATGCTCCTACGGTGGTTCGTCCAAGATCAGAGAACAGTAAGGATGCCGCAAAGCGTGTGACACGTTTATCCGTGTGTCCGGGTCGAAGTCAAGTAATCGCACGATAAGATCGAGGAACAGCCTGTTGTGCGGTGTATTCGGGGGTATGATTTCCTGCACTACGTTTAGCCTCGCATTATGAGGGGACGATAGCTACTCACTGGCAGACCCTTCAACCCCTTGACAAACTTCCGACTAGATCTCGAAACCGAAGGGTTCGGGAAGTCGACCTTGTTCCCCTTGAAGAATTCAGGCTTCTTCAGTCTACATGATCTCCTCAGCTGTGTCAAGCGATGGAGCCAAAGAAGCATTACCGTCCCCGGTCAACCATCCGTGGCGGCATCTTCCCCATGACCACTTCCATCATGGCGAGATGTTCCAGATTATCGTGCGTCTGGAACAGGGCATCTCCTGTGAAGAACTCGACAAGGATGCAGCCGATGGAGAAGAGATCGCAGGGGTAAGACCAAGGTAGACCTGTACATAGGTCAGATCACGATTCCTGATAACCAAGAGCCTTTGCAGATAAAATCCTCCACAAAAGCTATTATCAACGTGTTGGCAGCAGCCATAGTAGCCATTGCAGTCCCCGAGCGCTGCAGTAGAAAGCGCCCGGAGGAATACGATGTCGAAACAAAGCTCACCAAGTATGATCTCTGGTGCTCGATAATGCCGCGTACTGACAACCGAAGAATGATACTCATTCTCGAACGTGGCCGATCCAAAATCGATCAGTCGGATATCGGTATTCCGTAATATGGACTTTGATCTTGAGTTTCTCACCTACATCATCAGCACTCTTTTAAGCTGATGGACCTACTCGTTGTCCCTGTAATCTCGCCTCATTGGATACGAGCAATATGTTCTCAGGTTTCAGATCGGTGTGCACAAGCTTTAACCGGTGAAGGACTAGCTCGTCAGCGGAAGATTGGCGCGGAAAACTTACATTCGACGCTCTGAAGGAGACTCTTTGCGAAATCTTGTATATGCCGCTCGGGAAACGGTTGGAACGAATTCTGCTTGAGAAAGTCGAAGACGCTCATCCCGTACAACTCGGATACCAGGCAAGGGTGATTACGGAAATCGAAATACTCGTCGAGATGTATGCATTTGCTGTTCCTGATCAGCTTCTCTCTTACGATTCTCTAGATTGGCCCACTTGACATTTGACGGATCATGCTTCTTGAGCGTCTCAAGGACACGTATCTCGATCTTGCTCGCATCCCGATATTTCTGAACAGCACGAATGACCTTGATAGCCACCTTCCGCCTTGATTCGATATGTCTCGCTTCGACGACTTTGCCAAACGTTCCTTGACCAAGTAATCGAACGATTTTATCTGGGTCATCAGCTTGTATCTTGCTTTAGGAGGCTTACATCTTCCACCGATGACATCGTCTGGCGTGACGACGTAGTGACCCTCACTATCGTCCCATGGTGGATTGGCTTGAGCCGAGCTCGATGAAGCTACGGGTACTTTGGGTTGTAAGGCTGCTTGTACAGCATGTGTCGATGCAGCAGTCTCCTCGTTAGCGCTGTGCTAGTCCGGTATCGCTCACCCCTGATGCCTTCGCCTTTGCCTTCTTGACACTCCCGGCATCCGACACCTCATCCGCCTTCCGTTTCTTCGCACTACCCGCAGCGCTCGAACTCCCATTCGTCCCATGACCATTCACCAAAGCCGCTTCAGCCGCAACAGCCGCTCTCGTCCTCTTCTTTGGTAACCTTCTAGGACTCTCACTATCATCAATCACAATGACTTCCTTCTTCTGACCGACACTATCATAAGTCTGCTCCATCGTCCATCCATTTCCCTTTGCTATGGGTTTCCGTCTTGAACCGCTCGAAGAGACGGTTTGAGGTGTTGAAGGTGTCGCTTGGCCTGAAGAACCGCCTGCGAGGGCGGCTTTCTTTCGCGGAGGCATCTCGTAGTTCTTCGGTGGTGAGGCGGAGTAATTGAAACGTAGAGGTGGTGGGATGTGGAGAGGTGAACCCCGATGAAGGGAGGAGGGAGCGGGAAGAAAGGGTGGTGCAGAGGGATGGAGGGGTATTTGGGTTTGCGGGCCGTAAGGTGAACTACGGACTGAGTTTGGGATTGGAACACTTGGGATATCAGTCAGTGTTGTGAAGTGGAATGACCGTCCCGGAGAGTCTATTGGTTCGATGGGTTGAAGAGGTGGAGGCCAGAGGTTATGTGAAGGGTGAAGTGAGGCTGTGAGTGGTGGATGGGGAGATCTGAGCGTTCTTTCGGCTATAGAAGCAACGCTCGATGCTCCTGATAAGGGATGGGAAGGATGTAAGAAGACCGGAGTGTATGGAGAAAGTGTTGAAGTCGTAATTGGTTGGTGAGCCGAGGCTTTTCGAGCACGGTATGGGTCCGGTCGCGATAAAGGGGGTGGTTGGAGCTCGTATGCTGAGTGAGTAGCGTACGGGGCGTATGAATTACTCGGTACGCGTGACGAAGGGATGCCAGTCACCGATTGGTCTCTTCTACGATCAAGCGAATTTGAGAGGGAGGTCGTACCCGGCAGAGGAATGTGAACGTTCGCAGGCGGGGATAGATATGAATGAGCCGAGGTGGAAGTCGATGCTGCCGACAGTTGTGGGAAAGGTGACGAGTTGGTATATGGTTGGTATATGGGGGAAGAGGATGAATGCCGATGATGGGAAGGGGTCATGAAGAGGGGAACAGACGAGCTCTTCGATGAAGGTAAGGGGTAGGCGGGGGGGTGAGGGGTTTTGGGATATCAGGCCGTGAACTTCGCAACCTCGATGTCCGGGGTACACCGATCTCTTCAATCAGGCAGTCTTTTTGCTGAGTCAAGATGGAAGATGGTCTAATCGAACGGAGATGCCTGCGAAGCGCGGCTTCATAAAAGACGGAACAAGTTGTGCAGAATACATCCTGAGCTGCTCCGAGTGATATTCACCCCTATTCATCCCCGTCACAACGGGACCCTTCATACAGCCAGTAGTCCCCTCCCGATACTTACATCCCCTTGACCCTTCTTCCGCCGTCCGACTTGTATCAGACTAAGCCTCCTCCAATTTTCCTGCCTTTGATGTGAGACAATGTAACCGATAAAGAACAACGGTGTGTGACGACTGGTGGGAAAACGTGCCGATCCTTGGGGGAACTGTGAACCGCTTTTTGGTCCGCAGCGTTTCATTTTCCTTCCTCCAAAGGTGGCTCAGTTTTCTCGACGAGAGAAAAGGGTGGATTTCTCAACACGATGATACAGCTAACAATGACTCGAAATGCATGCCAAACCCATTAATGTCAATTTATGCAATCATCCACCTAAACGCTCTCCCACAACAGCTCCTCACCGTACGCATTCGGCCGTTCTGCCCGTAGATACGCCTCAAAAGTCCGCTTTAACACCGTCGACCAGCTGAGATCCACCTCGTCGTCCATGTCTTCTCTATTCGTTACTCCATCATCTAGAACTGATGCGTTTAAAGCCGTTTGATCCAAGGCGAGCTTGTCAGATCTCGCTGCATCACGAAGGGCTCTCTCGCCTTTTGCGAATCGTGGGCCGAGATCTGGCCAATTTCGCGAGGGATCGAAGGGGAGCCACCTGGATTGTCAGCTATTGTTTAACACATACCGGTCGGACTTACCAGAAATTGTGGAAATGGTAGGAGAAAGCGCCACGGAAGAAACCGTCAAAACCTAATGGCTGAGGTCCAGCGGTTTCGAACTTATCATTCGAGAAGAAGACGGAAAACCTGAAACTCTATGAGACCGCGATCACGTACAAAGTAGGTCACTCACTCTGAGAAGTATGGGAAGGGCGGCCTCTCCCGTTGATACCGTTCCATATTGAGCCAAGCCGGATCGAACACAGCATCCGGCACCCTGAACAGCAACTTCTCCAACCCCGCATCTTTCAGGTACTTCGAAACAGTCATTGGATGAAAGTCGAGTCCGTTTTCCAGAGCGGTCTTGAACAGGAAGGTGCTCAATGCGGAACCCTTGTGTAGTTTGAGAACCGCCGTATTGTACTTCTGATGCCATGACCATCGATAAGCGAATTGTCCTCGGTAATTCCACAACTCTTCCCAATCACGGAGGAAGATAGTATCCGCATCGAGGTAAATCCCGCCAAATCGGTAAGTCAAGACGAACCGCGCCATATCGGAAAGAATGACGGACAGTCGATCGTAATCGTTCTCGGACGTCGAGCCAACCTTCTCGAACAGAGCATCCTTCTTTCTCCGCGGTGGAGGTGCTTCGGTTGTCGTCTCCGCCTCAGCACCAGCTGCCAGCAGCTCTCCAAGCTTAGGCTCATCCGTCAAAGGTCTTGCGACAGCTGTCTGTTGCGGTTCCGCTTGCCGATATGTGTTCCCACCTGAGTTAAAGATCGGCATGTCTCGCCAATGAGCCTTGAGTTCCGGTACGCCGTCCAGCTGCTCCGTCGTGTTCCACATCTTGAACTTGACGACATCTCGGAACCGCTCGTGGAGGAAAGCTGCAGACCAGGGGTTCGTAGCCAGTTGCTCGTACATCTCTCGCTTGGCTGAGGGGTTCGGTACCGCCGCCGCTGGTCCGGGGTTGATCCATACCCAAAACTGCGGTCGGCAGGTGTTGCGGACGACATCGGACCCCTCGGCAACGAGTCTATCCAAGCCAAGATTTTGGGTGAAAAGGAAGGACACTACCGCCATGTAAGGTTTGTCGGTAAACGGACCCGCCCAAAACATGTGGAAGATGCGAGGGTGAATAGAATCGCAAGGGTCTTTGGGTTCGTATGTACCGGTTACGGGGAAAGGAGCATTTAACGAGAGGGGTGTACGGGATAATCCCGCTGCTCGGGAAGTCGGAAGTCGTGCGGTCCAGTCCATGTGCCGCTCTTCCGTCGAGTCTTCAAAATAGATCTGCTTGTAACCCGCAAGGTAGTTGCCCCTCCGAACCCGTCGACCGACATCAAGACCTCCTCCTATCCGCAAAAATTCCAAGCAGTCGCGGACATACTGCCATGAGCTTGGTTCAGTCGTCCTTCACTCACCTTATTTGTAGTCAGATCACACTGCTCATATACCGCATCTAGATCCAGCACACTGCCAGGTGATGGTCGAGCAGGAAAGCCCGGTTGCGCTTCTCTGTGATCCCAAATGGAGATGAAGTTGCGTTCTGGGCCAACGCCGATATGTTGCGATCTCGGGGTGTTTGTAGTGCGTTGATGGTATGCCACGAGAGGGCTGGTATGAGAAGGAGAGGGGAGCAGGATCTCTGGGACAGCGGGATTGTGGATGGTGGAAGCGAGTGGGATGTGATCGGGGGCTACCATTCAGCTATAGTCCAACGAGGTGGACTCACGAGGTTGTATACTTGGATAATGTCCGCTCAAGACCTCCCACTCCCATATCATCGCCAGCTCCTCCGGACTCAAGATCAGGGTACTCGGATCGACAAAAGGAGGGGACCATGTATTCCGCCCATCTCTGCTTTTCCGGAAGCCAAGGAGAAACAAGCAGAAGCCGAGGAGAAGGAGGACGGACAGAAGCAGGCGTAAAAGGGTGTTGAACCGTGGTATCCGAGCATAAAGTTGAGGGGGGATCGGCAGGCACACTCGCATATATTGCTTTGGTCGATGAGTGGAGTGAGAATGATATCCTTTGGGAGGGGAATGAAGGCCGTTGCCATTCATGAGGGATTCAGAGGACGCGCTCCGGCTGAAGAGGGGTAAGGAGACGTAGATGACGGTGAACCATCGCGAGCTGCCGGCGACTGGAGTTCCCGGACTGGAGAGGCCGAACTCTCTCTCGGGTTCTGATGTGAACATGGGTAGGGGGGACCGGCGAGGTTTGGAAGAGGGCGTATGTCGTTTGGTTTGGCCGAAGAGCGACATTTCGAAGATATTCTGGGGATAATGATCCTCCTGAAGGGGGGTAGCGTCGCGTCTGGATGGGTCGGAAGCTGGCCTGTCACGGACAGAAGGGGTTCAAGATGATATTGTTGACGAGGATCTAGCGGAAGATCATTGAAAAGCTCAGGAAAAACCATCTGCTGATCGCGCACACATGATCAACTCGTCTACAAGAAAAGGGACTACACGCCTTTATGAACGAGATTGAACATTCCTGGAAGGAAGAGTTGGAAGCAAGTGAGGAGCTCGCCACGTGAGCAGAATTGTAGGTTCCTTTGGGATCCTGCAGCGCGGAAAACTGCGCCAAGACGGTGATGTCACGTGATAAATATATTGTCCCATTACCTTGGCAACAAGCCCCCCACATACCTCTCCTTTGTATATACATCACAGCGAAATAGATCTCGCGCCGCCGCGCTTATCGAGACCTGGCGACCATGACACTGTTCCCAGGGAATCAAACCGCCCATCGCGTGATCTAACGAAAAGGGACGGAACACCAAAATGCCTTCTTTACCCCAACATCTGAAGGTGCCATCGACAGCGCACTGGCTCAACGCGACGTTGATTGGCTCTCTCAACTTCTACCGTGTGCACCTGATTACCTTTACCATCGTGAGTCATCGTTATGTTGGTTCAAGCTGACTCTTCCCCCGCAGATACCGCTCATCTTCTCGGCTATCATGTACGGCACGTCCACTGAATATCACATCCCATACATCGACTGCCTCTTTATCTGTATGTCCGCGATGACGGTGACGGGACTGGCCACGATCAACTTGAGTACCTTGAGCGCGTTTCAGCAGACTTTACTATTCGTGCAGATGGTCATTGGAAGCTTAGTAGGTCCATTATTACCAGTCTAGCGCTGACGACAGACTTTCGTATCCATTCTTATGATCATCGTCCGACTGTGAGCGAGCCTTCTTTTTCCGAACTGACTTCCAGGTACTTCTTCCGGTCCACTTTTCGACATGTCCTCATGGAGCGGCAAAACCATCGGAGATCTTTCAGTCTGTCAAAGACGATGTCTCGCGTTGCGCCATTGGCACCTCCTCTTACTGCAATACGAGAACGTTTTGGATCAGCAGGCAAGGAGGAAAACGGGAACGTGAGCCCTATCGAGTAAGTCTAGCTGATGGCTGTAGGAGCAACACGAAATGAATGGGCGTACAACAACTTCTTCTCCGTCATCCTTAGGACCGAAGGCGGATGGGTCACCGCCTTTGCGACCGCAACCGACCAGAACCGATAGTGCTCGTCCGCAGAGGTCGGGAAAGCGCAAGGTGTCTAAAGGAATGATCAAGCGGGTCGAAGGCGGCGGGATCGGTATGGTGAATAACATGGGGTGGTACGATGCGGAGCGAGCCGATACTCCGCCACAAGGAGACCCTCCACCCGTCGAGATCCCGCCTAGCGAAGTCGATCCCGAAAGTCAAGGCGATCAAACGCGGGACGAAGTGACCGCAAATGAGAACGGAGAGTTGCGGGGAATTATCACCGAAAGTCCCACGGACATGACAGTCGATCAGTGAGTCCAGTCAGGCGCGAACAAGCTGATGCGTTTAGGCCACCGCTGGAAAAGGTCCCGTACGCCGGTCGCCATCTGACGGAAGGTTAGCGATCCCGATGTTTCCGAGCTGATCTCAGATGCTTTCCCCCGTTCAAAGACTATCGCCTTCGACGACGGTGACGATGGTGTGAACCACGACTTCCAACGCGATAGGGCTGTCACGTCAGGGCGCGAAGGAGAATCCTTCCCCAGGTCGGCTACTATGCGAGGTAACGGGGACCGTGAGTATAGATGCACCCCTGATCTGCTTAGTCAGGCTGATGTTGCGGTAGGCCGGATTCCTTTGACGGCTACAAGCGGGACCTTCCCTCGGACCTACTCGCTCAGACAGTCAGCCAGTCGCATGCCTGACACCCGACTGAGCGGATTCGGCGGCTTTCCCACACCTTTCCAGCTGGCCAAAGGCCTCATCGGCCGCTTCGCCCCGAAAGCAACTCAGACCTTGACCAAATCTTTGACCATACCTCGAACGAATACTATTTCCGGTCGGGACACCATAACCGAGGACGGCGTTCAAGGCAAGGAGGTGCCATACATATCCTTTTCTGCCGTAGTGGGACGGAATTCACATTTCACTGCTCTGACCGACGAGCAGAAGGACGAGCTCGGAGGTGTGGAGTACCGAGCTCTTCGAGTCCTGCTGTACATTGTTGTCGGAGTGAGTGACCAAATCGCCCGTTTCCGTTGCCTACCTTGCTGATTCAACCAGTACTTTATCTTCGTCCAGGTTGCGGGTTTCGTTATCATGGCACCATACATCGGAGCCCAGGGGCGGTACGACCACGTATTTAGTGCACAACCGCGTTTGGTGAAGATCCCTTGGTTTGCCCTGTTTCAATCAATCTCCGCATTTTCGAATACCGGCATGAGCCTTGTGGACCTGAGCATGGTGCCGTTTCAAAAAGCGTATCTGATGATAGTTGGTAAGTGCATCCTGTGTGGATAATGCTAATCGCAGTCTTGATCATACTGATATATGCTGGAAACACCGCTTTTGTGAGTGCACCACTCCGTATTGGATGCTTCGGCTGACATAGCTTACAGCCGGTCTTGTGCGTGATTCTTCTCTTGTCCAGATGGAGCTGATACCGAAGCGTGATAGCCTCCGCCTTACGGTGTAAGCATGTTTCACATAGTGCTCCTTCAACTAATCGCCATCGGCAGCTGGGTTATCTATAAAGTAACTCCGAAGACTTCACGAGTAAAAGAGTCACTCAAATTCCTGCTCGATCATCCTCGACGGTGAGCAATGGGCAAGGTTCCTCGCAATAGACAGCTCTGACGCTGCGACCAGCTGCTTCGTCTACATGTTTCCCTCGACGTCAACTTGGGTATTGGCGCTGGTGATGTTTAGTTTAACGTACGTCGATGTTGAGGAGCACTGCTGATAGTGCAGTATGACCGATTGGATCAGCTTCCTGCTCCTCGACGTGGGGAACCCGTAAGCCTTACCGTATGTGCTGCTGAAAACAGGGTAATCACCTCGATACCCATTGGGACGCGAATCGCATCGGGATTCCTACAGTCAGCTGCTGTACGGTCAGCTGGCTTCGGCATCGTGCCCTTGGCTTATCTTGCTCCTGCGGTTAAGTAAGTGAATCTTTTTAGGATAGAAAAGTGCTTACAATCGCCTAGAGTGTTATATGTAATCATGATGGTAGGTATGTGTCTTCGCTGAGCTGACGACAGTACATATCTGTCTATCCCATTGCTCTGTCAGTCAGATCGACGAATGTGTACGAGGAGAAATCGCTCGGACTGTTCAATGAAGATACGGAGGAAGATGTCGATGAGAAAGAGGAGGGCGCTCAAGCCGTTGCAAAGTATCTGGGTTGGCAGTGAGTCTAGGTGATCGATCTTAAGCTAACAGATTTAGTGCTCGTCGCCAGTTGGCGTTCGGTAGGTAAAAAGGGTGTCCCGTCGCTGACGGTAGACATTTGGTGGCTTGGGCTAGCGCTATGGCTCATCTGCATCATCGAGGTCTGCTCACCAGTGCTGATCAGCTAGAAATGAGCTGATGAAACTCAGCGTGGTGCATTAAATGATCCTAGTACTCAATCCTGGTTTTCCATCTTCAGTATTATCTTTGAGCTCGTCAGCGCGTATGGTACGGTGGGATTGAGTTTGGGCGTCGCATACGATAATTACTCGTGAGTACTCATCATTGGGAACGCTAATTTGCAAAGGCTATCTGGTGGCTTCCGGAAATTGTCAAAACTGGTGGTCGTTCTTGTCATGCTCAGAGGTCGGCATCGAGGCTTACCTGTAGCGGTGAGTTATGAGTCCCGAGTACCGCCTTGATCTGACCTGTGTCATGTATGCAGATTGATCGTGCCGTCATGCGTGAGTGATTGGATTGTACTCAGACACTGATCGACGCTTCCGCAGTACCGAAAGACTTCACCGTTGCTGAGGAAGACGCTTTTGAAGAGACACGATTACGTCGGATGTCGAGGCGAAGCTCTACCATCATCCCTGACGAGAATATCGCTGCCTTTCGAAGGGGTTCCCTATCCAACATGTCATCAGTTCGGGGTAGCTCTTCGCCTTCGGCACGCGAAGGACCGGAAAGGAGAAAATCTTCCCCTCCGCCAGACCGAGCGTCGCCGGGTGCAACTACTCCGAGCAGCCCGTCGACATTGTCATTCAGCTTACCCCGGACGAGTGGAGATCGACAGCGATCGCCTGTTGCGCGGAGAACGAGTGCGCTCAGTCCGGTGAGAGAGGGTACGATGTCTCGGGAGGTTTCAAGAGAGGCATAGAGGGGACAATTGTACTTGTATCAAGCTTTATACCGGCTTGTTCCAAGCATGAGGTGGCGAAGAAGGTATACTGATGTTGCAATTATCTGTTAATTTAAAGCTCTATAATTGCCTTGCCTTGTGCTTGCCGCCTTTTGGGGTTTTTGGGAAAGAGGGGTTGAGCTGGGTGAGGGCTCGAGGCGAAGGGCGGTCGTACCGGGAAAGGGTAGTCAAGATGTGCTGTGTATGCTTTCACGCCGGCGTAAAGTCTAAGCACTTCCGCTTCCATCACCTCGTCTTCGCTATCACATCGTTTACCGCAGTCCGCATCTTCGAAATCGTCTTTGCCGGATCCTTCGACCCGAATATCGCCGTTCCGGCAACCAAGACGTTCGATCCTGTCCACGTTCCTCCGTCAACACCATGCTATACCCGCTTAGCGATTCGAATCACCGGCCTCAGCGCACTGACAAGCATTCCCCGCCCCAACGCCACCATCGACCTCTATATTTTTCTCGGGAAACCTCTCTCTCAGCTCCCTTACCTTCTCCAAACACTCCGGCATGAATTTCTGTCCACCTCTTCCTGGTCGTACCGTCATGACCAGTAGTAGGTCGACGGAGTTGCCTAAGAAATCGGTGATGGCTGAGGAGGGCGTTTCGGGAGAGATGGCTAGGCCTGCTAGCATTTTATGGGAATGAATTAGATCGATCACCTCAGATGGGTTCTCTGGTCAAGTTTAGCACGATAAGGATGAGCGAGAAAAGGAAACAACGGACGTGTGGCTTCGTAGTGGAAGGTGTAAAGCTTGCCTCCAGCTTTAGCGACTTCCAGTACCCACTATACACTTTCTGATAAGCGTCGAAAGGCCTTGAAAAGGCATTATCACCAACCTTTGCAGGGTCGGCGACCATCATGTGACAATCCATGAAGATGTCGGAAACGCTGTCTCGGACGCAAGTAAGGATCGGTGCGCCCATTGTGATGTTTGGGACGAAGTTGCTGCGTATCGTATCGCTGAGCTATAATTCGAGATCGGCATAGTTTTGCTCACCCGTCCATGACATCTTGAGTGAAATGATCAATGTATGTATTAACCATCTGGATGAGGAGGACTCACCCATGTGCAACCAGTCGGCACCGTTCGCCATCATTCGTTTACATTCCGAGCTCAGGTTGGAAAGGTCGCTCTGCGATGATCAGAACCTGCTTAAAGTTGGCGAGACAGACTCACAGCCAGGACCGAAGGAGATATGATAGCCTTCGCCATTGTATAAGCTGTTGAGATGGGAATACAAGTCACACTCAAGCAAGACAACGACGTCGACTCCTATAGAGACGGTTCACAGAGGAATCCCATGTTGACCGGAAGCAAATCGCCTGGACCGGCACTAGTATTTCCTCGAGGTTATTCTCCCATTGATGCTACTGTTGCCACCTAATATCTGAAGACGAGTTCTGAGCTCGTTCCGCCTTTCTTCGCACCAAGGTTGGACGCTATGCCTGGCCCACTTTCGGTCGAGGATATCCTCGCGAAGCAAAAGGCAGACCGTGAGGCTTCAGCAAGGGCAGGTATCCTCACTTCGTCCGCAATGTCTCGCTAACCTTTGTGCAGCCAAAGTTCCTTTCGAAAACCGAACGAGCTGCACTTGCCCTTGAAAAGCGAAATGCCGAGATCAAAGCTCAACAAGAGCGTGAGCAGGAGGAGAAGAAAGAGAGGATTGACTTTGAGCGAGCTGCTGAGGACGAACGGCGGAGGGCTGAGTCTGCGAGGTATGGAGCGGGGAATGGGAGGGATGGGCGGTATGACCGGTATGGCCGGCAGGATGGGCGGTATGGACGAGACGACCGGTATGCACGCGATTCGAGGAATGGATATGGACATCAGACTCCCGATGATCGGCATGGTGGACCGCATCAGAATGGGAATGGTCACAGCAATGGTAACGGATGCCCGACTGGACCTCGTGGAAACGGCCCTCCTACTGGTCCTCGCTCTCAACCAAACGGCCATACTATCGCCCCTTCCCCTCTAGCGTCTTCTTCAACGGTTCGAGGCTCGCCCAAGCCCACTACTCCAGGCGATGTCGCTCCTCCGACTGAGTCTGAGCTTTCTACCATTCGAGCGCGATATCTCGGTCAAAAGGTGGATAACAAGAAGCCAAGATTGCGAAAAGCTGCGGACAAGAAGGTCATATTCGACTGGAATGTTGGAGACGATACTACCGCGATGGAGCAGGGGACTTGGACTAGCGAGATCAAAGGAAAAGGACCCGGTGGGACGATGTTTGGCGGACGATTGGCTGGTTTCGACAAAGGCGGCAGAGCTAGAGGAGAGGAGAGCGGTGATCTGGTGGATAAGTACGTATTCTTCTCATCTACCTAAGATTTTGGTGCTGATACATTCGCAGCCACGCCGATGCGCTTGAAAGGAGGCGAGCTGGTCGAGGGAACAACGACGAGCGACATTGGTCCGACAAGCCTCTTGACGAGATGAAGGACCGTGACTGGCGAATCTTCCGCGAAGACTTCAGTATCGCAGCTCGTGGAGGAGCGATCCCGGTCCCTTTGCGGTCATGGGAGGAGTCGACCATTCCCAGGAAGATCTTGCAAGTCATCGATGAGGTCGGGTACAAGGAGCCGAGTCCGATCCAACGTCAAGCGATTCCAATTGGGATGCAGAACCGGGACCTTATTGGAATCGCAAAGACCGGTCAGTATCGTTTCTTCCTCATTCTGGCTATCGACAGGATCTTGCTTCGTCAGCCTTTTGCTTTCCTCCACCATGTTCCTCAGCTTTGCTGGGTTAGCAGACCATTGGTCAGCTTATTTAGACCAATTACTGGTCTAAGATACCGCAAACCTCTCTTCTCTGCTTGATTCATGGGTTGGCTTGTTAGCAACATCGAAGTAGCCAGTGTTCCTATTAGGTTTCATCCTCTTTCGCAGAAGGGGAAGGGGAGCGACTGCCGAACCACGTACTGACTGTAAATCATAGGATCCGGTAAGACCGCGGCATTCGTCATTCCCATGCTTGACTACATTAGCCACCTTCCTCCGCTTGACGACAGCAATCGCCATCAGGGGCCCTACGCTCTCATTCTGGCGCCAACACGCGAACTCGCTCAACAAATCGAAGGCGAGACACACAAGTTTGCGCTTCCCCTCGGCTATACCTCGGTATCGATTATCGGTGGTCGATCTATTGAGGAGCAGCAATTCGCCCTGCGAAATGGTGCGGAGATAGTCATCGCTACTCCCGGTCGTCTCAAGGATATGATCGACAAAAGCATGCTGGTCATGAGTCAGTGTCGATATGTAGTGATGGACGAGGCGGATCGAATGGTGGATCTCGGCTTCGAAATCGACCTGAACTTGATTCTCGATGCCATGCCTGCCACATTTGTCAAGCCCCATTCTGCCGAAGCACTGACCGGCACCAACGACTGGAAAGGCTGGCGAGTCACGACTCTGTTCTCCGCTACTATGCCTGCTCCTGTACAGCGCCTAGCACAGAAGTACCTTCGAAAGCCTGCAACAGTAACTATCGGTAATGCCGGCGAGGCGGTCGACACCGTCGAACAGCGAGTCGAGTTCATCCATGGCGAAGAGAAGAAGAAGAGTCGACTCATCGAGATCCTACGCAGCGGGCTCTCCCCTCCAATTATTATCTTTGTTAATACGAAACGTATGACCGACGTCGTTGTGAAGCATGTCCATCAAGCCGGCCTATCGGGTACTACCCTGCACTCCGACAAATCCCAAGCTCAGCGTGAAGCCGCCTTGCAATCAGTACGCGATGGAGAAGTCAGCGTCCTCGTAGCCACCGATATCGCCGGACGAGGGATTGATGTTCCAGACGGTAAGTCACCCAAGCCACTATGTATTCACGCTAACAAACGTATCAGTATCCTTGGTTCTGAACTGGAATATGGCCGATACGATCGAACGTTATGTGCACCGTATCGGTAGGACAGGACGTGCCGGGAAGACCGGGTTGGCGATCACGTTCCTTACCAACGATGATGAGGAGACACTCTTCGAGTTGAAGAATGAGATTGACAAGAGTCCGATCTCATCGATGAACCCTGAGCTGGCTAGACACGAGGGGGCGAGGCAGAAAGTGACCAAGGAGATGAAGGTGTGTACTGCTTCTTGATATTGTGCAATGCTGATTCGTATCTTAGCGCAAGCGTGACGAGCACGAAGAGGAATGAGCCCGCCAAAGCTGTTTTCTGTGGGTATAGGACAGCTTGTTTCGGGATCTCTGTTTCTCTGCTCGCACAATATCTATGCATATAGCAGCCTGTCCCGTCACGCCTTGAGAAGTTTCACTTCCAACTCCCTTCGATTGATGTCAAGGTCCGCGGCCGGCTAGCGGAAATAGCAAGGTTCCGGGGAAGTCGCGTGGTCCATCCATGCAGTCCATGTCCAGCATCTCGCTGCATGTCTCCAGATTGCGCCCACAGCCATGAAGTCCCTCGCATCGGTGTCACGGCAAGCTATACGTACCAAGGCAGCCAGAGCAGCGCCCGCTCTCTTCTCTACCGCAGCTCAACAAGTTGACTGTCGACCTGAGACCTCTGCGCAAACGAGAACTCGGCCTTCCCATATCTCAGCAAGAGGCTTTGCCGAAAGACCTGCTCAATGGGAGGGCTTAGCTCATCAGCAGTTGTTCCCCTCTTCCTCGACGAAGCCGCACTTCAAGAAGATCCTCATAGCGAACCGGTCTGTTCCTCACTTAGCTCCTGCTTAACCTGGTCTATTTGATGTTTTCTCTCTGACTTTATATAGTGGAGAGATAGCATGTCGGATTGTTCGGACTGCTCGACGGCTGGGAATAGAGACTGTCGCGGTGTTTAGCGAAGCCGACAGGAACTGTATACATGTATCCTTGGTATGGCTCGGCTCGAATGGGCGAGTCGGTATTGACGAGGACTAGGCGGACGAAGCACATTGTATAGGCCCAGCACCGTCTTCCGAGAGCTATGTAGGTCCCCTAAGAGGGAATAAGCTGACGATAGCTCGTAATGGATCGGATCCTCTCGGTGGCCCGAGCGAGCGGAGCAGAGGTGAGTACACCTCTGCAAATGGGTTCTTAGCTGAATTACTAAGGCTATCCACCCGGGTTATGGGTTCTTATCCGAGAGTCCCGAGTTTGCTGCACGAGTCAAGGAAGCTGGACTGGTGTTCATCGGTCCTCCGGCCGAGGCTATCCGGAGTATGGGGAGTAAGAGGGAGAGTAAGGAGATCATGCTGGGTGAGCGCATCCTCCAATTTTCCCCCCTTTCTCAGCTGATAATAGGAACAGCTGCTGGTGTCCCTTGTGTACCGTAAGTACTCCCGACTGGCTTTAGCTGACATGATAGAGGATATCACGGCGTAGCACAAGACATACCTACCTTGAAGTCGGAAGCCGAGAAAGTCGGCTTCCCGCTCCTTATCAAACCAACTCATGGCGGAGGAGGTAAAGGCATGCGAGTCGTCCGATCCATCTCCGACTTCGAGGACGAGGTCATATCCGCCAAACGAGAAGCAGCGAAAAGTTTCGGAAACGATGAGGTACTACTGGAGAGGTGGCTGGAACATCCGAGACATGTGGAAGTGCAGGTCTTTGCGGATCAGATGGGGGAATGTGTAGGGTTGTGGGAGAGGGATTGTTCAGTTCAACGGCGGCATCAGAGTGGGTCGCACTCTTCTGCATCGAAGAGTGTATTGAGAAAGCTGATACTTGGCCCAGAGATCATCGAGGAGGCTCCGGCGCCTGGATTGAGCTTGCGCCTGAAGAACGACCTCGCGCAGAAAGCAGTCGCAGCGGCGAAAGCTGTCGACTAGTGAGCGAGATCTGGAGAAACGAGCTGAAGCTAGTGTCGGAGCCGGGACAGTGGAGTTCATCATGGACGCTCAGACAGGAGAATACTTCTTCATGGAGATGTGAGTGTCCTCAGGAAGTCGTAGCTGATGATCAGGAATACACGATTACAGGTTGAGTAGGTCAAACACGGCGATCATGGCTGATAGTCAGACACCCGGTCACTGAGATGGTGACCGGGATAGACCTTGTCGAGTGGCAACTATCGGTAGGCTTTACATACTGCCCGAAGCTGAACCCAGATCGCTGCTGGCAACCCGCTACCTATGACACAGGCTGAGGTTCCGTGTATTGGACATGCATTCGAAGCTCGGATATACGCTGAACGGCCTGAAGCGTAGGTACGGTGATCGCTATCCAGGCCTTGCTTGACTTCATGCAGGAACTTCCTTCCGGATGCCGGTCGACTGCTACACACCCGTCCACCTATCTACGCCTCACATCGGCTTGAAACAGGCTTTCAAGAAGGAGACGAGATCAGCTCATACTACGACCCGATGGTAAGGTTCTCCGGTTTCGTCAACGCTGACAAGCAGGTCTCAAAGCTTATTGTTCATGGTATGGACCGAGCAGAGGCTTTGGCGATGCTTCGACGAGCCTTGGAGGAGTATCAGGTAGTCGGACCCAGCACGAATATCGAATTCTTAAAAGCCGTTGCACAACATCCGGATTTCGCTGCTGGTCCGGTGGAGACGAGCTTCATTTCTGTACGTTCGAGTGAGCATAACCTCCGCTGACTTCAGGAACACCACGATGATTTGTTCAAGCACGAGGCGACTCCTCCGAGAGTATTGGCGCAAGCTGCGCTCTTCCTTACCGCGCAGAGTCAACTCGCGTCAGCTGGTCCCGGTGCACCTTGGACGACTTTGACAAATCGGCGCTTCAGCGATATCAGCGAGCGGACCTACACATTCGATGAGCAAGCCGTGATTGTCCGAGCGGGAAGAAGCGGATACCATGTCTCGACTGGCGACCTCGATACGGCAGCCACATTCACCTTGATCTCTCCGACGGAAATGATCACACAATTCCCTGATATACCGGCACTGAGTACGATCATACCTGTTGGGCAGAAGTTGCATATCTTCCACTCTGGTAAACAGTATATCCTGACGCAACCCATGATCGCCGAAGAGGAAGGATCCGCTGCGCAAAAGGTGGATAATCTGACTTCGCCAATGCCAGCGACCGTCATCGAGGTAAAAGTCGCGGTTGGTGACGAGGTGAAGTCGGGACAGGTGGTCTGTGTGCTCGAGAGTATGAAGATGGAGATCAATATTCGAGCTGGGCGGGATGGGAAGATCGGTGGGGTAAATGTTGGTAAGGGACAAGTAGTGGAGGAGGGGAGCGTCTTGGTAGCATTGGAACCGGTTACTGAGTAGTTTAGCGGAACACTTGGGTGAATGAATATATCGGAAGAGGAACGATCGGATCAGAGCATAAGGATAGGCATCAAGCCCCGAAGGATCCTCGGGGGTCAGGCTCATTAAATCAAGTTAAGCATCACAAGGTGAGTTAATCCGCCCAAAACGGGGTGGTTGGGAGTGCGGTTAGGATTAGAAGGTGTTCAATCAGGAAGACCGGTACCACATGACAGGCTAAGCAAAAGCATTACTCACATCATATATTGATGAACAGCTCTCCCTCCACAGCCCGCTTTTCCAATCCGATATCCGCCAGCGTCTTCTCATACTCTCCCGGTTTCTTTCGCTTGAGGTACTTGAGAACCTTTGCTCGCTTCTGCACCAACATCCTCAATGACCGCTTGTTATGAACATCCCGCGGGTTAGCGAGGATATGTTCATTCAACCCTCTTATCTTCGTGGTCAACAGCGCGGCTACACCCCGACGTAAGCCATCATAAACCCATAGAGACGCCGCTGCAAAGGAACGGAAAAGGTAGACCCACCTTGAACGCTCGATGAACCCGTATCCCAACCCTGTCCAAATTCCTCAATCACCCTCTCCCTATTAACCGCATTGATCCTCTCCCTACTAGCGTTCCTCAGATCCAAGATCCTCATCAACATCTCACTCTGCTTATCCTGTTCCTCCATAACCCCAACCATCGCCACTTCCCTAGCTGCAGGATTGATATCGGTGTTATACTTCAATGCAGCAGAGACATGAGGCAATGCACCGAAGATCATTTCCCTATCCCCTTTGGATAGACCCGGTACGAGGTGTGCTGGTTTTTCACCGATGGAGTAATTTGGAACGGGGAGTGACCAGATTGATTGTGGGTGGAGAAGGACACGTTGAAGCCTGGAATTATCCCATGGTTGGTTGGTTGGTACAGAAGCAGAAGAAGGAAGGGATTGGGATTGGGAACGTTTTGTACCGACGATACCTCGAATGATGTGACCTAGGATTGGGTCGGGTGTACCTGCTTCGAGTTTACGTTGGATCGAATCGACCGCTCGACGTTTCTTTTGTTGACGGGCTTCGAATTTGGAGTGCACTCGGGAGTATGGGCGAGGGGAGGAGGAGGAGGCGATGGGGGAGGCTAAGAGACGTGAATAGAGGGTCTAGTTCGGGTATGGCACAACGACTTACGGAGGGAGAGGCGGAGTGGCACGGACGACAGGAAGGGTCTAGCCATCCTGAAAGGGACTAATGATTACAATGGGAGAAGACGCCAGTAGTTGTTTCGGACGAAGTAATCCACAGTATCCACGGGTAAATGATGTCCTTGAAACGCCGAGATCCCGATGTGGCACCCCAGTCTTCTCTTTCATCCTCGTCACCCTATGTCTTGCATTCCTCATATAAAGCTATATACGCATGCTAGAAAGAATCTGAGCACTTCAATCAACGCTCACAATCAACTAGTACTTTGTAGGCCACCCATCACGCCTCTGAACAGCCTCCAGGCGTCTTGGCATCCCCTCGACCAGCTTGTTGATGTAATCCATCGGAATGTCGTCCCATGCTCTGCCACAGCAAACCCAGAAGTCATCAGACTTGCGCGATCGAGGCTGCATGTCCGCCAGTCTGCTCTGCAGCTCAAACCACGCGTTCTCAAGCGGATTAAGGTCCGGACTGGAGGGAGGATGCGGGAAGCGTTGCAAACCTAGCTCCGCTCGGGTAATGTCGCAGTACTCATTGTTATGGACGCTTGCGTTGTCTTCCTGGACCAGAGGATGACGCCCACGCGCCTCAAGGACACCTACCGCGTCGAGGAGAGGACCGCGCACGATCCATTCGGCATATTTTGGCCCGTTGATGCCGTTTGCGGCCCTTTCGAGGAAGGGCTTTGTGACGACGTATCGAAGCTCGGTTGTGGGAGCTTTGAAGATGAAACGAGTGAGGGGTGATTTGCAGTTGTAGGCAATGCATCCCCAAGCCATTATCTCCATGTATTTCGACGCCTGAGGCTTGGTGAAGCCAGGATTGTAAGGCTCAACAGCACGCCGCGTAACCCATGACCGTCTTGGATCCCTCCCCGCCGTCAAAGATACCTCATCCGACCATATCACGTCTCTCCAGTCCTGCTCCAGGTACTCCTCGACCCATCCAAGCCTTTTCCAACGCCCAGCCTCCGTTACCTTAAGGACTTTTCGCATAGGATGTCGATGAAGCCCGTCCTCAGCGGCTATCGTGCGGATGGTGGTTGCAGAGCATCCCTGTCGATCTCCAAGCTCTCGAAACGTCGTGTGCCGGTTGGTATCGATCTATTCTAGGATCCTGCGGCGTTCTTCAGGCGGATGCATGCGTGGACGACCCGGAGGATGGATCGGAGACGTTTGATGGGAGGAGATGTAAGAGTTGTATACGCGGTTCGCGGTCCGAAGGTTTACACCGGTCTTGCGCACGATTTTATCGAATGACAGGCCGCATTTACGGTAGGCAGCGACTTGCCCGCGGTCAAAGTCACTTGTGTGAGGTTTTATGGACATGATTCGTGCATGCATTCAGGATATAAATGCCATGAATGACACTAGGGTCGGGAGGTGCTGAAGCCGCCACAATGTCGTGATTTCGGCGGTTCAAGGACAATATTTACCGTGTTGAATTTCGCTAGGAGGATTGAGTGGCACTCGGATTCTGCTTCCGGCCGGCTTCGATACCCTAGTCTATCTCGGCGGTAGTGACGGAATGGCGATCCCCGACCGAATCATCTTATGAATTACAAGCAGAGAGCGAGCCTACTACAGCCACAAGCTGTCTGCTGCAAACGTGACCGCTTTTCAAACCCATCGCGAAGATCAATCGCATCGCCAAGCATCATCCCTCATACCCTTGACAGCCATCCCATCCACAACACCTGTGACATCGCCATCACGAACAGAAACTGTACCCGCCGAGATCGCTGCGAGTGGCTTAGAGTCGTAGACGTGACTGCACTAGTAGTAGTCGGGTCGGGAAGCAGCACGTATTTGAGGGATCGTAACTGGTCGAGGGGATCAGTCGGTGATACATTGGTACGAAGTTTAGCTCGACCTACCAGGAAGAAGAAGTTTGCGAAGAATGTGTAGGCGAAGACTGCTCCGCTAGATAGTCTGCCAAACTTGAGGAACCCAACAAGGATGGTAACGATAATGCTGTATTTCGTTAGTCCAGCCCATATATCGTAAGGACGCTTGCCTACATACCCGACAAATTTGTACCCGCCATATCCAATGAGTTCGACAGCGCTTGCCCCGCCACCTCGGACATCAAGGAGGTAGCAGCCCAGCTTGATCGCGCAGAACTCGGCGATGACGACCCCGATAGCTTTGGAGAATGATACACCGAGGACCTCGGGATGGAAGCGGGATTGCAGACCGGAGGCCAAGGCGGACAAGAGGGTATATGTAACGAGTGCCATTGCTGTGGACTAAGCAGCTAGTAGCTCCAGGGTGACACTGGACATACTGGGAATGTACAAATCTGGAGCGTTGATATCCTCCCTAGGCGGTTGCCATCCCTCCATAGTCCCATTCTCAGCTGACCGTCTCGGTCTTCGCGCCCAAGGCTGATGTCGCCATGGAAAAAGTATGAGTCGTAACTTCTTCAATACATAGGAATTCGTAACCGAGAAACTCGTTTTGATCAATTGCAGCGGGAGATATCTCGTAAACTACCATCAGCTCCGACTTCCTCCTCATACACTTACATTCTTCTCCACATACTCCTGCCCCGCAGCGACAGCCGATTTCCCAAACTGCACCCCCATCTGAGCAGTCGCATCGTTCATCCCACCCCAGCCGTCAAACCCGACGTCCTGATACCCGCCTACTCCAGGTGGTGCGGGACTATGCACATACCCTTGTCGGGGATGGGCGGAAGCGGCATAAGCATTGACCCCGGATGCGCTGGCGGAGGCTTCGCTGACTGGTGGTGAAGAAAATCGCATGTATCCATCCTGGGAGATACGTTGTGCTTGGGAATAGGGTGAGGAGTCTGTAGATGTTGCTGGGGTGTGAGGGGGTTCGGGAGGTGGGTAGGCTGGATGTGTGGGTTTGGGGTGTTGGAGAGGTGGTGGTGAGCGGGAGGATATGTAGGGTATGGAGGCCATTCTGCCGCTAGGTCGTGCTCGGTTGGCGGTTTGAGCTTCGTAAATGGGTTTTAGAATTTACGGCTTGGACGCGATACTGGAAGGGAGACTTCAGAGTCTGACGTGGTTTTCTCTAGGCGCACGTATCACCTGGTCCATTGATGCTTTGCCCAATGGGGTTTGCATCGATGATGGTTTTTCCTCTCGCATGTAGTGCATGTTATCGCGGGCTCCCAACGAGCGCCTTTTTGGCTGGGGTAGTAGCTTGGCTGCACGCATGCTCTTCGGAAAGGAAGCTTAGCTAAGGTTGATGAAGGATGACAGCGAGCGTATACTGTATCTGTCCCTTTGATTGCGTTATATCCGGTACCTTACGAGCGTGTCACGTGATGTTCATATATCGACGACTATATTCCAAGCTGCCAAGATGCGGTCTAATGCACCCTCGCCATGAATGGCACGACAAGCTCGCTTAATAAGTCCATCACCGCTGCCTGGGCTTCAGCACCAAAGAAGCGGGTCAAGCGAAGTATAGGCCTGAACAATAATAATGGAACCACTTCGACCCCTTCAACTCCCGGACCTTCCACCGAACCCGCCAACCCTCCTCCGACAGACGAAGCAGCACCTACACCCATCAAGCGGAAACGGCCGAAACATGATCCTGATCAGCTTGCGTCGAAGTACGCACCTCCTGATCTGAGATTGGGCTTGTTAGGCGGATTGAGGGATCAAATCACTCAGCTCATGGAGATTGTCGTCTTACCCCTACTTCATCCGGAAATATATCAGCATACGGGTGTTCCAAGACCTAGGGGAGTACTGCTACATGGAGTCCCAGGAGGGGGAAAGACGCAGCTGGTACGATGTTTGGCTGGAGTGAGTCCGACAACACCTAACAGAACTGATGAGCCAGGAATTGGGCTTACCGTTTATCTCGGTATCTGCGCCTTCGATTGTTTCCGGTATGTCAGGAGAGTCAGAGAAGACATTGAGAGATACATTCGACGAAGCTAAGGTGAGAGATCCTCGCTGATCGGAGCTGATGACAGAAACTCGCGCCATGTTTGTTATTTCTGGATGAGGTTGACGCTATCACACCCAAGCGGGAGACGGCGCAAAGGGAGATGGAGAGGCGGATAGTCGCGCAACTGCTCACATGTATGGATGGTAAGCCTTTTTGCATCCTATGAGAGCTTTATTAACCAAACTAGATTTGGCATCCTCTGAAGAACCTGTGATTATTATCGGTGCAACGAATCGACCTGATGCGCTAGATCCGGCTTTGAGAAGAGCTGGTCGCTTTGACCATGAGATCGAAATGGGAGTGCCGAGTGCGGAGGGTCGAGAGGAGTAGGTCTCTCTCCGGAAAATTCAATGTCAAAGCTAACGGCTATTAGAATACTGCGGGTTTTATGCGCGAATCTTCGATTGTCAGGCGATGTCGACTTCCGATGGCTAGCCAAGGCCACACCTGGATACGTCGGTGCCGACCTCACTGCTCTGACAACAGAAGCAGGCGTCATCGCTGTCAAGCGGATATTCGATGACATAGGCGAAGGACGGCTAGTCCTCCCCGAGGCAGACGGCCTGGAGAATATGCTCTTCGATGATCTCCCTTTCTCAACCTTACCTCCCGATTTGCGATCGACACCCATAGCACGCTTTCTCATATCCCATCCTTCGCCCTTATCGTCTGAACAACTCGAAAGCATCTCACTCCAGCCATCCGACTTCACTTCCGCCCTCAAGATTGTACAGCCTTCAGCGAAACGAGAAGGATTCGCAACGATACCCGACGTATCTTGGTCAGATATCGGCGCTCTAGGTCAAGTACGGGACGAGCTACATATGGCCATCGTGCAGCCTATTCGCCATCCAGAGCTCTTCAGTGTCGTCGGAATAGACGCTCCGAGTGGAGTGTTGCTGTGGGGACCGCCAGGATGTGGGAAGACGCTGCTGGCTAAGGCGGTTGCGAATGAGAGTCACGCGAACTTCATCAGTGTCAAAGGTCCCGAGCTGCTCAACAAGGTAAGCATTCCTCCTTTCTCTAGAGGGTTTGCTCACTCCTCTTAGTATGTCGGTGAAAGTGAGCGAGCTGTGCGCCAAGTCTTCACCCGTGCACGCGCATCTTCACCCTGCATCATCTTTTTTGACGAACTGGACGCCCTTGTTCCCCGAAGGGATGATTCGATGGTGAGTAATCACATCTGAAGTTTCGCTAACAACAGTCCGAATCTTCTGCCCGCGTTGTCAACACTCTTCTAACGGAGCTCGACGGACTCGACTCCCGCAAAGCCGTCTATGTCATCGGTGCAACGAATCGACCAGATATGATCGACCCCGCCATGGTCCGGCCTGGTCGGCTCGACAAACTGCTCTATGTCGATCTCCCCAGTGCAGCTGATCGTGTCGGAATCCTGATGACACATACACGTCGGACACCCGTCGAGATCGCTTCTTACGATGCGATCCGCAAGATCGTGATGTCGGATAAATGCGATGGCTTCTCCGGTGCCGATATTGCTGCACTAGTTCGAGAAGCGGCGACACTAGCCCTCCGAGGGGCGCTGGAGGTCGTTGGAGCATTCGAAAGGGATACGATGGATACTGTGAGCGATACATCGAGCGTGCGAGTAACGGCGGAGCATTTCGCGGCTGCGGCTGAAAAAACCCTGCCAAGTGTTTCGAGAGAGCAGAGAACGAAGTATGAGCGGATGAGGGATAAATATGCTGGAGTACCGACGAAAGGGAGGCGTATGAGGGATACGGAGGCTGCAGATGGATCCATGACAGCTTGAGTCGATACCCTGCACATCATACCATGCATAGCAATGTATGACCATCGCACGTAACTGCTCCCTTGTTCTAAGCTTGAAACGCTGATGGCGCCGAGCGGGGCGCCATTGCCGCTTGTTATTCTCGCGTAGCCAGATGGCAGGCTTTCTCTCTTACCATTTGACTACAACTTGAAAAGCACTCACTGTACTATTCAACAACATGCTCCATTGCTTAGCACGCAACTCGATCCGTACCCTTCCATCCACGCGTTACAACTCCTCTTCGGCTTCTCAGGGTTGGCATGGACTCACAAACGAACAAGTTCGCGCACCGCCAAGTTCGTCATCAGCGTCTTCGTCCCCACGGCTGTCGGAACCTGGACTCTCTCTCTAGGCCAAGTTCGGTAGCGTGAGCAAGCAAATCCATGTTCTGAGGGAGAGCACTTCGGAACAGATTCCCGATGTGAAGGTAAAGTGCTTGATCTCCTTCGTCATTTTCTGCCTCGCCGGCCTCTAGTCTAGCCAGCTCAGGGTTCATCGATGAGATCGGACTCCTGGCGATCTCGTTCTTCAACTCGAAGAGAGTCTCCTCGTCATCGTTGGTGAGGGTGGTGAGGGACGTGATCGCCTACCCCGTCTTCTCGGCTCGTCCTGTATTACCTGAGCTGTTAAACGTGACCTCTCGATCGTGTCGGACATCTGCCCATTCTCTAAATGATGCATTCACGGTCTTGTAGGAGTCCATAGCTGTGCTGCAGAACACAGTCGAGATGTTCGCAGCGAATGTGGAAGCACAGTTGATCCGGTCGGACAAGGCGAGCGATGATCGAATGGGGCGAATGGAGGCGAAGATGGACAGGCGTCCGGGCCTTTGAGGTTGATACGATTCACACCTCTCACTGATGATCAGTCGCATTGTGACCTCAATCCGTCGAATCGCGACCGAGCAGAGCGAGCCTTCGGGCGAAGGGCTTTTTTCAATTTCTCTCTTTATAACGAGAGCATGTCTATCTTGGATCTCCGCTGATACTCCAAATTAGACGATACATTCCACGATAGAAGCACCGCACCACAAAGCCATGCATAGTATGACGAGACTTAAACATGATTTATGAATTGCATCAATTCCTTACATAGAGTTAATGAAGCGTCTGTTCTGACTGCATCCGCGTCCCTTTAATTTTCTCCATCCAAAACCACAGCGTCCTCAGCCCCCCTTTCCACCTCCTTGACTTGCAGATCACTACATATCCTTTGAAGGTTGAGAGGCAGTTCTGAAGACACTAGGCGCTTTTGTTCCCCGACCAACTACTCCATCTTGACAGCTAGTTACCCTCTGATTGAGTAGCCTCGACAGGATGAGGCCAAAAGTCTTGGAGATATCGTAAGTGCTTCACCTTCATGTTCGCTGCCTGTCCGTTAGGATCTGTGTTCTTACGTCGTCGTACTCAGCTGGCACGAGACCCAAGCCGTATACTCCTGCGACTTCCAACCCCTTCCACCAGCTCAGCTCAAACATCTCCTCCCCCTATCATCTGATGACGAAGAACCCTCTACCGCAAGGGACAAAGCCCCTCTCATAGTAGGGGGGAGGCAGTATCGACTAGCGACTGCGGGAGGAGACTCAAAGGTCCGGGTACGTCACCAACCCCTCCCCTCCTCCCGTCCAATGAAAGGGGTGCTGACGACGAGGTAGTTATGGATGATCCACCCCAACATCCCTTCAACCTCCGCCTCCGCCCACACAGCAGCAACAGGTCTCGAGATAGCTCCGCACCCACCTCGAGTAGAATACTTGGCGACGTTGTCGAAACATACCGCTGCAGTCAATGTGGTTCGGTTCAGTCCTAATGGGCAGATGTTGGCTTCTGCCGGTGATGGTGCGTTTCTTTGGGTATTCCCTGCAAAGTGCAGCATAGATTCTGATGCGAGGTTCTTAGACGGGAATGTGATTCTCTGGGTACCGTCAGACCGACCGGCGGTTTCGTTTGGGGAGTCTCATTCGGATGATCAGCCGGATAAGGAGCATTGGCGATTGCAGAAGATGCTCCAGTTAGGCCTCCCTGTCGAACAAGGATAGGCTGGGCTAACGGAGGTAGGGTGACGACGAAGCATGTCTACGATCTAGCTTGGTCACCAGATGGGGAGTTCTTCATAGCTGGGTCTACAGATAATACCGCTACCATCTGGAAGGCTTCAACGGGTAAGAGCTGAGTCGTTCAAGCATAACATCACAGCTGATGATACTTAGGGGAATGCGTTTTCGCGCTGAGGGAACACTCGCATAATGTTCAAGGAGTCTCTTGGGATCCTCTGAACGAGTACATCGCAACACAGAGTAGCGACCGGTACATCTACGATCACCTAGCGTTCTTCTATCAAAGCTAAACCCTCTTCTAGCTCGGTTCATGTCAATACCTTCGCTTTCCGCAATGGTATTCCCGACGTTCACCCCGTCTCCCGAGCCACGCGCATGGAGATCCGACACTCTCGAACCCCTTCGTTCCCATCTACTTCCAGACCCAACCTGGCTCGTCGGGCTTCTACCACATCTGAGACCGGTTCGGTCATCACCTCAGCATCCGAACATACCGATCAGATATCGAGTTATCAGGCTCACACTGCCGCGCCGATGACTCCATCGACCTCCATTCCATCTACGCCTCAGCCCGCAGCTATGAACCCGCCTCCAACATCTACCAAGCCCGGTTCGAGGCGATCATCATTTTCCGGTTCACAAGCTGCCGGATCCCCATCGCTCAGTGCTGCTACATTCGCTCGTACTGGCCGGTCACCATCACCTATACCACCTTTGCCCGCCATCCGCGCACCGCCGACATCGACGCAAGCGATTATGCAGCGCTTGTATGGGGAGGAAGGTGTCACTCGCTTCTTCCGCCGACTCACGTTCTCACCCGATGGCAGCCTCCTTCTCACACCAGCTGGACAGATCGAGGACCAGCTCTTCAAAGGTTCACCCATGCTTATGACCCGAAGCCTCTCGCATGAGAATGGGGATCCGCCTTCAGGCCCCAGCTCGATCCCTCGCCCGAGGATGAATGTCGATGCAGCCAAACCGACCGTTTTTATCTATTCTAGGGGAAATCTTGCCCGAGCACCGATTGCGCACCTACCTGGACACAAGACAGCCAGTGTAGCGATCCGCTTCTCTCCGGTCTTCTATGATCTTCGCACCAGTAACGCTACAAACGGGACACCACTTGAACCGAAGCAAATTACGCTTGATCGAACGGAGTCCGCACCAGTGAACGTATCCTTGTCAATGCCGCCACCACCGCTTCCAACGAAAGAGACGGAGAAAGACAGTGCGGATAAGGAGAAGGGTCTCGGCAGTGTCTTCGCATTACCCTACCGATTACTATACGCTGTGGCGTGCCAAGATTCGGTTCTACTGTACGACACGCAGCAGGCGGGACCTATTGCCATCTTCCGAGGGCTGCATTACGCCGGCTTTACCGATGTCGCCTGGTAGGTCGCGTCACTAATCCAGCTTACTGCATCTGATGGGAACTTTTCAGGTCGCCAGATGGTCAAGCTCTCATACTGTCCAGCGCAGACGGATACTGCTCGATTGTTGTCTTCGACATGGCCGAGCTCGGTACTGTCCATCCAACTCAACAGCATCACCGCCAACTCGCCGCGATCGCCCAGTCACATTCCCATTCTTCCTCTCACCCGCCTCCTTCCGTGCCTCATTCACCAGCATTCTCGACAATGCGTCATAGTCCTGCTCCCGGAGTTGCTCGGAGTGAGCGAGAAGGATCGACTTCATCGAGTATCGCTCCACCTCCTTTGTTCGTGCTCAATCCCCATCCGCCGAGTAGTACAGCCAGCTCGACCGATCCTACACTACCAACTCCTGCCGATGAGCCGGAATCGTACAGCTTTGGGAGGACGGTAACCTCAGAGCCAGAGTCTCCTGCAACAGGACTAGGTGTCAATGCTGGAAGTGAAGCAGCGAGATCGAAGCGTCCATCGGAAGAGGGAGAGGGACCGAAGAAGAAGCGTCGGATAGCTTTGACTCATCTGGGCGGAGGAGAGGGTTCATGATGGAGAGGTAGGGAAGAGCATCTGACCTTGTACACGAACACCACCTGATCAACTTGACTCGAGACATACTAGGCATTAATCGCATTTTGACAGTGACACAGTATGCATTCATGACAATATGTACTGCTAAAAACGGACGTTGGTAGACGTACAACAGAGCATGGAGAAGCGACAAATTCTATATTGTGAAACATGATGAGAGGTAAAGGAGAGAGTATCTGACCTTGTACACCAACACCACCCGTCAACTTGACTCGAGCCATACGAGACATCCATCGCATTTGACAGAAAAACAGTGTGCATTCATGACGGTATGAACCGCTCTAATAAGCGTACATTGGTACGGTACACGTACAACTGGGCAAGAGTTATACTGTGAAACACACTAGGTCTACGGGCAGATGACTTAAACGTCAAAGCGGAAGTCACCGCCCAGCTCCCCACCGTCCTTGTTTAGATCGAGTGGTGAAGGTCAAGCAGGAGGGGAATGAATGTACAGGTGCTGTGTGGATGTCAGACATACGCTCGGACACGACATGAGGTGTCTTATCACATCGCATAACCGGGAGTGTTCTTCCGCGAAGTTCGAGTCTTCGACAGGTAGCTCTGCTGATCTTCGCTGTGAAGCGGAGAAGAAAGCCTCATCCCTCTCATCCAGGAGACCACGCATGGGTGTAGGCGGTTCATACGGCCTCTCGACATCCACCATCCCCACGCCATCAGTCCTATACTAGGACGAAGGAGAGGCTCAACATACCGATGGGCTTTAGTGGCATGTACTCTACCTCGTCCTCCGAGTTCTCGTCTTTCTGATTGTGGTCCGACGATCGAGCGGGAGTATACACGCTTAGCGGTTTTCTGGTGAACGGTTACGACTTTGACGGTTTAGCAGAGGGAGTTTTGGCCAGTAACGTTGACGAATGGTTATGAGTGAGGGTAGATTTGCGGAATGACGGTGTATGAGTGGTCGGAGGCTGTGATTCGCGGAATGATGGTGTATGAGTGGTCGGGGAGTGTGATTGGAGCTGCATGGGGTTGTTAATGGTTTTCGTGGGGGAGGGAAGGTAAGGTGGTTCGCTTTAGAGCAGGTGTTTTGGCTGTCACCGGAAGTTCGCTATCAGCCCCGAAAGTGACATTACGATTTCAGATGAGAGGCAAGCGTAACACTATCAGCAGCCAAAAATGTCGCCTTGAAGGATGATTCCATCGTCGTCTTACTGAGAGCCGTCTTTCCTGATGAAGCCGTACGCTTTTGATCGTTCTCGTTGATCGAAGTCTTCGTTGACGTTTTGAGCGGCTTCCGAATGATCGAGAAGGTATTCTCATCGTGTCTTCTGCTGGACATGGCTCTATCAAACTTGTCAAACTTGTCAAACTGACCGAAAGATTGTGAAAAGCAAGGCAGGAGAACAGCAAGAGTGGTGGTCTGATTACGATGTAAACTGAAAACAGGTTTGCGTTGAAAAGCAGTCACGATTGTGGAATGGGTATTTCGCTTTATCCGCCAGATTTGCACGTGAGTGGCCCGTACCAGTCGTCCACAGGTATGTATATACCGCTCAAAGCCTTGAATTACAACCGGTCTGTGCTTCCTTCGTCTCTCCTTTTCGACACGACCATGTTGGATCAAGAGGAGTCATCATCGGTCGTAGATGAGAGCAGTGATCGTGAGCCGAGAGTGGCTGAGGTGAACGGAGGGAACGAGGTGGACGGAGCAGCAGCCGGACGGAAGAGGGTGAGTAGTCCTGTGCTTTGCTCGAGCTGTGAATACTAATGCTTCCTTTAGCCTAGAGCAGTCGATCCTGATGGTGAGTACTCTATAAGACCACTGACTTGTAGCTGACGACGCCTATCCTGTAGAAGAAGATGTTAGCATCCCGACTGGATGGGATAAATCGTGAGCTGACGGTATCAGGACGACGACGAAGATGGCGATGTTGTAGCCGAGGAGAACGGCAATCGAAACGGGAATGGCAGTGGGGATGTTGTGGACGATGACGAAGATGACGAAGATGATGAGGATGACGAAGAGGATGAGGTGGAAGCAGATGGTTAAGAGATCTCGCCGACCGAGAAATAATGCTGAAACTTACTTCTCGGTTTAGGGGAACGGCGGAAGAAGGTGAGCTCTAACAAAGCTAGATGACATGCATTTCTCACGACATCCGCGCAGCGACGGAGAAAGCAGAAGAAGTACCGCTTCTTGGACGTGGAAGCCGAGGTAGACGATGAGGATGAGGAGGAAGATGAGGCGGATGACTTGGGCGATGGTCAGCTGTCCCCGCTTGGTTTGTCGAGCCTCACTGACTTAAATTCAGTCGCCGGGTTTATCGACGAGGTACCAGAGGACGAGACGGTAGCGCAGGACGATTACCAGCACCGACGGCTGGACCGCCAATCTGGACGGAATGAGCAAGAGAGCGTAGAGGACATCGTGCAACGGCTGAAGGAGAGGCATGGGCGGATGGCGGCAGCGAGGTACAACGCGGACAGCGATACGGTCCCGCAGAGGCTCCTCATGCCCGGTGTCAATGACCCAAGCTTATGGACCGTGCGAGTGAAGGTTGGTCTCGCTTGCGCGCCGGAAGTGGGCGTGCTGATCGTATTAGCCTGGACGAGAACAAGCCATTGGCTACTCGATCTTCAAGAAGGTGTATTCGCAAAGATACACCGGTAATCCCATCGAGGTTATATCCCTCTTCTACCGCGATTCCTTACCCGGCATGATCTTTGTTGAGGCTCGAGCAGCGGCATCGGTCATGCAAGCCGTCAAAGGTATTGTTGGCGTTTTCATCTCGCGGGGAGCGAACTTGGTACCGATCGAGGAGATGGCACCACTGCTTAAGATTCAGAAGAAGAACGTCGACCTTACTCCCGGCATGTGGGTTAGGATGAGACGAGGGAAATATGCGGGCGACTTGGCGCAGGTCGTCGACGTTGACCAGATCACGAGCTCTGTCGTCGGAATAAAGTTCATCCCACGGATAGACTTGAGGCCGAGAGATAGGAAGAAAGAAAGGCAGGCGAAGAACGGTCTTGGCTCCGGTTCCCGACCACCTCAGCGATTGTTTCAGTATGCCGATGTGCGGAACATATACGGGAAACAGAGTGTTCGTCAAGGAACTCAGGCGAATTACTTCTTCGACAACGATGAGTACATCGACGGGTTCTGTGTCAAGGACGTGAAGATCAATATGGTCTCGCCAGAGGATGTCAAGCCGACGTTGGAGGAGATATCCAAGTTTTCGGGAGATGACCAGTCGACGGCGAAGTTCGACCTATCCGCAATTGCCGATGCCAATAAGAACCTTACTGCATCCGTTCTGTTCCCCGGCGACAAGGTTGAGGTGTACGAGGGCGAGCAGACTGGAATGTACGGTCTGGTCATCACAGTCTCAGCGGATGTCATCTCCATCAAAGCGGAAGGTGGAGAGATACACGGCCAAACGATCGAGGTCCCGTCAAAGAGTGTCCGGAAGCGCTTCGAGGTTGGAGAGCATGTCAAGGTGCTTGGCGGAAAGAACGCGAATGCGTCCGGTATGGTGGTTGAGGTCAAAGGGGATGTCGTGACTTTGATGTCAGATCAAGGAGAGCAGGAGGTGAGCGATTCGAGGTTGAGCCTGAGCTGACTGCCAGATGAAAGTCTTTTCGAAGGACATCCGGAAGGCTGCCGACCTTGCTGGGTCTTCTGCTCAGACCGGACTGTATGATCTGCATGACATGGTAATGCTCGAGTACGTCACCTGTTTGCCCGCTGAGATGGTACTTGACTGATCGTGACCAGCTCCACCACTGCAGCTGTTATCATCAAGGTGGAGGGAGCGACACTCAGGATTCTAGATCAGAACGGCACAAGTCGCGTAGTCAGTCCTCAGCAGGTTACGCTACGTCGGGAGAACAAGAACTTCGCGGTTGCGTCCGATTCGTCGGGAAATGACATTCGTGTCGGCGATGCGATGAAAGAGTCCGATGGCGAGGTAAGCTATTGCGTACCATCTTTGAGGAAATTGGCTCATCTAGTCAGCATCGGCAAGGAGAGGTTATCAATATCTTCCGCTCGCTTTTCGTTTTCCTGCACAACCGGGAACTACCCGAGAATAATGGGGTCTTCGTCGCTCGTGCGGCTGCACTGGTTTCTGTCACACCGAAGTCTGCCACCGGTGATCTAGGGAAGATGAACCCTGCTCTTCAAGCTCAGCTGCCCAACGGTGGAGCCAGTCTCATGCCACCACCACCGACCAATATAAACAAGGGCAGGCTGGTCAACACGCTTGTCGTTGTCATCAAAGGGGGACGGAAAGGCTTAATGGGCGTCATCAAGGATGTTCAGGGCGAGAGTGCCAGGATCGAGCTCGTAACAAATAACAAGATGGAGTTGATTCCTCTGACGAATCTGAAGCGAAAAGAGTGGGTTCTGCGATGCCGAACGCCTGCTCACGAAATACAGTCCGAAAACCGGTATCACATATCCGCTTGATACCGGCGGTTATGGAGGCTATGGCGCTCGTCCACCAACCAATGGCGGATACGATGTAAACCCGTACAGCGGTGCACCAATGACGCCGGCACATGTGGGTTCAGAAGGACGGGTACTAAGCAGATATTGACGATCGCAGGGCGGACAAACACCTGGCAATCTCGGCGGAAGGACACCTGCAGCACGCTTTGGCCAAACACCGAACCCTTACAGCGTGAGTCCTCCTCCATCTCTATCCTACTGTTATTTGCTAATTGATCTGGGTCAAGGCTGGCTTCGGAGGTGGCAAAACACCAAATCCCTATGCATCAGGTGCAGGCGCAGGTGGACGGACGCCAGCACCGGGCTGGGGCGCAAGTGGAGGAAAGACACCTGGTTGGGCAGGGGGTGGAGGGAAAACACCTGGACCTGGCTTCGGTGATGGAGGAAGGACGCCTGGATGGGCAGGTGCTGGCGGAGGCAAAACACCGAATCCATACGCGTCCGGCATCTCAGGTGGGCGGACACCTGCACCAGCCGGATCTATGTATGGGCATCCACCACAAGAGGCGGGATCATCGAGAGTGAGTGGTATCATCAATAAGGCAGTTGCGTCACTGAAGCGTAGCAGTATGGTCATGGAGCATTGGGCGCTCCGACACCCTATGGAGGCCCTACACCCAGCATGCTAGGTGCTCCGACACCCGCTGCGCCTGGAAACCCTTACACCGCTCCGACCCCTTATACCGCACCAACACCTTTCTCCGCTTCGACCCCCTTTGCTGCACCCACACCCGGCGCCGCATTGTCAGCACCGACACCCGGCGCTGGAGGTGGAGCTCATGCTGCACCGACGCCTGTCGGTGCTCCAACGCCTTATGGCGCACCGACGCCATATGGTGGAGCGGCGAATGGCACAGTTGCACCAGCTGGTGTTGAGGGTGAGCGTCCCTTATCCGCGCGTAACTTGCTGACATTCCCTTAGCGTTACCGTTCGACTGGGCACTGGATTTCCGGAATGTTGTGATTGTTGTCGGACCATCTTCTCGTCCAGGCACTCGCCAACCGCTACACTATCAACGTGGAGCGCACGATGGCAAATTCTTTGGATACGATTCAGTCGATGGCGAGACCGTTCATTGTATCTCTCTCGAAGATCCTAGGGAGGTCGAAGACATACCTGCGGAGTACCTGAGACCAGCAAGACCGGACGCAGCGGGTCAAGTGGTGGTATGTATCGCTGGAGGACCGGAGATCAAAGGTCAACAGAGGACGACGAGTTATGAGAATGACGGGCAATGGATGATGGAGCCCGAAGCTGGTGATATGGGAGCTTTGGTCATTGGTGAGGAGAGTTTGTGTAGGATTTGGAAGGCCTGACGGAGGGAGATTGAGCATGCATCGCGCAGTTGTTGTAGTTTAAGAGCGCCAATCAAGCTGGGGTCCCAAGCGCACGGCCGATGTGTTGGGTTCCCGGTTACTTCCCATCCGGATGACCTCCGCCTTCAATGTCGGTTATGGAAACATTTTTGCAACTTCTCGGTACACAAAGTAACCTTTCGTCTCTGAGCTCTCCTCATCTCTCATCAATACAATGGCGATCATACAAGTACGTGTTCCATTCATACATCATATCTGCCTAACTCGATCGGACTCTGGCTCGTGCTGATCACCCTACCTAGTTTGTGACTCTCCGCTCGAAACCGGGATGCGCTTCAAGAGTAGTCAACCGTCAGTCCGACCTCATCTCGTCAGATATGGGTTTGCTGATCCCGAGTTTTGTTGTAGATTTGAGTGCGGTGAAGAAGGACGTCGATGCGAATGAGCCTGGGACGTTGCAATATCATCCGGCTCAGAGCGCGAATGACGAGAACTTGTTCTATGTTTGGGAAGAGGTACGTGATGTGATCACTACTTCATTCTCGTTGTCGCATTGTATGTGTGAGTCAGCGAGCGTGGCTGACTGTTGGGACGGGTTGGGGTCGAGTAGTATAAGGATAAGGAAGCGATCGCCGGTAAGTCCGACTGCGTTTTGAAGGTCTGATTTGCTCGTGGGACTGATTACGGAGCTCGGCGGTGATTTAGCGCATAGGAAAGGGAAAGCTTACCTCGGTGAGTCATAGTCGTTTTCGTGTTCTTGCTCATCTGGGACGGAAAAGGATTGTCTAAAAGACTGGAATGGGGCTTATGACGGTTTGACTGACTTTCGTTAGCTTTCGGTTCGGATGGAGGGGAGATCATGGATGGGGGACCGAAGATTGAACGACCATCGAAGCTTTGAAGTGATGGGCGGCGTCATTGTCTAAGAGGAGAAACGAAACGGAGCATCGGGACCAGTACTTTTCGGTTGATTGCATCAAGCTAGAACCATGCAATGAGTATGCAAGGAGTCACTCGATTCGTCCTCGCAGGGAAGGGTCCTTTGGGAACATCATCTCATCATGCTCTCGCGGGCATACCGGTCTCTGCCTTGAGTGTAGTTTTCCCTCAACCATTTGTGTCTCACTTCACTCATTGAAAAGGAACACAATCTGACGAAACTATTCCACAAACTGACGAGACCTTCAGGATGAGCTACTGCAAAGTGAGCGAAATCCTTATAACGAGGTGTGCCGGTTCTGCTGACGAGCCTCGATACAGCTCACAACTATCAAGGTGAGGCCTCGAAAAGCTGCTGATACCACCAAAGGTATGACACCTTGTTTCCCGTTTCCCGATTCATCAAAAGTCGAGACTTGAGTGACGAATTGACGGTATTTCCAGGATTCAGGCTCGTCCTTGAACATGTCAGAGACAATGAGCCGGGGACGTTGACGTTCCACCTGACCCAAAACAAAGCGAATCAGAACGAGTTCTTGGTCTGGCAGGAGGTGAGCTGGGTGATGGCAATTGTTCGAGGTATTGGCTGACGGTTGTGGGTTCTCAATAGGCATCGGAGGAAGCGGAAGCTGGTAAGTGGGACCATTAATTTCGATATTGAATGTAGGGGCTGATCCGGCGACAGAGCACTAGAAGAGCGAGCCTGCAAAGGGTAAGTTACTCCCCTTCGCGATCCGAAAGGAAGGAGGACCTGATGTGGCAGCGATGGACGCTCGGGCTGTCCAGGTCATGGCTAATGTCACATACCTCAAGAATATCTAAATCCGAGGAGAGCCTGGAGTTCATGGCGATGAGAGAGGGAAGGTGATCGCACTTTTCAGATGAATCTGGTGACTGAAACTTCACTGTCATCCCTTTATACGATGATCATGGGCCTGTGTTTTTCCGCTGTTTGTGGGCTGCCTTGTTTCTAGTCCAGCGAGCGAAGAGTTTTTGATCATTCGGTGATCGAGTGAACGACATACGCCTTCGAGGAAATGGAAGCGGGGCAGTCATTACCCGCGGGAAAAGCGGGACGCTAGTCTATTGATGATAAAGGATAATAATAATGCCTTCCGGACATTTCCTCGAAGATTTTGATGAGCATAAGTGGAGCATCACCGGGCATCCGGCATTGGCGGCCAATTTAGTGAGTTATGTTCTTTCGAATCGCTAATTCATGGCGTCGTCCAAGTCTTTTCAATCTAGTACGGTTTCAATCTGGAAAACCGTGCTCACACTCATCGCCAACATGAGCTTCTACAAGGTCAGTACCAGTCTTACTTACTTTTTCGAGTCCAGCGCTGATATAGCTTGGTAATCTAGCTCACAAAAATCAAAGTGAAACCTGGCATGGCGGCCGAGGCGATCAAAGGTACCTAACGTAACGGCTCCCTATACCTGCACCTCCGCAAACCCGTCAAAATCTGATCAGAACGAGCAGGCTTCGAAGCGGTCGCTCAGCATGTCGAGCAGCACGAACCAGGCACGTTGGCCTTCAAAGTTGGTCAGAATCGAGAGGATGAGGATGAGATATGGGTCTGGCAGGAGGTGAGTCAAGGGAACGAGCAAAACTTCCCACACAAAGAGTCGCTAATGTGGGTGATCAGTATATTTCGAAAAGAGGCTGAGACTGGTGAGTTCATTACCTCGCAGCGGGACTGAACGCCCAGAGCACGAAAACAGCGATCCTGTCAAGGGTGAGCCATGTCCTGCTTTATCCGACACTTCACAACAGGTTGACGGGATATGTCGATAGCAATGCTCGATTGGGCGCCGCAGGTGGTGACGGAGCCTCCGACGTTCATCTACCTGAACACAGCCTGAGCTAGCGGGTTCTGTGAGAGAAGATCGGGTCGAGAACCAGCATGTATGAATGGGCAGAAGATGTTTCTTCGAGTATAACCAGATATCTTTCATCCAACAGCATTTCAAGGCTGACACTCAGGTCACATGAATGCTTAAGCTCACATAGCACTTGATACTTCGGAGACATCCATAGCCACCCGAGTGTCCTCACAGGCTGCATGAGAGCGCTAAGCGCCGGAAGAGACCGTTCAGGTCGGATACTACGGGGATGATCGACCGGTGGAATCACTAACCTTCTATGCACATATCATGGTCGTAGGGTATCTCTTCTCGGGGAATCGCTCATGCTTGGCCATCGCTTGCTCTCTTCGTTTGCGTGCTGCCTTCGTGGCTTCTAACAAGGACCTTTATGAGGAAACCTCCACTTGAACGGATCACCTCCACCTGCACCTTCTCCTTCCGCCTATAATAATGTTTACCACTTCCGCTTGCTCCCCCGCGAAATACCAGGAAACTTGACTGCAATCCTCGAACTCAGCTTGTCTCAGGCGAAATGAGCTTCATCATGGTCAGTATCTCTCTTCATCATTGACCAAGCTGAGTTGAACCATCCAGTTTGCTCGAATGACCGCCAAAGCCGGAAAACTCCCGGAACTACTGCGACGTAAGTCATCCCGCTCACAGGTATACATCACACGCTAATATGGTTGTGGATCAGACATCAAAGGGATCAGAGATCATTCCATCGCGAATGAGAAGGGGACGAAGATTTATGTCACCACGCAGAACAGCGAGAATTCCAATGAGGTTCTCATCTGGGAGGAGTACGATTCGGATCAAGCTTTTGAGGGTGAGTCTTTCCGTATATAGGAAGGATGAACTGATGTCCGAGCGGGGGAGTGTAGCTCATAAACACCATGAGCTGTTCAAGAGTGCGTAGAGTTGATGTGTAAGGCTTCGTAGACCTGACGATGTATAGACTTCGCATCTGCGATCCCGGATCTACTCCAAGGGGAACTAAGCCTTGAGAGGTGCGAGAAATTCTAGGGAACGGTCATTCGGTGGAGCATCATCACTATGGAGTGCTTTGGACGAGGAGGGAATGATCTATAAGTGTTTAGTACATGCAAGTTTGTTGCTCTGGAATATCATCGTCCATCCCGCTCTGACTCCCTATCTTTCCGTCTCTCCCGCTCTCCATCCCGGTCTCTCCGCTCGTCCCGGTACTTTTCCCGATCACCATTGGTATGTCGATCGCCATGACCATTCGTATATCGATCTCGACCCCGCTCCCACTCCCTCTCTCGTTCCTTATCTTTCCGCCTCGCCCGCTCTTCATCCGTCTCATACCGTCCTCTATCTCGATGACTATCCCCATTCCCATTCCTCTCTCCCTCCCTTCTCTTGCTCTCCCGTCCACTGTCGTAATCATCCTCACGCCTTCTCCGTCGACTACTTTCACTTTCTTCGGCACTGCCCGATCTAGCGGGCGTAACGGACCCAGAGCCTTCACCATCCTTCTCCTTCTTGACCAACAGACTAGTCGCGATGAACCCTCTTCCAGACCGCGTATTTCGATCTTGATGCTTCTTCTTCGAGTCACCTCGATTATGCGTCGGTCGAACGGTCACGTCCATCGGTGTCGCACCTAAGCCGAGCAATTGAGGCCTGAGTTTCGGTTCGTGTACAGCTGTATTGTCTGTCGACGAGGGGTTCCATCCCATACCTCGTGCCATCGCCATCCCGAATGCCGATACGGGAACGGCGTCGTAGTCATCTAGCGTTGACTGCGTTTCATCAGAACGAGCCTGATGCAGAGTTTCGGGACAGCCCACCTCTTCCGGAAGGATCGCTACATCCCGCTTGAAAGCATCTTCCTCCGTCATGGGTGTCGTAGTCCCACTCCCCATAGCAATGACCAGCTCCCTCTGCGCCTTCTCCTCTTCCGACTCCCGCTTGACGTCTCCAGCCAAGATCGCTTGTAATGCTTGCTCCTCAAGAGTAAGCGGTTCTGACTTGACGACAGTGGCTGAAATCTTGGTCGAAGCGGATCCATTAGGAAGAACGGTTTCTTCCACCTGCTCCACCTTGACTGACTCGTCGTTTGTTTCCACCTCCATCCTGGCTGCATGTCGTAGTCCCGATCGATGAGGCTCGTCGCCGTTTCTCTCGTAAGTCTCGATAGGCTCGTTTCGACGGGGATCTTCAGGTCGAAATGAAGGTGTCCGACGACTTGAAGATTGTCTCCAATCCCGGTTCGGGATAGCGGGAATGACCAAGGGTTCTGCGGGTCGCTCCCTGCTATAATGCCCATTAGAGGAGCCATGACTATTCAAGAGCTGGACATACCCCTGCACATGCCCATTCCTGAACCCGTCAACCCTCTCATCCCTTACCCTCGACTTCGAACCCCGCTCATCCTCCTCATCGTCCTCACCCTGCTCAAACATCCGCCTTGAAGGTGGTCCAGCTCGCCATGATCCGTTCCCAAGAGGCGAAGGACGATGAGAAGCGGAAGGAGGGCGAACGGTGAAGGAGATGGGCGAGGTCATTTTGCCCTGGAGAGTTGTGGGGAAAAGAAGCAGACTTTGGCGAAGAGGTGGCGACCTTGTGTTTTGGTCCACATTATGTTCTCCTCCCGGTTAGACGCATACACTAGCTGAGACTCCTTTCTCCGCCTAGCTGTAGATCGGCCGTATTTCCAAGCTGGACCGCGAGGAAAACAACAGGATGACCACTACTGTCACTCCCATACCACCACCTTTCTTCTCACCATACCTCGATGATCAATGCAATAAGATCAACTCGAGACCGGTACCATGGGAGGTTAGCGAACTTCCATACGAAGAGGTATCAAAAGTTTTGCTGATGGCCTTTATGTGCCTCTAGGGCTATCAACGTGCCAAACTCCTCTCAGCAGATGAGCTCTCCCTCCTCAAATCACTCAACAAACTCGTATGTCCCATCTCGCAATCTTCTATACTCAAAAACTCGCTAATCTAAGGCTTGTTCTCTAGCCCCTCTCTCAACGCCCAACAATTTTCTCAACCCAAGGTCCACAATACGCAAAACTCTACATCGACCTTCTCCGAAAACTCCAAAGAGTCGACACAGTCCAGGCAGTCCTCGTAGCCATCAACGACATGTTATCCGAACCTTCCACCATCCGGTTGTTTCTTGGATTGAGCAGGAAGGAATACGTGGATGAGCCTTATGGACCTATTGTGAAATGTTTGGGGATGGAGGAGGAGTTTGCTGTTCTGGGTTCTTTGAGGATATTGGCTTTACTCATTGCGTGAGAGTCACTTTTCCCCATTCAGAAGAAAACAGAAGAAGGAGCTTCGAGCTGAACGAGCGTTGTAGGACTGACCAAAGACCTTTTCCTGATTCGTTACTTCTCACATTACTCGCTTCGTTGCAGGGGTTGTTGAATGGGCAAAGGATTCTACTATGGGACGTCGCGGCGCAAGTGCTGGGCTCGGTGTTGGGGACGAAGCAATTCCGATTAGCGGTGTGGGAAGAGGGCCGATGTATGTCAGGGTGAGTGGTGGGTTCGCTTAGTCTCATTCTCAGAGCCTAGATTCGCCCATCGGCCGAGAGACTGGGCCTGGCCGTGTGTAGTGCTAATGAGATGCTGACGAGCGTGTCGTACAGTTTGATAAAATCTTTGAAAACGAATCCGAATCCTCAAGCTCAGTACTGGGCTATTTGTTGTCTCTGGCAACTGTCGTTTGAAAGCGTAGCAGCGGAGGGGATGGATAAGTGAGCTGATTTATTCGCTGTCTACCGCTTCAGCTGATACGATACAGGAAGTACGACGTGATCGCACTCTTAACGAACGTCGCCAAAGCCGCTGTGAAAGAGAAAGTCACCCGAGTCGTCGTCGCTACCTTCCGAGTATAACTCCTTTACGAATCCGCCTCATCTGGCTGACGACCTCAGAACCTCCTCACCATCGCCCCATCCTCCAATCTCCCATCTATGCTGACATGTAAACTCCTCCCTTTCGTCAAATCTCTGCAAGAGCGGAAATGGTCAGATGACGAGGTGGTCGATGATCTGGCGTTCTTGAAAGGGGAACTGACAGCTCGGTTGGAGGGGTTGAGGTAGGTTGAGCACAAATCAAGGGATGCGGACGGACTGACGATGATTCAAGTACGTATGACGAATACGTCTCCGAGGTTGATTCGGGGCATTTGGTTTGGTCACCTGCGCACGAGTCTGAGGATTTCTGGAAGGAGAACGGGATGCGAATAGGTCAGGAATCATCGGGGAAGGCTGTGAAGTGCGCTCAATCTCCATACATGCGTATAGGTTCGCGCTGACGAGAGACGCAGACGACTAGTGGAATTGCTGAAGACGAGTCGAGATCCAACCGTGCTTGCGATATCCGCACACGATATTGGACAATTCATTAGACATGGAGGCGATAAAGCGAAGCAGTACATCATTCTACTCTGTCTCCATGTCAAGCTGACATGTAGCAGGACAATCACGGATCTTGGTGGGAAAACGCGGGTGATGGAGTTGATGGGACATGAGAATGGGGATGTGCGGTATGAAGCTTTGATGACCGTGCAGAGATTGATGAGTCAGCATGTTTGAGCTTAGAGATAGAGATGGCATGATTGAAATTGCAACGCTCTCGCTTCCCATTGGATTACTTTCGCCTTTGGATGAGATCCAAGATAAACAATGACCCAATAGCCACTGCAAGTGCAAACTTATGTCTCATCACTTCTCAGGTACAGATGCTCCAGTGACCGATGCCTTGCCAGCACTGCCGAGCAACTTGATGAACCTCTCGACCTGCACCGCGAAAGCCTCCACAGCATCCTCCACCGCGTCGGGGAAACCTTTACTGACGATCCCCTTTGAAAGGGTTTCGTTGTATGGATCACGCGCCCAGGAGTTGATGTTGACCTGGATGACTTCAGTCAGCTTCACTTTACACCGGGAAAGGTATCCTGAGGGGCTGACCTTGGTCATACCGTTCTTGAGGCATTCGAGGAAGAGTTTGTCGGAATTCTCATCTACAAGCTTTGCATCAATGTTGACGACAAGGCTGAAGGGATAGGAACGAAGAGTGGTGGGAGGGACGAAGGGTAAAGGGGAGAACGTACCGGTACCGTGTTGAGCCATTGGGATCTTCCCCTTGAACCGGGATTGTAAATCCTTCAGACTAGGCACATGATCAGCAAGGTTGAAATGTCCAAGGGCTGTACTCACATATCCTGCCTAAAACCTTTGGCTCCTCCGAAAGGCTTGTAACTCCCATGTCGATTCCCGATACAAGGAGCAAGGATATGCGCTCCAGTCCTATCAACCCAAACCCCAGATCAATTAATCGACTGTTGCAACGGAGAGGACGAGGATGACTTAGACTCACTCCCGCATGAATACCTCCGCCTTGTCGGGGTTCGTCAACTGTTCTCCAGAAATCACCCGAAGACCAGCTTCACCACCTTCCAATCGACCGAGTTCAACTTCCGTTGCGATACCTTGTGCTACACATCGTTTGATGTAAGGTACAGCGATGGCAATGTTCTCCTCTTCCGTCTAGTCGGATTGGTCATCAGGATTAGATCCAGTACGATTTTAGGAATAGACACACATCGGCATGTGAAGCATCGACCATGATGGAGTCAAATTTGATCCCCTGTTTCTCGGCGAGACCAATAGCCAACTCGAGATGTTCCGCATCAGTCGCGTGGTCAAGGTGAACAGCGATCGGGACTGAAGCGTTATGTGCTCTGACACGAAACCTCCTTATTCAGCCAACCATGATAGAGGATGGGTGAGAGTACGCTCACACGCTAACGCAGTATTGGAGGAACTCGGCTCCGCCCTTCTCGAGGGTGATGGGGAAGAGTTGAAGGATACCAGGTGATTTTTGTCGTTCGCATGCTCGGACTAGACCGGCGACCATGCCCATGTCGTAGCTGAGAACACTGCATCAGGATTCAAATGAGAATAAGATGAGTATCGGCACGGACCATGATTGACCGATGACTCCATCTAAGCGGAAGATATTAGAACAAACAGGTCATTCTTCGTGACGAAGCACTCACAACCCTCCGCCTCGGCCTTCAAGAGGATACTGAGTGTCCTATTATCTTTGAGTGACATGTTCGGTAACTGGTGATTCACTAGATGTGGTTCTCCGTTGGTCTTTGGTACTATAGGAGCTCGTTGTCGCCGAATGTCAAGCTCCGTTTCGGGAAATCTCCCCTAAACCCCACCACTTCCTCCTCCTTCGGAAATCAAAGCCGGTACCCGGCCCGGTACATTGATTACGTATGAGACTCCCGGAACTATCATCGTTCCGGTTGTGTTTTCGGATCAGGCAACGAGTAGGGTATTAGAAATTATATAAGTAATCGTCTCATCCCCTTCTTGTCGAGTTTAGACCACCATACCAACGCACCGAAAGTCTTTCATAACCCCAGTCTTCAGCAAATCGACGGAACATGCCGCTGTTCTCGGGAAAAGCACAGGTCAACGACAGGACACCCGGCGAGAAACCGAAAATAGCAGAGGAATGGCACGAATCACACGATGGGACGGATATAAACGCCGTCGCTCTCGCTGCTCAATATGTACCCGGGTCTGCGGCGGAGAAGAAGTTGTTGGGGAAGATTGATAGGAGGATCGTCCCTTGTATCTGGGGGTTGTACACGCTCTCCTATCTGGACAGGGCGAATATTGGGTGAGTTCTTGCGTGATGATGGGGAGTGGGCACTGATTGTGATGTCAGTAATGCCAAAACTGGAGGGTGAGGTCTGTTGGGTATACTGAGAGGCATCGCTGATCCCATCGTCAAGTCTTCAAGCGGATTTCAAGGTATGCCTTGATCTGCGATACGACAGGGTTTCACTCATGATCTGCGCAGTTGACGAGTACCCAATACTCGGTGGTCCTTCTTGTTTTCTTTGTACGTATTTGTCTAGGCTTCTTCTGATCAAAACTGATCTGTCTCCTAGGTCTCCTACGTCATCTTCGAGATTCCGAGTAATCTGGGTTCGTCGAGCCAACGGATCAACAACTTCTCGCAAATGCTAACCATCTATACCGATAGTCCTCGCTCGAGTCCGGCCATCCCTTTATTTGAGCGGGTAAGTATCTCCTTCACGTTCGCCTCATTCCTGGACTAATCGACTCCCGATTCGCAGTCTCTGCATCCTTTGGGGAGGTGTCGCAGCATGCATGGCGGCGACCCATAACTACCGTCAACTCGCTGGAGTCCGATTCTGCCTCGGTGTGATCGAGGCAGGTTTCGCTCCTGGTGTCGCATTTTACCTCTCGAGTTGGTACAGGCGATACGAGCTGGCTTCGCGATTCGCCTTGTATTACACCGCCACCGCTATATCAGGTGCTTTCTCGGGTCTGATCGCAGGGTTGATCGTAAGTCCTTTTCGCGTTGATGGAGGAGTCTTTACTAATGACGTCAAGACGGAACACTTGAACGGGCGCCGAGGTTTGCAAGGCTGGCAATGGCTCTTCGTGAGTCGCTCGTATCGCCTTCCTTTATCATCGGGGACTGACGGCGTTACAGCTTATTGAGGGAGTCGGTTCATCCGGCCTTGGCTTCTTCACCTGTACGCGATATCCTCTCCTCCGTTTCAAAAGGCATGATTGACCCATCTATGCAGGGTTCATCATGCCCGATTGGCCTTCCACGACTCGCTGGCTCACAGGCGAAGAGCGACTGCTTGCTGCACAGCGACTAGCCTATGATGGTGTACGCTCTACTTCAAAATGCTTCATCGTCTAGCCTGACGTATGTCCAGCTTGGTAACACACAAGGTGCACAGGGTCACACTGGTCATTGGGCCGCACTCCGGATGGTCCTCGGCGATTGGCGTACCTGGATGTTCGTCATCATGTGTAGGTATCATTTCGGGCATGGTAATACTGCTGATAGAGTCTTTCAGACATGTTGTGTACCGGTGCTCAGACCATCCAGTACTTCGTCCCTACTTTGGTTGCCAATCGTACGTCTCGTTGGATATTTGTTTATCGGTGGCTGACCCCCTTTCGTAGTGGGTTACAAAGGGTTCAACGCGCAATGTCAGTATCTGTACTCGATTCACTCGAAGAGTTTCCTGACCATTTCCCTAGACCATACCATCCCGCTCTACGCATGCGCTTTCGTCTTCATCCTCGTCTTTTGCTTCGTGGCGGATTACACGCAGAGGAAGGCGACGCTGATCGCCATCGCTGCGTGGTTCGGAACTCTCTGCTTCATTCTCACAGTGGTATGTCGGTCTTCTCGTCGAGCGCAAGTCTTCCGAGCTTATAAGTGCAATAGGCAATAACCAATAAAACCGCGCAATGTACGCTCCTGACTCGATGTTCCTGGAAATTTTACTGACTTTACGGCAGACGTCACCCTCATCTTCGCATTCGGTGCTGTCTACGCTCTTCCGCCTCTGATCCTGTATATTTTCCTTGCAACTGATTTAATCAAGCGCTGAGATGCAATCAGGACATGGGTTCCCAATATCATTGGACACCCCGTCCAGAAGCGAGCTGTCGCGATCGCTTTGGTCAACGCGCTCGGTAACTCAGCGTCGATCTACGGTGTCTTCCTCTGGCCAGCTGGTGACGCCCCGAGGTATGTCCATATCGTAGCCGAGGAATCAAGCTGACATTACGTGTGCAGGTATGTCCCTGGCTTCGCTGCCACAACCGTCTGGATGGCTCTTATCGGTGTCCTTGCACCTACCATGGCATACCTTGTCAAGAAGTTCCCCATCGCCGCTCCGGACCCGGATGCTGTTGTGGCTGCGGAGATCCAGAAGCAGAGGGAGAACGGTGTGATCGTGTAAAGGTACCGAGAGTGTATTTTGTGAAATCAGGCAGTTGCGGTTGTCGGTCTGCATGAGGTTTTATGCAAGAACGTAGCATCAGTCTGGGATAGTCACTCAGTCTGCGGAATGTATCGCATGTAGGATTTAGTTCCTAGTGTGCTTCAGTCCCCCGTATTTCGAGTGGATCTGGGCGGCTGTCACTTCGGCGCCTATACAGTCTCTTCGCACTTTTAATCTGACGGAGTTTGTGTGGCCTTCGAGCTTCTTTTGAGAAGCGAGTGCAAGGTCTCCAGCCAAGTATCTTAGTATACACACTTTGGACAGTCAATGAACCTCTTTGACCGATTCCGGCTAGAAGTACTAGGGTCATAGCAATGCATCGTCTCATCTCGTCTCATCTCATCCATCAACCCAGGACTCTTCTCATCCCATCTCATTCATCACCCCCAGGAATCTTCTCAACCCCACCCTCATATTCAATCAACGCAGCGACCTTCGCAGCACTAGAAGACTTCTCGTCAAACACGTATCCGAGCCATTCCTTGACCAGTTTCCGAGCTAGTTCGATTCCGATGACTCGTTGGCCGAGACAGAGGACTTGGGCGTTGTTGGAGAGGATGAGGCGTTCGACGGAGAATGAGTCGCTGGGGGCGAGCGACGCGGGAGGCGGCGAGGACAAGGAGGAGGAAGAAGTGGAGGCAGAGGAAGGGGAGAAGGTACAGTGCGGAAGTTTGCGGAGGTCAGGTATGCGAGGCAAAGGGATGATGTAGCGAGCCAGAATGGAAGGAAGGAAGGAAGGAAGGAAGGAAGGAAGGAAGGAAGGAAGGAAGGAAGGAAGGAAGGAAGGAAAGCAGCGCGTCAGCACCGCATCACACTCGTCACGAGGATGCTCACTGCGCAACACTTGCTCTTACACCTTTGACCTTACAAGCAGACATAGCCACTCCCATACCTAACCAAAATCCGTCATCAGCCCATTCTCACAACGTAACGAGCAGAGAAAAAGCTCGAAAACCCACCCGTCCCGCATATCAATAAAGCCCTATCCGCCTCCCCTCTCATAACCTTTTCAGCCGCAGCGATCCCAACATGAGGGTAAGCCTTATCGATATCATCCCCATCCCTCATCACGCCCACATCGATCACCTTCTTCACCCGTGGGTCTTTCTCGAGATCTTTCTTGAGGATATCTTTGTAGTCTACACCGGCGGAATCGGCTCCGAGGGAGATTGTCCAACTTGGTTGAGACATGTCGAGGTGGAGGAAAAAGCTATAAAGTTATGGGTGTCTACGGATTTAGAATGGGGAGAGACTCTTGGCTAGTACAACGGGTTGAAGAGCGAGGGCGTTCTGTTGTCAGGTGATCTTTGGCGGTTTCTTTGGTCGGATTAAGCTTGGACTGCTGGCAATCAGCGGTAGAGCCACACGGATATTGTGTGTATCTCCGGCCGTATTTTTGGTGGAGGGATGGAAGCATCGGCCGGTCCGGTCGGAGAAATGACGTAAGAACCGAAAGGATAGCCCCGGATTGTTCCAGCTTCACTCGGAGAATCTTTCTTTGCTTGAGCCAAACCAGCTTTATAACGGTAATTCAAAACATTTCCCTTCGAGCAGCAGACCGCCTGGAACACTCATCAATATGTCGCCGAAGAACGTTGTACTTATTACTGGAGCTGGTGGATGGCTCGGCGGAGTGGTAAGTTCCCTCTTCCCCTTCTTCCCCCCTCTTCCTGCTCGACACACAGCCCCCGCTTACTCAACTTCCCTCAGCTCGCTCAACTCCTGCTAGAAGACCCCAAAACCCCCGACGTCCACCTCATCCTCTGCGATATCGTCGAGCCCAAACACCCCAAAGGCGCAAAACACGTCATCGCCTCGAAAGCCGACTTGACCGATCCGAAAGCTGTCGAGACGTTATTCAAGACTGATTTCGGGGTTCCTGATACTGTCTACTGCTTTCATGGGATCATGTCGAGGGGTTCGGAAGATAATTTCGACTTGGGTTTACGAGTGGGTTTTCATTCACGGCTTACCTTATCCTTTTCGACAGCTCAAGCTAAAGAGAGTTTTCTTGTTAGGTGAACGTCGATTCCATCCGATACATGCTTGACGCAGCACGTCATTCCCGTCCCTCAGACTCCACGACACCTTTGATGAAATTCATCTTCACCTCCTCGTTGGCAGTCTACGGTGGTCCTCTCCCCTCACTCGTAAACTCCTCGACCATCGCCACACCCGAAGGAGCCTATGGGACAGGTAAACTCATCTCCGAACTCCTCGTCAACGAATACTCTCGTCGTGGATTCGTCGATGGTAGGATACTGAGGCTACCTACGATCGTCGTTAGACCTGGGGAACCTAGTGCAGCTACGAGTGCGTTCATCTCGGGGATCATAAGGGAACCTCTACATGGGGTTGAGGCTGTTTGTCCTGTTGGAAATGGGCTGGACGATCCGGCTTTGAGTTTGGCAACTTGGGTCGCTAGTCCGGAAACGACGGTGAAGAACTTTGTGAGTGTCTTTCTGCTTGCAACCTTGTCTAGGATTGAGTGAGGCTGAAACTACCTTACCTCGCTAGGTCATCGCGAAACACATCGAAGCGGAGATATTCCACACGCACACCCGTGTAGTCTACCTACCAGGATTCACAGTAACGGTCAAGCAAGAGCTCGAAGCGCTCGAAGAGGTCGCAGGGAAGGAAGCTCTGAAACTCGTCACATTCAAGGTGGGCCTTCTCCTTCTCGCGCGGGATACATCCAGTTAGCTGATGGGATGTTCAGGATGACCCGATCAATCGAAGAATCGTTGGTTCCTGGCCGGCGAGCTTCGATAATGCCTACCCATGCGGACTTGGGTTCATCGCTGACGAGGGCGGGATGGTACCGGTTGTCCGGCGGTTCAAGGCGGCTGTTGATGCGGGTTTGGCTTAGGTAGCGAGATCATACCGATGCATCTGACTCTTCTGAGTGTGTTTGCTCGACATCCGTTTTAATCGTCCCTCTTGCCACAGGAAGGTCTCCCTCCGTCTGAAGCAAATGAAGCATCCTTTGTCCCGGCTGAGATGTCGACCACCATTCAGTGATCGCACTCTGGTACTCATTCACCGAGCGCATTCAAGCACGATTCTCCAAGGCACCAAGAGGATCTCGTGCCTTTGTCTCAAACTGATCGTGCCTCAGCAGATCTTATATGCAGCTAATCAAAATGTCCATAATTTCATCATCGATCGATGCAGTAACTACAAAATTGTCCTAGCCGCCTTCTATCTCGCACGACCACAACTACTCCGTCGGGACGTTCCTCGCGGGCCTCACTCTCGGAGTTGGGCTTCGTGATCGTCCATTCGGTGATGGCGCCGCTGCCAATCCTTCTCTGCTTCACCTTCATCCTCCGCGAGGAGTCCTTTCCGCTGTTCAGGGTCAGTGGTAGGTTTCGGTGCTGGTGGAGGGCCACGGGACTTGAACCATGTGTAGAGGGTTGATCCGGCTAGGATGAGGAGGATTGATATGATCCGGTTGCTGCGGAAGTAAGCGAGATGCGTCAAGGAATGATGAGAGGGGGGCATACGAGTTGAGTACGTCACCGAAGAGGTTGACGCCTAGGATGGTTTGAAGGACTGATCGAACGGCTGAGGAGAACATGTGGGTAACTGGGGAGGTGACTTTGATGGACAGCAACCCGGCCACGCAGATCAAGAAGCCGACAATCCCCTACAAAGGTCTTCAGCATACTCATCTGCTGCCGACGCTCGACGTACGGTGACTGCACTACCGACAAGGAAAGAGCGCAAACCTCCTTCTTGTCCGAGTAGCATCCGCAGGAGAATCGGGATCTCGCCAGACACCAGGATCGCGGGGAGCAGGGCAATAGCAGAAAGCGCATTCTGCCAGTATGCCAGATCCATCGTCTTCCCTTCGACCTTCTTGATCGCAGCTTTGACGAGCACCGCATGCACCGCAATCATCATGGCGGAAGCGACACCGAAGAGCATCCCCAGCATGGGTGCTTCTGCCGATCGCCCGACAGCGGCGCTGAGTGCTTCGGGAACGGTCGCACCGAAGAACGTCACCGGAATCGGGAGGAAGGAATAAGTGAAACCCCAAGTGACGAGACCGCAACTTGCTATCGTACCCATGGTCGGTCTCTCATTGTTGAATAGGGATTGAAGGACGACCGTCATGGGTAAGGTGAGACCTCTTGCGACCTGGAAGTACGAGGCATCGACCAGTTTCAGGCAGTAGATGTTGAATACTAAGCCGACGACGTTGGCTGTACAGACTGGTGCCATGGAAGTGACGGTAGGTTGGGTCCATCTAGGTGGGACGAAGTTGAACCGGTGATTTGAGGGGAGGAAGGAGAGAGCGTGAAGACAAAGGACGGAGATGAAGGATTGAAGGAGTAGGAAGGTAAGGGGTAAGGATGAGGTGGTGAGAACCCATTTGTTCCTGCAATGGATTAGCTGATGAAAGGGACCACACGAGTAAGGAGATTGATGGAAATAGCACAGCAGCGAGCTGACGAAGTGAAGCGGTCAAGCGACGTACACCATCACCATGATCAGCGCAACCGCCATGTAGAACAGCACCACCGCCGCCACCTTCCATCTTGGAGTTGCTTCTGACATCGTGTCTGCTCTATCGAGGGAATCTTCCAACCAATCGGGAGTGAGAAAGCGTTCATATGACTTCTCGGTCATTAAAAACTTCCAAGCGGTGGGAAACTATCGGAAGGCCGAAAGCCCTGCAGGAAAACCTAAAGCCCAAAAGTTGCACGGCCGGAAAGACAGCGCGGGAATCCAGGAGAACGCGAATCTTCGGAGCCAATCGAAAAGTCGGGTAATAGTGCCTTTTTCCAAGGCACTTCCGCGGGACCTGGGAAGGGTATACGACTCCTACCCACATGCTTCGCTTTGAATTTTTCTCCAAAGGCGTTACTATCGGTCCCGCTTTTGTCATGCTCTTGAACCCGGACAAAGGGAAATTCGCAGATCATGTGAGCGATGTTTTATGGGAGAACACGGAGAATTGGTTTTCGATCTCTCAGGGGGGCGATAACGACTCCTTTGCAGCGGTACCGATCGAAGTCTGACCTTTCCCTGATAAAACCGTTTCCAACGGAGACATCGACGGGGGTCGAAGGCTGTGCTTACCGAAGCCGGTTCATGAGGATATGAGCGAAGAAGTACGTCATGCTCCGAAAGGTCGTATTACATGGAGCCACGCATGTGATGGGGTATCCATGTCAGCGTCTCGTCGAAGCATACAAAGGAGGGAGGTACGAGCGCCGATCCGACACATCCTTTCCCCCAAGGGATGACCTTTCGCAGATATCAAAAGATCAAATACGACGGAAATAGACTGTGTAGCACCCTCCTCTCTATAAGAGCTAGTTTAGTATTAGCACCGCCTTTCATCTATTTCCCCCCTTCATCTCGGTTTTCCCTTTTCTACCTCCTTTTAATCTTGACCTCCTGTCATTATAATCATGGCTCAATCAACTCCCCCCCTCACTCCCGTCGGTTCGGAGACGTATTTCCCTAGAAGATCGATTTCAGCTTCGAAAATCAACACTCATCTCCCGACTCCACCTTATACCCCCGAACGTCCGACTACGAGTCCTTTGTCCGAGAATCTCAAGCGACTTTCGTTCGAGGAGTTATCAAGACCACTCAGTGAGAATGAGCTGTCGTACTATCTCCCCAGTAGAGCCGACGGGGTCAATGACATGTGTGTATGGCTTCATGCAAAAAAGCAGGGAGCTGACTGGTTACAGGTACCTTCACCACCGCCTCACTGCCCCTTCTCACCTCATGACAAAGGAACGAGTCCATCACCTTTGGGCATACCAACTCCTCCGTCACCCCTTACTCGCCTCCCACTTGCAGCACATCACATATGATAACGTCCGCTTTGTCAATTACCCCCCTCGATCTCTACCCGAAGCGCTCTTCCGGGGTGAGAAGCTGCTCGCCTACCTCGGATCAGGCAGTGACATCATGTCCACCTACCTCAATGGTCCTCGCCTGCTCTCCATGGACCGTCTGGCTATGCTCATCGTCACAGCGCCTGAAGACGCTGAAGGTGAACATGAGGTTATGCTCTGCGCTACCCATTGCCTCGGTGATGGCATGGCACTGCACACATTCATGAACGAGTTCTACACTCTTCTCGGGTCGGCGAAGACCACTGCCGACTTCACCGGTATGATCGTGGAGGAGCTCAATTCTGCACAAGCCCTCCCTGCAAGCCTTGAGGATCGTCTACCCGTTGTTGGAAATGGATCGAAGCTCGCAGCAGCTGTTGGAGCCGAGGAATACCGAAGAAACGAGGCTAAGCTTATCGGCGGACAGAGTTTCCCAGGAAGTAAGGCGAAGAAGGAACGACATACCGTTGTGCCGACTTTCGCCTACTCTCCTGAGGAAACGAAGAAGATCTTGTCGGCTTCTAAGGGGAAGGGTGTGACTATTGCCCATGCTGTCTTCGCGCTGTGTAACATTGCCTGGTCTCGTCGAGCCTCGTCGACTACCGAGCCCTGGTGAGTTGCTGCTACTATCATCCGGCGATTACTGATGCTGTATGTATTCAGCCTGATCTACTCTGCGCTGAATCTTCGACCAAATATGCTACCCTCAACTGAACCCGCTACGTCATTCTTCCACCTCGCCGTCGGCTACTTCAACGTCGTCCTACCTACCCTCCTCCCGCCAATCCCCACAGCAGACCTCTTCTGGCACCGAGCCCGCCTCACTAAATCCCAAACCACCCGTGCAGTCAAATTACCCTTCGTCGTTGCCCGTAGCCGTGAGACATCCAAAGTCCGAGCATCCCGCTCAATCAAATGGGCAAGGATCGATGATATGGAAGCTGCCCGACCGAAACATGGATTGGGACTGGGACTGCCCATTCCGGAGAGGAAAGCACCGAAAGCCGATATCGAGTGGCCTGGACCGAAACTCGCTCCTCTCCGTGCGGAAGAGGCTACACCGATGCCCACGCCCACCTTGCACAACTCAGCTCCAGCGGTCAGTCAGAAGGCTTTGATGGGTGTTTCGATGTTGGGGAACCTCGACGCGATGTATAAGCATGCTGCTTTCCCTGAAATCAAGTTGAGAAGCTTGACGACGGGTTCGAGGCAGCGACCGGGTGGGCTGCTTCTCTTCGCCTACACTTTCGCGTGAGTCCCTCTCTTCTCTTTACTACCAGTGCCGAGTTTCAAGGCTGATGAGAGTAGGGGCAAACTATGGTTCAGCCTCGGTTACGACGAGAACGGTTTCGCACCAGGCGTCATCGAAGGTTTCTGGTCCGACGTACAAGATTTGGTTCGCCAAGTGCTTCTCTAAACAGACAATCTCACCGCCTTTCTTCATCCGCAATCTGAAGACAGACTTTTTCGTTTTCTTTGGACAATTTGCTTCACTCACAATAGACAATCGGATTGTTTTTTGTTTATCATTATAATATACGGACATTGCCTCGACAGTCATTCGTACTGTTCTCCAAATCATCTGTTCATCCTCGCATGATCCCACATATCATTCATGCATCATGCTGTTTATTGGCGACTTGTATGGACAGCTATGAAACGTGAAGGCCTTACGGTCTAATTTCAGCCATGGTCTTGGTCGATACGCAGATGGTACTTGTCGGTTCTGAATACTAGCCCAACGCTTGTTGTGCTCTGCTGACCGTTACATGGTGTCGTTGATCATGAAGCAGTACTTTATTCGTCCTTCTCATTCTCCGTCCCCTCCTGTTCCTTTTCCTTCTCCTTATTTTCCGATACACCCTCGCCCGAACCCTTACTCCTCAACCAACTTTTCACCGCCCCGTTCTTCGCCGCAACACCACCACCATCCTCCACAACCCTCACACCAACACTCTCCCCCATAGTCCTCTTACTAGCATCCCTAAAACCCTCAAAAGCAGCCTTCGCACCACCACTCTCAATACTCTCCCTCGCCATCTTCACTCCATCTTTCCAATTTTTTGCTCGGCCCCCGACGTGTAGAAGCGCAGCAGAGTTGAGAAGGACGTAATCTGTTATTGCTTGGAGGGAGGGGGAGTCGGGGCTTGCTGGTGCGGATAGGTGAGATGGTGGAGACGAGGAGGAGGAAGAGGAGGAGGACGGGGAGAGGATGGAGGTGAATGTCAAGGCGTTTAAGGAGGGGGTGGCGCCACGGACCGAGGAGATTGGGTGGGTTGGGAGACCAAAATCTTTGGTAGGATGAATGGTGGATGTGGTGATCTTGCCGTCTTCGACCCACCATGTCTGAGGGATGTCAGCTTTCTCAGTGCTTGAGACCGAGACAATAACCGTACGAAAGTGTCGCCTGCTGGACTGATCTCGTCCAGACCCTCCTCTCCACAGACTACTAAAGCCCGCTCCACCCCAAGCAATCGCAATACCTCGGCGAAGGTATCTCCCAGGTTGAGGTTCGCAACACCGAGAACCATGCGTTGAGGTCTAGCCGGATTTATGAGAGGTCCCAAGACGTTGAAGATCGTCCGGAAATTCAAGCTTCTTCGGATCGGAGCGATGTGTGCGAGCGAGGGATGATAATGTGGGGCGAAGAGGAAGAGGAAAGGTGAGGCGGGCAGGAAGCTAGAGAGCTGATCGACGGGGAAAGATAATCTGCAATCAAGGGATAGGAGGAGGTCGGCGGATCCGGAAGATGAGGTCACTGCTTTCGAGCCATGCTTCATTTTCAGCCCTGTCCGTGTAGCTTCCCTCACCTTTGCGACTCGTACTCCTGTACCAGCTGCAACCACCGCCGCTGTAGTCGAGACGTTGAATGTATACCACCCATCCCCACCCGTCCCGACGATATCCACCAACCCAGTGTAACCATCCCCCTCTTTGTCCGAATCCCGATAGTCCCAATGTCCACGCTCCGGCTCGCCTTTCGTACCATTCTCGAGGTCTTTGATGGCGATGGCATATTGCCGTAAGACTGAAGCACAAGCAGCGACGATCTCAGCTGAAGCGTCTAATCCAGAGAGCGTTAGAGCGGTGAGGAAGGCTCCGACCTTGCATTAGCTTGTGTCAGGGAGGACTATACGCACCTGTGCATCTGAAGCACCTTGCACGCAGAGATGTCGGAAAGCGAAAGCACAGTCGTCAGGCGTAAACTCAGTGGGTGACTGGACGAGCTTTTTCAAGAGCACCTTGAATGACTCCGGGGTGTAGTCGGCTTGACCTTTGCTTTCTTTTGAGCTCGAGCCTGTAGTGGCCGACTCGGCCACTCCCATCGTCTTCCCGGCCATCGACATTCTGCCAGATGATTGAGCTTCAGCTTGAGCTGAATCACGTTTAAAGTAGCGTTAAGAGAACTCAGTGCAATCCTCGACTTCATAGTTTTGCTTCCGGCCCTGAGCTGATGTAGCAGATCAAATCGCGTTTCAAATTCATCTTGCTTTCCATCTCTGACCGTCTAGAGCATCGTGGCGATCTGGTTTTCGTAGCCAGGATTCGGAAGGTCTCGGAAGGAGTAGCTGTGGAGGTGCTTAAGGCTATGAATGGTGTGTTCGACCTTGCTTCACTCCGCTGACATCTAAGCAGGCCTCAAGAGACCTGCACCGAGCCCCGAGCACCCCTCGAAGAAACGTAAATCTCACAGCGATTCTCACGTTGGATTGACTGATGCATCCCAGCTCATCCCTTCTTCAGCGGTATCAAAGAAGCCGGGACCTTCCTTCCCTCCCCGCCGACCTTGATCCACTTCCTTCACCTCGACCCCTTCGCCCACCCTCCTACTGCCGGTCCATCGAAAGTCCCTATAATCTTCTACGACCTCGACGGAACGCTCATCAAGACCAAAAAAGGAGGTAAGTTCCCCGCTGGAAGGGATGATTGGGCATGGTGGCATCCTTCCGTTCCTGGGCGATTGAAGGAAGAATGGGAGGAGGGGAAACAATTGGTGGTGATCTCGAATCAGGGTGATGGACGGGAGAAGGTACGGAGTGAATGGAGAGCGAAGTTAGCTCTTATCGCTGCGAAGGTGAGTGATAGCAGAACGTGGACTTGGCTGAAGAAAGTTGCCTACGGGTGTGCCGATAAGGATCTTAGCGGGGTTATCGAAGCGCGACGTGTATAGGAAACCAAACATCGGGATGTACCAGGTCGTCGAGGAGGTTTACCGATCTCATGGTCTCGAGATAGACTTGGATCGCTCTGTCTTTGTCGGTGATGCAGCCGGACGACTAGGCAATCAGGGAAGGAAGAAGGATCATGGCGATACAGACTACAAACTTGCCCTTAACGTCGGCTTGAAGTTCCTGACACCAGAAGTAAGCGATCCCCTGATATGCCATGCCGACGATAGGAACACTTCCTCTCACATCCAAAACCAGCTTACCCTATCCCACCCACCGGGTTTCGTCCATCCAAAGTCGGAAATCTTGCTGCTCGTGAGCCAAAAAGTGCTGATCTCGCTGACGACTAGGGAAGTCCCTCACGTCGTTCCGTCAAATACACCACTTGCTCGCGATGAGGTAGAGATCGTTCTCTTCGTCGGATCTCCGTGAGTAACAAAGTGGCAACTGGACTTGACGGTAGAGCTGCTGGGAAGACTTCCTTCTTCAGACGGCATTTCGCGCCGCGATACGAGCACGTTAATCAGGATATCTTGAAGACTAAGGAGAAGTGCCTGGCTGTGGCGGAACCAATGTTACGATCGGGGAGATCTGTCGTCGTTGGTGAGCTTAAATGACCGCACGACCAGTCCTAGCGAAATCTGATGAAGCAGACAATACCAACCGGAATCGTGAAGTTCGAGGTTACTGGATCCGCCTTGCTGCCGAGCTCGATGTTCCCATACGGTACTTCCGTTACGTTCCAATCCACTCATCGCGCTGATCTCCATTGTAGACTTTTCCACTTCCTCTGCCCTATTGAGCTAGCAAAGCACAATAACATGTATCGAGTCTGCTACGCCCCACCCGACGAGCCTGTCCGAGATCTCCTGCCCAACTCCGCGTTTTCGAATTATGTCGCTCAACTCGAGATACCTAAGCTGGACGAAGGATTCGACGAAGTGCGAAGTGTCCACTTTGTCTATGAAGGGAGCGAGGAACAGAGGAAGAAGTGGGATATGTGGATGCTGGAAGTACGCTAAGAAGGGAGTCCAAGCGAGTGCGTCGTGCTTGTATGATACGACTCTCTTTTTCAGCTCCGGACCTTTTGACTGTAGCGACAGGCTATATGCCGGATTTGACGAGGCGATGCTTCATCCCTTTTTGTTGCGCACGTCCGTTACCTGTCCCACTCGCAGACTGATCGAATCTGAGCAGTGCCAAGGCATTTTCCGCTGACGAAATGTCACGCCGAGAGCAGTGACGGGAAATCTCGTAAGCTCAGCAAGAAGGATGAATTCCTGGATGGGGAAATGAAGAAGTGCACTGGTCACCGCAAATGGAAAAGCGCTCTCTCTTGGACATCAACAAACCGACAGGATCAAGCAATACTGCCAAAGAGGTGCATACATGAGCGACTTTTGACTTTGATTTTTTAAGTCTAATAATCATTAGTAATATCAATCGCGCGATTGAGGTTCACGAAGATCTTAAAGAAGTCGTTGAGGACGGGATGGGCGAAAGGCGAACGATGGATCCCTCCTCGGTGAGGTTGACTATTTTGACAGGAGACAGGGAGAATTCCGTGATTTCTTCTCGAAACTTAGTGAATGAACAAGCCGTTCTTGTTGGGCTGTGCATCGGGAGACCATTGCTTGGGGGAGCGAATTTCAGTCGTTATAGGGTCCCCGCTAACGATGTCGACATTAGGGGTGTTATAATATAATAAAGAAATGAACACCGCTACGGAAAAGAATCACAACTGCTAGATTCGCTGAGCACGAAAAGGATGGATCCGCCCTAGGATTCTTGCACGTCGAAACCTAAGTAGCATCTGCCTCTGGCTAGGTGACCTCATCAACTCAAACACCAGGACAGCTTTCCTCGTTATATGATGAGCATGGACATGGCACGGGCAGGTACAGCGAACCGGGGCTGATTATGCCAAAATCGTCCTCCGGCATCAGGTTTTGTCATGATCGTCAAATGCTGGATTTGACTGATACTATGCCCTATCTCGATAAAACGTCGAGCCCATCGTTATCGAAGTATTTGCCACAGAAAGATCGTACAACTCCGCTGGTAAAGATGCTTCTCACAGTCCGTCGTTTTGAATATTCGAGTTGATCGCTTGGAAATACAGCTACGCAAGGCATCAGCTTCGATGAACGAAAAGAGGCCAAGCTCGCTGCTCACCTCCCAAGAAGGGAAATCAAATCCGTTGACTGGTAGTCCATCCAGCATGCTCATATCGAATCCACCGCTCGCCATACCCATATGTGCAGGCTAATGATGTGTCAGCTCGCCACGCAGAACAGTACTCAGATCACGTACATCAGGGCAGTCCAGCGTAGCCCCAGGTACATCGCCGCCGCAGTCACCAAAGTTCATTTGGGGGTTGACGTTTGCCTCGCTCTGCCTCTCTTGAAAGGGCTGAGGTAATGGCGAAGGATGTGGTTGGCCAAGCTGATCATGCACATCTCCAGTACTGCTCTTGTCGTAATGTTGAGGTAGCTCGGACGCTAAAATACACTCGTCTCGCGGTATACCGGAAGCTAGCCGGTCCTCTTCGGAATGAGCCACCCAGACTCCAGCATGAGGCCGAGTAGGATCTTTGATGAAAACCGCTCGTCCGAACGCATCGCGTGGAGACACTCCGGCCGTAAGATTGACGGCAAGCGGTCGATCAGACTTGTCCTCTGTACTCTCCGGGTTCGTCTTGAGAGCCGCTTCATAGAGAAGCGTCATCGTCTCGCAGGTCTTGCGTCGAATGCTCATCTGATCCGGTTGGACCGCCGTCTCCCATCTCACCGCAACGTCTTTGACCATTCGCAATGTCTCCAGCGCGGCGGGATCACGCCGGCGCGCCCACGTGTGGTATTGAATTAGAGCGCAGCTTGTCGCTGTGTACGCGTAGATGAATACCGAGTCGAGACATTCGTCATTACAGTTCAGCCAGTCGATCGCCTCGCGCGACAACAGGACGAGTCGAGTCCAATTCTCAACCCGAAGGCGGAAAGTGAGATGAGGGGGACCGCTGTAGGTGATCCGCATGAAGACTCGCCAGAATAGGAATTGCAGCGCCACGTAGCTCATATGAAGTAGACCTAGACGTCGGCGAACACTCTCACTGCCGTAACTCACCTGCAGTGAAGGAACTGCTCGCCCCTTTGAATCTCAGCTGTTCTGGTAAATCGTTCAGCCAAGTCAGCATATCTTGCCATAAGCTCTCCAGTTGAGGATCCGTCGTATATTTGAGTCCAGTGGGGCTGTAAATCGTTTTCAGAACCCGCCCGACGAGGATGGACAGCTTGAGATGCTCAGACAGAGCCATGTAACTCGGTTCTACGGGCCACGAGCCGGGTTCGGCATCGCGAATGATGTCGTAAGGTGCCGGTAGGAGAACATCGCAATCCAGCAAATCGACCAATAACGGGATGCCAAGCGCCGCTCCGTACCACCGATCGAGGATGACGCATGCTGCCCAAACCCGTCTGCGCAACTCGACAAATGCCAGATCCTGCGCATTCTGCGCCTGCAAGGTAGATTCCCTATGCAAACCGAGATCTTGAGCCTGTACAGTCAGCCTCAGTACCCTGATATTCACACACCATTCGAGTCGCGACGCCCATCCGTATTAAAGCTGCGCTGGCGGTGGCCGCCGTTGGTTGAGCGTGCAGATCGCCAATTTGCGACAGAAGCAGCTGAATGTCAGCGCTTACTTCACCAGTATAACTCACCAATGCCTGGACATGCTCGAATCGCGCATCGCTAAGGATGTCATTCGAGCGGAGCAAGCCATTGACTACTCCTCGCACAGCTGCGAACACCTCTCGCGGGAATTCCCTTCGCGATGCACCTAGTCCACAAATCGCATACAGCAATAATGGGCTCGGATTGGCCTTTGCGGCGAATTCGGTCCGTGAGATAATGGGAAGGAGGGGGGATAGGTGATCGAAGTATGCATTGACGAGTTGCGTGATCATCTGCGCGGAGAGGACGGCCTTGCCATGTCGTTTGTGCGGTTTTGTAGGATCGTGCTCATCGTGCTCCTGAGGTCCAAGAGGCGCCGCTTGCACTCGGATTAGACCGTTGCCATCCTCTGACACTTCCCACTTGATATGTCCGCGTATGTCGTACAACTCAGAAGCTGAAGCTGGAATAGCGGTTTGCAAGAGGAAGGAGAGGGAGGTCGGTCCTGTAGGAGGTATGAGCGCGTATTGGACAGAGGGGAGTGCCTTGCTTACCTTCAAGGCGTGAAGGCACTTCCCCATTGCTTGGCCTGGACATCGGTCCATCTACAGTACTTGGGCTGTTGTTCGCTGTATCATTTGCCAAAGAGAGGATATTCGGAGGCAGATTCAAGGGATCAGCAGAATGATCCTCTAAGTATCAGCGCTGAGAGCGAACTCGGAACATGCCTGTAGCTTTTCGCCTTTTGAAGCGTGTTTCGGTAATCGGCAGGAAGAACGTGCACTCCAGCTCGTACTGCTTGCAATGAGCACAGAGAGGCTGAGCTTCGCCGGGATTGGGCGAATCCGATGAGAGGATGTCGCATCGTATCTTTTTGGTCCTCTGCGGTATTCAGCCAGGACTTTCAGCCGACAACTCACGCAAGCGTCACATGCTCGTCCAGTCTTCATTCTTTTCTCCTTATCTCCGTCGCCGTTGGGACTTCCCCCGGAAGCGGTGCCCTCGTTCTCCGCCATCACCTTCTTTCGCTTCTTCTTCGGTCCAGAGCTTGACTTCTCCCTCTTGAAGCCAGAAGCTGAGGGAGGCGCTTCCGTTCGCTCCGGGCTGACGTTATTGTCTGGCGGAGGTGTATACGATGAACGGTACGGCCCGTCTTGAGGAGGAGGCTGGAAGATGGAGCTGCTAGGTGGGTAATCCTGCGCAGGGAGAAGAGGTGGTTGTGGGTATCCGTTGTTTGTCGAGCTCGGCCCGTGTTGCTGCATGTACCAGTTTTGTTGATACTGGCCATCCGGCACATAGCTCGGTTGCCCCCATCCCGGCGCAATGTCATCTGACGGACCGCTGTAGTGGTAAGGTGGATAGGTGGGTCGGGCAGGATGCGGGTTGTACATCGCTTCGGGCGTTTGACGAGGTCGTGGACCGTCCCCTGGACTGTTTCTTACCGCCGAGACGTAAGGAGCATTGACCGCAGGAGGCTGATTTAGCCATTGAGGAGATGAAGGATTAGGAGGTGGCCGGGCCATGTTGGGGCGGGCAGCGATACTAGCAAGGTCTGGCACGGATAAGGTGATTGACCTCAACAGTAGGCCGCTGAATGGAAGTCAGACTGCTGGATAGCGAAAAGATGATTAGGAGATCGGAGGACAGTTAAAGGGAATCATACGGCAGATTCGGCGGTGACGAGTAAATATCGCTCAGCAAGCCTTTATAAGGTAGGTGATAATCCGATCTGCTCTTCCCAACCTCCTCACCTTCCTTTCATGATCTTTCGTTTCATTTTCTTGTTCCTCATTTTCCTCCACTCCGCCTCTGCTTTTGTGAAGCCTCTTTCGAGAGCGATTCCATCCGATAACAATCTTTCACCTTTGCAGCGCATCATGACCACCCCCGCGGATAAGAGAGAGACGGTGATCCTACAGACTTCTGATGATGAGCAATTCACTGTGGAGAAGAGGGTCGCGGAGAGAAGCGCCATGATCAAGACGATGCTTGAAGGTCAGTATCTCCTGAATCCTTCAATTGTTATGTCCTCCACCTTCGTCTGAATATCTTTTGGTTTCGCGTCTTTGATGATCGATCCGCTCAACCTACCCACTTCCGTAAGAGCTTTCCGCCTTGCTCTTGGTCTTCGACCTTATCAATGTCCATTATTCCTCCTTCATCAGCGTCATTGACTGTATTTCCGCTCATATCGCCACTGCCCTATTTCTCCTCTCCCTCACTTCTCTCTCAGTCACTTCTGTCCTGTGCACCGCTTCAACTCCCTTCGTCGTGCTGACAGCGCACAGACCTCCCCGCCCAGGACGCAACCATCCCGCTCCCCAACGTCTCATCATCAGTGCTCTCCAAAGTCCTCGAGTACTGCGATCATCATAAGAACGAGCCGTTGCCGGCTCCTGATGCGGATGCGGATGACTCGAGGAGGAAGACGAGCGAGATTGGCGAATGGGACGCGAGGTAAGCGCGACATAATACTTCTCCGAGCTCAGTATTGATGGCGCTCTCAGGTTCATTCAGGTCAATACCGCTTACTCAGAGATTCTCCTGCACGCTATGTCTGACCTTTGGCTCTGTATTCAGGTCGATCAGGAGATGCTGTTCGAGATCATCTTGGCCGCGGTGAGCATCTTACCTGATATACCCTGGCTTCTCGCTTATCCAGTCTCAAGAATTACCTCGATATCAAACCTTTACTGTAAGGCATCTCTGGCACTGACTCACCGGTACTCCCAGTACATTCGACTATGCTGATCAGCTTCCCTCAGGGACGTTGGGTGTAAGACAGTTGCGTGCGTCTCTTTCTCAATAAGCGGTGTTTAATGTCTCACGCCCTGTCCAGGAATATGATCAAAGGCAAGACTCCGGAGCAGATCCGAACGCTTTTCAACATTACCAATGAGTACGGCCTTGCTTACACTAGCTTGCATTCCGCTTATGACGACTCAGCTTCACGCCTGAGGAGGAGGAGCAGATTCGAAAGGAGAATGAGTGGGCCGAGGAGTGAGTCGCTTCTATCGTAGTGTGCTTTTACTGATAGCTTCTTTGCAGCCGCTAAACGTCGTTCCGTTTCACTCGCAGTAGACTCCATATCCCCCTGTGCATACCATCGAGGAGATACGGTCGAGGGTCGCGTTCATACGATCCCCTATGAAACTGTACCATACGAGCTTCAGAATGATGAGGATTCGCATTAGCGGTACCTGCGTGTGGGTACCATCGTGTGATAGCCCCGCACAGGTCTGAGCCACCTGACCTTTGCTCACATCTCTAGATGGAGCAGGATGGCTTACCATTTCGTTGGACACTACTTCCTCTTCTGAATTCAGGAAATCCGGAATCGTGGAGCTTTTTGTCTTAACTCCTCCGGGACAGTAACCCCACTCTCACTCTCCGGTTCGGCGCACCGGGGTGACCGATAAACCCCGCTGATATCCCGGCGGTCATCTGTTCGGTGCACATGAAGGAGGACGAAGGAGATTCCCAGAGTAGATCCGTCGCTTGTTTGTACTCGCTTTCCATCAGCTCGTAAACATCATGACCGACCGACATATCTTCCATGATCACACGACCTTAGTCGATCGTTCCCTCCGTGGTTTAGTCGCAACTCACCCTTACCTATCCCTAATCCCTTCCCTGAAAGTAGTCTATCGGGCCGACCATGATCGCTCCAAGGTTTCACTCATCTGCGGTGGAGGATCAGGTCATGAACCTGGAACGGTCGGTTTCGTAGGCAAAGGGCTGTTGAGTGCTGGAGTTGCGGGGGATCTGTTTGCTAGTCCTAGTGCGAAACAGGTTTTTGGTGGGATTGAGGTTGTTCCGAGTGATAAAGGGACGATATTGATCATAACGAATTGTAAGTGAAACTGGGCTTAAACAGATGGAGGGAAGACTTGAGAGGAGGGACAGATGCTGATTGAGAGGGGTAGATACGGGGGATAACCTACATTTCGGATTGGCGAAACTAATGGCTCAAGGTCAGGGGATCAAGAATGTTGATCTGGTCGTTGTTGGGGATGATGTTTCGGTCACTCGTTCGAGAGGTGAGATGGTGGGGCGGAGATGTTTAGCTGGAGTTGCTTTCGGTGGGTCATTAAAACCTTCACCGAGCTTAGGGAGCAGCAGTTCTGACCTCTGAGCCGTAGTATGGAAAATTCTCGGGGCTGGTGCTGAAGCCGATATGGGATTCGAAGATCTCGTCAAACTCGGTCGTTCCGTGTCGAGTAACGTCGCATCGGTCTGTGCGGCTCTGGACCATTGTCATGTTCCCGGACGGTCTGGTGATTGGCAGATCCCGGAAGGACGTATCGAGATTGGCTTAGGACTTCATAACGAGACGGTCCGTACGAACTCCGGTTCATCTGATGTCTGAGGCTGATTGAAGTATCGTATCGGTTAGGGCGTCTTCAATGTCCCTCAACCACTTGGAGAAGAGATCATCAAGCAGCTCTTGGACCTTATCCTCAAGCAAGATGACCCGGAGCGATCATATGTCAAGTTCAAGGATGGTGATGAGCTTGTCTTGCTCGTGCATAATCAAGGAGGGATGTCAAGCTTGGAGATGGGAGCTGTCGTTGATGAGACTTTGAACCAGCTTGGTGAGCTGTGTGGTGTATTCAAAGCTGTTTGGTACCAGCTGACCCGACGTAGAGAGCCGAGGCATCATCCCCCTCCGAATCATCCAAGGCAGCTTCATGACATCCCTAAACATGCCGGGAATATCACTCTCCCTCCTATCCCTCACAAACGTCGCATCCGAACGCCCCTACGTCACCACTTCCAAGCTCCTCGAATCCCTTGACGCACCGCATAATAGTCCCGGTTGGCCTGCTTCGGGGTATACTTTGCCGTTACCCGAGAAATTGAAGATGAGGAAGAGGGATGATAAGTTTGTGGAGGTGGAGAAGGAGGAGAAGAAGATCGTTCCGGGGGGACCGAAGTTGCTCGGTGAGCATGCTTGAAGTGTGGTATTACGCTGAAGGCTGACTCCGAGAAGCCGACGCGAAAATGATGAAGGAGGCTATGACGATCGCCTCAAACGATGTAGTTGCTCTTGAGCCTGAGCTCACGAGGTGGGATACGGTGAGCCGAGCGTCACGAGACCATTGAAGCTTTCCACTGATCTGGATGCTGCTAGATTGTGGGTGATGGGGATTGCGGAGAGACTTGTGCAAGTGGAGCGAAAGCGGTCCTCGATGCACTCAAGAATGGACTCGCAGCAGATGGAGACTTGATCTACCTCTTCCGCCAACTCACCGACGAGATAGACGGTACGTCGGGTCATTCACTGGCCATCTCCAACCACATCCCGTCTGCTCTTCGGAACACAGCTAACTTGCCTCAGACGCATGTGGCGGAACCCTCGGCGCGATCTTCTCAATCTTCCTCGCAGGGATCACAACCTCCCTCATCAACTCCACCTCTTCCAACCCCACCGTCAACCCACAATTCTTCGGTCAAACAGCACTGGAAGCCCTTGAGTCGCTTAAACAGCGTACAGCAGCAAGAGTCGGTCATCGAACAGTCATGGACGCGATGATCCCTTTCGCTGAGACACTCGCTTCCACTGGAGATTTGAGCAAAGCAGTCGAAGCATGTAGGAAAGGAGGGGAAGCGACTGTATTGATGCAAGCGAAGTTGGGACGGACGGCTTATGTCGGCGATCGAGAGGATAGGAAAGAGTTACCTCCCGATCCGGGAGCTATGGCTTTCGTCACGGTCGTCGAGGGTATTTCGAAGGCTTGCAAGTGATGTTTGTGGAAGATTTCACTACCTTTATACAGTTCTGCCATCCAAGCATGGCGATCTCATGCAATGGTGTCATCAATACTTGGAACTTACATTGCTTCTTGTGATACAGTATAGATACCCAGAACCTCAGCTCTCGCTCAACGAGCGCATGACCAGCTCATATCTGCGTCCACGTCAACCTGATACAATAGGAAGGGGGCTGAAGAACTCACGTCAACATGGTGACGGCACTATTCGGTACAGTCCTGACAAGGTTTATACTCAAACCCCGATAAAACCCCTTCCACCCATCCTGCCTCTTAATCTTCCAAAACGTATCCACCACTCCACCCCTCGAAGGAGTCCACCGAGAATGTGTCGATGTACCTATCCGAGGAACTTCCGCCGATCCAGAGAGCTGTAATGGCGGGTCAGCTCCACCTACCAGTGGAGAGTATATAGGGGTTGTTCGATGAGGGATGTGGTTGGGTATTGTAGGGGATTGAGATGGAGATGAGGGACTGTTGCGTGCGATCTGAAGGCGGGTTCGGAGGACTTCGTGTGGGTATGTGACGAGGGATGCGACCATTTTAGAGAATGCTGAGCAACCGAGGATGGTGGAAGGAGGTAAGGATGAGTGGTCTCCTCCGGGATCTAAAGTTCATCTCAGCATGGTGATCACATAGAAGTCTGGCCACCCACCTGCCCAAGCTTTGGCTTTCTCGTAGAGTGGGAACTGGACGGCAACATGGCTGACACCGATGAGACTGGGTAAGAGGCCTTTGTAAAACGCCCGGATACCTTCTGTACGATATATTGTCATAATGGCGTCGCCTGTGTGTCGATATCGAGCAGCGGAAGCGGGAAGGATAGCTTGCGACTAGGAATGTCAGCGGGACTGAGCTGATCATGAAGTATTTCGACCCACCATGAACCTCGTCTTCACCACCCAAAGCGGATTCGTCAATAACGTCCCCGTCGCTCCAGCACTCATAGCAGCGAAAATATGCAATGCCGTCGTCTCCGCCTCCGACTGAGCTACTCCCGGAACTACATCAGCTAAAAGTCCCCCGTGTAACAGCATCACCGACTCACCACTGACATACCTTCCCAACCGATCCTTGACCATATCATATACCGTAAAATAAATCCCCCAAGTAGGTAAATACCCCGCAACAGTCGGTCCCAATCCCCTATAGAACCCTCTAAACCCAGCTTGCCTCCATATCCGGGAGATAGTCAATTGAACTCCTTCGTAGTGCTTCGCATCTCGAGATGTATGTTGCGCTTGGAGCCGGGTTTTGACGACGTCAAGAGGGCAAGTGATGAAAGAAGAGACGAAACCTGCGCCGGCGCCGGCTGTCATGGAGTGATAGCGTTTGGGGATGAGGATGAAGATTGGGGAGAGGTTGGAGGAGTAGGGAAGTGGACTCTTGGAGGTGGTTGCTTCGGCGTTGCCATCGCGCGAGACGGACATGGTGGACTTCAGGAAGTGACGAAAAGTTGGAGGATGGGCTAGGATGGGCTAGGATGGGCCGGAATGGGGACTGACGAGTCAAGTCAGTCCCCGCGTACCAATGAGGACGTCGGAGGGGAGCCGCCGGTCGAAACTGCCGGAGTAAATTCGCTTATCAATGCTATCGACTTTGTACGAACCCCAAAACCTTACGTGGAAGGGACGGCACGCGCGATGTCTCGCCTGATCGATGAGGGCTTACGTCAAGGATGAGCGTGTAAGAAAGGATGGGTTGGGAAAAGCAGAGATAGGGGATCCGGCTGATTGAATATGTGGGGGTCCCAGGGGTCCCAGGCCTCGTGGGATCAAAGCGGCCTAGGGTCCTTTGGGTGAAAGGCACCTCTAACCCGCAAGTCAAGTGCCTCAGGAGACGAAAGGAACACGAAGCACCATGGCTTCCGCATGCATGCGACCCCATGGTCAGTCAAAGACGATCTTCTCTCCCCTACCCTCTACTATTCCCACCTTCTCCCGCTTCGCGATTGCCAGCGCCGCTCCGGGTCTCGGTCTTCCCGCAGCTTGCCACTTCTTCCCTCTCTGGTCTCCTACGCGCTCTGTCTTGAGCGATGTCCCTGCTTCCTCCTCAACCTCATCCTTAGGTTTTCTTCGCGGTGCCTCTGCCTCCCTCAACTCCTTCGATATGGTCTTCTCCGCGGTAACAGCAGCTCTCCGCTTCGGTCCTGCATGACCAATCTTCGATATCTTCTTCGATGACTCTCGTCCTCCAGATCGCTTTGTCGCTTCGGGAGAAGCAAATTGAAGAGTGATCTTCCGCGCATCGTAAACGTAATTGTTCCGATTGGTCAAGGCCGTTGTCGCTTCGCCCGGAGAGTAGAAATCGAGAAATGCAAAGCTGCATATTATCAGCGTGATACTGGTAGTCGAAGTGAAAACGTACCCTTTACATAGTCCAGTATCCTCGAAAGCCCCTAGTCGGACCTTCCGTAAACCAGACTTCTTCCCACCTCGTCCACCATCTTGTCTCTTCCCGAGCGCGTTCCCCTCTTCTTTCTCGTCCCCTTGTAAAGGCGGCTTGACGTCCACCTCAGCACCGAGCGCCGCATTGCTCTCGACCAGATCTCGTAGTGTTTCTTCCGTGGCATCGAAAGGTAGGTTGCCCACGAAGAGAGTTGCACTTTCCGGATGAGCCTGCTTCTTCAGGATACCATTCGTTTCGGTTTTGACCTTTTCTGGTCTCGGTGTCCGTGCATTAGGTGTCTCGCCATGATCGTCACCTGGGGGATATTCGTCGTCAAATGGATTTATTGAGGAAAGCCTGACGGACCTAGCTTGATCAATAATCTCCGTCCTTCGAGCATACGCTCGCTCAACCCCACAGCCATAGCCTGCAATTCCGGCGTAGCAAGGTCGACATACGCAAACCTGCCTCATCAGCCGCAGTCCTACCATGAGGCGGCAACTGACCCTCTGTTTCCGGTGAACTCTCCATGCCCAAGCTTTTTCGGTAGGTTCACCCGTGTGACACAACCTTCCGCTTCCCCGCCTGATTCTCCTATCCCCCTTTGGACGAACTCCTTGAGCAGTTCCGGAGTGGTCTTAAACGAAAGATTCCCAACCCATACCGAATTCCGTTTCTTTTCTCGCTTCACTGACGTAACACCTTCTCCTCCTTCCTTCTCTGAGGCCGCCGCTAAGTCCGCACCTTTCGCTGAGATTTCGTCGGCGTCTCCATCGCCCTTCTTCGCCTTCTTCCTCGCGGCTCGGATCTCAGCTTTCGAAAGAGGTTCAGGAGCAGCTAGATCAACTTCCAGCTCCTCAAGATCATCGGAGTCTCTCCGTCGCTTCTGCGTGGGTGGATCAGGGAATGAGCGTCGTGCCTGCGAAGAAGATTCGGCGTGAGGTATAGAAGTGAAGGCGGCTTTGGCGGCTTTGCGTGAATCGCGAGCTGCTTTTTGCTCCAGAGTTCGATCCGACGTACTCGAGAGCTTCGTTGAAGTCTTTAAAGACATTTTAGCTTTCCGCCACGGCGTGACCACTACGTGTCTTGACAGGCCGTACAGATTGGCTGCACCGTAGCAAAATCAAAGAGTTCGTCATGTTTGGGAATAAACAGAATTAAGTGGAAAGATATTTACAACACTGACACTTGCGAGCGCGACTAGTTTTCATGTTGGCGATACACGTCAACCCGTTGCCGCCGCTCACACTGCGATTTGAGCTATTTTCCTTGATCGACCGATATTCACATCTCTTGGCTAAACGTCTCATCACTTCATCACAACAGGACTCAAATCAATACATTATGGCCAGTCAAGCGCGCGATGGTGAGGAGGATGAGACGTTGATCATGGCCCCACTGTTGGTTGAGAAGCTTCAGGTGAGCTGGCATAACCGACAATTTCGCTGCATCTTGTTTCGACATGTTGCATGGTGTACCGTCTAGCTTTGCTGATACATAATACGCAGGAGGTCGGCATCTCGTCAGCCGATACGAAGAAGTTGCGAGATTCGGGTTATCACACGGTCGAGGCGGTTGCTTTCACACCGAAGAAGCAGTTATGTACGGTCAAGGGGATCAGTGAAGCGAAGGCAGAGAAGATCTTGGCAGAGGGTCAGTTCCTTAATACCCAAAGACTCGTCAGATCTGATCGGTCTTCCCTTTCCCATATCCTCTTCTGCGGCAACAACTCACCTATGGTATCAATCATACCAATCAATATCTTTCTGCGATCAGCTTGTAAGATGGTTCCGATGGGCTTTACGACCGCAACGGAGATCCACTCAAGAAGGTCGGAACTGGTGCACATAACCACCGGATCGACAGGTCTGGATACGATATTGGGAGGTCAGTCGACCGTCCTCAGTCGAGTTACACCCAGCTAGACAGCTGGCAGGAGCACGAGGCTAGCGGCCGCACACATCGCATACTGGAATGCTGATCTCGTTTATATAGGCGGTATCGAGACTGGAGCGATAACAGAGCTGTTCGGTAAGTTAGCCTCGCGTATTGAAGCAGGTCTGACACCATTTCAGGCGAATTTCGGACAGGGAAGTCGCAAATATGTCATACTCTCGCTGTAACGTGTCAGGTGAGCTCATCTTCAATATCTCGCTCAGCTGTAAGACGCCGGATACGACATTGACGGAAGCCGCTTAGCTTCCCGTAAATATGGGCGGCGGCGAAGGGAAATGTCTTTACATCGATACAGAGGGGACTTTCCGACCCGTCCGAATGCTCGCCGTGGCGGAACGATACGGTCTCAACGGCGAGGAGGTACTCGATAACATCGCATATGCGAGGGCATACAACGCAGATCATCAGCTTCAACTTCTGGTGCAAGCAAGCGCGATGATGGCTGAGTCAAGGTGATCTGGCTCTTCAACCCGAGAGCGAACCAGCACTGACTCAAGTACCTCAGGTTCTCGCTTCTGATCGTCGATTCTTGTACCTCACTTTACCGCACAGACTTCTCGGGGCGAGGAGAGCTGTCAGCGCGACAAACACATCTAGCGAAGTTCTTGAGAACGTTGATGAGGCTCGCGGACGAGGTTAGTGCTACTTTTTATCATAAGCCCACTTTCATAGGCTGACTTGCGGGGACGATTGGCTGACATTGACTGTCATGCAGTTCGGCGTAGCAGTCGTTGTGACAAATCAGGTCGTCGCTCAGGTCGACGGAGGGCAGTTCGCACAAGCAGATGCGAAGAAACCGATGTCAGTCTGCCAGTCCGCTGGCACCACTTGATCTGACCCATCTCGCTAGAGGCGGCAACATCATGGCTCATGCATCGACAACTCGACTCTCCCTTCGAAAAGGTCGAGGGGCTTCAAGAGTATGCAAGATCGTCGACAGTCCCTGTTTACCAGAAGCCGAAGCGATCTTTGCAATTAAGTGGGTTTTCCCTTTTGCACAATGCGAGCTCGACTGACAGGATTGTCCCAGCCCGAATGGTATAGGTGAGCCCGAGGAGTTGAAGGTAGAATGAGACGGGCAATCGGTAAACTTCTTAGTAGACTTATGTCCACCGCGTTGTTGTACGCATCATGTACCCCTTGTAGATCCTCAGCGTTGCGTCAAATGCGAAGCCAAAAGCCAGTACTGGCTGTCACCATGAGGCTAGGGAAAATCATCCGCCACAGCCGGAAAAGCAGCCGCCCAGCGACGCGACATAAATCTTTCGCGTAACTTTTCGCATGGCTCACGCTGTTCAGTCTTTTCTGTGATCGTCTTGGTTACTCGCCCACGGTCATCTTGCGCTTCGGGAAGAAGGGCTTGTTTTCGGTTCATAAGGCCATCTTCCTCTCCCTGTGATACCGCTCTTCCATCCTGTCTGCTTCTTCCCCTCTTTCGACGGGTTCCCCGAGTCACGGGACTCGATCATCCCTTTCCAGCATGAAGCCAGTTTCGTCGCTGTCACTAGGGAGAAAGCTCCCTTCAGCGGGATCACTGCTGGTAGGGATATTAGTGGGACTACTAGTTGCCTCAGTGAGCCATTTTCTGGAAGGTGAGAACTGACACTGATCCTTGACCGATACTAGCTATTACGAAGAGGAGATGTGAGTGTCATTCCTTTAGCTCGAACTCTCGTTAACAGGCTTAGTCCACCACCGAAACCTGGCGAGGCGCAGGTAGCAAGAGTCTCCGACCCCACGCCATCTCCGGCGGTTCGTCCCGTCTGCATAGATCCCAAATCACACTCCCTTCCCTCTCCCAACGCCTACACATCCTCCAACTCATCGGTACCCTCTCAGCCCACCACACACGTGAATGTACGCGTCATACTCAAGACCTCTACTCCGAGCAAGTCCACGAGCGGTATGTCTCTCTTGTAGGGCACAAAAAATCATGGTCGAACTCTGGGTCATTCTTGGCGAACTTACTTGGTGGAGGAGGGAAGGATGCTCAACAGCTCGCTCTAGGACCAGGTGGTGGTGGTGGTGGTGGTAGGGGTGGACGAGGACAGAACATCAAGCGATCGATGAGGAATGAGAACGTCCGACGCGATCTCCAAGCTGCCCAACATAAATACTTCTTCGCCATCAACTTGTACAACTCCTTCGACGTCATCCCCGACCTATTCGCGACTTTCTTCAGGACAGCTGCGGTGTTAGGATATCATAACGTCTTCGTATCGATATATGAGAATGGATCAAACGATCAGACCAAAGCTTTGTTACGGATTTTTGACGCTTTGGCTCGGACGGTCGGGTTGAGGGTCATCATCCGGACTTCGATGAGGACGAGAGGTCAATTCAACCATCGTATCGAGTATCTCGCGGAAGTTCGGAACGCAGCGATGGTACCCCTTCACGAGTTACGGGATAACGAGAACGAGGTGTTCGATTCGATCGTATTCATGAACGATATCCTGCCTTGTGTGGACGATCTACTAGAATTGATTTGGCAAAGTAGGAAGCAGAACGCGGGTATCACTTGTGCTGCGGATTATATGTATCATGACGATATCGTGAGTCGCCCCATGTGGACAGAGCTTATAGGCAGGGTGCACCGGTGTTCTACGACAATTGGGTGGCTCGGGATATCAATGGGACTGCGCTGGAGAACGCTCCTTTTGAGCAGGTCTTCCATCATACCGGGTCAAATCGCCGATTCCAGCGACATCTTCCGATCCAAGGTACGTATCAGTTTTCTTTTTTTTTTCTTTTTTCTTAAAGGATCACCGTCCACTGAGGGTCCTCGCAGTCCAGTCCTGCTGGAATGGTATTGCTGTCCTTGACCCCGCACCATTCTACGCTCCCCCGCATGTTAAATTCCGAATGGCCAGATTACCAGATGGGGAGTGTTCGGCCAGTGAATGTTCACTTATCTGTAGTAGGTCTGCCTGTAATCGTCGTTTAGCTCATGCTGATCCGCGTAGATGATTACTGGAACTCTGGGTATGGACGAATCTTGATGGTACCTCGGGTCAAGTTGGCATATGATAAGGTGAGCAGGAAGCAATACCAAGACTCGACAGCTTCGCTTGACGTCCCGCAGAAAGTCTACGACATCATCCACCCTGAAAGACGGAATCTCACCGCTATCCGAGGGTACAAGCGGATCGGCGGTCTTCCCGACGACCCACATACCGATCCACAAGATCGAAGTTGGTACGGACCTCACGATCGGCTGTTCACTGAGGAGGAGGATGAGTTGATGTCCTTCCAACCAGGACCGGAGTTTGGTGAGTCGCCTTACACGGATGTTCTGCGTCGACCTGACGAGAATAGTATGGTGCTGGGGATGGGATGGAGCGGGTGATCTCGATGGGCCGGATGTGGATCCGATTTGGGAGCATATGAAGGGGAGATCCTTCTCGGAGGAGACGATTCAGATCAAGCATGATAGGAGTATGCGGGAGCTGTAGCGGATGAAAAGGGTGAGTGCCTTACAGCTTGTACTGCTAGATCCGAGCTGATACTCAGCTGCTAGCCTAGGCATGTTGCAGCGACCATGACGTAGATTACCCATCATGCAGCGCATAGGGATAATGTACCTTCACTATCAGATACTTTCTATCGCATCTTGGGTAGCATAGACTGCACATTCATCGAGTTCGACCTTTGTGAAGTGGACTTGGCCTTCAGTAATCCACCCTGATCACAGTATCCAATCGGTATCCTCATGCCGGAATGATGATTTAGTATGGATGCTCTGTTTCCATTTGCTGCACGGATCCTTGCGGTCTCTCCAAGCTCATCTGACTTCCCATAAAAGAGATGCACGACGCCGACCGGTACTCCAGCCTCAAGTTCTAGCAGGAGCTTCACCTGTTCTCGCCGGCGTGACTTGCACCACCTCTCCCTCCCCCTTGCCCTCATCTACCTCCTGAGGCCAACCCCAGAACCTCCTTTCCCTCCCATCCCTCCTCTCATCCCGAGGCAACACATCCCCCTTATCCCTAACGATCCCAATAAACCCTTTCAAACCCCTAGGTCTCCTGACCTCTGGGAAAACCTTCTCATAACCAATCATATCCTCTTGAACACCTCTCAACCTATCCAATATCTCCGATCTCCGGACATGTGGGAAGGGAAGGTGGTGTTGATAGAACTTAACGTAACCTGGTTCGAGAGCGTATAGTGTGTGATCACGACCGTGGCCTACGTTTTGACCTGGATGGAATTTCGTACCGCGTTGACGGACGAGGATTTGACCGGGGAGGACGTATTCGTCTAGGGGGAGGAGGGAGGGGAAGAAACGGGATTAGCAGGGCTCACTCATAAAGGTTGAGTAAAGTATGCTAGGAGTTGGATTGGATTGGATTGGATTGAACGGAATGGGATAGGTTGGGCTGCATCAGGGTGAGCTTTGACTCACCGCCGAACTTCTTCACGCCTAGACGCTTTCCAGCAGAATCACGATTGTTCTTACTCGTCCCTCCCCCCTTCTTGGTAGATGTCCGGATCTGGGTATAAGACGCTAACGCGAGGAAGAAGTAATCAGTTTAGGTTAGGTGGTTGCCCCTTGACAAAGCGGAGAAACGTACTTGATGTCGAAGGGTAGAGGTTTTGTCGAAACTCGGAAATGATGGAGGAGACTGGTGTACGACCGATACTTCCTATGTTGAAGCTGAACATGATGGAAATCCTGGCTATCGATCTGTTGTTGCAGATTTGAATGAGGAGGGATACCTAGCGACGGGGTCGGTGCGAAACTTGTATTGTCGGATGTATTTGCTTTCCGTCCCTTCTCCACTGGCTTCGAACAAACGGGCTCTTCAATCTGCTATCTTTTCGCAATTAACCCCAAATCGTCATTTATCTCGAGAAAGTACTCGCTTCACATAGAGCTGTCTCGGCTGTAGCATCAATCCTTCGAACGCTCGCTTTTTTGTTGGTTTTCGGCCTGTGATTGCTTGATTCATTGCTTGTAATACTTCTTCGCCTGAAACCTTGTCTTCTTCGAAATAACTTACTCGTATAGCATTGGGACATTCACAATGGAGACCCTCGACGATCTTCACACAATAGACGATTCCCTTCGCTCCATCCACGTAGATGATGGACGGAGACTCAAACCCTTACTTCTTGACAAGATGTTCAACCGAGCCACTCAATGGAAGGGCTCATCCCCGCAAATTAGGCCCATAATCCGTCCGCCTAGTCCTCCTCGTCGTCCTACAGTTTTCCCGCTACCCCAACCTCTTCCCGCTCAAGAAAAGATCAGTCCCCTCGGAGGGTTGTTCGACTATCCGGAACTGTTACCGCTTGTCTTGAGGGAGTTCGATCAAACGAGGGATCTAGTTATTCTGGCGAGAGTCAATAAGGCGTTCTGCAAGCTTGTTCAGAGGAAGCTGTACGCTCACGTATGGGTGAGACCGTGTACGTCCGCCCTCGACCCCACGTACCGCTCCTGATGGCTCTGTAGGGGAGGAGAACTGTCATATCAAGGTAAGCATTAAGGCTTATTACCCCCCCACACGGAGCTCACCCATCCAGCTAGTTCACCTCTTCGAAACCCTCCACTTACGTGCCGATCTGTGCGAGCTGGTTCATACTTTAGGTATGGCCTGTTTAAGGAACGTGTCCGAGCATACTGATGTCTTGTCAGATGTCCGCTTCTTCCCACTTGCGACCAGGGATACAGAACGATATACTTTGGACGAGCAAGTGCAAGCCGCTGTGGGGAATATGACAAAGCTGGAACATCTCGTATGGACTGTACGTCCATCCCAGGCGTTCAGTCGAGTGTCGGGAACTTCTACTTTCATAGCGTGATAAGAGCCTAAAACCTCTGCTGGTCGAACGGATATGCCGGCTTTCCCACCTACGTTCCCTGGAGATATCAGGCCACTCGTATCGGTACTACGATCCGAGGCTCCTCGGTCGACTTCCTGCTCTCGAAGACCTACGGATCATGATGCCCGACTCGAACCTCCGGGATGCCTTACTGGGTGTAGTCAAATCGCTTGATTCGAGATCAGGTGGAGGATTGAGGGGGTTGGCTATTGTTTGTCGGGTGAGTAGAAACAGCTGCCCGGAAGCATTGCTGACACCGCTAAAGAGCTCACCACTGATCGACGACGCAATGCTGAAGGACATGGCACTCCACCTGCGCACGCTTAAGCGATTGACATTATGGGGTTGTACTCGAATCACCAAGGCTGGTGTCTTCAATATCTTGCGGGAAGCAGAATACCTTGAGGAGCTTAGCCTGGATGCTCTGCCTCATTCGGTGAGCTCCACCTTTAACTTTCGTCCAGTCTGATTCTAATGCGTTTGTTTTAGGGAATGGCAGACCTATCCGGATCACCGGACCTCCCAGCTCTCATAACGCTCTCCCTCTCCTTTACCTCACCACACAGAACGCCGACACACCCACATCTCGTAGCCAATGACATGCCCACCTTCCCATATACTCCATCTCTCCAATCACTCCTTTTGACACTTTCCGGTGATCGAGCGTTTATCCCACAAGGCGGACTAGCCAAGCTTCGATCCCAGATCGATTTCACTTCCTTGCGGCGGCTCTCAATCGTCAACCTCTTCATCGGTCCTTTAAACCTCGCTGAGATCATTACATCTGCGACGAACCTCGAAGAGCTGTATATCAGTGTCAATAGCCGGACCACTGTTTTAGAGTGTGAGGAGCTAAGAGGAGCCGGGTTGAGGATACTACACTTTAACGCGCCGGAACGATGGGGACCTACTGTGGTTGATTTGACTTCATTGGCGAGGGCTCTGTCGAAGCTTGAACAGGTCGGGACGGGGAATAGGGTATGTGAGGTGATGAGGCGGTATGAGGGCGAAGAGCATGTAGTGGAGTTGAGCAGGTGGTCGAGGACGACGACGCCTGGTTACTTTCAGGTTTGGAGGGGTTGATCGAGGTGCAGAAGATACGGATCAAAAGAGAGCATCCTGTAAGACTAAGTATCTCGATATCTGCCAACAGATATCTCCACAAACGTTGTTGCATGCAGGAACTACCAAGGTATCTCATCTCACTCTTCATCATCCTCCATAGGCACCTCCTGCTCGCCATCCATTTCATTCGGGCTGACCCCGTCCTCTTCGTCCGCTCCGTCCGCCTCTCGATCTCCGTCCAGACTAGCTTCTCCATTCTCCCCATCCTCCTCGTCCTCCTCGTCTGAGTCTGGCATATCATACGATAGGCCACCTCCAACACCCGCCGTCCCCCTCTGTGCGGCCCACTGCTGTGCTGCCTGGAAGAACTTGAATGTCGTTGGGTTGGCATCACGCTCGTCATCAGGGAATGCGATATCCCAGTCTACCCAGAGTCAGCGGGTTGTAGCGGAACCAAGATTTTACGTACACTCCTCCAGGGTACCGCTGCCATCCTCCGCCTTCCGCCACCTCTTCCGAGTGGTAGGCATCATCTCCTGTACCTTCGCTAGATTCTCCTCAGTATCATGCTGCTGCTCGAACGACTTCCACGCCTCAAGAAGAAGCGCTCGCTGATGGTAGAGTCAGCATCGTGTCTTACTAAGCTGGAAGTTTGCCTACCTCCTCCTTCTCCCCCTTGTTCCGTAGATCCTTGTAGCCTCGCTCAAACACAGCTCTGGCCAGCTCTGGATCGCCTGCGTCTCCTTCGACCTCGTTGCCATCCTCATCCTCTCCTCCGCCAAGGGTCGAGATCTCCATCAGAGCGTAGGAGATGTAGACCTACACAGTCAGGCACTATAACGACCTCATGGAGTTTTTACCTTGACATGAGAGGTCCGCTCCAAGAGCCGCTCGTACAGGTGCCTTGTCCGTTCGCGCTCACCCTCACCGGCCTCGAAATCGATATACGCCTACGCAAGTGAGCTGGACACAATCTGGTTGAATGGTGTACGTACCTTCCAGACAACCTCTGGCATGTCCAGTGCCTGTTGCACGGCAAGCTCGAAAATCGCTCGGACTCGCTCAAAGTCCTCAACCGCACTCTCAACCTGCGTCCACTGGATCCATGCGGCGCTCAACGAGGGGTCATACTATAGTACATTAGGGTTGTTAAGCGCGCAAAGCAAAGGAGACTCGCCGTCAAGAACTTCTCATACAGCATCCGCACCCTGTCGAACTCGCGCAACCGCATCTCCAGCTCGATATAGCCTGAGAACAGCTTCGGCTTCGGACACATGCCAATCCCTGCACCAAGCACCTTCCGTGCCGCCGTGACATCAAGTTGACGTATCTCGAAGAAGGCGTACGATAGCCAGAGCTTGGCGAAGGTGAAGGATCGATGTGGGACGAGCTTGATTGCGGCTTTGTAGACATCTCGAGCTCGATCGTAATCCTTGGTTTCAATCTCTTCGAATGCTGCATATTGGAGCCAAACTATGCAGGAAGCTTCAGAATATGGTCAGGTGTCCAGGCGATGACTTACGGTACTACACGGAAGAAGCAGGAAGGAGCGGTATCAGCACATTCTGCAATCAGTTCAATATCATACGCACGATATATCTTCGCCAGAACCTGATCGGTAAGTCAGCGTTGTCACGGCAATTGAGAAAGGCAAACCTCTTCTCCGTTGCAGGCGGAACATTCGCCACAGCCCGCTCATACACCTCCCTCACTCTAGTCGGGTCAACTGCCTCCCCATCCTCCATGTCCGCCCTATACGCGTCCTCTTCCAGCCGAGCAAGGGAGAACCAAGCATCGTAATTGGTGCCATCGTATGCGAGCTCCTCCTCGTACTGTATTCGTCGCTTGCCGAGCACTGTCAACTCAACGCCCGCACGGTTGCCATCTGCAACGTATCAGCTGAAGCAGGAATCTCAGACAGGAAGGAACAGACGCTGTTTCTCAAATTTGGTATATGCGGAATAGACTATGACGATAAGCGAGCTTCAAGTGGTAGTGTGAAGACATACGAGATGCCGATTTTGATCTGGGTAACCGAGCAAGGGCGAACTGCTTTCGGTCAGGAAGGCTCGTGACAATATGACCTGAGTACGCACCTTATAGATCACACGAGCCCGGTCAAATTCCTTCAATCTCGTCTCCATCCTAGCAAACGCGCCAAAAACAGCTTGCGCCTTCTCCACCTGCTCCTCCTCATCCCCGAAGAACTCCAAAGCAGTCTGAAACACTTCCCTAGCCTTATCCGCCTTCGCCCTCTCCTCCTCAAACTTCGCCCAAGTAACCCAATTCTTCGGTATAGGCCGGCACCCGATCCACCTCTCATAGACCGCCGAAGCTCGGTCCAGCTCGTTGTATCGCTCCTCGAGCTTGATGTAGCTCTGCCAGGCTTTGTCGTCGGGTTCCCACTGCATCCATCGCTCGAAGATCTGACGGGCACCGGAGACGTTGAGGAGGAGTTCTTCGAGGTAAACGTATTTATACCATAGCTTGGCATGTCAGCAGTCTGCGAAGAAATGAGTACATATTACTCACTGCGTCTACTCGTGGAAGGAGAGTGACACCACGGTCAAAGAGATTACGGGCATGATTGATATTTCGAGCCTTCAGCTCCTACGAGATATCAGAATTGCTCGACTGCGATGCGTCGCGCCCTTCTCGGATACTCACCATGTCTGAGTATTTGAGCTAAAGCTTTGGTAAGCACTGCGCCAGTAGTCATCGTCGGGCAGGACTGACCCATAAGTCCACAGATCTGGGATCCACATCCAACGCTCTCTCGAACACTGACCGGGATCTGTATCGTCATCAGCCCAACACCGATCCAATACACCGTATCCCGTACCGGTCGAAGTTGTTCTGACTAGCCTCCCATTGCGCATACTTAATCCAAGCTACATTAACTTCAGCAATCGCTCTCATCCCAGTGACACGAGCGGGGTGACCAGATTTCCACAACGAAACTCACCTCGTATGCTATCCCTTGAATACCGGATCCTTCCCTCAAACTCATCCCGCTTCCGACTCTGAAATTCCGAAAGCTCCTCCAGATCCTGCACACGCTGTTTCGGAGCCTGGAACGCCGGCTCTTGACGTTCTTGAGCTTCTCGAAGAAGTTGCTCCGATGTGATCTGTCGGGAGCGTGAGACGTCAACGAGACGTAGCCTAGGCGATGACATACCTGTACTGCCGCGGCAGCGCGATTCTTGACCCGAGGGGCCCGGTCCCGAGCATCTCTGCCAGACATTTTGGCTTATATAGAGGAGATAAGAGACGAGAAAGAGACTGTCAAAAGCGAATATCGAAAGCAGCTTCTATTCTAGCGGTGAGAGTCGCTCCGGATCATTTGATTCCGTCGACTTCCGAGTGGCAGCAACTTGCGTTTCTGTTGATATTTAGTGTGTAGACTAACCATTTTTATGAGACCTGAGCGGAGCATGGCCTGCTTCCTGAAAATCGAAGGGGAGTTCAACCATTGTAGCTAGCAGCCTAGCAAAGATAGAACGCAAGCCCAAAAAATGGAGCAACAGGGATTTGAACCCTGGACCTCCTAGATGTGATGTTGTGCAAACTAGGCGCGGTAACCCCTCCGCTATCACCCCAAGCGCCCATTCCATTCATAGGGCAATCATTTACAAGTCTGAATCATTCAATGGAGGAGCTAACGCCGAAACCCCGTCAGCGTGGCAAATCACTCTCCTCTGACTTTTCGACCTCCATATGGATCCATGTCCTGATATCTAGACCCGATGCATAGGTACAGCCCTCTACTCTCCCCTAGTGACCAGTAGAATACCCTCCTGCATGTCTGACCTCTTCAACCCGCCTTGCAACTGACTCACAGGCCGAGTTCACTATCTCCATTGAAATCAAACCCCATTCCTCTTCAACATGCACAATCAGCTCCGCCCTGTCCTTG